>Ga0233425_10000008_pt1 | contig 652856 bp, 635 predicted proteins | sample Watercolumn_Towu_2_FD_181712 | JGI IMG/M metagenome (GOLD analysis project Ga0233425, IMG submission 181712) | Freshwater microbial communities from Lake Towuti, South Sulawesi, Indonesia - Watercolumn_Towuti2014_140_MG | ecosystem: Environmental > Aquatic > Freshwater > Lake | place...
CAACTGCCAAGTTCTGCCACTGCTGGACGAATCGAAAACAACCGTACCGCTATTGTGCTGGAAAGCGTTCGCTCCGGCACCTTCAGCAATGGTAAATGTATTTGAGAATTTAGCCTCACCGGAAGTGGAGATAAAGGTGGCACCGGAGTTAAGGGCAAAGGTACCATTCATATCAATTTCGGCCGATCCGCCTTGAAACGTTCCCGCCGACTGAGAAAAAGCAGTACTTACTGTAAGAGATCTGGACTGAGTAATTATTCCACTGTATCCGGCATTGATATTAAAAGTTGCAATCGTTCCGCCATACGACGCATCGATCGTTGAATCTTTTGTTGATGTACCATCAAATGTTGCTGTGTCTCCGGCAACAGGACAGGTATCACTAACATTCCAGTTAGCACAAGTGCTCCAGTTATTATCACCTCCGCCTCCGTCCCAAGTGTGAGTATCGGCAAAAGCAGTGCTTGTAAACGCAAAAAATCCAAAAATTCCAACCGCAATGGTTAAAAGCGAAAACTTTAAGGAGTGATTCATAAACATGTAGTTCAAAATAAGTATACCAGATTATATTTTATATTGATCACTTTTTGTGTGGATAATAAAACGATCTAGCTATGCGCTAGATCGTTTATGATTAATTACTTTTTCAACAACATTCTAGCAAGCATTGCTTTCACTCTTGCTCCGTCAGCTTGACCTTTCAGTACTTGCATTGCCTTACCCATTGCTTTGCCAATATCAGATGCGTCTCCTTCTTCTAGCTCATCAATAACTTTCTTTATTGCCACTTCAAGATCATCATCAGACATTTCAGGCGGTAAATAGCTTTTCAAAACCTTCAGCTCATTTCGTGCCTTATTTGCTAAATCCTCTCTCTCGCCAGCAACAAAACTCTCTAGCGCGTCTTCTATTTTTTTAATATCAGATTTTATAACAGCTATCACATCAGCATCCTCTAACTCATGGCGCAAATCAATTGCCTTGTTTTTCAAAGATGCAAGAATCATGCGCAAGATGCTTAGCGTCTCTACTTCTCTACCCTTCATAGCAGCTTTCATATCTGCGGTTATCTTTTCATGTAGATTCATAAATTTAATTAGTTTTATATAAATTATCGCAAGTCTTATGTTTTCTTTTGCCAAAGAAATGCATAATTATTTGATCATTATAATTATATCACATCAAAAATCCACTAGCTTTCGCTAATGGATTTTTTTAAATTTATTGTTGTTTTGTGTATTTATCTTCTTCTACCAATTTACCAGTCTTGATTAACCAATCTCGCTTTTGTGAAATTGACAGTCCGCGTAAAGCACTTTCCTGTTGCTTTGTCTTTGTCTTTTTCTTCTTAAAGAATCTCCTATCCATAAGGGTAAGCTTTTTGCCACTTTGCTGGAACCTGCGAGAAAAACGGCGATACATCGCTTCAAAACTTTCCCCTTTTTTGCGTCTAATTAGGATATCTGACATATATAATCACCTGCCTTTCTCTTGGTGGTATTTCCATATTTGGCGTATCGCGGTGTCAAAATCTGTGTTTTTGCTCACCGTACTTACCAGTACGCTTCGCAAAAGCCTCGATTTTTCCTAGCGATACATCCAAATCTGAAAATACCTTAATTATTACAGGCGAAATAGTACTAAAATATAAGGATTGTGTCAAAAACACGAACTCCGCCGAGTCACGAATGACTTGACGGAGTACAATTAGACGCATATTTCCTTACTAAATCATCTCAAGATCAACGAGCAACGCTGTGAGACCGGCGCGCAAGAGCCCGCACTTGCATAGAGCAGCTTCGCGCACTGGTACAAATACGGTCTTGAGCGCCTTCTCGACCCCGGGGTCGACCTGAGCAGCCTCAGGGACAAATCCGTATCGATCCGAGCCCTCTCCCTTACGAAGAAAGGTTGGGTTGATCTCCGCAGCAAAGTAGTGAACGCCCTCACCTTCTCGCGCCGTGATGAACACTGCGCGATTTGGATTCACAGGTTCACCGGGAAGCATGTAGCTGCGCAGGATGACATCTGTCTGGTTGGTGACCTCTTCGCGCAATTCGCGCTCACCACACACTTGTGCGCTCGCATCTGTTGGCGCGCGGTATCCACCAGCAGCCGTCATTACGGGTTCCTGCCCCATGAGCTGACGATGCTGCACGACAACGCCGACATAAAGCCTGCCATCAATCCTTGCGTAAGGCATGACAACCGTACCGCCGCCACCAGCCTCGTAGTAGGCAAAGGCTTCGTACTCATTGCCTTCGCTGCCCATGAGGCCGAGTTGACCGTGGCGGTAGATCTCGCCATCCCCTTCGCCTTTTCTCAACACGATGTCAACGCGATAGAACGGGTGACGAATTGGTATACCGTCAATAAAAACATCCCACTCGTGTTTCATGCCATGCGGCACTCCACCAAGAATCACGCTTGGCATGACAGGAGCATCACCATGAATTGAAGCCTTGCCCATCTCTTCATTCCTCGCTGTGTTTCACTGTGGTTGGGGTGATCAAAGAACGCCAAATATTGTCATATTTGGCGTATGAAGTCAATGTTCGTAGCGCAAAAACCCGCCAAACTGGCGGGTTTTTGCGCATATTTTTTGCATTAAACCTAATCCATCATCTCCAACTGTCTCTTTACTATACCAACCACCTTATCAATATTTACTATTTCCTGTGCACCAGACTCCATATCACGAATAATTATGGTTCCATCCAATACTTCTTTTTGACCCAAAATCAATGCTATCTTTGCCTTTTGCTTGTCAGCTATCTCCAATTGACCTTTAAGTGATCCTTTTCCAAATGCTTCTGCGATTGACACTCGCGCCTCGCGGAATTTTTCAAAAACAACCAGTCCTTTGCGTCTAGCAGCATCACCAAGCTGACAGAAAAATACATCAACAGGTCGTTCCTTTGGCAATTCAATCCCCTGATTTTTCATGGCAAGAATTATGCGTTCAATACCAAGCGCAATACCTATTGCTGGCGTATCTTCTCTTCCACCTAATAATTCAACCAATGTGTCATAACGACCGCCGCCACCCAAAGCATTTTGAGATCTCTCTCCGTCATCTGTTGCCTCAACAACCTCAAAAACTGTCTTTGTATAATAATCCAATCCTCTTACTAAGTGTGGGCTTAATTCATAAGGCACTTCTGCTTCATCTAAATATTCAAGCACTTTTGTAAAATGTTGTTTTGAATCTTCATCAAGCCAATCTAAAATTTGCGGTGCATTTGCTCTAAGCGCTTCCATTCCTTCCTCTTTTGAATCCAAAAGTCTTAGAGGATTTTTAGTTAAACGCTTTTTATCAACTTCTGAAAGTTGTTTGCGGAACTGTTTAAAATAACTAACAAGCTCCATAATGTACTCGCGACGAGACTCTTCTGTTCCTATTGAATTGATTAAAAACTTCACATTAACTCCCAATTCCTTAAGCATTCTGTGAGACATTATAATTATCTGCGCATCCAAAATTGGATCAGCAGAACCAACAGCCTCAAGCCCAAACTGCCAGAACTGACGATATCTTCCAGCTTGTGGACGATCATGTCTAAACATTGGGTCAAAATACCAAAGTTTTACAGGCTGAGATTTATTGACCATTCCATGTTCAATATAAGCTCGCGCAATTGACGCTGTTGCTTCTGGACGCAATGTAACGCGAGTATTGCTTGGATCCAAAAATGTAAACATTTCCTTTTCAACAACATCTGTCGCCTTACCAATTGATCGCTCAAATAATGATGTTTGCTCAAGAACTGGCAAACGAATACGACCAAAACTATAATCCATCGCCATCTCTGAAGCTTTCTTTTCTACTAAATCCCAGTACATTTGCTCTGTTGGTAAAATGTCACGAAAACCTCGTAGAAGTTGTGGGATCTTTGATGACTTTTTTGACGCCTCCTGTTTCTCCTCTGACTCTTGTATTTGTTTTGTTACCATATTTTTTTATTTATAATCTGGTGCTTCAATAAATCCAGCTTTTGAAACAGGTAATCCACGCAACCATACTCTGCCAATTATATTGTCTTGTGGAATAGGCCCAATCACTCTTGAATCAAGACTTACATCACGATTGTCGCCCATTACAAAATATTCTTCTTCTCCTAATACAACATACTCTTCTCCTGATGTATATTCACCAATATAATCTTCGTGGATAATGAAACCATTTGGAAAATCATTATTGTAAATAGTTATCTGACCATTTTTTATCTGAACTGTCTCACCAGGAAGCCCAATTACGCGCTTTATATAATATTGGCTTTCATTTGTAGGCGGCTCAAAAACAATTATCTCACCCCGTTCAATATCACGAAATCTAAAAGATAATTCATCAATTATTAAATATTCATTATCCTCAAAGTTAGGCTCCATTGAAGCGCCTTTAACTATAAACGGCTGTATAAGAAAATATCTTATTGGAATAATTATTGCTGCGGCAATGATTATAATTTGAGCCAACTCAAGTATAAATATGACAGCACCACCAAGTGTTTTGCCGCATATTCTAACAATGGCTGATTCTTGATTTTGAGAAAATGACATGTGATTTTAGTTAAAATTAGCCAATAACGAAGCAAAGATATCACATTTTTTACCTTAACGCAAGAAAAAAACTTCAGTTATTTTTTCTTTGATACTTATCTCTGACTCTGATAGAATGCTATTGCTTATGAATGAGGATAACAGCGTAGATTTTTTGAAACAAAAATATAAACTTGTACCAGGCAATAAAGAGGTCAAAAGGAAAAAAAAGATCTTAAAAGTTTTGGGAGCAATTTTTGTTGTTACTGCGATTTGTGGAATTGTTTTTTCATATAATATTTCAAAAAAGTACGACAACCAAGTTGTTGAGTATGAAGGCTTTTCACTATTTTCTACCCTTCGTGGATTAGTCGGCTCATCTGATAAAGAATTAACAGGCGAACAGGACGATAGAATAAATTTTCTACTATTAGGAATTGGTGGTGAGGGTCATGATGGTCCTGAATTGACTGACACGATAATGTTCGCTAGCTTCAAACCATCAACGAAAAAAATTGGTTTTCTGTCAATCCCGCGCGATCTTGCTGTACCAATACCTGGATATGGTTATCAAAAAATAAACAGCATAAACGCTTATGCTGAAATGGATGATTCTGGATCAGGCCCACAATGGACATCTGATGTGATCGGGGATCTACTTGATCAAGAAATACATTATTTTGTAAAAGTTGATTTTGACGGATTTATTGATTTAATTGATGCCATAGGTGGAGTCGATGTTTATGTTGACAGATCATTTACTGATACAAATTATCCGACTGATAATGACGGTCTTGTACAAACGATTGAATTTACAGAAGGCGAAACACACATGGACGGTCAAACTGCTTTACAATACGCACGATCGCGACATGGAAATAATGGCGAGGGTTCTGACTTTGCGCGAGCAGAAAGACAGCAAAAACTTATTCTTGCAGTAAAAAACGAACTATTATCAGCATCAACCTTTCTAAATCCAGCTAAATTAAATAATTTAGTAGAGACATTCCAAGAAAATGTGGAAACAAATATGTCATTTTGGGAACTTATTAAAATGACGCAATATATTCCTGACATTGATCCTAAAAATATAACAACTACTGTACTAGAAGACGGAAATGATAATCCGCTATATTCAACAATGATTAATGGCTCATTTGTTCTTTTGCCAAAACGCGACGATTGGGAGCCGATCAAAGAGATGGCTGAAGAATTGATTTCAGACATGCAAGTAGCTTCATCTCAAAGCGATAATGAAACATCAGAACAAATACAACTATCAACAACAAGAATTGAAATCCAAAATGGTACAAGTGTTACTGGGCTCGCGTTCCAAACTTCACAAATGCTTTCTGGAACTAATTTTTCTGTAGTAAATATTAGCAATGCTGACTCGCAAGATTATCAGACAACGATTATCTACGATCTCACTGGAGGAAAAAAATCTCAAGAATTAGAAACACTTAAGGAATTTTTAGAAGCAGATGTAGCCATGACTCCATCTGGTTGGGTTTTTTCAGAAACAGTAATGCCACGAGAATTAACTATTGAAAATCCGGAAACTGAAGATGATACAGTTGACTTTCTGATAATTTTGGGACAAAACGCAACTAATTTAGTTTTGCAATAATATGAAGATGCCAAAGGTTGTAATAGTTGGTCGTACAAATGTTGGAAAATCAACTATTTTCAACAAACTCATAGAGGAGCAAAAATCGCTTGTATCAGAAGTACCTGGGACTACACGAGATATTTTTGAAGCAGATTGTATTTGGCGAGGTCGAGTTTTTAGTTTACTTGATACTGGAGGACTGGATAGAGGAACCAACAGTGATCTTGATATCTTAATAGGAAAACAGTCAAGAAAGGCTATAAAAGAATCTGATGTAATTGTGTTTGTAGTTGATGCGCAAACAGGACTTCAGGAAGAAGATAGAAATTTAGCAAACGAGATGCGAAAGTTTAATAAACCAATAATACTAGTAGCGAATAAAGCAGATAATAAAGTTTTACAGTCATCTACATATGATCCTGATTGGAAAAAATGGGAACTGAAAAATCCATTTCCAATTAGCGCTAAGCGAGGAACTGGAACAGGAGATCTTTTAGATATGATTTATTTCAAACTAGAAGAAATAGGAATGCCTGCTGTTTCAATAATTGATATTAAAGCAACGCGGGTGTCAGTTATCGGAAGACCAAATGTTGGTAAATCATCATTATTAAACGCGGCGCTTGGGGAAAATCGTTTTATAGCATCTGAAAAAGAACACACAACTCGTGAACCAAATGACACTCGTGTAAATGTTGGAGATCGTAATTATGTGATGATTGATACTGCTGGGATGAGAAAAATGGCAAAGGTTAAAGCTAGTTCAAAATTAGAAAAAGAAGGAGTTGATAGATCTATTCGTGCAATGAAGCAATCAGATGTTTGTTTGCTTGTACTTGATGTTTCTCAAGTTATACATGCCCAAGATAAACATCTTGCAGGTGAACTAGCTAATTCTGGTGCCAGCGTAATAATCATTGCAAATAAATGGGACCTTGTAGAGGACAAAGATCCTGTCACAATAAATAAATACGAAAAATACATTCGTGCTAATTTGCCAATGCTTGATTGGGCTCCAATTTTATTTACAACAGCAAAAACAGGAAAACGCGTACATGAAATGTTCAAATTAATTGATGTTGTAGTTGAAAATAGATTCACACAACTAAATGACCAGGAAGCGTATGAATTCATGAGCCGCGCAATTGCGCGTCACAAACCAAGTCGCGGAAAGGGTGTATCGCATCCACAAATCGCACGATTTCGCCAAACAAGAATCAACCCTCCGATGTTTGAACTAACATTAAAACAGTCACATATTCAAGCATTGAATTCGTCATATCTACGATTCTTGGAAAATTTATTACGAGAACACTATGCCTTTGATGGCACTCCAATCAAAATGAGCGTAAAAGGACGAAAGAAATCTCATATAACATGATCTATATGTCTATTTTAATACTTGGGCTTGGAAATATTGGGAAAGAATATAAAAATACAAGACATAATGTAGGATTTGAAATTTTAGATGCAATAGCTGATGAATTGGGTATTAAGTTTTGTGAAAATGCAAAACTACATGCTGAAGTCGCTGAAATAAATTTAGATGGGCAAAAATTAATCCTCGCAAAACCAACGACATACATGAACAAGTCAGGTGATGCTTTAATCGCATTAATTAATGCATATAAAATTAATAAACAAAATGTGTGGATCGTATACGACGACGCAAGCATGCAGCTTGGATCCATACGAGTTCGTGCTGAAGGCTCATCAGGAGGACATAATGGAATTAAATCAGTAATTGATGTTTTGGGAACACAAACATTTTGGAGATTTAAAATTGGTGTTGACTGCCCTCCTGAAAATATTCCACTTGAAGATTGGGTGTTATCAAAATTCACAAAGGAACAAAAAGAATTATTGGTACGCGTAGTTGAACTCACAAAAGAGACTATTTTGAATGCTGTTCAGACAGAGCCTGAAGAAGAAAGTGAGATATTAAATTAAAAATTAATATAAAAATATATCTGCATTCTGGCCAACACTAAGTGTTGGCCAGAATTATTATTTAATATTAGCTAATTTTAAGTTATCCACTTGCGATCATTTTTTAAAAATGATAGTAAGCCGCCTAATTTTATTATCATACTATACTTTGCTACACTGCTTTTATGCCTACACACATAAAATACTTAATTGGATTAAATGAATTTAACAAATTCGGACCAAGATCAATCGCGCGACTGATATCTTATTTTGGTGACGCTGAAAAAGCTTTTGGAGCTAGCATCGCTGAATTAAAGAACGCTGGAATTCGTCAGAATATAGCGTCAGAATTTATTTCCTTCAGACAAACAATTAATATTAATGCAATAATTAATGTTATTCAAAATAACAATATAAATGTAATTCAACTTGGCAATGAGCAATATCCAAAATTGCTAAGCGAAATTTACGATCCTCCATATCTACTTTTTGTACTTGGGCAAATGCCGGAACTTGAAAATCGCAAATCACTAGCGATCGTTGGTGCCAGAAAAGCGACTCAATATGGAATTAAACTAGCCCACACTCTCACTCGTGAAATTGTTGAAAACAACATAATCACTGTAAGCGGTCTCGCATATGGTGTTGATCAGGTAGTACATGAACAAACAATTACATCTGGTGGAACTACAATAGCTGTTCTTGGACACGGAATCTTACACAAACCACCGAGCAGACAGCAGGAACTACACAAAAAAATTATTGAAAATAGAGGATGCATTATAAGTGAATTTCCATTATATGAACCCGGATATAAAACAAACTTCCCTATTCGTAATAGAATAATATCTGGCATTAGTAACGGAACGCTAATAATTGAAGCCGCTGAAAAATCAGGTTCGCTCATCACTGCAAAATCTGCTCTTGAACAAAATCGTGATGTTTTTGCAATTCCTGGAAATATTGATTCTATTTATTCAGTTGGTACAAATATATTAATTAAAAACGGCGCGCATATTGTAACAAACACGCAAGACATCTTAGATGTATTTGATATGAAGTGTGCTGTCGCGGAAAAATCGCGCAACACAACAATAAAGATTGGCGATACAATGGAAGAACAAATGATTTTGAACATTTTATCCAAATCACCCTCTAACATTGACGAAATAATCAGACATAGTAATCTTCCAACGCATATAATCGCATCAACTATCTCTATAATGGAGCTGAAAGGTTTGATACAAAATATAGGAGCACAAACTTATACTTATGCCTGATTTGTTTGAAAATTATATAGAGACTTATAATGATTTTTTGGCGCTTTCAAATCTTTGCGTGAAAAATCATTCAGACTCAAAGGAGGAACTAGTAAAGTCATTAGATAGAACGAAGAGCTTCATGGAATTCATCGGGTCCCCACATAAAAAACTTAATATAATCCATGTCGCTGGAACAAGTGGTAAAGGATCTGTTTGTTACACATTACATCAAATACTCACAAACGCTGGACTTAAAACAGGCACATATCTCTCTCCTCACACAACAACATATTTGGAAAGATTTTTATTTGGCAATGATCTTATAAATGCCAGTCATTTCATTGCGAGCGTAAAAAAACTTACACAACAATATCAAAAATATCTTTCATTGAATGGTGATCCACTTTCATTTTTTGAACTTTCAACTTGCTTGGCATTATTTATGTTTTACAAATCAGGAGCAAAATGGTGCGTTCTTGAAGCTGGATGTGGTGGAAGATGGGATGCTACAAATATAATTCCAACTCCGCGTATCGCTGTGATCACAAATATCAACAAAGATCACACTGAACTTCTTGGCAAAACTTTATCTAAAATAGCATACGAAAAAGCTGGGATAATAAAACCAAACGGAATTGTTATATGCGGAGAAACACGCAGTTCATTGAAAAAAATATTTGAAAACGAGGCTATAAAAAATAAATCAACTATATTCTTCGTAAAAAATGATCACTCTAATATAGTTGATGATTCGTTTGGAAGTCATCAACAGCACAACGCAGCAATAGCACGATGCACTGCGCAAATAATCGGAATAGATGAAAAATGTGTAAAGACAACATTTAAAAATCTAAAACAACTTCCTTGCCGATTTGAAAGAATACAAAATAAACCGCTTATTATTTTAGATGGCGCTCATTCCCCTGCAAAAATTGCTGCTACAGCAAAACAAATCCAAGAACTTAATAAATCTGTTCATATAATATTTGGCTGTGCAGCTAATAAGGATTCTAAAGAAATGATAAAACTTCTATCGCGTGTGAGTTATAAAATAACAACCACCAGATTCAAAATGATAGAAAGAAAAAGCGCCAACCCTGTGAAATTATTAAATCTTGTTCCAAGATCAAAACAAGCTGGAGCGTTTTTAGATCATGAAGATGCACTGAAAAATACTATACTAAATCTGAAAAATAACGAAGCAATAGTTATAACAGGTTCACTGTTCTTAAGTGGAGAAATGAGAAAAAATTGGATCAATGAAAAACAAATTATTAAAGCAGGCTCTTCATTCCCAGTTTGACATGATTGCTTACTTACTGCATGATTGGCTCGTGAAATGATAAATATGCCCAAAACATTACTAATTGTAGAGTCACCAACAAAAGCAAAAACAATAAAAAAATTCCTCGGCGCGCAGTACGAGGTTTTGTCGTCTTTTGGACATATACGGGATTTGCCTAAAAGAGAGATTGGCGTTGATGTAGAAAATAATTTCAAGCCAAAATATGTAATACCGACTGATAAACGAAAACATGTAACAATGCTAAAAAACGCAGCAAAAAATGCTGAACAAATATATCTTGCGACTGACGAGGACCGAGAAGGAGAAGCAATCGCATGGCACATTGCGCAAATATTAGATATTGGTGATGAAAATATAAAACGAATTGCGTTTCATGAAATTACAAAACATGCAATTGATGAGGCATTGAAACATCCGAGATCACTTTACAATGATCTAGTTGACGCACAACAAACACGCAGAATATTAGATCGCCTTGTTGGATATGAACTTTCACCTTTCTTGTGGAAAAAAGTTCAGAGAGGACTTTCTGCTGGTCGCGTACAATCTGTTGCTTTGCGTCTGATAGTTGAACGAGAACGCGAGCGCAATGCCTTCAAACAGGATGAATACTGGAGCATTGAAGGTAAATTTGAGAAAAATTCCGAAATATTTGATGGCAAGCTTTCAAAAATTAACAATAAAAAATTGGATAAGCTTGGCATCAAGACAAAAGAAGAATCAGATAAAATAATTTCTGAACTAAAAGGAGCCGACTTCACTATTAACAATATTGAGAAAAAACAAGCTTCGCGCAAACCTCCTGTGCCATTAACAACATCAACTTTGCAACAAGAGGCAAATACGAAATTAGGATTTGGCGCCAAGCAAACAATGGTACTTGCTCAAAAGCTTTACGAAACAGGTCATATAACCTACATGCGAACTGACTCTCTAAACTTGGCTGATAAATTTTTGTCAGAAGCTCAGCAATATATTCAAGCTGAATTTGGAACTAATTATGCAAAAGGTGCTGTTATATACAAAACAAAATCAAAAGGAGCGCAGGAGGCACATGAAGCAATTCGTCCAACAGACCCAAATAGCTCTCCTGATAAATTACGAGCTGCATTAAAAGATGAAAGCATATGGAAATTATATGATCTTATTTGGAGAAGAACGATCGCGACTCAACTCCCAAATGCTCTAATTGAACAAACAGGCGTTGATATAAACGCAAAAGACTACACATTCAGAGCAACAGGAAACACTATTATTTTTGATGGATTCATGAAAGTTTATCGCGCAGCAAAAGAGGTTGTATTACCTCAAATGGCAAAGGGCGATAAAGTTAACGCTAAATCAATTGAAGGAAAGCAACACTTTACAGAGCCTCCTGCAAGATACTCTGATGCTACTCTTGTAAAAATCTTGGAAGAATATGGCATTGGTAGACCATCAACTTATGCTCCAACAATAAGCACAATAATTGAAAGAGGATATGTTGAGCGTGATGAGCATAAAAAATTATCACCAACCAATACAGCACTTATAGTTACTGATCTTTTAGTTGAGCATTTTCCAAACATCGTTGATTATGCCTTTACTGCAAAGATGGAAAAAAATCTTGATGATATTGCTGAAGGAAAGGCAGATTGGATTCCAACTCTTGATGAGTTTTATATTCCATTTCACAAAAATCTTGAAGAGAAAGCTGGAGGTTTGACACGAGCAGATGTCATGCACGAACGAGAATTAGGTATTGACCCTGCATCAGGAAAGCCAGTATTTATTAAATCTGGTCGCTTTGGTCCATATGTACAGCTTGGTATTTATAATAAAGAAGATAAGACAGCTCCAAAACCAAAAAGCTCGTCACTTATCAAAGGCATGAACATTGACACTGTTACAATTGCAGATGTTATGCCATTACTTAATTTGCCGCGTGAAGTTGGAAAAACAGCGCAAGGAGAAATTATAACAGCTCAAATTGGACCATACGGACCATATCTTAAGGCTGGTAAACAAAATGCATCATTGCCAGAAGATGTTAATGTGTTAACTGTTAACGAAACAATGGCTCGTACAATCCTTGAGAATTCAAAAAATATTCAAAAAGCTTCTAAAGAACCGATCGCTAAACTTGGTAAAGATACTGAATCTGGAAAAGAAATTCTTGTAAAAGTTGGCAGGTTTGGGCCATATGTAACAGATGGCAAGACTAACGCATCAATTTCTAAAAAACTTGATCCAAAAACAATTACAACAGAACAAGCTATTGAGTTACTGGCTAAGAAAAGAAAAAAGACCGGCTAGCGCCGGGTCTTTATTATTTTTTCTTTTTTGCTGCTTCTTTTTCATTTTTTAAATTATCTTGATATTGTTTTAATAGTTCAATATTGCTTTTTGGTGTTTCTCCGAAAACCGTTTCTTTCTTACCGATTAATTGATTGTAAAAATCCGCTGCTTCATTTTTCAACCAAGTTAACCCAAAGAAAACACGCTTTTGTACCCATTTTGCAGCCTTGAAAACAGCAAATGGAGATAATAAAGCGAAAAATCCTGTCTGTTTGATAAATTTTGAAGTTTTCGGAAGTTCTTTCTTGAGACGAGATATCTCTCTTGATGCTGACGGTAATTTGCTGTCAGATTTTGGTTTTGGCGTACCAGTCTCTGATGTTGCTATTGGAGCAGTTTCTGTAGTTGAGGTTCCTGCTTCAGGCGTAGGTATACCTGCTTCTGGAGTTGAACTGATTTCAGGAGTTGATGATCTAGATTCTGGCTCTGACACTGATACTTCTGGTGTTGATGTTGTCTCTGGCGCAGTAGCGACAGGTACTGCTTCAGCACTAGCAGCAGACTCAATCCCTGCTCGCATCGCCTCTGCACCTGCTGCTCCAGCAATTCCTGCTGCGACTGCTTCACCTGAACTTAAAACGCCATCACCATTCTCTTGATCACTAACATCAGGCGCACTAATTGGATCGCCTATGTCTTCTCCGCCAGAATCACGAGCTTCATTAGATTCTTCAACAGGTTCTCCTACGATCTCTCCAACAGGCTCTCCAATATCTTCTCCGCCGGTATTAGATGACTCATGAATTGGTTCTCCAATTTCTTCACCTGATCCTTGAGGTAATTCTGCAGTTATATCTTCTTCATCAACTGGTATATATTCAGTGGGCTCAAGAGTTGTCCACTCTTCTCCACGAGTGCCATAAACACTCATGTTTGTAACAGGTCTTGGCTCTTTACTTAAAGGCTGCCGTGCATTTGATGGATTCAAACTAACAGGGTCAGCAACAGCAGTGACATCCAAATCCTCACCACCACGGGCTCTAACTGCTGCCTTAATTTCATCAGCCAAACTAACATCACGCACTCTTGCTGCTTCTGCATCTTCTGCTAATGCTGCTCGTTGAGCTGCAATTACTTCTGGACCTGGCACAGGATCACCAACATCTTCACCACCAGAACTTTCCTGCGCTCGTGATACTACTTCTTGATCATTAATTGTTTCTGCGCCTTTTTTTCTTTTTGACATATAGTGATATGGTATCAAATCGTTGTGTTTTCGCACAATCAAAGCTAAGCTATAATATAAAGTATGCAAATAGCGTTTGAAACACTTAAGGCTAAATTAATCCCGGACAGATATACTCCGGAAGATATTTCGCGCGCAAAAAAAGCGTATGATTTAGCATTTCAGGCACACGACGGACAATTGCGAAAAAGTGGAGAACCATATTTTATACATCCATTGATTACTGCGATGAAGCTCGCTGACATGAAATTGCCGATTGATATTGTTATCGCAGGACTCTTACATGATGTGCCAGAAGATACAAAAATTGAACTTGATGAAATTCGTAATGCATTTGGCGATGATGTTGCCAACATGGTGAATGGGGTTACAAAACTTGGTCATGTTCAATATAGAGGACTTGATCGATATGTTGAAAACTTAAGAAAGATGTTCCTTGCGATGGCGCAAGATGTGCGAGTAGTGTTTATTAAATTCGCAGATCGTATGCATAATATGGAAACTCTATATGTAATTCCAGAACATAAACGCAGACGCATTGCAAAAGAAGTAATGGAAATTTATGCTCCAATCGCAAATCGCCTTGGAATGGGAGAATATCGCGGACTATTTGAAGATTATTCTTTCAGATATTTAGAGCCAAAAGAATATAACTGGACAAAACACTTATTAGAACAAAGAATAAAAAAAGCCGGACCTGCGATAGAAAAAGCTATCAAGTCTGTTGAACAAGAGCTGGCTATTCATGATATAAAACCACTTAGCGTTCATGGTCGCACAAAATACTGCTACAGTTTATATAAAAAACTAAAGCGCTACAATGATGATATAACAAAAATATATGACATCATGGCTTTGCGTATTGTTGTAGGTGATGTTAGCGAATGTTACGCTACACTCGGCATACTTCACGGACTATATGTTCCGCTTTCTGGACGAATAAAAGATTATATTGCTCAACCGAAGCCAAATGGATACAGATCACTCCATACAACAGTATTTGATGAACAAGGAACAATTCTGGAATTCCAAATCAGAACAAATGAAATGCATGAAGAAGCAGAATACGGTGTTGCTGCGCATTGGAGATACAAAGAAGCTCCAGAAAGCGAAAAGGAACAAAAACTTGAATGGATGAATGAGCTGATTAAAATACAAAAAGAACTTGAAGAAGAAGATTTCATGAATCGCTTGGACGAATTGAAGTTAGACATGTTCCAAGACAGAATATTCGTGTTCACTCCAAATGGAGATGTATTTGACTTGCCATCAGGTTCAACACCAATTGATTTTGCATACCATGTACATACAGACATAGGAGATAAAGCTGGCGGAGTAAAGATTAATAATCAAATCGCGAATCTCAATACCCCACTACGCTCTGGCGATATGTGTGAAATAATAGTTGAGAAAAACCGTAAAGGTCCAAACGCTGATTGGCTTAAATTTGTAAAAACTCAACACGCCAGAGATAAAATCAGGGACTCTATTAAGAAAACAAAAAAGTCATTTTTCTCTGGCTTTATGCACAAACAATGAAATTGAACCGAAATTGCTAAATTTTTATTTAACTATTCTTTTTATAAAATCCTTCAGCTCCTCGCGAGAGTAAAAATGTATTGTTATTCTACTTGCAGGTCCATGCAAGCTTAACTGCACTTTTGTACCAAGTGCATTTCGTAGCTCTGATTCAATAGCAATAATATTTGGATCAATGTCTTTTCTCTTTTTCGGATGTGAACTTGTAGCCCGTACTTCAGCTTCACGCACACTCATACCACCTTGAAGCATGCGTTTAAATAATTCATTTCTACGATCAAGATTGAGTTCTGCTAATAGCGTTCGTGCATGCGAACGAGATATTTTCTTCTCCATTAATGCCTGTCTTATCTCGTCGCTCAAATCCAAGAGTCTAATTGTATTTGTAACATAAGATCTGCTCTTCCCAACTCTCTGTGCAACCTGTTCTTGAGTTAAAGCAAAAAGTTCACAAAGTGATTTATAAGCTAACGCTTCTTCTATAGCATTAAGATTTGATCTCTGAATATTCTCAATTAAAGCAAGCTCTAGTTTCTGCTGTTCTGTTGCGGTACGCACAAGCGCAGGAACAGTTTTCAATCCAAGCATCTTTGCACAACGCAAACGCCGTTCTCCAGCTATAAGCTCATAGTCTCCGTTTGATAATTTTGTTACCAATAACGGCTGAAGTATTCCGTGTTCTTTAATTGACTGTAATAAATCTTCTAAATCAGATGGTGAAAAGAACTTGCGAGGCTGATGTGGATTTTCAACAATCTTATTGGTTTGTATTTCTGACTCACTAGCACGATCAACAATGTTAGCTTCTTCAGAGCCTGGCTTTGGTGCTATTTTTTGTGGTATTAAGGAACCAAGTCCTCTACCCAATCCTCCTTGTGGTTTTATCATAATCATTGTTTGTAAAATGCATCGTGCGTTGTTTTTTCCTCGCGCATTAAAAATTCTTGCGCCAATCTTTCATAAGAACGCGCAGCTTTTGACGATGGATCGTAATGAATTATTGTTTTTCCAAAACTAGGTGCCTCTGCAAGTCTCACGCTTCGCGGAATAACTGATCTAAAAATCTTTTCTGGAAAATGTTTGTATAATTCTTCTAATACTTGATTTGATAGCTTTGTGCGAGAATCAAACATTGTAATCACAGCTCCCATAACCTGAAGTTCTGGCTTTATTGATTCTTTAATCATACTGATCGTCCGCATCAACTGCCCGAGTCCTTCAAGTGCAAAATATTCTGCTTGTACAGGAATAAGAACGCTATCTGCAGCAACAAGCCCATTAATTGTTAATAATCCAAGAGTCGGCGGGTTATCAATTAATATGTAATCATAATCATTACGAATCTCTAAAAGAGCTTGATGTAACTTCCGCTCACGATTAAGTTCATTGACTAGCTCAACTGATGCACCTGCTAGATTCGCGTGACCAGACAATAAATGAAGTCCTTCATGCGCAGTTTTTACAACAAGATCGCGCGCTTGTTTTAGTCCAGCAAGCGCTTCATAGGTTCCTTCGGTATTATAAATGTCATGTCCAAGTCCGCTTGAAGCGTTTGCCTGTGGATCAAGATCAACAAGCAATACAAATTTGCCCATTTCAGCCAAATACGCTGCTAAATTAACAGCAGTAGTTGATTTTCCAACTCCGCCCTTCTGATTCACTATTGAAACAATGTGAGCCATAACAGCAATAGTATATCTATTGTTTGACTAAATCACAAATACAAATTATCATATTGTCGCGGGGTAGAGCAGCCTGGTAGCTCGCTTGGCTCATAACCAAGAGGCCGTTGGTTCAAATCCAACCTCCGCAACCAAAAAACATCCATCAAATGATGGATGTTTTTTGATGGTGGGCGAGGAGGGAATCGAACCCTCACGATATTGCTACCACAGGATTTTGAGTCCTGCGCGTCTGCCAGTTCCGCCACTCGCCCAGTATATTTTATGCAAAAAGTATAGCTAAACAGCACAATATAGTCAATCATTTCATGATCGTGTGCTTGCCAGAAATGATAGTTTTTGATATAGTTTTGACGCGTTTAAAGTCTTAAGCTCTGTTTACAAACAAATTTTGATAATATGTAAGTGAGTTGCGAGGAGCGCAGAAAGATGTACAAATAAGTACATTGTTGAGCACCACAGCAACGAGCTTACAGATCACAAAATTTGGCAGTAAACAAGTATGGCTGGGTAGCTCAATTGGCTAGAGCGTGGGACTCATAAGCCCAAGGTTGTGGGTTCAATCCCCACCCCAGCTACCAAAAATCCTCCAAATAATTGGAGGATTTTTGCTTTCTGATCTATACTTAAAAACGCTATGACATTGAGTACACATACTACGATCGGGGCAATTATTGGACTTGCTATCGGAAATCCGGTTCTTGGATTTATAGCAGGATTTGTATCGCATCTTTTATTAGATACGATCCCGCACGGCGACACAACTATTTCAAAAAATCTGCGAGTTTACAAAAGAAAAAAAGCTGCTTTTACATATGGCACGATTGACGGAATAGCAGCGATCTATCTTGTTCTTATACTATCTCAAATACCAAATAAGGCATCAGAACTATCATTCACTCTCGCAATTATCGGGAGCGTCCTGCCCGACCTACTAGTAGGACTTTATGACATTACAAAATCAAAATTCTTGAAACCAATCAACGATTTACACTTTTACTTTCATAATTTTTTCACAAATCGTTATAAAGATATCAAACTAACATCTGCCCTGCTACTGCAAATTTTATTTATAGCTATAATCATCAATCAAATTTAATCTTTGCTTTAGAAAACTACTCGTGAGCTTACTGTTAAAATTGTAACAATGATACCAGCTATGACAACACCAAGCGCTATACTTGGCGCAGCGTTTTTAAATGGAATCTTTAAAGCAACCGCTGCAATAGTTGCACTCCATAAACCAGTCATTGGAAGTGGTATAGCTGTAAAAATACACAATGCTATAGCACCATACTTTACATAATTGTTTTTTACTTTTTTTTCTGTTCTGGCAATTAATTTATCAACTATATTTGTTGCTGATGGTAAATACTTTGCAATAATTCCACGAAACCAATCTAATCCAAAATATAATGGTATTAATGGTATTAAATTTCCAACTATTGCTAACATGAATGCTGATAAAATACTTAAGTTCCAAGCCTCAAGCGCAACAGGAATTGTTAAACGAAGCTCTGTTATTGGAAGCGCAGATAGAATTATTGTCGCAAGCCAATGTGGAAACTGGTTAAAATATTCAATTAAAATTTCTGTCATATTATTCAGGCCACTTATATGTCTTGAACGCCCAATACGCAAGACCTTTCGCCTCACTCACTCTAGCATCTTTTGATTCTGATCCCATTACAACAACATGGATGCTATTACCATTATTATCAATCGTTGTTATTAATACATACCCTGCCTGTGGTAAATAACCTGTCTTACCTCCAATGATTTTATATGGATATTCATTCATGAAAGTTGAAAGAAGCCCATTTGTATTTTCAATTGTAACACTGCGCCCGCTCGCCTGTTTCACTGTATATGTTTTTGATTTCATCAAATTAGAAATTATTTCATTCCCTTCTGCTGAATCAAGCAATAAAACAAGCTCTCTCGCAGTTGACATGTTATACGCACTAACACCTGTTGCATCATAAAAACTTGTATTAAACATTCCAAGCTCTATGGCTTTTTGATTCATTCTTGCGATGAACTCATCTTGTGAAAGTCCTGAAAACCTAACTAGTGATTGTGTTGCAGTGTTGTCTGAGCCTACAATACTAGCACCAAGTACATCGCGCAATGAAACTGAATCATTATATGTCATATAAACTCTTCCGCCACCTACATAATCTAAATCTTGATCAAGTGTTACAACCTGATCAAGATTCGGATTTTGTTCAAAAAATACTATCGCTGTCATCAATTTAGTAACACTGCCAATAGATCTGATTGCATCTGGATGTTTTTCAAAAAGAACCGCGCCACTCTGATCATCAACCACTATTGCGGATTGTGCAGTAGTAACAATGCCATACGAATCAATATTAACTTTTATCGGATAATCTCTATTATCTGAAATTGGTAGACTCGCGTGAGACGCAATAAGTTCCTGCTCACTAAAAATAGTTTTCTCAACACTACCAACTCCTGCATTGTACTCAAATATAGAAGCATCAACTGGCATTATCTGCACAAATGATACCGCAACCAGTAACTGTCCTATCATCTTAAATAGCATATTCTTCCTGGTCATTAATAATGGACTCCAACAATCTATTAATTTTTGAATTTTGATGCAGTTCTTCAAAGTCAGGCAATTCATTAACACTGTGAATACCTAAATGTCGCAGCATCTTTGAAGACAGGACAAAGACAGGTTGTAATTTGACTTTGTCATCTTGTTCTTCAATTAAACCGCGCAGTGCTAAATTGCGTAATATAATACTACAATTCACACCACGAATATGTTCAATTTCAGCTTTTGTAACAGGTGCTCTATATGCAATTATTGTGAGCGCTTCTAATTGCGGACGAGTAAGATCTGACTCCATATCATCTTTCGTAAGCTCTGTGAGCTCTTTAGCAAGATTTGGATTTGTAGCAAGAGTTACTGAATCTTGAGAGATAATCACATGAATCCCACTATCATCAACATTCATCTTATTGGCCATTTTATTTATAATTCCTTCAAGTTCTGAATTTCTAATTTTCAGAAGTTTGCAAAGCCTAGAAAATGTCATTGGCTTTGTGGATAAAAACAGAAGTGCTTGCAATTTTGACTCAATTTGACTCATATTCGCTCAATAATTATCTCTTTATCTTTTTGTTTTACTTTTATTATTTGCCTGCGCATCATCTCAAGCAAAGCCAAGAAACTCACAACAACATCAATTCTACTCTTAGCTCCTGATACAACATCTTTAAAACTCATTTTCGCACGAGATGTGATAGCACTTTTCAGTTCATCGAATCGTTCCTCAATTGATTTTACTCTCTGCATTGATACTTCTTGTAAAGCCAAAAATGGCTCTAATTGTTTTAATAAAGATCTAAATGCTTGGTTTAAATTGGCTAATGTAATATTTTCAGCAGGATAAAAGCCATCATCTTGATCAATTACTAATTTTGAATAAGGTCTAAGATATGATTTTATTGGCTTTAAAAATTGTGCTTCTAGATTGTCTGCTGCATTAACAAACAATCTATAAATGCGTAATTGCTCTTCAAGATCATCAACTTTTTCCTCTTCATCATCTATTTTTAAATATGGAAGCAATTCTTTTGATTTTAAATAAATCAAACGCGATGCTATAACTAAAAAGTCAGCCATTTCTTCTGGTATGACAGATCCCTTATTCATTGTGTCAAGATATTCATCAGTCACTTTGGCTAAATTTACATCTTTTATTTCAAGCTCTTGTTTATCAAGTAACTCTAAAAGCAGCCCTAGGGGCCCACAAAACGCTTCTTGTTTTATCTCTAAATGTTGAATCATGAAAATATTATAACTCAAATCCCTATTCCAATCACGCGAAAATGCGAGCTAAATGGGGATTTATATATTACTTAGGAATCTAGTTTAATATGTGCTTCTTTGAGTATTGAATTTGGCAATTCTGACGGTGCATCCATCATCAGATCTCGTGCGTTGCCGTCTTTTGGAAATGCAATAACTTCGCGAATATTAGGCTCATTTTGCAATATCGCTATGATGCGATCCATACCAAGTGCTAATCCTCCATGAGGTGGAGCACCATACTCAAATGCAGTTAACATATGTCCAAATTGATTCTGTATCTGACCCTCATTAAATCCCATTATTTCTAAAACTGATTTTAGTGCATTTGGTTTGTGATTTCGAATACTTCCTCCGCCTATTTCAAATCCATTAAGAGCTAAATCGTATTGTGCAGCTATGATATCGCCAATATTTTCCTTAGCTAATAAATCAGATAGACATTCAGGTTTTGTTGAAGAGAAAGGATTATGTGTAAAAGTCCAGCCACCTTTTTCATCTTTTTCAAACATTGGGAAGTCAACTACCCAACAAAATGCCAACAGGTTTGAATCGTTTTTATCTTCACGCAAATCTGGTTTATCTGACCTATATTTCTCAATAGCCTCTTTGTAAGTAAGCCTTGGAAATGGTTTTTGTTGTATTTTTTTCTCTGGCATCAAGCTCTCAATGACATCAATCATCATTTTCTCTATAATCTGCATTACATCTTCTTGCTCAACAAAACTCATTTCAAAATCCATTTGTGTAAATTCTGGTTGCCTATCACCGCGCTGGTCTTCATCACGGAAACACTTTGCCATCTGGAAATATCTCTCAATGCCTGCTGTCATTAATAACTGCTTGAACTGTTGTGGCGACTGTGGGAGCGCATAAAATTTATGCGGATGCAGTCTTGCTGGAATAATATATTCTCTCGCTCCCTCTGGTGTACCTTTTGTGATCATTGGGGTTTCAACTTCAATAAACCCTTCTTTACTCAAAAATTTACGAATTGCTTGAAATACCTTATCGCGATTTCTGATATTCTTTGCCATCCTTTCACTACGCAAATCTAGATATCTATATTTAAGTCTGATATCTTCGCTAATACCTGATGTATCTTTATCAATTTCAAATGGAGGTGTCTTTGCCTCATTAAGTACCACAATCTTCTTTGCAAGAAGTTCAACTTTACCTGTAATTATTTTATCATTCACTTGCTTTGCGCTGCGCTGATTTACAATACCCTCTATTTCAACAACCCATTCAGGCCTGATATCACATGCAATTTTTGTGTATTCTTCACCAAGTTCAGACGGAACCCCAACAATCTGAAGCAGTCCATCCTTATCGCGCAGATCAAAGAACATAATCTTTCCCATATCACGCCGTGCATGTACCCATCCAGCAACCTTAATTGTTTCTCCAATTTTATCAATTGTCTGTGAAGTAAAAATTCTTTTCATAAGATTAATTATAGACAAAGTTTACCTTTTTTAGTGTTTTTGCTCAAGAATAACTCAATCCTTGCCAAAACGGGGTCGGTGAATCTACTGGAAGATGACATTGCATTAAATCATGGACTATTCTTGCAAAATCTTCTACATATTCCAGTTCAAATCTTGTTTTTGCAATATCTTGATAGTTTGTCTTGCCAGCGAATCGTAAAATCTTGACTGATTCTTCAGATATTTTCCTAGCAGCAAACCACTCGTCTTGATTTTTAACAACACAATCACTACAAACCAATCCACCCTTGCCACCGTGCCAGCGAAATGCTAGAGGCAATATTTTTTGCTTACAAGAAATGCAATTCTCTAAAACTGCTTCGTAGCCAAGCTGCCGCATAAGACGAAATAAGAATGAGCCAAAAAGTAAAACCTTGTCACTGCGTGTTATTTGATCGTATTCATTTAAAAATATTATCCAATCAATTAAATCAGTGTATAGAATCTCATCGCTATCAAATTCGCGAACATGTTTATCTATTAACTGTAATGATGTCTGGGCAATTATTCTACGATCAATGTCTGTCATTAAAGACTTGAAAACTTGTTTTCGTTCAACAGAAATAATAGTCATGGATCTTCTACCGCGTATAATTTCTAGATCAACAACCGCGAACGGCTCTAAGTGAGCCGCAAGTTTTGCTTTACCTTTGCGAGCACCGCGGCCAACAAACTCAACTTTACCAAAATCACGCGTCATTGCGCTATATCTACGATCTGCTTCGCGAAATGGAACAGAAGATAGTATTATTGCTTCAGTTTTTAAAGCTGACCAAGACATTTTTTTAATTTATTTCGTCAAGATATGCCTGCAAAATTAACATAGCAGATAACGAATCTTCAGGAGCCTGTGCACCGAATTCTTTAATAAGTCTTTTACTTTCAGATGTTGTATAGCGCTCATCGACTCTATAAATAGGCAAGTTTATTGCTTTTTCAAGATTATCAATAAACTCATTTGTGATATCAAATTGCGCACTGTTAAATGATGTATCTGATTGAACCGGAACACCAACAACAACGGCATCAATATTTTCTTGTTCAATCAAATCAGATAGTGAACAAAAAATTTGTTCATTATTTTTTATTGTCTCTATTGGTAGAGCCATTTTTGTTTGGTCATCACCCAATGACAAACCAATCTTTTTCAAACCAAAATCAATTCCTAAATATCTCATACTCTAATCTTTGGCTGTGGTGTCAGAATTTCGCATCCATCATCTGTAACAGCGACAGTAACTTCAAAATGCGCAGCATCACTGCCATCTTTTGTGCTAATTGACCATCCATCTTTCCCAGTAATTATGTCATGTCCTCCACTTGTAATCATTGGTTCAATAGCAAGACACATGCCTTTTTTTATTTTTGTTACAGGAAACTTGTCACTGACGAAATTTGGAATAGATGGTTTTTCATGTACATCATGTCCAACACCATGCCCAGTCAAAGCTCTTACAATTCCATAATTTGTACCACTAATTACTTCTTCGATTGCTTTTGCAATATCTGCTATCTCATTAGTAGGCTTAATTACTTCAATTGCTCGTTCAAGTGCTAAATGTGTTGTAAATAATAGTTTCTTTCGTTCTTCTGATATGTTTCCAACTGGTACTGTTACAGACATATCAGTGCACATTCCTTTGTACCAACATCCAATATCAAGTCCAACTATATCTCCTTCCATAAGCTTAATATCACGACTTCCAAGACCATGAACTATTTCATCATTTATAGAAATGCACATAGCTGAAGGAAATTCAACATTACTTGAGCCTTTATAACCTTTAAATGAAGGCTTAGCACCCATTTTAAGTAATGCTTTCTCACCAATGGAATTCAAATCTTTTATTATTACACCAGGCTTTACAGCATCAACGACTAATTGAAGAGCTTGTGAAAGGATAATACCCCCATCACGCATTATTTCTATTTCTTCAACTGTCTTAATAATGGACATAATCTAAATACTAAGTGACTCATCTATTCTATTAGCCACATCTTCAATTGTGCCTACGCCATCAATTTCGTGTACAATACCAAGCTCGCGATACTTATTTATTATCGGTTTTGTATCATCATTATAAATTGCTAATCGTTTTAATATTGTTTCTTTATTATCGTCAGTTCTGCCTTCAATTTCTGCTCGCTTTATCAAACGCTTCAATGTCTCATCTTGTGGTACTGATATAACAATTAACGCGGTTGGTACATCAAAATTATTAAATGTTTGAAATTGCGCAAAATTTCTAGGATATCCATCTAATACATATCCATTTTCTGCATCCTTTTTTTGTAATCTAAGTTTTAAAACATCAAGAGCTACCTCATCTGAAACAAGCTCGCCTTTGTTAATTATCTCTCCTATATGCTTGCCAAGATCACTATCAGATGCAACTTCATCACGCAAAAGTTGGCCCATTGATAGTGCTGGAATATTTAATTTATCTGACAATAACTGCGCTTGTGTCCCCTTTCCGCTGCCTTGCGGACCTAAGATTAATATTTTGTATTTACTCTCCATAACTTATTCTGTAAACAATTTTTTAATTATCATGTCTTTATGGTCGTTAGAAATCAGTCCAGCTAATTCTAAGTATTTCAACATATCCTTAGTTTTATCTTCGCTAAATCCACCATGCTTTCTCTGATGGATCTGAAGTGCTAATTCAATAATATCTCGTTCTTTTTGTTCAGAACTTATCGCAACAGCTAAATCATGCAATTGCTGGTCAGTTTTCTTAATATTTTCACTCATATGAACTAAATTATAGCTTACATAAATTTACTTAACAAATCAAAAAAACGAGGCTTATTGCCTCGCTTTTTTTATTTTGCATCGTATTGCCGCATCGCAACTTGTGACTCAACCTGCTTAGCCATATCTATTATAACTCCTACTACAATTATTACTGACGAACCTCCAACTATAAGATTTGGACTTTGCGTTATTGCTTTAACGATTACAGGCAAAATAGCTATTATTGCCAAAAATGAAGCTCCTCCAAGTAATATTCTGTTTCTCACCCATCCAATATATTGCTCTGTCTGCACTCCAGGGCGCACTCCTGGGATAAATCCGCCTTGTTTTTGTAAGTTCTCGGCAACTTGTTCAGGTCTGAAAATTACTGTTGCATAAAAGTATGTGAATGAGAATACTAACAAGAAATAAACTATTCCATAAAACAGATTGTTTGAAAAAATCTGTATTATAAATGCTGCTGTGTCACGAACAAATTCTGTCTTAGCTTGGGCAAAAAATTGAGCAATTAGCGGAGGAAACACCATTACTGAAACAGCAAAAATTATAGGAATCATTCCACCTAAATTAACGCGTAATGGCAAGTGAGACTGTACTTTTCTTGTACTAACTCCACGCATTCCACGGGCATATTGAACTGAAATATTTCGTTGTCCTTCGTTTATCACAATCACAGCTACTATTGTGACAATTGTAAGAATTACAATTAATAAAACATTGAAAAGATCACTTTGTGTATAAGTTGACGCTACTCTTTGAATATATCCTGGAAATCCTGAAATTATTCCGGCAAGAATCAAAAGTGAAATACCATTTCCTACATGTCTTTCATTCATTAACTCTCCAAGCCACATTAAGAACACAGTTCCTGCTGACAACGACAATAGAGCAACTAAAAGAGCAAATCCTTCTATGCTAAAAGCAGAACCTAATTGTCCACCTTGTTGTTGAATGATTGTCAAAACTCCAAAACCTTGAATAAACGCCAATGGAGCTGTTGCATATCGTGTCCAACGATTAAGTTTTTCACGACCTTGTGCATCCTTCTGCATCTCTTCAACTTGTGGAAATATCATTCCCAAAAGCTGAAAAATAATTGAAGAAGTAATGTATGGTGCTATACCGAGCGCTACTACTGAAAAATTTTCAAGTGTGCCGCCTGAAAACATGTTCAAAAGACCGAAAAACTGATTTGAATTTAAGAATGAGCTAAGACCTGTTGCGTCAATTCCTGGAACTGTTATATGTGCTGCTACACGAAAAATGCTTACTGCAAGTAAAAGGAAAAGTAAGCTATTTCGTAATTGTTTTATCTTCCAAATCCGACGCAATTTTTCAAACATAAAGTTTATGCATCAACTCTGCCTCCAGCTGCTGTAATCTTTTCCTGTGCAGCTTTTGAAACAGAGCATTTTTTAACTATTATTGATTTTGTTATATCACCGTCTGATAATATTTTAATATTATCAATATCAGCTGGCACTAAACCCTTTTTAATAAGAGTCTTTGGTGATACTACTTCGTCTTTTATATAATTCTTATCAATTATACCCAACTTCACCACAAAATTCTTTTCTGTTAATGCTTTAAAACCTCGCAACTTAGGCGTTGCTAGCATTAATTTGCGCATACCTAATCGTTTATATCCACCAGATCCTGAACGAGATTTTTGTCCTTTTTGACCGCGACCTGATGTATGACCACCTTTTCCAGATCCTATACCACGACCAACACGCTTACCTGCGTGCTTAGCACCTTTACTTTTTTCTAAATTACTTAAAGAGAGAGTCATATTATAATCTATTTTTCTTCAGTTTTTATTTTAACAACACGAGGAGTTACTGGTTTTTTCTTTAACTCTACACCTTTATTTGAATCAACCTTTTGCTCTTTTTTTATTTCTTTTTGTTCAACGACTGTCAATAAACGCAAGGCATCAAATGTTGCCTTAGCATTATTTATTTTATTATTTCCTCCAAGAACTTTTGAAACTGCGTTTGGAACACCTGCCAAAGTTAAAACCATTCGTGTTGCACCGCCTGACTTTAGCCCAGTTCCTTTTGGAGCAGGTTTTAACAATATTTTTGCTGCTCCATATTTTGAGTATACATCGTGTGGGATAGTATCGTTAACAGTATTAACAAAAACAATATTCTTCTTTGCTTGTCTAAATGCTTTCTCAATGGCAATTTGTACATCAGCGCCTTTTGCTACACCAAGCCCTACTCGTCCTTTTCTATCGCCTATAAGCAAACAAGCTCGAAAACGCATTCGTTTTCCACCTTTTGTCACGCGAGTTACACGGGCTAACTCTAATATTTTCTGTTCAAACTCACTCTGTTCCTTTTGTACAGGGCGACGTCTGCGAGGCTTTCTAACCTCCCCTTTAGAACTTTGTGATTTAACTATCTTTTCGTCTTGCATACTAAAATTAAAATTCAAGTCCGTTTTCACGCGCACCATCAGCAACAGCCTTCACGCGTCCATGATATAAATAAGCTCCGCGATCAAATGCCACCTTTGTTACTCCTGATGCTTTAGCTCGTTTAGCTACCTCAATTCCAACAAGTTTAGCTATTTCAACCGGCTTCTTATCTTTTGCGTCAACATGCACATCAGTTGCAGAGCAAATTACAATGCCTTTTATGTCATCAATAATTTGAGCTGTTATGTGTTTGCTTGAACGAAAAACAGTAAGTCGTGGCTGCTCATGAGTTCCTCTGATCTTAGCTCTTGTTCTACATGCTCTACGAGTCCTTCTTATTAACTTTTGTTTTGCTGTTTCTTTCATATTTATTCTGACTTAGCAGCCTTACCTGCTTTTCTACGAATAGTTTCGTCTGTGTAACGAAATCCTTTTCCCTTGTAAGGTTCTGGTTTTTTCAAACTGCGTATTTCCGAAGCTACTTGTCCAACAAGTTGTCTGTTTATTCCACTAATAGTCATGATCGCCCCATCAATTTTTGCATCAATTCCTTCTGGAAGCTCATATTCTACCTCGTGAGAAAAACCTAGTCGCATTACTAATTTCTTGCCTTTTAATTCCATTCGAAATCCAACACCTTGTAATTCCAATGCCCTTGACCAACCAGTTGATACACCTATCACCATATTTGCTATATTTGCTCTTGTCGTACCCCAAAGAGCGCTCTCATCACTATCCTTTACATCTACTTTTATTGTCCTTGCTTGTTCATCAACTGATATATCTACACCAGTAGGAATTGATAAATGCAATTCACCTTTTGAACCCTTAACCAATACCTCACCGTTTAGAACATTTACGGATACAGATTCTGGCAAGTTTATTAATTTTTTTCCTATTCTGGACATATTTTTAGAAAATTTCGCAAAGAATCTCACCACCAAGGTGTCGCTTTTTAGCTTCTTTGTTTGTCATCAATCCATTAGGAGTTGATATTATAGATACTCCATATCCTGAACGAACACTCTTTATATCTCCTGATGATACATATATTCTGCGACCAGGCTTACTTACCCTCTTAATCATTGAAATCTTCGGCTTCTTATTGTCGTATTTCAAATGAATGCGGATCATAGGACTTCGCAAACCTTCAATGAGTTCAACTCCACAAAAGTAACCTTCACCTTCTAATACTTTTGCTAAAGCGAATTTTATTTTAGACATTGGAACATCAACATCGCGCTTACCAACAACGGAAGCATTGCGAATTCGTGTCAACATGTCTGATATTGGATCTGTAATCATAATTACCAACTTGCTTTTTTAATACCAGGAACTTCTCCCTTGTTTGCTAATTCACGGAAACAAATTCTGCAAAGTCCGAAAGCTCTCATAAAACCTCTATTTCTGCCACACTTCCAACATCTATTCACTTGCCTAGACATGAATTTTGGCTTTTTCTTTGACTTAATTATCTGATTCTCTGTTGCCATATTTATTTTGCATTTGTCTTAAATGGGAAACCAAGAGCTTTGAATAATGCAAGTCCTTCATCGCGCGATTTAGCTGTTGTCGTGATAACAACCTGTAAACCATGCAATGACTCAACTTCATTTGCATTTATCTCTGGGAACGCTGTATGTTCTCTGAATCCATAATTGAAATTACCATGTGCATCAACAGCTGATTCAGAAATTCCTCTAAAGTCACGAATGCGAGGAAAAGTAACATTTACCAACTTATCTATAAAATCCCACATTCTATTTCCTCTCAAAGTTGCCATAGCTCCGACAGGCATCCCTTGGCGTATTTTGAATCCTGCCTCAGACTTTCTAGCCTTTGTTTGAACTGCTTTTTGTCCAGAAGTACGCTCTATTGTATCCAAAATGATTTCCATAAATTTTGGATCGCGTTTTGAATTCAGACCAGAATTAATAGTAACTTTTGTAATTCTTGGAGTCTGTAATACATGCTTGAATCCGAACTGCGATTTCAAAACAGGTACTATTTCTGTAATATATTTGTTCTTTAGATTAGCCATATTATTCTAAATCTTCACTTCCCTTTTTTGTCTTCAATACTCGCACCTTCTCATTCTTTCCATCCTTCTGGATAAACTTATATCCAACTCTTCCTTCTCCATTTTTTCCAACAACCTTCACATTAGAAGCGTCAATTGGTGCAGTATACTCAACTCTTTGTCCAGGGGTTTTACCTCGTGCTTTAAGATGCTTTATTGATTTATTAATGCCTTCAATGACAATCTTTTCAACAACTGGAAAAACTTGTAGCACCTTACCGGTCTTACCTTTGTCTTTACCAGCTATCACTTTAACCATGTCTCCTGTTTTAATCTTCATATTTACAATACTTCAGGTGCTAATGAAATTATTTTAGTAAATCCAAGAGCGCGCAATTCACGAGAAACTGGTCCAAAAATACGAGTTCCTTTAGGCTCTTTGTTATTTTTATCAATTATCACACCAGCATTTTCATCAAATCTTATATATGAACCATCGCTTCTGCGTGTCTCTTTTTTTGTTCTTACAATTACAACATGTACAACATCGCTCTTCTTTACATTGCTGTGTGGTACTGCTTCTTTTACAACAGCAGTAACAACATCTCCTATTCGAGCATATCGCTTCTTGTATCCACCCAAAACTCTAATTACTTGAAGCTTTTTTGCTCCAGTGTTGTCTGCCACTGCTATCATTGATCTATGCTGCAACATACTATTTTTCTATCTGAATAATTCTCCATCTCTTATCTTTTGATAATGGACGCGTTTCAACCATAACAACCTTATCGCCAACTTGTGCCTTATTGTCTTCATTATGCGCTTTATACTTTTTACTAATTGTAAAAAGCTTGAGATATTTTGGATGTTTCACTGTTCTGTCAACTTTAACTACAGCAGTTTTTTCCATTTTATTGGAAACCACTACTCCAATTAAACGACGACCTTGTACTTGTTTCTTGCTTTCCATATTTATTTCTTTACATCAGCGCGCTTTAACTGCGTCATGATCTGCGCTATTGTTTTTCGTGTCTCTCTAACTTCTCTTACATCCTTAAGCTGATTTACAGATATTTTCAATCGCAAATCATATAACTTTGCCCGTTCTTGAGACAGCAACTTCATCAACTCATCATTATCTTTTTTTTCTAGATCTTTATACTCCATACTATTTTTTACTTACAAGCTTTGTCTTCATAGGAAGCTTGTGTGAGGCTAAACGCAATGCTTCTTTTGCTACTTCGTCAGATACTCCATCTATCTCAAACATTACTGTTCCTGCCTTAACTGGTGTCATGTAGTAATCAACTCCACCTTTTCCACCTCCCATCGTTGATTCTGAACCATGATTTGTAACTGGATGATCAGGGAAAATGCGTATCCAAATTTTTCCACCACGCTTAACTGAACGAGTCATTGCGCGACGAGCAGCCTCAATCTGACGAGATGTCACCCATGATTCAGTTGTTGCCTTAAGCCCAAATGAACCAAAAGAAACATCAATCTTTTGTGTAGCAATTCTATCCCCTTGCGTATGTCGCTTATGCCACTTTCTATGTTTTAATTTCTTTGGAACTAACATATCTTTACTTAGCTACTGTTATGTTTGCTTTCTTTGAATCATCAAATACTTCTCCCTTATATATCCAAACCTTTATTCCAATTACACCGAAAATAGTATTTGCTCGCACCCTTGCAAAATCAATATCTGCACGAAGATTATGCAATGGAATGCTACCTTGAAGTAATTGCTCTGTTCTTGCAATTTCAGCTCCATTCAATCTTCCACCGATCATAATTTTTACTCCTTTAGCACCAGCCTTCATAACTCTTTCTGTTGCCATTTTCATTGAACGGCGGAATGGTAATCGTTTTTCAATATCTTGTGCTATTTGCAAACCAACAACTCTTGAAGATAGCGATGGTTGAGATATTTCTGAAACATTAACCATTATATTCATCCTTTTTCCACGGAAAAATTGTCCAAGTATTTTCTTTCGCAATTCTTCAATTCCTGCTCCTGAACGCCCAATTATTACACCTGGTTTTGCAGAATGAATCGTTATTGTCATCTTATTTGCATTCCTATCAATTTCTACTAAATCAACACCAGCTTCTTTAAGCTCATGCATCAAAAACTCGCGGACTCTGACATCGTCCTGCAATTGAGCAATGTAACTATTTCTATTACCAAACCACTTTGAATCCCATTGATAGATGGTTGATAAACGGAATGCTTTTGGATGAATCTTGTGTCCCATACTTATTTCTTGTCTTTAGTTACAGTTTTTTCTTCTGACTTTGTGCCTATTTTTACAGTTATATGTGATGTTCGTTTCATAATCAATGATGATCGTCCGTGAGCTCTAGGACAATATCTTTTAATAACTGGTCCGCCATCAACAAATAGTTCTGTTACAAATACATTCTGCACATCAATCTCGCCAGCATTTGCGACTGCTGAATTTAATACTTTTAAAACAGGTTTTGCAGCAACTTTTGAACTAAACTGTAATTGCTTTCTTGCTTCTTCAACAGAAAGATTGCGTACAAGGTTTGCTAAAAGTCTTACCTTGCGCGGTGCCATGTGAACAAATTTTGCTGTCGCTGTTGCTTCCATATTAATTATTTATTTCTTTGCTATTTCTGCTACCTTTCCGCCATGTCTTACAAATTTTCTGGTAGGAGCAAATTCTCCCAATCTATGTCCAACCATATTCTCAATAACAACCACATCTACGAACTGTCTTCCATTATGAATGGATAGGACAAGACCTACCATTTCTGGTGTTATTGTTGACGCTCTTGACCATGTCTTAATTGGTTTTTTGCTATTTTGGCTAGCCGCAATACTCACCTTCTTTTGAAGTGCTGGATATACGAACTGACCTTTTTTCAAACTTCTTGCCATATGCTACTTTTTCTTACTCTTTCTTCGTGAGATTATGAATTTATTTGTTGTTTTATTCCTTCGTGTCTTAACTCCCAAAGCATGCTTTCCTGTTGGAGTCTTTGGATGAGTCAAACCAATTGAGTTTCTCGCTTCTCCGCCTCCGTGTGGGTGATCACATGGGTTCATCGCCTTTCCACGAACAGTTGGTTTAATGCTTCGCATTCGTGTTCGCCCTGCCTTTCCCCAACGAACAAGTCTCCAATCAGGATTTGATACATTTCCTATTGATGCCATGCACTCCTTCATAACAACCCTTACTTCACCAGAAGGAAGTTTAAGTGTAGCCATTCCTCCCTCAACAGCCATAAGCACTGCACATGTTCCAGCACTTCTTACTATTTGTGCACCTGCACCTGGTTGAAGTTCAATATTGTAAACTTCCATTCCTACAGGAATATCTTTCAAACAATATCTATTTCCAAGAGAAGGTTCACCTTTTTTCTTTGAAGATGCAATTTTCATTCCGACCTTAATGTCGCGAGGAGCTACAATGTATCTCTTCTCTCCATCTTCATATGATACAAGTGCTATTCGTGCACCACGATTTGGATCGTATTCAATAGTCTTTATTGTTGCTGGAATGTCCAATTTATCAAATTTCCAATCAATAACGCGGATATTTCGCTTAACTCCACCTCCACGATGACGAACTGTAATTTTTCCTTTTGTTCGTCCAGCAATTTGATTTTGGCTCTTTACCAGCTTTTTGTATGGAGTTGTTGTTGTAACATCATCAAAAGTCTGCACGCTTGATTGGCGTCGTCCTGCTGTTGTTGGATTGTATTTTCTGATTCCCATACTTTATTTTCCTCCAAAGATATCAAGTTTTGTATTCTTTGGGAGTGTTATTACTGCCTTTTTACTATTTTTTCGCTTTCCTAAAGTCCTTCCAAAACGCACAACTTTACCAGTTGAATTAGATGTATTTACATGCAATGGAGTAATACCGTAAATCTCATGGAATGCTTGCTTAATTTCTATCTTGCTAGCACTTGGCGATACTTCAAACACCATTACATTCTTATCTGAAAACTGCGCAGTTTTTTCTGTAACTTTTGGTCTCATCAAAACCAAAGAAGCTTTCTTTGATATTCCCTTCTTATCAGATTTCTTTGCAGCTGCTGTTTTCTTAACCTTTGTTGTTTTTTCAACAGCTCCTTCAGTTTTTTTCTTCTTAAGTAATGCCATATTATGATGCGTACACTTCAATCATCTTATCAACCGCAGCCTTTGAAGCAATGACGAACTTACTCTTTAATAGATCTTTGATATTCAGACTTGTTGCCGCAATTGTTGATGTCTTCTCTAGATTTTTCGCTGCGCGAACAACATTTAATTCATCTGATGCTGTTACTATCAATGCTGTCTCTCCATTACCTGGTAATGACTTTCGAATCGCGTCCAATTCTTTTGTCTCTCCGCTTAACTTTATTTCATTAAGAACAATGAATTGATTTGAAGCTACTTTGTCAGACAAAGCACATGCTAATGCTTTTCGCTTTGCTTTTTTATTTATCTTAAGCAAAAAATTTCGTAAATTATTTGGTCCAAAAGTTATACCTCCACCAATCCAAATTGGTGAACGGCGAGATCCATGACGAGCTCGTCCAGTACCTTTTTGTTTCCAAGGTTTCTTTCCACCTCCGCGGACCTCGCTTCTATCTTTCGTATGTGCGCAAGCAACTCTTGAGTTTGCATCTTGAACACGAATAACTTCGGCGATCAATGACGGACTAGCCTGTACACCAAACAATCCATCTGGAAGATTGAGCGTCTCTGTCTTTGAACCACTTATTGTATATACATCTACTTTTGCCATATATTTCCATTTGTTCCAATTAACTGAACGAAACTTCCGCGACATCCTGGAATAGCACCTTTCACAGCCAAAATGCAATCTTTTTCGTTTACATTAATTATTTCTAAATTTTTAACTGTTACTCTATCATTTCCCATTCTTCCGCCCATTCTTGTCCCTTTAAATACGCGCTGAATTCCACCTGCTCCGATTGAACCAGGCATGCGTAATTGATCTTTGTGACCGTGTGTTTTTGGACTTCCATGAAAACCATGTCGCTTTACAACTCCCTGAAATCCTTTTCCTTTTGATTCTCCAATTACATTAACCAAATCGCCTGATATAAATTCAGATACATTCAATACATCGCCTACTTTCAATTCCATATCTTTTGGAACAATAAACTCACATACATGAGCAAAACCCTTATCAACTCCCCAAGAGCATAATTGTGGTTTCGCAGTATGTTTCTTTATCCCAAATCCAACAACAGCCTTTTTCTTGTCATCATGCTCGCGTATTTCAAGCACTGTGCAAGGGCCTGATTGAACAAGTGTTACTGGAACAACTGTTCCATCATCCTTAAACACCTGTGTCATCTCAAGTTTTTTTCCGATAATCGCTTTCATATATTAACTTCTCTGGAGTATTTAAAAACCAGAAGATTTTACGCGTTTTTCAACACTTAAAATACTTCCAGCCTTTAAGCAATTCACATTACATTAAAGGATTAATTAATTTGCAAGGTATTTTCTCCTTATACATCCTTTCAAATCATCAGGAAGGTTTTCGCTCTCGCGATCTTTCTTCTTGGTTTGAATAAAGATGCTCTTTTCTCACGGACCTGCAAGGAAGTCTTATTTCTCCCTTGCAAGTCCGCGAGGATTAATTACATTTTTATCTCTATATCTACTCCTGAAGGCAAATTGAGTGACATTAATGATTCAACTGTATTTTCTCCTGGATTCACTATATCAACTAGTCGCTTATGAATACGCATTTCATACTGGTCGCGTGACTTTTTGTGCACGAATGTTGATCTATTTACAGTATATCGTCTCTTTTCAGTTGGAAGTGGTACTGGACCAACTACATCTGCACCAGTTCTTTTCACTGTTTTGATTATCGTATCTGACGCTGTATCAATAAGTTTGTGATCATAAGCTCTTATCTTTATTCTTATTCTTGCTTTTTGATCTTTTTGCGTATTTGCCATATAAGGTACATTTTTCAAATTAAGCGAGGAAAGGCAGAGCCTTTCCTCGCATTTAATTTATTCAATAATCTTTGTTACTGCTCCTGCTCCAACAGTTCGTCCACCTTCGCGAATAGCAAAGCGCATTTGCTCTTCAATAGCTACTGGTTTTCCAAGGTCAACAGTTACATTTACTGTGTCACCAGGCATAACCATTTCAGCTCCTTCTGGGAGTGATGAGATTTCACCTGTAACATCTGTTGTTCTAATATAGAACTGTGGCTTGTAACCCTTGAAAAATGGCTTATGTCGTCCACCTTCTTCCTTTGTAAGAGCGTAAATCTTGGCTTCAAACTTGATATGTGGCTTTAATGATCCTGGTGCTGCCAAAACCATACCTCGTTCTACCTCTTCTTTCTTAATTCCTCGTAGCAATACACCAGCGTTATCTCCAGCCATACCTTTGTCCAACATCTTGTTGAACATTTCGATTCCAGTGATAACTGTTTTTCGTGTTTCTCCAAGTCCAACGATTTCTGCTTCATCATTAAGATTAATAATTCCGCGCTCGATTCTTCCTGTGACAACTGTTCCACGACCTTCAATTGAGAAAACATCCTCAATCGGCATTAAAAATGGCTTATCTGTCTCACGCGCTGGCTCTGGAATATATTCATCAAGTGCTTTCAAAAGCTCGTGAATTGATTTCTGTGCCTCAACATCACCTTCCAATGACTTAAGAGCTGATCCACGAATAATAGGAGTTGTATCTCCTGGGAATTCATACTGTTTCAAAAGATCACGAACTTCTTCCTCAACAAGATCAATAAGTTCAGGATCATCAACCATGTCAACTTTGTTTAGAAATACTACCATTGCAGGAACACCTACCTGACGAGCAAGCAAAATGTGTTCTCGTGTTTGTGGCATTGGTCCGTCAGCAGCTGAAACTACCAAAATCGCTCCATCCATTTGAGCAGCACCTGTGATCATGTTCTTCACATAGTCTGCGTGACCAGGACAATCAACATGAGCATAGTGTCGCTTCTCTGACTCATATTCTACATGAGCTGTGGAAATCGTAATTCCTCGCTCACGCTCTTCAGGAGCCTTATCAATTTGATCAAACGCCTTCTTTTGGTCGGCTGGTGAAAAAAGACTAGAAAGCGCTGCTGTAAGCGTTGTCTTTCCGTGGTCAACATGTCCAATCGTACCCACATTGAGGTTTGGTTTGGAACGGACAAATTTCTCTGCCATATTATTATTAATTTATTTATTTTATGTTTATTTTATTATGTTTTTCTTGGAAATTGGCACTTCCAGCAAACGCGGCGATCATACCAAACTTAGCAAAAAACCGCAAGTACTTGGTTGTGAATAGCATTTTTTATGATTTACAGGATTATTATTAGCTGATTTTAGCCGCTTATTCAATCGGCTCAAGATAAAACTGCTCTTCATCAAATTTCTCATTGCTTTTCTGCGTCTCTATATTCACTTTAGCTTCAACTTCCTGACTGTTTTCATGTTCATCAGCAAAATCTTCAGATATATCTTGGTTACTCAAATCTATACTTTCCTCAATATTTTCATCAATGTAATCATCAAAAGACCCAATGCCAATAAGCGCATCATCAACTAGATGCTCATAAGCAGCTAATGGTAAAATAACCATTTCTTCTTTATTTTCGTCTAAAATTATCACAGGAGAGTTGGTTTTCCTGGCTATTCTCATCAATCTATCTAGTTGTTGTTTATTCATATTGACTTGATTTTATCGCATTATACTAAGAGGTCAAGCGATAAATACACAAAACTAAAATCCACTGAAGTCTAGTTTCTTAATGTCTCACTTCTAAAATCAGACTTGCAGACTTACAATAGTTTACTGACTAAATACATTTTCATACTAGCGACGATCGTCTGTATTATGAAAAATGCCATTCATAGAAGTAACGAATGGGGTCAAGTCTTCACTGTAAACCAACAGGTTTACAGTGAAGACTTGACCCCACTTAGAATTTACTTTATTCAAAAAACGATCCCGCTATTCGCGAGATCGTTTCTACTTTCTTCTTATCTTCGTCCTGTTCTCTTTGTAATAATTTCTTGCGCTACATTGTTTGGAACTTCTTTATATTCAAAGAATTCCATTGTATAGCTCGCGCGACCCTGTGTCATAGAACGCAAATTTGTTGCGTATCCAAACATTTCAGCCAAAGGAACAATTGCGCGAACTAATTTTACATTTCCTCTTTCACCCATTTCCTGAATTTGAGCTCGTTTTGAGTTTAAATCTCCAACAACAGTTCCCATAAAATCTTCTGGGGTTACAACTTCTACTTTCATAGTAGGCTCCAAGATAACTGGGTTTGCTTTTCTTGCTGCCTCTTGAAATCCAAGTGATCCAGCCATCTTGAATGCAGCTTCGTTTGAGTCAACCTCATGATACGAACCATCAAATACAATTGCCTCAACATTAATAACTGGATAACCAGCTAATATTCCGCGATCCAATGATTCTCGTACACCCTTCTCAACAGCAGGGATATATTCTCGCGGTATTGATCCACCCTTAATTTGATCTGTGAAAATAAATGATTTTTCACTGTCAGCCGGCAATGGTGAAACACGCAACCAACAATGTCCGTATTGTCCACGACCACCTGACTGTTTGATATACTTTCCTTCTCCCTCTGCTGTTCCGCGAATAGTTTCGCGGTAACTTACCTGTTGCTTTCCGACATTTACTTCAACTCCAAATTCACGCTTCATGCGATCAACAATAATCTCCAAATGCAACTCACCCATTCCAGAGATGATTGTTTGCATTGTTTCTTCATCTGTTTTAACTCTGAATGTTGGATCTTCTTCTGCAAGTTTTTGCAAAGCAATAGACATTTTTTCTTGATCAGCCTTAGTCTTTGGCTCAAGTGCCTGCGAGATAACTGGTTCAGGAAACACAATTGATTCCAAAACAACAGGATTATCTGCATCACATAAAGTATTACCTGTTGTTGTATTTTTAAGTCCAACTGCTGCCACGATATCGCCAGCCCATACTTCATCAACATCTGTACGATTATTTGCATGCAAACGAACAATTCTAGAAATTCGTTCTTTTTCCCCAGTGCTTGTATTTAATACATAACTTCCGGCTTTAAGTGATCCTGAATAAACTCGCATAAAAGCTAACCGTCCAATATACGGATCTGTGGCAATCTTGAAAGCAAGTGCTGCAAATGGCTCTGAATCAGAAGCATGTCTTTCAATCTTCTTCTCTGGATCATCAGGATCAAAACCTATTATTGCTGGAATATCTAATGGTGAAGGTAGAAAATCAACAACAGCGTCAATCATTTTCTGAACCCCTTTATTCTTAAGTGCAGATCCGCACAAAACAGGAAAAATTTGCAAACCTACTACTGCTTTTCGCAGAATGCGCTTCAAATCATCATATGATGGCTCTTCTCCTCCCAAATATTTTTCCATTGCAACCTCGTCATTTTCAACAATCGCCTCAACAAGCCTTGCTCTCCATTCCTGTGCTTGGCTCAAATATTCTTCAGGGATATCTAATTCATCAATCTGTTTACCCATTTCATCACGATAGAAAAACGCCTTCATCTTTAAAAGATCTATAACGCCCTCAAACTTATCTTCTGCGCCAATAGGTAACTGTATCGGATATGCTTTTTTAGTTAAACGATTGTGAATTGATTCCAGATCCTTCATGAAATTTGCGCCTGTTCTGTCCAATTTATTTATAAAGCAAACGCGAGGAACATTATACTTATCAGCTTGATGCCATACTGTTTCAGATTGTGGTTCAACTCCTGCAACTCCATCAAAAACTGTTACACCGCCATCCAAAACGCGCAACGATCGCTCAACTTCAACTGTAAAATCTACATGCCCTGGGGTATCAATAATATTAATTTGATGATCTTTCCAAAAACATGTTGTTGCAGCTGAAGTAATGGTAATTCCTCGCTCTCGCTCTTGTTCCATCCAGTCCATTTCAGCAGCACCTTCATGAACCTCACCTATTTTATGCTTTTTTCCTGTGTAGTATAAAACGCGTTCTGAAACTGTTGTTTTTCCTGCGTCTATGTGTGCGATTATTCCGATATTTCGGACTCGCTCAAGTGGATATTCTCGTGCCATAAAAAATGTTAAATGTGATTGTTATCTTTTTGCGAAATGAGCAAACGCTTTATTTGCTTCTGCCATTCTTTGAACATCCAACTTCTTCTTAACAGCATCACCCTCACCTTGAGAAGCAGAAATAATTTCATTTGCAAGTTTCTGCGCCATTGGTTTGCCTTTCTTTGAACGAGCTGATTCTAACATCCATCTATATGCAAGAGCTACTCTGCGCTCTGAACGAACAGGTGTAGGAATTTGGTAATTAGCACCTCCAACGCGTCGTGATTTTATTTCAACAGAAGGCATTATATTTTTCATCGCTTCGTCAAAAACAGCAATTGGATCTTGCTTTGTTTTTTTAGAAACTATCTCCAAAGCATCATAAACTATTTTTTCAGCTGTGGTCTTTTTGCCGTCCTTCATCACATAGTTAACTAACTTTGAAACTAAAACATTGCCGTATTTATAATCCGGCAACACTTGTCTTATTTGGGCTGATTTTCCGCGCATATTATTTTATGTTATTTCCCTTATTCCTGCCGCGCATTGGCAGTACTGGGATTGAATTACTTTAATTTATTTTTTTGGTCGCTTTGTTCCGTATAATGATCTTCCTCGCTTTCTTCCATCAACTCCAGATGTATCATAACGACCTCGTACAATGTGATATCGCACGCCAGGCAAATCTTTTACTCTTCCTCCGCGAATCTGAACTATTGAGTGCTCTTGTAAATTATGACCTTCACCTGGAATATACGCTATAACTTCTTGTCCGTTTGAAAGTCGCACACGGGCCACTTTTCGCAAAGCTGAGTTTGGTTTCTTTGGGGTAGTTGTATAAACGCGAACACAAACACCTCGCTTATAAGGCGCACCTCTTCGTAACTCTGTTCGCTTTCTGTGAAGCGAATCAAGCGTAAATTGCATTGCAGGCGACTTTGACTTTACAGTCACTTGTTTGCGTCCTTTTCTGACTAATTGATTTACTGTTGGCATAATGCTCTAAATTTGTTGAAAAATACGGCAAAAGAGTACCACGGTAGTAAAAAACGGTCAATCTTGTGCATCTAATCCTAAATTAAATATTTGCACAATGTGAACGATCGTTCACATTGTGCAAAATCGCTATACATGGAAGTCCGACTTCTGAAAGTCAGATCTCCTGCAGATACTTCCTGCAAATATAAATATCAAAAAATCATTCCTAATAAACCTAAACAATCTGCATTCACTAGCCTTGAGCATATAAAATATGCTGGTTCGCTTACAAAAAAGAAAATATTAAATGATGTAAAAATTGAAAGAATAACTAGAAAAAACAATACCCTAGGTCCATACATAGCGATTTGCATCTTGATATTCTGGTGTTCTGGCTTTACCAAAATCGCGTCCAAAACCTTTGATCCATCAAGCGGATAGATCGGAATAATGTTAAAAAACATCAAAAACAAATTAATTATTATCAATAATAGTAAAAATGCAAACAAAAGATTGGCGTCCATTATAAAACCTATCGTTATCGTAGCTCGCAAAATAATTGCTGCAACTGTAGCTAAAATCAAATTTGACGCAGGACCTGCTAATGCAATAAGCAAAGAATCCTTTCTTGGGTCTTGTAAATTATAAGGATTAAATGGCACTGGCTTTGCCCAACCAAACCCAAGAGTAACGAGTAAAACCAATCCCATTATATCTATGTGTGCTAGAGGATTAAGTGTTAAACGACCAGCAAGTTCAGCTGTTTTGTCTCCTTTTATATTTGCCATCCATGCATGTGCAAATTCATGGACAGTCATTGATATCAAGATTGCAGCTAGCCATGCAAGAAGCAACATTGGTTGATTAAAAAGCAAAGATAGAATCATACTTATTCTTCTATTACTTCAATATCAGCTCCGATAGACTTTAATTTTCCATACAAATCCTCGTATCCGCGCTCCAAATGCTCTACTCCATCAATCTCAGATGTTCCTTGTGCGGATAACGCAGCAGCGACATAAGCAAGACCGGCACGAATATCAGGCACTGTCATTTTTGCAGCTCTTAATAATGTTGGGCCTTTTATTACTGCCGAGTGTTTAAAATTCTGATCTACAAACCTACACTCTAATTCACCTAAACATTTTGTTGAAAGTGTTATGTCGGCTCCCATTTCATTTAAGACTTTTGTATATCCGAAACGTTCCTGATAAACAGTTTCATGCACTACAGATGTTCCATTTGCCTGCGTGAGCGCAACAACAAATGGTTGTTGCCAGTCAGTTGAGAATCCAGGGTGAGCATCTGTTTCAATTTCTATTCCATTGTAAGTTGGTGCGCCTTTAAATAATATTCCTTCTGGATCAACAATATACTCTCCACCTATTCTGCGTATAGCATTTAAAAATGTGATCATGCTACTATGACCTGCGTCACGACAATAAATTTGACCGCGTGTAGCAAGAGCGATACAAGCAAAAGACGCTGCCTCAAGACGATCAGCAATTACGCGATGTGTACATCCGTGCAATTTTTCTACTCCAATAATTTCAAACTCACGACCAGCTCCACGCTGAACAATCGCGCCCATTTTTTGCAACATCATTATCAGAGAGATAATTTCAGGTTCTATTGCAGCGTTTTTTATAACTGTCCTACCTTCTGCTAATACTGATGCGAACAATACTGTTTCAGTAGCGCCAACAGATGGGTATGGCAGTTCTATTTTAGTACCCTGCAATCGCTTCTTTATTCTAACAATATAAGCATCATCAATTTCTTCTATAGTAGCGCCCATCTTTTCAAGTGCATCTAAATGAAAATTTACAGGCCGTGGACCAATCTTATCTCCTTCTGGCTTTGGAACATATGCTTCACCTGCGCGATGCAGAAGAGGAGCAACAGTCAAAATTGACAAACGATTGCGCCGCGACATTTCAATCGCAGATGTTTGTGTAATGCCAGGAACTCGCACTGACAAGGTATGATCAGAAAGAGCTGTTTCACCTCCAAATGTTTCAACAAGCTCTCTAGCAATATCAGTCTCTTGATGAAGCGGAACATTCTGTATTATTACTTCTTCATCTGTAAGCATTGACGCAATAATCATCTTTGATGCCGCATTCTTTGCTCCTGCAATTTGTACTTCGCCTTTAAGTGGCTTTCCGCCTGTTATAAACAGTTTTTTCATAAATATTTATTGTTTTATACAAACAGAATGTCATATTTTGATTGTTCTTTCAAATAAAAATACGACACGTCTATCGGTCGTATTTTAATAATTATTAAATTCCTTCTCCAAAATGGAATCTATCTGTGAGCTTATCGTATGCTATTATTTCTTCTTTTTTAAAGAATCTTTCAATCTCTTTCATTGATGACTCAAGAGAATCTGATGCATGCACCATATTTGATGGCACATTCATTGATAGATCAGCACGGATTGTACCAGCATCAGCCTCGCGAGGATTTGTGGACCCAACTATCTTACGAACCTCGTCAACAACTCCGATACCCTCTAAAACCATTGCGACGACTGGTGTTTGCATCATAAATTTTAGCAAATCATTAAAAAATGGTTTTTCCTTCAAATGCCCATAATGCTCTGAAAGCGTAGCTTCATCCAGGTGAGTGAGTTTCATTGCAACAATCTTTAAACCTTTTTCCTCAAAACGACTCACTACTCGCCCAACCAACTCTCTTTGTAAGGCATCTGGCTTGATAAGTACCAATGTTCTTTGTATGTCTGCCATAAAAATGTATTTAATTCGTTTATTTGAATATTTTCGCTGAAAATATAGCAATAATGTAGGAATAAATCAATTTTTTATAGTGATTTTAATTTTTATAGTAATTTTAAACTACAATAATAATTTTCATATTATTGACGATCGTCAATAATATGAAAATCTAAACCATTGATGTTATATATACCTTAAACCAGTTATCTAGCATAAATTTTGAAGAAAATAACTTTTTTACATAAAAACAAACATCTTTTTTACATGACCATACACTCCTATGCACCTGCTTAAAACCTAATCTTTTTAACAAACATCTTACCCTTCCTCGCAATCGCCTGTGTACTTCTGGGATATCAAAAGAAATAATGCACATTTTATCATCAGGTAATGTATTAGCACGTGATGATAACTGAATAATGTATTCATCAAATCCTGCTTGCGAAAACGATGTCCAATACCAATCATTTATCTTTTCTTTAACTAAAAGACCTCTATTCTCCAACCTTTTTAATTCCTGTTTTCTAAGATTTATCTCTCTCCTTCCAAGAAAATCTTTAGCTCCTTCAATGCCAAACTTAACAACTAGGCCAGGACGCAATAAGCCGAAATATGTATCTTCAATAAGGCCTCCTATCTCCAATATAAGTTTTGCTGCTCTTGAATTAGAGCGAAGTATCTTTTGTTTTTCATTATGTTGACGATCGTTCATAAAGTGAAAAAATATTATTTATATAATTTAATCTCGTAACCGTCCTTTGAGCACATAATTCTAACATCACCATCAACATCAGTTCTGTACACAACAGCACCGACTTTATCAAGTCTATTAATTACTTTATTAGACGGATGACCATAATCATTTTCACAGACTGAAATCACTGCAACTTCAGGATCAATCGCGCGCAAAAATTCTTCTGAAGATGAAGTATTACTCCCCTGATGCCCTACTTTAAGCACATCTATATCACCAACAGAATCAATAATCGCTTTTTCTTCATCAATACCAATATCTGAAGTTAATAATATTTTTGTATCAAAACAATTTACCAATAACACAATAGAACCATCATTTGGATCATCAAGTGTTTTGCCTTCAAAATCTGTCATCGGCCAAATAGTTTTGATTGAAACATCTTGCTGAAGTTTTATTGAATCTCCTACGCTCATTGAATCAACTTGTGACGCACTTAAATCTTTAAAAATATCATAAGCGCCTGTTTGATAATCTTGTCCGCTAGTATAAATAGTTGTCACAACATATCTGCGTAACACATCAATCAAACCTGTTAAATGATCAGCATGTGGATGAGTGCTGATAATAAAATCAATCGTGCGATCCCAAAATGGAAGAACTTCTGTTAACTTTTCAATAATAACGCTCGTTGGACCTCCGTCAATTAAAATATCAATGTGAGCATCAATAAAAATTGAGTCACCTTGTCCGACATCAAAAATCCAAACTGAAATCTCATCTTCTTTCCATGATCCATAAAGATAAATTTGTATCACAGATGCAACAATAATCGCTAAACAAATAAAAAACGCGATCTTAATTTGTGAATTTAAAAATCGCATATTTCTTAATTATATATAACAAAGTGATTGTCCATAACACTAAAGCAATCAAGGCAATAAACCAAGGAATTGATTGTGCATACAGATTCAATCCAGCAAATATATCTATAATCCATAACATGACAGTAAGAGCTAACCATGACGGAGCTAAAATAATCGCACCGAATGAAGTATTAATTAATCCTACTAGAGTGGCAATTGTGCCGCCGGCCATAGCAAGTGGGATCCAAGGTAGAACAAGAACATTAGTAAATAAACTAACAAAAGAAAAAGAACCAAAGCGTAAAATTAATATTGGAAAACTAGCAAGCATTGCTGACAGTGTCGCGATTATAGAATCACGAATTACAAAAAAATTTGGGATCTTCATCAATCGCTTTAAAAAAATAGGTGATAAATAAATAAGTCCAATTGTAGAACACATTGAAAGCTGGAATCCTACATCGTCTCGCAATAATCTTGGATTGATCATCAGCATAATTACTACAGTTGCCAACAAAATACTTATCATGTTTGACTTTCTTTCACTCTGTTTTGATAACAATAAAACTATTCCCATTACACCAGCGCGAAATACAGCAGCATCGGCACCAGCGAGTAAGATATAACACGCAATTGATGCTATAAGAAACGCAAAAGCTTTCTGTCTTCTTATTCCTAGTGAAGCAAAAAATCCCATCGCTACCCATAACACGACTGAAATGTTATACCCTGATGCAGCAACAATGTGTGTAGTACCTGTTCGTAAAAAATTCTCTTCCCACTTATCACTAAATCTTTTTTCTCCAAATAATAATCCAATCAACAATGAAGCATGGGGTTCGCCAAATATATTATCAATTGCGCCTATTGATCTTTCTCTTATCTCAAGGAGTTCAAGAACTATTTTACTTCCGAACTCTTTTCCAACTATCCATGTCTGATACGAAAAGCATGTTGCCCAAATATTTCTTGATTCTAAATAACGATCATATGCAAAATCATCAATTTTTGTCGGACTTTCAATATTACAAATGACGCTGATTCTATCTCCATATCCATAACTTGGAAATTCAACGGTAGTTAATAAGATCTTATCTTCAACAGTAGTGTTGTTAATTGCTATATCTGACAACTCTAATTTTTGCCATCCATTTTTTACATTTACTTCAGAAACTGTACCTTGAAGAATAATATTCTGCCCAACATAATTACCAATGGAATTCTCTGTGGGGTATGTAAGACTGTATCTATATACACCAAACGCAATGCTAGTTGCGCAAAGTAAAATCAAAATAATTCGGGCTTTATTGCTCTCAAACTTAAAATATTTAACTAACAAAAATAACAGCGCTACTATACATAAAATAGAAAAAACATAACCCCATGATGCAAATGCAACGCCAGTTACAAATGCCGCGCATACTGTTCGCATAATTGTTGAAGGCGTAAGTGAAAACATAAACGAAAAACTCCCTGATTAAGGGAGTTCCGCATCGCATACTTCGTCATTAACACGATATGTTTTTAATAAGTATGTGTCAAATTTGATCATCCGTGGACCTATCGGGAGTTGCACCCGAATCGTATTACTTGACGAAGTACACAATGCACTACGCTAGGCCCACGAATAATCAAACTTGAACGAAAAACTCCCACTGACTACCATAAGGTAATTAGTTGGGAGTGTATGTTTTTATTACATCGCTAAATTATATATCAGTCAATAGATTATCTGTGGATCAAACAACAAAATTTATCAATCTACCCTGAACATAAATAACTTTCTTTACTCCGTTTGAAATATATTTTGCGATATTTTCATTTTCTCGTGCTAGCGCTTCCACTTCTTCTTGTTCTGCATCAGGAGCTGCCTTAATTTCAGCCCTTAATTTACCATTAACTTGAACAGTAATGGTAACTAACGAATCAACAACTAAATCAGAATCATATTTTGGCCAATTAGATATCTCCAACACATCTGCAACGCCAAGTTCGCTAGCAAGTTCATTACTTAAATGAGGCGCAAACGGGCAAAGAATCTGCAGAAATTTTAAAAATGAATCCTTTGATATTGAACCACGACTTTGTACTTCATTCACAAAAATCATCATCTGCGATACTGCTGTATTAAATCTAAAAGCATCAATATCTTCTGTCACTTTCTTTATGGTTTTATGAAGAGCTTTTGTAATTACATCTTCTTCTGAAACACGAACAGCATCTTTTAATCGTGCAACTTTATCCAAAAATCGCCTAACGCCAATCAATCCATTTGTACTCCATGGCACAGGCTCTTCAAACGGGCCCATAAACATTTCATAAACGCGAAGCGCATCAGCGCCATACTGATCAATTATGTCATCAGGATTTATAACATTGCCCAATGACTTACTCATTTTGCGACCATCACTTGCTAAGATTAAACCATGTGAGTGCCGTCTCGCATACGGCTCTGGAGTAGATACAAATCCTTGATCAAATAAAAACTTATGCCAAAAACGAGAATACAAAAGATGAAGCGTGGTATGTTCCATACCGCCATTATACAAATCAACCGGCATCCAATAATCAATCTTCTTTTTATCTGCAAACGCTGTCTGATTATTTGAATCAAGATATCTCAAGAAATACCAACTTGATCCTGCCCAATTTGGCATAGTATCAGTCTCGCGCTTAGCTGATTTGCCACATTTCGGACAACTTGTGTTCACCCAATCATTAATCGCTGAAAGAGGTGACTCTCCAGTATCGGTCGGTTCGTACTTTTCTACTTCAGGAAGAATAACTGGTAGTTGATCGTTTGGCACAGGGACCCAACCACACGCCTCGCAATTAACAAGAGGAATTGGTTCGCCCCAATAACGCTGGCGGCTAAACACCCAATCGCGAAGTTTATAGTTGATTATTGCTCTACCAAACCCCCTTTCCTCGAGCCACTCGATGATTGTCTCTTTAGCTTTTTCTGTTGAAAGATTATCAAGGAATCCAGAATTTCTCATAAATCCGTCGCCAGTCCACACTGTTCTTCCAGCAAGAATGTCGTCTATATCGATCAACATTTTATCAATCCCTTGAACATCAACTGTAAATACATCTTGTGGGCCTGGATTAATGATATTCGTGATCGGTAAATCTTTCTTCTTAGCAAACGCGAAATCACGATCATCGTGAGCTGGAACAGCCATAATCGCGCCAGTTCCATAACACATCATTACATAATCTGCTATCCAAACAGGGATGTTCTCTCCATTCGCTGGATTGATGACATAGGCTCCGGTAAACTCTCCGGTTTTCTCTTTTGTAGCGTCCGCGCGATCAATGTCCGGTTTCTTCCCAGCTACTGCAACATACGCCTCAACTGCTGCGCGCCTATCACTCGTCGTGATCTGATTCACAAGTGGATGCTCAGGTGCGAGCACTATATATGTTGCTCCGAACAACGTGTCTGGTCGGGTAGTAAAGACACGGATCACCCCTTCGCCGATAGACGCATCAGCTCCGTGAGATCCTTCGGCATTCGCCTCAGGATAGACAAAGTCAACGATTTGAAAATCCACTTCGGCACCATCACTCTTCCCAATCCAATCTTGCTGTTGCTTCTTAATTTTAGGTAAATAATCAACTGTATCTAAATCAGATAACAAGCGGTCAGCATATTTTGTGATAGCAATCATCCACTGCTCTTTGTCGCGCTTTTCAATTTCACCACCACATCTTTCACAAACACCACCAACAACTTCTTCATTAGCAAGCCCGATCTTGCAACTCAAACACCAATTGATTTTTGTCTTTGCCTTATATGCTAGTCCTGCTTCAAAAAACTTTAAAAACATCCACTGTGTCCATTTATAGTAATTCGGGTCAGTAGTATTAATCTCTCGTGACCAATCAAATGAAAATCCTAAAGATTTTAACTGACGACGAAAAGTGTCAGTATTTTCTTTTGTTACATCCTGCGGTTTGCGATGATTTTTTATTGCAAAATTTTCAGTTGGAAGTCCGAACGCATCCCAACCAATTGGATATAGTACATTAAATCCTTCCATGCGCTTTTTTCTAGCAATAATATCCAATGCTGTATAACTTCTAGGATGTCCCATGTGCAATCCAGCTCCTGATGGATATGGAAATTCAATAAGACAATAGTATTTTTTACGATCATCATTGTCTTTGGCATTAAAAATCTTGTTTCTCTCCCAAATTTCTTGCCATTTTTTATCAATACTCTTGTGATCAAAAGACATAGTGATTGTATGGTATCGCAATATTGGCGGTTTTAAAAGCAAAATAACTAAATTGGTCAACACTAAGTGTTGGCCAATTTGTGAAAATAATTCTTTATTTACAGCTTATTTTTCATTAATAGTATTGACAAATGTAATTTTCAGATGCAATATATTCTAGCGTTTTACGCAAAACTCGTCCCTCCAGCAATCCCCCCACGTTCATCCCCGGAGTCCGCAATGGTGCACAACAAACCGTTCGTATGTGAATCACGGATCCTACAGAAGAGCCGTGCAGGCATCAGCCCAAATGAGCTCATGCGCTGGATCATCGCAATTCTCTTCATTTCACTGTGCGCTTTTATGTTGTTCGGCGCGTACAAGGCACACGCTGAAAGTTGGCGACAGGTCGCTACGCGCGACGAGATCTCGCTCGTTCACGCGATTGAGATGAACTGCCGCGCACCTGGCAACGATTGCGCGTTGTATGTCGCCAATCCAGGCAAGATGACATCGTTCCTGCGTCTGGTTCTCGCTAATGGCGATGACAACCCGACGCAAGTACAACGCGGTGATATCTTCCGGATGGCGACAACGCTCACCTGCACAAAGTCGCTACCGTGCAAAGTCACGGCCGAGCGGACCAACAACACCGACGATGCGGTGATCGTGACGCTCTCAAGTGATCTCTTGGAGCAGAAACTCCTGCTCACTGTCCCATGTCTCGGCGACGAGTACTAAGACCATAATCGTCGCATAAACTAAACCCTGCATCGCGCGATGCAGGGATTCGTGCTTCTATATTAAATTTTAAAATTATTTTTTGGCTTCTTGTAGTCTTTCAAGCCCTAAAATGAAAGCTCCACGACGCATATCAGTATTATATTTTTCTTTTCTCTCCCAAACAGCATTCGCAGCCTCTTGCATTGCAAGTTTTAATTTATTATCAACCTCACTTTCAGTCCAAACTTCTTTGTTCATATTCTGCTCCCACTCATAATAACTCACAGTAACTCCGCCTGAATTTGCCAAGATATCAGGTATAACCTCAATTCCTCGCTCGCGCAAAATATCATCTGCTTCTGGAGTCGTAGGTCCATTTGCAAGTTCAAGAATGACCTTTGCTTTTATATTTCCAGCATTGCCATAGTTAATCTGGTTTTCAAGAGCAGCTGGGATTAAAAGTCCACATTCAAGTTCTAAAAGTTTATCATTTGTGATGTTCTCTGCGCCTTCAAAATTCTGTACTGACCTTGTTGTGTCTTTGTGTTTTGCAAGTGCCTCAATATCAAGTCCGCGTGGATTATAGACACCGCCAGCTGAATCAGAGACTGCAACAACTTTCCAACCATGACGACTAATTATCTGTGCCATCATGCGTCCAGCATTTCCAAATCCTTGTATTGCAACAGTCTGCATCTCTGGCTCTAAAAGCAAATGATTAATTAAAGTTTCTAAAACATAGTATCCACCAGTTGCTGTTGCAGTTCCTCGTCCTGCAGATCCTCCAGCAGCAATTGTCTTTCCCGTTGTAACAGCTGGATGACCGAATTCATCTGCTACCCAATCCATTTCGCGTGGAGTTGTATTAACATCAGGCGCTGGAACATCAATTTCTGGTCCAATTACACCCTTCATTGCTCGTACCCATCCACGAGTTAATCGCTCAAGTTCACTAACAGATAATTTTTTTGGATCTACAATCACACCACCTTTTCCACCACCCATTGGTATATTACAAACCGCACACTTGAATGTCATCCAAGTAGCGAGAGCTTTTACTTCGTGAATATCAACCTGTTCATGATATCTGATACCGCCCTTAAATGGTCCGCGCCAATTATTATGCTGAACACGGAAACCCTCAAAAATACGCAATGACCCATCATCCATTTTAACTGGAATCGCTACTCTTACTTCACGCATCGGAGAATTGATAAGTGTCAAAACCTCATTATCAATCTGTGCAAGCTTGGCTGCGCGACTTATTTGATTAAGTGCATTTTCAAATACATTTGCCATATTATTTTATAATGGTGATTCACATTGTTGACGATCGTCAACAATGTGAAAAACTTATTTATTTTCTTCCTTCTTAGATAACCACCTTTGAGCATCAATTGCTGCCCAACAGCCAGTACCTGCAGAAGTTATTGCCTGACGATACCACGGATCAATAACATCACCGCAAGCAAATACTCCTTCAATTGATGTTTTTGATGTGCCTGGAATATTTTTTATATATCCTTTCTGATCAAGTTCAATCTGTCCATTTAGAAATTCTGTATTTGGTTTGTGACCGATTGTTACAAAAAATCCTTCAGCTTCAATCTCACTTTCTTCACCTGTCTGATTATTAATAACGCGTACCTTTTGAAGTCTTTCATCGCCAATCAATTCTTTAGCTTCTGTAAAGTAAATAAACTTAATTTTTGGATTAGCAAAGGCGCGTTCCTGCATTATTTTTGATGCCTTTAATTCGCCACCTCGCACAAGAATAATGACTGATTTAGCAAATCTTGTAAGAAAATTAGACTCTTCCATTGCACTGTCTCCGCCGCCAACCATTACAATATTCTTATCGCGGAAAAAGAATCCATCACAAGTAGCACATGATGACACTCCCCTACCTTTTAGGCGATCTTCACCAGGTATGCCAAGCCATTTAGCGCTCGCACCTGTTGCTACTATTACAGAATCTGCCTCGTATTTAGTCTGTGATGCTGTGAGGATAAAAGGTCTATTTGAAAAATCAACAGCATTTACAGTATCGTCAATAATCTCAGCTCCAAACTTCATTGACTGCGCCTTGAGATTCTCCATAAGCTGTGCACCCATTATTCCAGCATCTTCGCCTGGCCAATTTTCTACTTCAGTAGTTGTTGTGAGCTGACCACCTGGCTGCATTCCAGTAAAAACTAATGGTCTTAACCCGGCTCGAGCAGCATAAATAGCTGCTGTATAACCAGCTGGTCCTGATCCAACAATGATTACTTTTCTCTTTTCCATGTGATTATTCAATATGTTTAACAATGCGCTCACGAAGCATCTCTTTATTCATTGAACCTGAAAACTGTTCAACAACCTGCCCTGATCTAAAAATTATAAAAGTCGGGATTGATAGAATATTGAATTGTCGAGCTAGATCAGGATTCTCATCAACATTAACTTTTCCTACTGTTACGCCTTCAAGTTCTGTTGCCAATTCGTCAACAATAGGACTCATCATTTTACAAGGACCGCACCACACTGCCCAAAAATCAACGACCACCAAACCACCTGCTTGAAGTACTTTTTCGTCAAAATTAGATGTTGTAAGTTCCATAATATTTTTGTTATGAATATGCGCTGGCATTTTATCACTAGAGGCTTTGTTGAGAAAGTTAAATATGCACAGGCTGAAAAAAATTTTCATAACTGCGACGATCGTCAGTATTATGAAAATCGCTATACACAGAAGTTCGGCTCCTGGAAGTCGGGCTTCCTAACAAATGGGGGTCAAGTCTTCACTGTAAACCGACAGGTTCACAGTGAAGACTTGACCCCACTTATTCAAAGCAAAAAACCGCCATGAAATAATTGCAGGGCGGTTTTTTATAAATTATCTTGATTTTGATCCTTCAACAATTAAAGTTCGCGCTTTTTCCTCTTCACGATAGACTTCCAAAGTATCACCGACTTCAATTTTTGCCTTGCCAACAAACTCAATTCCACACTCTGTTCCCTGATCAACTTGCTTGACTTCCATCTTTGAAACCTGCAACTTCTTTATTTTTCCTTCTGATATAACTTCTTCGTTTCGTACTACTCGCGCAGTTGCGTTAACTTCAATCATACCTTTCGTAACCTGCCCTCCGATAACACATCCTTTTTCCATCTTCTGGAAAGTGGCAAGTATTTTCACAGAACCGAGCTCTGTATAAACCTGCTCTGCCGGAATCATGATACGCAATTTTTCAACCAAGTCCTCAAACAATTTATAAATCACTACATAATGTGAGAGCTGTATTCCTTTATCACGAGCTAATGTTTCAATAATTGCAGGTGGCTTTACATTAAAGGCAAAAATCCACGCATTTGATGCTTCGGCATTCAAGATATCAACATCAGTGACATTACCAAGTCCTTTTGAAATAATCTTTACACCAACATATTTGCTATCAATTTTCTCAATCATTCCGATTATAGCCTCCAATGAGCCTAAAACATCGGCTCTAATAATCACATTTAAAAATACTTTTTTGTCTGAATCTTCTAATTCTTCATCTGGATTATCCTTATGGGTAGTATGCACTTTCATTTCGCCAGCACCAGACTTTCTAGTTGGCTGCTCTTTTAGCTTTTCAAGAGACTTGATGTCAGCTGGAACTTCCATAACATCTCCGATTGATGGCGCATCTTTAAAGCCCAATATTCTAACTGGAGTTGATGGCAATGCTTGTGTTAATTTTTGACCGTCCCAAGTATGCATTGCCCTTACTTTTCCATAATGAGTTCCCCGTACAGCAAGAGCATCGCCAAGTTTTAAAGATCCTGATTGAACAAGAACTGTTGCAATTGGACCTTGTGATTTTTCAATACGAGACTCAATAATAGTTCCCATTGCTCTTTGATCTGGATCTGCAACAATATGTTCTTTTTCAATATCAGCAATCAAAATAAGCATATCTAGCAATTGATCAATATTTTGTCCCTGCTTTGCTGATATTGGAACCATTATAGTTTTTCCTCCCCACTCTTCTGGCAAAAGTCCAAGCTCTGAAAGTTGTGTTTTTACCTTTTCAATATTTGCGTTCTCTTTATCTATCTTGTTAATTGCTACCAAAAACGGAAGTTTTGCAGCTTTTACAATATCAATCGCCTCTCTGGTTTGTGGCTGTACTCCGTCATCTGCCGCAACAACTAAGATAGCAATATCTGCAACTTTTGCTCCGCGTGATCGCATGACAGTAAACGCCTCATGGCCCGGAGTATCAATAAATGTGAGTTCTCTGTCGTGACGCACAACCTGATAAGCGCCAATGTGTTGCGTAATTCCACCATGCTCTGTATCCATCACATTTGTATTTCTAATAGCATCCAGAAGCCTAGTTTTACCATGATCAACATGACCCATAACAACAACTACCGGCGGTCTCGCAGTCATGTTATTCTGACTTTTAAGCGCGCTTTCCAACTTTTCCAACCCCTTTTCATCCTCATTCTTTCCATCATCTCCTTCCAACGATTCTGTAATAAACCCTAGATCCTCAGCAATAATTGTAGCTGTATCAAAATCAATTCGCTCATTAAGCGATGCAAGTATGCCGGCGCGCATGAGTTCTTGCATAACACGCGCTATTGGAAGCTCCAACTTGTCTGCAAATTCTCTAACTGTAAGAGTGCTTGGGATTTGAATTTTCTGTGCATTGCCATCCAAAACCTGTTTTTTTCGTTCTGCTCGCGCTCTCTGCTCATCGCGTTTTTTTGCCAAAAACTGCCTCTTTTTATATTGCCTCCATGCGAACTCAATATGACTTGCCTCGCGATCAGGGATTTTTATTGCTTTTGATCCAATATCAAAACCGAGCTCTGGCAATTTTGCACGGAGCTCATCTGTTGGAATGCGTAATTTTCTGGCAAGTTCTGAAATGTTCATGGCGACATGATACGAAAATTCGCCAAAAATGTAAAGCAAAGTAATACAAAAATCTATATTCTGCTTTCTAATTATATATTAGAAATTCTCCAACCAACAGCCAATAAATATTTTCAATGGTTTTTGAGATACAATATTGTGAGCATATTCTACATACTAATCACATACAAAATTGTACTTAAAAACACCAAACCCCGCGTTGTAAAACGCGGGGAAGATAATATGATCGAGACTAGGCACCAGGTGCCTACGACTTGCGACGCAGAACCCGGTCGTCGCCGTCCCAGACGTCGTTGCCGAGCCAGATCCAGCTCCGCACCCAGCGGTCGCCGCCCCAGTAGATGTAGCAGACATGCACGGAGTCGTCCGGGCGACGCCAGTCAGTGAAGACGAAGGCGACCTTCCCCTGGAGTGCGACCGGAATGTCCTGCTGGTGGTCCAACAGGTACTGACCGTCGTCCTGACCGAGGTGCGCCGACATCTCCCTAGCACGGGGTACCATCGTGTTGCCAAACACGGACGTCTCGTCTCCCCGCAGGAAGCCAAGGATGTCGTAGGTGCGGTCACCGACGGTCATCGTCGTCGGCAGTGCATCCTTGAGAAGCTGGTCGCAGAAGTCCTTGACCCTGCCCGTGTTGGCCGAGTTGATCAAGGCCTGGAACCGGTCCTCGCCGATCTGTTCGTGCAGATGTGCCAGTTTGCAGAAATCGCTCATCGGGCTTTCTCCTTACCCTTTTACAAAGGACTCGCTCCTCGCCAAGGTTGGCAAAGAGGAAGGCTACTTTTGTGTTATGGCCTTCTTTATGTTTACTTGTAGGTCAAATACGCACAAAGAAGACCAAAAAGGCATAATTAAGCCAATTTCTTAATGAACAATTTAACAATATTGGATATAATAAAATAAGATTTTTGTCAACAGAAATACATTATATTTAAAACACCAAACCCCGCGTTGTAAAACGCGGGGGAGATAATATGACCAAGGTCAGGCACTTAGTGCCTATGACTTGCGACGCAGAACCCGGTCGCTGCTGTACCAGCTGCCGTCGCCGAGCCAGCCCCAGCCCTGCATCCAACGGTGGCCGTCCCAGCAGATGCAGTAGACCTTCTCGGAGTCGTCCGGGTGACGCCAGTCAGTGAAGACGAATGCGATCTTCCCCTGGAGTGCTACCGGGATGTCCTGTTGGTGGTCCAACAGGTACTGACCGTCATCCTGACCGAGGTGCGCCGACATCTCCTTGGCACGGGAGACCATCGTGTGGCCGACCACGGACATCTCGTCTCCCTGCAGGAAGCCGAGGATGTCGTAGGTGCGGACACCGACAGTCATCGTCGTCGGCATGGTGCCCTTGAGAAGCTGATCGCAGAAGTCCTTGACCCTGCCCGTGTTGTTCGAGCTGATCAAGGCCCGGAACCGGTCCTCGCCGATCTGTTCGTACAGATGTGCCAGTTTGCGGAAATCGCTCATCTGACTTTCTCCTTGCCCTTTTACAAAGGGCTCACTCCTCGCCAAGGTTGGCAAAGAGGAAGGCTACTTTTGTGTTATAGCCTTCTTTATGTTTACTTGTAAGTCAAATACGCACAAAGAAGACCAAAAAGGCATAATTAAGCCAATTTATTAATGAACTATTTAACAGTATTGAATATAATAAAATAAGGTTTTTGTCAATCAAATGTACAGTTAATACGATAATGTAGCTAATTTATCAAACTCATCAATCTCACTGGGTCTATACCTATTGGCGAGCAGGCGCCAACTTCTAGAACATCATTCTTAAAGCTCAAATAATAACCTGTTCTGACCATAGAATAAATACTGTCAGATGTATCGTAAAGTAAGTTTTCATCGTATTTTTCAGGCAAATAATCTTCAAGATTCAAACATATATCAGATAGTTCATCATCAACGCATTCACTTCCAAATGATCCATCACATCCCTCTCCAATACCTATCATTACTTTTTTATCTTGTACCATTGCCATTACTTCATCAAATCTGTCTTGATTAAACTCGCGCAACTGCAACAGTGATTGTAAATAATCATCAACATGTGAAATCTGCTGATTCCTAAATTCACTCTCAAGAGCATTTTTTGGACTTGCAACTATTATAACTACAAGAATAAAAATCATAACTACTGCTATTGCACCAATAATATCAATTATTGTATATCCTCGTGGTTTATTCATATTTTTGCTACTATCACAATTATATGACGGATAAGCAATTCATGCTAATTGATAAGCCTGTTGGTTGGACAAGCTTTGATATTGTTGCGCGCTTGCGAACGATCACTGGAGAAAGACGAATTGGTCATGCTGGCACGCTTGATCCATTTGCGACAGGGTTATTAATCGTGGCTATTGGACGAGAGAGTACAAAGCTAATTGATTCTATAATGGGACTTGATAAAACATATGAGGCGACATTCGTAATTGGAGCTACAACTGAAACTTTAGATACTGAATCAAATGCAGTTGTTGATCAATCGTTCCATAATGTTGGATCAGATAAAATCTTTGATACAATTAAAAAACTCACTGGCACGATAAGCCAAATTCCTCCGATGCATTCTGCAATCAAACATGATGGTCAGCCTTTATATAAACTTGCAAGACAAGGAAAAGAAATAGAGCGAAAACCAAGAGAAATAATAATCTATGATTTTGAACTAACAAATGAGCCTGAAAATAAGCCAGATAATACAATTGAAATAAATGTGCGAATAAAATGCTCAAGTGGCACATATATAAGAGTTTTGGCACAAGATTTAGCAAAATTACTCGGAACAGTTGGGTATGTTAAATTTTTAAGACGGGTAAAAATTGGCAATGTAGATGTTCAAGATGCTACAAAAATTGATGAGATAAATACCCAAAATTGGCAAAAGTTGGTCAAAAACCTTAGTAATACTATTATTGACCAAAACACTTCCGCGTGATATTGTCTGTTTGTAAGAATTAACCGAGTTTGAAGGAAAACGGATGATGCAACGAGTTCTATGATTTTCACTGTTAAAAAAGCGCGAAAAAACCAAAAACAAATTTTCTCGCCAATAATCATAACAATCAAGCATAGATAATAAGGGTGATTGATCCCTGTCGTTTTCATTTCAAACTCCAATAACCATATGTTCACACTAGATTTAACTCTAGTGCTTGCTGTGGGACTTGGAGTCTTTTTGATCGGATCATTTATCGGATACTTCATTCGCAAGGTAGTAATGAAGAATAAGGCAAAATCCGTTGAAGAAAAGGCTGAAAAGATACTACAGAAAGCAAAAGCACAAGAAAAAGAAATATTAATACAAGCAAAAGAGAAATCGCTTACCATTTTAGAAGATGGAAAACGCGAAGTGGCAGACAGACGACGCGAAGTTCAGTCTCAAATGCAAAGGCTTGAGCAGAGAGAAAATAAATTTGATCAACAATTATTAGCTCTTGAAGACAAGAAAACAAAAGTTGAACAACAAAAACAAGAGATTGAATTAATTAAAGAAAAAATCAATCAAATTAAAGAAGAGCAGGTAACGAAACTGCAAGCAATCAGCGGTCTTTCAAAGGAACAAGCTCGCGAGGAACTTTTTAACATTATTGAAAAGACTGAAGAAGAGACGCTTGTAAGTAGAATGAGAAAACTTGATCAAATTGGCGAAGAAGAAATTGAACGGAGAGCCAAGCAAATAATCTCATTAGCAGTACAAAAATTTGCTTCAAGCCATGTTGTTGATGCTACAACTACAATGGTTGAACTCCCTTCTGATGAGATGAAGGGCAGAATCATCGGTAAAGAAGGTAGAAATATTAAAACTCTTGAAAGATTGACTGGATGCGAACTTATTATTGATGACACACCAGAAATGATAGTCATTAGCGGATTTTCTCCTGTTCGTCGTCAGGTCGCGTTGCGAGCATTGCAGGCATTGATAAAAGATGGACGAATCCAACCAGCAAGAATTGAAGAGGCTATCGTTGAAGCTAAGAAAAATTTGGCAAAAGAAATGAAAAAATCAGGTGAAGACGCACTTTACGAGCTTGGTATACCAGTGCCATCTATTGATCCAAAGTTAATATCAATACTTGGACGCTTAAAATTCCGAACAAGCTACGGACAAAATGTGTTGCAGCATTCTGTTGAGGTAGCGAGGATTGCAGGAATGCTTGCCGAAGAGCTTGGAGCAAATGTATTCGCATGTAAAAAAGGTGGTCTATTTCATGACATCGGAAAGGCTGTTGATCATGATATGCAAGGCGCTCATCCTGAAATTGGATACAATATAATGAAAAAATTTGGTTTCCCTGAAGAAATAGCTTATCAGTCTATTGCACATCATGAAGATAAACCAAAAACAATTGAAGGCGTGATAGTAAAAGCGGCTGATGCTATTTCAGGAGCAAGGCCTGGAGCACGCAGAAATACGCTTGAAGAATACATTCAGCGATTACAAAATCTTGAAGATACAGCAATGGGATTTGAAGGTGTTGAAAAAGCATATGCGATCCAGGCTGGTCGCGAGGTTCGCGTATTCGTCAAGCCAGAAAATATTGATGAATTAAGCTCTCAAAATCTTGCACGCGATATTGCAAAAAAGATTGAAAGCGAACTTACATATCCAGGAGAAATTCGCGTAACAGTCATCAGAGAGACACGAGCTGTTGAATACGCTAGATAAACTATTGAAATAAAGCTAATATTCGTATAGAATAAGATCAGTAATTAATAATTATGAACAAAGCAACACTTGCTCTCAAATTATCAGAGAAGCTAAATGTAACAAAAAAAGAAGGCGAAGATATGATCGCCGCACTTCAAGATATAATTATTGAAGCATTGAAACGCGACGAGGAAGTCACGATAGCTGGGTTTGGAACATTTTCATCACGCGTACGACATGCAAGAAAAGGTGTTAATCCTCGCAGACCAAATGAAATAATAGATGTACCCCAAGTAAAAGTTCCAAAATTCAAAGCTGGAAAGCGACTGAAAGATGAACTAAAAGGAATCGTTGCGAAAATCGCGCAATAAAAATAATAAATAATATTAATCCCACTTCATCATTGAAGTGGGATTTTGCTAAAACTAGCTAAATTAGTTGGCCAACACTTAGTGTTGGCCATGTATTACATATTGCACGAACTGTGGATTTGAACAAATTATTAAAAGACACAAAAAAAACCGTCTAAGACGGTTTTTTTGATTTAAAAATTTAATTATTTTACCCAATTACTAATCTCCTTCGCAGCATCTTTGACCTTCACAAGACTAACCTCATCAGATGCTCGCTCTTTCCATTCAACGGAATCATCTGTTAATGTTTTTTCTGATACAACAATGCGAAGCGGCAAGCCTATTAAATCAGCGTCAGCTAATTTTTCACCAAAAGACTGATCTGTACGGTCATTCCATAAGACTTCAATTCCAAGCTTATACAAATCATCATAAAGTAATGCTGACACTTCATCAATGCGCTTTTGAATTAAAACATCCTTTGATGAAAGAGAGACCAAATGAACTACAAACGGCGCTACGCTCTTTGGCCATATGATTCCATGATCATCATGATGTGCCTCAACTATTGCACCCATAACTCTTGACGGACCTATGCCATAACAACCCATTTGCACAGGTTGTTCTTTTCCATTTTCATCTATGAATTTGTAATCAAATGCATCAGAATATTTTGATTTAAGAGGAAAAATATTCCCAACTTCAATGGCTTTCATTTCCTTAACCACACCTTTGCCATCAGGAGATTTATCTCCATCTTTAATATTTGGATAAAGCTCGCGATTCCATGCGTAATCCCCTGCTTCATTTACATAAATCAGATCCTCACCACTCTCTGTTGGCATCTGGAATTCATGGCTTAATTTTGAAAACGATCCACCTCCAGCTTCTGTCACGATCGCATTAATACCACAGCGTTCAAAAACCTTTTTATAAGCACTTAATGCTGTTTGGTAATAAGCTTCCATATCCTCAACTGATGTGTGGAAACTGTACAAATCCTTCATGTTAAATTCGCGTCCACGCAAAACTCCTGATTTGCATCGTAGTTCATTTCTAAACTTATCTTGGATTTGATAAATCGCAAAAGGAAAATCCTTATACGAACGGTTAAATTTTTGAGCCAAGGGCGTAACAATCTCTTCATGAGTAGCGCCAAGAGCATACTCTTTTTCACCAGCGCCTTCTAGCTTAAAAAGTACATCAAGAGTTTCCCATCTTCCTGTAGAATCCCAAACTTCCTTTGGCGTAAGTGCTGGCATTAAAACCTCTTGCCCGCCGATCGCATCCATTTCTTCACGAACGATTTGTTGAATTTTTCGCAAAACACGAAGCCCTAAAGGTAAATATGTATAAATACCTGATGCTACTTGATCAACAAACCCTGCTTGAACCAAATACTTTGCATTTGCGCTATCAGCATCAGCAGGTGTTTGTTTTGATGTTTTTGTAAATAATTTTGACTGTTTCATATGATTATTCAAAGTATGAACCAATAAAATACGATGCCAGCAACACAAGACCGAGCGCTAAAATAATAAGTGCGAGATTTACTGCTGCAGATGCTGTCTTATCGTCCCTTGCGAATGAGAAAAAAATCACAAGCGCAAAACCTAGAATCAGCGCCAAAGGCACGACAGTGAGTACAATTCCGGCAAGTAATATTGGAGGCACCATATTATTTTATTTATGCTAATTGAGAATACTATGTATGAATGACTAAAGTCAATCACTCGTGTCATTTTTATATATTATTATTTTGCTTTACAGCATCTCTTAAATTTGGTTTTAAATCTTTACGATGATGTCTGCAAATATGCTCAATGCGACTTGCGCTAGCATGAGCCTCATAATATTTCTTTCCTTGAGCCATAAGCGCTCGTTCATGAAGCTCGTGCAAGAGTATAAACTTACGCTCTGTACGAGTGATGTCATCGTCAATCCAAACCTCGCCACTTGGCACAAAATCATAAACATAATCATGACCACCTTCTGTAAAATCAATAAAAAATGCGTCTCTTACATATTCACCTCGCACAACCCAAACCTTAAGATCATCATCTGAATAACTTCGTAATAATCTTTTATGTATCTTTTTTATTTTATCTTCATCATGAAGCGCTCTTATTACCTTACCGCGCACTGACTTATTTCGCTCACTTCGTTCTTTGCGATCTGCTTTCGTAATTGCTTTTTCATAACTCTTGCCTTTATTCATTAGTTTCCATTCAATTAAAAGATGATCAACATAGAATTGCGTCTCTTTTGGTGATGCCTCCTTATCAATCCAAAACTCGTACTTTGGTATAAAAGGAAAACGAAAATGTTGACCAAAATTCGTGAATTGTCCGTTTTGATTTTGCCTAACCCATTTACCATCAACCTGCCAAATCATAAATGGATCATGATCAGTTAGTAATTCAATATATGGATGTTTTGACATACTTATTGTTTGACGCCGCCCACGAGGATTTGAACCTGCAAGTGGGCGGCGTGCGTAAAAAGTGCCGAGTCTGGCACATGGAATTAGTCTGTTGCAATAACATACGATATGCCAGGCCTTCGTAGCCATGGGCACTCCCGTACATCATTTATCCAGACTGGCGGACATCCATTCGTGCCGTTTTTTCTTCTGTTGTATTCCTCGGTTGTAGGCCGTCCGGGGCAGAAGATGGGGTCAGGGATCCTGACCCCTAGCGGAGTGAGTCCTCCTGCTCCGCAGTTGATCACGCTCTGTCTCTGTGTTGCCTCTGACATGCTCGCTCCTATACTCTCTTGCGAGAGTTGTCGCTGGTGAATTGGCAAGATTCAACAGCGCACTAGGAGATTCACTATGCGCTACTTTACCATGGTGTTCTTCATTACACGCTCGCCAGCCAACCTCACTGGCTTGCATGGCCCACTAATGGTTTGACCCGGCAACGCTTATAATTTTATCAACAAAACCCTATATAACACAGTACTTTTATGTGGATAAACAAAAATGCCCTAGCATTATATTGCTTGGACATTTTTGGTACACCGGGTGGGATTTGAACCCACGACCCACTGGTTAAGAGCCAGTTGCTCTGCCAACTGAGCTACCGGTGCATATTTGAGAATTTACTAAGCTGACGCATTACTTTGTCAAAACCTGCGCCCTTTTTTCATCGTACACTTTGGTACGACTCAAAAAGTGCTCGGTTTTTCCTTGTACTGCATTCAGCTTAGTAAATTCTCTATTTTTTGATATGGTGCGGCGTGAGGGATTCGAACCCCCGACCTTCTGGTCCGAAGCCAGACGCTCTATCCAGCTAAGCTAACGCCGCATTGCGCGAAAACAATACTAATTTTACTCACTAAAGTCAATAATCTTACCATCCTTTAACTTCAAGAGCGTTTTGTGCTGCATCAACTTGTGCTTCCTGCTTTGATGACCCAACACCTTCTGCTACCAATTCTTTTGATAGAAATGCTCCGACACGGAAAACTTTTTTATGATCAGGGCCTGACTCTTCCAACACTTTATAGCTAGGAGTAATTGAGGTATGTGATTGCGCTTCTTCCTGAAAACGACTCTTTGGATCAATATAAAGCTTTTTTTCAATAATCTCCGGAAGAGTTGAAATCAAATTATGATGAACAAACTCTTTTGCAATATCCCAGCCAAAATCCAAATATATTGCTCCAATTATAGCCTCCATACCATTTGCCAAAATATAATTTCGCGACTTCTCGCTCGTATCTTGTGCTTCGCCCTTTGATAAAAATAGATGGCTTTCAACATCAAGCCTACGAGCAACTTTTGCCAAATTCTGGCCATTAACAATAGCGGCGCGATAGTTTGTAAGCTCACCTTCGGGATTCTCAAAATTTTCAAACAAATATTCTGTGACAACCAACTCAAGCACTGCATCACCTAAAAACTCAAGCCGCTCATTGTGTCCAAGTGGAAAATCAGCATGTTCATTGAGGTAAGATCTATGCACGAGAGCTTGTTTTAAGTGCCCATCTTGCAGGTATTTCACTCCAATGCTTTTTGCAAATTTTTTTAATTCTTTGTCATCAATCATAGTTATTTTTCTTCTTTTTGTTCTTGTTTTTCTTTGTCAATTTGCTTCTCTTCACCGTGTGCGATCATATCGCGATATATGGCTCCCAGTACTCCATTCACAAACTTACCAGATGTATCGCCGCCATATGTTTTACCAAGTTCAATAGCCTCATTAATAGCAACCTTAGCTGGGATATTTTGATCGTATTTAAGTTCATACGCGCCAAGACGCAATATGTTGCGATCAGTATTTGTCATTTCTGAAACTGTCCATTCTGGAGCGAATTTTTCAAGCAAAGCATCTAGTTCTTTAACTTTATCTATCACAGACATGGTTTGCTTTGCAACATATCCTTCGTCATCAAACTCTGGTGCAAATTCCTGCTTTATATATTCAACAACTTGCTCAATACGGCTACTGTCTTGCCCTTGAAAATCCCATTCAAAAAGGCATTGCATAACCATTGTTCGTGATAAATGACGGTTTGACATATATTTTATTATCGCGATGCAAGTATACCGATTTATACTGGTATGCTCAAGAGCGTATAGTATGTAAGTCTAAATATTAAAGTCTTATTTCTAGAAGTCGGGCTTCCAAAATCATTACAAAAAGACGACCTGGATTGGTCGTCTTTTGATTATTGTTTTCTTTAAATTATTCTTTTATTACTTCTTTCTTTTTCTTTGAAACCTTTTTTACTGTCTTTTTCTCAAGAGTCTTCTCAACTTCTTTAGCTCCACCAATTACTTGCCTGCCTTTATATTGTCCGCATTTCTTGCATACAACATGTGGCAATACAATAGCCTTACAGTTTGAACAAACTGAAGTTCCAATTTTCTTTAAAGCATGATGTGATCGTCTCTTGCGAACTCGTGTTCTGGAATTTCTAAATGCTGGTACTGGCATAGGTAATTATTTATTTGCAGGATTTACATCCTATAACGAGCAAAAGTGTATTAGATTGATGGATTTTAGTCAAATATTAGATAAAACACGAACCCCGCCGAGTCATAGTGGACTGGCGGGGCACGATCGGATCAGGTTGCGCGCTACATGCGCGCGACGGCCTGGCGGCCGTGAGCAGCCGGATTGCGCGCGACCGGCGGTCGCGTGTAGAACGGCTTCATCTGCTCGTAGCCACGGGAGCGGTAGGGGGGCATGGCGTCGTGCACGAAGCGCACGCTCGGCATGTCGCCGATGATCTTGCGCAACGCGCGCTCGATCCGCTCCTCCATGTCTTCGGTGCGCTCGCCAGCGGCGATGATCGGCTCGGTGCCAGCCTCGATGATGCGCTGGTGCAGGACGATCCTGCCCATGCCGCGCTTCCGGTCGCCCTTGTTGACGAGCACCATGTCCAGCTGCGGGTCCGTGAACCCAACGGACTGGAGCGCGCTCTTCACCGCACGCTCGATGTTGCCGTGGACGCTGTTGTAGGTGTCCGAACCGGCGTGAACCCTGATCTCGATGACGATGGGGGGGGGGGGGGGGGACAACTTCTACCTCTTCTGCTTGGGTTTTGCGCTCCGCACTGCGCGAAACGCTGGAAGATAATAGTAAAAAATAGGGATTTGGTCAAGCCAATCCCTATTTTTTAATAATTTTTAATTATTTCCTTATTCTTCTTCACCAGCGTCTATGAGTGTAACGCTAGTGACTTTATCGCCCTCTTTCTTAAATCTCATAACCCTAACACCTTGCGTTGCGCGTGATAAAGATGACACAGAATCTACTGATATGCGAATAACCTGTCCGTTTTCCGAAATTACTAACAAATCCCGCCCGTCTTTTTTACGCACAATAAGCGCGGACACGATATTACCTGTTTTACTTGTAATTTTTGCAGTGCGAACTCCCATTCCACCTCTACCTTGACACTTATACTCGCGAAGCGCTGTTCGTTTTCCATATCCATTTTGCATTATCACCATGAGTTGACGATCCTCGTCCTTCCCACCATCAATTATTCCCATTCCAATCACCTTATCGTCGCCTTTTAATTTAAGTCCGCGCACGCCAGATGCAACCCTACCCATTGAACGCAAATTCTTTTCAGCAAATCTGATCGCCATTCCATTTTGAGTTGCTAAAATTATGTCATCTTTTCCTGACGAAGTTCTTACCCATTCAAGCGTATCCCCATTTTTAAGCTTGATAGCAATAAGTCCTGATCTGCGAACATTCTCAAAATCAGCCATGTCTGTTTTCTTGATAGTTCCTTTTGAAGTAACCATCACAATATACTTTGCATTATCCAAATCAGAAGGCTCCATTGTTGCAGTTACTGATTCACCCGGAGCAAGTTGCAAAAAGTTAACGATTGCCTGTCCTTTTGCTGTTCGCGATGCTTCTGGTATCTCATAAACTTTGAGACGAAATACTCGTCCGCTAGAAGTAAAGAACATGATGTCCTTGTGAGTTGTTGTAGTGAATATTGACTCAACCATGTCTTCTTCTTTTGTTGAAAGACCAAGTACTCCTTTTCCGCCTCGCGATTGCAACTTAAACGAATCAGGCAATACTCGTTTTATATAACCATCCTTTGTCATCATCACGATGGTTTGCTCATCAGGAATAACATCTTCCATTGAAAACTCTTTCAATCCTGCTTTTACGATCTTGGTTCTGCGATCTTCACCATGCTTTTCAACAAGTTCCTCAACCTCTTTTCTGATAACGCCCATTATTCTCTTGCGAGAAGCAAGAATGGCTTCTAATTCTTTAATAAGCTTCATCTTTTCGTTATATTCCTGTTCAATCTTCAATTGTTCTAGGTTGGCTAAGCTTTGTAAGCGCATTTCCAATATTGCCACAGCCTGTCGTTCTGTCATCTTAAAATCCTTCATGAGATTAATCCGCGCAATATCTTTATCTTTTGACTTTTTGATTGTTGCAATCACTTTATCTATCTTCTTAAGAGCTATTCGCAATCCCTCTAAAATATGAGCTCTGTCACGAGCGCGCTCAAGGTCAAATTCAGTTCTGCGGCGCACTACTATCTCACGATGTTTTAGATATTCTTCCAAAAGTGGCTTTAACCCTAGTGTTCTAGGTTGCATTCCATTCTCAACAAGCGCAACGATATTGTAATGAAAAGTTGTTTGAAGTTGTGTTGCCTGAAAAAGACGATTAAGTACTTTCTTTGGATAAGCATCTTTTTTAAGCTCTATAACAACACGCACTCCATCTTTATTTGATTCATCGCGTAAATCTTTAATATCTTCTATTTTCTTTTCACGAACCAGGTCAGCGATTTTTTCTAAAAGCGTTGCCTTATTTGTCATGTATGGCACTTCTGTAACAATAATCGCGTGAGCGCCTTTCTTGTTTTCAACAATCTCTGCATTTGCTCGCACAACAACTCCTCCTCTTCCTGTGGCATACGCAGCGCGAATATCTTTTGCTCCATATGCTATTGCTCCGGTTGGAAAGTCTGGTCCCTGAATATGAACAAGTAAATCATCAAGTGTTGCGTCTGGATTATCAATTAAAGTTAAAACAGCATTCCCTACTTCGCGAAGATTGTGAGGAGGAATATTCGTTGCCATTCCAACTGCGATTCCTAATGTTCCATTGATGAGCAAATTCGGAAGTTTTGCAGGCAAAACACTTGGCTCTTTATGAGATCCGTCGTAGTTTGGAGCAAAATCAACAGTTTCTTTTTCAATATCCAAAAGCATTTCTTCTGCAACATTTTCTAGCTTAGCCTCTGTGTAACGCATCGCGGCAGCAGAATCACCATCCATTGAACCAAAGTTTCCTTGACCGCGAACAAGTGGATGCAAGAAAGAAAAATCTTGAGCCATGCGAACCATTGTTTCGTAAATTGAAGAGTCACCGTGAGGGTGATATTTAGCCATTACCTCTCCAACAACATTTGCTGATTTTCTAAACTTTGCATTCGCGCGAAGCCCGATTGTCCACATTGCATAAAGTATTCTGCGTTGTACAGGCTTAAGACCGTCGCGGACATCTGGTAAAGCACGGGACACGATTACTGACATTGCATAATCCAAATACGCCCTCTTCATTTCGTCTGTAATATTTTGCGGAATCAGTTTCGCGAGCACTGACTCGTCCCTCTCAACTTCTTCGTTGAATTGATCAAATTTCTTTTTTTCTTCTTTCTTTGCCATAAATTACTCAATAATTTCTTCCTCTTGTGTTTGTGAATTTAATCGCTTAACAGCTTCCTGCGCAATCATGCTAGCAGCATTATCTTGAGTCTCATCGTATATCTGTTCTTGTTCTTTTTGTGCATCAATCTGCGCCTGATATTCTTGTTTAAAATATCTAGTTAGATTATCAAATGACTCTGATATAAATGGCATCTGCCCTTCTATTTCATCTTGAAAACCTTCCAAATCCTCAACTATTTGGTTCATCTGTTCGTCACCCTCTCGAGTCTCCTTAGCAAGTGTTTTTGTAAACATTGAGTGAATTTGAAAAGCCCAAACACATACAATAAGCAACATTCCAACTACTGTTGATATGATAATAAGTCGTTGTTTCTTCTTATCAGACGCATGAATTATCATAATTACCTAGATAAGATAATTATTTGTGTATCCTCATCTGGCAATGAGCTCTTAGTAATCTTTGCCCTTCCAGCTTCCTGAATCTGAAATCCTATATCTTTGCAAAATGCTTCTACACCAGCAAACGCAACTTTTGAACCGTCAGCGTAACCGTAAGATGGAATTACTAATCGTGGTTCGATCTGTCCAACAATGGAAGAGGCTATTTTGGAATCCATAACGCTTTTTCCTCCAATTGGCAAAATCAATACATCAATATCTCCGAGCGCTTCAACTTCTTTTTCTGTAAGTTCGCGATCTAAAGCTCCTAAAAATCCAATTTTTATATCTTCAATAATTATTTTAAAAATATTATGTCTTGTACTGTCCTTTCTCTTAGCTAAAATGCTCTGCACAGCCATACCCTTTACTTCGTATTCACCTGGATGATCAACTACAAATACTGATTTTTCACCTTCAGGAAGTAAAGCTGCTGTATTACCTGCATATTCACCTTCATGCGACACGATAACCATTGATGCTTTTTGAGTGCGCGGAAAACGCAAACCAGTAGAATTATCAAACGGGTCTGTTACAAGCGTTACTTCACCATCTGCTGGCTTTGAAGTGATAGTAAAGCTGCCAAATCCATTCCAATTTATATGCATAAATTATATAAAAACTATGTTTTTTGCTTCAAAATTATAGCACGAGATTGAAGAATAGTACAGTTAATTTTGCGCATACAATGCCGGAAGTCAGACTTCTGGAAGTCGAGCTTCCTGAAGTTAAACTTCGGCAAATTATCAACATTTGATACACTTCTCACATATGACATCAATACATGAAGGAAGGGTGCCGAGACTTGAACGCGAATTTTCTCACCTAAGCAGCGGGTCATTTTGGGATGTATTTGAATATTCAGATAGAAGTATAGAGCAGAAAATGCAAGACAGATATGTTGCAAAGCGACTAAGACAACATTTTCTATTCCCTGAGTATACTGGCCAAGATAGAACTTCAGAATCTACAAATGATGTAGCTAAATATCTACGCCGTGAACGAGATCATCTGCATAGATTTTATGATTCTACGCTTCCTGATCTTATACCTGATGAAAAAATCATTGTTCTTGATCCAGAAGTAGGACATCCTGCTGGCGAAATAATGTCATTGCAGGAAAAACTTGGTGAACATATCCCATTATACAAATTAGACATAGCCGAGCTGACTGACGAATACCAGAAAGAAGTGAGAGATCAACTAGAGGCTTTTGTTCAAGCAACAAAAGCAATGGCAGTAGCTCGCGATGAACAAGACCCAGAATTTTCAAACGCTATTCCTGATATAACTCATTTAAGCAACTTGGCTCTTGAGGCGCATGGAGATCATTTACGCTTGCGACTTTTTGACACAAATTATGTACTTCCAGTTGATGGCGATAGAGCTATTTCTCAACACCATCTTGAAAGATGTTCATATAGATTGGCTTGGATAGAACATCATTTGCTTGGAAAGTCGCTGGATGAAATTGGAAAAGATCCTTTTTATTCAAAAAATGGAATAATAGATTTAATCAAAGCGCAATTACCAGATGTTCCTAATCTTAACTCAAACGATCTTTTCAAGATATTTGCTCATCCAAGTAGTACGCCTCACTGGAAACGTAAAGTTCAAGAAGAACCAGCACCAACTATTCCTGCATCAAAGAAATAAAATACATACCAACTTTTTTTAAAACAACACTTAGCACAGAAATAATCTGGAGATTAAAATTATTTACTCCTCTGTTTCGTGTAAAACTGTATTCCAGTATTCTAATTCTTTTTTAATTTCTTCTTCTGACGGATCCCTTTCAACTATTGACCATCCTTCTTCTAAACGATCACACACACTATCAATTTCACCTTTCCATTTTGGATCTTCATCACCCATTGCACGCAAATTATCAATAAGTCCCTGTAAACGCGCAGCCTCCTTTGTCCATCTATCTACCAAATCTTCATATTGCGCGTGTCGTTTGTGCGCTCTTTCATCACATTGATGATCAAGCGTATCTTCTGCAAGTAAAATCGCTTGCTCAACCTGCAGTCGCTCTTGCGGAGTTAATTGCTCCTCAAACATATCACTGGCTACAAAATCATCAATCATCACACCATGTTCTGTAACTGCTGTTATTTTGCTTTTTACACTTTCATCAATTCTTTCAAATACAAGTTTCTGAAGCCGCTGTTCTTCATCGCCAGCACACAATTCTTGGTACGCCTTGCGGTATGGAAATTCCTTACGACCAATCAATGTCAATGCTTGATGAATTTGTTTTTCATCAGCATTCACATCATTGCTCAAATCTTTGAGTATTTTATTTGCTTCATCTTTTATCTCCAAAGGTGTAAGTGGGACAAGTTTATCTATTGAGATTTTAAATTCGTCCAAATAAGATTGATGTGGGTGGGTCATATAAAAATAGTATAGCGCAAAACACGAACCCCCGCACCGGCTTCTGGCCAATACGGGGATGAGCGAGGAATAAGATTAGGTGCCGTAAACAGGACTACACGGCGATCTTGCCAGTGCGAATCTGGACAAAGGGGTCAAGCGAATCGCCGAAGTAGAAGGCTGCCACTCCTGCCTCAAAGGCGCGCTTGAGTGGCAACACTGTTCGGTGTTGCTCGCGCATAGCTGCCTCTGCACGCGAGATCGCCTTCTCTTTTGGAATGATGAGCACAGATGGCCCAGCCTGTACGATCTTGCCATCAGGCGAGCGCACGACTGCCTCAGTGAGCAGAGCAAGATCAGTCTGAGCTGAATCGCCCATGCAGAAGACCTGGTGTGGTCGCACGATACCATTGCCGTACTGGGCGCAGTGCATGGCCATCACATAGCCCTTGTTGCTATCAGTCACGACAGTTCGATATCCAATGCTACTCATGAGGTATCGCGGACAATGTCTTCCCCATTGCAGATGAAGTGCATAGATTCCAAACTGTCTGTATAGCTGGTAATCGATAAAATGCTTCAACCAAGCAAAGATCCAATCATTAAGGCCATAGGAGATGATGGCCACAGACGATTCGACATCGTGTGTGCTAAATGTTTGAAGAAGCGTGCATGCGCCATCGCGAGGCTTTGCATTTTTCACAGCAGCCTCAAACGCGCTATAGCTCACTATCGAGTCTGCCAAGCGTTTCACTGTACGGAAGATGAAGCTGATGTGGCCGAAGTTGCTCTGATCAGCACCACTGAAGTACGCTCGTGCGTCCTCCACATCCTGCGCGGCCAGATCGGGTCTCATCAAAAGCTCGCGCATGATGCCGAACTGGCTGCCGGTCGTGAGCGTGCCGTCAAAGTCGAACGCGGCCATCTTGGCACTGGCCACTGCCTGTACGAATTGTTCCGCGGTCATGGCTGTTGTGTTGATGATGAGCAACTGCTCGTCCCCATCTCTTTGCTCAACAGCGCTCATGAGCTCGTCGAAATTGGACACCGAAACGATGCGAAAGGACATCCCGACCTCCTCTTGGAAAGCGCGGAAATGCGCGTCGGAAGTACCAAAACCTTAACAATAATTGACCAAATGAGCAACTTGGGCTACACTTTTCGCGCAAAACAATTACTAATTCTTAACTCCGGAAATTCACGCATTAAGCGTCAGTGTCCGGCAAAAAATATGGCAGATAGTCAATTAATTCAAAAATCACAGCTTTCCGAACTTTTGGATAATGATCAGTATCTAAAAATACCTGAACTTGGTGAACTGATCACAGCAACTGTTATTTCAATAAAAGGACGCGAAGTGCGCCTTGATATAAATGGTCTTACAACAGGCGTTGTACGCGGTCGTGAGCTTTTCAATGATGGAGGAGCATGTGGGAATATTAAAAAAGGCGATAAGGTTGATGCGACAGTTATTGACCTTGAAAATGAGAACGGTGAAATGGAACTTTCTTTCCGATTTGCAGGAAATAAAAAGACATGGGAAGAAATGCGCGATCAATTCCAAAAGAACGAAACTGTTGAAGTAAAGGTTACTGACGCAAATAAAGGCGGGCTAATAGTAAAACTTGGGCACATAACAGGGTTCTTGCCAGTCTCACAACTTTCTCCTGAAAACTATCCTAGAGTAAATGGTGGAGACAAGGTAAAAATCTTAGAGAAACTAAAAGACTTTGTTGGAAAGAAAATCCGCGTACACATTCTTGATCTTAATACTGAAGATGAGAAGCTAATTGTTTCAGAAAAAACAATCTGGGAAGAGGAACAGAAAAATGTTATTTCAAAAATCAGCATGAGTGACATTATTGAAGGAACAGTAACAGCACTTGCTGACTTTGGAGCGTTTGTAAAATTCTTGCCAAAAGGTGTCACAGACCCAAGTGGAGCTTTGGAAGGTTTGGTCCATATTTCAGAAATAGCTTGGCAAAGAATTGATCATCCAAAGGACTTACTAAAAGTTGGACAAACAATTAAAGCAGAAATAATAGGAATAGATGGCAGCAAAATTTTCCTTTCAATGAAAAAGCTAAAATCTGATCCTTGGGCTGGAGTTGAAGAAAAGTATAAAATTGGTGACATTGTTGAAGGGACAGTTCTAAAAACCAACCCTTTTGGACTATTTGTTGAGCTTGATGAAGACATCCATGGTCTAGCACATGTTTCTGAACTTTCAGATGATCCTATTGATAATACTTCTAAAGTCGCTAAATCAGGAGAAAGACTCAAGTTCAAAATTGTATCAATAGAACCAAAAGAACATCGCCTTGGACTCTCACTAAAAGCAATGAACGAAAAACCAAAGAAAGAAAAGAAAGTAGCAGAGGAAACAAAAGAAGAAACAGAAAATAAAGAAGTAAAAGAATAATAATAAAGACGCCCCGATGATAACGGGGCGTCTTTATTGCAAAAAACCGTTATTTTTGACATTATGCTCATGCTATGAAACCACTTTCAAAAAACATAATCATATTTTTACTTGTTATTTTGGCGCTCGGGCTTATATTTTCATCATATGATTTAGGTTCAACAAAGCCAGAAATAATAGGAGTTGGCTCATTAGTAGAAAAAATACAAAATAGTCAAATAGAAAAAATAGAAGTTCAAGAAGATACACTGATTATTTTCGCTTTTGATCAAACTCAATATGAAATGAAAAAAGAATCTGGAGAATCATTATCTGATTTGCTAACTAATTATGGTATCACTGGCGAACAACTTGAAAATATTGATATTCAGGTTGTTGAACCTGGGATGTGGATTTCGCTTTTGAAATCTATACTGCCAACTCTTATTTTCTTAGTAGGATTCTTGATTGTATTTTGGTTTTTGATAGGACAAATGCAAGGCGCTAACAATCGCGCATTAAGTTTTGGTCAAACAAAGGCGAAAGAAGTTGTAAATAAAAATGACAAAACAACATTTGCTGATGTTGCTGGCGAGGCTGAATCAAAAGAAGAACTTACTGAAGTAGTTGATTTTTTAAAACATCCGAAAAAATACACTGAAGTAGGTGCAAAAATTCCAAAAGGATTACTTTTGATGGGTCCTCCTGGAACAGGAAAAACTCTTCTCGCTCGCGCAGTTGCTGGCGAAGCAAATGTTCCTTTCTTTCATATTTCCGGATCAGAATTCGTTGAAATGTTTGTTGGTGTTGGAGCATCGCGAGTCCGTGATTTGTTTGGAAAAGCGAAAAAAGCAGCACCTTGTATAATATTCATTGATGAAATTGATGCTGTTGGACGACAAAGAGGCACAGGTCTAGGCGGAGGACATGACGAACGCGAACAAACTTTAAACCAAATACTTGTTGAGATGGATGGATTTGCGCCAAATATGGGGGTTATCGTAATCGCAGCAACTAACAGACCTGATGTTTTGGATCCTGCGCTTTTGCGACCTGGACGATTTGATAGACGCATAACTCTTGATCTGCCTTCATTAAAAGACAGAAAAGCTATTTTGGACATTCATGCAAAAGGCAAACCACTTGCTGAAGATGTCAATCTTGATCGTATCGCTCAACGCACAGTTGGTTTTTCTGGGGCTGATCTTATGAATATCATGAACGAAGGCGCAATTCTTACAGCTAGACAAAATAAGAAAAAAATTATTCAAAAAAATCTTTTAGACGCGATTGAAAAAGTGATGCTGGGACCTGAACGCAAGAGCAGTATATTATCTGATAAAGAAAGAAAAATAACTGCCTATCATGAAGCAGGACATGCAATTGTAGGACATATTCTTCCAAATACTGACGATATTCATAAAATCTCAATTATTTCTCGTGGTCGTGCTGCAGGATATACTATGAGCTTGCCAAGCGAGGATAAAAAAATGCACTCACGATCTGAATTTGTTGACGAACTTGCGATGATGCTTGGAGGATATGCTACTGAAAAACAAATCTTTGGCGATATTACAACTGGGGCATCAAATGATCTTGCTCGCGCAACAAAGCTTGCTACTGATATTGTCACAAAATACGGAATGAGCGACAAAATGGGACCAAGAACTTATGGCGAACGAGATGAGTTGGTGTTCTTAGGAAAAGAAATACACGAGAGTAGGGATTACTCTGAAAAAACAGCACAAGAAATTGATGAAGAAGTATTAAAACTTCTAAAGAGCGCTCTTGAAACCGCGAATAAGATAATAAAAGAAAATGTTAGGACTGTAGAAAAAATAGTTACTGAACTTGTTGAGAAAGAAACAATTGAAAAAGAAGAATTTGAACAGCTTGTTGGAAAAAAGAAATAAATTTGACTGAATGCAACTATTTGCGTATTATATAAATATCACCACTAAAAAGACCCCTGTAGGATCAATACTTACCGGGGGCTTTTTTATATTTTAGTATATTTTGCTGATCATTTAGGTATGCAATCACACGGACAGTTTCAACATGAAAAGCGCTTCTGCGCTTTTTTTGATATAATGTTTTTGTTTAACGGAGGAAAAATATGTCACTTGCAAAATCAATACATGTATATTGCAAAATATTGAATAAATCCTTGCATATAACATTTGCGCAAAAAGAATGGTGGGCAATTGCTGCTATAGCTGGATTGATTCACACAGGAGCAGTATTTAATATGCTTCTGCGCACTTTTCTATACATCCAACCTTCTGACAAAATAAATGAGAATAATCTATCGCAGATAAGCCCTTTCTTTGATTGGGTGCTCAATTGGGCAGAAAATTTAACAAAATTCCCTACCACTCACATATTAATTTACATTATCGTGTCGCTGGCGATCTTTACATTCCTTATTCTATTGGCGCTTATCGCGCAATATATTTTACTTTTTATCGTATCCAAAGGCACAGATGATATAAGCTGGAAACAAATTCGCTCAAAACTACATCATCTACATATCTTACGACTATTCTCAATAAATGCAGTAATGAAAATTTCATTTACTATAATTATTGGGCTGATATCACTTATACTCGCACAAATCGCATATCACAGTGACTCTTATATAAGCGAAATAATCCCAAGAATAGCCCTATACACAATAACTATACCAATACTATTTTTGATCCAAATGTTCTGCATGACAGCGCTGGTTCAACTAGTGAAAAAAGAAAACTCAATTGGAAAAGTTATTGTTCGTTCAATGAATCTATTAAGAAATCACTGGCTGACCGCATTTGAAATTGCATTAATTTTATTTATTATAAACTTTCTCACATCAGGTGTGTTATTTATTTCTTTGATGTGTATCGCGATAATTGGAGGATTCGTATTTCAGATTACACTATCAGCAGGTTCATATATTTTACTTTCGTTTGTAACTTTTGCCACAGTTATTATCTGCGGAACACTAATGCTTGTTTACGCTGGCGCTACAACCACATTTAATTTCAGTGTTTGGACACAAATGTGCACATATCTAGAAAAATATTCTCACTTTGCTGCTTTGAAACATGTGATTGGCAAAATTATAAATTAGTAATATGCCGAATGGTTTTCCATCAATTGAAGAGTTGCTAAAACAAAACAATGCGAAAACCACGCAAGCTATTTCTGATACTCAAAAATCTACTAATGACAAACCTAGCGTTGGTAAGACTGAAGAAGAAATGTCATCAGAAGAAAAGTTAGAGAGAAAAATGGAAAAAATGGAAATTAGCTCAAAGGAAAAAGAAGCAGCAGAAATTGCTTCTGTTATCGGAGTAAGTTATATAAATCTTGTGGGATTCGCTATCAGTCCTGATGCGTTGCGTCTCATACCAGAAGAACGCGCTAGAGAACTCAAAACAATTTGCTTCCTATACACTGGTCCAGAACTTCGCATAGGATCAATCACTCCAGAAGATGAAAAAATAAAAAATATTGTTTTTGAATTAGGTGAACGATATAAGACTCATGCTGTCTTATATAAAATCACCGATGACTCTTTTAATCATGCTGTTGAACTTTATAAAGCATTGCCAAAAATAAGAGAAATAGTAAAGGGGGTTCAGATCAAGCAAGATGAAATTGAAGCATTCCAACAAAAAATGGGTAATTTTGATGATATTGAAGAGATACTTAAAAGCGCCAATATCACAGATGTACTTTCAATTGTAATCGCGGCTGCTCTCAAACTTAGTTCATCAGATATTCATATTGAAGCAGAAGAACAAGGGATCGCAGTTAGGCTTCGCGTTGATGGTATTTTGCAAGACATTGCAACATTACAAAAAGAACAATGGAAAAAAATTATAAACCGTATAAAACTTATTGCTGGATTAAAACTCAACATTACTGACAAACCGCAAGACGGACGATTTACTATTTATCAAAAAAATCAAAAAATTGATGTTCGTACTTCTTCACTTCCAACAGCATGGGGAGAGTCAGTTGTTATGCGTATTTTAAACCCAGAATCAATCGAGCTTGCATTTGAACAACTTGGTTTAAGAAAGGCTGCACAAGAAAAATTGGTTCGTGAAATTGAAAAACCTCATGGAATGATAATCACTACAGGACCGACTGGTTCTGGTAAAACAACAACTTTGTACGCTATTTTGCAACGACTGAATAAACCAGGTGTTAAGATAATCACACTTGAGGATCCCATTGAATATAAACTTAAAGGAATAAACCAAAGTCAGATTGACCAATCAAAAGAATACACTTTTGCGAAAGGGTTGCGATCAATTTTGCGACAAGATCCTGACATTGTGCTTGTTGGAGAAATTCGTGATTTAGAGACTGCAGATACTGCTATCCAAGCGTCGCTTACTGGGCATTTATTGCTATCAACAATTCATACAAATGATGCTGCTGGCGCAATACCGAGATTTACAGCAATGGGAGTCAAACCATTCTTGCTTGCTCCATCTCTAAACGCAATTATGGGTCAACGACTCATTAGACGAGTGTGTGAAAAATGCAAGACAGAAGATAATCCAGATACTGCGACATTGGCAAAAATAAAGGAATTATTAGACGCGATACCGCAAAACTCTGGCGAAGAAAAACCAGACACTGCTAATTTGAAATTCTATAAAGGCACCGGATGTGAAGCGTGTAATGGAACCGGGTACAAAGGACGGGTTGGTGTGTATGAAATTCTTGTTAAAAATGCAGAAATTGAAAGCGTAATATTAAGTGGCGAAATTTCAGAATATAAAATGCGTGAGGTTGCCGCAGCTCAAGGAATGGTTAGTATGGCACAAGATGGGCTTTTAAAGGCGCTGGAAGGAATAACAACGCTTGATGAGGTTAGTAGAGTAATTGGTATTTAAATCAATATTTTTGCTGATTTTAGCGCTCTTACATTGACAAGGGCGCTTTTTTGTGCTATTATTCGCTTCTTCTTGAACAGGAATGGTTCTTGTCTCAAGAATCCACGCTGATGCTGGAGGGGCATATGCCCAAGCAGACGCAGAGCGACATCCCAAGCCCGGATCAGATCCGGGCAGACGACGCGTTCCTGATGCGCGTCACCATGATCACCGCGGTCGCGTCGCTCTTCGGAGCGATCGGCTACGGCCTGACCTGCTGGGCGTGCTGGGCCCTTTCGGGTCAGATTGACTGGACGAACCCGGCCCACAGCGACTCCATAACGCTTGGAACCCTCGGGTTCCTGGTACTTGGAGTCTGCGCCGGTCTGTCGCTCACGCGACATGATCGGTAATGCTATCTTCTGCAGGTCTTCCTGACCTGCGCCCGCCAATTCTCACCATAGAAAATTGAGCATTAAGTGAACGATCGTACACTTTATGCTAAATAACACCGAAATGATGATAATTGGTGGACACTGAACCTTAACAGATAAGGAGGCGACATGATCGCCAACATGGAACAGATCGTATCCACGGTCCCCGCCATGCTCATGCAAGCGGTGGTGTGGATTTTCGGGATATGGACCGGATGGGCAGTCTGGACAGTGCTCATGTGCGCCCCCATCTACCTCATTGCCATCGGCCTCGCGGTCTTTGGCATCGGTAATGGGACCGTGAGCACGGTCGTGCGCCGTACCGTGATGGTTAACGCCATCGTGGCAATGGCGCCGATCGCCCTACCAGTCCTTGCCCTGTGGTACGGGGTGCCGTTCGTGTATAGTCTGGCAACATGCCAGCCGACGCGTCGGCGCAACCAACAACAGGGACCCAGGGTGGTGCATAACCACTACTACCTCAATGGGCAACGCCAGCCCCAAAGAGGTCGTGGTGGTCAGCACCGCCCTCGCCAACAACCACTTCCGCCTGCGAGACCATAGGATTCTCGCAGGTCCGCCAATTCTCATCATAGAAAATTGAGCATTAAGTGAACGATCGTACACTTTGTGCTAAATAACCTAAATGATGATAATTGGTGGACCACTAACCGCCATGGAGGAAAAACATGGCAAACATAATCGGTGGATTGATCGCACGCACTCCGTTCGGCAAGTGGCTTTCAGCCATCCTTGCCGAACTCGCCTTCAGCGCGACCGCCTATGGATCGCGCCCTCCCCACGATCGCTGATCGTGGGTCTGCCAAAATTTCGTACTCGCTATGGAACTCTGGCAGATTACAAAACAATCCCGCATATTGCGGGATTGTTTTGTTTCAAATAATAAATCTTGTCTTGTAACCTTGGTTAAAGCGCTGCGTAGATAATCGCGCCGCGAGACTTCGCCAATTGCACCATGGGATGCTTTTGCACAAACTCCCAAATAGCATCAGCAAGCACGCCAGTGCCTGCGCCACAAATAATTTTTACAACTTGCTTTCTATGGAAATGTGCGCAAGATATAAATTGATCAACTTCAAGCTTTGCTTGATGAATGCTCATTCCATGTAAATCAACTGAATCAACATCTTCATCAATATCTGCTATGTTCAACATTGTTTCATTTAAACTATACTTATCAGTTTTCATATCTTTTCAATCTCAATATCCCTTGAATTCTCATCAATATGCTTAAGCTTTATGCGATGCGTTGGGTGAAATGGCGACTCTCCAAAAATATCAGGCCACTCAATACAGACAACAGTATCATTCGCCATTACATTGCCAAGCTCAAGTGCTGATAATTGTGATTTATCACTAAAACGATACAAATCCATATGAATTATTTTTCTAACAACAGTATTTGATGAATGAGTTGAATATTCATTCATTATTGTAAAAGTGGGACTTTTAACTCGCGCGCTACACCCGAGTGCCTCTGCGATTCCGCGTACAAAGAGTGTTTTTCCTGATCCTAAATCTCCAACTAATTCAATAACTTCTCCGCCATTCAGTGTAAAGGCAAATTCTTTGGCAATATCTAATGTTTGTTGCTCTGACAATGAAATCATACTATGTCTAAATTAGAATCTGCTGCCAAATCAACTGGATTGATGAAATTTTTTGAATCTTGAGCTCTAAAATATCCTGCTGCAGCAATCATTGCCGCATTATCAACTGAATAAGTAAACGGCGGCACAAAAACTGGAACATTATGCTGTTTACCTTCTTTAATAATTCTATCTCGCAGTTCAATATTAGCAGCAACTCCCCCTGCTAGAATAAATGATTTTGGATGATACTGCTCAATCGCTTTCATTGATTTGTGCGTAAGCACATCAACAACCGCTTCTTGGAATGAGGCAGCGATATCCTGCCGAAATGCATCATCACTCAACTTCTCTTCATGCTTGCGTAATGTGTACAACACTGCTGTTTTGAGTCCTGAGAAACTAAAATCAAAATTATCTTCATCCATAAACCCACGCGAAAAATAAAATGCATCTTTATTGCCACCAACAGCAAGCTTCGCAACATTTGGTCCGCCCGGGTATTGAAGCCCGAGCATCTTTGCAACTTTATCAAAAGCTTCTCCAGCAGCATCATCGCGCGTTTCTCCAATCCGCTCAAACTCTCCATGATCTTTCATTAAAATCAGTTCTGTGTGTCCTCCTGAAACAATCAAACAAACTGCTGGAAACTTTGGCGCGCGTGTTGGTAAAAATGATAACAAGCGCTTTTCATTGGAAAGCCAACAAGCATATATATGCCCCTCCATGTGACAAATCGGGATAAGCGGAACACCCCAACAAAGCGCTAGAGTTTTTGCAACCTCAACTCCAATACGAAGCGCTGGCGCAAGTCCTGGGCCAAAAGTAACAGCAATCGCATCAATCCCTCTACCATCAAAAGGCACTTCCTGCTCCAACATCGGAAAGATCGCAAGTAAATGTTCACGCGCAGCTACTTCTGGAACTACACCGCCATATTTTTGATGAGTTTGAATTTGCGACAAAACAACTGATTTTTCAACAATTAACTTCTCCTTTTTGCCAGATATTATTGATATAGCTGTCTCGTCGCAACTTGATTCAATGCCTAAAATTCGCATATGGCAAAAGCATACCAGGAACCAATAAATTGGACAAAACCATAAAAAAATGATGAATTATTATTGGTTTTCGTCCCTTAAACCCCAGCGACAAGGTGCACAATGATCGCCTACGACCAGTTCGTCCACCCCGCATTCCAGCTCCTCCACGAAACCGGGCGCAAGCGCGTTCCGGAAATCAGGACCGGTTGGCGTGGTAGATTCGCGATTGATCCAGTACCGCCGCTCTATCCAGACAATTGCGGTGTTGTGAGAGATGTTTTCTTCCAGCCGTTTCCGCCAGGAAGTGCATGCAACAGCGTGCAGCAATTCAGCGGAATGCTCATCATCTCGTTTGAGGAATGGCGCACGCCAAATGCTCACATTGATGATGTGTGCTCGTGGCACTTGCAGGTCTACCCACCTGACATCGAGTTCATGCGAGCGCTGGATGTGTCCGCGAGCAATGGTTCAATCATGGATCAGCTCAAGGAAGCGCTCAACATGTTGCAGGAAGTTCCACTCGTACTCGGATGCGCCTTCGTGTTGCGCTTCGGGCACCGTGGAGCTGAATATCCATACATGGAAGTTGAAGCTGACTTTGGCTTCGGCGTTGAACGCATCAAAGCGCAAGAAGCGCAAAGGATTGCTGCATTTGACGCGCATGAGCGGAAACTTGGAATCCGTACATGGCGCGCCATGCAAAAACTCGTTGGTGCTGACACTCCACAGCGACCAAAGCCTGTTGATGGAATTCCTGACCTGTGGGCAGACAATCAGCACGTCAAGATCGTGGTTGCGCGCATAGAATCAACCTTGCAGAGCCTTGTTAGACGCATTGAGGACAGGGCTAACATTGGAAGAACAATGATCGCACACAACATTGATCGTGCGCCAGGAGATCACGACACTGTCTGCTTGGCTGGCGAAGATGCTGAACGCGGAATCACTGCCAAGCAGATCAGGCGTACTGCTGGCGTGACTGTGTACAGACCTGGTGCTGAAAATGCGCAAGATGCCCATCAGCCGAGGCGCGAGCAAAGCAATGGCGGCATGAGGCCACAAGGTCTTGGTCGTGCTGCTGACAGCATTGCGCCGCCTCCACCTCCGCGCGGTGTGCGAGCCGTTGTTCCGGACGAAGGTCTGGCGCCTGCTTCGGTGCAGATCTTTGACCCAGAGGAAGATTTTGTTGACACGCGCCAAGCACGCCCTCCTGTACCAAATCTCGCCAACCGCACGAAAAAGCGCTAGGCACATATCCATATTCTTCGTCCCGCTATACCAGCGGGACGATCGTGTTTTATTGACATAAACTAGTTTTCTTTATATTCTGCCTTCGCAAACTTCATTCGGCCCCATCGTCTAATGGTTAGGACATCAGGTTTTCATCCTGGAAATCCGGGTTCGATCCCCGGTGGGGTCACCATGAAAAAATCTCCGAATCATCGGAGGTTTTTTCATTGAAAATATTATTCAAAAACTATTCAGAAATTCTGTTTCAGAGGCGTAAACTTTTTTGCACTCCGACTATTTTAGAAAAGTGTTACTACTCAAGATAAACCGTAAATTTGATTGACTTTACTAGCTGTTCATGTAAGTATGAATTGTCGCGCAACTCATGCCAATGGAGGTGATAATGCAGCGACATCTCTTTCCTCCGTACCTGAACGAAGGCTCGTACGGGGAAGCTGTCCTCGTGATGCAGATCCTGCTCAACATGCTGGATCCACTGTTCCAGCTAGAGCTCACTGGTGTCCACACCGGGCGCAGTGTTGATGCCGTCAGGCGACTTCAGCATGTGCTCGGCTTCACTGGCGAAAACGTAGACGGCAACTTCGGTCCAGGCACGAGGCGAGCCATGCGCCTGCGGCTCAGCATCGACGTCGACGCCGTACCATGGCCAGTTCCTACAACGGAGCCATACACCATGTGGATTGGTCCTGACCATGAAGGCATCAGGCGCTGGCCAGAAGAAACTTCTTGATTCCTGTCAGCAAAGTTTGCTGATGAATAACGACTAACTCCGCCCACACCGAGCCACCTTCCGGCTCACAACTGGTGGGCGGCTTTTCTTTTAACCGACTTTTCGGAAACACATTTTTCAAAATCCCCCTTGCCCGTCGTAGCTTGAAAAGCGAAGGAGGGTTTATTTTATGTCTTATTTTTAGGTGTTTTCGATAAATTATGGTTGACAGACAGTGTTTTTTGATGTAAATTTAGTTGTCGCTTTATGCGAATAGAGTGATGGCGTCCAGCTGTCCTCGACGGAGGTTTACCGTGATTTCTCTCATCCTTACTGCCATCGGCGTCGCTTTTGCCACCCCACCGGCTGGAATGATCGATGTGAAGACCGTGGCACCTACAGTGGTTGTAGAAATGAAATATGCGACCCCGGACAACTTTCTCGGCGCGGCCTTCTACACCGACACAACTTGCTACCTCACTCCGGCGACTGCTCAGAAAGTCGTACAAGCAGAAAGTGTCGTGGCTTCACAGGGTTATCATCTGGTGCTGTGGGACTGTGCTCGTCCTGTGGAATACCAATACACGATGTGGAATTCGTGTGTGGCTAACCACGGTGAATCCCATTGTAGCGGATTGGTTGCGAATCCGTACGTGTCAAAGTCCGGTCATACTTTCGGAAAGGTAATCGATGTCGGATTGGTTGACGCACAGGGTGCGCCGATTGAAATGCCATCGAAATACGATTCCGGACTTTTCCCTGAGGATACCCAGACCGACAAATCCCGTTCCCGGCCACCATCGGGAAATACCAAGCCAACTCTTTGGAGCGAAACAAGTTGGCAGAACTACCTAGTTCTGGCCGCCGCTCTGCGCTCCGCTGGTTTCACTGGTATTACTTCGGAATGGTGGCATTGGAAATGACCACAACTCACGACGCATATCAACCGCCCACGAGAAGATCGTCTCACTCGGCGTTCTCATTTCGGGGCGGTCTTCTTTTTTCCTAAAATCAAAAACCACTCATCTCCCACCTCTCGAAGCCGGTGCACACCTAGTGACCACGAGGCGTTGATTTGAGTGGTTTTATCGTTGACTATGTATAGCTCTATGAGAAAGTGTTATTTCGGCTAACCTTTATATAATTTCGCTATGTTTACAGTGTTCTCTATAAACCCAGCTTATGGGTTCGATCCCCGGTGGGGTCACCATGAAAAAATCTCCGAATCATCGGAGGTTTTTTCAATTAAAACAATATTCAAAAACTCGATTTTGAAAATTGAATTTTATAAACTATATTTCTTTGTAGCCCAGCATCAATATGAATCGCCCGGACGGAGAATCCGCCCGGGCGTACGATGTCATGTGTGGCTTGCGATTCCGCCAACACTTCTGTGTTGAGTTCTCCAACGAAGTCCCACGATTTTCTCCTTTTAGAACGGATGGATAATTGGTAACGCACGCAATCGGCGAGGTTGATAAAGCCGATCCTTGTGATCATATGGTTGCTCAGACTGCAGGAATATCGCATCTGGTCGCACCATCTCAAGAACAGCTCCTTCTAGCGCATAAGCAGCAACTTGCCGCCCTGCAGACCACTGTAGACCATGTGGAAATTCGATCATGTCAAACTGTCGCAGAAGATGAACAATCTGTGCAATGAGAAGCGGATTACTCATTTGTGCCCAAGCAACCCATTCATAAAAGTCGACTGAATCAGTGAGCAGAGCCTCAACTTCAGACCAAAGGGTTACGTTCCAACCTTCAGGAAGCTCTGCTTCCTCACGCATGCACTGACAATAGTACGTTAGCTCTTGTTGCGGGACGCTCCAGCCCCAGGTGCGCCTTGGCTCCATGTCCGGCAAAAAGATCTCTACAATAGTAGCTGCACCGGCCTCACACAATGCTTGCTGCAACTCCTGCACTCGCCGCACGATCTTGCGGCTACGAAAAAAGTATGTCTGCATGAGGTCAGGGATCAATTCCTGCTTTCCCTTATATGTGCCCAGGCATGAAAAACCAATCAAACGAACTGTTGAAGCATTTGCTAAAACGCACATTCGTGCCTCGTCAATCATGCCAACATGTTCTACTCGATCAAAAGTTTCCATTACTCGACACCCGTAATTGGTCAACTCACGCCGTGCCTGACGCAGTTCTTTGCCCGAGCACTGTACTGATCCGTCTTGCAGAATCTTGCTCATCACTCACCTCCTGAGTGTGGGGCTTCTTGATGAAGCCGCACACAGCAGAAGGCGAATAACCTATCATTGATAGCCACCGTTATCGACACCGCAAACATACAAAACCGGAAACGCCTCATTGCATCGCTCGCGCACAAGTGGCTGATACATGGCCGTGCGTAGATCACTCGGCTTTTCGTTTTGTATCAAAATGGCGTTTGGCATAAACTCGCGAATCCACAAAGCCTGCAGTGCATATTCGGCAAACTTACGACGCACCCAATCGCGCAACAGAACATCATCCGGTCGCTCAAGTCCTTCAAAATAACCGCCCACGCAAAACTGTTGTTGTAATTTTTGGAACTCCCAATCCAAATCCGATGCTTTTGCATATTTATTGATTTGATGAAGCACATCCAGAAACTCCTGCTCAAACGATTCATGTTGCGTGCGTTCAATTTCTTTTTCAAAAACATACCAACTCACAATCTCAAATGGCACATCAAGCACGCACCCACGCACCCACTTTTGCAGTTCTTCTTTATATTGTGCCCACCGACGCGCAAACTGATACCAAAGCTCATCTACACCCCCCTTTGCTAATGCAAACTGCTGCGTATAAATATAGTAAGGGTCTGTATTGCCAATAATAATTCGCAGGCATGTATTTTTGTAAACAGCCCGTAATTCTTTCACTAAATTAGCCATTCGCTGAATATCATTTGTAAGATTATTACTCGTTGGATCAAGCGACACATATTCCCATGAACTTGAACCAAACATTTTACTTGCGCTGATCGTCGAACAAGTGAATGTTGCCAGTTGCAATTGCTCACCTGCACAAACAATCAAATCAATTCGTTCAGCGATAAGACCGAAAGATTCATTATTCTTTCCCTTAGCATCCCAATTTTGAATAATCTCCACGAGTTTATTTGTTATGTTGTTCATATTAATAATTTAAAAATCCCTTCTTGCTTTCCAAGAAGGGACCTGATAGCTTTTTATATGTAAAAATCAAACAGAGCTCTTCTTGGAAAAGTCTGTATGCGGATGCATTCGATTTAATATTGTCTTATATCCATTCATACCTTTATGGAGCCATTTGGAAATACGCGCAATAGTAGTGGAGCTCACTCCAGTATCTTTCTGAATCTGCGTGTAAGAGGTGCCTTGATAGAGCATCTTTGCGATCTGTAAACGCATTGAGAACTCGACAATTTCTTGTTCCGTGAGAAGATCACGAAAAAAATTTTGCGCTTCCTCAATATTATCAAGCGCTAAAATTGCCTCAAATAACTCCAGCGATCCTTGCGTTTTCCATTGCATAACTGCCCTACTCCATCAATATACTTTAGTCTAGTAAAGTAGTCAAGAGATTATTATAAGTGCGTCTATAAATGATCAAAAATCATGGTCTGGGTTTTTGAAATAGATGGATCGTCTATAATGACCCAAAACAAAACTCCCTGCTCAACAAGAGCGGGGAGTTTTGTGTTTAAAACGAAAAGGGCGCCACATCGTTGCGTGCGCCCTCCGAGAAGCGAAGTGAGCTAGTCTTGCTCCCAAATCCACCTGCCTGCCAGCCGTAGCTGTAGCGAAGGCCTGGTAGCGATCCGCCTACGGCGGAAGGATCAAGTCAGGCAGAGCCTGATCCGGCTTCGCCAGAGTTTCAAGAGGAGCAAGGGCTCAAGTGCCAATCGCCTACTCTAAAAGGAGCACAGGGCAAGACCAGTTGTTTCCCTCGTCGCTAACCCAGTGAGCGTCGAGCCCTACTCCGCCGTTGTCACGACCGAAGAGATAGGGCACAACCTGCCACGGCCGCTCGCGCCGCCCGTAATTGAAATCGAGAGCAGCGAGATTAAACCACGGCTTGTTGGAGCTGCGCCGATCAGCTATTACCCTGGGGTGCTGCGCTATTGCCGCCATAACCTCGAGACCAGCAATCTGAGTGTGCTTGATATTCTTCCTCGTCCACTCTGGACTCTTGCCATGGTTGGCAGAGATGTCAATCTTTACCCAACGACGAGTACAAGATCGCCAGCCCTTGAACTCGGTGTCACGGAAGTCCCGCAAGTGCTGCGGGTCAGTTTTGAACCCTGACCAGCACCAGTATGTCGTGTGACCCTCGATAATCCACTGCCAGAGGAACTCGATGGTCTGCTCGAGGCTGCCGAGCGTGTCGTAGAGTCCCACGACGATTTCTTTGTTCTCATTGTCAAAGCTCGGTGGCTCAGGGTCGCCGATCCACTCGAACCGCTTGGGGTCGAAGCCCGCCGAACGCACCTTGGCGTCCGCCGCCGCTTTCACATCCTCCACTGGGTTGTAAATGCCGTGGATAAGGCGAAAGATCTTATGCGAGCGCATGGTGGCGAGCATGGACGTGAACACATTAGGGTTCTTGTTGAGCTTGAGCACTTCCTCGGCGGTGAGGTCGGTGCTGTTGAGCAGGCGATCGAACTGATCCCAATCGCCCTTTCGGAGATTAGCAAGGCGAGCCATTGGCGAGCCTCCTTCTTGTTAGCGCCGTCAGCGAGCATTTCATCCCACACTGTGCAGGAATCGTGCGAGCCAGTTGTCCAATACGGCGCTTCAAGACCGAAAGTCAGTCACAAAGCACCATATTGGAAACAATTGATATGTCTTGAAAATGAAACGAACATGAAAAAAATATACAATATTTTGACAAAATGTCAATCCCACTTCGCCTTTATCAGGGCTTTGAGTGACAAGTGTTTTGGCCTTGAAATCTGGCTTTTTGTGGAAGATCTTAGTGATCTACAAAGCTCCCTGAAAAGGGAGCTTATGTTTTGTAAATGATTTATTAAACTAGCCCAAGTGCTCCCAAAGCTGGTCAAAAATCATTTTCTGCGTTTGCGCGATTGGTTCGTCGTCAATAATTGCTCCAAAGAGTCGTCCTCTGTCATCAGCTGATACATACGCTGTTTTTTTATCATAAATAAATATGTAAGCAGGCGCACTCTCCTTTCGTGTAAGCCACCTCCGTTCATCAAGCCCAATTGTTTTTCCGCCTTCACCAAGCGCTACTGCTCTCACACTAACACCTCTTTGCTTTCGCGTTGAACTAAACCTTGGCCAAGCAGATGCTATTAAATCTCTAATGCCAGCGCTTGAATAAACGCGATATGTTTTTGAACGCGACTTCTCACAAGTGGCTAAAACATCATGCAATATTGCCTTCACTCCTGATGATCCTTCATAATATCTAACTGTTGGGCGATAAGACATTGCACCAAACAATGCCTGTATTTGCGGTATTTGAACTTCCAGCTTTTCTCGTGCCTCTTGCACATCAAGCTCTTTACGAATCATCAGTGAATGCAATCTTTGCGGATCTTCTGCTGTAAAAAATCTATGCTGTTTTGAATCAACAAATCCAACAAGACCTATATCCATTAACTTACGCAAAGCATCATGCACTGTTGATCTACTCATTTTTGACTCTTGCGCAATGCGCCGCAATGGTGCTGACCCTAAAGAAACAAGAGTCATATAAATTTCAGTATCTTTATTTGAAAGCCCAATCAATGTTAGATCAGATATTTTATACTTCTTTTGCATATGCATTAATACTATAACAAAACAGCCGCGACTTCCACGGCTGTTTTGTCCGAATAAATCCGACAAATCAATCTTCTAAAACTCCATTTTTATAAAGCTCAACAACTACCATTACAGATGCTAACACTGTTGGTCCAATAATAAATCCGATTGGTCCGAATAATTGCAAACCACCTAGAATTGAAATAAGAATCAATAATTGATTCATGTGTATTTTGGCCCCAACTATAAACGGCGACACAATATTATCTATTGTTCCCACAGCAACAATTGCCCAAATAAGAAGTCCGAGCGCTGCCAAATCATTACCTGTAAAAAATAAGAATGCGACAGCAGGCAACATAATAAGCGCTGTTCCAAGAATAGGAACTTGTGCTGCAATAACAATCAATGCACCCCAAAGTAATGCGCCAGGAACGCCAAATATTATCATACCCAGTGTTGCAACAGCTACTTGAATAAGCGATACTACTATATTTCCAAACACGACTCCGCGTACTGTTTTAGAAATTCGTGACAATATTTTTTTATCCAAATTATCCTTAAACGGACTTAAACTTACCAAAAAATCATATATTCTTTCGCGATCAATCAAAAAATAATACAAAGCCATGAAAAAAATAAATGTTTGAAAAACCAAACTTGCTGTTCCTGACAGTATTGCGCCAATATTTTCAGCAATCCACTTTGCAACAGTTGTTCCAAGAGTGACTAAATCAACTGAACGAATATCTTCCTGAATCATTTGAGGCGCATAAGATATGTAATGATTGATATTTTGGTTTACAGCAGCGAGCCATCCATCTTGAGCAATAGACATGTTTACTATTTCAGTTGCTTGGGCAACCATAAGCGCGGCTAATCCAAATAGCGGACCAATGATAAGTATTAAAACTGCCAATAACATTATTATTGCAGATAATTTCCTACTTCTAACAATGCATGCCAAACGCTGGTCAATAGGATAGATAATTATCGCCGCGACTCCAGCAGTTATGAGCACAAGTGCGAATGGCGCCACGATCTGCCAATAAACATATAATGCAACAATGCTTATCAATAGAAAAAACCATTTTATTTTTGTAGTGCGAATTGAATTGTTCCTCATATACACAAATTATATCATGCGATGCATATGCTTGACCAAAGGAATTTAAGATAATACTATCTCTGCGTGGGCAAAACCCACACACCCCGCGTCTTGGCTCCAGTCCAAGACCACACCCATCAACAACGCAGAGGACCAGATGAGCGCTGAAGCAGCTGAAGTACAAGAAGAAGGCAAGCCGACAACAGCCAACAAGGCGATGACCCACATCGTCGGCGCACTCACCCAGTTCGCCATGGCGTTTGCCTCATGCCCTGACAAACTGCGCGTTGAGGTGAAACGCAATGGCGATCACCTCAATGTCACTGTGTTCTGCCATGCTCAAGACACTGGCAGAATGCGCGGTGCAAAGCAGACGCGCATCGCTCTGATGACGCAGATCGCCAATGAAATCGCGACTCGCTTCCAGATCCATGCGAGCAAAGTCAAGATCCGCACATGCCAGCCAACCAAAAACACTGGCTTCGCGGCAATTGAAGATGCTCTTCCAACACTGGAAGTTGTTGACATGAGGAGCGGGCGTAGCAGACGCATCGTCCGCCCACGCTGATCGCGATATCAAACCTAGACTGCCTCGCCACACTCGGCGGGGCTTCGTGTTTTCTATTCCAGCTTTCCTTTTTCTGCTTTATAATTACTGCGTATGAGAAATGATGAATCACTTGATCTTTGGAAATCGTCTGAAGGTCAACTTGCTGTTGATGTAATTGAGACACCGACAGAAATTATAATAAGATCTGCTATTGCTGGTGTACGACCTGATGATATTGATGTTGATGTGACAAGCGATCTTGTAACAATACGAGGACATCGCGAGCATCACAAAGAAAAACACGACGCAACAGTCCATTTTGAAGAATGTTTTTGGGGAAATTTTTCCCGCTCAATTGTATTGCCTTCTCATGTAAATCCTGACGGCGCAAACGCACAGATGAAAAATGGTGTATTAACTTTAACAATTCCAAAAACACATGGCGAGATTAGAGTGCCTGTTGCTGAAGATCTAACTGACTGAAGATATGAATACAGAAGTTTTGAAGCGTCTGTTCGTTTATATAAACGCGCACAAAAAGCCGATTATAATCACGATCGGCATTATTTTATTTATCAACTTACTGCTTTGCGGAAGCTATTTTGCTTTTGCAAAAGCATACAAAGGTCGTGTATATCCAAATGTATATATTGGCGTAGTTAATGTCGGTGGATTAACAGAAATTGATGCTGCTGAAATACTTAATCAACATATTGATTCAATGTTAGATAATGGTATTGAAGTGTCGCTCGGTGATAGAACAACGCATCTTGATTTACGAAAAACAGCTGTTGACGGTACGGATTTATCACATGATCTTATTTATTTTGATTCAAACGACCTGATAAAAACCGCAATGGGTGTTGGGCGAGGTGATTCTACTTGGAGAAATTTGATAACGCCACTATATCTTATTAAACCTTATTCATTAGATGCATTGCCTGAAATAGACTATGAGTATATAAAATCACAGATAAAAGAATCATTTGGCGACATAGAAATAGAGGCAATACCAGCTGATTATAAGATAACAAAACAAAGTGATGATTTCTCTATTGAGTTTATTGAAGGAGTTGATGGTAAAGAAATATCAATAGCTTATGAAGGAATATTATTTGATGATGCGGCTGATTTAGAGCTAAATGATCTAAAGCTTGAGCTTAGAGAAATCAGATACGAAATGACGAATGAAGATGCTCTTAAATTAACAGATCAAATAAAATCAATACTTCTCGCAGCTCCTTTTAATCTTACTTACAAATCAGAAACAATGCATGATTATTCATGGGAAATAACACAAGAAGATTTAATAGACTGGCTATTTCCTATTTATTATTATCTTGATGATTCAGGAAAATATCCTTCTCTTGTTTATTCAGAAAATACTTTTGCTGGGCTTGGGCTTGGAGGAGATAAATATGACGAATTCATAATTGGAATTGAAAGTGATGTAAATATTGATCCAATAGATGCTAGATTTGTAATGGAAAATGGTATTGTTACCGAATTTCGTGGTAGCCAGAATGGAATTGAATTTGATGATAATGCGACTATTGGCGATCTTTTAGATATATTTGATAATGTTGATCACGAAAATCCGCAGACTACAATTGAAATAACTGTAAAAAGCACACCGCCTGATATCGCAACTGAAGATGTAAATGACTTTGGAATAAAAGAAATCATTGGCGTTGGAACCTCAACATTTTATAACTCGCCGTCAAATCGCATGACAAACATTGCGCATGGATCTGCAAAACTAAACGGACTTTTAGTTGCTCCTGGCGAAACAATATCTTTAATTGAACATTTACGACCATTTACACTTGAAGATGGGTATTTACCTGAAATGGTCATACTTGGAGATGAAATAAAACCAGAAATCGGCGGCGGGCTTTGTCAGATTGGAACAACAGCATTTCGTGCTGTTATGAATTCTGGCATGCAAGTTGATGAACGGCGCAACCACTCACTTGTAGTTTCGTACTACAATGATCCAAGTAACGGAAACCCTGGAACAGATGCAACACTTTATGATCCTTATCCTGATCTAAAATTCACAAACACATATGATAATTATGTTCTGCTAACTACAATGGTTGATGTGCCAAGCAGATATATGGAATTTACTTTTTGGGGTACAGAAGATGGACGACACGGATACTACACACCTCCTGTTGTGCTTTCATGGGTGCCATATGGAGAGGATGAATATAAAGAAACTTTAGATCTAGAACCTGGGGTTGAAAAATGCCAATCAGCTCATCCTGGTGCAACAACGCAATTTACATATTTGATAGATTACGCTGATGGAACGCAATTTTCGCAAGTATTTACTTCTGTATATCGCGCCTTGCAAAAAATATGTTTAGTTGGTGTTGAAGAATTAACTGTTGAATGTCCTGAAGGAGAGGTGTGTGAAGAAGTTGCAGATGAAGGAATTGGCGAAGATATTGTGGAAGAAGAAGCGCAGACAGAATAAAGATAACCTTTTACAAATACAAAACAAAAAACATTCAGATTTGAGTGTTATGCTAGGAAGAACCGAGGATTACCGCGAGTCGTACCAGAGCGTACGATGAGCGGTAAACGAAGGTTCTGACAACGCAGAACGCCAAATATGAATGTTTTTTTAAAACATTTAGATTTGAGTGTTATGCTAGGAAAAGAACCGAAGATTACCGCGAGTCGTACCAGAGCGTACGATGAGCGGTAAACGAAGGTTCTGACAACGCAGAACGCCAAATGAGTGTTATGTTTTAAATGAGTAAAATTAAGGTTTTCATTTTAAATAATGTCAGATATTGGTGCGTGACGAGCACCGCAGAAAGCTGTACTGGATAAGTACAGCGTTGAGGAGCGCAGTCACAAGCCAATATATGGCGTTATTTAAAATAGAAAACCCCCATGAAACTGCAGCCAAGAAGATATATATCCTGTAAGGGATCAGCCGGAGCCGAAATCATACAGGTCATATACCCCCATGCTTGTCGTGGCTGCAGATTCAAAGGGGTGTCAAACATGACCGCGCATAGTACCACTGCAACAAGTTCCTGTCAAGGACGCATGCGCTCAAAAAATCCCTAAAAACAAGCTCACCCCGCCACAGGCAGGGTGAGAACGCTTTTACGATGTGTCAGATGTTGCCGGAGTCGGCGACTCCAGAGTCCACTGGCGTGAACCCGGAATCTAACTGCCCGGAGTCGAGCATGCCAGTGTCACACCACACGAAGCCCGTGTCGCTCCAGTAGCCACACTGGTTGTTCATGTTGGCAATGCCTTGCTCGACGAAGTCTGGGCGCTTGGCAACCCAGTTGATCGCCTGCTCCAGCCAATCTTCGTCACCGTCACGGGCGATGTCCAGTGACTCGCGCAGTGCGTACACTTCGCGCAGGTCAGCTTCCATCTGCCCGGAACGCGACACTTCGTTGAGCGCCATGAGGTAGTCGGTGTACATCTGGCGACAGCCACTTTCGGACCCGTCCTCCAGACACGCCCACTTGAACGATCCGCCAGTCCAGATGAAGTCCGTGTTCTCTGAACTGGTGTAGACCTCATTGAGAAGAAGATCCACGCCAGTAATGACCAGTCCGTGCTTCCACGACGATGGGTCACTGCTATCACCGGTGAAGTACTGATAGCAGTTGTTGGACCCGCAACCATCCCAGTGGAAGAACCAGTCTTGCCACGCAAGGACAGCCGCGATCTCCTCCCAGTCGTAACATGCACCGGTCTCTGCGATGAGGTTGTCGTAATCAGACAAACCTCCGAGAGCTCCGGCACACTCGAACACGCGATCACCTATCGCGTTGCAGTCGCCATACTCGCAGTCTCCACCGTTTCCGGGATACTGCCAGATATCAACCCCTTCCCACAAACCAACCATGTTGTTGCGCTTTGCGAAGTCGTCCTTGATGGGTTCCAAGGAGTTGTAGATCGCCTCCTGGCCGCCCCACCAAGTGGTCCGCATACGCATCCACGCCATGTCGCGGTGTGGCATGTGATCAATATAGTCCATTGACCAGTTGTAGATGAACATTTCTACGACTGGTCCGTCGTAGATCGGAGCCCAGTAGCGTGCGTCGTCGTAGTCGCCGAGGATCTGATCGTGGTTCATCTCGTTGTACTCCACGATCCAGCTCCCTTCTGCGTACGCGCTCTGGTAGCCCATCTGGCGCCCGAGCTCCACGCGGGGCTGATCAAAGACGATCGTCTGACATCCGGGAGCATCGATCGCGATGGACTCGGCGTAGTACACGAGCTGGTCATAGGTTTCCCCGTAGTACCAGCCGTAGCCGATCTCATCCAACATCGCGAGCGTCTGCTCATCCGCGTCGATCTCGTATGTGATGACCTGGTTGGGGTCATACACAGCGATATCGCGCGGATCGCAGACCTCGGGCTCGTAGCCCGGGATCTCTTCCACGCCATCGTCGGTCGTATCGTCATCGGTATCCACGAACGGGTCGTAGATGTCCTGCCCGTCCGTGTTGTTGCAGCCGACGAAGATCAGCGCGACAAGCGCGCAAAACACATTGAAAAAGTAACGCATCTGAACCTCGCTGTTATCTCGGAGCCCTTGCGAAATGCATTGGGACGGATATTATCAGCCATAAATAATAATCTAAAATAAGCCAAATGTCAATGATTTGCTATATAAAAGGAAGTCCAACTACTAGAAGCCAGACTTCCTGCTTTGAATACAGAACGAATAATTGACAACAAAAAAATTTGTATCTATACTTCTAATCCACCATGCAGAAAAGGAGACCCACCATGGCAGACAGGAAATCGGTTCAGGTAGCCATCAGATCACATAGCAATGTCACTATTAGCCAGGAAATAGACGGCGTCGGGATCGCTTTTGTGAGGCCTTTTACTCCGGATGATATAAACCCTGCCGGTCGTCTGTACCCAATGGCGATCACGCGACTCAATGGCAGAATCATACGAACCGAAATCATGCTCTCACATGAGGCCGCCGCAGCACTCCGCAAGGCGCTGGACGTCTTCCTCGGCGAACAGCAGTGATCCACCTCACCCACTCGACCCCCACCGTGAACCACTTCGCTCGCGCGTGGGGGTTCTGCTTTGTAATAAGATAGTAAACAAAAAAACCGGAACCATTTGAAGGTTTCCGATTTAATGTATTTTTATTACTTGATCACCTTATCCACCAATCCGTACTTTAGAGCATCTTGGGCTGTCATGAATTTATCGCGTTCTGTATCTTCTTCAACCTTCTTCAATGTCTGTCCTGTATGTTTCGCGATAATCTTATTCAATGAGTCCTTCATCTGCAAAATGCGCTCTGCGTGAATCTTAATATCTGTTGCTTGACCCTGGACTCCACCCAAAACTTGATGAATCATTACTTCAGAATTTGGCAATACAAATCGCTTCCCCTTAGCTCCTGCTGTCAAAAGCACTGCGCCCATACTTGCTGCCATACCAACACAGATTGTTGATACATCTGGCTTGATATATTGCATTGTGTCATAAATTGCGAGCCCTGCAGTCACTGATCCTCCTGGTGAATTAATATATAGTTTGATGTCTCGTTCCTGATCTTGGCTTTCCAAGAACAGAAGTTGAGCTATCACTGCGTTTGCTACAGTATCATCAATAGCATCGCCTAAAAATATTATGCGATCCTTAAGCAGTCGCGAATAAATGTCGTATGCTCGCTCGCCGTATGATGTTTTTTCAATAACTGTCGGAATAAGCACTTGCGAACGGATTTCAGGAACAATGTCATTTGTCATATAAAATGATAATAGCGAAAAGCGCTACATTTTTCAATAAATCGCGTGCACGAAACCCCCGGCCACGCGGCACGGGGGTTCAAGAATATTTTTGGAAGGCAGCTAGGACCTAGTCAGGCATGTGGTAGGTCGCGATTGCCGGCCCTGCCGTCAGGAAGTCGCCCATCTCGACCATGCCGTAAAAGACCTTATCTTCAACAGACCGCAGATACCGGCAACACTTCACACCATTATTCAGGCACCGGAACACAGTTCCTGCAAAGATGATGGAGCGCTCTGTGAAGTCCTTCCAGACAGCCGGGTACCGCTTGGGGTAGCGAACCAGGAAGTCGAGGAAGCAGGCGTTGAGTAGCTCGCCCTTGTTTGCTCCGGCCGCATACTCGATCACCTCGGCGAGCGACTTGCACAGCGTATCCTGGTAGCGCTCGTCGTCATTGAAGCCTCTCTCAGCCTCGTCGCTGTAGTTCTCCCACCAATAGGAGAAGAAGTCGCAGCGCGATGGGGCGAAGCTGACCGGACCGCTCATAGGCGTGTGCCGCATGATCTCGTATCCCTTGGGCACCGCGGGCCTGTCCCCAGGGAGAATGAGGTCATAGCGACGCCTATGGATGCAGGCCCACCGCACGAAATCATGACGCAGTACCGAATCATCGATCATGCGCTGGAAGAACTCCGGGGGGAGCCCTTCGGCGGTCATGAGGCCCAAGGACTTGCGAAGGGCAGTGCCCTCCACACTCTGCTCGATCAGGGTAGCAATGGCTTTCTTGGCCATCGGCCCCTCCTTGTGGAAAGCCGCCTGAGGTTGTGTCCTACCTCGTGCAGGGCACAGTGGCTCACTTGGTTGATAGCGGCCGTTTGGCTCAAATATGGCTCAAACGGCTGACATTAACCAGTGTTTACGACTGAACTTTATACCTGAAATAATTGATTTTGTAAATATTTCGTTCTCTCTTATGTCAAATGCGACATAAGAGAGAACGAAATATTTACAATCTAGCAGTTTAATGTTAGCGTTATGTGTCGTAAGACAACCTACGGCAGGACACGCCGACCTCATTCACGGAGCTACCATGTTCCCACGCGCGTTCTTCTTTCTCATCATCGCCCTCATCACCACCTCGCATCGCGCCTTTGCGGATGCGCCCAAGATGACGGTGTCCTTCGCACAAGGCGTCTCGTTCCCCATCGGCCTCTCCGAGCCGTTCGGAGCCTCGCCAAGCATCAGTGAAGGTGTACGCGTCTCGCGTGGCATTGGAAACGGATCATGGTCGTGGATGGGTGAGGCCGGTTTCGGCACATCGTTCACGGCGTTCACGCCATCGTTCTACGCCACCACCGGACCGGCACAAGCACTCTCAAAAGCATTCCTCATCGGAGAAGGCATCTCATGGAAGTACATGCCAGGCTACGATGACACTCCATCCTCGCATGCACTCGGTGCAGTATTCGCTCCCGTCTTCCGTGTGAGCTTCGGCTCCGTACTCCTTCCGATCGGCTTCGCGTGTACGATCAACAACGAGCCAGTCTGTAGTATGTCGTTTGGAGCCAAGTTCCTCATAAAGCTCAACAACCAGTGAACCAGTGAGATATATCTCGCGCGTTCCGCGAGGCAGAAGAGCGCCGACCCCGTCGGCAGCCACATGCCAACGGGACGCGCTCTTTGTTCCGCACTTAAAAAGAAAAAATCGCATTTTAATAAAAACAACCACTTATTAGTGTACAACAAACCATTTACTGTCTTTCTCTTCCAAATGCGCATTTTGGATTGAAAATCCGGCGGCGCGAATATGTCCACCACCATCATATTTTTGCGCAAGCTCTGCAACATTAACAGTATGCGAACGCAAACTTCCCTTCACAGATCCATCGTCTTTTTCATAATAGACTAAAACAGTATCAGCACCATCAATCATTGAATTTATAAAATTAATAAGCCCTGATAAATCCTCTTGTCGCGCACCTAAATCTTGCATATCTTTTACTGTTATAGCTGTCGCAACGGCATCAAATTCATCATTGTGATGCAATCTTTCAAATGCCAAACCCCAAAGTTTCAAAGCTGGAATTGATTTTTTCATCATTGTTTCGCGAACTATTTCCTGCAAACGCGCTCCATGACGAGATAATTCATGAGCAGCATCTAAACACGCTGCGTTTGTACTGGTTGTTAAAAACATATCAGTATCAGTGCAAATTCCTGTCAAAATACATTGCGCAGCATCACGACTTATAGGATATTTCATTGCTTTCACAAATTTCCAAACCACTCCTGATGCTGAAGCAGTATCAGATTCAATTAAATTAATAAATCCATATTTTGGATTTGTTATGTGATGATCAAAAACTACCAATGGAATCTTGCGTTTTAATTTTGGCAGTAAATTTTTTATATATACCCCGTCAGCGCAGTCAAAAATCATTACCAAGTCAAAATCAGAATCTTCAAAGATTGCTTCATCATGTACAACCTTATCAATGCCTGATAAAAAAGAAAAAGTTTTTGGAATATCTAGTGGAGAAAAGGCTGTTACTTTTTTTTCCATCGCCATTAAAACATGGTACATGCCAAGCGTCGCGCCAATAGTATCCCCATCAATTCGCTCGTCTGTTAATAATAAAACGCTCTGCGCCTTGCGAATTTGCTCATCAATTTGCTTGTAAACAATACTATTCATAAGAGTTTGGCAGATTACCTATCAATGGAATATGCGTCAAGTATACGATATAATACCCGCGTTATGTATTTACAACGACTTGAGCTCCAAGGTTTTAAAACATTTGCAAAGAAAACTGTTTTGGAATTTCCAGCATCCAAAAAAGATAGGCATGCTTTAACCGTAATCGTTGGTCCAAATGGATCAGGAAAATCAAACATCGCTGATGCTATCCGTTGGTGTTTGGGTGAGCAATCAATGAAGATGCTTCGCGGGAAAAAGAGCGAAGATATAATTTTTTCTGGATCAAATGGTAAAGCTCGCGCAGGAATGGCAGAGGTAACTCTAGTTATAAATAATGAAGATAAAGCAATGCCTGTTGATTATTCAGAGGTTGTAATAACTCGTCGAGTGTATCGTGACGGAGAATCAGACTATATGCTTAATGGCAAAATAGTTAGACTTACAGATATTCAACTTTTATTAGCACAGGTTGGTGTTGGCCAGCGAAGTTATAGTGTTGTAGGACAAGGAATGATTGACCATATACTTTCAGCATCGCCAGAAGAACGAAAAATATTTTTTGATGACGCTACAGGCGTGCGCGGTCTTCAAATCAAACGACATCAAGCAATGCTCAAGCTTGAAAAAGCAAGTGAAAATTTGGCAGAAGTTGAAATGCTCTTGTCTGAAATTGAACCAAGGTTGCGATCGCTAAAACGACAAGTTAAAAGACTTGAACAAAGAGAAACAGTTGAATCCCAGCTTTGTGAAATTCAAAATAAATATTTCGGCTCTCTTTGGCATTCGCTTAATAAAGAATCAACTTTGGTGAACAACGAGATAAGCGAAATCAACAAAAAAATTGAACAAAAGCAAAAAGAACTAGAATACGGAGATAAACAGCTAGAAAAACTTGAACAAGAAAGCGTAAAACATGATTTGTCTGACGCCAGATCAAAAGCACATCAAGCTTATAAAGAAGCTCAAGATAATCTTCATAAAGCTCGCGCGAAAGAATTTGAAGCCAGCCGCGCTCTTGAGCTTGAAAAAGTAAAATCACAAACAAGCTGGTCTCCACTGCCATTATCTGACATTATTTCAGAACTAAAACTAATAACTGATGACCAGGAAAAAGCAGTGTCAGAACTTAAGTCATGCAAAGATTTGGGACTTCTGGATAAAATAATAGAATCTATTGAAAACATTTTTGATCGTTCAAAAAAATTGCGTGCAAGACTTACAAAACCGAACTTGGATGATTATAAGCCAAATAAAGAACTACAAAATGCTATTACACGCGCAGGAGAAGTATCAAAAGCATGCGAACAAAGACTGAAAGAAGCTGAAGCGAACATGGATTTACTCAATAAGAAAGACGGTGGTGATAAAACAGAAGTATTCACATTCCAACGAAAATTACGAGACATACAGACTGAACTTCATACAATTGAACTAAAATCAAATAATTTAAATCTGGAACGAGTGCGAATTGAAACTAGAATTGAGGCTTTAGAACGAGAAATGCGCGAGGAAATTCCAAATCGTATTAACGAAATTAAGAACAACACATCATGCAATCACAAATCAAATCTGGAATCCGCTGATATACTACGCTCATCAATGCTAGACTTAAAGCATCAACTAGAACTAATTGGAGGCATTGATCAGGAAACAATTACAGAGTTTGAACAAACAAAGGACAGACACGAATTTTTAGATACTCAAGTTAATGACATCCGTGACGCGATTCGTAAGACTGAAAAAGTAATTGATGAATTAGATGCTCAAATAACAACACAGTCAGAAAGTGTGTTCAAAGACATAAATCGTGAGTTTCAAAAATATTTCAAAGTGCTTTTTAATGGTGGCGACTGTGGATTGGTAAAGATGAAACAAGATGATTTGGAAAAACAAGAGACAAAAGTGAGTTTAGATAGAGCACTTGAGGATTTGGCACAAGAAAAGATTGAAGAGCAAGATCCAAATTCAGTACAAGAAATCATGAAACGGGTTAAAAATAAAAAAGACTTTGTTGCAGGAATTGATATTCACGCAACACCTCCTGGAAAACGACTTAAGGCTCTTAACTTGCTTTCAGGCGGAGAAAGGGCTTTAACCTCAATCGCACTTTTATCAGCAATAATGGCAACTAACCCTTCTCCGTTTGTTGTTTTGGATGAGGTTGACGCGTCATTGGATGAAGCTAATACTATACGATTTGCAAATATTTTAAACGAGCTTAGAAAACTCACTCAATTTATTGTTGTAACTCATAATCGCGCAACAATGGAGCGGGCTGATATTCTTTATGGTGTGAGCATGGGCGATGACGGAGTTTCAAACCTACTTTCTGTAAATCTGGAAGATATAGAAGAGCGCGGCACTGCAAGACGATAAAAACTTAATTTTTTGCTATTTTTTAGCCAAATACTTGACAAAACCCTTATTTTTTGATACTTTAATGCGTTTTGGCGCGCGCGTCGCGTGCTAGAACAACGAGAGAAAAACATTCGTTGATCCGGCTTTTGCCGGATACTGGAGACACCGTGAAGAAGAAGCCCATGCGCACCCAGCCCCCCTGGAACACGGCCATCACCTGCCAGTGCTTCTGCTGCAAGAAGACGATCAAGGAGGTGAACGGGTTCCGGTTCGACCCGAGTGTCCTGGAGATCGACGGGTTCAAGAACAACCCCAATCGCAGAGCCGCCTTCAAGAAGATGGTGCAGGATGAGTACTCCACCAGCGCCATCATCTGCGCGGACTGTGCGGCAGAGGTCATGCCCGACGGCCGCCCGGCGTTCGTGCGGGTGTACGCGCAGGGCTGCGTGCCCTTCGCGGACGCCGAGACGCCGCACAGCACCCCCCGCCCCACCAACGAGCACCGCACCCCCAAGCAGCAGGACCCGGCCGCGTTCGCGACCGCGGTGCTGGACAACGACCACTACGCCAAGCACCGCAAGGAGGAGCTGCCCAACGGCGGCTTCATCAACTACTGCGACTGCTGCGGATGCAACGACTACAGCCACGAGATGATGGGCATCATCAACCAGCGCGGCAACGGCGCCTGGGCCATGTGCCCGACCTGCTTCGCCAAGGCGAAGGAAGAGCTGGGCGACAAGTTGCCCGAGCTCACCTTCCGCCAAGCGCTGCGCGAGGTGATGAAGATCACGCGCCCGCGCCCGGTGCAGCCGCCCGCGCCTCCCGCGCCCAAGGCGAAGAAGCCGGCGCGCACGCCCAGGCCCAGCAAGAGCGCGGGCGAGGACATCTCCGAGGCCGTCCCCATGCCCACCGCGCCCGCGCCCGCGCCGTTCGTCAGCAGCGCCCGTAGGCTGGACTCCATCAAGGCAATCTACGATGCGCTCATGGAAGGCGATGACCGTGTCCGCTTCGGCGGCACGAACAAGGAGACCATGCTCACGGGCTGCACCGTGCACGCGACCCAGTCGCGCCTGTGCAAGACGCCCAACGGCGCTGGATGGGAGCAAATGCGGTCCGTCATCAAGGACGGGAAGGCGTTCCCGTTCTGCCCCGAGTGCGCGGCGCAGCTCACGATCTCCGGCGTGCGTCTGGAAATGACGCACAAGGAGGCGATGATGAAGATCGGCGCCGCAACCAATGGCAACGGTGGCGGCGGCATCAACCGCGAACGCATGGAGTTCGCGGACCCGACCGCGCGGGTCAAGAAGACGAGCAACGCGCGCAAGCGCGAGCTCGCCGCTGCCGAGGCTGGGCGTATCAAGCTCCAGAGGATGTTCGCTGACAAGCTCGCGGCAATCGATCGCCAGATTGCGGACGAGTGCGCCAAGCTCAAGCCGATCCAGAACATGGCGGCAGCGACAGCACTGCAGCTCGCCAGAACACAGGAGGACCTGCGCAAGAAGCAGGATGAGCTCAACGCGGTGCGCGAGTCCGCTGACTCCGACACCATCGAGTTCATGAAGCTGGAGATCGCGGAGCTCCAAGAGCGCGTGAGGGTGTTGGAAGCTGATGCAACCGCAGCCAACCAACTGCTGGCCGAGCAGAAGGCCGAGGTGGATGCCACGGTCGCCAAGATCCAGACGATCCGCGACCAGGTGGAGAGCGCCGGGCCCGCTGCCCTGCGCGAAAAGAAGTCCAAGGGCAAGAACGGCGGCTCCAAGGCCGCCTAGTACAGCACCTGTCTCGTCTACGCCCCCACACCTACCGAGTAGGTCGTGGGGGCGTCGTGCTTTCAAATTGGCCAACACTAAGTGTTGGCCAATTTGCGGCAAATTGCCTATACAGGTATTGACAAATATTTTAGCCAAGACTACCATAGCGCCATATTCATCAATAAAATCATTATGTTAACAATTCGCCTTTCACGAACAGGAAAAAAGAAACAACCTCAATATCGCGTAGTTTTGCAAGAAAGCCATCGCGATCCATGGTCACCAGCAAAAGAAGTGCTTGGTCATTACGACCCACGCGCACTCAAGGATCAAATTGTATTAAACATTGACCGCATAAAAGAACTTCTTACTCATGGCGCGCAACCATCAAATACTGTATACAACATGCTTGTTACAGCAGGCGCTATAAAAGCTGACAAAAAATCAACTGTCACAATTTCAAATAAACGAAAAGAAAAAATTGAACAGACAAAAGCAGATGCAGAGAAAAAACTAGCAGATGAGAAAGCTATAAAAGAAAAAGCAGAAGCAGAAAAAACACCAGAACAACAGGTTCAATAAAAAAAATGTAAAAATGGGGTCAGGTCTTCACTGTAAACCAATTGGTTCACAGTGAAGACCTGACCCCTTCTTCATCTATTTTATTTAGCTCGCAATCTTTCTATAACCTTAGCTAACACACCATTCAACGATGTTTCACTAAGCTTTGGAGCACTGTCATGGTTTGTGAATTGAAGTGGTGATCCTTCTGGCACAATAGTTGTTGAACCGAATTCAAAACTAGTAATCATTGCTTCTGCATTCCCATAACTAGCTGCGCGATCAGGACTCAACGACATACGCATATCTCTCTGAAACCAAAGCCAATCTTGTTGTTCTCTACCTTCTACAAATCCTTTTTCCCTTCGCATTGTTTCAACACCTTCAGATGGTATTCTACCACTAATATCTATATCAACGGTTTCTTCAATAACACTATCTTGTGAGCTTTTATCACCACTTTCAAGCGTTCGCTGTGAAATTGTTAATTTAATTCTTACGTCGCGAATATCTACATTGTCAATTTCAATGGAAAGACCTTCTAATTCAATATGTTCTTTACCTATAACGCCTTCAATTGGCCTTTCTTTTTTACGGTTTAATAAATACACAATCTGCCGAACACTTTCAGCAAGATTAGCAGCAGCCAATTCCATCTGTGCCTCACGCTCTTCTTTTTCTCGTTCAAATTGTTCCAGCATTCTTTGTGATTTAGAAGGGTTTGGCATATCAATGGTTGGTACTTCACTGCCACTGATTTCGGTTGCGAAGCCTTCTTTTTTGACTTCACTCATATATATTTAATTAAGAATTATTATTATTTTTACTTTGCTCATTGCGCCACTGTGCTATTTTAGCATGATCACCAGATAATAATATACTTGGCACTTTATATTCTTTTGTCCTCAAACCTTTTCTAAACTTATAAACCTCTGGTTTTGTATATTGCGGATATTCAAGTTCTCCACTTACATTATGCGACTCACTAATAAGTGATTCACACTCTCCTAGAACTCCTGGAATATTTCTAGCAATCGCATCTGCAATTACAAGCGCAGGTAATTCTCCTCCTGTTAAAACATACTCACCGATTGATAATACCTCATCTGCGATCGCTTCTTCTACCCTATAATCAACACCCTCGTATCTGCCACAGATAAATACTATTTGATCATATTTTGATAATCGTTTTGCATCAGATTGCTTAAATACTTTTCCGTTAGCAGCAGTTAAAATCACTCTTGTATCCTTACCTAATGATTTTCTTTTTATCTTGCGAACAGCACTATCAATTGGCTGAATTGTCATGAGCATCCCAGGACCCCCACCATATGGTGTATCATCAACTTTTTTATGCTTGTCTTTTGAAAATAATCGTAAATCATGCGCTTTTATTTTTATAAGTCGCTTTTTCTGCGCTCTACCCAAAATTGACGCTCCAGCGTACGGTTCAACAACTTCAGGAAAAATTGTAATAATGTCAAAATATTTCATAAAACAAAACATGGTACAAATATCGTACCATGTTTTTGTTATTTTAGAATGTTAACTCATCAACTGATGATGTATCGTGCTCTTCTGTAGCCTTCGGAGCAGCAGATGGAGCTGATGTCTTATTCTGCATGTGCTGTTGTCGTGAACCTTCTGGTTCATAGATTCTCATGTTAACACGAGCATTTTCACGGGCGCCTATTTTCTTCAAAAGCGTGCGAACTGCTCTTGCTGTCTGTCCTTGCTTTCCAACCACATAACCCATATCTTCAGGGTTAATGTGAAGTGTGATGAGAACTCCTCGCTCATCAACTGTGCGCTCTGTGCGAACATCTTCCGGGTGGTTGACAATCGCCTTAACAACGAACTCTGTAAACTCTTGGTCAAACTCCTTTGACATATGTCTTTTATTTAATAATGAATTGCTTTTCTGGCAAAACGCCAGTGAGAAAAGAATACAGAAAAATGCTGTTTCTGTCAAAAATTGATGCCAAAACATTATCCATAATTATTAGCATAATTTCTCTTGACACATTCTTTGCTGTTTTGTACAATGCCCGCGCTACTTCAAGTTTGAGTAGTAGTTCGTTCACAACTGTGCGATTACAATGTCCTTGAAGCAATGAGTGCTTCAAGATCGATTTTTAATCGAATATTCCAATAAATACTATATATACAATCAGCAGAGATCTAGCTAGTCTAGAAACTATAATTGAGAGTTTGATCCTGGCTCAGGTCGAACGCTGGCGGTGTGTCTAAGGCATGCAAGTTGAGCGAGATTATTTCTTCGGAAATAAAAAAGCGGCAAACGGGAGAGTAACACATTGGTAATTTACCCTGCACTCGCGAATAGCCCGGAGAAATCCGGAGTAATACGCGATAGGATGGGGGGACGCAAGTCATTCCCATTGAAAGATTTATCGGTGCATGAGAAGCCTATGTTCTATCAGCTAGTTGGTGAGGTAATGGCCCACCAAGGCAATGACGGATACCGGGCGTGAGAGCGTGACCCGGCTCACTGGGACTGAGACACGGCCCAGACACCTACGGGTGGCTGCAGTCAAGAATCTTCCGCAATGCACGAAAGTGTGACGGAGCGACACCGCGTGTCGGATGAAGGCCTTCGGGCTGTAAACGACTGTTCTGAGGGACGAAACAATGACGGTACCTCAGCAGAAAGAGGTTGCTAACTCTGTGCCAGCAGCAGCGGTAATACAGAGACCTCGAGCGTTGACCGGATTTATTGGGCGTAAAGCGTGCGCAGGCGGTTTTGTAAGTCATTTGTTAAATCTTCAGGCTTAACCTGGAGGCTGCGGGTGATACTGCAAGACTTGAGAGTGGGAGAGGTAGATGGAATACCCGGTGTAGGGGTTAAATCCGTTAATATCGGGTAGAACACCAAATGCGAAAGCAATCTACTGGAACACTTCTGACGCTGATGCACGAAAGCGTGGGTAGCGAATGGGATTAGATACCCCAGTAGTCCACGCCGTAAACGATGAATGCTAGGTATTGGCAGTATCGACCCTGCCAGTGCCGACTAACCAAGCTAACGCGTTAAGCATTCCGCCTGTGTAGTACGGCCGCAAGGCTAAAACATAAAGGAATAGACGGGGACCCGCACAAGCGGTGGATCATGCGGTTTAATTCGATGGTACGCGAGAAACCTCACCTGGGCTCAACTACTAGCTGCAAGCTCTTGAAAGAGAGTCGCTTTAGAAGGTGCTAGATAGGTGCTGCATGGTCGTCGTCAGCTCGTGCCGTGAGGTGTACCCTTAAGTGGGGTAACGAGCGCAACCCCTGTCGCGTGTTATACTTTCACGCGAGACTGCCTTCGTAAGAAGGAGGAAGGAGGGGATGACGTCAGATCAGCATGGCCCTTACGTCCAGGGCAACACGCATGATACAATGGCCGGTACAACGAGATGCCAAGTCGCGAGACGGAGCAAACCTCTTAAAACCGGTCCCAGTTCGAATTGGAGTCTGAAACCCGACTCCATGAAGCCGGAATCGCTAGTAAAGGCGGATCATAACGCCGCCTTGAATACGTTCTCGGGTCTTGTACTCACCGCCCGTCACGTCAAGAGAGTTGGTGGTGCCCGAAGGTCGTTGTAGGACGGCCGAAGGCAAAATCAGCAATAGGGACGAAGTCGTAACAAGGCATCCGTAGCGGAAGCTGTGGATGGATCACCTCCTTTCTAGGGATAGAAAGAAGTCGAGATTTGCCTATTTTAGACAAATCGGGATACGACATTGTAATCGCATAGATTGTGAATCAAAACACCACGCCTTAGCGTGGTGTTTTGTATTATTGAGTGTTTTGATGTTTAACATGATAAAATAAGCTCACTATGACAATTCCACTATTTGAAGGTTCTTTTGGAGATCATCAAGGCGAACAAGAGCTTAGAATGGCACAAGAGCAAGAAAGGCTGCGCATAATACATGAACAAATTGTAGAACAGGTTGAAAATCTTGATAAAGGTATTGGATTTTTCGAACAATATAAAAACTCATTTTTTGCCTTAGGTGAATTAGGACAAATATTAATGAAATATGGATTGCTTGCCTGTGGTCCAATGCTTGTAAAGCATTTTGAAAGTATCCCAATAAATGGGGACTTATCACAAACAGAGCAAGCGCTTGTATCTCTTGGTAAAGAAGAGGTTAATAAGCGCTGGTGTGCGTTTCTTGAAGATGCACAAAAAATTACATCAGACGCATCTGATGCTCACTTTCAAGATACGGCGTCATGGGTTATCGGACAAAATCAGAGTCCATTTCCAGCATATTCTGATCCAGGAGCTCCAAAACCAAATCCTATCTTCTTGCGTGAAAGTATCCCTGCAAATCTAAAAGCTCTGGCATTATTTTTAACACAAGAAAAAATCGGAAAACAAATTGAAATAGAATCTGACGAAGAAAAATGGCTTTCAAATGAACGCGAGCAAACCATTATAGGTGAGGAAATTTCTCAAGCAGAACTTGAATTTGTTTTTGGAGCAAATACACCTGACACCTTATATACGCTACTGCCCGATGAGCTTCAAAGCGCCATAGCAAGGCTTGAAATCATACCCCCATTAGAGCTCACTGCGCTTCAAGCGCATGGCAATACAGAACTTGTTCAACTTGATGGGCAATTTGATAAAGAAGAAAAAGTCATGCGCATTGTCGTATCAAACAAACAGACTATTGAACGCGTACTTGAAACTTGGTTTCATGAAATCGGACATGCGATGATTACTGGAAATACACAAATTGATAGAGACATTAAAATACTATTTGCTAAGGCAGTAGCAAAATCGCAAATAATAACTGATTGTTATGCCAGCGATATCTATGATGCTGAAGGAATTGAACGCGGTCTTGAAGAGGATTTTGCAGAAAGCTTTAGAGAATTCATGCTATTTCCTGATAATCTTGAAAAAGAAAAACCAGAGCGTTTTTCTGTGATGCAAGAAATCATATCAAAATATTGCCCAAGCTTTGATCGTAAAAAATTTAATCAAAAAATGTATATTTTCATGAAAAACATTGATGTTCGCCGAGCTGCCTAGAAATCAAAACTGTTCAATTTTTACTTTCTTACCACTATTATCAGGGTATGGGCGAGGGAAATAAGCAACTCGCACTTTTCTGCCTTTTAACATCTTCTTTGATATCACTTTATTTTTAAGCATTGGATAAACAATGTACGGAACAAGATCAAGCTTTTCAAACACATCAAAAATCGGCGTTATCATCCATTGCTTGTTTTTCCAAATCAATTGATCAAGTAAATACAGAACTATGAGCAACAATACAATTGCTGTGCCTAAAACTGGAATAAACAATATCATCAATAAAGAACCATCACTTAACAACACAAGGCAATATAATGATATAGCTGCCAAAACCAACAGACTTCCCCACTCATACGCTATCATCTTATTTGAAATTAAATATTTCATGTTTCTTTCATATTCAACAATGCGCTCCAAATTCACACAGGCATGATCAACTGCTAAATTCTGCTTTTCATTCTTTATTGGTATTGACCAAAAAAACTCAAGTAATTTTCGTATATCATCTGAAACTTTTGAAAAATCCTCAACCTTCCAGTCAAACTGGCGAATAAGAAATGCATCTACTAGCTTTTTATATTGATTTTGATACTTTCTTCCAAGTACTTCTGATGCGTAAAAACTATTGAGTATTAGGCCATCAATTGATGAAAATATTTGCTTTAATGAACTAAATCTTGCATGCCGTTCTGCCATTGAAAATCCAAGTATAATGGCAAAGATAAATGTTGTTATTGAAATTATAATAGTAACAATATCTGTACTTTCCGCAGGTGGCACAGTACAGACTAATGCCATTAAAACAAAATAAGTTGCTACTAAATATTTAATCATACCTACTTTTAATTATTACAATTATACACTACTTGGAATATTTTTTAACAAACTTCTGGAACAAATCACCCTTTTCCTCAAAATTTTTCCAAACACTGTAACTTGGAGATGCAGTAGAAAGCAGACACACTGAACCTTGTTGAGTATTTTCGTATGCAAATCTAACTGCCTGCTCCATACTCCTTGTATTTATAACATTCAATCCATTTAGTGATGAAAAAATGCGTGCTCCTGTGTTTGGAAACAAAACTACATTCTTTATTCTCGCGCGTCTAATTTCTTTCTCAAGCTTTTTAAAATCATAACCACGATCTTCTCCTCCTAAAAATATTGTTCCAATATTTTTTATTGATTTTATCGCTTCAATTGTTGATTCCGGAGTTGTTGAAATTGCGTCATCAATAAAAGTTATACCTTTAAATGTACCAATGTCTTGCAAACGATGAGATAATGCTTTGAAATGTTTCAATGCTTTTGTAATTGATTCGTCAGACACTCCAAATATTTTTACAGCTCTGATTGCAGATTTTATATTTCGTAGATTATGCTCTCCGATAAGCGATATGTTTGAAGTTTTTACAGGTATCTTTACCTTATGTGGTGGTTCAATTGCAACATCAGATGCGCCTTGATACTTAAAAATATTTTTCTTAGCAAGATAATAATTATCAACTCCTTCGTGATAATCCATGTGCTCTGGAAATAAATTCGTTAGCACGGCTACATTCGGAGAATACTCAATATCATCTAGCATATAACTTGAGAGTTCAAGAACAAATATCTCTTTTGAACTGACTTTTGATAAAAGCGCCTTAAGCATCGGACTACCGATATTACCAAGTAATCTCACCTTTCGACCATCAGCCTTTAACATCTCATATATTAAACTCGCTGTTGTGCTTTTTCCCTTACTACCAGTAACTCCTATTACAGGATTCTTGATACTTGAAAAAAATATATTTGTCGCGGTTGTGTATGGAACAATAACTTTGCTTTTTTGAATACCTGGAGTTTTTACAACAAGATCATATCTATCTTGATGCGCTAAATAATTTTTATCACGCACAATATCCAAAATGCCAATCTTAATTTTTGGATATTGTTGCTTTAGATATTCGTGCGTTATTTTGCCTTCACGACCATAGCCCAATATTCCAATAGACTCAATTCCTAAGAATCTAAAAGGCGTTGGCAAAGTAAGCGCTTGCGTTGTTTTCATCACGCGAAAAACTAACTCTTCTCCATCTTTAATACTTGATAATAATGCTCTTACAACAGCATCATTTTGATATGTTTTGCGCACTAACCACATTGCTGCTCGCGATTCTTCAAATGTTCCAACACAATCAAAAGGTTTGGCCTTCCCTAAACCAAGCAAATCACGATACATTGGAATTAACTGACTTTCATTTAGTAAATCTTTCCCAAAAATACTTATCAATTCTTTTTTAGGTAGAAAAGGCGCAAGCACCAAATAAACAAACGCACATTTTGGACACTCACAACACCAAAGCGTGCCTGTCCTTTCCTTATGAACACGAAAACTGCGATTGCAACTTGAAAACAAACAATGATATTTTTTAAGCTTTGCGAACATTTTCGCAATACGAATCTCATGATATTGCCGTAAAACTGAAGTGTAAGTAATGTCTTTTGTTATAAATTTACGAGTATAACTCTGCAACATTCCTTCAAATTCAGATGACTTGCTCCACTGATGATTTATAATTTCTCCCTTATATTTTAAATTACCAAAATTGCTGCTTTGTTCATTTCCTACCATCACGAATTTATATTTGTATAACGCTGCTGACAACAAACCAATGAATGCAAAAATTGCTGAAATAGGAACATGTCCGTTATAGCTTCCAATATGTTCTTCAAAAAGTTTTGGATCAATAATTCTCTTTATCTTAACACTTGGCTTACCGATTGTTTTAATAATTTCCTCACAAATTAAATCCTTGCGTTGCGTTTCAACTAAAAAAGATGAAAACTCGTGCCCATTTTCTTTCAATAATTCAGCAGCAACTATTGAATCCTTCCCACCTCCAACACCAAGTAATGACTTGTCACGAACTTGAATAGACACTGGCTTAGTTTTAATTTTTGATACTGGAAACTGCGCTATTATTTCCGGATCAAGCTTATTTTGATATAGGAACTCGCCAAGTCCTTTGCGATAAACTGCTATCCAGAACTCTGACTGTTCTTGTGAAATCTTAAACGATAATTCAATCTTTTTTGGACAATAGAGTTTGTAATAACTAATGCCCAGCATCAAATGCAGTGGCTCTAAAAAAGCTTTTAATGATGCTGTTGTTATATCCTTGGGTACGCTTGGCAAAATAAGTGTTTCAGTAAAATCCAAAGATTTTGAGTTTGAAAAAGTAATTCTATAATTAAATTTTATCTTTTTCTCATTTATAAACAGCTTGTATCCGCGGAATATAAACGCTTTTGATTTTGGAATCATATTTGATTTTATTCTACAAGATTTAGTGGCAAAATCAAGATATTCACTGTAAAATAATATCATATGAATCATCAACATAATCATCCAACAACACCGAATTTAAGGCGCAGATTAATATGTGGCGCTACTGCGGCACTATTGGCAGAAGGCTGCACTCCAGATCTTACTCATGTTACAGACGAACAAATGTATGATATACGATCTAGGGTTGAATTCGGGAATGAATATATAGCTCCTGTTCTCCTTGAAATGGCCCACTCTGGAAATGGAGAATGTATATTTGGTGTTGATGGTGAATCAGGAGCTGATGCTTTTGAGCGAGGACTGGAACTAACTATAAAAAATAGTAATAATTTACTTGAATCAGAAGAATTCTATACATTCTATGATATAAACTATGGAGCTGGCGCATATTATAATTATCGTTTAAATTTATTTGCTATTAATACAGCATATTTATATATACCAGATTCAGATGACATTCAAGACAGACAAGAAATGGAATATGGTATTGCAATAGAATATCCATTATTTATCCATGAGTTTTCACATGAATATTCGCACCATACATATTCAACAAATCAATATACTGAATCAGATGCTTACGGACTTGGTGACTCATCTAGTATATATCAAGAATTGATAGTAAATGATAAAGACTTTGCTTATCTTCTAGAATATTCTTCAGATGAACTAGATAAATTTCTTAGATATAGTGTATTAAATTTTATTGATGGTGAAAAAGCATGGCTAGAAACACTTATTGAGAGTAAAAATGATCATCCAGAAGTTTATGAATGCTATCAGCAAGAAGCAATAGAGCGTATTAGTACATATCAAACACCAGAAGGATGGTCGTCGCTGATGGTTGAAAAAAAGATAGGTCTGCCGTCTTTTATCACTGCTTATTGGAATGTATCAATAGATGAACAAATCAGAATTTACGCAGAATCTGGTTGGTACGAAGAATTTATTGAAGAAGGAGTTGAAGAAATAACATCTGAAATAAAACGAGAATTTGGTTCTGAATTTGTAGAAGGACGACTAAGAGAAATGGAACAATACACAATGCAAGAACATATAAGAAAAAGCCGAGAACTTGATGGATATAACCAAGAGATGAAACTAAAATAGCGAAAAAATCCACAATATGCATCATCAACACAAACATCCAACAACACCAAATTTAAGGCATAGATTTATATGTGGCGCTACTGCTGCTTTGATCGCACAAGGTTGCGGACATGATCTTGCCCAGGCAACAGATGAACAAATTGAATATGTAAGATCCACAGTTAATCACGGAAATGAACATTTCTTGCCTGTGCTTTCTGAATTAGCAGAAGCATCAAGTGAAGATTTGGTTTTTGGATTCAATGGCGAAGGTGGTAAAGAAGAATTTATAAGAGACCTCACTTTATCATCAGAAAACGCGTCTCGCGTTATTGAATCCGGTCGCGTATATACATTTACTGATCCTGAATATATTGGCTCAGCATTTTATCGCAATATGGGATCAAACCATGACCTTATTGCAGTCAACGAAGCAAATCTAGTGATTATGCCGCTTGATGATACGATTGACGGACATTGCACTGAATCCGGAACATGTCCTTTTACTTGGAGTGATATTATTCATGAGGGATCTCACGAATTTGTGGTCCATTCTTCGGCAGTTGATGAATATGTTGAAAACAGGGGACCTAAATCAGGGTACGATAATTTGTTACTGAATCAAGAACGCGATTTCTCATATTTGTTGTCATATTCAGCAGATGAAATTCAATCATTTTTTTCTTTTAATGTTTTAGAATCCGTTGAGCTTGAGCGCGTTTGGCTTGAAGGTGTGCTGTTCAATAAAGAAATTGATCCTCACGGATTTGAACTAAATAGACAGTTTTATTCAGATAAATTATCTGACTTGTCAACCCCTGAAGGTTGGGCAAAACAAACTGTAGATGATTATAATCTGGAATTTTTTAGTGAATTTTGGGGCGTGCCTCTTGAAGAAAAACAAAGAATTATTGCAGAATCTGGATGGTATGAAGAGTATATTGAGGATGAGATGAAAGAATTTGTATCAGAAGCAAGGCGAGAATTGGGATTAGAATATGACGAGACGAGAGTTGAATTGGATAGAGAAATTAGTACAGAGTGGAATTTGAATGATGAAGGGAGGCGCGAAGGTAGTGACATTAAATTTGGATGATATCCTGCACTTGCTACAATGGCAACAATCTGATATATTGCCCTAGCAAATCGGGGATTAGCTCAATAGGCTAGAGCGCTTGGTTTGGGACCAAGAGGTTGTGAGTTCGAGTCCCACATCCCCGACCAGTTGAAACAAGTTTGCGCCAACAACTGCGAAAGAAAATGATTTATAAGGTCTCATAAAGAGGCCTTTTGTTTTTCTGCGGAGAGTTGACATAAAGCACATAATCTGTTACATATGCAGTTAGTAAAAATAGTTCCTGCACAACCAAAAATCTGAATGAAATAGAGGTGACGAATGAACGAAAGCAAGAAGTTGCTCGGCTCTCTCTCCGCGCTTGGGACCTTCGGGTTGATGGCGCTGATCGCATGGAAGTCTGATGTTTTTGGAATGGTTATTAGCGAGTTGACCATATTCATGTCGGGTGGGTTCCGTGAGGTTGCCAGCAACCACACGACTTTCCTGATGATGTTTCCGGTCATTCTCGCGGTGGTCGTTCTGGAGCTTCCGTGTACCATCTGCGCGGCTGTTATTCAAGCAAAGATTCTCGGCAAGAGCGGTAAACATGCGCTTGACGACTTCTTCAAGAAGATGGGGGAGGGTAATCACTTCTTTACCTTTTTCGTCATCGTCCTGCTTGAAGAACTGTTCGCGCGCTGGTTCTTTCTTGGGTTACTCACCAAGATTTTCTTCTTGTCTGGCACAATCGCGTTCTACGCGCTGTTCCTGATCGGAAACGGCGTCTGGTCACTGATTCACTTGAGCAACTACAAGGAAGAAAAAGATCGCAACATGCTTCGTGTGCTGCCGCAGTTTGTCGCTGGCGCTTTCTTCACGTACGTTTTCGTGAAGTATGGGTTGCTTGCGGCGATTCTGGCGCACTTCGCGTCAAACGCTGTGGTGTTCGCGGTACACAAGGTTCAGCGCATCAATGTAGTTGATGGTCTCATCGTCGGCTACGGCGTTCTGTGTGCGGCTATCAGCTACGCGTTGATCGAGAAGCCGCTCATTGACGTTCTACCGTGGTTTGCCGACAGTCCGGTGTTCCGTTTGCAGGGTTGGGAGTTCTGGGACTATGTCAAGGTCTCGGTATTCCTTTCCTCATGTTTTGTCGTCGTTTTCGGTCTTCTCTTGTATGACCGCGGCGAAGCAAGAAAAAAGAAGTCGGACAAAGACATCGGGCTTATCGGTTACATCATCGGCATTCCGATTGCCATCGGGTTGCTCTACGGCATTTACGCTCTGCTGGGATTGTTCATCGCGAACGTACCCTACCGGGTGCTCGTGCTAGCCATCCTCTTTACCTTTCTTCAGAAAGGAGCGAGCGGCAGTGCTGTGGCTCGGACGTTTTGGAGCGGCCTGCCTGAGACCTATGTTACGATGTGCATCTTGCAAGCGCTCGGTTTCTGGCCAGCACTCGGCTGGGTCGTGGTAGAAACCGCGATCCACACGCCGAGGCTCATCCTGAACAAACTCGACGACTAGGTCGTTGTACCACGCAGAGGAATTTCACTTCGGTGAGTCCTCTGCGGGTTTTCTTTTTCAAAATTTCAAAGAGCAAATTTTGTTGCGAAAACAAATATTTTCAGCCATTATCAACTTGTATTTGTTTTCACGGTTGTCGGCGCAAACTTTTTTCAAGCAAGGGCGGCGCGGGCATTCCTCCCCCTACCCCTCCTTCCCGCGCCGCCCGAGCGGATTTCGGGAAGCGTTGCGAAATTGCGTCAGCAATTTCGCTCAAAATGGGTTCGCGCTAAATTCAGAATACGCGACCAAAAATACACCAGTAAGCTGGTGTATTTTTGTTGACTTTTAGCATTTTTACGATACAATAATTTGGCATAAATATGGGTAATTAGCTCAGTTGGTTAGAGCGTTGCATTCACATTGCAAAGGCCACTGGTTCAAATCCAGTATTACCTACCAAGATTAAAGTGCGGCAGTAGTTCAGTGGTAAAATGTCTCCTTCCCAAGGAGAAGGTCGCCGGTTCGAGCCCGGTCTGCCGCTCCAAAGGAAAAAGGACTAAGTTTGTTCATGACTGTGTCATAGGGCTCGTCAAACATCGTTGCCGTACTTATCCAGTACGTCTCCTTGTTTGACACCCATTCCTTGTCCTGAACAAACTTAGTCCTTTTTCTGCATGATAATGGATATAAAAGCATTTATTATGGGCTTGTAGCTCAGTTGGCTAGAGCGCTGCATTCGCATTGCAGAGGTCAGGGGTTCAACTCCCCTCAAGTCCACCAAAGAGGACGATTTCGAACAGCAATAATAACGCCAAGATTAGCCCCGCAACGAGCGGGGCTATTGGTGCTCCACAGGTTATTTTCGATGCCTACACGGCAGTTCTGTGGAAAACGGCAGCGGGTCAAGAAAAGGCAGACTGCCAATTGATAGCGAGCCGCACGCGCCGCACCAATCGATGCAACATTTCTCGCACGTAGAGAAGCTCATGCCTCTGACAAATAGTGGCTGGAAGAACAAGGGCGATACCAAGTGTTTAGTCACGTCAAGTGGTGTACCAGGGGCATCGGGGAGCTGGGCCAGAAAGGCAAGCCGCATATTCTTGGTCGGCTGTTCACAGACGTCCTGCTCAGGTCCACCAACGGTAGTCAACCGGATAAGCATGACCATGAAGTATAAAGGAACTATCTGTGCGCGTCAGAACAAACGCCGCACTTCCAGCTATTTGACCACGCACTGCCTGGGTGGTACTTTTATAACGGAAATAAGCATATGCCCATATTCCCACCACATACTTGCAGTACGCTTTTACAGCAGGAAGAACAATTCAAGAATATCTGGCTGGAGAGTAAAAGAGCGATTTCTAACAGCAGAGGTAGGATAGACATGGATATTCAATACCCCATCCATGGCTATACACTCACGCTGGTGGCACGTCTTCAAATGCACGAAGCTACTATTCCTATCTTATGTGAGCTTCAAGAGCTATTTCCTTGGCACTATATTTACCCTCACAGCGACATCCACCTTACCATTCGAAGTTTAATGCCGGCATGCCCGAATCACTCTATCATGGGAATGGCAAAGTATGGTGCGGAGGCATCGGCAGCTATTCGCGAAGCTCTTGACGAATTTGATTATCCGTTACGATGTATGGTGAAAGGCGTTAACGCATTTCCTACTGTTCTCTTTCTTCAGTGTTTTGACCAGTTCGGGGACCTCCATCGTCTTCGTTCATCGCTATCAAGAAGACTTCCGAGCCACTCCCGCCTTCCGAATACATCTATTTCAGAATTGCATGGCCGTGTTCCCTTCTTGAACATACTGAGGTTCACCAGATTGCCTGGTCAAAGAGAGATAGATTATGTTGAGAAAAGAAGAAGAGTGGCGATTGGAACATTTCGTATTTCCGTAGTGGAGGTTGTCATTACAGATAAACTCCTGTCCTCAGGAAGAACCAAAACGATATCGTCTCTGACGATTCCATGAAGATAGACTAGAAGAAACAGAAACGGGGCGACTCTATGGCTGATGTGAACGCCGTAGAGGCCGTTCTGCAACGTTCGACGGGCCTGGAGGACTTCTATGCCATGGCCGGTGAGCCCGAGGCCAAGAAGGAGCTGTTGCAGACCATCATCCGGCGCATCCACATCGAGAAAGGCGCAATAAAAAAGATCGAGTACCACGAACCCTTCCACCTGGTCCTTGGAGACGGACCTACAGCGAGTTCGGAAGAGTCCATCGAGGAAGCCCTGCTGCGATTCGTCAGGACCAGAGGCGGCACATAGTGCTTCCACACCTTCAGAGCCCTGGCCCGACATTCGTACGCCATGGTCCACCATTCGACTCGGTTTGTCTACGACAAACCTCGCTCATGGTCCATTATAGAAAATCTTGACGAAAATGATATTTTTCTTTATTATTACATCGCTTTTTAAAAATAGATTTTATGAAATGGGTGTGTAGCTCAGGTGGTTAGAGCGCAGTCCTGATAAGACTGAGGTCGATGGTTCGAGTCCATCCACACCCACCAGCCTTTGCTACTATAGAGCTTTGGCTAGTACTGCAATAAAAATATAATCTCAATAAAATATATTAAGTCTGCCGTATGCAAGGCGCGGATGTTAGTCAAGGAGCTGTACTGGACAAGTACAGCGACAATGACTGACAGGATCCGCAACGCAGCAGACGCCAGACTTGGATATATTTTATCTGCTGGAGTAGCTCAGAGGTAGAGCGAGGGCCTGAAGAGCCCTGCGTCGGGGGTTCAATTCCCTCCTCCAGCACCATGCGGGTATCGTATAATGGCTCTTATGTCAGCCTTCCAAGCTGAAGATGGGGGTTCGATTCTCCCTACCCGCTCCAAGAAAAATCTCTCTTTAACAGAGGGGTTTTTCTTTTAAATTCGCTGGATTTTCTCTCCCAAATCCATTAAGATATATGCATATGTTTACGAAATTTTTTAACGAAATCAACAAAAATAATGTGTCGGAAGCTGGCGGAAAAGGTGCCTCGTTAGGTGAGATGACTCAGGCAGGCATTCCTGTGCCAAACGGGTATGTTATTACAGCTAATGCCTTTGAGTATTTTATTGATGCCGCCGATCTCAGAGCTGAAATCGAGGCTGTGCTCGACACAGTCAATCATGAGGTCGTCCATACCGTTGATGATGCATCAGAAAAAATTCGTGCGATCATTGAATCAGCCAATATCCCATCTGAAATTGAGGCAGAAATCAAATCATCATTTACAAAGCTTGGCGCTGAATTTGTTGCCGTGCGATCAAGCGCCACTTCAGAAGACAGCGCTGATGCTGCCTGGGCAGGTCAGCTTGAGACCTATTTGAATACAAAAGAAGACCAACTGCTCACACATGTAAAAAAATGCTGGTCTTCCCTTTTTACACCTCGAGCAATATTCTATAGATTTGAAAAAGGCTTGCATGGCAAGCCCATATCAGTCGCTGTTGTGGTTCAAAGAATGGTCAACAGTGAAAAATCTGGAATCGCCTTCTCAGTTCACCCTGTCACTCAAGACCCAAATCAGCTCATTATTGAAGCTGGCTTTGGTCTTGGCGAGGCGATTGTCTCAGGTCAGGTAACGCCTGATAGCTATATCGTTGCAAAAGACTCACTCAAAATCGTCGACGCAAACATAAACACTCAATCGCAAGCCCTAGTTCGAGATTCGTCAGGCAATAATGTTTGGACAAATTTGTGTGACAAAGGAAAAGAACAAGTACTTATAAACGGCCAGATCTTAGAGCTCTCCAAAATCATCATCCTCATCGAGTCTCACTACGGTTTCCCATGCGATATTGAGTGGGCAATGGAAAACAATACCTTTTTTATTACTCAAAGCCGTCCAATCACAACGCTCATGTCGCTAACCGCTGGCGATAAAAAAACCGTTGAGCAAAAACCAAAATGGCACAAACTACTTGCTCGTGAAGGCGTTGACATCACCACCATTTCACAGATTGATGTTGTTTTTTACGATCTTATTTGGAAAGCAACGAAAGGAAGAGGAGAAGTCTTTTTTACAATTTTGAAGGATAGAAATTTTACCCACTATATTGGCGCCGATCCGAAAGAAGTTGGTAGGTACGCATATAAAAAGTTTTTCAATAGTCCAAAGAAAATAGTTAATTATTATGAAGCAGGAAAAGATTTATTAGAAAAAATCAAAAAAGATGCTTCGGTTTGGTCTCGTCATCTATCTACCAAACCATCAAAAAATAATTTGCTTTCAGCTTTCAAGAATTTTAGTACGAGCTTTGAAAAAATTAGCTATATCTACAGCATCATTTCATGGCTCGGCATTGAAGCGTGGCAGATTGATTTTGAGAGTATGCTGAATGACCTTATTGCAAGAAATCATTTAGAAAGACAGACAGAAATTATACTTTCAACAGTATACAAGCCATGGAAGAAAACGGCGTTGATTGAAATACAAGAAGGACTGACAAAAGGTGTTAGTCCAAAACGGCTCGCTGATGAATATCAATTTTTAAGAAGTTGGAGCGTCGTTTGGTATAAACCTATTACTGAAGATTGGGTGAAAAGTATCCGAAATCCAAATCAAGAAGAGAAGCCGGAACTTTATGCAACACCCAAATTATTGTCCTTGCTGAAGCCAAACGCAGAGGAGAAAAAATTTTTGGACATCGCGCCTTTTATAGTTTTCTTTAAGGATTGGCGAGATGACGCACGTAGATTCCACGCCTACCATTGGTCTTTTCTTTTTGATTTACTGGGACAAAAATTCCATGTCCACCGAGACGACATCGGGTATCTTACGCTTGATGAAATAGAGAAAGCTATAGAGTCAGATATTTTGGATAAGAAAATTATTGAAAGACGAAAGAATGGTTGCATAGTTACTCTTGCGAAAAAAGGATTGACGATGCGGGTTCTTGATGAAAGTATACCTCAAAAGTATCAAGATATTGCAAGCGAAGTTGAACATCGCGAACAAGAAAAAGTGGTGAGAGGAAAAATTGCGCAAACTGGTCTTGTCCGCGGGATTGTAAGAGTTATCAGGAGTTATCATGACATTAAGAGAGTTCAGGACGGAGATATTCTTGTCGCCAATACTACTCACCCTAACTATTTGCCGGCCATGCAAAAGGCGGCGGCTTTCGTGACAAACGAAGGCGGAACGATAAGCCACGCCGCCATCGTTGCAAGAGAATTGAAAAAACCTTGTATCGTCGGCACGAAAGTCGCGACTCAAATTCTCAAAGATGGTGATATAGTCGAGGTGGACGCAGATCACGGGATTGTCAGAGTCCTCAACCAACAGGCGATATACGATCATGATGATTATCAACGCCTCTTTCAGGTTCAGTCCGGCGCTGTCCCCTTCTTCTCCGCAGACATCTGGGGTCAGTTCTATAAAAAATTCGAAGCTATACAAACGTACAGTAACGGTGTTTGGACAAGTTATATTCCAAAACATGTCGTGGAAAGAACCCTTAAAGAAGGGCTCGAACTCTACTCTCACTCACAACAATTCCAGACATATAAACAATCATTTGAACAATACCGAGTGCGCTCACGTCAACTCTTTGAAGATGTTCTAGCAACTGAAATCATAACAGGTGAACTTGTTCAGAACTTTTTCCAGACCGCAACCGAACTGTTCAAATACTACTCAAAAGTTGACTTCTTTTATACAGATCTTGCCTATACCACCTCGCAGTCACAGCCAAATGGCGATCTTGCCAAGAACTTAGAAGAAATCGAGGGAATCAAAAATCCCGGCCGAGAATATCTCAACAATATCTTCTTCGGAGATGATTCTTATTTATTCCAGGTGATTAGAAAAATCTCTAGGCAAACTCGCATAACATTCGATGATTTATTGGGTTGCTCTGTAGAAGAAATTATTAATCTTGTGAAAGGTGATCAAATTGATATCAACTTGGCTCATGATCGACTCAGGTCATTTGTTATGATCGGAACAGGCACTACGACGCAATATCTAGTCGGAGGCAAGGCAGAAGAATTCATCAGCGAATTTAAACAGTCTGCTGACGTTTTAGTAAACCATCATCTCAAGGGGACTGTGGCGCATGGCGGCTGTATAAAAGGACGCATTCGCGTGATTCCTTCTACCTACTATTACAACTTTGCGACATTACCTGACATCATCGACGCTATGCAGGATGGCGAAGTACTTGTTGCAGAAACAACTTCTCCAGAACTCCTGCCAGCGTGCCATAAAGCATCGGCAATCATCACAGACCAAGGCGGTCTTCTCTCGCACGCAGCTATTGTCAGTCGCGAATTGGATATCCCTTGCATTGTCGGAACCGGTATTGCTACCCAAGTTCTCAAAGACGGTGACATGGTTGAAGTGGATGCCAACAATGGGGTTGTGAGGATCCTCAAGTAATAATCTTTTGCAAAAATTTATAGCACGGCGCCCTGCCAGTCCATGTGGACGAGCGGGGCCGTTGTTGCCGCGAAGTCGAATCTTGACTTATATAAAAACATCCGAGCAAATACGCCCGGATGTTTTTACTATTATTCTATACTATTCAATCACCCCTCCCCATTCCACAACAGTAAATCCTTCTCTTTCAAACGGCACAATTACTGGTGGGTTTGATGCGATCGGAGCATCAAGCTCTGCAAAATCCATAAGTATTCGTAATACGCTATCAGGATGAACAGATAATGACATTGGCGCTATCGCATTCATGACTTCTGTTCCGTGGAAACCAATTTTATAGTAAGAAGCATCCTGCATTCGTGGCAACCAGAATTCAATAAAATCAGCTGTCTCTTTATCATTGAGTCCGTATTCACGCAGTGTGCCTATCAGAAAACTTTCAACTTCAGATGCTTCAACTACCCAATAATTCTCTGGTTCTTGATAATATCCGCCTCGTCCTTCCCAGAAAAGATATGGATATGTGAGTCCATCTTTTAAATTAGTGAGGGTTCCATCAGGAGATGCAATTACTGACCAACCATTGTCATATACTGGTTCTGTATAAGTGAATCCTCCAACAGGCTCAAGCTCTACATCAATCTGCATTTTTTCCTCTGGATACAAATATATTACAGGCTTTCCACATTCAGCTTGTGGCAAAACATCAACATGGGTTAACTTAATCCATCTTCCAAGCATGTCCTGGTAATAAAGAAATGGGTGAAGCGCTAGGAATTGCTCTAAAGTACCACCCTCGTGCCATGCAAGCCATGTATTGTAATCATTTAAATAATATTCCATTGAGTAGTTTTCTGGCTCATAAATATCATACTGAACGCCATAATATTTAATCACTCCGAGCCATGATAAAGGTCCAACTTCCTCCTCATTCACAATATTAGTTAATGAACCATATCCACATCCACCACTTGTATATTTCACATAATTACCTATGTATGTGCTATCGCCATATACTGTAAGTTCAGTAGGTTCTGTGCCAGTAATAAAATGAATATTAATATCATAAACAACTATGCGACCACTTTGATCTACAAAGAAAAACAGATTTTTATAGTCCTCAAGAGCACCTTCATCACCATTTACTTGATATAAAGTATGTCCATTTATCTCTGATACTGTATCAAAATCGTTTATATCAATTTCCTTAGGATAAACTAACATGTCGCCAAATCCTAACTGTTCAAACTCTACACCATTAGCGTCCCGTGCACCTTTCAATGCTTTTATATTTTCAATGTCAGTAATTGTTGAATACATGTCTACAGATACGCCACTTAAGAAAATATTGTATTTTTCAGCATCACCACTTGAAGCATATTGCATCCAATCAGCCATTTCTGTTGTAAATGATTCAAAATCTGAATAGCGATTAAAAAAGGCTGTGCCATCAAGTGCGTATGTGTCTAAAAGCACTGGCTTTTGATATTCACTTTCTGATGTGAGCATATAAAATGACTTATAATACTCACCCATGCCCATATATTCAACAGTATAAACAGTAAGCGTCATTCCATTATATTGACCTTGTGCTACTACAGAGCCAAGATTATATGCCTTAACAACTCCAGTTGATTCTGATGATATTGTATTTTTAACTATATCCAATGGATCAACTTCTTCTGGCTCTGAATACCAGTTAATCTGTATCTCTTCCTGTACATCAGAATATTCTGGATTAATTATGCTAACTTCGCCAGCAGAATCGTTAGTTGTATCTTCAACCGAGTCCTCGTCATCAACATAATAGACTTCGCTTCCGCCCGAAAGCCAATATCCAGCCCCGAAGGCAATAAGCGCAAGTAGAATTGCGGCTATAAGCAATACTGCGTAAAGCCCTGCGAAACCATTTTTTCCTTTTTGTTTTTTCATAGCATTATTTATTATATATTGTTGTTATAACACCATTTTTTATTTCTGTCATTATAGATTCTGTTGAAAAATCAGCTATTTCTGAAAGTAATTCGTCTGCCTCCTTATCAGACATTGGTGTTGGCTGGCTATTCTGCGTCCAAACAGGTAGAAGGTAAATCTTGATAGAATTATCGTCAATTATTACTCCTGCAGTTAATGCTGGATATGTTTCTGGATCAGTTTGATCAAAAATAAAGTTCCCAAGAGAATAAACCACAGGCACATCGTCTATTATCTCAATTCCTTGAACAACATGAGGATGCCCGCCAATAATTAAATCTGCGCCAGCATCAATCATAATTTGCGCTAATTCTTTTTGATATGTGCTTGGCGCAACTTGATACTCAATGCCCCAATGTGGTACGACAATCACAAACCGCGCACGATCATCTGCTTCTCTTATAGTTTTAATCAAATCATCCTCACTAGAGGCAAATTGATGATAGCCAATTAGCGTTATCGCAATACCATCTATATCTAAATCCAACGATGGCGTTGGTTCTGAATATGAACCAAACCGACTGATTCCTATTTCGTCCAATCTGTCTTTTGTCTCCTGAACTCCTGCACTCCCAACATCACTAGCATGGTTATTTGCTAAGTTCACAATATCAATAAACTCATGCATTTTTTCAACTGATTCTGGTGAAAATACAAAGCGAAAAGGTGGATTTGCAGTATATGTGCTTTGCAACTCATTTACAGTTCCTTCAAGATTTCCGATAGTAAAATGCGTGCCAGCTAAAAAGCGTTCAACCATTTCCCAAGGATAATCTTGTCCGAATTCATCAATTTTTGCACGAACCTCACGATCAAGCATTATATCGCCAACAAAATGCAAAGAAGCAAAGGCGTCATCTCGCGGCTCTCCTTGCGTAAAATATCCTAGAATATGACTGGTATTTTCAAGATAATTATCAGTGATGCCTGCAGAAAGCGAGCTATCATGATATGACATCTGCCATTTTTGCGTACTGCGTAGCGCATTAATGCGCATAAGCAAATCAAGAACAATATTCGCGTCAATCTCTGGTTTCAAATTTTCAATATTGCCCTGTTCAATAGCGCGCAATGTAATTTCATCATGAAAATCAGTTGCGTTTTGAGGTAAGTAGTGAGAAATATCCATACTCGCTACTACAAGCGAATCAGGCGTTACTTTAACTATTGCATTAGACAAGGCTTCACGCTCAATATCTGACATTGAATCATGAACCACAAGCGGCACGATTCTAGCGTTTGGCAATGATTTAGCTATAAACGGAATCAAAGATGATATACCGTGCTCATTTTCAAACGTTGAATCTTCAATCCTCATAATATCAATATTAGACATCAAATCTTCAATGACATCCTTATTGGCGCTTACAGTTCCATAATATGTCTCCCAACTCCCAATCGTTGTTTGTATTGAGCTATTACCTTGATCAAAGTGATTTGGGCTCAAAATGATTATAGTTTCTATATCATCATCGGCGATGTTGGAAAAAAGCTCTGCAATTTTATTAGCAACAACTAAATGATGTGCGCTGATAATTGAACCTACGCCATCAATTTTCTGCGGATTGAGATTTAAATACGCATGATCGTAAAAATCTTTTGAATATTTATTTGCATTAAATACTATCTCCTGTTCATTGGACGCGAATTGCATTACGAAATTATTGATATCATGCGTTCCAAAATACCATCCTAAAACAAATAATGTCTCAAGAATAGAAACTATTAAGATGCTGACAAATGCGTATTTTAAACTACGAACAATCATGCGAATAGTATACCAATAAGAATTGGCCAACACTAAGTGTTGGCCAATTAATTTTGCTAATCTTATATAAAATACGAAGCAGTAGTATTTATATGTGAATAATGTGTAGATTTAAAACTTGCTAATAGCAGCTAAATTGGCAAATACTAAACGTTAACTAATTTAAAGTTCAGCACGCTCAAAAGCAGAAGCACCTGCACATTACTGTGTGTGTCCGGCTTCGATGAGCAAAATTTTCTTAAAGATTCATGATACAGAAGCGGGGTGGCGAATAGAATCCGCCACCCCGCACGAAGAATGCATTCTACCTTCGATGTCTGATGAAGAAGAGTGCCTTTGCATCATCATCAAACCTCATGTAGTAAGTCAGCTTGATGGGCGCATGCTCGATAAGCTGCTTCATGATGCCATGCAGTTCCTCGAGAGCCTTTGGTCCAAAACCACGAATGCTCAGAAGTGACTCCGTCGATCTGTCCATAACAAGCCAGAGCGGCGTTCCATCTTCATCCATGCAACTGTAGTAGAACAGCTTTCTGAGCCTCCTCGAACACAGGGGCAGAATGTTGACCCCGAGGATGGCGAGCGTCAGTGGATCTCTGACATGTTCGACCGTGATCCTCCTCTGGTTGCTCAGGTCACGATCATCACGCTCTGCCAGTATCCACTTAGGGACTCGATCGATTCGAGCATACATGAATCTCTCCTCTGCTGGTGACAGTTGAACTAACAAGTCAGGTATTCATCCTGACCAACTATCATGCGCTAAAAATGACCTAGTGTCAATTGCCCACAGGACACTGACCTTAAATCTTGACTAGATTTGGCTAATATTGTACTATAAAAGTGTCGTAATATTTTCGACAAATATGCTAAAAGAAATCCTAAAAAATCTCGGATTTGGGTCAAAAGAATCCCATGTCTACATCTCACTCCTCTCTATGGGACAAGCAAAGGCTGGGCAGATCGCCAAAGCTGCAGATATTAACCGTACAACGGTTTACGATATCCTCGCTCTTCTTATGCAAAAAGGACTTGTAAATAAATACACAAAGTCTTCACAAACCTATTTTTCAGCCCTTGATCCTAATCGCTTACTAGCCTATATCGATCGTGAGATTGAGGAGACTGCAAGGGAGCTCACCAAACAGCGTACGGATATTGAAAAACTTCTCCCAGAAATAAAATCCCTACAGCACAAAATTGAACAACCCAAAGTTCAATTCTTTGAAGGGGAGAAGGGTATGAGAGAAGCCTATGAAGATACACTAACAGCAAAAGATGGAATTGTTGCCTATGCAAACGTGCAAACAATGCACGAAGGTCTGCCAAACTTTTTTCCAACGTATTATGATCGCCGTGCAAAGGCCCTGGTATACATTCGCGCTATCATGCCGCAAAACAATCAGTCTTTCGAGCGAACACGAAATGATCAAAAAGAGATGCGAGATTCGCGATTCCTTCCGCAAAACCAATCATTTACTCCAGAAATGAATATTTATAACAATAAAGTCCTCATTGCTTCTTGGAAAGAAAAAATGGCTGTCATTATTGAATCAAAAGAACTCGCCGATCTGCAACGAGTTATTTTCGAAAATCTTTGGAATACCTTACCACGAACAAAATCTCTATCTAGATCGTAATTTTTGCACATCAACCCATACAATAGTTAACTTTGGCCAACACTAAGTGTTGGCCAAATAATTTTGCGAAATTTAGACAAAAATGAAAAAACTTATAAGATCAATTTTCAAATCTCATCTTTTGTGCGCCAGTCCATGCAATGGCTAGCGCATCAGCCGCATCATCAGGTCTTGGAATTGCATCAAGATGAAAAATCGTCTTAATCATCTCTTGCATTTGATATTTATCTGCTGCACCATAGCCAGTAACAGCCATTTTTACTTCATTTGGCTTAACAGCTATTACCTCTACGCCATTTTGCGTAGCTAAATATTGGATTACACCTCTAACTTCGGCTACCTTAAGCGCTGTCGTTGTACTTTTAGCAAAAAATAAATCCTCAAGCGCCAAAACTTGAGGTTTAAAATCATCTAATATTTGTTTTATGTTCTCTGCTATTTCTAAAAGTCGTTTCCCAAAATTAAATCCAGCGTCAGTTTCTATCACTCCATGAGAAATGCAATGCCACTCCCCATCTTTCTGTTCTATAACCCCAAAACCACATCTTCCAAATCCTGGATCAATACCAAGGACTATCTTATTCATATTTTACTTTCCCTGTATTAACTATCAATACTTTGTCATCAACAGGAACTTCATTTTTCATTTGCAATAACATAGCAAGTCCTGCAATTCCTGATGGCTCTGCAATTAAATTATTATTCTTTGCTATTTCCATGGCCTCTCGTAAAAACTCTTCGCGTACAATACCTACTCGCGACTTCGCACCTATATGCCCTTTTCTTTTTGCAAGATTAATCCAGTGAGGATCCAAATGTACGAACGGTAAATGCGGCGAATATAATTTATCAGCTATACTGTTTGGATTATTTGTTGTTGATCCAATGAAATGACACTTCCCAATCTTTTTATGGTCTCCAAAATATCTCCTGTCATGAAAAACAAATGACGCAGCTTCTCTTTGAGCAATATTTACAATATTTTCATATAAATGCCCTGTGCCATAAGGCACAAAAACCCATGCAGGGTCTTGATTTAAAATCTCATAACTCATCCAGTCATAAAACACATCAAACGGTCCTAGCGCTTCATCAGAAGTTATATCAATTCCACGAGGATTATCGGTAAGACGCAAAATGTCATCAGTAAGCAAAACGCGTTTGCTAAGGTCTGTTTCGTATACATGGCAACCGATCTTCTTTAGATAATCCTTAACTTCAGCAGGTAATTGATAATGAACAAGTACCTTTAGATCAGGTAATTTATATTTTTTAAGCATCTTTTGGATAGCTACTGCTGCAGAACCTGATGAAATAATTGACATGTGAGGCAAATAATCAGTTACGCCTGCTTTTTTTGCTAAAAGAAGATTTTTATAAGTAACAACCATTTCCCATGCCATCCTATCTTTATGCGTTCCAGTAGGGTTAACACTTTCATCCTTTACCCAAACATTACTAATTCCCGGAACATTGATTTTGATAGTTGGTGATGATGGAAACCTAGGATTGTCTGGCGGAAACTCTGGTTTCTTTGGATCATTATCCGAAGGTATATAGATTGAATCCAAGATTATTTGTTCATCTGGAGTTATTGTCATATAAACAATTTCATTATTCAATGTTAGTGTAAACTGAATCAACATCATCATCTTCTTCTAAAATCTCAATAAATTTCTCTAGTCTCTCACTATCTTCTTCTGATAATTTGACTGTGTTTGATGGAATATACTCAAGACCAGCATCAACTATTGCTAATCCAGCATTTAATACAGCGTCAGATAATTTCTTAAAATCAGCAACTCCGCAGATTATCGTAAGAAGATCTTCCTCATATCTAATATCCTCTGCTCCAGCGTCAATCAAAGTTAGTTCAAGCGCATCACGCTCTTCTTGTTTATTAAGCTTGCTCAAATCCTCAATCCTTACAACACCTTTCTTTGCAAACTGCCACATCACTTTGGCATCAGGATTGCCACCATGTTTATTAAAAATAGTTCTAATACTTGTATAGGCTCTATTTGTATTATCTGTGACAACTTCAACAAGAACAGATGCTCCTCCTGGTGCCATACCTTCATAAACTGCAGTTTCCAATGCACCTCCCTCACCAGTTCCAGCACCACGCGCTATTGCGCGCTCAATATTATCCTTTGGCATATTGACTGCTTTTGCTTTATCAATCTGCAAACGCAAAGAGAAGTTCATTTCAGGATCAGCACCTTCACGCGCTGCAACAGAAATTAACTTTGCAATCTTTGAAAATACTTTTCCTTTTTTAGCGTCTACAGCGCTCTTGCGATGCTTGGTTGTCGCCCATTTGCTATGCCCTGACATAATTATCAATTTGTAACTTTTTTATTAACAAGCAACGCCCGATTATGGGCGTTGCTCTTGATTAAAATTCCTCGCCTTCACTAATTACTTCTTCCTCTTCCATGGGTTCATCTGTTTTTTCTTCTTCGTCGTCAACATCTGATTCTTCTTTTTCTTCTTGATTAATGAGCGCATCCTTATCTTCTAATTCTTCCTGACGGAATGTTTTTATCTCTTCATCTTCTTCATAAACATCATCCTCTACTGTTTCTGGCATTTGGATGTAATCATTGTCGTAACCAGTACCTGCTGGTATCAATCGTCCAATTATCACATTTTCTTTCAAACCTGATAGTGAATCAATCTTTCCTGTGACAGCCGCTCCGATAAGTACTCTTGCTGTTTCTTGGAATGAAGCTGCAGAAAGCCATGATTCAGTTGAAAGAGATACTTTTGTAATTCCTAGGAACATATCCTCATACAAAGCACCTTTTTTCTTTTCCTTTGCTAATCGTGCATTCTCTCGTTCTAAATTTGCTCTCTCTAATACTTCACCTGGCAAGAAGTCAGAATCTTTTGGCTCTGTAACTCGTACTCTGCTAAACATCTGTCTGCTGATGATTTCAATGTGTTTACTGTTAAGCTTTTGTCCTTGTGATGCATAAACTTCTGTAATTTGGCGCAAGATATAATCCTGAACAGCTTCTCGTCCCTTGTACTTAAACAATGCTTGAAGATCAAGATGTCCCTCTGTAAGAGAATCACCTGCCAATATTTCATCACCATCTTTTACATATAGCGTGTACCCTTGAGGAATAACATGCTCTCTAATCTTTGGCGCATCGTGGGTAATAATTAGCGTTGTTTTCTTTGCGATTACAGTTCCTTCAACATCGCTTAATATCTTTTCACCTGTCACTGTTTGACCGATTGCATCGCCTTTTCTAACTTTATCTCCGTCTTTTACCATAAGCTTGCCACCACGACCTACTGCAAATCTTCTCTCCTCAACAGCAGTGTAACGAACTCGTACTATTGTCTGACCAGGACGGGCGTCAGTAATCTTTTTACCTGTTCCAACTTGTTCTATTGTGCGTTCGGCGCGTTCAATTTGAACCTTTCCTGACACTTCAGTCATTATTGCTTTCTGCTTAGGCATGCGGGCTTCAAATAATTCTTCAACGCGAGGAAGACCTGAAGTAATATCTTTTCCAGCAACTCCTCCAGTATGGAATGTTCGCATTGTAAGCTGCGTGCCAGGCTCTCCAATGGATTGCGCTGCTATAATTCCTACTGCTGTTCCTGTTTTTACAGGTTTATTTGATGACAAATCATAACCATAGCATTTCTTACAGACACCACCATATTCCTTGCAAGTTAGAATTGATCTTATATGCGCTTCTTCAAGTTCTTTTTTAGCACCTTGTAATTGTCTTATGTGATTCTCTGTGATCAATTCACCTTCCTCAACTACAACCTTGCGTCCTCCTGGCATCAAAATAGGCTTTAGTGCTGTACGACCAAGTATTCTTGAATAAATAGTTTCACCCATGTCAGCGGCATCTTTGGCTGTTATAACCATTCCGATATTATCACCACAATCATCTGTTCTCACGACAACATCCTGCGCAACATCCACTAAACGGCGAGTCAAATATCCAGCATTCGCGGTTTTTAGAGCTGTGTCAGTGAGACCCTTTCTTTGTCCATGACTTGAGATAAAGAATTCCAAGACATCAACACCTTCCTTAAACGAAGATTTAACTGGAAGCTCAATAGTTTCTCCTGATGCAGACGCTTTTAGTCCAATCATTCCAATCATCTGCGTCATCTGACCCCATGATCCTCTAGCGCCTGATTCAATCATTGTATGCGCAGAGCTTTGTGCAGGAAGCGCTTTTTTAGCCAACTCTGCAACCTTATCTTTAACTTCTGCCCAAACTTTAATAATCTGTGTATGTCGTTCGCTTTGTGTGAGCAATCCTTGGGCATAGAACTGTTCAATCTCTGCTACTCGTTTGTTACCATCTTCAATTATTTCGTGTTTTGCATCAATAGAAGGCAACTCACTCATTCCCCAAGAATAACCTGACTTTTGAGCATAATAGAATCCCATTTCTTTAAGATCATCCAATAGTACTGCTGTAAATTCTGATCCTTCTCGCTCAAGAGCCTCGCGGACTATTTCAGCAAGCTGTTTCTTACCCATTGTCTGGTTTTTGAATCCAACAAATTTTGGTAATCGCTCATTCAATAGTATTCGCCCGACAGTTGTAACAATTCTTTCATCTTCAAGTCTCACGCGTATCCACTGATGCAATTTAATCTTGCGAGCAAAATAGGCATACTTCGCCTGTGTTGCACTAGCAAAATTCTTTAAATTGGATTCATCTGGCTCATCTTCAGTCATTGAAAGATAATACGCTCCCCACGCCACATCTTTTCCAGGAGTCGCAACAGGACCACCGTGTGAAGGTTTGAGCAAATTATGCGTTGCAAGCATTAAATCCTCTGCTTCTTTATTTGCCTCTTCTGTCAAAGGAACATGAACAGCCATTTGGTCTCCATCAAAGTCAGCGTTAAATGCGTCACAAACCATTGGGTGAACTTGTATAGCTTTTCCCTCAATAAGAACTGGGCGAAATGCTTGAATACCAAGTCTATGCAATGTTGGAGCACGGTTTAACAAAACATATGCGTGCGATACTACTTCTTCCAATATATCCCAAACCTCTGGTCTATCTGATTCAATAAATCTATTTGCTGAACGAATATTGTGAACATATTCGCGACCAATTAGTTTTGAAATAACAAATGGTCGGAATAACTCAAGAGCCATTTTCTTTGGTATTCCACACTGGTCAATATGTAAGTGCGGACCAACAACGATAACTGATCGTCCAGAATAATCAATTCGCTTTCCAAGCAAATTCTGACGGAATCTTCCTTGTTTGCCTTTTAGAATATCTGCCAATGATTTTAACTGCCTCTTGCGTCCTGTTGCTGCAATTATTGTTTTAGCACTTCGCGCAGAATTATCTATCAAAGCGTCAATCGCTTCTTGCAACATACGCTTTTCATTTCTGGTAATAACCTCTGGTGCACTCAACGCATGTAATCTCTTAAGTCTATTATTTCGGTTTATAACTCTTCTATACAAATCATTGAGGTCGCTTGTTGCGAATCGTCCACCATCCAAGGCAACCATAGGTCGCAAATCAGCAGGGATTATTGGAAGAGCTCGCAATACCATCCAATCTGGCTTAATTCCATTTTTTTGCAAACTTCTCAAAAGCTTTAAGCGTCTGATTATACGATCATGTTTTGTCCTTGATCTAGTTGATTCAAGCTCATCATCCAATAGCTTAATTGTTGCTGGAACATCAATTCTTTCTAATAGTTTAAGTATTGCTTCAGCGCCGATTCCTGCGTCAAATATATGTCCAAACTTTATTGACCAATCTTGGTATACGACTTCTGGAATTATTTTCATTACTTTCATTTCCTTCAAATCCTGATCAACCTGTAAAAAGTCCTCTTCTAATTCTGCAAGCTTTTTATTAGCAATTTCTTCAATTCTAGCTTTCTCAGTTCCAATAATTTTAGCATCGTCCTTGTATTTCTCTATTACACGAGAAATGTCTCTATTTCTTTCACCTTCAATCATCTTCTTCTTAGATTTATATTCCATCTTCACCTGTTCAATAGTCTGCTCAAGCGCTATTTGATTAACATCTGTTATAACAAAGCTTGAAAAATAAATTACTTTCTCAAGAGCCTGAACGCTCATATCAAGAATTGTTCCTATCTTTGATGGAACACCTCGCAAAAACCAAATATGTGTAACTGGGGAAACCAAATTAACATGCCCCATACGCTCACGGCGTACAACTGCCTGTGTTACCTCAACGCCACACTTATCACAAATAATCCCTTTATATCTTATTTTCTTGTATTTTCCACAATAACACTCCCAATCTTTTGAAGGTCCAAAAATTTCTTCTGCAAACAATCCGTGCTTTTCAGGTTTCTGGGTCCTATAATTAATGGTTTCAGGCTTTGATACTTCACCATAAGACCAATCACGAATCGCTTCAGGAGAAGCAAGTCGCAAGCGGATTGAGTCAAAATCCGTAACCTTCAATGAATTTTGTTGATGTAATGCCATATTGAGAGCTTAGCGATTTGTTTGTGATTTTGTGTCCATGTCAATGACATCTCCTTCTTTTAGAAGTTCAACGTCAAGACAAAGTCCTTTAAGTTCACGGATGAGAACATTAAATGATTCTGGGATATTTACTTTTCTAATTGTGTCACCCTTAATAATTGACTCGTAAGCTTTTGAGCGACCAAGAATGTCATCAGATTTTATAGTTAGGATTTCTTGCAATGTATGCGCTGCGCCGTAAGCCTCAAGCGCCCATACTTCCATTTCTCCAAATCTTTGACCTCCGAATTGTGCCTTACCACCAAGAGGTTGTTGAGTGATTAACGAGTATGGACCAATTGATCGCTGGTGCATCTTGTCTTCAACCATGTGATTAAGCTTCAACATGTACATGATTCCAACTGTTATTTTGTTATCAAATGGTTCGCCGGATCGTCCATCGTGCAAAATCATCTGACCGCTTTGATCAAATCCTGCTTTTGTAAGTTCTTCTCTTATCGTACTCTCTGAAATTCCAGCGAAAATTGGAGACGCCACATGGTATTCAAGCTTATCTGCGGCAAGTCCAAGATGAACTTCCAATATCTGACCGAGGTTCATACGAGACACAACTCCAAGAGGTGTAAGAATAACATCTATTGAACGACCGTCTGCAGTAAATGGCATGTCTTCAACTGGTACTACTTTTGAAACAACGCCTTTGTTGCCGTGTCGTCCTGCCATCTTGTCTCCAACTTGCATTTTTCTTAAGTCAGCAATTGTAACTTGAATTGATTTAACAACACCTGCTGGCAGGTTATCACCTTCCTCACGAGTAAATACCTTTATGTCAACTACCTTGCCTTTATTTCCATGTTGCAAATACATTGACGAATCTCTAACATCTCTAGCTTTTTCTCCGAAAATCGCGCGCAACAATTTTTCTTCTGCTGAAAGTTCTGTCTCACCTTTCGGAGTTATCTTTCCAACCAAAATATCACCAGATTTTACCTCTGCTCCGATGCGGATTATTCCTTCAATGTCTAAATTCTTTAATTTTTCTTCTGATACATTTGGAATATCTGCTGTAATTACCTCTGGACCGAGCTTTGTATCGCGCACATCAAGTGTGTGGTGCTCTAGATGGATTGTTGTGAATCTATCAGCTTGAACAACTCGCTCTGACAATATGATCGCATCTTCATAGTTATAACCGTCCCAACTCATGAATGCAACAAGCATATTCTGCCCAAGCGCTAATTCTCCTTGATCTACAGAAGGTCCGTCAGCCAGAATGTCCCCGGCTTTTACACTATCTCCTACTTTAACTACTGGCCTTTGATTAATTGATGTTGAGTGGTTTGATCTCTTAAACTTATTCAAAATATATGTAATTTCACCACTCTTTTTATAATTTATTACTATTTTCCCACCATCAATATAGGTAACGATTCCATCCTCTTGGGAAATAAGAACATGTCCTGAATCAATTGCAGCTCTTCTCTCACGCCCTGTTCCGATCAATGGTGCTTGTGGTTTAATTGGCGGAACTGCTTGTCTCTGCATGTTTGATCCCATGAGAGCTCTTGTTGCATCGTCATGCTCCAAAAATGGGATCAATGAAGTACCTATTGATACGATTTGTGCTGATGAAACATCTATATAATTAACTTCTGTTGCTGGAACTAATCGCGCTTCGCCATGTTTTCGTGCCTCAACCATTTCTGACTCAATATATCCATCTTCTGTTATTTTAATTGTTGAAGGACATGTAACTGATTTTTCTTCACGGAAAGCATTTACATATTCAATCTGGTCTGTAATTTTCATTCTTCCGTTTTCATTAACCACCTTTCTATATGGAGTTTCAATAAAACCGTATTTATTTATTCTTGCATAACTTGCAAGTTGTCCAACAAGTCCAATATTTGGACCTTCAGGTGTTTGAACAGGACAAATGCGACCATAGTGAGTTGTGTGAACATCACGCACTTCAAATCCTGCTCGCTCTCGTGACAATCCGCCCTGACCTAGAGCTGATAATCTTCGCTTGTGCTCAAGTTCTGCTAATGGATTTGTCTGATCCATGAACTGCGAAAGCTGAGATGACATGAAAAATTCGCGAACAGAACCGATTACAGGTCTAGCATTTATTAATCTACCCGGAGTGATTGATTCAATATCTTGAGTGCTCATGCGATCACGAATGATCCTTTCCATTCGCGCCAACCCTATTCTAAAGCGACCTTGTAAGAGTTCACCAACTGCTCGTACTCGACGATTTCCTAGGTGATCAACATCATCTGGCTCGCCTTGAGAAATATTTAATGTAATTATTTCACGAATTATACCTACCAAATCTTCCTTAGTGAGGATTCTGTTCTTTTCATCTTGTACTCCAACTTCTGGATTATCTTGGTTAAACCTTGTGTTAAATTTATATCGCCCTACAGGACCCAAATCATAACGATCAAAGTTAAAAAACATTGAATGAATCAACTGACGAGCATTGTCTGCTGTTGCCAAATCACCAGGCCTAATTCGTTTATAAACTTCTTTAAGTCCCTCTTCTTCATTTGTTGAAGCGTCTTTTGATAATGTTGATTCAATGTACTTTATGAGTGGATGTGTATCTACATCTGTAAATAAAGACAAAATTTCTTCGTTTGTAAAATACCCAAATGATCTTAATAGTGCAGTAACCGCAACTTTTCTCTTTCTATCAATCTTTACCCAAATTACATTTTTCGCATCTGTTTCAAACTCTAACCAAGCACCACGATTAGGAATAATCTTTGCGCCATAATAACGGCGACCGCGAACAACTTCAGCAGTAAAAAACGCTCCAGCAGAACGCACAAGCTGAGAAACAACAACTCGTTCTGATCCATTCACAATAAAAGTACCTCTATCAGTCATTACTGGCAGGTCACCTAAGAATATTTCCTGCTCTTTTACATCTTTTGTGCGTAGATTCTTCAAAATTGCCTTAACGCGAAGCGGAGCTTCATATGTTATATTCTTGTCCTTTGAAGTTTGCTCGTCAAACTTAGGTTCATCAATGAAATACTCACCAAATGAAAGCTCTAAATCTCTGCCAATAAAGTCACCAATGGGAGATACTTCATCAAGCAATTCAGCGATTCCTTCCTTAAGAAACCAGTCATAAGATGCTTTTTGAACTTCAATCAGGTTTGGCAAGTCCATTGCATCCTTAATTTTTGTAAAATACTTTCTTTCTCTAACATTAGTGGCGTTTTTGACCATATGCTATAAACAAAAATTGCTTCATTACAAAAGGTGAAGCTTATTTATTGGTTTTATTGTCTATTCTCAACCAGCACAACACATCTACTGTGGTGATTGAGAAATAAGGTGTTTTGGGGGTCACCTGTTCGTTATTTATGGATGAATTTAAGCAACTTTAGCCCCTTTTTCTTAGTAATATGGGCTTTTAAGCCACCTTGCCATAAAGCGCCGAAAGTATATCAGACCACAATATATTTGGTCAAATTAAGTCTGATCTACGCAGACTGCAGGGATAAGACATTAAGATTATCAAGTCAATGCTCGCGAACAAGAAGAGAGAGATCCTCAAAATTGAGGCGTTCGGACACTGATTTGAATGTATTATGCTTTCCCCGCAGTCCACACAGACCAAAATTACACTGATAAGTATATATAAGTACATAAAAAAATACAATTTTGGGCTAAAATAAACCAAAATACCCTGCTATATGCAGGGTATTTTTATCTTTTTTACATTAAATCCTTCATTTTTTCTTCTGTCGCGCTACGAATGCTGTCAAATGACTTTTTATTAGTCATAAGATATCGCCTTGCATTTTCTCTACCAACTCCTAATTTTTCATCGCCAAAAGCATATGTATTTCCTCGTTTTTCTATTGTACCAACCTGCACTCCTACATCAAGCAGATCGCCAGATGTTGAAATTCCTTCATTATACATAATGTCAAACTCGCATGTTCTAAATGGTGGTGCAACTTTATTTTTTACTACTTTAGCCTTAACGCGATTCCCAATTATCAAATCACCTTGTTTAATTTGAGCTGCACGCCTCACTTCTATTCGCAATGATGAATAAAACTTTAGAGCGTTTCCACCAGATGTTGTTTCTGGGTTTCCAAACATTACTCCAATTTTATGCCTTATCTGATTAATAAATATTACGGTTGTGTGCGACTTTGCTATAATTCCTGCTAATTTACGCAAAGCCTGACTCATAAGACGAGCTTGTAAACCTATATGCTGATCTCCCATATCACCTTCAATTTCTGCTTTTGGTGTTAAAGCTGCCACAGAATCAACTACTATTACATCCACTGCGTTTGAACGAACCAGCGTATCAACGATTTCAAGAGCTTGTTCTCCATTATCTGGCTGTGAGATAAACAATTCTTCAATATTTACTCCAATTTTTTGTGCATATTCAGGATCAAGTGCATGTTCAGCGTCAACGAATGCAGCAACGCCACCCATTCTTTGCGCTTCTGCGACAACATGTTGAGCAAGAGTGGTTTTTCCTGATGATTCTGGACCATATACCTCAATAATTCGCCCGCGAGGTACTCCACCTACACCTAATGCCATATCTAGTGATAAACAACCAGTTGATATTGATTCAATCTGCATAGCTTTTGCTTCTCCGAGTCGCATTATTGAACCATCACCAAATCTTTGTTTTATTTGAGTGATCGCATCATCAGCTGCTTGAAATTTTGCTTTTAAGTCTTCTGTTTTGGACATAATTTAAAATAATTAATAAGGACCCGACTTTCTTCGCGTCCTCCTCAACTTATATTGTACATTAATTTTCGTAATAACTCACCTGAGTTATCCACGGTTTCGGATCAAAAACTACTGATCGTTGTATTACTGATTTTTTTGAATATCTTCGTTCTGCTTCAATTACGAGTGTATTTAAACCTTCCTGCAAATCAACTGATGTATTAAATGTATTATTTTCATCTACAACCACAGGCTCGCCATTTATAAAAACACTTGCCTCACCCTTAACTATACCTTTTACACTTAATTGTGCTTCATGGGTGAGAGTATCGTTTGCCGGAGAAAAAACTATGATTTTTGGAGATTGAATGATTGAAAACACTTGGAACCCAATGTAAACAAAAAGAGCACAGATTATGGCTCCAAATACACCAAAGCGCAAAAAATTATTCCAAATAAAGAATTTTTTTCGTTCTACTTTCTGACGAGGTGATGATAATGGTCCGATTAAATCGCAAGCTCCGCATTCTTCCTCATAAAGCTCCAAAAAATAAGTTTCATCTGCACCGAGCAATCTTGTATAAGCTCGTATGAAATTTCTTACATAAATTGGTTCAGGTAATTGCTCAAAATACCCTCTTTCTAATGCTTCTAGATACTTTTTTTGAATGTGAGTTTGCGCCTCCATTATTTCTAAAGTAATTGCCTTGCCACGACGCAACTCACGCAATTTTTCAGCAAGAGTTTGATGTCCGCAATCAAGTTTTCGCATTACAAATACCATAATTAATAGGCTTGTTCGTCTTCATTTTCATCATACTCCGACGAATCATCATCATCAATAGGCGTCCATTCATCGTCATCTGATTCCTGATCAAATTCGTCATCTTCTTGTTCCTGCACATCAATTTCATCTTCACTATCATTAATATCCTGCACTTTTGAAGTACTATTACGACCACCAATAGGCCATTCGCTTACTAATATTTCTCGTGCTTTTGCTCCATTAGCTTCACCAACGACTCCCATTTGCTCCATCAAATCAATCATTCTTGCTGCTCGTGAATATCCAACTTTTAATCTTCTCTGCAAAAATGATGTTGATGCTTTTCCTGACTCAATAACAACTTCAATCGCTTCATTAAGCATCGGGTCAGAATCATCAGAAGAAAACGCAGTGCCACCAGTACGCATATCTTCTGTAACCTGATAGTTATAATCAGGTTCTCCTTGCTGTTTCAAAAATGCAACAACTCTCTCAATCTCGTCATCTGAAACAAATGCTCCTTGCATTCGTTTTGGTTTAGAAATCTGTGGAGTTGTAAGAAGCATGTCGCCGCGACCTAACAATTTTTCAGCGCCAGCCTGATCAAGAATTGTCTTTGAATCAACCTGTGAAGCAACTGCAAATGCGATGCGTGTAGGAATATTTGCTTTAATAAGACCAGTAATTACATCAACTGAAGGTCGTTGTGTTGCAAGAATAAGATGAATGCCTGCAGCGCGCGCCATTTGTGAAATTCGCACAATAACTGCCTCTACATCTCGTTTATTTTGACTCATCAGATCAGCTAACTCATCAATGACTATCATTATTTTTGGCATTCTATCCTTACACTTTGCATTATATGTATCAATATCTCGTGCGCCAGATTTAGCCAGATGGTCTAATCGCCTTTCCATTTCTCTAACCGCCCATTTTAATGCGTTTATTGCTTCTTCTACCTTTGTTATTGGAGGAATAAGCAAATGTGGAATCCCAGAATACACTCCCATCTCAACTCGCTTTGGATCAACCATTATGAGCTTTAAATCATCTGGTCCATTTTGATATAAAAGTGACAAGACTATTGTGTTTAAACATACTGATTTTCCAGATCCTGTTGCTCCTGCAACAAGCATATGTGGAGCTTTATCAACTGCAACAATGTTTACTCCACCACTTACATCTTTTCCTAAAGGAGCTGTGAAATTTGTTTTGCGATTTTTAAATACTGCTGAATCCAAAAGCTCGCGAAGACAAACCTGACCAACTTTTTGATTCGGAACCTCGATTCCTACTAATGAGCGGCCTGGGATTGGCGCTTCAATACGAATTGGATGCGCTGCCAATGCAAGCGCCAAGTCATTATGAAGCGCAACAATGCGCGACAGCTTAATTCCTTCTGCAGGACGTACAGCAAATTGAGTTACTGTTGGACCAACTCTCACATCTACTACCTCAACCTTGATTCCAAAGTTTTCAAATGTTCTACGAATTATCTCACCACTTCGTTCTATATCACCTGATCTACCCTCACTTCCTTTTTCTTGCAATAAATCAAGAGGAATCTCAACCTTTCTTCGCCTTCTACTTGTCATTATTGATTCTTCCTCTACATCCTTTTCTTCAGCACGACTAAATCTACTACCTTCCTCTTCGTCACCGCCTTCATTAACATCATCAACACTATTCTCTACTTTTATTACTTCTTCATCTTCTGTATACAAAACTCTATCATCGTCTGATTGTGACTTTTTAATAAACTGACCAAGTTGTATGAAATGTGAAGGCACTGTTAGCACGGTTTGAATTGAAATATCAAATATCAATATAGTTGAAATACAAAGGATAGCAAAGACGATAACAAATGATCCCCAAAAACCAAGAGAACCAACAAGAATGCTTGAGACTAATAGTCCAATATAACCGCCAGCTTTTGTAAGTTCAAAAGCTGTATAACCTTGGTCAAGTAAAAACAAGTTCAATAATCCATTAAACGCAATAAAAAACAATAATATCCCTGCATAATTTATAAACCCAAATATGCCACGCGATGGAAAAATAATATGCCAAGCAATGACAATGAGTACAAGTGAAAACAGCCATCTATCCCAACCAAACGCTTGCGCTAATAATCCATCAGTATATGCTCCAAATCCACCTGAAAGATTAAAGAATGAAAGTAAGAAAAAAATCGCTATAGCTGTCAAAACTATTGCAAAAATGCTTTGTTTGACTCCATCTGATAATCGTGACCTATCACGCAATGACCCACCTTTTTTATGTTTTCGTTTTCGCGCCATAACAGTAGTTATTCTACCATATTTATCACTAAGATTGCATCATGATATTTACATAAGCATTGTGTTGCGATAATCTTTCACAAGTACTTTCAGCCCAAGGAGAAGTCATGAATCTTAATATCGGGTTCGTATGTGACGCTGGCGACCGTTCAAAAAACGAGGATAAGGAAATTATCCTGATGCCAGCAATGGTATTCGGCGTTGTTGATGGAATGGGCGGGCACTTGTATGGCAGGGAAGCTGCAGGGATCGTGCGCAAAACATTCGTACAACTCACTAATATTACAGAGCCTGACATGGTTCTGTTGTGTAGTGTAGCACAGGAAGCAAATTGCAATGTATTTGCAAAAAATAAAGAAAAACAACTACCTGATGACATAAAAATGGGCGCAGTTGCCACTGTTGCATGGGTAGATCCGGATAATAGTAGAGTGTTTATTGTACATGCTGGAGATACACGAGCCTATTTGTTCAGCAAAGGTGGCCTGCAACAAGTTACGCGTGATGATACGCCACTTGCAGGCATGTCTGAGTATGAACGAATCCACGATCCTCGCCGCAACTATGTCACGCAAGCCTTTGGACTTAATCAGTATCTTACGGTAAATGAATATACGATCCCCTTTGAGCCTGGTGACGTTTTACTATTGTGCTCTGATGGGATGAGCGACAACATCCTTCCTTACACAATAGTAAAGATCCTTGACAGAGGTCATTCTGCGCAGGAGACTGCGCGAGAACTGCTAGCCGCTGTCAAGAATTCTGGTCGTCATAATATTGACAATGTCACGATCGTAATCGTGAAGGCTCTTGCTGATGGCAATGCAAGGCAAGCGCCCACGAACACAAGCTCACCGACCTGCTGCCCTGTCTAGGGGCGGCTTTTGCTTTATACAAAAGAGCGGTCCTGCCAAAAGGCAGGACCGCTATCACATTTTTTTTATTTATTAACTCGCTCAATATATACTCCCTCTTCTGTATTTACCCTAATTGTATCGCCTTGATTGATAAATATTGGGACTCTAACATTTAGTCCATTATCCATTACAGCATCTTTTTGAACATTTCCTGATACAGTATCTCCTTTTGATGCTGGTTCAGTTTGAGCAACAACATAATCAATTTTTATAGGTAAATCAATTGAAATCGGTTTATCGCCATACATTATAACAGTAACTTCAAGACCTTCTTTTAAGTATTGCGCAGAATCACCAACAACCTGGTCATCTATCACCACCTGCTCAAAAGATACCATATCCATAAAAGTATAAAATCCGCCTTCCTTGAATATATACTGCATTTTTTTATTCATTACTTCGGCCAATTCAACACTCTCTGTTGATCTATAAGTGTTTTCTATAACCTTGCCAGTTGATAATGACTTCATGCGAATATGCACAAAACCTACACTTTGGCTTGAGTTTGACCTAGAGCAATTTAATACACTCCAAAGATCATTTTTATCCTTGATAACATTTCCTTTTTTTACAGATGTTGGAGATGGCATATCTTACTTATGAACAAATGGTAGCAATGCCATTATGCGTGCTCTTTTTATTTCTTGAGAGATTTTTCTTTGATGCTCACTACAAACTCCACTTCTCTTACTTGGTACTATCTTACCAAATGATGATACATATCTTCGTAATAGATCTGTATTTTTATAATCAATTACAGCTCCTTTGTTTACGCAGAAAAAGCAATATCGCGATGTCTGCTTTTGTTTCATTGTTGTTATTTTTGACATACTAGAATGGAATATCTTCAAGTTTTATTTCATCGTCAGGCGATGATGTATTTATTGTTGGAATGCTGGAACTTGCTTGACTAGCGAATGAAGAACCTTCACCTCTATTACCTCCAAGCATCACCATGTTTTCAGCTACAATTTCAGTTCTATATCTCTTTACTCCGTCCTGGCCTTCCCAATCACGAGTCTGCAATCTGCCTTCAATAAAAATCTTGTTTCCTTTTTTAAGATATTGATTAATAATCTCTGCCAATCTCCCCCATGCCACGACATTATGAAACTCTGTCTGTTCTTGTTTTTCACCTGCTTGATCTTTCCATGTTCTATTTGTTGCAACTCCAAATGAACATACTGCTTGACCGCTGGCTGTTTGACGAAGCTCTGGATCGCGAGTCAAATTGCCAATTATCATGGCTTTATTTAGTGATGAACTCATATTAAATATTTGTTAAATCAGAATCCAAAATTTCATCAAGCTGTTTGTCCAAATCTCCAACAGTCATTTTTTCAACAGTTTCTGGTTCAGTTGATTTTGTCTTCTTCTGCCTTAAATCTTTCTTAGCAATATTTCTCTTTCCTTCTGGAGACAATGGCTCCTGATATGAGGTAAGAGCAAAATTCATTGCAGGAATTCCCTGTGGTCGCTTAACAATTGTATGGCGCAATACATCATCTGAAAGTCGCATGAATTGTTCAATTTTTCCCAAATTAGAACCATCGTGCTCAACATAAGAAAGCACATAAGTTCCGTGACGAACCTTCTTGACTGGGTAAGCTAATTTAATTTTTCCAAGGTTTTTTGTATTTTGTACCTTGGCACCAGCGTCTTCAAGCGCTTTGTTAACACGCTCTGTTACTCCATCAATCTCGCTGTCAGAAAATTTTGATGGAATTATATACAAAATCTCGTAGATCATAGTGATAGGCCTCTTTTGAGGCAGCCGTTTGGCTACGGACTATTTATGAATTATGCCGCAATTGTAGCCAAATATGGCATTTTGGTCAAGAAGACGGCATCATGCTATTGTTTTATCAATATGCAAACATTCGCCATACTCGGATCACACCCAAAATTAAGCATTGCTGAAATTGAAGCGTTAACTGGAAATAAACTTTCACAAACATCTGATCAAGTCGCTATTTTTGACAATGAAATCAATGCCAATAAGCTTCAATCAATACTTGGTGGCACGCAGAAACTTGGCGAGATTCTAGGAAGTGTTAAAGACCATCAAGAGATAGAACATCATCTCTTTGCTCTACTTTTGGAAAAATCGGGTAATGGTAAACTCAAGTTCGGCATCAGCGTATATGACCTTGGTGCACCAAGACGCACAAAGGAAATCCAAAAGTACATGCAAAAAGTAGGTATTGCGCTAAAAAAATCCATTAAGCAATCTGGTCAGTCTATTCGGCTTGTCACTTCAAGCGAATCTACTCTCTCAACTGTTGTTGTTGAAAAAAATAAACTCATAACAGATGGTATTGAATTTGTTCTGCTTATTGAAGAATCAGAAATTCATTTTGGCGTTACAAAAGCTGTGCAAGATTTTGAAGATTGGTCACATCGTGACTATGATCGTCTTAAACGCGACGCAAGGTCAGGCATGCTACCACCTAAACTTGCAAGGATTATGGTAAATCTTGCAGGGGTTGATCCGAAAAAATCATACTTACTAGATCCATTCTGCGGATCAGGAACAATTTTGATGGAAGCATCATTGCTTGGATTTGATAATGTAATTGGGTCAGACATTTCTCAAAAGGCAATAAATGATACACGCGCCAACCTGAATTGGTTAATTCAACAAAATTACCAAATCGCAGATCACACACTTATTTGCTCATCAGCAGATTATCTAAACGACAAGTTAGAAAAAGCATCAGTTGATGTGATAATAACAGAGCCATATCTTGGAAATCCAAGATCAGGAAAAGAACAAATTCAAGAAATTGAATATACTATTAAAACACTTACGAATCTTTATGAAGCTTCATTTAAAGAGCTTGATACAATACTAAAGCCGAACGGAATTATTGTCGTAGCTTCGCCAGTTCACTATATAAAAGAACAAGCCTTTCCAGTGCCAACAGCAGATATTCTTGAAAATCTTGGCTACAAAGCTATTTTTGAACCATTATTATACAAACGCGAAAATCAATTTGTTGGAAGGAATATTTTAGTTTTTAAGAAATAAGTCTTATAAGTCTTATAGGACTTATAAGACTTATTATACGCCTACGCGGAAGTGGCAAACATCTCCGTCTTGCATCACATATTCTTTTCCCTCAATGCGCAACTTGCCAGCGTCTTTAGCTCCTGATTCACCATTACATTCCACAAAATCCTCGTATTTTATAACTTCTGCGCGAATAAATGCTTTTTCAAAATCAGTATGGATTACTCCTGCTGCCTGTGGCGCTTTTGTACCTCTCTCAACAGTCCAAGCTCTTGTTTCTTTTTCACCTGTTGTTAGATAAGTTACTAAAGCAAGCATCTCGTAGCATTTTTTTATAACCTTATCCAATCCTGACATATCCAATTCCAAGTCATTCAAGAAACTTTTCGCATCTTCATCAGATAATGACACTAATTCTGCCTCAAGTTTAACAGAAATTGGTATTGCAATCTTATCTGGAGTAAATGGTGACACCCAATTTTTATCTTTTGCAGTTTGCTCATCAACATTCACGACATACAATATCTTTTTTGTTGTAAGCAATTGAATGTCACGAACAGCTTCTACCTCTTTTTCATTAAGTATTACGCTACTTGCTAATTTACCACTCTCTAGCGCTTCCTTATATTTACGAAGCCCATCAACTCGCAACAACATTTGCTGATCTTTTGTACTCTTTGCCTTTGTTTCAATTGATTCAAGTCTTTTTTGCACAGTTTCAAGATCAGCCATAGCAAGCTCCATCTCAATAATTTCTGCATCACGAATAGGATCAACACTGCCATCAACATGGATAATGTCAGGATTATGAAATGCTCTAACTACATGTACGATCATGTCAGTCTCGCGAATATTTGCTAGAAATTTATTTCCCAATCCTTCGCCTTTATGTGCTCCCTTCACGAGCCCAGCAATATCTACAAATTCAATTGCTGTTGGAATTATTTTTTCAGACTTTGACATCTTCGCCAAAACCTCCAACCTTTCATCCGGCACCTCAACTATTCCAACATTTGGCTCAATTGTACAAAACGGAAAATTCGCACAATCCACTTGCTTCTTTGTTAAAGCTGTAAAAAGTGTTGATTTCCCAACATTTGGAAGTCCTACAATGCCTACTTTTAACATAATGCAAAAAGTGTACTGAAATTAACTGATTTTGAACAGTAGCAATTGACAATTCCTCTTGTTAAAACTACGATTTTATTCTGCCCTTTCACTTCCACACCAGCACACGGAGACAGCCATGAACGCCTTCTTCGCCATGATCATCCTCGTCGCTTCAATCTGCTTTGCGCAGGAAAACGATGCGCAGGCCCACAATACCTATGCGCTCTTGATCGCGACCGAAAGCTTCGCTGATGCAAATATCTCGCGACCTGGGATGCAGGCTCTGTGCCAAAAAAATGCGCTTGCACTACAAAAGAACTTGCCAGAGCAAAATATTACGGCGCTGTGTGATCCGCAAAGCGCAACACGCGCGAATGTGATCGCATCTGCATCTACTATCCGTGATCGCGCACAGGTTGGGGACACAATCCTTTTCCTGTTCATCGGTCTTGGCATTGGTGGGGACTTTGGCGAACCAATGTTCCTCGCCTATGACTTCACGCCTACTGCAGAGGATGCGAGCAATACATCAATTCGCGTTGATGAAATGGTTGCTAATCTGTATAAGGAAGGCGTGCAAACAATATTCATGCTGGACGCATCATTCAACGCCAGATTGCAACTCATCGCAGATGATGATGTGCGAACTGTAATGACTGCAGGCCCGATTGCGTCTGATGTTCCAAGCAAATTCCTTTCCATCTCGCACTCTAGTAGTGCTGGAGAATGGCCGCAGAATGACGCTCTGTTCGGATTGACGCTTGCTGCCGGTCTTGATGGCTCAGCTGACCTCGACGGCAATCGTGAAATCTCACCAAGCGAGTTAAATCGCTACATTGTTTCTGAAATAAACGCACAAACTGGAATGCCTCCTGGGGTCAGGGGTGCATGGAAAGATGCGCAAGATCCTATTATTGTCATGACAAATGACATTTCAACGCAGCCTGCCATTCGCATTGAGTCCAAGCCATGGCGCCCAAGTGCTCCCAGAGCGCTCAAGCGCGCATCATGGATCACTGGCGCATCAATGCTCGTTGCAAGTAGTGCAAGCTACGCAATGGCTTGGAAAGCGCAAAACTGCCTAGAGGAAATGTGCTTCCATGGTAGCGAAGAGCATGACAAGCTCATCGCACAACGAAGCGCGTGGCTCTGGACGAGCAGAGCAGCTGGCGCAATCGGTGCCGTTGGGATAGGCGCTGGAATTATTTTGCGCCCTGATGGCGCTACGGCCAGCATTGCTACTCGCTGGTAAAAAAGTGCCCGGTCTTCAGAAGACCGGGCGTTCGCGTTTTATGATTTTTTTATCTTATTCTTCTAAAGGTTCAACAGCTTCTTCTGCAGCCAGTCCAGCCTTTAAGCTATCTAATCTTTCTTTTATTAATCCGTTGTCTGGATTTAATTCAAAAACTTTTTCAACCTGCTCTATAGCTCCATCAATATCACCTTGTTGTTCCAAAACAGATGATAGGAACCAACGGGCATTACTGTAATTAGGAGAGAGTCCTATCACATATTCAAAAGATTCTTTCGCATCATCCAACTTTCCTTGTTGTAAATACAAAAATCCAAGTTGTAATGCAAGATTTGCATCATAAGGACTTGTTTTTTGTAATGAAGATATTCTTGCTATTGCTTCTGACAAATTACCCTGTCTCTCATAAGCTAGAGCTAAGTAATATTGCGCAACAGGATAATCATTTTTCAATGATAATGCATTATTGAAAGCTTCAATTGCATTTAATAGTACACTGTCACGAATTACTCTTGATTCCTCTGATAATGTTTTATCATCGCCAGCGATTACGACTCCCAATGCGTCTGCTTGCGCTATATATGTGCGACCTAGAGCTACATAATATTTAGGATTTTTTGGCGCTAATTCAATTGCCTTCTCATATGCAGCAACAGCATAATCATACGAACCACTAACAAATGGTGTAATTTCTCTATAAACATCACCTAGCATCGCATAATTTGATACTGAATTTGGAGAAAGCTCAATAGCCCTCTTAGCCCAATCACTTGCAAGAGTTATTTGAACTATCACATCGTCTGGATTAACCGATGGATCAGCTAGCATCTGTGCACTTTTATACAAAAATGCGTACGACAGATTTCTTGCGTAAACATCATTCCATCTATTCATAGTGGCTGCAAAAATCAATTCATCAATTGTTTCATCAATTGACTTGCCTGTTTGCATATCTAAGATAGCTTTTGTGTATGCGATGTCAGAAGAATATCTTGCAGCACTCAAAAACCCGGCAACTAATGAACAAATAACTAACAACACGCTAATAAATGTAAATACAAATGAATTTGTTGAAATCTTTTCAATTTTTGTAACCCATATTTTATCTACTGCGCCAGCAACAATGGTAGCACCCAGCAACCAAAACATTGTTTGCAGTGTCGTATTTGAAGAATAAAAGCATTGCGCTAACAAAAATATCATCCAAACAATGAATATGCATAACGCAGTCACATATTCTTCATGCTTTGACTGTCGTAATAGTAAGAATCCATAATATATTACTGATATCACGAATAACAAATACACTAATATATATACTAAACCTGAGGTTGTAAGTGTTGTTAGTAAATGGCTTGATGAACGATTGAAAACAACATCCCACAGAACAGTATTATTTATTGATTCAGGTTCATACCTTACAAAATCAATTTCATAAGTTCCTTGTCCTGAACCAAATAAAATTGAATTATCTGACAGAGTTTGTTTTGCAATACTAACGCTAGATCCAAAAGTAGGAGCGACTTCTGGAGCGTATCTAAAATCACCGGGTGTTGAAATAAAAATAAATAATATAGAAACTATAAAAAGAACTATAAATATTACTAACTTACCACTATATACAATACTTGCTTTGCCAATAAACGAACTTATAAAAAATGCGCATATTGAAAATGCGATTAACGCCCATAATAGCCAATAATCTAATGCGTATAAGACAATAAGCGACAGTGGAATAGAGATCAAATATGAAATTTTCGTTATCAGCCCTGCTACGCCACTGTACAAATCATTAATGAACCGTTTGCCGAAATATAATATGCCAAGCGATGAAGATAATATTGCGCAAGAGTAGACTCCTAATGCATTTGGCGCTCCAATCAAATTTACTTTGAAAATTTCCAATCCAATAATTGATGAGTTTTCAAGTAATAGAACAACTGCACCACAAATAATTATTGCTTTCAAAATTGTTATGTAATCTTTTTTATCAATTACACTTATGCCAACAACAAATAAAATAATATAAGAAATCAGCGATGCTAAGCTTGAATACTCTTGTCCAGATGCCCCAACCAAGCTTGAATAATGCCAAAGTGAAAATGCGTATGAAATGCAAGAAGAAATTAACAGTGCTAATAAAATCCAGTATATCTTTGTTTTTTTATAAATGAGCTCACTTTTAATCGCAAATAATCCAATCCATGCAAGCAAACAAATGATTGCGCAAAAAATCAAAATCATTTGTTTGTTTATTTCAAGAGGTTCTGATGTCCATGGAAAATAGATCAACGGAATGATAAAAAGTGAGATAAAAAAACAGACTCTTGCTAATTTTTCACAAAACAATGCTAAGCGTCCTTCTCGCCTAAACAAAAAATCAAATATTCTCATAATTTTATTCTATTGTCTCAACTACTACTGGTTCAATCACTTCTTCAACTTGTTGCTCTACTGGTTCCTCGGCTTGCGGATTATCAATAATCTGGTCCTCTGCAACAGGATCTTCACTTACCTCTACCACATCCTCAACAACTGTCTCATCAGTTTCATTAGTGCTTGTTTCTTGCTCTTGAACTGTCTCTTCAACAGTTATATCAATATTTTCATTCTGGTCAGAAACAATAGCGGGATCAGTTTCTGATTCAGTAATTATATTATCCTCTACTATCTCTGGTTCTGGACCATAGTCTTTATGATATGCGATAACTAACCAATCAACTTCAACATCAGAAGTTCCTAGAGTGTCGCGTATTATAAAACCTTCAGTATCACGGTCAGTTGCATATAATGAACCTGATGGTCCATGCGCTGTAATAAGTACACGATAAGGCGACAAAGGATCAATTATGTCATTAAAATCAGGATCTATTTCCTCAAAGAAAACATGAGCTCGTCCATCCTCAAGCTCAATAGTTCCAGATAATTCAATTGAAGTTTGGGTGGAAGAAACAGCATATGCATATACCTTATTGCCATTCAACGAATCAATTTGCTCAACAAATCTACCTCTAGTAGTTATTGTGCCATCTTCAGCGATTGACCACATATCGCCAATTCCAGTTATTGATCCAACAGAAAGCAATGATCCGCCGCCAACATTTACTACTCCGTATAAATCTAATGTACTTGATGATGCTGTTTGTGTAACTACATTGTCTGAAAGATCAATCTTATTGCCATCAAAATATGATGGCCTAACAAATACAGAAATTGATCCTGTATCACCTGAAAATGATTCCATTGCATAACCAACTATCTGTCCATTTTCAGTTGCTTTCATTGCATATCCTGGAGTAGATGAAGTTGTAAGCGGATCACCGACAGAAATTAATCCATTCTCACCGCTAACATATGTTGGAACACGACCAGCAAGTGCTACCGGAACATGACCATTAATATTTTGTCCTGCTAAAAATCCTGGTTGTGTTGATACAATTCCAGCGATTCTATTGTCATATTGTTCGCCAGTGGATCTTTTTATTGAATCTTTATTGTCAGCAAAAATTACAACTTCACCAGGCGCTACACTTTCTTGCGCTGGGAACATTTCTGCAAAGTCATATGATCCTGATCCCCATCCTGATGCGTTTGTTCTAATAAAATCTCCGCCCAGACCTAGAGAGCCATCATAATAAATATATTTATCAGTCTGGAGAACTCCACGATCTGATGGGTATAATTTTCCAGATATTGCCAAGTCACCATCTTGATTTATTGAAGCTACTTCTAAGTCTGATGAATTCTTAAATGAAAGCTGATATTCAGAGACGCTAGTAACATCATTTACAATAGCCATTGATACTTCTTCTTCGCTTAGACCATTCCAACCAGAGCCTCTGAACATTAGTCCATACGAATCAAAACCTTGATTTGATGCGTCAGCAACCCCTACAGGGCTTAACGCCAAATCAGTATTTGCGGTAGTAACACTCCCGTCTTGAGCAAGGACATTTATTGCCTGCCATTTTGGTTGTACATAAACATTTATGATTCCGTCACCAGATGTATGAGATTCAAGAGCGCGACCAAGTACATATCCAACGCCAGTTGCCTTCATCGCGACTCCGGGGTTAGATGATAAAGTTAGATAATCACCTGCCTCAATGGCACCGCTTTCTGTATTAACTTTCACAGGAACCTGTCCTAATAATGCTACTGGGACATAAACCCCTGACTCTTGCCATCCATCAGACCAATTACCAAGAGTGTTTGGAGCGATTGAAAATGCTCCGATAATCTTATCTGCTTCTGATGCCAAAACTGCATTTCCTAATGCATCTAAGCCTATTACATCTCCTTGGGAAAAACTTGATAATGAACCAGTGAATAGCTCTGCATAGTCACTTCCAGCAGATGCATCTATTACTCCGCCTGCTCCGTTACCTTCTATAGCTCCTAATATGGTTCCATTGCCGTCTTTAAACGCGATAAAATTACATGCACTTGTTGGATTCGTATCTAAACATGCTTGAATATCCAATCCCATGTTTGTATCAACATTTCCGTCATTGAAGAATCTGGAGATGTAATCAGTAGTACCATATGCAGTAACATACATTGCCTGTTGATCACCCATTTGATTCACATATAATGAATAACCTGTGCCTGAATTTGATGTATATAAAGTATTTCCTGTTGATGCACTATCACCCATGCTCAAGCTAACCAACCCAGCAGATGTATTTATATAATCTGTCCCGCTGTTCTCGCGAGAAATATTCAAAGCAGCACCAGTTGTAAGTGAATCATTAACTATTGATGCAATAAATCCGCCTAATTCACCGGTTCCATCAATTTCTATCTGATCATACACATATAAATCACCTGCTCCATTCGCATATGTTGGAGCAGAGGGGCTAGTCGTACTATCAATCTGAACAGCTGATCCGTAAAAATATCCTGCATAATTTTTAGTTCCACCCGATGCTCCTGCGCGTATACCATAACGATTCGCGCCAGCGTATGTAGCATCAAAATCTCCAGCATAAGCATTTGTGACTGTTCCAGTACTAGTGTGAACCAGTCCTTGTACACCATAAGCATTCGTTATCGTACCTGCATGCGACAATGCTTTTCCATATACAGCAACAGCAGTAGGAACTGTTGATCCTGCTCCAATGTTATATGCCTCACTGTAAACGCCATAAATAGCTAATTCAATTGGCGATGCGGCTGTTGATGAATTAATCGCAAAAGCCGAGACACCAACAGCCTGATTCATTACTCCTATGCCGGAATTAATAGCTGAACCGCCCAATGCGTGAATCGTTTGATCATATCCAAAACTCTCAACAGATGTATTATTTGCTTGAGCATATAATTGATAGACTCCATAAGTACCTGCCCCACCAGAAGCTGCACTACTAACTATTGATGTTGTTGACAATCCATATGAATCACCAGGCGCGCTGGCATAAGTAACGCTTGAATTATGAATAATATCACCACCAGTAAATTCCCAATGATCATTATTATAAGTAATTGTTCCGCTACCAGATGTGGCATCTTTAAAAGTCAAAACAGGATTTATTGATCCACTACCCATGTAAATTATTCCTGTACTTGGCGTGACGCCAAATGTCGAAGCACTAACATTTGAACCACCTACGGCAACACTATCTGTTGCAGTAGTTGCATATACAGTTGTTCCGCCATCTACCCATCCAATGTCATTTAGAAAAGCAACTGTTCCTGAAGCATTTTGAAAAGTGACAATTCTATCAGACAATGTTGGGTCAGTAAATGCGAATATAGTCTCAAAATCATCAACAGTATTGCCCTCAAAAACAAGTGGTCTTGTGCCTGAAAATACAGCGTTAATAAAGTTATTTACGCCAGTGACCGTATTATCCCCAGATACTGAAAAGAAGCTGGTAGAATCATTTCCATCCAACATGTCGGAATTCATTGAGTAAGGCGAAGCAACTAATTGTTTGCGTGGAGAAAGCGTTTCACCATCTATGGTCACCTGTAAATAAACTGAAGCATCATCAAAAACTGTAGTAGGTATTGCCGCGTATGAATCTCCAGTGTCTCCAAGATTTGTTGAAAAGAGTCCATCTGTTAAAACCATGCTTCTTGCAGTTGCTGTTGCACAATCAGACGCACTATTTGACCAAAGACATGTACCACCAGCTAATGAATCATAAAATTGGAATATCATGTCTATTGATGTATTAGCAATTGGAACACCGTTTGCGTTCAAAATTCTACCTTGATACGAAATCATTCTTGGAGGCGTTGCTGCAGCATTCACATCAAGATACTTTGTAAAAATAAATGAGAAAATGCAAAACAAAACCATTGTGAGCCAGATGGCTTTTGAAAATAATTTTTGTTTGGAGTCTTTTCTCATACCTCCGCGTCCGCGTACAAAATATTTTTACGCGAGCGCAGAATTATGACTGGTATATTATACCGTATTTTGCGTCTTTTGTTTGAGAGAAATATCAACAGTCAGAAGATCTGGCTCTGTTTTTTTGGAATAATCAATGGGACGAACTTCTTGTTTATCAAATTCAGGATGCTCAAATGTAATGTAGTAATTATTTGGCCCTGCTAAAAACGCATATCTGCCATTGCCATCAGTAATAGTTGATTCAATTAAACGATTAAATTCAGGTTCAAATAGTCTCACAACAGTATTTTTTATTGGTTTTCGCTTTTGCATATCGCTTACAACACCCCAGCCTTTTGTCTTATGCCACATTGTTAAAAGTCGAGTTAACGAATATATAACTATATGCAAAACAACAATACATCCGCTTACAATCGTTGGTTGTATCATGAAAATAACAATAGCTAATATCAATCCTGATATTGCTAATACATGACACACAACTCGCAAAAATCGTGTAAATAATAATTTACTCGCAGAATGAAGTGATACATCTTGTGATGGATCAAGTGGTATATTCGCAGAAATAATTATATTATCTTCTTTCACTTCAATTTTTCCGCCAAAATAAATATTTTCATAAATAACATCTTTATCTTTCCCAAACATATACTGACTAGGAAAAACAAAGCCTGTTTTTTTAACATCTAATAAATACAATCCTGGTGAAGCTTTAATAATGTATCGTCCTTGCCTATCTGATACTGTTGTCTTAATAAGCTTTCCATTGGAATCTAATAATCTAATTGTTGCAAGATCAATTGGAACTTTTGAAATTGCATTATATACAGTTCCTATATTCTTTCTGCGCCTTCTAGCAAAAAATAATGCAGGTGAACTAAACAAGTATCGTAGGAATGATAATAAATTGAATGAAGAGAATAATGCTGCAACGCCACTAACAGCTACAGCTATAGCAGCCGGTGTAGCAACATCAGCAACAACCTGAACAATCGGTAATTGCCTTATGTTGTTGATTGTATTTAATGCTGATGTAGTAGTGTCTATAACACCACCAACATCCTCATCTATCACTTGCTGAGCCTCAATGCGCTGTAATTCAATTAATGGCGCAAGAATATTATTTGTGACATTTAAAACAATTTCACTATCTTCATACCCTGTCTTACCAACTGATATCGTGTATATGCCATTTGGTACATAAAAAGCGATCGCACCATCATCATCTGTTACAAACGGGTTACTTTGTCCGTACGAATGTGCATCCCATTGAATTCTGCTGCTTCCTTCACCATAATAAACTATCACTACAGCGTCCTGTATTGGTATAACTACATCATCTAATATTTCATATATTAATCCAGAGGATACGCTATCAAATTCATGTGATTGTGCTTGCGTTTCACCATCTCCATATGACACGACAATTGTTACAACTTGCTGTCCGTCAGTTAATGGAATCACTCCTTCATATATCCCATCAGACATCTCTTCAAGCCCATATGTTGTATCACCAATAATAGCAACAACGCTATCAATCTCGCCTGTGTAATCTATTGATACAACAACGTCAGCTTGTGTTCGCGGTAAATAATCGTCGCCATCAAGTATTATCTGTCCATCCGCAACATGAATTTCTGTTGTTATATCTGGCTCATCTATTATTGAGCCACTGGTTTCAACATCATCTTCATCATCGCCTGGCGCGATAATGTCATCGCCATCTAAATCTTCTTCGTCAGTATCTCCTTCGTCAACATCCTCTTCAGCTTCATCAACACCTTGATCATCATCAACTAAATCATCTTCTTCGGAAATATCTTCGTCTATAATTTCATCATCCTGCACATCTTCTTCGCCATCATCATCTCCCCCATCATCTCCTCCACCATCACCGCTACCAGCACCGCCACCCCCTCCTATTTTTGGAATAATGGAACTCACATTGCCATCATCATCACTAACTATCGGCATTGGTATTGATCCAAATATATCTGATGTTGTTGTGTAAAACCAAACAAAGTAAGTTGCTGCTGACGATGGATTTGTAATTTTATTTAATCCATCTCCATAAGCTGACGCATTGGTTCCTATTTCAATAACAACCGTGCTTCCAGAAGTAATCGCACCACCATCACCAGCGCAAACTAAAAGCGTAATACTCTGACCTGAAAGTGTGTATCCATAATGCTCTGATCCACCACAATCTGCTGCTATAGAAAAATCAAAACCATCATCACTAATATCAATATCTTCTTTCGTTATCGACGACAAATTAAATCCTAAAGGGAAATTCAGTACAATGCTATCTCCTTCTGGAATATCAAGTGGTGTAATAATTGTATATTTGTGATTTGATGCAGTACTAATCTTAATGGATGACGGCTGGTCATAAATATCAGTAACAGTAGTTGAAGCAAATACAAAATTATTAGTGCTTAACAATAACGCAAAAAGAATTATCCAAATTTTTTTAGCGCCTCTTAACATACCTCCAAACCAACATTATTATTCCTACTAAAACTGTAATTGAAACTAGTGACCTTATAGAAAAAATCCAAACTATATGTGAATCAGTAATTATTTCCTCCCCCTCCCAAGGACTTATATTAGTACTCACGAAATATGGACCAAGCCCCCATGCAATCTGACTGCTGACTGAAAATGTTCTAGTTTGTTCTTCTGCGACACGCTTTGCTTCTGGATTTATATTAGCTTTTGATTTAAAACCAAATATATTTCTATATACCACCTCTCCAACAGGTTGAATTATTTTATCTCCTGTATTTTTTAATGTTATATATGTCGTAACATAACCATTCTTCCATTGGCAATCACTTGAAAAATCAATTAAATCATAATTGCCCTGCAATTCATCTCCATTTATTGTTATAAACAACAATGATACTACACCAGAATTTACCATTATTTGTTCTTCTGAAGTTGATTTTTCTATTATTCTTATACCTGTAATCAGAATTTGTGGCTTTGCATTAGCGTCAGGGTTAATTTCCACATCCACAACTCTTTCCTCCTGAGGAATTAACTCAAATTGTGGATTTGATATTGAAAACCAATCATTAACTTCATTTTCCAGATCATGAAATATATATTCTCCTTCGCCACTTCCAAGCTCTACTCCAATAATATCAATGTCATATTCATGGGCTGTTACATCAGTATTTTTTATAACTACTTCAGATGTTTGTTTAGATCCAGAATCTACAGAAACATCAATCACAGATGGAAAAATTGTTGCTGCATCCGCATTATTTATTAATAAAAATAAAGCCGCGATCATGATTGTTCTAATAATCGCCGACATATAACAAAGTAAGAGTTTGTGAATATGTTCCATCGGTCTCAGAACCACTAATTGATGATTTTAGTGTTAAATAATTGCGTCTCTCAAATACTGCGGACGAACCGCTAGCTACTTGCTGAAAATCTGATGTAATACCAGTATCTTGGCTATCAAATAATGAAAGCGACAATGTTTGATCTGATGATCTAGCACCATATTCTGAGCTACCAGCACTTACAGATCCATCAGAAACATCAGGAATTGTATCAGTACCATTTGTCATCCCATGATCTTCATACAAATATACACTGTAGCCATCATCTATTTCAGCAGATACTTCCATTGCAATTATTGATGTTGAAATCGTTGAGCTTGACAAAGTTCCTAATGAAACAGATGACGAATCTAGCTCATAAACATAATCATTCACACCATCTATTATTGGTAATCCGCTCGCGCCAAAATCCCAGGAATCAGTTGTTAAAGTATTAAGCACAGGATCTATTGATGTTATTTTCCCAATAGCTTCTACTTGTGAACCTCCTTCATTTTGAATCACAGCAATCATATTCCCAGATGTAAACCCTGATATAGATGTCACTGAAACAACCTGGCCAGCAATTGCGGTTGTTGCTACTTGTGATGCCCTATCCATCAAATAAACATAAAAATCTGCGGTTCTATCATAAACACCTGATCTATAGCCATAATTTACTAAAAAAGATGAACTAGATGAGTCTTTCGCTGATAATTCACCAATAGTATCTCTTAATTTGTATGAGCCAGATACTGATTCCTCATCACCACCAGCGTTTATTGAATCCCACTGAATTTGGTAATTTGTAGACGACATGTCAGCAAATACTTGAAAATGAAAACCGAAAATAACAATTATAGAAACAATTGCAATAAATGAGCCATGCAATTTCATACAAATATATTATAGTCTGAACAACAAATTGCGTCAAAAGATTATTCCGCCAACCTTAGCCGAATAATTAACCATATTTAACTTATTTTTGCTACATTTTCGACTCACCCTGTGTATAAGTCTGAATGTGTTTGTCTACGCTATAGTAGACAAGTTGCATGTGAAACAAAATATTTATCCACATAGTAATTTGCTTTTTTAATTATCATTTAAACTCCAAAATTATATGTCGCCGTGTAAATTATTATGCAAATTCAAATCAATAATGCATTAACAACACTTGAAGACTGTAATTCACAAATTTCTATCCAGTAACATAAAAAGCTCACCAATACTATAAACCGATGTGGTGACACTTAAATAAATCGCAGCCACTTGTTGTGGCTGCGATTTTCAGTATACATTACGACAAATCTTTTATACTAATTACGCTGGAATTATTTATTTATGATCAGGTCTAACAATAATGGTGACCTCGGCAGGAATTGAACCTGCAACCTTATCCTTAGGACGGATCTGCTCTATCCAATTGAGCTACGAGGCCGTTCACGTGAAACATGTGTCGTGAAATGACAATAATTACTTTTAAAACTAATGATATAATATCATAGAAATTAACTATGATCACACAATCAATTGTATATATATACATTCTCTGCCTAGTAATTATTAGTTTGCTAATTTATTTACTCATAAAGCTATCATTTAATCAAAAGAGTCAAGCGTCGCAAAATATCGATGAACGGATTCAAAATCTAAAAAACGATATATTTAGAAGCTCTGATACAGGAAAAAACGATATTTTGCTTCAAATCAACCATCTGCGAGAACAACTCGGGCAGGGAATGCAGCACTCACACTCGTCAATTCAAAAACAATTTGAACAATCAGCGCAAATAATCCAAGAAGTAACAAATCGCCTTACTGAACTTGATAGAACTAACAAACAGGTGCTTGATTTTTCATCACAATTACAAGAATTGCAAAATACTCTCAAAAATCCAAAACAAAGAGGTGTGCTTGGCGAGTATTGGCTAGAAACACTACTTAGGAATGTGCTACCGCAAGAAAGTTATAAAATGCAATACAAAATCGGAGTTGATGAAAAAACACAGCAAGCACTTATTGCTGATGCAGCAATATTTATTCGGGATCAGGTAATTCCAATAGACGCAAAATTCAGCCTAGAAAACTACAATAAAATGATGAGTACACGTGATGAGGCTGAAAGAGATAAAATTGAAAAATTATTTAAAGCAGATGTAAAGCGAAGAATTGACGAAACAAGCAAATACATTCAACAGGAGAAGGGAACTATGAATTTTGCATTCATGTTTATTCCGGCAGAAGGCATTTATTATAATCTCTTAAATGCTGAAGTCGGCGCTGGAATAAACAGCAATAATTTAGTTGAATACGCTTTTTCAAAGCATGTAATGCTTGTATCACCGACGTCATTTTACGCGTACCTACAAACTGTTTTACTTGGTCTTCGTGAACTTCAGCTTGAAAAATCAACACAAGAAATACTAAAACGTGTGTCAGAACTTGGAAGACATATAAAAAGTTACTGTGACTATCATGAAAAGTTGGGTAAAAATTTGAGTACAACTGTTAATCAATACAATCTATCTGGTGGGGAACTCAAGAAGATAGGCAAAGATGTATCAAAAATTACATCAGGACAAACAGATATTGTGATTGAGGTTGATGAAGTCCAAAAAACACTAGCTGAATAAGAATTGAATCAAAAAAGAGCCATTCGGCTCTTTTTTATTTATTTTGCTAATTTTGCTAGCATCTTTACTGATTTTGATTTTATTCTAGCTGCAGTATTCTTCTTCAAAATATTCTTGGTTACCATCTTATCAGTATGCTTATATATCTTTGCTATGTATTCACTGGCTTCAGCTGCTTTGCTACCTTCTACTGATTTACGCAGCTGTCTTCGCATTGACTCTAATTCTGATTTCTGGATTTTATTGCGCTCTGCGCGTTTTTTATTTTGTCGTAATGCTTTTCTTGCATTTGTTAAATTAGGCATAATTTCACTTATTTGAGCGTGTAGGATTTAATTGAGACAGTGCAAATATACAGAAGCATGGCTTTCATGTCAATAAAATGAATCATTTAGACACTCTTGATTTACTTTAACAAAACCTGAAACACAGTGTGTTGAGTGGCAAAATGGTATTTTTAATACGCCAGAGTTTATCAATATTTAATTAATCTCTGAACATTTGCCCCAGATCTTCTTATTACGAGAACATCTTCCTCAAATCAACTTAACAACAACACCATCAACTGCCTGAGCAAAATCCAAAACGCTTGTTTTTACAAGCTTTTCCATTTCAAAGAGTTGTTTCTGAACATCAATCATTTGTGGAAGCGAAAATCGCTTTGACTGAACAAGAAGTTTCTGTGCCGCAAAAGGATGAATACCAAGTAAATTAACAAGATCCTGCTTGGTTAAGCTAGGTTTTTCATTCATTAATGATATACATGCGATTATAAGGCGGACCTGACGAGCCAACATTGCTAAAATTTGTGAGTCAGGTGTTCCAAACTGCCTTTGTTGTTCTAATAAATTTGCTACCTGCCTACTGTTTTTTTGAAAAATCGCATCAAAACACGCAAATAATTGATCATCTGCATTTGATAAAACCAATAAATTAACATCATCATTTGTTACTTTTTGTCCTTTGCAATAGCCAACAAGCTTATCTATCTCACATGATAATTGCCAAGCATCTGTACCAACCGATCTAATAATTAAAGCGATAATGGTATCGCTAATTTGCACATCCTTTTTTTTAACATAATCGCGCACCCAACTAATAGCTTGTTTCTCTGACATTAAATTATGCTCATAAAAATATATGTCATTAGCACCATCAAATGCCTTGGCTATTGCATGCTTTTTGGCTTTTTCTGTATCTATTTGATCAACTACAATTACTATTGTTGATTCAGGAATCTTAGATAATAAATCACAAACATTTTTTTGATCTGTTTTTTTAACATTGGACAGTAAATTTTTGATTATTATCATCCGCTTAGGCGATAAAAATGGTGGGGTACTTATTGCCTGCGCCATTTCACCATATACGAAATTCTTATCTGATATATCAAAAACGCTAATATTTGTTCCAAGCTGATCAAATTTATCCAAGAATCTCTCACGCATGGCATTTACTTGTTCTTTTGAAGAATATGAATTCTCACCAAAAATAAAAATCAACATACTGCGCCCAGTTTAACATAAACTAATCCGTATGTTGACCTTATATTCTTCACATAAGCGACGATCGTCAATAATGTGATGTATTTTTATAATAAAATTAAAGTAGATATTAATAATTTCACCAATCCTTGAGCGCCTCACCCCAATTCTTTCCAACCTCAACATCAACAATCAACGGAACTTCACTTTTCCAAACACTTTCCATTATTTCTTGTATTCTTCCAACAGCCTTATCAATATCTGAATTCTTGGTTTCAAATACTAATTCATCATGAACTTGCAATAACATTCTGATATCAAGCCGGCTTTTTTCAATATAATCTTGTACTTTTATCATTGCTATTTTAACTAAATCAGCTTGCGTTCCCTGAATTGGCATATTTACAGCCATGCGTTCTGCTGCACTGCGAAGTTGCTGAATCCCTGAATCAATATCTGGCAAATATCTTCGTCTTTCAAACAATGTTTTGACATAACCATTCTTATGGGCAAACTCTTTTATGTTAGTAATGTATGCGGAAATTCCTGGATGAAGTTCAAAATATCTTTGCAAAAATACTTCTGAAGCTTCTTTTGAAAGACCGCTTGATCTAGCTAAGTTACGCGATCCCATACCATATAAAATTCCAAAATTGATTGCCTTCGCAGCACTTCGTTCTTCTTTTGTTACTTCAGTTTCTTCTTTCTCTAATATTTCAGCCGCTGTTCTCTTATGAATATCTGCGCCGTCTTGGAATGCTTTAATAAAATTCTCATCACACGACATAACAGATGCCAATCTAAGTTCAAATTGTGAATAATCACACGCAACCAAGCTATATCCGCGCCTTGCCACAAATGCATTTCGTATGGCTTTACCAATTTGAGTTCTTACAGGGATATTCTGTAGATTCGGATCTGATGATGACAATCTCCCTGTCGCTGTAACAGTCTGATTAAACGAAGTATGTATGCGTCCTTCTTTATCAATCAGTTTAGGAAGTGCATCAATGTAAGTTGATTTTAGTTTCGCGAATTCACGATATTGCGAAATAAGAGGAATTATTTCATGTGCCTCCCAAAGCTTTTCTAATTCTGGCGCCGCGGTTGATAATCCTGTTTTTGTTTTTTTAATCTTTTTTGTCGGCAGATTTAATACTTCAAAAAGAATATGTGCAAGCTGTGAAGGGGATTGAATATTAAATTGCTCGCCAGCAATCGCATATATTTTCTTTTCAAGATTTCCTAATTCGCGCCCAAATTGATCAGATAGTGAACTAAGATACTTTTTATCAACTTCAATACCCTCATGCTCCATTAAATATAAAATACGAACAAGTGGCATTTCAATATCAGACGCCAATTCTGAAAGGCTATCTTTGCGCAACAAATTATCAAGCTTTTTATACATCTTAATAACAGCCAACACACAATCTTTAGCGCTTGAATTATCAGCTATTCTAATATCAGAATATCTCTTAGCACATGAAGCAATATCAAATCCTCTATCGTGTGAAGCGTGTAAATATGCCGCAACCATTGTGTCAAAAATTCTATTTTTTATATCTATGTCAAGAATGTGCATTAATGATTTTAAATCATGCCCAACAATTAATTCAGCTTTTTTGATCAATTCTTTTGCACGATCCATGTCTTGTAAACTATTCGTGATCGCAAAGTATGAACCATCTGAAATTGCGAGCTCAATTTTGCCAGCGCCAAATAATGTTTCTTGTCCGCGACGAGCAAAAACATACAAAGTTTTTGCTTTTAAGGTTTCAACTCCAACTGTTTTAGTTTTCCTATTTAAATACAAATCAACATTACCAGCGTCTTCTTTTTGATATTTTAGCAACATCTTTCTGAACCCAAGATGCTCAAATTTTGGAAGTAATGTTTCAAGATCTGGTTCTCTAAACTTTACATCAGATAATTTAAATTTATTTAATTTAACATTATCTACTAAGCGAACAAGAATTTGTAAATCCTTTAGTTCCTTTTGCTTACCGTCTAACCTGGAAATATATTTTTTCTCCAAGGTGCCATCCTCAAACGCGCGCCAAATATTATTTATTGAACCATATTTTTGCAAAAGCTCAATCGCTGTCTTTTTACCGATTCCTGCAATTCCAGGAATATTATCTGACGGATCTCCCATTAAGGCTTTTAAATCAATGAGTTGGCTTGGCTCAAGTCCATAACGCTCAACTACAGCTGATTTATTATATTCTTTTGTCTCTGAAATTCCTTTTATAAACGCAACTACTTTGATGTTATCATCTACAAGCTGAAGTAAATCCATATCTCCACTTATTGCAATAACTTGCGTATCACCGCTACCGTATCGTTTTGATATAGTGGCGATTATATCGTCTGCTTCATATCCTTTGACCGACAAGGACATAACACCATAATCATTCAGGATATCCTTTATAACATCAATCTGCGCGTATAATTCATCTTCTTTTTTCTCACGCGTTGCCTTGTATTCTGTGTAAGCTACATGGCGGAATGTTGGCCCTTTTAGATCCCATGCGACGACTATATAATCAGGTTTATACTGCTCCCGCATTTTTTCAAAAATATTCACAAATCCATAAACAGCATTTACAACAGTGCCGTCTGACGCAGTTAATGGAGGGATTGCATGCCAGGCGCGATGCAATAAAGCATTTCCATCAAGAACAAGAAACAATTTTTTAGATTTCATACATAAATAGTGTACTAAATTTTAACAGCTCGCGCATTAAAACAGAACGCCCCGAACAGACTACGCATGTTCGGGGAAAGCTTGAGAGGAATTTTAGGGTCGGACCGCGCTGCACCATTCACGGCATCGCCGGGAGTATGACACGCGACGAGCAACGACACCGATTAGCATGGTGGTTTGCGGTCCGACCCGGGTCCATGAGCAGAGCCATGTGCGGAGAGACGGGGTCCCTCATAATATCGCCAGCTGCTGACTCACGAAGCAGTGGCGAATAATTAGAGCTGTGAGCTCACGCACCGACCAGGCAATGCCTTAGACCCAAGACCCAACCGTGAACGCCTCGCTTTCGCAAAAGCGAACACGATTACTTGAGGTGTTGAGACGGGCGCGCTGGGTTCTCCCAGTTTCAGCGCGCCCGTCTCGAGCCTTGGCCCAATCCCTCCAAATTGGACTTTTAGCTCTTGCATCCCATATTTTGCACTCACAAAATCATTGCGTCAAAAATAACTGTGGATATATAACTAAAAATCGCTAAGCAACTCACGAAATCAGACTTTCAGGAGTCGAACTTCCGGACATTCAACTCTCCATATATACATGACTAGTATCTGGTCAACACTAAGTGTTGGCCAATTAATTTAGCCAATTTTAGCTATAATTCAAAATATGTTTATAAAATTGGTTTAAGATATAATATTCATATATGCAATATACTCAAAAAACCCTTGAGCAATACTTTGTAGAGTTTGGTATTACTGATCCTGATAGAAAAGCAATGCTCCTGCCTAGGATCACAGATCTAATTTATGACCGTAATATTCATGTAATTAATTTTGAAAAAGAAACAGATGAATACAAGCGCAATCAAATAGAGCAGGGAATTATAGAGCTGGATAATCAAATCAAAAATCAATTTGAAACATTATGAAACCAACTGCTTTAATCATATTGGACGGATTCGGTATCGCGCCACCATCTGACTCTAATGCAGTATGGAGTGCTAACACGACATTTATTGACTCTCTTATAAACACCTTTCCAACACATCTTCTCCATGCTTCTGGAATAGAAGTTGGTCTACCAAAAGGCGAAGTCGGAAACTCTGAAGTTGGTCATCTCACGATAGGATCTGGAATTTTGCGCTATCAATCATTACCAAGGATTGATAAATCAATTGAATCTGGGGATTTTTTTGAACTTAATAAACTAAATGCAATAGCTGACTATCTGAAACAAACAAAAGGCAAATTGCATATTATCGGACTAATAGGGAATGGTGGAGTACATTCTCACGACAGACATTTACAAGCTATTTTAAAGTGGGCACGAAATAAAAAATTGCATAAAAACACATTTATTCATGCATTTTTAGATGGTAGAGATACGCAAAAAGACATTGGATCCTATTTCATGCAAGAACTTATTGAGTTTTGTGAAGATAATAAGATCGCTGGCATAGCATCGGTTTGCGGTAGAAAATGGGCTATGGATCGTAATAATAATTGGGAAAGGATAAAGAAAGCGTATGACGCAATCGTTTTTGGCAAAGCATTGATGCAAAATGATCCAGTGGTTGCTATTAAAGCGTCATACGATAAACAAATCTATGACGAGGAGTTTGAACCTATTGTTATCACTGATAAAAATAATGCTCTGATCGCGACTCTAGAGGATGGTGATGCTGTAATCATGTTTAATTTCCGCGCTGATCGCGCAAGACAACTAACAGACGCTATTGTAAACAATGCATTTAATAAATTTGAAACAAGAAAAGCTAATATCCGTGTACTCACTTTCACTGAATACGAAAAAAACATGCCAGTTGATGTACTTTTTGAGCCTGAGCTTATAAATAACCCAATTGCTAAAGTCATATCAGACGCAGGGCTTAAACAACTTCACATAGCTGAAACTGAAAAATATGCTCATGTAACCTTTTTCATTAACGGTATGGTTGAAACAAAATTTGCAGGCGAAGATAGAAAGCTTATTCCATCACCTTCAGTATCAAGTTATGACGAATGTCCTGAAATGTCCGCAGACTCTGTGACTAGCAAAATAATCGAATCTCTTGATAAACAATTGTATGATTTCTATGTAATTAATTATGCAAATCCTGACATGGTTGGGCATACTGGAAATCTGGAAGCAACAAAAAAAGCTATTGAGGCAACGGATCGGTATTTACAAATAGTAGTATCAAAAATTCTAAGCTTAGGCGGATCAGCATTTATTGTCGGAGATCACGGAAATGCAGAAGAATTAGTCCACCCTGTCACAGGACAAATTGATAAAGAACATAATAACTATCCTGTGCCGTTTATTTTGGCTGGCGATAGATTCAAGGGAATGCGAAATAAAGAAGTCACGCCTGAAAATCTATATTTACAATCAACAATAGGCATACTTGCTGATGTTGCTCCAACAATATTAAAAGCAATGGATTTACAAATACCGCCAGAAATGACGGGTACAGCGTTATTTTAACATTAAGTTTGTCGAAATCAGACCTTTCAAGAAGGTCTGACTTGGTTAAAGACCATCTTTGTATTTTATATTGACACACTTCCAATTAACCACTACTATTCTCTTCTTGGATTTCAAATCCGAGATCAACACCTCCCACAAGCACTCTGCCTTAGCAGAGGAGGAAGCGACATGAAAAAGCTCTTCAATGCGATCTGGAATCTCTCATACGAACAGCACAATACGATCATGCTCGCTTGTGCCATCTTACTGGCACTTGTGTTGTTCATCGTGCGCGTCTATATGTACGATAAGAACGCAAACGCTGAAGCTACGGCCAGCACTTCGGTGCTCGAAGAGGACTGTGACTTCCACAACATCTACGAAGAATATATTGAACTGCAGATCGAACAACTCCAGATGAACCGCGCCTGCGCAGTGCTTCCGACAGAGCATATCCTGGGCGACACCAAGCTCATGAACGCTTGCATGGGCGAGCCGGCCTTCCCGTGGTTCACCACGACCTGTACCGAGCTCCGCCAGAGGGTCATGAATAAACACGCCTGGTTGCAGAGCAGGATCAATGTCGTGGACGAAGCCTGTGCCGCCGCCTACATCGACTGCGCGGCGATCAAAAGGATCAGGATCTTCTGATCGCCTCACTCCACACGCTCTCGACCCCGAGCCACCAGGCCCGGGGTTCGCTGCATCAAGGAGGCCGGGGGCATTCGCCCCCGGCCTTTTTAAAACTCACGCTACTTATCTTGCTGATCCAACTGCCCGCTCGTTCTATAATTTAACATCCACTTTCACTCCAACAGGGCAATGATCAGAACCAAATACATCTGTCATGATCATTGCTTCTTTTATTTTTGGCGCTAATGATTTACTCACCCAAAAATAATCTAACCTCCACCCAACATTTCGCTCTCTTGCATGCGTCATCGCATCCCACCAGGAATACATATCTTTTTTATTAGGATATTTATATCTAAAAGTATCTATAAATCCCTTATTTTCAAGTTTATCCAGCCAAACACGCTCAATAGGCATAAAACCTGAATGCTTTTCATTAGCTTTTGGACGAGCAATGTCTATTTCATGATGCGCAGTATTCAAATCACCGCAAAGCAAAATAGGCTTCTTACCATTATATTCATCCAATAATTCATAAAATCGCTTATAAAACTTGATTTTATAATTTAGACGCTCCTGATCTCTTCCTCCGTTTGGAAAATACACATTAAATAAATAAAAATCTTTGTGCTCTGTTAAAATTATTCTACCCTCTTCATCTAAAATCTTGTCGCCAAATTGAGAAATCTGCATCAATGGCTTTGATTTAACGAGCGTCGCAACACCACTATAACCTTTACGAGGTGCGCTATTCCATATTCCAGTATATCCATTTGGATGGATAATATTCTCTGACAATTGATCAATACTCGCTTTTGTCTCCTGCAAGCATAGTATGTCCGGACTTGTTTTTTCAAGCCATTTCAAAAAACCTTTTTTAGTTGCCGCACGAATTCCATTTACATTCCATGAAACAAGTAGAGGATATTTTTTCGGCATATAACCTAAAGATGAAATTATGAAACTGTAATCGTAATCCTAGCATCAACAGCGTCAGCGAGCTTACGCAGAAAACCAATTGACGGATTTGATCTCCCTGATTCAAATCTTGAAATTGCAGATTGCTTTGTACCAATCTTTTTCGCTAACTGCGATTGCGATAGTCCGTTTTCAATTCTTCTTTCAATAAACTTTTCCACTAAAGCAAACTCTGGGCCTAATTCAATATATGCTTTTTTAATTTGCTTATCCTTTAATAATCGTGCTTTAAGTTTTGTATATTGTTCCATATACGATTAATATAACATATATGTTATATACTCACAACTGTCTTTTGCGACTCTGTGCTTTCTTAATTTCTAATAACTGTATCTTGTTGCTTTTCTTTATAAAACCACTTAATACAACAATTATCTTGTCGCCAACAAAAGTATAAATAAATCTTATTTCCTGCATACCGCGAATTCTAAGCTCAAATAATCCTTCGCCAATATTTTTACTATGAGGCATGCGTAAATTACTATTATATTTTTCAAGCAAATCAAAAGTGCGCAAAACTTTTGCTTGTACTTGTTTATCAAGCCCTTTGATAAAAGACTCAATATCTGGGTGAGAAAAATATATTTTCATTTTTGCGCTACAATTAATATTTGATTTTATAATATTTTTCAAAGGCCTCGGGGAGCTGGGAGTGAAGTGGTGACGGAAGCGAATTAATGTCAAACCACCCAATATCATCAAATTTATGCGGTTCGCCAATCCCAACCTCTTCGGGATTTAATCTAGCTTTGAAATCTAATGCGATCCAATGGGTTTCAATTCCATTTTTACTTCTATGAACATCGCGATACCCCATGAATTCAATATCATGAGCTAGAGCGCAATATTCTTCTTTTATTTCTTTTCTTACACATTCAAGAACATTTTCTCCTAACTCTAATCCACCTCCTCCGACATCCCAATGTCCTTGTTCATCACGACAATTATTTGACCTTTTATGCATCAACAATTTCCCATTGCCATCATTGCAATGAAATACTACACACACTCCAATATAATCAACGCCTTTTTGCATATGCTGATATTGTACATTAAAAACAAACACCCGCCGACAAGCGTCAGCGGGACCACAATGGCAGAGCCGGTTTGCTCTACGAGTGCGTAATGAGCAGGACAAGAAACCCGCCAACTGCCATGATAGCAGTGCACCAATTCTCAAGCTTGAGCATCGACTTTCGTCCTAGCCATAGCTCAAACCAATATTGCTTTTCCTGAATATTGAACGGATCGTTTGCTGCTCTCATCAAACTATAGATCTCAATAGACCATGAGATCATCTGCATGGCAATGATGATTAGAAAGTACCCAAGTAGTATGTAATTGATCCATGGTCTGAAGTGCTCTCCCATAAGGGAGTATACGCTTACGCATTTCCACCCTGGATCACATGAAGTAATTGCATCTACTGCAGCAAAGAAGCTTGCTAGTGAAACAATGAGCAACATAATCATCGTAAAACCGATGATATGGTCTGATTTATATCCCCAATAAAGTTGGCGGTCTTGTGCATCTCTATCACAGATATTCAAGCGACCCATCACACAAAACATCACAAACCTCATGATGATATTAATCACCAAAAACCAAGCCATTGATTCAGCGAAAAGGGTCATCGTGCTTTCTCCTGCTCAATCCCGAAATGGGACTGAAAGCCAATTATTTTGTAGCACTGAACAATTGAATCGTCAATAAATATAGCTAAAAATAGCCATGCCTATATTGACAGGTGTCTGTTGAGCATGTATTCTAATTGGCTGCTGAGTCCAGCAGATTGGCCAAACTCACACACCGAGGAGGTTCACGTGGCCAAACCCGGTTGCACCTTCGATACCATGATGCCGTGGCAACTGTTCTACTTCGCAGAGGAATACCTCGACAGCGTGGTCGTCACTGTCCTCGTGACCCCGGAGGAGGCCGGGATCCTGTTGCTCGCCGACGGCGTCAACCAAGGCATCGGCGTCTCGCTCATCACGAGCGAGGTCATGCGGGTCTTGTCCCGGCTCGGGTTCGTCGAGAACATCGGCGCCAAGTCTGGTCGCACGGCCTGCCACCACTTCACGGACAAGGCCGACGCTCGGCTGCGGTTCGAGCCGCGACAGGACGATGAGCGCTGGATCTCCCTCGAGCAGAGGAGGGAGCTCCATGCACCGCAATGGCACAGCGACCTCGAGCGCATCGCTGGCCCACAGGCCGCGATCGTGCGCGATCGCTACATGACCGACCAAGTCATGTTCAAGGCCAAGTGCGAACGCAACGCCGCGGCGCGCCGCCACAGGCGTACGCACCTCAAGCTCGTCTAGCTCGACTCAACCGTCGAGCCCCGTCGGCCGTGTCCATTGGACGCGGCCGATTCGCTTTTCAATTGACAATACCTCTTTTTTTGCATATTCTTGCCATGCTAAATGCCCCCGTAGCTTAATGGATAAAGCAGGACTCTTCTAAGGTCTTGATGTAGGTTCAATTCCTGCCGGGGGTACCAGCAGATGGCGGCCATGGTGAAATGGTTATCACAGAGGTTTGTGGAACCTTTATTCCGGGTTCAATCCCCGGTGGCCGCCCCATAACAAAATCTCCCATAAGGGAGGTTTTGTTTTATAGATTTCTAGCCTTTTCCGTGAAATTTCTTATGAATATTTTTTAATTCTTTATTTGTAACATGAGTATAAATTTGTGTTGTGGTGATTGACTCATGACCAAGCATCATCTGGACTGATCTAATATCTGCACCATTTCTTAACAAATCAGTTGCAAAAGTATGTCGCAAAGTATGAGGTGTTATTCTTTTTGTAATTCCAGCAGATGTAGCATATCGCTCAACAATTCTCTGCACTGACCGTGGGGAGAGAGGCAAAATATCTCTTCTGTGCTTTGCTCTGTCATGACTCACAAACAAATACGGAGACACATCTGATCTAGCATCCAAGTAATTCTTAACTGCCGTAATAGTTGTATCTGACATAAAAACAACCCTATGCTTACTTCCTTTACCTTTAACTGTAAATTCAACTCTTTTTAGGTTCACATCCTTAACTTTTAACTCTGAAAGCTCTGAAACTCTAAGCCCTGTTGAGAATAACATTTCAAGAATTGCTCTGTCTCGTTTTGCTATAATCCCATTAGCGTCCTTTGTTGCATTTATAATCCTTCGTAATTCATCTTCTTCCAAAAACTCAATTTTTCTAGTGCCTGTTTTTGAAAGTTCAATTTTGTCTGCCATCATTGTCTTAATGTCGCGCTTTGCTAAAAATTTCAAAAACGATCTAAGGGCGATTAAGTGATAATTTTGCGTTGATTTTTTCAAATTCACATCATCCCGACCTTCAACAGCACGATTAAGATACAATCTATATCTACGAATCATTTCTTGATCAATTTTCGCAGGCGATGGATATTTTGCCCAATCTGCAAACCGTTTAAGATAAAAATCGTAATTACGAATTGTTCGTGCTGAACGCCCTTTTTCAACTTCTAAATATTCTAAAAATAAGCAGATGCATTTTTCAAGATCATTTTGCTTTGACATATAGTCATATTATACGACACAAGCTCATACTATCAAAACAAATTGACAAAAATAACATAATTAAGCTAGTATACGCGCATAACTAAATGTCGTTTACCAAGGTTTGGCGACAGAGCAGACGCCTTACTTAGATAAATTGACCTAATAAATACATATGCTCGATAAAGCAAAAAAACAAAAGCTCATTGCAAAGTACAAGACTCATGAAACAGATACAGGGTCGCCACGGGTACAAATAGCTATACTTTCAGAGGAAATCAAAGAGCTCACAGCGCACTTGAAAAATCATAAAAAGGACTTCAGCTCACGACGAGGACTTATTAAAAAAGTTACAGAAAGACGAAGATTGATGAGATATATCAAGAGAGAAGACGAAAAAGCATATAGAGATATAGTGGAGGCACTAAAACTTCGCCCGATTAACGAATAAACAACCAGCCCGGCCGCAAAGCGGTTCGGGCTGAAGTTTTTTAAAAAATATTTATTTTTATTTATGTTGGATACTCCAAACAGACGCATCGGTGTTTTCATTGATGTGCAAAATATGTACTACAGCGCCCGTAATATTTTCAATCGCAAAGTCAATTTCCCACAAATAGTTAAAGAATCCGTGGGTAACGGGCAATTAGTCCGCGTACTTGCTTATACTGTTACAACAAAGGCTGGTGAAGAAAACCCATTCTTGGATGCCCTTGAGAAATCTGGGATGGAAGTAATCGCAAAAGACTTAGTTGAATATCAATCAGGTCAGAAAAAAGCAAACTGGGATGTTGGTATAGCAATAGACATTGTCCGCATGCTTGATATGCTTGATGTTGTTGTGCTCGTATCAGGAGATGGTGATTTTGTACCACTTGGTGATTATGTGCGAGGACATGGCAGATTATTCCATGTTGTCTCTTTCCGCGAATCAACATCGTCAGAGCTTCTTGAGGTAGCTGATATTTATACTAATCTTTCAGAAAAACCAGATACCTACCTAATGCCTGAAGTTGAAATAAAAAAACCAATTTTGCGCAGAAAATCAATATTAAAAGATGTTTGATTTTCACCCGTTTTCAAACGGGTAGAGTTAATAACACCCTTTGTTAACTCTAATTGTTTGAAAATAATTCACTAATCGTCGGATTGAGACGAAGAGGTAAATTCAAGTATTTACTTGATGCCTTTGGCCTCAAACCGACAACAATATTTATGGAACAGAAAACATTTTCCTGTGAAGTTGGTGGGAAAACCATCACAATTGAAACAGGTAAGTTTGCACAATCCGCAAATGCAAGCTGCACAGTTCGTTGTGGAGACACTGTAATTCTCGCGACAGCCGTAATGTCAAAAGAAACAAAGCCTGATATGGGATTTTTCCCGCTAATGGTTGATTTTGAAGAACGACTTTATGCTGCTGGACGAATAAAAGGATCGCGATTCATAAAACGCGAAGGCAGACCAACCGACGAGGCGGTTTTAGTTGGTAGATTTATTGATAGAGCTATTCGCCCTTTGTTTGACGAACGACTACGCAATGAAGTTCAAGTGATTGTAACTGCACTATCGTTTGATGGAGAAAATGATCCAGATATTCTTGGTCTGATCGGAGCATCATGTGCATTGCACATTAGCGACATCCCTTGGAATGGGCCAATTGGCGCTTTGCGTATATCTCAAAAATCAGGAAACTGGATGATCAACCCATCTTATGAGCTAAGAAAAACAACTGATTTTGATCTAGACCTTGCAGGAACAACAAAAAAAATAATAATGATCGAGGCACGAGCAAATGAGGTTGACGAAGATACAATGGCAAAAGCATTTGAGTTCGGGATGAAAAATATAAATCCAATAATAAAAATGCTTGATGAGGCGCGTACTGCAATTGGAAAAGAAAAAGCTGACATTCTAGAACCTTTAACTGACGAACAAAAAGCTAAGCTTGAACATGAGAATCAAATAATAAAAATCAGCGAAGACTTCATGCGACCGATCTTTGAAGATCAAATAATCAAAGGGGTACTGAAGTCAAAAAAATTAATCTCACAAGCTCGTCACGATCTTGAGGATAAATTAGTTGAATTCATGGAAAAACAAGGCTTAACTGATGAAGATATTAAATTTGCGATTAATAGGATTTACGAATTTACACAAAGAGAAGCGTCAAGATTGATACTAGAACAAGGAAAACGAGTTGATGGACGATCATTAACACAAATACGAAATCTCGTTTCTGAAGTTAATCTATTACCACGCGTTCATGGATCAGGAATGTTTATGCGCGGAACAACTCAAGTGCTTTCCATTTGTACACTCGGTGCTCCTGGAGATGAGCAAACTTTGGATGGTATGGAACTTGTTGGTCAAAAACGATATATACATCACTATAATTTTCCTCCATTTTCTGTTGGCGAGGCAAAGGCATTGCGAGGAACAGGTCGTAGAGAAATTGGTCATGGCGCATTAGCTGAAAAGGCGCTGGAAGCTGTTATCCCAACTAAAGAAGATTTCCCATATACAATCCGTGTTGTATCTGAAGTTCTTGATTCTAATGGATCAAGTTCAATGGCATCAACTTGTGCTTCAACGCTTGCTCTCATGGATGCTGGAGTGCCAATAAAAACTCCAATAGCAGGAATAGCAATCGGGCTTGCAACTGATGGCAATAATTGGAAAGTTTTAACTGACCTGCAAGATATTGAAGACGGACCTGGTGGAATGGATTTTAAGATAACTGGATCTAAAACTGGTATTACTGCAATCCAAATGGATACAAAAACAGAAGGATTGAGTATGGAAATAATAAAACAGGCTCTTACGCAAGCATATAATGCGCGAATGGAAATATTAGAAGTGATTACAAAAGCGATACCTGAACCACGAGCTGAATTATCACAACATGCCCCTAGAATTATCAAAATCCGCATAAATCCTGAAAAAATTCGTGAAGTTATTGGATCTGGTGGAAAGACAATCAATGAAATTATTGAAAAAACAGGTGTTACAGCTATTGATATTGAACAGGATGGGCTTGTCTTTATTACTTCTGTTAATGCCGATGGCGCTCAAAAGGCACAAAAATGGATTGAAGACATAACACGCGAATTAAAAGTTGGTGAAGTATTCAATGGAAAAGTTGAAAGATTAATGGATTTCGGAGCAATTGTAAGTATATTGCCAGGACGAGACGGCATGGTTCATGTTTCAGAGCTTGCGCCATGGCGCGTTGAAAAAGTATCTGACATTGTAAATATAGGTGATGAAGTAAAAGTAAAAATTATTGAAATAGATTCTGTGAGCGGCAAAACCAGTCTTTCAATGAAACAGGCTGAAGGCAATATTTATACAGAAGAAATGAAAGCAAAGGCTCAAGCTCCTGGTATGGGCGCTCCACGCCCAGGTGGCCATCGAGCTAGCGGCACAAGACATCACGGCGACAGACCACGCAGTGATCACCCTCGTGGCCCACGCTCACTACGCCCAACGCCTCCTGTTCCACCAGCTCCAAAACGATAAAAAAAATAAGAATCCTCGAGCTAAACCTCGTGGATTTTATTTTACTTCGTTCCACGACAATAGCTAGACCTTCCCAGAAGGTCTAGCTATTGTCACCGCCCCCAAACCTAGGATCGTGGGGCTTTATCTTGTACTTCCCATTAATCTATGCTAACCTCAATTTCGCACCTCCAACTGCACGAAAGTATGAGGTAAACCATGAAGAAAAGGGATATGTGCAAGCAAAAGTGGACGCTGTTGGTTCGCCAGATCACAGCGCACATGAAGAGCTATCCTAGCATCCAGATCTCGTTCCCAGTGCCACCAGGCCTTACAACGGGCGACCTTAAGCCATGCGTCAATGGAGGCGTGGAACTGACGATCAACGGGGAATGCACAGATCTCCAGTTCTGCTATGACCTCGACCGCTACGGCACTTTCACGCTGGTCGAGATCAACCTGGCACAGAGCTACGGCGCAGGTTCTGTGACCATCGTGCTGAAGAAAGGTGGTCTGTCCGCCAAAACCAGTGGAAAGGTACCAGACCAAGAGCGAGTGATCAGGCTGTCCAACGCCATGAGCGCTATGGATGTTGGACGCGATGTGAACAGCACTGTCGAGCAGGTTCTCGATCTCATCGTACAGGCCCTGCTCGCCTAGTACGCCAAGCGCCCATCAATCCGTCTCAAGAACGCCCCAACCGGCGTTCTTCGTGCTTTTAGACAAATATATTGGAATTATGTCTCCAACACTAATTCTGCTTATTGATGATATTAATGTACAATATCAATATATTTTATGAACAATCTTTCTATTTCTTTATCAGAACCATCTAAACGGTATTTGCGCTCACAAAAAAAATACATATTAACCTCATTAGCAATAATATTGCTTGCATGTGTGATATTTCGTATTTGGAACGCAAGAGATAAGAGCACTTTTGTTTATCCAGAAGAATCTATTATGACTATTGGCATAGTACTAACACCAACAAATACATCAATATTGCACAATAATGTTGGATCTAAGATCATAATGCCTAATTCAGGATTGGACTGGGATAACGCAATGAGACTTGCGAATAGCCAACTTTCCATACATTTAGATAATAATGGATCAATTTTTGCTCTAACATTAGATCATGAACTTGATAGTTCCCAAATTAAGACACTTGAAAATCAAGGAATATTTACTTATCTATTAGAAAGTAAAACATTGATATCAAATAAAGCAGTACAACCTCAAACAAGGGACCATTTTTACATTTCACTAATGCCATTATGGCCTTTTTTTGATGGTTTTATCAGATCAGGTAATGAAAATGGATCGCTTAATATATCTAAAAACAAGATGTCTTTAAATAACCTTGGTACAAAGCAAGAAACACAATTTAATGGCTTATATTTACCAAAAGATGCACAAGTAGTTCTTTATTCATCTTCATCTCTGATGCAAAATAACACTATTTCGCCAATATTAAATGATTTGTTATCAACTTCAACAACATTTATACAATCTATTATTTCAAATAATTCACCATGGAGAATGATTATATTTAAAAATAGTGATAACAAACTGGTATACACGATTCAGCTAGAAGAAGAAATTGATATTGAACAATTAACAACACTTGCAAAACAGCTTGTACAGTCAATTAATTTGTCTACGCAAGCGTTGACAATTGATGATAATTCTCAATATCAAGAGCTAATTGCATATAATGATGATATTGATATATCTATATTAACTGAAAATGGTGCAAGCTTTATCCATGCCTCGTCATCAACATCTAATATTAATGTAACTCAAGCAAATGGATCAACATTGATATCAAATATTGATTTTACGCAAACATTAGAGAAAAATGGTGATGGAGAACAGCTAGAGAATGAAGTTATAGCTTACGCAGATATTTCTGTTTTGAAGAACAACCTAAACTCAATACCAAGCAATATTCTAATAACAAGCTTTTCAAAATTAATAATCAATGACAATAATTTGCAACTATTTTGGTAATCCACACAACCTGTGGATAAACTATGAGTAATCAATAACTTATCCACAGTTATCGACGCGCTTGATGAATACAAAATGTATAAAAATAGAAAATAGCCTGTATTTACGGGCTATTTTCTTGTTGACTTTTGTTGTTCAAAATCATACAATATTAGTGTAAATCGCTCTTTTAACAACACCTGATTATGACATCAGGGGAAGTTTCCCGAACCCACTTTCGGGGAACAGCCCTACTGCGCTGCGGTGTTAGTTCGCTTGCATTTTTGGGGAACAAGCGGATAGAACGCGGCGAAGCCGTCAAACCGGTCCAGCCAATACATGGCAGGGCAGTTGTCCTTTAATAGGTCAATGGTTGACGCCGATGGACGCTGAGTCGTGTGCAAAATGACATTTTGCTCAAAACCCAGCGCCCGCACGGTGTCCCAACACCTATCTCGGGCGCGATTTTGCTCCAGAATATATACTATAAGTCTGTTGAGCCCTCCGCGCCCTTTTCAGTTTCAATAAAAATATGTATGATTTGAATATATTAGACTGTAATGAACGATAAATATGAAAAAACAATTTTTAGATGAAATAAAAATTAGACTAGAAGATGAATTGAAACAACTTACAAAAGATTTGGGGAATTTTTCAAAAAAAGATACAAAGGCTGTACGAGCTGATTATGTAACACTTTTTCCTGAATATGGTGATGATGAGGATGAAAATGCTGGTGAAATCGCTGCGTATAGCAATAACCTTGCTCTTGAAGATAAGCTTGAAAAAGAAGTACGCGATATAACGAATGCACTGAAGCGCATTGAAAAGAACCAATATGGTAAATGCAGGTATTGCAGGCAGGAAATATCTGAAGAAAGATTGCGGGCAAGACCTACATCAACATCTTGCATTGCCTGTAAAAAGACTCTTACTCAAGAAATATAATGAAAATACAAAATCAGGCAATCATCTTAGGAACGATCGCGACAATAGTTGATGTTGTAATGAAATATTTATCAATAAAACAGCCCAATTTGGGCTGTTTTGGCAATATATTTTGTTTTTCATTATTCAAAAATTATGGAGTAGCATTCAGTTTCCAAATACCGATGCTGCTAACAATTATCTTATCTTTGGCGATCATATCTATAATATTTGTGTATCTTTGCAAACATTTTAAAACAAAACCTTACATATCGTCTGGGATCATTTTGATCTTATTCGGCGCCTTAAATAACCTCATTGATAGATTGATTAATAACTCAACCACAGATTACATTATATTTTTTGGCTTATCAGCAATAAATTTAGCAGATATCCTCATACTAGCTGGCGCATTTACAATCTTGTGGTATAGTAAATGCAAGGAAGACAATCGAGCGTGATAATACACTCCCATCATCTAGAATGTATGGGCTCTTATTTTATCTATTCTTCTGCGCATATTGGACTAAATGCTGTGCGTATTAGTGTTGAAGCTGATGTCTCTGCAGGACTTCCAAGATTTACTATTGTTGGGCTTCCTGATACTGCAATATCTGAATCACGCGAACGAATCCGTTCAGCAATAAAAAATGCTGGTTTTTCATTCCCAAGAACTCGTGTCACAGTGAATTTAGCGCCGGCTGACATTAAAAAACAAGGACCTGTTTATGATTTACCAATAGCGCTCGCTATTTTGATGGCAACCGGAGTGATATCAAACACAACTTTTCTGAAAGAAACTGCATTTTTAGGCGAGCTGTCTTTAGAGGGCGATGTGCGTCCAGTGCATGGTGCGCTATTAGCATGTTCAATGTGCAAAGAATATGGATTGAGATCGCTTGCTGTTGCAATTGAAAATTGCCATGAAGCATCAATCGTGAAAGGAATTAATGTCATACCAGTAAATACTTTGCTTGAAATCGTAGAATTAATTAAATTAAATAAACAGCCTGAATTTTACAAAAGAAAAAAACAGAAAAAAATAAAATCAGGACACATGATTGATTTTTCCGACATCAGAGGCCAAGAACATGTAAAACGAGCGCTAACAATTGCAGCCGCCGGGAACCATAATGTCCTAATGATTGGTCCTCCTGGATCAGGAAAAACCATGATAGCGCGTGCCTTGCCATCAATTTTACCTTCATTAACATTCACGGAAGCTCTTGAAACAACGAAGATTTATTCAATATCTGGACTCCTTTCCCATGAGTCGCTAATTGAAAATAGACCATTTCGTCACCCACATCACACCAGCTCAAACATATCGCTTATTGGTGGCGGAAGCTATCCTATGCCAGGTGAAGTATCTTTGGCTCATAATGGCGTACTATTTTTGGATGAATTTGCTGAATTCTCACGCAAAACAATTGAAAACCTCCGCCAGCCACTAGAAGATAAATATGTAACAATATCGCGAGCATCCGGAACTCTAACATTTCCGTCAAACTTCATGTTAATAGCATCAATGAACCCATGTCCATGCGGGTACCTAAATGATAAAAACCATACATGCGAATGTGCTCCTAGCCAAGTACAGGCTTATAAACGAAAAATATCAGGGCCAATACTTGATCGTATTGATATGTCATTACATGTACCAAGGGTTGATTTTGAAAAATTAACATCTACACAAAATTTAGAACCTTCGGAGACAATTAAGCTTAGAGTTGAAAATGCACGGAAAATTCAACAGGAAAGATATTCAAACTTGATGATAACAACAAATGATCAGCTATCAACGAAAAGTTTGGGTCAATATTGCAAATTGAACAATGATTCAATTTTGATTCTGAAATCAGCTATTGACCAATATCAACTATCAGCAAGGGCATATACGAGGATACTAAAAGTCGCGAGAACGATTGCTGACATTGAACAATCAAATGAAATAAAAACAGCGCATCTGGCTGAAGCGCTTGGCTATCGATGCGATAAAATTATCTAATATATTCAAGTGGGTTCCTACGAACTCCATTTACAATTACCTCAAGATGCAGATGCGTTCCTGAAGAAGTACCAGTTGTACCACAAAGACCAAGCGCTTCACCTGCATTCACATACTGTCCAGGCACAACATACAATGCCGCATGGTGACCATAACGCGTAACAATTCCATTTCCGTGATCTATTTCAACCAAATATCCATACCCTCCGAACCATCCGGCCTTTGTCACATAACCAGCGTCAGCAGCATAGTTATAATTGTTATAATAACAATCAATATCAAGCCCATTATGACTCCAACCAAAATATTGAGTGGTAACGCTTAAATCTGTAGGCCAAATCATGTATCCAGATCCTGATGAAACAACATTTGCAGCAGTTTTGGATGGTTGAGTTAACAATTGACTGATCGCCGTACTAGTTGAGCGGGCAACAGCTCTTTTTTCTCCGCCAGGTATTATGAGCTGATCGCCAATTGATAAAATATCAGAATCATCCATGCTGTTAAATGAAAGAATTGTCTTCTGATCAACATCATATGTTCTTGAAATCTGCGCAATTGTATCACCACTTTTTACAGTATGTTCAACACCATCAATCGGTAATATATCTAGTGAATCACCTGGTCTTAAGACAGAGCTCACACTCAAATTATTGGCCCAAAGTAATGTGTTTACTGACAAGTCATATTTCTTAGCGATGGCAGATAATGAATCGCCGCTCTGCACTTCGTATTGTTCAACTTGTGATCTTGAGGAAATGACTTGATCATTATTTTCTTGGGCCTCAATACCTCCCTCAAACAGACCACTTACATCTATTTCTCTCTGTGCAAGCACAGCGCTATCAGTAATTATATTTTCAGACAAACCAGTCTGTTCTCTGTAATGATTTTCCGTATATGAAACATGCTGATCTTCGCCAGCAAATTCTTGTATTATTTCAACTTTCTCTTCTGATACAAGACCATACATAATACTATCTCTGCCAAAGCTCTCTGCTCTTACAACGCCTGTTCGCAAATTCAAAACACCAATAATCAAAACAATTGAAATCAAAATAGTATGAACAGTATATCTATTTGCAACAATAAGCATTATTCTATTTTTTGCAGGTTTGCTTATTGCAACAAATTTACGCTTTGCAACAAGCAAAATCTGGAAAATTGGTACTAGCAATAAAACAATCACATGAATCAACAGTACAAATGGCTTTATTATGCTTGTACAAATTTTGAAAAATACAGGTTTTACCAAAATCACGGCACGAATTGCCTTAAGGGTCTTAGATATAAAAAATTGTTTTATTTGTTCTTGTATATTCTCTTAGTAAATTGCTCACAAATAATAGCAAAAAACAAAGCTTGGGTCAATAAAAATTTATAAATATTGCGCTCAAATTAGCTAATTTATTACACAAAATAACATACACATAATGCTCGATTAATATAATACGACGAATTGACATAAACTCATCCAATTCGTATTATTGCATCGCTAACTTAATATTACTTTCATAATTATTTCTATGAATATAGCTCTTGCAGCAATGACAATATCGGCTATTGCCATTGCTTACACAATATTTTTGATCTCATGGATCATGAAACTCCCAAGCGGAGAAGGAAAAATGAAAGGAATCGCTCTTGCAATACAAGAAGGAGCGAATGCCTACCTTGCACGACAGTATCGCGTGATAGGGCTGATCGGCGCTATTGTATTCATACTCATTGGGCTATTTATAAATTGGACTACGGCATTTGGTTTCTTAGTTGGCGCTGTGCTTTCAGGAATCGCCGGATATATAGGTATGTTGGTTTCTGTTCGTGCAAATGTACGAACAGCTCAAGCAGCAAAAAATGGACTTGCGTCAGCACTTAATGTATCTGTAAGAGCAGGCGCTATCACAGGACTGTTCGTGGTCACATTAGGACTTATAGGATCAGCTGGATTTTATTACTTTACACATGATGTTTACGCACTTGTAGGACTAGGATTTGGTGGATCATTAATTTCTGTGTTTGCACGATTGGGTGGTGGTATATTCACCAAGGCTGCAGATGTCGGAGCTGACCTTGTAGGAAAAGTAGAAGCTGGAATACCAGAGGACGACCCACGAAATCCTGCAGTTATAGCTGACAATGTTGGTGATAATGTTGGTGACTGTGCTGGTATGGCAGCTGACTTGTATGAAACATATGCTGTCTCAACAATGGCAGCAATGCTTCTTGGGCTTCTAACATTTGGAAATATTGAAAAAGTAATTACATTCCCACTCGCTGTTGGATCTGTCGCAATAATTACTACAATAATCGGGACTTATTTTATAAAGCTTGGCAAGAAACAGGGGATAATGAACGCACTATATAAAGGACTTATTGTTACTGGTATTTTGTCAGCAATATCGTTCTACCCATTAACAAAATGGATTTTGGGTGGTGTTGAAGGCGTAAATGCGATGCGAATCTTCTGGGCACTTATTATCGGACTCATTGTCACAACACTGATGGTTGTTATCACTGAATATTACACTTCAACTGCTTATAATCCTGTAAGGAATTTGGCAAAAGCATCACAAACCGGACATGGAACAAACATAATTGCAGGATTAGCGCTTTCAATGCGATCAACAGCAATCCCTGTACTTGTGATCGTGGCAGGACTCCTTGCATCATACTGGCTTGCTGGGATTTATGGAGCTGCAATGGCTGTAATGTCTATGCTATCACTAGCCGGCATGGTTGTTACTCTTGATGCTTATGGACCTGTTACTGATAATGCTGGTGGAATCGCTGAAATGTCAGGATTGGAAGGTGATGTTCGAGAAATAACCGACAAACTTGATGCTGTCGGCAATACAACAAAAGCAGTCACAAAAGGTTATGCAATAGCATCTGCTGGTCTCGCAGCAACAGTATTGTTTGCTAGCTATACAGAAGAGCTTATCGCAAAAGGGCAGGAATTTATGTTCTCATTATCAAATCCTTTCGTAATCGCAGGGCTATTAATCGGGGGATTGCTACCATATCTTTTTGGGGCATTTGCAATGGAAGCTGTTGGAAAAGCTGCAGGAAAAGTTGTTGAAGAAGTTCGCAGACAATTCAAAGAAATTAAAGGAATCATGGAAGGAACAGCAAAGCCAGAATATGGCGCTGCAGTAGATATTGTTACAAAAGCAGCACTTGAGCAGATGATAGTACCAGCGCTTATCCCAGTGATTGTGCCAATATTGGTTGGATTGATTCTTGGACCAGAAGCACTTGGCGGACTCTTAATTGGTTCAATCGTGACAGGACTCTTTATTGCAATATCAATGACAACAGGTGGCGGAGCATGGGACAATGCGAAAAAGTACATTGAGGCTGGAAACTACGGTGGAAAGAAATCTTTCGCACATGACGCTGCTGTTACAGGAGATACTGTTGGAGACCCTTACAAAGACACAGCAGGTCCTGCGATCAATCCAATGATCAAAATTGTAAACATTATTGCGCTCTTAATTGTTGCATTGATAATCTAAAGATTTATCTTGAAATTGAAACATGATATAGACAACCCCGCTTTTGCGGGGTTGTCTAATTGACTAGAAACCAATATTTTGCCATACTCACGGCATTAAATTGGGTATAAACAATAAATAATTTATGTCATATACGACTAGTACAGAAAAAAACAAAATTACTTTTACAATTACAATACCTGTTATTGAGGTTGAGGCTGGAATGAAAATCGCTGCGCAAAGAATCTCGGAACAATCAAAAATTCCAGGATTCCGTCCAGGAAAGGCTGACTATGAAAGCGTAAAAACTCGCGTTGGCGAGATGGCAATATTAGAAGAAGCAACAGAAGATCTTGTACGAAGCGCCTTTGTGAAAGCGTTAATTGATGAAAAAGTAGAAACAGTTGGTCAGCCTTACTTCAAAATGATTACTCATGCTCCTGGAAATGATCTTGTTTTTACTGCAGAAGTGTCATTGATGCCAAAAATCAAAAAGCTTGCTGATTATTCAAAACAAATAATAAAGAAAAATGACACTGAACCTACAAAAGAACTTATAGAACAAGCTAAAAAAGATCTTGGAAACATGCAAACCAAAGAAGTTAGGCAAGCAAAAGGTGCGACTCTAGAGAAAGGTAACAAGGCGGTTGTAAATATGGGCATGAAAAAAGATGGCGTGACAGTTGAGGGCGGGGAAGCTAAAAACCACGGTATTTATACTTCTGAAAATTATTATATTGAAGGATTTGTTGATGAAATTATAGGAATGAAGGAGGATGAGAAAAAAACATTTACCCTGAAATTTCCAAAAGATCATTATCAAAAACATATAGCCGGGTCTCCTGTTGAATTTGAGGTTGAATTAAAAGAAATATTCAAACTAGAGACACCAGAATTTGACGATGAATTTGCTAAAAAACTTGGATTTAAAGCTGTTGATGAACTCAATGCTAAGCTTATTGAAAACCTAAGGATGGAAAATGGGATTGATGAAAAGCGAAGACAAGAAAAAGAAATTCTTGAGCATTTATCAAAGAAATCTGACTTTGAAGAGATACCTGATATCTTGATAAATCAAGAAATTGAAAAAATGGTTGGTGAGATGAAACATTCAGTAGAAGGCCATGGCATGGATTTTGATGAATATCTAAAATCAATCAAGAAAACATATGCTGATATTAAGTTGGATTTTGCAACAAGCGCTATGACGCGAGTAAAAGCAGCATTGATTTTAAAAGAGGTAGCAAAACAGGAAAATATTGAGGTCAGCGCAAAAGAATTAGATGAAGAAATAGAACATATTGCGAAACATTACGAAGATAAGGATCAAAAACAATATATTCAATCACCTCATTATAGAGACTATATCCAAATGCAATTACAGAATAAAAAAGTGCTGGAAACATTGAGAAATAAAATGGTGAAATAAATTGACGAAGGTCAGTAGCCAAAGAAGAACCGCTCATGGGCGGTTCTTTACATTGCACCTCATTTTTTAACGACTAACCCCGCGACCAATGGCCGCGGGGCGCTATAACGAGGTGTGGGGAGGACCTACTAGCTGCGGAAGATCATGAGTGGGCCACGGATGCACAGCTGAGCTGCATCGCTCCGGCACCACCCCTGCTGCCCCTCTGCGTCCGAGCCAGTGGGGGGGTACCACTCGTAGCTCCGGCAGCATGGCACATAGGCCTGCTTTTCTTCGTACTTGATCCCCTCATGCCGCATGAGGCGCTTGAGCGCCTCCCAGTCCTCCCGCGTCCCGTGGATGCGGTCGAACTTGTCACCGAAGGGGATCGCGAACCTGAAGATCCACACCACAGGGCGCCGGAACACCACACCACGCACCTCTACGGTGACCTCATCGTAGAGGTCACCGAGCGGCCCGTTGGGGTTGGGCCAGACAGCGACGGTGCCGTCGTGGGCGGCGAAGTAGATGTGGGCCTCTTCCTGATGCTGACGGCTTTCGCGCTTACTCATATTTCCTCCAGCTGCCTCTCCGAACTTTTCCGTCGGAGTAAGCCCTGAAAGAGGGGATCCTCTCGCGCTATCTCTGCACGACGTGTGCAGCAGACCCGCAAGAGGGTTTGTTGCCAAGCCAAGGCCTGGATCAACGCGAAACAATATCACAAAAAGTGGGTTTTGTCAAGATAAAATCCTCAAAAACCCCTTATTTTTTAAAAAAATCTTCAAAAACCACCCACAGAATGATTTGAGGACCACGAGTTGGTCTTGATATAATGATCGCAACAGGAGGAATTGTTCCTCATTTTATTATCTCCAATTACCCACGGCATACTATTCATATGCAAATTATCGCCACAATTTGGAAAAAACCTTATTACTTTGACCGCAATCAGGCAATGATTGATGCTGGTGTTGATGCTTTTCGCGTAAAATGCTCACACTGGGGAGCACAGGATGTATCAAATGCTCTTATACAAGCAAGAGAACATATAAATTCATCTGGAAAAAACATAAAACTTCTCGCAGATTTGCCAGAAGCTAAACTTCGGCTTGGCGAATTTCCACAAAACACATTTGAAATCAATGAAGGTCAAGAATTTCGCTTTTTGCATGGACATCAAACCTCTGATCCTCTTGCCTACATTCCATTTCAAACTCAAAATCTAGCCAACTATCTTCAAGAAGGTGATATTTTTTACCTACAAGACGGGCAAATGAGCTTTGAGGTGACTACAATTCATAGCAGTAATGAATTCATAGCGCGCGCTTGTAATGATGGCCAGATAGTACAATGCACTGGCATGGCGGTTCCCAGGGCAATGGACCAATTAGATCATATTGTGCCGTTTATTGATGAAATCTTGCAGTTATTGCCCCAGAGTAGGCCGGATTTAGTAGCTTTTTCTTTTATTAAATCTAGCGAAATGCTTGAGACGCTGATATCCAAGCTTAGCAAAGTTTTAACGCCTGGCTGGAATCCTCAAATAATATCTAAAATAGAATCAGGGCAGGGAATAGATAATCTAAATAGCATATTAGAATTATCAAATGGGGTCATGGTGGCCCGTGGAGATCTTGCTCTATCAATGCCGTTTGAATATATAGGTCTTGCACAAAAACAAATTGTTGCTAAAGCGCATGCAATGGGGAAGTATTCAATTGTTGCAACTGGAGCACTAACTTCAATGTTAACCCAAAATATTCCACAAAGATCAGATATTTTAGATATAACAAATTCATGCCTAGATGGCGCGTCAGCTATAATGCTTTGCAATGAAACAGCACATAACGAGCATCCAGAAAGGGCAGTTAAGGCTGCTAAGAAAATAATAAATGCTGTTGAGCAATTATAATTATGATTATAACAGTTCATGCTAAGCCAAATTCAGAAATAACTCGTATTAGATCTTGGGTTGACGCCACAACAGTTGTTATTGATCTTCACTCACAACCAATTAATGGAAAAGCAAACGCAGAACTTATTAATTTTCTTTCAAAACAGCTAAAAATAGCAAAAAGTCAGATTATAATAAAGCGCGGATTAGGTGGTCGCGTAAAACATGTTCAAATTCCAAATGAAGTTAATTTAAAATTGCTTCAAGGCTGATCAATGCCACCTTTATTCCATGGGTTGCACCGCAAGACTCTATAAAACCCCTTAAGAAAACCTTTAAATATTCCATGCTTTATAACAGCAAGTCTAGTATATTCTGAACACGATGGATAAAAACGGCAAAAACCATGTTTAAAAAACACTCTCATAAAACCATGATCTGGAGAGAGTGTTTTTTGATATAAAATAATTGGTATAACTGCAACTTTGCGTAAAAAATTGCTTATTATAGCCATAATCCGGCCTTTTTTAACACTACCATCATTCTTTCTTCTTTTTGTGCATATGTAAGTTCAAGCGACTGCGGTGAAGCAAAAAGCACAATATCAAAGCCTGTTTTTATACTTTCAAAATTTAACCTTATTATCTCGCGATATTGCCTTTTAACCCTGTTCCGTCTAACTGCTTTTTTACTCACCTTTGTACCAACCACAACTGTAAACCTACTATCTAGCAATCCATTTCTTAAAAATCTAATCCCACAGACAGGATCAAAAACACTTTTCCCTGTTTTAACTACCCTTTGAACTTCCATTTGTTTGCGCAGTCTGTTTTTACTTTCAAACATAATGCTATAAGTATAAATCTAAAGCCAAAAAGCTCAAAGAAAAAAGCCACGATTATTCGTGACTGCTTTTTCTTATGACATTCGGGCCGCGACAGTAAGTCGTTTTCTGCCCTTTGCCTTGCGGCGTTTTAGCACATCTCGTCCGTCTTTTGTGCTCATTCTGGCACGAAAGCCGTGTTTTCGAGCACGCTTCCGCTTCTTTGGTTGATATGTTCTCTTAGGCATATGCTCATTAGTTTAAAGTGCGTCCAGCATACAATTTAGGCTAATTTCTGTCAATCGCGACACATATTAACATCATATCCACACAAGACGCACAAACATGCTTAACAAAAACATCTTGCTACCTGTGGATATCTGTTATACTATTGCCATGTTGTGATTGAGTATTTCATTTACCCCAATGCTTTTATGAATACACATGAACTTTGGCAGGCAACTCTCGGCGAGCTTGAGCTCAAGCTTAGCAAAGCACACTTTACCACATGGTTTAGAAATACTTTTATAATAGACTTTCAGGGTAATGAAGTAACAATTGGGGTACCGAATACATTTACAAAAGCATGGCTTGAAAAGAAATATCATAAAGACATACTTCAAGCTCTACAAAATATAACAGAACAGCCTCTTCGTTCACTTGTTTACAAAATTGAGACAAGGGCAATCGAGCCAAAGGCTGTTGTTTTTAATGAACAAAAAAGTCAGTGCGCGAAAGAAAATGATGGTGTGACATTTGAAATATTTGATGATCTTGGATTTACAACACAGAACAATGAGGCAAACTCAACACCATCTGCACTAAACAAAAACTATACTTTTGACACATTTATCGTTGGTAAACAGAACGAATTGGCGTATGCGGCAGCACAGGCTGTGGCATCTCATCCAGGTGGAACATATAATCCAGTCTTTGTTTATGGTGATGTTGGACTTGGGAAAACGCACCTTTTGCATGCAATTGGCCATGAAATGAAGCGTAGAATGCCGAATGCAAAGGTTTTGTATGCAAGCTGTGAGCATTTTACCAACGAATTTATACAGGCTGTGCGCTCGGGACATGGAAAAGAATTCAAAGATAGGTATAGGAATGTTGATCTACTCCTGATTGATGATATCCAGTTCATGACAGGAAAAGAAGGAACACAGGAAGAATTTTTCCACACATTTAACACACTACATCAAGCAAATAAACAAATAGTAATTTCTTCAGACAGGCCTCCAAAAGCTATTGCATCTCTTGAAAAAAGGCTTCTTTCAAGGCTTGAGTGGGGTATGTTAGTTGATATAGGTGCACCAGACCTTGAGACTCGCATTGCTATTCTTCAAATTAAATGTGAAAAACGCGGAATTGAAGTTGCTAGGGATATTTTGCACTATATCGCGTCGCGAATAGCATCAAATGTTCGCGAGCTGGAAGGTGCATTAAATAAAATAGTTGCATATCATCAGTTTAAAAATATTGACCCAACCCTTGAAACTGTAATGCCTATAATGGAAGGATTTGACATAAGCTCAATAAAAAAGACTGTTTCGCCAAAACACATAATCCAAACAGTTTCAGAGTATTTTGACATTGAAGTTGGCGACATTCTTGGTAAGAGTAGAGAAAAACGACTTGCTTTTCCGCGTCAAATAATAATGTTCTTACTTCGTGATGAAATGCGAATTTCATATCCTTCAATTGGACAAGAGCTCGGTGGAAGGGATCACACAACAGCAATGCATGCGCATACAAAAATAAGTTCTATGGTTAAAGAAGACGAACAGCTAAGGCGAGACATAGACCTTATAAAGCAAAAAATGTATTCAGGTTAGGTGTTTATAAGTTGTGATATATTTAGTGGATAATGGATGAATAAATTAATCATCGGCAAACACAACAAATAATATCCACTCAACTCCAACACACATATAAACATTTATTAACTAAACAGATCACAGAAAAGGTCGCGAAAATAAGACAAAAAATTAACTTTTACACATCATCCACAGACCTTATTATTACTACTGTACTAAAATATAAATTAAATCTTAATAAAGAAAACCATGAAACTCTCTTGTATAAAAACTAATCTCCACCAAGGACTTTCAGTTACAAGCCATATAGGTACAAAAAACGTAAACTTACCGATTCTTAGTAATGTACTTTTAAAGGCTGATCAAGGAGGATTAAAACTGGTTTCTACAAACCTAGAGATTGCACTAACCTGCTCTATTAGAGGAAAGGTTGAACAGTCTGGTGAATATACTGTTCCATCAAAACTGTTCTATGATTTTGTAAGCTTGTTACCAGACGATAGGGTGGATATTGATTTGCACGACAATGGATTATTTATTTCGTGCAACAAATCAAAAACAACTATAAATGGAATATCAGCATCTGAATTTCCATTAATTCCGCCAGTTGTTGGTGAAACTAAATACTCACTTAGTGTGTTGGACTTTAAAAAAGCACTATCTCAAACTTTATTTTCAACAGCGCTAAACGAAGCGAGGCCAGAGCTCACAGGTGTTTATATGAAGTTTGGTAATGGTCGCTTAACAATGGCTTCAACAGACAGTTATCGTTTGTCTGAAGTGGAAATTAAAGCCTCGTCTCATGATGGCGAACACGATGTCATTGTTCCTCAAAGAACTCTTTCTGAATTAAATAGGGTCTTTGGAGTATTTAAAGACGATGTTGAAGCATCTGAAAGTGTTGTAATAGAGATTGCAAGCAACCAGGTTGTCTTTAGATATGGGCCAGTTGAGTTAATTTCTAGAACAATAGAGGGTATTTTTCCTGATTATAAGCTCATAATTCCAAAGAAATACGAAACAAAAGTGGTTGTTAAGAAGCGTGATTTGCAGCAAACAATAAAAAGCGTAAGTCTTTTCTCAAAACAGGGACTGTATGATATTAAGATGACAACTGAAAATGGAGCGCTTGTTTTATCAGCTCAAGATGCAATCCGCGGTAAAAATGATGCATCATTAAAGTGTGATGTCTCTGGAGTTCAAAATACAATCTCCCTTAACTATAAGTATGTGCTGGATGGATTAAGTGCGATTAATACAGATGAGGTTGAAGTTCGTATAATTGATAGCTCAAATCCATTTGTGATGATGCCGCATGGCAACGAATCAGAAAAATTTATTTACATTGTCATGCCAATTAGGCAATAATTTAAAATAATAAGACCTATAAGACTTATAAGTCTTATAGGTCTTATTATTTTTTTACTGGCTAGCGCTTGTGCTCAAGAAAGGGAATGTACTTGAAAATGTGGTTGAGGGTTCTGTTACAAGTACTTGAACTGGGACCATGTCGTGTGAGTCGCCATCGCGGCTTATGGCTTCCCCATAGATTAAATATTCAGCTTCAGACGGCAAAGTCCACGCTAATGTATTTATTGATGTTGGGCTCGCCACTGATCCAATCGTTGATATTGATCCTGTCCACAGGTTTTGAGCATAAAGAGTTAATGACGATATTTCCGAGCTCTGTGATTCTATGACAATTGTGTATGTGTCTGTGATTTTTTCTATTTCTTGAGAATTAATAGGGTTGGTTATGCTTGCGCTAGATTCACTAGAATCTTCTCGAACATCAATTGCTATATCGTCAGATCCTTGGTTATCAATATCATCGTAAGCAATTACAGTTAAAGTGTGGTTTCCAGCACCAACCCATGTCGGCAAATTAAGTGTTGTGCTGTAAGACGACCCGGTTTGCTTAATGACAATTCCGTCAATCTGATACTCAACTCTATCAATGCCACGGTCAGCACTTGCTTGAATCTCAACAGAGAACGACCTACCAACAGGATCATTATTCCCTGGAGAGTCTAAATCAATATCTGGCTCGTTTCGTTCAATGTGTAGATCATCATATTCTGTTGGCACCACACATTGTTCAATGGATAATTGTCCGACCTGGAGTGAGTCATTATATTTTGAAATATATGTTTGCACGGCTGTTTCCCATCGCTCATATGCTCCATCAACAGGCTCGTCAATTAAACCAGCTGATAGATTATCTGGATCAATATAATGCAAAATATTGTGATACTCTCCACATATTATTGTTTGCTTGTAGCTTTCTGGGGTTCTATCTGTAGCCAACTTCCCAGATGCCCTGTCTATCGTAATTTCCTGACTTGGCATTTGACCGTCTAATATAGGCACACCAGTTGTTGGAATCTCTGGTTCGTTAAAATATGTGATTGGCTGATCAGCGAGCGCTGATTTCATGAATTCATTCCAAATCGGTGCAGCAACAACACTTCCATCTGCTCCTTTGCGCATTGTTGTTCCGTCTGTATTACCTGTCCAAACGCCTGTTACAAGTTGTGGGGTATATCCAACAATAAACGCGTCTTTATAATCATTTGTTGTTCCTGTTTTTGCTGCAGCAGGACGAGACCCAAGTGTGAGATAACTTCCGGCACCAAATATTGGCGTTCGTGCATCATTATCTGAAAGTACATCAGAAACCATTTTTGCGATATTTGCGTCCAGAACCTTTGTCCCTTCTTTTTGCTCCCATTCTTCTAGTACCTCACTGCTTGAATCTTCAACTTTCAATATTGAAACAGGCGCATTATATACTCCTTCTGTTGCAAAAACTCCATACGCGCTCGTATGCTCAATAAGTTTGACTTCAGCACCACCAAGAACCATTGAGAGCCCATAACGAGAAGTATCTTCAAGTGTTGTGTAGCCCATGCGAGCAACAAATTCTGCTGCTTTATCAAGGCCAATTAGATATAGCATTTTAACAGCCGGTATATTTAGTGAGCACTGGAGTGCGCTTCTCACGGTTAATGGCCCATGTTCTTTTAAATCGTAGTTATTTGGTGAGTATGGCCCAGTATCTGTTCCAAACTCTGTCTTAACATCCCAAAGAATTGTGTTTGGCGTGTACCCAGATTCAAAGCCAGCCGCATATATCATTGGCTTTATTGATGATCCAGGCTGAAGTGGCTGCATAACAACATTAACCTGACCATCAATCTCATCATCAAAATAATCAACTGAACCGACCATTGCCATTATTTGACCATTATTTGGATCAATTGCTATAAGACCGGAGTTATTAAATCCGTATGTTTCAGCGCGAGCGTCTCGGTTAGCTACAACTGCTTTTTCAGCTGCTTCCTGCATTTCAAAATCAATCGTTGTCATTACTGTAAGCCCATCTTGCTCAACTACATCGGCTCCGTATTTTTCCTCCAGCTGTTCTTTTACCCATAGGACAAAATGTGGCGCTCTTATGTCAGAATTTAGTGCTGTAATTCCAGTGTCTAGTGCTATCGCAGTATCTGCATCGGCTTGTGATATGTATCCAAGTTCTGCCATGTCGCTTAATATCCAATCGCGTCTTGCTTTAAGCTCGTCTGGATTATTTAAATAATATGTTGTTGCTTGGGGGATTGCTGCAAGTGTTGCTGCTTGGGCGAGTGAAAGTTCAGATGACGGGATTCCATAATATGCTTGTGAAGCAGATTCTATTCCATAATTTCGCGAACCATATGGTATTTCATTTAAATACATCTGCAATATCTCGTCTTTTGTATAACGGCGCTCAATAGCTAGAGATAGGATGATTTCCTTGAATTTACGCGTAAATGTTTTTTCGTTTGATAATATTGCGTTTTTTACAAGTTGTTGGGTAATTGTTGATGCACCTTGAGAACGACTAAGCGTTAAAATATCAACCACAACAGCGCGAATTATGCCTTTGTAATCAATGCCGCCATGCTCATAAAAGTTACGATCTTCAGCAGTTATGGTTGCCCATACTGCGTATTGAGGTATCTGATCTAATGTAACAAGCGTGCGTTTTTCATCACCAGCTATTTCATAAAGCAAATGCTCTCCTGTGCGATCATAGATTTTTGTTGATTGGGCAACATCGCGAATTGTAAGTGAGTTTGGATCTGGCAAGTCCCTTGATATCCAGGCGTAAGCGCCAAGCATGAAAATGCTGCCAAAAAGACACAGCGCCACCAATATTAGTACAGTGTTTTTAAAAAGTGTTGCTTTATTTGCCCGTTTAAGTTCAAAAAATATTGATTTTAGTTTTGAAAGTAATGTTTTTTTTCTTGACGCTGCCCAAGTATGGCGATTATTTCTAGGGATGTATCTTTCTTTCATAAATATTGAGATGTTATTCAAAGATAGGAATAGTATACGGAAAAATACTGTTTTTGGCAAAAAATATCCATTTTTTTCTGCTCTAAGATTGGCAGAAATATTGACTTATTCATTGACAAAATAGCAAAAATATGATATAGTTTTGTTCCCTCAAGTGTTGAGGGATTTTTGTTAGGCGATTCGTCGCGCCTTTCAAAATCGTTTCAAGCATGGTCTTCATGTGGCTATTCTTGAGATGAAATCCTATGAATAAAAAGATACTCACAAATTCAATAAAGGTTCTTAAGAAGTCTCCGATTGAGTTTGCGCTCATCGGTATAATTACTTTAACTATTACTTATGTTGCCATGCCAATTAACGCCAATGCTAGTGTGGACATGGATAAAGCTAACGAAGGTTTGGCTTTGGAGTTAAGCGCATTTCATAATGAATTATTGCCATACGGAGTCTTGCCTAAGTCAGAAACTAGAGAGCCAGCATATAAAATAACAGTACCTGCTACTGCTTATAACTCTCTTGAAGGTCAAACAGACAGCACACCTAATATCACAGCGTCTGGTACAACCACTCGTCATGGTGTGTTGGCAGCAAATTTCTTACCAATTGGTACACGCGTGAAAATTCCTCAGATTTATGGTGATGATGTTTTCATAGTTGAGGATAGAATGAACCCAAGATATAACAAAAGAATTGATATTTGGATGGAGGATTACGATGACGCAATACAATTCGGTTATAAAAATCTAGAAATTGAGGTTTATCCAAACAAATAATGATAAAAAGAAGCCCAGCTAACGCCAGGCTTCTTTTGTTTTCAGTAAAATGTTAATATAGGCAAGTAAGAAAAATATATGAAAAAAGCATTATTTGGACTTTTTATTTTAGTTCTTATTGGTGGTGGTTGTGTGTTTAACAGGCCTGTTGAGGGGGATTGGTTTTTGGCATTTGATATGCCAGAAGGTTGGGTTATGGTTAAGAGTTATATGTTAGGTAGCGAGGCAATACCAATCAATGACGCAATAACCCGTGATATAAGCGAGATTGTTATACAAAGTACTTCAAAGGGTGTTTATTACAGTACAGGAAGTATGCCTGACGAATTAACATTGCAAAGGATAGGGGAAATAGAGACTGAAAATTTTTCTTATATAAGAGTACTAAAACTTGATGATCGTAGAATAATTCCAAGCGACGCAGAGGATCTTGGTGATGGTTTTTCAAAACTAAAGATTTGTGACGATGGTGGAGAGTGTACTGCTGGCGGTAGATATAATTATGATTACTATTTACAGACAGAGAATGGAAAGTTTCAGTTTTTAATTACATTAAAAGGACATGATATTGATGAAGCTGAAGATCTGATACTAAGCGCTCAAGAAGTAACTATTTTAAATAAATAATTACAATAATATGACAAAAATACTATTTTCTTTAATGCTAGGCATAACAATGCTAGGTTTTTCATTGCCAGCATACGCATCTCTATCTTTCCCTAGTGTTGCTGATTTGGACCATGGAGATCTTATAAAAACAGCATCTTCAAGCTCTGTTTATTATTTTGCAGATGACGAAATGCGTTACGGATTCCCAAATGAAGCAACATATTTTACTTGGTATGATGATTTTCATGATGTGAAAACAATATCTACATCTGACATGGGGCTTATTCCGCTTGGCGGCATGGTTACTTATAAGCCACAACTTGGTAATAATGGCGCTACAACAAGATTATTGAAGCTTGCTAGTCAATCAACCGTGTATGTTCCTGTGGGGAACGGAATGCTCGCTGCTCTCAAAAATGAAGATTATGCTACTGCTATATTTGGATCCGGATGGAAATTAATAGTAGATACATTACCTGACGCTTTTGCTAATAACTACACAATATTGAGCGGATATTTATCAAAGTCAGTTGAATTTACTGACAATGTGGATATTGCTGGATATAGTATTTCAGATGATAAGGAATTATCTAATGCAACAGGTATGATGATGTATGAAGATCCACTTCGCTTTGCTGGATATGATGAGGCTGGATCATGCAGGACGCAAAGAACATGCTGCGCTGGTAATTATTGTGGGTTTAATGTCGTAAAGGTTGATCAAGGTGATACAGTTAAGTTCGTGAACTACACAAGTGAAACTCTTACAATTCAAGAAGAGGACGGGCTCTGGTCAACCGGTAAAATGGATCCAGGCGACATCAAAGTATTGCGAATTAATTTAGATGAAGGCGAATACAATTTCCGCGCTAAAGAGGATTGGGACATGATGGGAGTTATGGTGGTTGAGTAAACACGATAGTTTTGATACCATCTTTGCGTGGCCATGTGGCGAAGATGGTTAACGCGGCGGTCTGCAAAACCGCTATGCGTCGGTTCAAGTCCGACCATGGCCTCCAGTACAGCAAAAATATAAGACTTATATGTCTTATAGGACATATAAGTCTTTTTATATTATCTAATTTCCTGCAAAATTCGGATTATCTGATCAAGCGGTAGTGAAGCAAGATTTTTTGGAACAATTTCCTTGGCAACTTTCTGGACTTGCGAGTGCATTTGTTCAAATATTTCATTTTTATATGCCTCTGGAGCGCATAATATTAGATCTAGCTGTTCTTTCTGTATTTTACCAAGCAGATGCTCGCTCAAATCCTTATACATTAGCACTCTTGTAAGGCGCTTTTCTTCATCAAAATCCTTTGGACCATCATTTATTTTGCCACTAGATCTCCCCACCTTTTCAATCTCCTGCGCTTTTATTTCACTGACTAGATTAATCTCTCTGTCTTGTAATTCAAATATTTTTGCTACCTCATTATTTGTTACTACTACAAGCGTCTTTTTTTCATATGGCGCGTAGTGATTTGATATTTGCATATAGCATTATTATATCAATTCTTAGTATCTTGGTATAATAATGCCAATATGATAGGAGGAATAATAAAAAGAGCAGAGGTATACATTAGAGAGATTGTTTTTGGTCTTGAAGATAGCCTAGTTTCAACGCTTGGAGTTGTTACTGGTGTTGCTGTAGCAGTTGATGAGTCAAATGTCGTCATTGTTACAGGTTGTGTACTGTTAGTTGTTGAGGCAGTTTCTATGGCAGCAAGTAGTTATTTATCATCAAAATCTGAATTAGAGATAAAGACAAGAAATAAAAAAAGAAAACCAGGAAATTATTCTCCTATAATCAGCGGAATTGTAATGGGAGGATTTTATTTATTTGGTGGCATCTTTCCAATGGTTCCGTATATATTTTTAGGTGTTAATGATGCGCTTGTGCCATCGGTTATTTTAACTGTTCTCGCTTTGTTTGGCTTCGGATTTGTCAAAGCCGAATATGTTGGCAAACATCCACTAGTCAGCTCTATTGAAATGACAGTTGTTTCACTTTCAGCTTGCGCAATAGGATATGCGATAGGGCGATTAGCATCATTGTTTTTTGGTTTTAATGTTTATTAATAGTCATGTTTCTGCATAGAAGACAAAAAATGAACTCACATGAGTTTCCAAAAGGTCTTGAGTGGTTAGGGAGCGAACCACTTTCTTTGAAGTCTCTACGAGGTAAGATTATATTGCTTAATTTTTGGACATATTCATGCAAGAACAGCTTGAGTGTGGTTGAGTATTTGCGATATTTGCATAAACAATATGCTAAAAAAGGATTGATTATAATCGGCGTTCATAGTCCTGAGTTTGAGTTTGAACAAAATAAAGAAAATGTTGCGCGTGCTATTAAGCGTTTGAAAATATCATATCCAGTAGTACTTGATAATGAATATAAAATTTGGTCTTTATACGATAATAGGTACTGGCCACGAGTAATTATAATTAATAAAGATGGAGAAATCGTGCATGATCATGTTGGAGATGGAGGAGGCTCACAAATTGAAGCTTCTATTCAAGAGGCACTGGAAGAGGTTGGGGAAAGTGATATGCCGATAATAAAATCTGATTCGATGATAGGCGGAAAAGTGCATCACAGAAAGACACAGCAAATATATTTCGGTTTTCTAAGAGCAAAGTATGGCAATCCAGAGGGCTACATTCCTGCATGTGAACATGTTTTTACTGACACTGGTTGTAATGTTGAGGACATGCCATATTTGCATGGTCACTGGAAGATTGAAAAAGAGTGTGCAATGCATGTGAAGGCTCTGCCTCGAGCTAGTGAATATATTGCAATTAAATATAGTTCATATTGCGTTAGTTTGGTGGCTGGTTGTACGAGAGGTAAGTGTGAGGTTGAAATAGAATTAGATGGACAGAGTTTGCCACATGACATGCTCGGAGAGGATGCGAGTATTGTTCAAAATAAGGCCATCGTTACTATAGCAGAACCGAGATTATACAAAATAATAAAGTCAGATATTTATCATAAGGGGACGCTCAAAATAAAGACAGATTCTGACAAATTGTCGCTTTATACTATTGGGTTTTAATTATAGAAGTTGGGGTCAAGTCTTCACTGTGAACCTATCGGTTCACAGTGAAGACTTGACCCTATAATTGACCGAGGATGATTTTTTGGATAACCTGTATTTCTTATGAAGAATCGTTCAATTTATCTAGATAATGCAGCAACGACACCAACTGACAAGCGAGTTTTAGATGTTATTATTGATATTGAAAAACGCGAGCTTGGCAATCCATCAAGCATGCATTCAAGCGGTAAGGATGCGCATGACATCATAGAAGTTTCTCGCAAAACAATTGCTGATGCGCTTGGAGCACATAGTGATGAAATTATATTTACAGGAAGTGGCACTGAATCAGATAACATAGCTATTATAGGCACAGCGCGAGCGCATGCTGATCATGGTAAACATATTATTTCTGTTAAAACCGAACATCCTGCAGTGCTGAATACATTAAAATATTTAAAAGAAAAAGAAGGTTTTGAAATTACACTATTGGAAGTTGATGAATTCGGTCAGGTAAAGCCAGAAGATGTTATTAGTGTGTTACGCGATGATACTATCTTGGTTAGTGTCATGTATGCCAATAATGAGATTGGCACAATTCATCCATTAAGCAATATTGGACGCGCGATAATTTCATGGAGGAAGAAAAAAAATACGATTTATCCAATTTTTCATTCTGATGCGTGTCAGGCGTTTGGATATTTAGATTGTTTTGTTGAGCAATTACATGTTGATTTGCTGACCATCAATTCATCAAAAATATATGGGCCAAAAGGTATTGGCGCGCTTTTTGTTCGACGAGGGGTTAAAATCAGCCCGATCCAGTTTGGTGGTAAGCAAGAAAATAGTCTAAGACCAGGTACTGAGAGCGCGAGTGCAATTGCAGGATTTGCATGTGCTGCTGAAATTTCAAAAGACGAGCAGAAAAGTGAAGTCAAGCGGCTTACTAAGTTGCGCGATTATTTCATCAAGCATTTATATAAACAAGTTCCGAATATAAGTTTAAATGGGCATCAAAAAGATAGATTACCTAATAACATCAACATTTCATTTTTAGGTGTTGAAGGCGAATCTTTGTTATTACATTTGGATGCGCATGGAATTTTTGCTTCGTCAGGTTCTGCTTGTACGAGCAAAGAATTGGATCCAAGCCATGTGATTTTGGCGCTTGGAAAATCATACATAGAAGCGCATGGAAGCTTGCGTTTTTCACTGGGCAGGCATACAAAAAAGAAAGATATAAAACGAGTTTTAGAAGTTTTACCGCCAATTATTGAAGGACTGCGTAAGATAAGTCCAATAAAACAATAGAATTATGGCAATGCAGGCAACTCATGTTTTGTGCGCGCTTGAACTTGAAAAATATTTAGGTATTGAAGATCAAGCACAGTATTTGTCTGGTGTTGTATATCCTGACTCGCGGTATATGTGCAAAATTGATCGCGATTTAACTCATAATCCAAATTTAGTTATTAAAGATGCACTTTGCGGTTCTGACTTTGAAAAAGGATGTACAGCGCATGTTTTATACGATGTTTTGCAGAGAAAATATATTTACAACATTTTTAACATCCCACACGAGCACACCATGATCGGATATTCTGATTTATGGTTTAAAGTGTCAGCAGCAAAGTATATTGAAGATATTCATTCATTCGAATCACTTCAAGATCGTGGTTTTTCTTTTACATCCATCATCCAAACACAATGTCCAAATAACGAGGATAAAACTTTAATTTCCGAGTGGTATGAATTACAGCACAGAGTTTATGATAGTGGCATACCACATTTTGAGACATACACACCAATACTTGATTGGCTCGAAAATCATAGACCAGGTGCTAAAGCTAAAATTTGCTGTATAGTAAATGAATTGCTTGAGGATCAGAAAATATTAAGCAATATTTATTCAATGTATGGTAATGTCATGAAAGAAATATATGAAGGACTTGGGGTCGCGAAACAACAATAATGCACAAGCTTGGTTTTATTCAGATATTGTTCGTGAACATTTTTTCCATCCGCAAAATTTTCTAGAGCGCGATCTTGTTGATGGTGAGTATAATGCAATTGGTAGGGCAGGTTCCCCAGCGTGCGGGGATGAGCTTAGAGTTTGGCTACTTATTGATCAAACAAGCGAACGGATTAAGAAATTTTATTGGAGAACATTTGGTTGCGCGTCAGCAATAGCTGCAACTTCTATGACATCTATTATTACCACGCGCGATAAAGGTATGACACTTGATGAAGCCAGGAAATTAACGCCGCAAGTAATAATGGAAGCGCTTGGCGGATTGCCTGCGCGTAAAATTCATTGCAGTGTGCTTTCTGATAAGGCACTTCGCGATGCTGTTAATGATTATTACCGCAGAACTCAACAATTTGATAAGATAGAGCCTGAAGCAACTAGGATAATTGATCCAGTTGCACGCGTTACAGATAAAGATATTGAGGAAGCTGTATTATCTGGAGCGTTTACAATAGATGAGATTGTGCAAAAAACAAAGGTTAATATCACTGATCCAAGAGTAGGTCAGGAGGTGGCGCAATTACTAAGATTTTATTTAGAAAAATATAATAAATTATGAAAATAACTATAAAAGTTGATCCTGATTTGTGTATAGGAGCAGCAAGCTGTGTTGCTGTTGACTCATCTAGTTTTGAAATAAATGAGGAGAATAAGGCGTATGTTCTAGATCATGGAACAGCTCCGGTCGCACCTACTTATGAACGAACCATTGAAGTAACTCAAGAAGAATATGATCGCCTATTGCTAGCTGCGCAGTCATGCCCAGTATTAGCTGTAATTCTTTGTGATGAAGCAGGTAAACAAATTTATCCGCAAATTTAATATGAATTTTGTGATAATCGGTGGTGGGATTTCCGGGACTACTGCAGCGCAAGAATTGCGTAAATTAAATCCTGATGCCGAAATTACAATTATTGAGCAGGAACCACATCGTTTATATTCCAAGGTTTTGCTTTCACGATATATAATCGGAGAACTTGAGCGCGAACGATTGTTTTTAAAAACCGAAAGTTGGTATACGGAAAATCATATTGAATTAATGTCTGGTGTTCGTGTTTTAGGTATTGATAGTGTAAATAAGCATATAAAAACAAGTGATGGGCGCGAACTTCCTTACGATAAATTGCTTATTGCTAGTGGACAAGAGCCAAAGCTTATAGATAGTAATTGTGAAGGAGTAGCATACTTGCGAACTTTAGATGATGCAGAGTGTTTCAAGCAATTGATTGCAAAACTTAAAGTGCGACCAGTGGAAGAGCAAAGAGTAATTGTTGTTGGCGGATCATTTGTTTCATGTGAGCTTTTACATATTTGTCAAAAGTTAGGAATTAAAGTGAGTGTTGTATTGCGATCCAGCGGCTTCTGGTCAAAATCACTTTCAAAAGAATCACAGGACATAATAACAAAAAAGGCTAGCGAACTGGGTATAGATATTTATACGAAAACAGGATTTGAGATCATTGGATCAGATGAATTGCTTGGCATAAAACTTGATAATGGAACACAGATTAATGCAGGGATTTTGGCGCTTGGCATAGGTCTTGAAGCAGATTTATCTTGGCTTGAAGAATCTGGAGTGAAAACTGATATTGGAGTTTTATGCGATGATCATCTACAAACATCAATTAAAGATATTTATGCTTCAGGCGACATTGCACAGTTTAATGATTGTGTATTAGATCGCAATCATCTTGTAGCAAATTGGACAAATGCAATTGAGCAAGCCATGACTGTTTCAAAGAACATGAGCCACCAAGATTCGCAATATAGATTTGTATCATCATATGCAACACGATTAGGAGATCTTGAAATAACATTTATCGGTGATACTCAAAGGTCAGAGGCTGATATTGTTTCTTTTGAGCAAAAAGACAACACAACTTACGAGTTTTTTGTGCGCAAAGATTGCACGGTTGGTGCTGTGATATTAGGTTCAGCAAAGAATCGCAAAGAAATAACTAAAGCAATATTTGATAAAATTTTATATACTCTCAAATAATATGCTAGATAATATAAAAACATATAAAAAATACGATCATTCAGATATTGGGTCAGGAATAGAAAGGATGAGTGAGCAATTACGCATCGCATTTAGCGACACAGCAGGGTTTAAAGTTCCGCAGGCATATAAAAATTGCGATACGATCATTGTCGCTGGCATGGGAGGTTCATCGCTTGGGGCACATATTATTCAAAGTGCATTTGCTAAAATTTTAAAAAAACCGATTATTTTGGTTCGGGGGTATGATCTACCTGCGTTTGTTAATAGTAAAACGCTCATTGTTCTATCAAGTTTTTCTGGAACAACAGAGGAAGCTTTAAGCGCTGCAGAGCAGGCTAAAGTTAAAAAAGCCAAAGTAATTACTATAACATCAGGTGGAGAGCTATTGTTAATCGCAAAGCGTAATAAATGGCCAAGTTATGTTTTTAAGCCTGGCGATTTAGCAAAAGAGCCACGGCTTGGAACTGGATTTATGATGATTGGTTTTTTGGGTATTTTGGAATCCTGTGGGTTTGTAAAAGTATCAAAAAAGCAAAAAGAAAATGCAATTAGCGCTATGATTGAAGTCGTAGATAGTTGCGCGCTTGATGTTCCAACATCAGACAATCCAGCAAAACAAGTTGCTTTAGCTATTAAAGATCGTTCTGTTTTTATTGTGGCATCAGAACACCTAATAGGAAATGCGCATACTCTCTCAAACCAAATTAATGAGACAGCAAAGCAATTCGCGCAGTTTCATGAGATTCCAGAGTTAAACCATCATTTAATGGAAGGATTAACATATCCAAAAGGGTTTTTTAATAAGTTTTCTGTTTTGATGATTAAATCAAAGCTTTATAGCGCCAGAGTCCAGAAGAGATATAACATTACAGCGCAGATTTTTGAGAAATTAGGCGGGCAAGTTGTTGAATATGAAGCTAGAGGAAAGGATATATTTGAGGAAGTATGTGAGGTATTACAGTTCGGTGCGTTCGCAAGTTATTATTTGGGAATTTTGAATAAGGTTGATCCACAAAGGATTCCGTTCGTTGATTGGTTCAAGACCGAGATGAAAAAGTAGTGGGAAAATACTATAACTTCATGTTATAATATTTACTATATGAAACATGTTTTGTTTTTTGCGCTTAGCATTCTAACAGGCATGTTTTTTGTTTTTCAGTCAGTTAATGCACAAACAGTTGAAGAGCAATATCAGGATATGCAAAGCCAGGGAATAATTTTTGCTGGTATTTGCGATAATGCATACGATGAATGTGCTTGTCGTGATCAAGGAAAATGTGAGCTTGCTGACATGCTTCAATTATTAGTAAATTTGAGCGTATTTATTCTAGCTATATCTGGATCTGCAATAATGCTCATCATTGTTTACGGAGGTATGAAGTGGATTTTAGCTCATGGTGACACAAAGATGGTTACAGAAGGCAAGGACGCGATAGTTGGCGCAGTTATTGGCTTGGCTATCATCCTTGGCGCATATGCAGCAATTAATGTTGTTGTGTCTGTTTTAAAAACAGGTGAGATTCCTACAACAGAACTAGAAGATACTGTAGGTGGATCGTCAGGGGATATTATTGAGACGCAATAGTTTGATTTTGATATACTTTGTTTATGAAATCAATAAAAATAGCTTTAATCTCAGCGACATCTGTCTTATTGCCGTATTTGGCACTTGCGCAGGTGACAATCACAAATCCACTAGGTGAAAGTGATGTTCGTGTAATAGTTGGAAGAGTAATCCAGGGAGCTCTATCAGTTGCTGGTACATTAGCACTTTTGATGCTTGTTTATGGTGGAATTTTGTGGCTTACAGACATGGGGAAGGGCGATCAAGTGAAAAAAGGCAAAGACATACTTATTTGGGCAACGCTCGGGATAATTCTAATTGCAGGTGCCTATGTGATAACAACTGCACTATTCAATGCTGTATTATTAGGAGATGTTGCAGGATAATTAATAAATAAAAATAATTAATATATTTTCTATGACCAAAACACTTTCAATGTTAGCAATAAGTTTGTTGGTTCTGTTTCCAATTTTAGGTGGCATGACTTTTAGCGTGAGCGTTCCCCATGTCAATGCACAAGAATTAGAAGCAGATGACTTTTTTGATGACGATTTTTCAGACAGCACAGGGCTTGGACAGGCTGATCTTAAGGAAACAATTGGAAATTTGATTCGCGTATTCCTTGGATTCCTTGGAGTAATCGCAGTAATCATTGTTTTACTTGGTGGGTTTAAGTGGATGACTGCAAGCGGAAACGAAGATAAAGTTGGAGATGCAAAGAAGATGCTGATAGCAGGTGTTATCGGACTTGCTATAATTTTGGCAGCGTACGCGATCTCAACATTTGTAATAGAATCAATACTTACAGCATCTGCTGGGTAATTTTCACATGACTTTTCGCCAGCACAAAGTGCTGGCGATCGGCTATGCGAAAATTCTTATCAATCGCGATAATGTGTTTCCTTCTTTCACCTTTGTTTGCATTTGCGCAATTAAGTCCGCAGGAAACAGGACTTGAGCAAACAGGCGAAGAAGCGTACGGAACACTAGATCAGACAGTTGGTGAATGGGTGGGTTCAAAAGTTATTGTTCCTGCCATGAGCATTGTTGGAGTTCTTTTCCTAATTTTGATGATATATGCGGGATTTTTGTGGATGACAGCAGGTGGTAAGCCTGATCAAACAACAAAAGCGAAAGACATGATGATAAGAGCAATAATTGGTGTGATTATTATTGCTGCTGCGTATGCAATTACTAATTTTGTGTTTACAGCAATACAATAATTATGAATATTGCCAATGCTCAAACCTTCACAGACCAGCTTGGTGATGTTCAGTCTCAGGTTGGATTTGCACAAACTGATGCAGCATTTTTTGTTGGTCAGATAATATGGGTCGCTTTATCTATAACTGGAGTTTTATTACTTATTTTTGTTGTGTATGCAGGTTTTCTTTGGATGACTGCTGGAGGTGATGGCGATCAGGTTAAAAAGGCACAGTCATATATGCGAAATGCTGTAATAGGGCTTGTAATAATCCTTTGTGCATATTCAATAACAAGGTTTGTTGTAGGCGCACTTGGATAATGATAAAATATAATTAATCTAAAAATTTAATAATAATTTATGGGATATTTCAAAAAAATTATGGCATGTGTAGCAGTTAGTGCTCTATGCATTCCAATGCTTATGACGCCTGCTATGGCACAGGTAGACGAATATCTTGGTGATGTTCAATCAGCTGCTGGTCTTACTGACGAACCATTACAAGAAACTCTTGGCTCACTTATTAATGTTGTTTTGACAATTTTAGGTATTGTATTGCTTTTGATTATAATATACGCAGGTTTTCTTTGGATGACTGCTGGAGGTGATTCTGATCAAACAAAGAAAGCAAAGGATTGGATGCTGAATGCTGTTATCGGACTTATAATCATCCTTGCTGCTTATGCTATTTCAAGCTTTGTGATTTCAGCATTGCAAGACGCTGGCATTGCTTCTTATTCCTAGGTTTGTTTTTGTTTTAAATGCACGAAACCCCACCGTCTCTTACAAGATAGGTGGGGCAGATTATTTGAGGCAGAGTAGGCTAATCGCAGTAGCTCGGAAGCTTTTTCTTGTGCTTCTTTGCGTATCCGCAAACTGCCTTTTGCTTTGCTGTGAGGCCTGGAGCTGCATCAGACACTGATTGCGTCGGCGAATTGTTGCCGATTGATTCAGGCCCGCTACGGATCCAGTGCACAATATTGCCAATACCATGCGCTCCGAGGAACGCCACCATGAAGCATGTCGCGATGAATGCGAGCGCCGCGCGGGTCGCCCAGATGATGGTGAACTTGGCATTTTTTGCATGGAATTTGTCAGAGAGCTTGTGACCTACGCGTCGAGTGATTTCCACTGACAGCAGGATGAGCATCTCTGTAATCACAACAAGCATCGCGCTCCACAGTGTTCTGCCCATCACTTGGTTCATTAGTGTGAGCGTGAATACTGCGATCGCGGCAATGAACACGGTTGAGGTAAAGCTCACTCCCCATGGGATGCTATTGCTTTGCGTGCCAGCCGGACGCCGTGCAGGAAGGTGTTCAACGATATTGTCCTTTTTGAAGACAGCGGCGATTACGCGAACAGCACTTCCGAGCCAGCTGTCCTCATCTTTGAGCCCAAACTTACCCGCAATCCAGAGCACCACGCTATGAATCAGATCCACAAGCGTGAAGATATATCTGAACGCGAGCAAGCACAGGAAAGACACGGTCATCGCGGTCCACACCAGTGTCAGGTTGACGCCCTGCGGCATGAACAGGATCGCGATGTGCGCGCCAACGAACACGAATGCGTTGATGAGGAAAAACCCCAGGCCCGCAACCATGAACAGCACATATCCTACGACGCCTGCAATGACCGCAAACTTAATCGCGGTCAAGAGTGTTTCGGCAATTGAGCCGCCGATCTTGCGGATCTTGTTCATGTTGAATGTCTTGTCAATGACATCCAGCGCAGTTTCCCATGGCATGGCTTCAATAGTCGCGACCATCGCGATCGTTTCCATGCAGGTACCGCGTGGGTTATTGTAAACCTGATCAAATGTGAGATTATCTGGCAGTGTTTGCCGCAAAATCTCAGGATCCTTGTCAATCGCGAAGAGTAGACCGCGTACAATGCGGAACGCGTCTCCGGAGAGGTCGCGTGCTCCGTCATGATCTGAAATTTGTTCATCGCGCGCTGCCTGCAACAGTCCGAAGAACGCACGGCGTTGACCTTCGCCCAATGCGCTGATGTTTGCGCTTCGCAACGCGCGCACAACATGCAGGGTTTGCGATGCACGCTCAATGGTTTTTTCAACTTGTTCGTGCGTGATGGTCTCGCCAGCACGAGCGCGAATAGCAAGGTCGCGCAGTCCATAGGCGACTGCTTCGCCGATTTCGTCAATCGCTTTGCCAGCGAACGGGCTGTAATGCCCAGCGATCTTGCCAGCAAAGGTTGTGAGTGCATCAAGCCCGACAGCAACACCGCCAGGGTGCGCCATCACGAATTGCGCAAGCTTCTTGCGCGTGCCCGCATTATCTAGCAGGATAGAAGGATCTCCATCTGCGATAGCGCGTTGCGCTCGTTCGCGGATGGATGCGAATCCAACATCACCGATGGTGGATGCGAGATCATCGATGGTGAGCCTTGCCATGACATGCTCCGTGTAGAAGGTGAGTTGTGACGGTACAGTGTCTGATCGTACCGTCGTGCTGACAGTGATCAAGACAGATAAATTTAACAGTTTTAAACAAAAATGTCCATTATTTGGTTGACGCGAGTAGATTTCCGTGATAATTATGTTCTCTTGCGATATGCTGTTTTGGTGTCTCGCAATGTTCCTTCTCGCCGCGATCTGGAGGTCGCTATGCAGTTCAGCTTCATCGTCTTCATCATGTTCATCGTACTGCTCTCACCGAGTGCAGCGAATGGACAAAGCTTCTATAACCCGCCACACCAGCACGACAGATGCATGCGCTACGATGCGCATCATCGGTGCGTGTCATGGGAGCGGCATGGCATGCCACGAGTGCAAGTGCGCGTTAGTGGTTCACCACCGCCAATGGTGTACGATCCGTACGGTCCGCCTTCAGGCTACTACGATCCGTATGGGTATCAGCCGCAGTATTACAATGGGCAGTTTGGGTACGCATACCCAATGCAAGCCCAAGAAGTCCTTATTGCAGAGAGTGAAGCAGCTACGCTCGCTCGTCGTGCATGGGAAGCTGACCGTCGTGCTGCAGAACAAGCAGCGCGCAATGCGCAGATGAGCGCTGAAGCGCAGGCGCAAGCACAGCGCGCAAGGGCGCAGGGTCTGCAGAGCCAACTCGTTGATACGAAAAAGAAGCTCGATGCCGCACAGCAACAGCTGCAAGAGGCTGAAGAGATCTTGCTCATGGACGATCAGTCCTCACAGGAGGATGAGTAGCTATGAACGCGCTCATGCTCTTTGTATGCTTCGTGTTTGCCGCCTTTGCAGGTCCAAAGGTTCGGCATGCGCCATTGCCTGACCAGGCTGTTGCTCCAACGACCGCGTCGTGGGAGTCGTCATACGGTCCTATGATTGATCGGTCTGCGCAGAACCTTTACCGTTGCTACATCGGACTTCAGGTTCCGATGAGCGACAGTGGATGGTTTGAGGCTACGATTGTCAATGATACGCTAGCACCTGTCGGCATCAGGATCGCTGGGATTGAGATCACTTTCTGGAAACCGCAGATGGCGCTCACGCAAGGTGAAGGCGTTGTAACACGCCCACTTCCTGATCGCGTGATCGTCAATGATGGCGGCGCTGACCAGGAAAGCGCAGTGCTCAATCCAGGCGAGGTGTGTTCCATGACACTGCCATTCACTCGCTTAGAAGGTAGAAAAGCGAGATGGCATGTGGTCCTGACACAGTATGCGCCTGTGAATCCGTACTGGCAGTATGTGCCAGTGGGATTGGAAGGACGGGTGTCGTCAGCACAGCATCAGACGCTCGTAAGCGTCCAAGATGAGTGGGTGCTGTTCTATACTGGCGATCGCCGTATTGACAGATTCCGCTTGAGCTCCAAGCTCGGCGGTCGCTGAAACAAAGAAAAAAGTTGCCCCGCGATGCTCTCGCGGGGTTTGGGTTTGTTGTTATCGGTATTTGGTTAAGTCTTTATTGCTTGTAAGTTGCTGAGATTTGAGCCGCGGCATTATTCATTACATCGTCCTTGTCTTCATAAGACCCAGAAAGTACAGCGTCAATCAAGTCTTCAAATATATCTTCAGCAACACCACTATTGTATCCGTGATACCAGCTTTCAGCAGTAAGTGTTTGCTCTGCGAACGCACCGAGCATTGAATCTTCAAGTTGGTCAGAAATTAGATTGCGAAGTGCTGTTGGTTTTTGTGCAGTTTCTAGATATGAACCGACTTGCTCTTCGCTAGTCTCAAATAATATAAAATCCCATGCCCAATCAGGATTTTCACTTGATTTCGCAACGCTTTCAACCCAATAATTGGCAAAGTTCACTTCTTTTGAATTTGCAATTTGTGGCACTTTGCTTATTCCAAAATTAAGTTTTGGAGAAGCTGTTCGCAGAAGAGGAATGTGATAACTATATCCTAGGAACATTGCTGTTTCTCCGTTAGCGAATGATTCAAATGAGCTTCCAAAATTGTCATTCCATGCATAAACATCTTTTGTCGGATTTGCAAATTCTGTATAGAAACTCACTGCATCAAAGCTCGGATAAATTCCTTCAGCAGTGCCTTCAGGTATTTGGTCAAATGTAACGCGATCGCGTTCATCAGTCATTTGCGTTCCGTTCTGCATCATTAAAAGCGATATTATGTCAGACGCTCGTTCAATATTTTGAGAAGTTCCAAGCGCAGCACCTGATTGATCAACTTTGCCGTATTTATCAAAAGTGGTTAATGCTGTGACATCATCTTGAAATTCGTCCCATGTTGAAGGAGGAGTTGCAATGCCTGCTGTATTAAATAAATCTTTGTTGTAAAAGAGTGCTAGAGTGTCCATTGCAAGAGGTAATCCGTAAATTTCTTGAGTTGGGTCAATATCAGGATCAATTTGGTAATCAAGCACAACATCGTCAGCTACTTGTTCAACGAACGAAGATTCCAATTCACGCATGCTTAGTGTTTTTTCTGTTTTTGATACAACAACAGTTTCTTTTCGCAATGTGCCTTGTGTTTCCTGATAGCTTAATGTTACAGAATCTGGCATTGGTTCCAACAGAACTTGGTATGCAGGTAGCCATGTGTTGTGAAGTGAAAGAATGTCAGGACCTCTTCCTTCAGCGAAAGCTCGCACAACCTCATCCTCATATTCGTCGTAGCGCAATTTTTTGTAATTAATCGTAACATTTGGATGTATTGTTCTGTATGCATCTATAATTTCTTCAAAAGCATCGTCATCATCAAACACACGCCAGATATCCAGTTCCACTTCTTCAAGAGTTGTTGTTGATCCGCCGGTACATCCAGCGCCCATGCTCGTAAGCATGATAAAAAGCATTATTATTGCCAATTTTTTCATATTAGAGAATGGATTTAATAAATGCGCGCATTTCAGCTTTGAGGTCTTTGTCTTCAAGTGCAAGCGCGATGTTTGTTTTTAGCCAAGCTTCTTTTGTTCCAGTATCACGGAAAACACCATCAACCACGCATGCATATAGTGGACGATCTTTTGTGAGCTTAGCAATAGCATCGGCAAGCCATACTTCTCCACCTTTGCCGCGTTTGGTTTTTCGCAAAACATTAAAAATTTCTGGAGGCAAAATGTATCCTCCAACAGCCGCAATGTCTGATTTTGCCTTCTCAGGACCTGGTTTTTCTACAAGACTGCTCACTTGCCATACATTTTTTTCAATCTCTGCTACTGGATCAATTATAGCGAAGCGTCGCTTGCCTTCGTCTCCGACTTTTAGGCCTGTAAGTACTGGGTCGCCGTATTTTTCATACACGTCAATGAGTTGTCTCAAGCGTGGTTTTTTGCTACCTGTAAAAAATTCGTCCCCCCAGACAACTGCAAAAGGTTCGTCGCCAACAACATGCTCAGCGCACAGCACAGGCGTTCCATTGCCATACGGACCTTTTTGGCGGATGTAGGTGAAGTTTGCCATGTCTGCGATTTTTTTGATTCTCTCACGAAGCTCGTTTTTCCCTTGTTTTTTAAGCCAGTTTTGCAAATCATGATTATAGTCAAAGTGGTCCTCAACTGCGCGTTTGGAGGCACCTGTAACAAGAATAATGTCAGTTATACCACTCTCTACTGCTTCCTCTACCACATACTGGATGACTGGCTTGTCAAGAATCGGGAGCATTTCTTTTGGCATTGCCTTTGTGACTGGAAGAAAACGAGTGCCATATCCAGCAACAGGAATAACGACTTTTCGTATTTTTTGCATATAAAAATAGATTTAACTTGTTTTGATTATATCAAACCGTTATTTGATAAGGAAGTTTACATGTATTGAGAGCGTCATCTATTTGTGATAGCCTTTTTATGAAAATGGAGGTGTGCCTGAGTGGTTGAAGGGGGCGCTCTCGAAAAGCGCTATACCTGAAAGGGTATCGGAGGTTCAAATCCTCCCACCTCCGCCAGAAAGGATTTTACAAATGCGAGTTGCCCTAGTGCTAAATTAACATTCAATCGTTATGACAACGAAAAATTGTATAATAATTCACGGATGCCCTTCTGATGCTGAAAAAGCAATGAATCCAGAAACAAGAACTTACGATAAGCATTGGATCCCGTGGATAAAAAGAAATCTTGTTGCAAAGAATATTGAAACGGAAACTCCTCTAATGCCTTTACCATGGCAACCTGACTATGAAAAATTTAAAGCTGAATTTGCAAAATATACTGTAAATGAAAATACGATTTTAGTTGGCCATAGTTGTGGTTGCGCGTTCTTGGTTCGCTGGCTTGGCGAGACAAAGACCAAAATTTTTAAACTTTTTTTAGTTGCACCTTGGAAAATTCCGAAAGAAATAAGAAATGGCGCTGATGTAGATTTTTACACTTATACAATTGATTCGACTATCAAAGATAGGGTAAATGAAATTGTAATATTCACTGCCGATGATGAGGAAGATGATGGCAAAAAGAGTTTAAAAATTTTTCATGATGTGCTTGGTGGTAAGATTATTGAATTGGAGGGGCGAGGGCATTATACTAAGAGTGACATGAAAACCGAGGAGTTTCCTGAATTATTGGAAAAGATTTTGCAATAAGATTTCGAGGCATTTATTTCATCTCGCTACAGCGTATAGCTGCCGAGTGTTAAACGAAATAACAAAAAATTCTCTTAACAAATATGACGCTTTATCACGGTTCACAACACAATTTTTCAGCGGTTAGAAAGAGTCAAGCGCAAGCCGGTGAAGGAATTAAGGTACCCGATGGAGAACTATTGGAAGCAATTTACTTAACACCTTCGTACGAATTTGCGTTGGCCATTGCAGCAATGCCAGATGGCGCTGCAAACATAGACTACGAAGCAAAGACGATTGAGTTTGAAAACCTAGATTCTTTTGATCCAGAACAAGAAGTCTATATATACGAGTTTGACGAAAGCAAGATACTGCCGGAAAATTTACGAAAGGTTGACGAGCTACAATATGCAGTGGTGGGAATGGATGAATTAGTTCCAGATCATCAATCAGTCCACAAAGCTGGTGAATTAAAGCAGTACTTCGAAATAAAGGAAGGAAAACGAGAGAAGGAAGTGCCTCATTCCGAGATGCGATTTTGCTAGTCATTGCTTGAGAATTATTCGTTATATTGTCTCACACGGCATATACGACATCCATCGTTCTCTTTGGAGAATAACTCGCACAGCTCAATATTTTACCTACGACGTTCAGTTGGTACAGGAGCATCGTCAGAATATTATATGAAATTTTTAAACCAACCTTTCCAAAAAATATGGCAGAATTGAAAAACAAACCAAGAGTTGGATTGGGTGTTATTCTTGTAAGAAACGACGGAAAAGTCCTTGTTGGCAAAAGAAAAAATAGTCATGCACCGTATTACTCTATCCCTGGCGGACATCTTGATCTAGGAGAAACATTTGAAGATGGGGCGATCAGGGAAGTCAAAGAAGAAACAGACTTAGATATAAAAAATCCGCAAGTAATAGCTGTTACCAATAACCTAGAGACTTATCACAACGATGGACTGCACTACATTTCAATCGCTTTACTCGCGCAGGATTTTTCTGGTGAGCTAAAAATAATGGAACCAGAAAAATGTGATGAGTGGCTATGGGTAGATCCAAATAATTTGCCAACACCTCATTTTGATGCAAGTCGAATGGCAATTTCCTGTTATCTAGAAAAAAAGTTTTACAAGAAATTTGAGTAGGTTGGTTTAAAAACCTCATATAACCTTATTTCAATACATTAGAGCGACTGAAAACTGTGATATTATTGTCCAGAAATAAGCATTTAATTCTATGTCAGTAATAAAGAAAAAAGCTTGGCCAGAGTATTTTGAGCAAATACTATCAGGTAAAAAGAAATTAGATCTTCGTTTAGCTGATTTTGATGTTAAAGAAGGGGATATTCTTCTTTTAGAAGAATGGGACAATCAAAAGAAGGAATATACAGGTAGAAAGATTGAGGTTGTTGCTAATTATATTTTAAAAACTAAAGATATATCTTTTTGGTCAAAAGAAGATATTGAAAAATATGGATTTCAGATAATTCAGTTTGAATTAGTTAAATAAAAAATCCGAGGTTAAACTCGGATTTTTTCTAGCGTACTCGTGGTCTTGAGCAATAGCTTTCAGCTTGATCAATCACATGTTTGTAGAATTTAAATTTAGACAAATCAATGCTCCATGGAACTGAATTATATTCATTTTGCCAGATATCTACTACCTGCTCGTAAGTCACAAAAATTATTTCACCTCGTTCCTGATATGGTTTGAGTTCATCAAGAACTGATTTTAGTCCATCAAGAGTTACTGTTTCGTCTCCTTTACTTTCATCCACTATATCTGTATCGCGAACATGGAGCGAGGCTGTGTACATATATTTATCACCATCAACTGTACCTGTTGGTAGCTCACCATCTTTTATCATGTCAACAAGCTCTTTAATATATTGTCCATTTGATGAATAAACTTGCGCGCCGCTTGCTTGTGTCTGGCCGATAATTGTTGTGTCATGAGGATATCCTTTTCCTACATAGATGATATTTCCTGCACCTTGGTCAGTAAAGAAATCATCGCCATCACCAGGCCTCCATACACCAGAATTAAACTCATCAAACCAATGTCCGCCCATCCCTGGAACTGATAATATTTCAGGCTTCCATTTTGCTTGCGAAAAATCTTCTCCATAAATATATCCGTCGCTTTGGAGATGTATGTCGTCATGCCAACTTAAAAAATTCAAAAATCCCATGAATTCATTGCCGCACTCAATAAACTTAAGACCTCCAATAACATGCGATGCATCAACTCCAAGCTGTTCAATCAAGTATACAATGTCAGCATAATTATTTGTGTGAGCGTGAGGATCTATACTTACGCCCAAGTCTCGCATATAAGCAAGAATATTTTTTCCGTTAGTTTGAGATTTGAGAACAGCATCGTCTTCATAATCAACCATTGCCTGAACAACAGGTTGGTCGCTCTGCCAGTCCCATTCAATACCATAATCAGCAAGCAGATTCACTCTGTTCAAGAGTTCTTGGCGATATTCAGTGTATTTTTCCTTTGTATTAACTTTAGTATCCCAAGAATCCTCGTTGTGTGAGTAAATGGTTACATAGACAGGAGTGTTGCCATCATAGACAAGTTCGTCTGGATTTGTTTGTGTTGCAGTATTTTGTCCATCAATATTTGATGATTCTGGTTCGTGATTTTGTTTGGATAATACGAGCGCTATTGCAACAGATGTCATAGCAAACGCGACAATTATTACGGAAATTATTGAATATTTTATTATTTTTATTGTTGATTGCATCATATGCGTTAATTATAGATAAAAACACGATCGCCCGCCACAGCGTGGCGGGCAAAGGAGTTGGTAGATTACTGTGAGCTAGATGAACGAACAGTTGTACCGGATTGGCGCGCACGGTTCACGCACCATCCAGTGGTAGTAGTCGAACTTGCGCGGTAGGCCCGGGATCTGCCCCATGTCACGGAAGCCGAACAGTTCGTAGAAGGCGATATTGCTTGGGTCTGGCACGCACAGCATGATGGGCATGTTCAGGCTGTCTGCTGCCGAGCACCCGAGCATCATGTGTGCTGCCCCGTACTTCTTCCTGCGGTGGCTCCGCGCCACGGCCATGTTCTCGAGCATGAGGAAGGCTGTAGGCTTGCCGTCCTTCTTTGGTGCGGTTGCCTTCACGGCCAAGAAGAGCTTGAGTCCAGCGAGTAGCTTGCGCCATCCGGTTGCGCACAATCCGTACCAGAAGGTGGATGTCACGAACTCCAACAGGAGGGAGATGTAGTTGACGAAGGTGGGGACGGTGTTGAGCGTCCACCACGATTCGGCGATCGTGTGGCCGTTCTCGTCGCAGGAGCGCAGGATGCTGCCATTCTCCTCACACTCCTTGAGGAATACCTGGTAGATGAACCATCGCGCCGCGCGCCTGCACTGCGCGTCGCCTTCACGGCAGAGCTCGGCCATGAAGTGTCTACTTCCTGCTACTGTCTCCATCTCGCGGTCGATGAAGTCGATCGAGTCTGCTCGATCGACATCTCCCATCGGCGACATCTCGCGCAGGGCGAAGCGGTCGCGCAGGGCGAAGAAGATGTGGTTTGCAGCGTAGTTGATGACAGAGAACCTGGTGGGCATGGGTACTCCTAGGCCAGTTGTCCATGATCGGCCAGTTATTTTTATAATAAAATTGTCAAAAAAGCAAGAAAATAGAATACAAAGGCTGATTCAGTAAAAGAATCGGTAATGTTTTATCAATTCTAATTAATAATTTCTATCTTGTTGTTTTCCTTCTAGCGCACGTAAAAAAGTGAGGTCGCGCAGTCGAATGAATTTTTTTTCATAGTATTCAATGCTCGCTTCGCTTTCGAGAGTTTTGATCGCCATTCCAAGACTCATCCATTCAGGTTGAAATCCTTCAGCAATTTCGTCTGGTTCAAGTTTTGGTTCCCCCTTCTTTCCAGCTAAATTAGCAATAAAACAGTACGAGATTTGATGCAGTTTAAAATCGTTTCGATATTCTTCAATTATTCCGAGTTCTCTAATGTTTTTGATTCTACAACCTATTTCTTCGAGCAATTCACGACGTAATGCCGTCTGGATATTCTCACCATCTTCAATGCCTCCTCCCGGAAGCTTGTGATATGACTTATTCATTGCGTGAAGAAGCGCCACATTGTTCTTTGAATCAAAGACAATGGCCCGAGCAGCTTTCCGTTCCTTATATACTTCCGGTGCAGCAATCTTGGAACCAATATCCTCATCTTTAATTGTTTTGATGATTTTCATAAATTACGACAAGGTTTTCTCTTTTCCGTTTTAAATTACAAAGTCTAACAAATAAAAGAGGTCTGTGAGCTCAACTATGCTATAACTACGACCAATTCCTTCTGCTAATTTTTCCAAATCTTGTTTTGAAAACCGTTTAATAGTTCCTTGGTTAGTAATAACACAATCATCCTTGATTTCTAGAACATTCATCCCGATGTATGGATAATACTTTTTTGCGAAATCTATTCCCGAGACACTCCATGCCGAGACAACCATATGTCCACCCGATTTTGTGTGACTTGTCATTTTTTGTAAGAGTGGCTTTCGGTCTTCAGATTTTGTTTCCAAGGAGCCAAGTAAACTATATGAGGCGAAAACTAAATCAAAGTTTTCGTGAAATTCTGTTTCGAAGAAATTTTTTTGTAGGAGCTCAATGTTTGAAAAACTAGATAGATTTTCTCGTGCCGATGCAATCATCTTTGGGTCATAGTCAACACCAACAATTTTCTTTGCATAGGGTGAGAGAAACTTCATCGTACGACCGTTTCCGCAACCAACATCTAGGACAATACTATTCGAAGTTATAAGATTTTTTAGATAGTTATTTTCCTTTTCAAAATAATTCGCCATTTCTGGCAACGGTTGAGAGACAGCCTTGATGTACTGCTTGAAATAATTATGCATAATATGATTAATAATTGCCTTTTCAACCTTAATGCTTCAAAATATGATTTCGATTTCTGGCGGAGGTTTGGGGATTCGAACCTATGATGCTCTTGCGAATATAATGCTTTTCGAGAGCGCTACATACAACCACTCTGTCACGTTTTCGTTGCCGGAGATAGTATCAAATATTGATACAGATTTCAATCATTTTCCCTTCGTCGTATCGCGTTGAAATCTCGATGATGTCACGCTGAATCCAGCGAGAAGTGTCCATGTGAGCAAAGAGAGATCGTTTTTAAAGTATGGCACATCAACAAGTCCGTGGATAAATATGGTGAGTAGGGCGGCGAAAAGGGCGAGTTGTAAGTGTCGCCCCTTTGCCGATAATCGTATTAGCTCCGGGAGATCCTTCGGCCTTCGCCTCAGGATGGATGAAAAGATGAGATGGGAGAACCAGATCAGAGCGATGAGCCCCAAAACACCAAGCTCGACCCATGTGTTGAGGAAAATATTGTGCGGGTATTGGAATATTTCGTAGAGTGTTGGATTGTGATATTGAGTTAGTGCTTCAGGATAGCCATTTAGTCCAGCACCAAAAAACAGATTGTCTTTAAGAAATGCAACAGTCTCTGACCATTGCGAAAGTCTTACTTGACCAGAGTAGTCTTGAAGTAAGAGCTTGTTGCGAGTTATTGGGATCATTAGCGTCGTACATGTCAGAATCGCAAGTATGATTAGTACAATAATTTTTTTTGTTTTTGAGATTTGGGATATGAGAAGCGTCAGAAGGACAGAGGCGGGAATAGCTATGAGTCCGGCTTCGGTTTGTGCGAGTATGACGGCTATGAAGCAAAGGATGATCGCGGAGATTGATACTGCTCGATGCATGATAGATTCTTGCTTGCGCAGTAATAACACAATGATGTTGAACGAAACGATCGGCGCCAAGAAAAGTCCAAGGGCATTTGGATATTCAAAAAAACTTGTTACACGAAGTTCTATATCCCATGGTGCAGGAATGCCAAGACCAGTGAGATATTGAATAATGGCAAATATCGAGAGCGCTATTGCGGAGATACTAATGGCGCGAAGAGCATTAGACCAGTCGTCGCTATTGAAGCTAGTGAGTATCATGACCGCAACGAGAATTGGCTCAACGAAATAAGCCTTCCAGATTCCAAGAGCTGAGAATGTGTCAGGCGCGACTACGACTCCAAAACTTGCCGCAGCAATGAGTAATATGGTCGGACAGATCCATTTACCACCTCCATTTCTAACGAAGTAGGAAGTCTTGTCGAGAAGGTTTCTCCTGGCGTCGTGATGGGTAAGGCGGATAATCCAGACGACAGCGCAAATAAGAACAAGAACTTCAAGTGCTGTTGTTGGGATTGGGCCAATTGAGAATCGTAATAAATAAATTGGCAAAAGTCCGCAGAATACTATTAGTGCGAATTTAAGATTACGCCATGCCAAGATAGCGAATGCTATAAACAAAGATGATAGCAAGATGATATAAGCCATATCATGGTTCGCTTATTGGTGGCTTTTCCGGCAAGAATAGATTTATGATTTCTTTTGGTTTTGGTCCGCCAAGCACAGTGAGTGAAGTCGCATAAATGATTACAGCGAGCGGCAGCAGCATTGCGATATTGATATCATGAAGAGCAATTAGAGCTAAGAACATTATGATGCTTGATAATATTGCTTTTGATAGCATCTTCAATGATGGGAAGTATTTACTCACGCGCCATACAACAAAGAATGTTAGAAGCCCGATTAAAGTTTCTGAAAATACAGTGAACCAAGCAGCAGCCCACATTCCATATTGTGGTATGAATATCAAATATCCAGCGACTGTAAGGATAGCGACAGCCAAATAACCCCATGTCATTACTTTTTGTTTATTTATCGCTACAATCGCATGCCCGAAAAGTGAATTCCAAAAAACTATTGCTGCAGCAGGTCCAAGAATCATAAGAATTTGACCTGATTGAGTGAATTCTTTTCCAGCAACCAATTCCATTATTGGAATTCCTATGGCGATTGATCCGAAAATTATCGGCACAGCAACAATTGATAAAAAATCAAATGATTGTTGCATGTAAGTTTTAAATCTATTTTCACGAGACATGCTCCATGCAGATACAAGAAGTGGCAATGCTATTCCCATATACATAACCGGAATAGCTGCCACAACATCAACCACTTTATATGCGGCACCATAAAGTCCTGTTTCAGCATTTCCTCTGAAAATTGAAAGAAAAACAACATCTCCTCGCAAGTAAATAAGATTAAAAAATATTGATGCCCCAATTGGCCAGCTACGAGCAATGATCGTTTTCCAGATCGCAAGATTAAGTTTTGGTTTAAAAGAAACAAGCGCTCTTGTTTGTGAAAGCATTAGGATCAACTGCATACCATTTCCAATAACAAGTAGCCAAATTACGCCAATTACTCCAAAATTTAATATTGGCGCGAGTATAACGCCAAGCAATACAATTGTTCTATTCGCAAGTTCAGCGATAACCACTCGCGACATCAACATTCTTTTTTGAAAAACACCTACAAACATTTGTGATGTCGTACCAAATAGATATGAGAACGCGCCGATCAAAATTGAAAATCGTATTATGCTGTCATAAGGAAATATAAGTGCGACAACTGGCGCGAGTGCTAAAAAGAAAATAGCTGATAGTATTCGTAAGGTAAGTAAATTTCCAAGTAATTTTGGTTCATCTGCCTGGTGTTCAGAAATCATTTGCGTTGTTGTGAGCGTGAGTCCAAAATCAACTATAACAGCGAATATTGAAAGAAAAGAGAGCGCAATCGTAAATTGCCCATATCCTTCAACACCGAGGTGCCTGGCGAGAATCGCAACAGTTAAGACTCCTAAAATAGTGGCCAAAGTTTTGCCTATTATTTGAATTGCAGCGTTCTGTGCTAGTTTTTTTGTTTCGCTCATACAATATTGCAAGTATATCAGGAGTTATGATGCTAGGCGTAGTATTAGGAAAAAATGGTTTTTTGTTGTGTACAAAGTGTTGAAAACAATTATGTCTTGGCTCATGAATTATTGGTATACTGATTATGCATGAAATCAATGCAAAGTTCTATGGTTTTAAATAAAACACGCATTTTATTTGCCGCATGTATTTTTATGTGCGGTTTGTTATATTTTTCATCAGCGCTAGCTGCGACATCTTCGTATGAAGCAATTCCAATAACATTAACAGGAAATGGAACTCTTGTTATGAAGCCTGGTGAAATAAAAGAAGTTAGTGTTACTTTTCAAAATAGCGGAAGCGCTACTTGGTATAACGATGGAGCTGGTTATATTTCACTATATACTTACGAACCAAAGTATCGCAAAAGTGTTTTTGATCCTGGGACTTGGCTTGCTCCTGAAAGAGTAAAAAGAATCCGTGAAGCAGTGGTTAAGCCAGGAGAAACAGCAAGTATGATTTTTGAACTGCATGCGCCAACAGAGGAAGGCGAATATGAGGAAGTCTTTAAATTGGCATCAGAGGATAGAGCATGGGTAAGTGGTGGAAATATAACATTTGATATTGAGGTCACTGAAGAGCAAGAAGAGGTTGTTATTGATGAACAAGATGGACTTGACGCGCAACTTGTTTTACAAAGCGCAAATAGAGTCAAAGCAAAGGCAGGCACATCTGTTTTATTAACCGCAGGATTTAAAAATACTGGAACTAAAAATTGGAGTTCGTATTCACTTGGAGAGATGGATGTAGCAATGGCGTCAACGCTTGCAGATTTTTCACACCCTTCATGGTCTGGTACGAAATTGGCTTACGCAACTGGCGTCGTAAAGCCAGGTGAGATTGCATATCTAACATTTGCTATAACTGCGCCAGCAACAAATGGTGTTCATATGGCAGAGTTTCAGTTCTCTGCAAATGATGTAGGTGTTGAAAATGCGATTTTTGAACTTCCTGTTGAGGTAACTGGTGGCGCAGCGTCTGCTGGAGATGATGAAGAAGTAATTATTCAAGATTATATAGAAGATGAAGAGCCTGTATTGCGTGTAGGAATTTTGATTGTTGATGAGGAAACTGATAATGAGGTTGTTATAACATGCGAAGATTATGATTTTGAACTTCGTGACACAGAAGGTAATCTGCTAGCAGAGCTTAATGCTGGAGATGAAGTTTTAGCATATTATTTTAATGGAAAGTATTACTTTGATCGCGGTAGGGGTGAAGAGATATCAAGTTATGGTTTAAGATTCATTCCGAGCGAAGAAAATGCAATAATGACTGTCACGAACTTTGATTATAGAGAAACAAGAAATAGCGCATATGCATATAACACATATCGTAATATTCTAGAACTTCGCTATAACGACTATAAAGATAGGACTTGGCTTATTAATGAGTTGCCTATTGAAATGTATCTAAAAGGTTTGGCTGAAACTTCAAATGCATCGCCACATGAATATCAAAAAGCCCTAGTCACTGCTGCAAGAACTTATGCTTACTATCATTACTCGCATGGCACAAAGAGAGGTAAGGAGTTTATGCATGTTGTTGGATATTCAGATGATCAAGTTTATCGCGGATATGAACACGAAGTGCAGTCTCCAACAATCGTGCAAGCTGTGGTGGATACCCGCGGAATGGTTGTTACTTATGAAGATGCTCTTGCAATAACTCCGTATTTTTCTCGTTCTGCAGGTGAAACATATGATTGGTCAGAAGTTTGGGGTGGTTCTGTGCCATGGTGTCAGGGGGTTGATGTGCCATGGGATGATGGAAAGACTTTATGGGGACACGGAATTGGCATGTCAGCAAGTGGTGCATTGGGAATGGCAAATGACGGATACGAATGGGATGACATATTAAAATATTTTTATACTGGAATTGAAGTAGAACAATGGTGGGAATAAAAAATATAGTATTGAAAAATCCGAGCCTAGCTCGGATTTTGTTTTTGTTTTGTTACTTTGACGCATCACCGTGGCGGCGTTTGTCTTCTTCAACAAGTTGCGCTACCTTGCGTTTTACTATTTCAGGATCATTTACCATTTTGAAAATAAATCTTTCTCGTGTTCCAGCAGTCTGAATATATACATTCCCATAGCTTAAAATAGTTGGCAGGAATCCTTGAGTCTCTGCTGTAATATCCTGTACTTGATTAAGATGAAGTTCTGAAATAACTCGTGAGAACAATCCGCGTTGCTCAATATTGATGATGCGATTCGTGGTAACAATCCAAGAATCAAGGTAATAATCAGTAAAGAGAGTCATTAATATAGCAGCGCAGAATGACATGTAGAGTGAGAAAAATAAGATTCCGAATTGTCCCCAGTATTCTGACCAATCAGTGCCTTGGCTATTTAGAAATATGTAAAATATATACGGTATTGCACACAATACAATTGTTATTAATATTATTTTGACAACTTCAATCCAGTGTCGCCTGAGAAATAATACTGGCGCTTCATCTCGTTCTTGGTTTGGCAATCTTCGCAAACTAATCATAAGAATGTTGGGATTATTGATTGTATTAAGTCATTTAATACGATATCTCCAGTCCAATCAAATTGGATTATTAAAGTATATGAAAGCCATGCTATTGCTGATCCTGCACCAATATATAACACAGTCACAAATGCTGTTTTATAACATTGCAGACCGAACATTAGTATGTGGTAGAGATTGAAAAGCATGAATAATCCTGCCATTGCACTGATTATTGCGTACACAATAAGTAAATAATAGATAGGGAATGTCATAGTAGTGTGTCAGTTTTTTTGTTTCCTAAATGTTTATAACCTTTTTCAGTTACAACTCGACCTCGCGGAGTGCGTTCCAAAAAGCCAAGTTGTAATAAGAAAGGCTCAAATATTTCTTCTAAAGTCTCTGTCTCTTCTTGTGTGGCCGCGGCAAGAGTTGCGAGTCCGACTGGTCCACCGTTAAATTTATCAATTATTGTTTGAAGAATTCTGCGATCGCAATTATCAAGACCAAGCTCGTCAATTGAAAGCATGTCAAGCGCTAGATTTGCAATGTCAGATGATAGTTTCCCGTTATGTTTTACTTGAGAATAGTCGCGCACTCTTTTAAGAAGGCGATTCGCTATACGAGGTGTCTGTCGTGATCTATTTGCGATTGATTCACATGTTTGAGGGTCAATTTCTATACCTAATATTCTCGCACTTCTAGCAACAATATCTCCCATTTCTTTATTTGAGTAGAAATTTAAGCGGTATGTTGATCCAAATCTATCGCGTAGAGGAGATGATAGCAGTGAAGGGCGAGTTGTCGCACCAATGATAGTAAACTTTTCAAGACCAAGGCGGAGTGTGCGGGCTGATGGACCTTTGCCAACAACAAGATCAAGCGCAAAATCTTCCATGGCTGGATATAAGATTTCCTCTATTGTTCTATTCATGCGATGTATTTCATCTATAAACAATATGTCTCCATTCTGGAGATTAGATAAGATAGCCGCTAGATCGCCAACATGTTCAAGTGCAGGCCCACTTGTTATGCGGATTTTGCCTCCCATTTCATTTGCGATGATATGCGCGAGAGTGGTTTTACCAAGGCCAGGATTTCCGTATAAAAGAGTGTGGTCAATTGGCTCTCCGCGCTTTTTTGCAGCGCTAATAAAGATATCCAAGCTTTGTTTAAGTTCATCTTGACCAATAAAGTCAGATAAAGTTTGTGGGCGGAGAGTTGCTTCAAATACAGATTCATTTTCCTTTTGAGAGCGTGATATTTCTCTTGTTTCCTCCTGATTTTGGTCAAAATTAGACTTTATCATACTAGCAATAGTATACATCAGACATGTTTCCTGCGGGAGTGTTGAACTTGAATTATAGATTAATATGGGCTATATTTTGTTTGGTTTAAGGCATATGTGAGCCGAGGAAAATTTATCAAAGAACAAGGAAGATTATGAGCAGCGACGAATCGTACTTAAATGTACGGTGAGGAGTGGCGCAATAATCTGACGCAGTAATTTGATAAATTTTATCGGCGAACGCATGCCGCGGTGATGAAATGGTAGACATAGGGGACTTAAAATCCCCGGACCGAAAGGTCGTGCGGGTCCGATTCCCGCCCGCGGTACCAACAAAAAAACTCCAGATTTCTGGAGTTTTTTTGTGGAGCGGCAGACCGGGCTCGAACCGGCGACCTCTTCCTTGGCAAGGAAGCGTTCTACCACTGAACTACTACCGCATGATGACAATAGTAGCTAAATCAATGTTTTGAGTCAATGATTATTTATAAATATTTACTTTTAACATATGTCGTAAAAAGACAGTGCCCGGCCACGCGCGAGGCGGCCGGGCAGGGTTGAGCTGGTTGATGAGTTGGTAGAAGGATGTGGGGCGCGGCAGTGCCGCCGATGTGTTTCGGGGGCGGGATGCCACTTTCGAACCAGCGCTCGAGTACCGATCGAAGCGCGGCCTCGAGGGCCGTCTTGGGCAGTCTACACGCACTGCGTGGTGTGTCCACGACAGGGTGTTGCTGCCTTGTTGTTCTCCGACTCGGTACGGTTGACGAAGTTGACGCCTGCGCATTCGATGAATGCGCAAAGAAGATTGCCAGAAAGATCGCCAGGAGGAACCCGACGATCAGAAGGAGCTCTCTCCATCTCGGTCGTCGCATGGTACCTCCAGGTTTAAAAAGATCCTACAGTTATGCAGGATCTATGTCAATAACAGTTTTTAATTATTTATAATTTTCAAGAATTTCATCATGAACTTCATAGCAGTGGCGAAGTGCTACTATTTCGCATTCATGTCTATCAAATATACTTACGAATCCGTCAATGTGCATATAGAGTTGATCAATCCTATTGTCAGTTTTCTTGAATTTATCATCCATGTCTTTGCGCAATTCTTTTACATCATATTCTATAATATCAAGTCTTTGTTCAACTCTATCCAACCTTTGTTCAACTCTATCCAACCTTTGTTCAACCATATCCAATCTTTGTTCAACTCTATCCAACCTTTGTTCAACCATATCCAATCTTTGTTCAATATTATCTAGTCGCGTTTCTATTTTATTTAAGCGATCCAGTATTTGTTCTAATACTGCTTGCATTGAATTAAGAGTTATTTCCATATTTTCATTCATAATTGAATTATATCTTGAGCGGTTTGGGCGCTTAGCGCCCAAACCGCTCTTGTTCACACTTTATTCACATCTCAAGAAATCGTTCTTGTATCAGGATTTGTTCTCGCCCATCTAATACCATTACTATTTCCTGCCTTATATTGCTCTTTTGCAATTTCAAATACGAATTCCTTAATATTTTGTCCCATATCGTTTGGAAGTCCTAAGTTGTGTACGAGTGCTTGAACCCGATTACTTAATTTAGTCATCCATAAGCTCACTTGGTTTTGTTCTGTCATATTTTTGTTTGTTATTAAGCTCCAATTTGAACTGTTTCTAAGCTTCTGCGGCGCATAAAGTAATACGCGCAACCTACTAATGATAAGGTAAGCAATCCTCCACCTATCCATGGAGTAAAGTCAGTAGTATTACTAATCGCTAATGGAGTTTGTGCATCATTTGTATTTACTGTTTCCTGTATTGTCTGAACATCTTGCATATTTCTTGGATACAATCTCTGTTCACCACTAACTGTTCTCACGATTCCAGTAATTTTAAGTTTTGATCCAGCAGTATCCCAATTCATACCTTCGTGTGTATTGGCTACAACTGTTATTTGTCCGGTTGAATCTTTGAGAGTTAATTTTGTATCTTGAATGACCAAGACCTCACCCTCAACTGTTATTAATGTGCCATCTTTAATATCTGATAATTCATTGATTAATATCGTGGTAGCCTCTAATTCAGTATGACCTGATATCTCAATATCTCTAATATCTGATATTTTTATACGATTTTCGCCTCTACTTTCTGATATTTCGCCACTTATTTTTACAATGTCACCAAGTTCAAGCATTGGCCAGTCTGCATAGTAGAAATAGAGCTGTGATCCTTCAATAAACGCTACTTGACTCCCAAATGTTCCAGGAATTGCTGTTACTATTCCACTTATTGAAGTTTTTTGTGTTGTAGTACTTGATTTGACCGTGGCAGTAGTAGATGTTGTAGTAGATACTTTTGGCGTTTGTGCTATTGCAACAACAGTATGGGTTTGAATGTCATCGGAAACGACAGTATTGTTTCCTGCGCTTGTTTGCTCACTGTTTGAAACAGTTTTTTGTTGAGTTTTTGTATCAACTCCGTTGTTGGATGTTGTTGTCGCGTCATTACTTGTTGCGCCTGACGCCTGCTTACTTGTTTCCTCCTCATAAATAAGATTATTAATTGCGTTTTTTGTGATTGCAGTTGTTGTGATCCATGTTGAGCCATCGAATGCTAAACTTTCGCCTTTATTAGGTTCATCAACTTCTTCAGTTCCATAGCTCATCTGGTCAATTGAATTACCAGTTGGGTCAAGAAGTGTTACACAATCACCGTCATTGTTTAATTTACCTTTTGGATTTTCAATCACTAAATATCCATCAGATGCTATTGAGAGTCCATCCAGTGTTGTAGATTTCTCACTTGCATCAATGATTGTCCATCCTGTTAAATCTATGCTTGTGGTTTGTGGATTATATAGTTCAATCCATTCAACATCACCATCAGCTGGATCGCTTACTATCTCATTCAGAATAATGGTTCGCGCTTCAAATGAAGTAAGTTCTATTTGTGTTTCAGCATCTTCTATTGTTGTATCATCAGTTTTTTCCTGTTGAGCAGTATCAGATGTTGAATCTTCTGTCTCTTCGGCAGTGGCTTGATCACTAGAAGTATCAATTTCAGCAGAATCCGATGTTTCTGTTACGATTTCAGGTTCAATCACTTCGTCAACTTCTAGCACGCTTGAGATTATATTTTTAGAGCCAGGTGTTTGAGTGTTTGTAGATTCCCAAATACCTTGATCGTTAATAGCTAGGGAATATCCTTTCTTTGGTTCAGCAAGATCGTTGCCGTATATAATGCTATCAATTACTTCTTGATCCGCATTTACGAGTTCAATCGTGTCACCGTCATTATTTAATTGTCCATTAGGATCTGTAATAACTGCATAGGCACCTGGATCAATAGTTGTTTGCTCAAATGCAGTTGATTTCAGTGTTGCGTCGCGTATTACTATGTTAGAGAGATCAATAGTGCTATCACATGGATTAAAAATCTCAATCCATTCTTGCTCGTTGTCATTTGGGTTTGATACAAATTCGTTCAAAATAAGATGGCAAGCTTCAGATACATCAGATGTTGTTTGTGTTTCAGTAACTGATGTTGTATCGATTGGTGACTTTTGATCAGTTTCTTGAACCGTGGTTTCTTCAGTGGTTATATCTTGCTGTTCTTCAATGCTGTCAACCTCCTGTATCTCATCATAAGTATCAATTGCGGGAATATTAAACACTCCTGGTGTTCCGAATTGTGTTTGTAAACTCAAGTTGATACTTGTTGTAGAACTAAGCCATTCTAGAGTAAGCGCATCGCGCTCCATTGAAGTTTTCGGATTTGTTGATCCTGCAATAGGCGTGGCGCCATCTCCTACAGTATCTACGACTGTACCGTCTGGCATAACTAGCATGATTAGTTGTGCAGAATTTGATAGGGACACAGATGCTGTTACTAAATTAGGTTGGACTGTGAGTGTTGTTTTATCAGATCCAAGGTCATAATTTGATATGAGTAGAGAGTCGCCAGCGTTTAATATTGTTCCTTCCTCAAGAGCTATAGCGTTTCCGGATGAGGCGCAACCGGTGAGAACCCACCCGCCCAAATCCACATTCGTGCTATCTGCGTTATAGATTTCAAGCCATTCATCTGCTTGCGAGAGTTCGCTTCCAGCCCAGTTGATTTCGCTGATGAATACTTTTGGCATTGAGACATCAGTGTCTGTTGTTTGTGTTTGTTGTGCTGAATCCTGTGTTTGTTGTGCCTCCTGCGCACTGGCGGGTATTGAGAGCACAAAAAACAATAAGGAGAATAAGAGTCCATAATATAATTTCGTCATATTTTTTTAGTCTATGCTTGCAATATTGTGATCAGCAATGCGCTAGCATGCTTATTAAACAGAGCTCTGACAAAAAACTCCTAACACGCTCATTGCATGAGCATATTAGGAGTGTTTGTATTTTTATTACCTCATTATTAAATAGCGGTGTCAAGAGGTATTTTGTGGAAAACTAGTATCTTGAATCACCCTCATTCATTCCACAGGCGTGTGCAATAGTGTCTGCTGGGTATGGAATACCATTGCGGTCAGTATCGCAAATTATGAGCGCGTAGGCAATGTTGCTATTGATCATAATATAAAATAGTGTAATACTTTCACAGTAAATAAATGGGCGAGTGGTGAAATTGGTATACACGTTAGTCTTAGGAACTAATGCCGCAAGGTGTGAGGGTTCGAGTCCCTCCTCGCCCACCATCCCCCGTCGCTCAACTTTGTTGAGCTATGGTGGATGTCCCCCGAAGAGGACGATTTCGAATGATAGATATGAAAATAATATTGATTCATGGCTATAAAGCCAGCTCGAAAACGAATTTTTTCCCATGGCTCAATGAGGAGCTCCGCAAGCAGGGACACGAGGTTGTTTGTCCGGATTTGCCAAATTCAGACGCACCAGATGAGCAGGAATGGACAAAATATTTAGTGGAAGCGGTTGGTCCGATCGATGACGAAACAATAATTTTAGGTCATAGCTTGGGAGGGGCAGCTGCGTTGAGATTTTTAGAGGCAGCCGAGATGTACTCTACACCAAAGGCGTGCATCCTTGTTTCAACTCCATGGATGATAAAGAGCGAACAGTTCCGCGGATTCTTTTTAAGTGAGTTTGATTTTGATGTTCTCATGTGGAAGGCCACTAGATTTGTGGTTGTACATTCTAAAGACGACACTGTTATTCCTTTTGATCATGCCAAGAAATACGAGGATGTACTTCATGCACGACTCGTTGAAACAGATGGTGCCGGGCATTTTCAAGGTGAGCAATATCCAGTGCTTCTTGATGTGATTGATCAGTGTGTAAAAGAAGATGTCGAGTTTGAACCAGGTAAGGGATTAAAGGGCGATTACGAATAGGTTGGATAATAGAAGATAAAAACATTGTTATGCTTGAAGCCCGCTGTCATATGGCAGCGGGCTATACGTTTAGGTGTACATAACAAAGGTTGCTAGTACTTCACTGGAGGCGATCGCGTTCCTTCAATTGATTTTTCCGTGACATCACTGAAGAGTTGCCTTGCTCCAATGCGTTCTAGTCCATTCAGCTCGTTCTTGAACTGAAGTGCATGAAAGGCTATTTCACGCCAGCAGCACAGGTGAGTATGTGATGCCTCAATGGGACTGCTCGGCCACTTTCCTTGGTGATGTTTGTCCCACCATGCATGGAGCCAGAAGAAAAAGTTCCGAGCCTTTCCAGCGGGGAAGGTGGTGAATGTGCCTTTCTCGCTTTGCCACAGATGCATACTAACGATGACGAGCCACAGACCGACCGCAAGCTCACTTGCCTCATCAGTCTTCTCGAATGTTTCAGGGTCCTCAACGCTGAGAAGTTCTTCGATCGAGAGCCCGAGCTTTGCGAGGCTCTTTTTGCGGTCTACTTCGTGCGTGAAGCTGGGATTTGCAGCGAGGACTCGGCCTGGCGTTGCTAGCCAGAAGCTTTCTTCGGGCCAATGTCTGGTCGGTGTCCGCGATGTGATCGGCAGTCGTTTGGCGATCTGTGCGCCAGTTGCGCCCAGAAAGGTTTGGGAAAGAATAGTGTCTATACGCATATCTCCTCCAGTTGTCAGGCAAGGAGGATCAGATGATCCTGATCCACCTTGTACTGTGCCGGTCCACTGTTCGTGGACCGGCCGATGAGATGAAGTGAAGCGTTCAGCGTCTCGGAAGCGCGTCAAAGGTTTCCTTGAACTTGCTGTAGCGCCTGATGCGCATGGCACCATCGATCACGTTCTGCAGTTGCCATGACTCTACCCGATCATGAGCTTTGAGCTCAACCTGGAACGCCTCGAGTGTGGCGAAGATTTCCTCAATATTCTCACGCGTGAGGATAAGCTGACCCATGCCTTCATTGCGCCAGAACCAGGGGCTCGTGAACTCGGTCCAGACCGCGTGGAGCATATGCAGTGCCAACCACAGCGAGCTGTTGTACTTGAACACCCCCCTGTCTTGCGTGATACGCAGTGCCCGCATGGGCAGGGCGCGCAGTTCGGACAGCCAACGGCGCTTGAGAACGCTAGCGGCCGGGTGCCTGGGGCGATGTTCAAACAGGCAGAATTCTTCCCAGATCACCGTGTCGGCAGCACCGAACACATGTTCGTCCTCTGGGAGTTCGGGCTGGATGAAGAATACCTCTTCGAGGAAGGCGATCTTGCCGTCGCCATCCCTCCAGGCCCTCAAGTTGAAGTCGACAGTGCCGCGGTTGAGTGTGGTGATCACGATGTGCTTCTGGTGTCCCATGGGTTCCTCCTTGGTTTCAGACCCATCTTGACTCTATCGTGTGTGTACAGTATGCTGCAAATATATTTGAACTAAAAAGATATCCCGTTGAATAGATCACTAGAATTAGCCAAATAAAATACAAATATTTCGTCAAATAAATATGAAACAATTTAACTCCAATCTGCTTAGCTGGCTAATTTCGTCGGGTCTCGACGAACAGAGAGCAAAGATTTACTTAGTTTGTTTAACGCTCGGTTCGGCTTCAGCAAAGGACATTTCGGATGAATTAGGCCTAAAACGAACGGCTATCTATGACAATCTAGAGCGCCTCAAGGAAAAAGGCTTAATCCAGGTTGTTCATGAAGGAAAGCGTAAAACTTACAACCCACTGCACCCAAAAGAGCTCATGAAAAAGATTGAGGCGCAAAAAGAACAACTCAAAGATCTGTTACCTGATTTTTTAGCTGTATACGCTGAGGAGAGCAAGACTCCGTTTGTGCAAACATTCACAGGTAGGTTTGCTGCGCGTGAGGTTTATGAGGATATCCTTGCATCAAGAATCGAAGAGTATATTTATCTTTCGCCGCCACAACTCACGCATCAAGTGGTAGACTCGAAGCACATGAAAGATTGGATTAAGCGTCGAGTGGCTAAGGGTATTAGGTCCAGGTCGTTACGTGTGCGAGGAAAAGAAGTGACGAAAATTTCTGAATACAATTTAGAGGATGGTTACTTGCGCCAGGTACGTTATTTGCCAAGTAATATTGATTTGAAATCGAGTATTTATTTGTATGGGAATAATGTTGGTATCATCTCAACTGTAGGAGAGGGAGCGGCATTTATTCTATATTCGCCAGACCTTGCATATAGTTTGAAACAGGTGTTTGAATTTTTGTGGCAAATCGGAATGAAGGATTAAGCTTAATTAGATACAGAACCGACCAAAGAGTTATCTTGGTCGGTTTTTGTGTCGGGTAAGGTAGGACGAAAATGGATGATCAAATGTCGCTAGGCTTAGGTCTGATTTTTTGTTTGTGGATGAATCGCAACAATGCTTTTGTGTGCTTTGCATACTGATGCTCGCATACGCGGCGTGCGCACCATAAAGCTTACATGTGAAGAGCATCGTGAACGCGCTTTGCGGTTATACCAGGGGTTATTTGAATATTGTCAAGATAAATGCGGCAAACACCACCTCGTACTTGATTTGTGACCCCCAAATAGTTGGGGGTTTTGTGCTATTAAATAGTTTTATTTTTTTTCTTTTGTTTCACATAGTTGACGATCGTCGCAAATGTGAGACATTTAAAATTTAAAATTAGATATAGTTTTAGATATAGTTCATAGTTTTATCATTAAGTCGTATCTAATAACCTTTAACTTTACTGAATTTATTAAGCTTTGTCGGATAGATCCGGACGAGTGGCATGATGTTGAAATGGCTTATATAAGCTGATGATTCTAATATGTCAGTTCTGCGCTACTAATTATTTAAATCTTGTTATACCCTTAATAATAGTCCTTTCAATTCCTCGGAGGAATCATGGCTAAGCGAATCGTTGCTGTGTTTACCCCACCGCATTATAAGAATAGTGATGGGGTTCCAGTGCTTTGGTTGGGACGCATCAATCGCGCGATTAGAATCGCGAACCAACAACAGTGTCCGGTAATAATTGCCGGTGATGCAAATGGCGGAAAAGATCTTGAGAGATTCTTTTTGCACGCCAAGCGCAATAAAGTAAGAGCTGTTGTGCAAGCGTTCAATGGGAATGATCCGGCGTTCAAGAACACGCGCGGTGATGCAAAAGCGATCGCGCGAGTGATTGGTGAGATACCGGCCCTTAGGCGAGCACGAGAAATCGTGATTGTCTCATGTTGGTACCACATTCCTCGTTGTTGGATTGCTTTGCGTCAAGAACTTGGCGATCACCATGCTCGCATTTCGTGTTCGCCAGTGTGGTCAAAGATCTGGCATGGCATCAAGGCTTTGCCAAACGAGATTCGCGGATGCGTGGATTACTTGCGCAGGCGTCCACAGGTCTCGCGTGGTGAGCCAATTGGCAAGCCAGATTTTGAGTAGTTTTATTCGCGTGGGCGGGTCCGCAGGACCCGCCCGTCAGAGTTCATATATGCAAAAAGATGTAAAATTAATTATTGAAGAAAATTATAAAATCGGATCAGTTTTAACTATTGAGAAGATAGGTTCAGGATTGATTCATGATACATATCGTATTACTGCCAGCAATGGAAAATTTATATTTCAAAAATTGCATAAATCCCTTTCATCGCATGGCATATCTAATGATTTTTATAATATTACAGAGCACTTGGCGACTCGCGAATGCTTGGCGCCAGCGGTTATAAAAACATTATCAGGTAAGATTTTGTGCGAGGATGAGGGTAGTGTTTGGCGCATGCAGAGCGATTTAGGAGGAAATACTCACGATAGAATTACGACAAATAGTATCGCTTATGAGGCGGGTGGAATGCTTGCAAAGTTCCACAATGCAATGCGAGATTTTGAAAAACCTTTTGAGTCTGATTTTGTATTGCATAATACACAGAAGGAGTTGGACGCCTTGAAGCTTAGTTTAAAAAACACTTCAGCAGATTTGTTAACACAGGAAGTTTCAGATATCGCGGATCAAATATTAAGAAACGCGCAAAAATTATTATTACCAAGCGATTTGCCAATTTGGGTGATTCATGGAGACCCAAAAGTATCAAATATTTTGTTTGATAAAGAAAAAGCTATTGCAATAATTGATCTTGATACATGTCAAAGAGGATCTGTATTGTTAGATTTGGGAGATGCGTTTAGGTCTTGGTGTCGTACCGGAGAAGGTGAAAATTGTGTTTTTGATATTGATTTATTTAGGTCAGCTTGGCAAGGATATTCTGATCAGATAAAAGGTTTATCTAAAATAGAAATTAGTTATGTAGCGCAGGCAATAAAGCTTATAACTCTTGAGCTTGCCGCGCGTTTTTTGACTGATTATTTTTTAGATTTTTATTTTTCATGGGATCCTAAACAATATCCATCCCGCCGTGCGCATAATCTTATACGCGCCAAAGGGCAGGTGAGGTTGTTTGAGGATGAGTGTCAAAAGGAACAAATAATGATGAAATTTTGTTTTTAGCAATTCAGAACTAATAATGATACTCCTTACCATGATTGATCGTGCATGCACGATAAAGTTGTTCTAGGAAAAATATATGTGCCAAATCATGAGTGGTTGTCATTGGCGAAAGAGAGAGCCGTAAATCGGCTTTCTTTTTTATTTCCTCTGGCAGTCCTTTTGCTCCTCCTAAGACAACGGTTATATGTTTTCCTGATTCTTCTAGTATTTTGAGTTTTGATGCAAATGTTCGTGAATTCATAGTCTGCCCAAATTCGTCTAAAATTATAAGATAATTATCTATTATGATTTTGCTATGTAAATCGTCAGCTGATTTTAGAATTCGATGTTCTAATTTTGTATAAGTTTTTAGATGCTTCAGGAATTTATCTCTAATTTCATCAAATCCACCATTAGGCAAGTCACCTATAGTAATAAAATCAATATAAATCATAGTTTTTCTATAATACAAAATTATCCACTTTTTTGCGATAAATGATGCTTGACAGTGTTTTTTGTCTGTTGTACTATGCTCGAGCAATTTGAAAACTACTACTACGCTTGTCTGGCCGTGACCCCAAAGCCACACAGACTTCAGCTGGTAAGTTTGGAAAGTAAGTTCGGGAAACTTATTCAAAACTGAAAAAAGCGTGATAGTGGGATCACAGTTATTTGATCTCGCTTCGCAATGGCGAGTATTTTGTTTGCCAAGCATCATAGTTTGGCATCAGTGATGAAGCGCAAGATGTTGCATTTCTCTCTGATCTTTCACAATTTAACAAACAAAAACAACGAGAAAAGAGTTAAGTTTAACTAAACGTCTTGAGTGAGTGGAGGACTACTCAAGGGTGTATGGTGGATGGCTTGACGAAACATGCTGATGAAGGACGCAGCAGCCTGCGATAAGCTTCGGAGAGGTGGCAAGCAACCTTTGACCCGAAGATGTCCGAATGGGGAAACCCGGTCGGGGTAATGCCCGATCACTGTGCGCTAAATACATAGGTGTACAGAAGGCACCCAGGGAAGTGAAACATCTCAGTACCTGGAGGAAAAGAAAATAATGAGTGCTACAATCATCTTGGAGCTCGACTGGTTCGAGATTCAAGATGATCAGTAGTCGCTTACATTCCCAAAGTAGTGGCGAGCGAAATGGGAACAGCCCAAACCGATTAAGTGAAGTACGCTAATGTATCTCTTCGGAGACGCGGAAGCGATACGAAAGGTAACAGCCGTTGCTTAGTCGGTGTTGCAAGCGCAAATGTGCATAGCTGTTAATATGCGGTGCGATTGGCAATCTCTAGTAAAATCTTTTGGAAAGAAGAACCAAAGAAGGTGATAGTCCTGTATGCGAAAGAGATTTGTCTTGGCACGGTTTGATTGCTTAAGTACGGCGGGACACGTGAAATCCTGTCGGAATCTACCACGACTATGTGGTAAGGCTAAATACATGTTTTGATCGATAGCGAACTAGTACCGTGAGGGAAAGCTGAAAAGAACCCCGGAAGGGGAGTGAAATAGAATCTGAAACCATATACCTACAAAGAGTCGGAGTCCGGCATAGCCGGATGACGGCGTTCCTATTGAAGAATGAGCCAACGAGTTCGTGTCTGTTGCAGGTTAAGTCCTTTGGGACGGAGCCAAAGTGAAAGCGAGCCTTAACGGGCGTTAGTAGCAGGTACGAGACCCGAAACCGGGTGACCTAACCATGACCAGGGTGAAGCCAATGTAAAAGTTGGTGGAGGCCCGAACCCACGTGCTGTGCAAAACACGGGGATGAGTTGTGGCTAGCGGAGAAATTCCAATCGAACTCGGTAATAGCTGGTTCTCCTCGAAATATGTTTCGGCATAGCGTCGGTTTTGAGCGTGTTGGGGGTAGAGCACTGATTGGGGTTGACGCCTTCGGGTAGTCGCCCTAGCCAAACTCCGAATACTAATACGCATACCGGCAGTCAGACCATGGGGGCGAAGCTCCATCGGTCAAAAGGGAAAGAACCCTGATCTCAATCTAAGGTCCCAAAGTCATTACTAAGTGTAAAAGGTGGTGGGGAGACTTATACAACCAGGAGGTTGGCTTAGAAGCAGCCATCCTTTAAAGATAGCGTAACAGCTCACTGGTCAAGTTTCCCTGCGCCGAAAACGTATCGGGGCTAAGTAATGCACCGAAGATGAGGGTCCTGCTTTTGCAGGGCGGTAGAGGAGCGTTTCTAATGCACTGAAGTCGTGTCGTAAGGCACGGTGGAGCGTTAGGAAGTGCGAATGTTGGCATGAGTAGCAAGAAGACAGGTGGAAACCCTGTCCGTCGAAAGCCCAAGGATTCCACAGCAACGAAAATCGTCTGTGGGTTAGTCGGGTGCTAAGGCGAGGCTGAAAAGCGTAGTCGATGCACAGCAGGTTAATATTCCTGCACCACTTTATTGTTCCAATGGGGGGACGCTTATCAAAGTTTCCTGTGTCCTATGGCTATGACACTGGGGGCTTCGGATGGATTAGTAGGAAAATCCGCTAATCAATACATTTGAAGTCATCGCGACCCTGCTTATGGCAGGGGAGAGGAAAGGATGGTGAGCCAAGAAAAGCCTCTAGGGTTAACAATAATGTGCCCGTACCAAAACCGACACAGGTGGGCGGGTGTAATTGCACTAAGACGTACGAGAGAAACATTGTTAGGGAACTCGGCAAAACAGCGGCCGTAACTTCGGGATAAGGCCTGGTTTTCCCCGGGAGGGGAAGACCCACAGCTAAAGACTTCAAGCGACTGTTTATCAAAAACACAGGTCCCTGCTAAACCGTAAGGTGATGTATAGGGGCTGATGCCTGGCCAGTGTCCGAACGTTAAAGAAGTGGGTCAACCTGCCTTCGGGTAGGTGAAGCTTGCGACTGAAGCGCGGATGAACGCCGGCCGTAACTATAACGGTCCTAAGGTGGAATTGCTGCCTTAGTAAAATCTAGCTAAATGCTGGAATATCTGGAGAATCTTCTGATACTACGGCATACTATATACATAGTATGCAAAGTGATAATTCAAGAAGTGTACTTCTTAATGAAGTGCCAGACAATCAGCAGGAAAGGCCAGAGATTGCTGGATGGATTTGCGGGTTTGTTGATGGAGAAGGTTGCTTCTCGGTCAGCAATCATTCAGAACATGAATAGAAAAGTACCATCTAGATTTCTGGAATCCTCAGAGACTACATGCTAGATATCGCATGAGCGATAAAGATATAGTCCGATCTGCATGGCGACATGCAGGGTTGAATACTCATCAACCACCTATTAAAGAGGTAACAAAAAGAGCGAAATTCCTTGTCGGGTGAGTTCCGACCTGCACGAATGGCATAACGACTTGAAGACTGTCCCAACAATGTACTCGGCGAAATTGCGTGGGGAGTGAAGATGCTCTCTATGCGCAGTTGGACGAAAAGACCCCGTGAAGCTTTACTACAACTTGTCATTGGATTTATGTTTCACATGTTCAGCATAGGTGGGAGCCTTCGGGCACCAGTGAGATACCACCCTTGTGTTGTGTGAATTCTAACCGGCAGCCGTGAATCCGGCAGCTGGGACAGTGACTGGCGGGTAGTTTTACTGGGGCGGTAGCCTCCTAAAAGGTAACGGAGGCGTTTACAAAGGTCAGCTTGGTCCGGATGGAAATCGGACTGAATGTGCAAGCGCATAAGCTGGCTTTACTGCAAGACTGACATGTCGCGCAGTTGCGAAAGCAGAAGCTAGTGATCCGACCGTTCGATATAGGACGGCGGAAGCTCAACGGATAAAAGCTACTCCGGGGATAACAGGCTAGTCTTGCCCAAGCGTCCACAGCGACGGCAAGGTTCGGCACCTCGATGTCGGCTCATCGCATCCTGGAGCTGGAGAAGGTTCCAAGGGTTAGGCTGTTCGCCTATTAAAGCGGTACGCGAGCTGGGTTCAGAACGTCGTGAGACAGTTCGGTCTCCTATCTACTGCGCACGTTGAAGATTGAGGGGACTCATCCCTAGTACGAGAGGACCGGGATGAACAGACCTCTGGTGTACCAGTTGTCCTGCCTAGGGCATTGCTGGGTAGCTACGTCGGGTTCGGATAACCGCTGAAAGCATATAAGCGGGAAGTCGACCCCAAGATTAATCTTCGTTAAGACACCTCAGAGACTATGAGGTTGATAGGCACCAGGTGTAAGCTCGGCAACGAGTTCAGCCAAGGTGTACTAATTGGTCAATGGTTCTCCACTCGTTTAAGTCGTTTAGTTGAATAGTTGGATTTGTTTGTAAATATCAGATCAGAGAAAAATCTCTATTATTCTGGTGGCATTTCTTGCGGGGTCACACCCGTTTCCATCCCGAACACGGAAGTTAAGCCTGCGAGGCCGATGGTAGTGCATTTGCGCGAGAGTAGGTGGCCGCCGGAATAATGGAGATTTTTTGTATAGCTAAAATCCTTGACGATATCAAGGATTTTAGCTATTCTAGCACTCCGTAAGCCTTTCCCCTTTTGAGGTTACAGGTCGGGCCTGGGACGATCCCGCGTCTCCTCCGGGTCAGTTTCATTGCCTGAGCCGAGCGTTAGAGTTCCCGCAAGTACCATGTTACGCGGCCGCGTACGAATCCGGAACCAAAACCGCGTTTCGTAATTCCTGATGAAGGAAAACATGGGAAGGTAGGTAGAGACTCCGCAAAGCAAGGGTGGAAATGTGATCTGTCTGATCTTATAAGGGGAAATTTCTTCGTGTGCCCGGGTGGACCGCAGTCCACCCGGGCACATTGACTATTTAATCTATTTTAGCGGTTTTGTTTTCTTGCAAGTATAGAAAATATTGATTTTACTGATTAGTGCGTCCGTCGCTTCTCACGAGCGACGGAAGTTTGTTTTTAATAAAGCCTGACTTACAGAAGTGCAGCTTCACAATGATTGACCTTTAAATAATTTTCACATTAGTGACGATCGTCAACAATGTGAAAATTGCATCATTATTTTGACTTTTCGCTCATTTTTTCGTACTATCTGCGTGAAAAATCATTATGAAAACACGCATTGTTGTCCTTGCTGCTGGTAAAGGGAAGAGGATGAAAAAGTCTATTCCAAAGCCACTTATTGAAATTGCTGGCAGACCAATGATTGAACATTTAATAGATAGTGTCATTGATTCAGAAATTGATTCACGACCTATCGTAGTCATTGCTCCAGATAATATTGAGCATTTTCGTGAAGTGTTAGGTGACAAGTGTGAGTATGTTACTCAACAAGAACAACTGGGAACCGGTGATGCTGTTAGAAGTGCTCAAAATGCATTTTCAGATGCTGATTGTGTTATGGTATTTTATGGTGATCATCCATTTTTATCTTCTGATAAGATGATTGAGCTTTTAGAAGCGCATAAGACCAATGAGAATGTTATCACAATGGTCACGACGACAGTTCCTTCTTTTGAAGGTAGTTTTACTGGTCTTGAAAGATGGGGAAGGATCATTAGAGATGAGATTAAAAGAGTTGTTGCTATTCGTGAGGCTAAGGATGCGACAGAACAAGAACTTAAAATACAAGAAGTTAATCCAGCGCTTTTTGCTTTTGACGCGCAGTGGTTGCGTGATCACTTAGATCTTCTCTCAAAAGATAACGCTGGCGGAGAATATTATCTTACTGATTTGATTGAAATGGCAATTGATGAAGGTCGTGAAGTCTCAACAATTAGCGCAGAGCCGATTGAAGTAATTGGAATTAATACGCAAGAAGAATTGCAAGTCGCGCAAGATTTAATTGGTTAATAAACGAATATCATTGTTCGTATTTTTTATGCGAGTGATTACTGACTGGCATATTCATTCTCGCTTTTCGCGGGCGTGTTCAAAGGAATTAACATTACAAAATAATGCTTTGTGGTGTGCAAAAAAAGGAGTTGATATTTTAGGAACCGGTGACTTTACTCATCCGACATGGTTCAGCGAAATTAAAAATAATTTAGTTGAGGCAGAGCCTGGATTGTATAAGCTTACATCAGGATTAAATAATGTAAGGTTCATGATGACAACTGAAGTTGCGCAAATTTATCGCAAAGGCGATAAGTGCCGCAGAATTCATAACATCATTTTCGCTCCATCAGTTGAGTCGGTTGAAAATATAAATAAGTGGATGTCGGATGAGGGATTTAATTTAAAATCAGACGGAAGACCTATCTTAGGAATTGATTCTGAAGAATTATATAAGAGATTGCGTGATATTGATGAACGAATAATTATAATTCCAGCTCATGCTTGGACGCCATGGTTTTCAATATTTGGATCAAAGTCAGGTTTTAATGACATTAAGGAATGTTTTGGTGAGATGTCGCAATATATTTACGCGATAGAAACTGGATTATCAAGTGATCCGTTAATGAACAGATCAATTAGTGCACTTGATAACATTTTACTGATATCAAATTCTGATGCTCACAGTCCTCGTAATTTTGGACGAGAAGCAAATGTATTTGAGATTGAACATGAAGATTTGAGTTATGACACATTTGTTGAGATATTAAAAAATCGTGATTCTGAAAGATTCAAATATACGATTGAATTTTTTCCAGAAGAAGGTAAATATCATGCTGATGGTTGTGCAAATTGTGGATTTTGGTGTTTGCCTAATGAAACAAAAAAATTATGCGGCGAATGTAAAATATGTAAAAAACAAATGACTGTCGGTGTTTTGTCGCGCGTATTAAGTCTTAGCGACAGAGATATTAGTAAAATGCCAGCATCTCATATTCCGTTCAAATCAATTGTGCCGTTGCAAGAAATTATCGCAGAATCATTTGAGGTAATATCTACTGCAAGTAAAAAAGTTCAAGCTATGTATGAACAAATGGTGTCAAAGCTCGGATCAGAATTCAATATTTTACTTGATGTAAAAATATCTGATATAAAAGATGCATCAAATGATGTGATTGCTAGAGGTATTGAGAAAATGCGCGTAGGTGATATATATATTCGTCCAGGTTATGATGGTGTATTTGGAGAGGTTAAGATATTTAGGAGCAAAAATGAAATGCCAATAAAAAGACAAGAAAAATTGATATAAAATTAAAATCCCCACACGCTTCATGATGAGCTATCAATAGCCTCCTCCTGAAACGGTGGGGATTTTTAGTAGAAGAACTTATTTCTTCTTTTTCTTAGCTACCTTTCGCTTCTTTGCAACTTTCTTAGTTTTCTTAGCGACTTTTCGCTTTGCTGGTTTCTTAGCTTTCTTAACAGCTTTCTTAGCGACTTTTCGCTTTGCTGGTTTCTTAGCTTTCTTTGCTACTTTTTTCTTAGCAACTTTTCTTTTCTTAGCTGGCATATTTTATATCACCTCCTTTAGATTTTTTAGAGTGTCGCGTATTTTTTTCGTCGACCACGAAAATTTTTCATGCGCGCCTTGTTGCTGCATGATGAGCACGTGCTCATCACCATGCAACGAAAGAAACAAAAATGTTTCTAATAAAATTATATCGTCATTTAAAACAAAATAAAATATTTTTTCCAAAAGTTATCAACACGTCTACAAAAAATATTTTTGTGTGACAAAAATTTTTTAGAAAAGTATACTTCTCTTGTATGCGAAAATTGTTACTGATTGCGTTGTTGTGTTTAATCATTGTCCCGTGTTTTGTTTTTGCTTCACAAACTAATAATGATCAAGAGAGTATTAGAATAATGTCAGCAACTGGAGTTGTGAAAGAAATAATTTATCCTTTTGATAAATCATATAGAGGTAACGGAAGCATAGCGATCGGTGATTTAGGAAATGATGGAGTTAGTGAGATTGTAATCGGTTCAGGTGTTGGCATGGAGCCAAAGGTTTCATTGTATAGACAAGACGGTTCAATCATAAATTCATTTTTTGTCTATGATGATAAATTTTTAGGTGGAGTAAATGTCGCTATCGGTGATGTAGATCATGACGGAAGTGGTGAGATTATTACCGGGGCTATGTATTCAGGAGGGCCACATATAAAAGTTTTTGATGGCTGGGGAAATCTTGAAGCACAATTTTTTGCTTATGATGACTTATTTACCGGTGGTGTTAATGTTTCGTCAGGGGACATTGATAATGATGGAATTGATGAAATTATTACCGCACCTGGTGTCACCGGCGGTCCTCACATAAAAGTTTTTGATGGTTGTGGAAATCTAGAATTTGAAATGTTTGCAGGAAGTACATTAGATTCATCTGGCACAACAGTCGCTACGCTTGATGTAAATGGAGATGGTGATGATGAAGTTATTATAGGTAGCATGAGTTATGTATGTGAATCTGTTAAATTATATGATTGGAATGGTTCAAGCATGTTTCATGTTCTTGATATAGTGTTGAATGGCGACTGTGGAGGTGTAAATGTATTTGGTGGTGATATTGATGACGATGAGATGGATGAAATTGGCGTCTCAAAATTATCAGGAATTGAATTTTATGAAATGACTGGCAGGTTAGTAAAAAGTATTGAGAATATAAAATCATCTAAAGTTGCTATTGCACCAGAAGGCGGCAATTCAATTGTGATTCTTGATCAAGAATCTGAAATTACAAACCAAAATGGTAAATATATTTTTGTTGATACACAAAGACAGACTTTGTTTGCATATGAAAATGGAGTTTTAGTGCGATCGTTTCTAGTTTCAACAGGAAGAGATAGTTATCCAACTCCTGTAGGATTGTTTTATATAACAAAGAAGATTGAGATGAAGGATTATGTCATGAATTATGGTGAAAATGATCCGAGAAATTATTTTATTCCAAATGTTGCATATAACCTTCAATTCCAGCCGATCTATTATATTCATTCAGCATATTGGCATAATAATTTTGGTAATAAAATGAGCGGTGGATGTGTAAATACATCATACGATAATGCAAAATGGATATATTATTGGGCTGAAGTGAGTACACCTGTTCAGATAATTTGATAACAAAGAATTCTATAGTACAAAAAATATCCTGTCATACAGGATATTTTTTGGTGGACTATATTTGATATAGTTCAGGTGCATTTCACCGCCTGCGGAGGCGAGGATCTGGCCAAAAATTCCGGACCAAAATTCTGAACTTTGACAATTTCAAGTTTTTTTGGCGGCAAATTCTGATCAAAAAATAAAACCAAGAGAAAACTAATTCTTATTTCTCGATGTATGCATATACTTGCACAGTATTGCCGAGACCACCACGATTATTTTCGTCGTCTGAAATATTAATTACACCTTTCTTGCCTAGTCGCAATTTTATAGATGCCGCTAAAAGAGGACCTGTACCTTCCTCTGTTCGATGTAATTCTTCCGGTTGGTCTTGGCCAGCAAAATATTCTCGCCTTGAATCAATTATCATGTCCGGAGAGTATCGTTTTGCCGCTTCAGCAATACTTGCGACATCATTTTGTGAATTGCCAACCATCATAATTCTAATCCATTCCGCAAAGTACTCGACTTGTTCTTCCGTAAGAGACTCGCCAATCTTTTTGATGAGGACTAACGGCGTCACGATGTTATCCACATATCTTTTTAGTTCAGCAGCAATTCTTGATATCTCTAAATCTTTATGACTTTTACCCTCCCAATCCTCAGCACGATCGGCCATTTCCTCGATTTGCTGATAAGTAAGCTTACCTAATTGTTCTTTGAGCCATTCAGATGCAGGCCCATGATATTTCAAAAGATTTTCAACTGCAGAAATTGGTTCCTTGTCGCCAGCCCATTCTTGCAGAGCGCGCAACGCCTCCGTCTTGGCGGTTGTAACTTTTTCTTTGCTTTCCCGTTCGAACATCTGTCTAGGTCCATCGTATTGGCTCATATATTTAGATTTATTATTAAATATTTTCTTCGACTAAGAAAAATGATTAACAATTTTCTTTTCCCAAAATGCAGAATCGCCAACTGCTTTTTTCGCACAAAATTCCTTACGATTTGGTGGTCGCCTGCGGCGGCTCCGTGTCTCAAAACTTGCAATTTCCTATATTTGGTGGACTTGAAGGGATTCGAACCCTTGACCTCCTCGGTGCAAGCGAGGCGCTCTAGCCAACTGAGCTACAAGCCCGTATTTAAAGTGAGGTAATAGTACCGTATAATGTGCTAACAGTCAATGCTGATCTACTATAATATAAGTAATATAATTAAAATAATATGCGAATAATTAAATACTTGTTAGCTTTTGTAGTTTTGGTCATAATTCTCTTATGTAGTTATTTATGGTATCTGGGCGTCTTTACTCCTATATCTGTTGAGGAAAGAACAATGGGTCCATATACCTTGGTTTACGAAGAACATATTGGATCATATAACGATGTAGGTTTTGTATTTGATAAGGTATATAAAAATCTTCTTGATGATGGCATTGATACTACTTTGGGCATGGGTTTGTATTATGACGATCCTAAAACGACAAATGAATCAGAACTAAAAAGTGAAGTTGGATCGTTAATTGATGAAGTGCAAGCAAGTGTTATTGATGACGCTAAATATAATATTAAGACAATAAGCGCTGACGAATATGTTGTAGTGTCAATGCCTTTTGTAAATACTTTATCGTATTTTATTGGAGTAATTAGAGCTTATCCAGCACTTACAAAATATATTACAGAGCATGGTTATTCTTCTGCTGATTATTCCATTGAATTATATATGCCAGATGAAACCATATATATGTTCCCAATTGTTAAATAGAAAAAAATAAAAATCCACCTCGTGATATTAAAGGTGGATTTATTGTTCATTATTTAAGTTCATTGATTTCAATCATTAATTGTTCAACATCGCCTTCTGGGTCTATTGACCCATCGCTTTTTAGCGCTGACGCAATTATTATGATAACTATTATGGCAATGACTATTGCAATTATGTATTTGTAATATTTTGGTCCATTCTTATTTTCCATACCTATACTATTTTATTTGGTAATGATTTTTTATTTATAAACGCCATTATATTTTTTACAACTATATCAGTCATAGCATTTCTTGCGTCAACAGTTGACGAAGCGATGTGCGGTGTCATTATCACATTCTGAAGTTTTCTTAGCTCATAACAATCGCGTGGATTACAATCAATACACGGCTCGCATTCATAAACATCTAAGCCAGCACCAAATATTTGTTTTTTTGAAAGCGCTTTTACTAGAGCAAGCTCATCTACCACAGGACCTCGCGAAGTGTTGATAAGTATTGCGTTCTTTTTCATGATTTTTAGCTCGCCTGTACCTATTAGGTGTCTTGTTGATGGTAAAAGAGGGACATGGAGTGTAATGATGTCAGCTTCTTTTAGAAGTTGTGTTTGGGTTTTATATTTTGCATTGAATTTTTGTTCAAATGCAGGATTTCTTTTTACATCAGAATAGATTATTTTTAATCCAAATCCATCATGAAGTCTTTTTGCTATCCCTGTTCCTATTCGTCCCGCACCGATGATGCCAATTGTTTTTCCTAATACATCAAAACCGATCATTAAATTAGGATCCCATCCTTTATATTTTCCAGCGCGAGTGAATTTATCTGCTTCAACAATGCGATGTGAAAGAGCAAATATCATCGCGATTGCATGTTCAGCTACAGATTCACTTGCTTGTTCGCATGGCGCATTCGTGACTGATATTTTTCGTTTTTTTGCCTCACTAAGATCAATATTATCAAAACCTACCGAATAATTAGCGATTAATTTTAGTGATTCTCCAGCAACATCCATTACTTGTTTGTCTATTTTGTCAGTAAGAAGTGAGATAATAATATCAGCCCCTTTAACTCGTTTTAGCAGTTCTATACGAGAAATCTGTTTATTTTTATCCCAGATTTCAATATTAATATCTTTGCGTTTTTTAAGCTGATCAAGAGCCTTGCCTGATATTTGCCGTGTTAGAAATATCTTTGTCATATCAAATTAGTTTGACTTTGATTTTTTTCATCATGCTTTGTGATGGCCATGTCTTTATTATGCCATTTTTTGCTCCATAAAATCCTATGACTGATTCTGCATTAATCATTCCAACTCGCATTGCATCATCAATGCCCATGCCTTTAGCGAGTCCTGCCACAGTTCCAGATCCGAAGGCATCTCCAGCGCCTGTTCTTGATATTGCTTTTTTACCTTGCGGGCTGATAAACCATGTTGTTCCATCCAAGTGTGCATAGGCTCCTTTTGGTCCATCGGTAATTATTAATGTTAATCCATGTTGTGTGATTTCTTTACAAAGTTGTTTTATTGTTGCTTTTTCATTTTTTATAAGCATCCTAGCTTCTTCAAGATTAAGGTTTAATAATGTGATTTTGCTCAAAATCGGCTTAATAGCAGAGAAACCTTTTTTCAACTCCATTGTCCCAGGGTTAAAACAGATAAATGAATTTATCGCACCAGATGATTCAATGATTTTTTTGATCAATGTCAGATTACCTCCAAGAGAAGTTATATAAAGCCATTTGCATTTGAGTTTTGATAGTGGAATATCGTTTTCATTGAATGTTTGAGAAACTCCGCGATGAACAAGCGCTGTGCGTTCGCCATCATGCGCAGTTAAAAGTACGCTATATCCAGTTGAACCGCGTGACACTTTTTTTATAAGGTTGGTTTTAACGCCAAATCTTTTTAAATCATTTACTACAGCATCACCAGCATCATCATTAGCTATTTTAGTTATGGTGCTTGTCTTGAATCCAAGCGCTGAAAATGTGCATGCGGTGTTTGTTCCGCCACCACCAGTTGTTCTTACTACTGTCTCAACATCAACTTTACTTCCAAGTGGGACACATTCGCCGAGCCCTGTTGAGAATTCTGCTGATTTTATTATTTGGAATTGCTTAGAAGCTAGAAATACATCACGCGTTGCAGATCCTATAGTAATAATGTCATTCATAAATAATTTATTAATCCTCATATTTTTCAAACAAGCGTATAAAGTGCAAATAATTATTCGCGATTTTTTGAACTGCTTGAGATCTTGTAATTTTTTTATCTCGTAGATCTTCAAGCACATCAAAGAAAACAGTTCTACCAACAGCAAAGCCCTTCACAACACCTGAACTTGCAGCTGTTTTTATCCAAGCTTCAACCATTTTTTTTGATTCACCACGACCTAAAACAATAAGATCAGTATTAGTGAGTTTATATAGCTCTTTCCATTGTTTTATATTTTTTAAACCTTCAACTTTCCAAATATCAGGATTTATTCCGTATGACTTCATTTGCTGTACAGTTTTTTTAATTTGTCTAAATTTATCGCCGGTTCCTGTCATAAGTGGCTCAAGCATCCATTTTATATCATTTTGCGCACAGAAATCATTGAATCGCTTAAGTCTTGTGTTTTGAATTTCATTTCCAATCTTTTGTGATGCATCGTATCTAACTAGCGCTTTTGCGTAAGTAGGTTTTATGTGTTTTAGATGTGTTCCAAAATTATTTCCATGCTCAAATTGAAAAAATAATTGCCCGCTTCTTTCAACTGATACAATTAATTGGATCATGTTATTTTGCGCATCTTTGATAATAGATGAACCGAATTCTTCATCAACCAGAATCGCCATATCTTCGCTATTTTTATATTGATTATGGGCCAATATAAATGCATCAAAGACAACTTTTTTCATATCTTTGACAGCTTTCTTTTTAGCAGATGTTTTTATCGGATAATCAAAACCAAAAAGGGAAGTGGTAAATGTTGAACGATGATCAAATGGTAGTACGAAAAGGCGATCCATACGACCTTTAGTATATCAAATTTTGAAGTCTTCGCCTTTATAAATGTAAAATGGAAGTAATTTTTCAGTCTTTATTATTTTTTTGGCTTGTAAATTTTCAAACGGCCAACCTTCAATAATTACTGTTGCATCATTTTTTAATTCATCAGCAAATTTTTTAGCGAGTCTTGGATATACTTTTGTAAGAAGAAAACAAATTATGTAGTCAGCATCTGATAGATTTTTTGAAAATAGATTTTTGTAAATTATTTTAACATTCTTATGTGTTAAAGATCGTATTTTAGCAACGAGATATGGGATTATTGAGATTTCATAGCCGAAATAATTTGCGTTTGGATATTTTTTAGATAGAGCAATGACTATTGTTCCAGTACCACAACCAAGTTCATGTACAGAGCTGTTAGGCTTAATTTTAATATTTTGTATTAATAATTGCATTTCGCGTTTGCGTGTAGGTACCCATGGCGCAGCAGATAAGCCGGCTATTCCAGCAGTTGCTATCGTGGCCCATCCTATGACAAATAATATCCATTGATATTTATTCATAATTATTTAAGAGCAGATAATAATTCTCGTCGCTCAGTTTTTGTAAGTGGACGGGAGTTACCAACGCCAAGTTGTCCAAGTTTAATATTCATAATACGGACTCGTTTGAGTGAGGTTGCTTCATATCCCAGAGATGCACACATTCTGCGGATTTGTCTATTTCTGCCTTCTGTGAGAACTATATTAAATTTTGTATCTGTTAATTTTCTTACTTTTGCTGGCTTAGTTTTTGAACCATCTAGCATTACACCGCTTGCCATTGAGTAAATAAATTTTCGTGTCATTTCTTTATCAACTGTTACAACATATTCTTTTTCGTGATTTGATGATGGGCGAGTGATTTTATTTATGATATCGCCATTGTTTGTCAGAAGCACCAAGCCCGAAGATTCAACATCAAGTCTACCAGCATAAAGCAACCTGTCATCTGATTTAACATAGTCATAAATCGTATCTTTTGCATCTTTATCTTTTGTGCAGATCACACCGTATGGTTTATTTAGGACAATAAAAATGTCTTCGTTCTTTGGTGTTAATACCTGATTATTTATAGATACTTTATCTCGTTCACTAACTTGATCGCCTAGTTTTGCAATATTTCCATTAATTTTTACTGATCCATTTTCTATTAACGAATCTGCCTTGCGGCGTGAGCAAAACCCTGATTCTGCAATGTATTTATTAAGTCGCATATGTGCAGATGATAGCAGAAATGCTTATAAAAACAATAAGAATACAGTGTTATTTCAACTGTATCCTTATTTATCTTATTTTTTCTTTTTTATTACTTTCTGCGCGGCTTTTATAATCCACGGTGCTGTGAGTTTGTAATGTTCAAATAATTCTCGCGAGTCTCCAGATTGTCCGAATTCATCTAGCATACCAATGCGCTCAATTGGTATTGGATAAGATTCACTTAACAACTCGCAAATTGCGGATCCCATTCCGCCAGCTATCTGTCCATCTTCTGCTGTAACTATCGCGCCACATTCACGAGCTACTTTTATGATCGCGGCCTCATCAATGGGTTTTATGCTGGCGTTGTTTATAACTCGCGCTTCAATACCAAGCTTTGATAATTGTTCTGCAGCAGTTAGACATTCATATAGGATTGGACCGCAACCAATAATCGCAACATTATTTCCTTTTCGTAAGGTTTGAGCCTTTCCGATTGCAAATTCTGCTGACTCAGTTGTGAATATTGGAGTTGAGCTTCTATCCAATCTAATATATGCAGGGCTTTTTATTTTTCCTATAGCGATCGTTGCTTTTCGAGCCTCAATCGCATCACATGGAACTATAACTGTCATATTAGGCAGTGAACGCATGAGTGCTATATCTTCTGTCATTTGATGTGTTGCGCCATCTGGTCCAACTGATATTCCAGCATGTGAACCAACGATTTTTACATTGCAATTTTGCAAGCATGCGGTCGTGCGAATTTGTTCCCAATTTCTTCCTGGAGAAAATGCAGCATAGCTTGAAAGAAATACTGTTTTTCCAACTAAGCTCATTCCAGCGCCAATTGCAGCCATTGATTGTTCTGATACGCCTAATTGTACAAATCGTTCAGGATATTTTTCTTTGAAATATTCACTTTGCGTTGATTCAGTTAAATCAGCACAAAGCACATAGATATTTTTATTTATTTTTCCAAGCTCAACCAAACCTTCACCAAATCCAACGCGTGTTGAAGTGTGTTTTAGTGTCTTTATATTTTTCCATCCTCGGCTGAGCGCGCTCATACTATTTTTTGTATCTGCGATAAATAAATCGTCCGCCGAAGTACAGTATTGCTATTGGTATTATTATCGCACCACCGATTATTATTACTTCTATTACATAGAGCACAAGATTTTGGAACATGCGAATAACTGTCTGCACAGAGTCTTTAATGGTTTGCCATGGCTGAAAAGCATCAGAATCCAATACAATTGAAGTTGATTCTGTTAAGAAAACTGTAATAGTGGATAGTGATGTATGATTTTCGTAATACTCAAGCTGTGCTTGATAACTTTCAATAGTCGCACGAACATTGGATAGGTAATACTGTACATTCAAAATATCCTCAACTTTTGTTGCTTTTGTCATTATATCTAAATACGCTTGTTCTTCAGCTTGTGCATTCTCAAGTCGTGCTTGCAAATCAATAACCGCTTCAGTTACATCATCAGCATTTATATTTTCAGAATTTATTCGTGTGCCAAGTTCTTTTATCGCTTGCATCGCTGGTTCAAATTGATCTTTATCAACTGTAAGTTCAACAGTCCCTTCCTTTGTGTCTTCATACGAATATATATAGCGATTCGTGATACTACCACCAAATGTTTTTGCTATTTCAGAGATCTTTTGCGCTGTCTCTTCAACATTATCAACGACAATGTTCAGATTACCTGTTTTTATTACATATTGTTCTTTCATTATTGAATCCTGTGCAACGATCCCATTTGTCAGAATATAGCTTTCTTCTGTTCCAGCAATTTCTGGCGCCATATATGATGAGTCAAAAGATCTTGTAACAACATCATCTGTCCAGTCAGTAGTTCCCGATGTGGAAGTATAGCCACCTAGAATAGGATTATTTAATGAATTTGCTATCAAACCACTGATTAGCAATACTAGAATTATAACTGCTATTATCACTATATTTTTTTTGTTTACAGTCATATTTATTAATTAGTTGGGCTTATTTACCCTCAATTGTTATTTTATTATTTAATGTTCTTAATGATTTAAGAGCTCTATTAAGTTCTGATTTGTTTTTTGGTGGTTTGCCGTGCCAAATAGGCTCAAATTCCATAAAGTCAACACCTTTTCCAGGTGTAGTGTGAGTGATAATAACAGTAGGTTGTTCAAAAATTGATTGGGCATAAGCACAAGCATCAACAATATCATTGATATTATGTCCATCAATCTCAATAACATGAAATCCAAAAGCTTCAAATTTTTGGACAAGTGGTTCAAGTGGCATTATATCTTCAGTATACCCATCAATTTGAATATTGTTACGATCAATTATCCATGTCATGTTGTGCAGAATATTTTTGCTAGCAAAAAGCGCGGCTTCCCATGTGATACCTGCTTGAAGCTCACCATCAGACATAATGCAATAAGTATGAAATGGCAGTTTTTCTTGTTTTGCGATGTACGCGATGCCAGCAGCTTGCGATGAGCCGTCGCCAAGTGGACCAGATGTGTTTTCAATTCCTGGTAGTTTTGATAATTCAGGATGTCCTTGCAATCGCGAGCCGAATTTGCGGAGCGTCATGAGTTCTGACTTTTGAAAATATCCAGCATGAGCGAGCGTTGTGTAATGTACTGGAGCAATGTGACCACATGACAGAATTAGACGATCACGATCTTTCCAGTTTGTATGCTTTGGATCATGAACTAGCGCATGAAAATATAGTGCTGTAAAAACATCAGTCATGCCAAGCGATCCTGCGGAATGTCCGCTTCCAGCATGTTCCAGCATTTTTAAAATATCTATACGAATTTCTTGCGCTTTTTGCTCAAGCGCAAGTAATTTTTTTTCTGTGAGTGATTTTATGTCACGAACAGGAGGCATATTTATTAATGAGTACATTATATCATTTAATCAAAAAGCCCTCGACAAATGCGAAGGCTTTTTTGATTGAAAATATATTACATTGTTACGCAATCATCTGAATAGCTGCCTACATAAATCGCTCCAGTGCTTGATGAGTCATATCCGTCATAGAATGGATATACTCCATCGTCCTTGAAAACCTTAATATATTCATCTCCAGCATTCATTGTTCCGCTGCCCCATCTTAGATTATCAGCTGTTACAGAGTGCTTTGTAGAATCATCATTTGTGAAACGGACGCCTTGACCAACTTCTATACCCACACACACAGGATCAAATTCAATAGAAGTAATGCTAATTTCTTCAGGTGCAATAAGTCCTTTGTCATTTCCAATATTTTCTGCTGATGCTGTTTGCAGGGATGGGCTATAGTCGCTTGTACTGGTTATTTCAGATCCTATTGTGTAGTTGCTGAAAAATCCATCTGGCACATCGTCAATTTTTGTATTCCAATTTGATCCGTAAAGAGATACGGCTAGCGATTCAGATCCAATATGTCGTAGAACTCCGCCAGATGAGATAGCGTATGTCTTTGGATCAGAATTTATCTTTATCATGCGTACACCAGGTTTATAAGTAACATTTCCACCGATTTGGATTTTAGCGAGATCAGTGTCTGAAATCCATTTTACATCATCAAAATCCGCATACCATGTAAAATATGTTTTATCATTTGGGAACACATAACGCATACCATCTGCTCCGAGATAATACACTGCGGTAAAAGTTTGACCTTTTATAAGATCACCAGCCTGAAGGTCGTCATAGCTTGTTAGAGCCTGGGCATAGTGGATTCCGAAAACGGCTCCAAATGCCATAAATAGTGCGACAAGGGCAATTGCTGATCGTTTGATCATAGCTTATTGATTAAAATATAAGTGAATTTTAAGTTCAAAGTTATTATACCACGCATTTTTATGCTTTAAAGTGTAATGGGGGATAACAGCTTTATTAATCTAATAGGATCTTGAGATTGCCAAATTGCGCTTCCAACACATAATTTATCAGCTCCTGCTTTAATAATTTTGAGCGAATTAGTTTCATTTATGCCACCATCAACCTCAATGCTCAAGAATGGATATGTCTTTTTAGCTTTTTTGATTTTTCTGATTATTTTTCTGCCTAAAAATTGCTGGCTTGATGCTCCAGGATGTACGCCCATTATTAAGATTGAATTTATTTTGTTAGCCAGATTTTTAATTGTTTTAAGTTTTGTTTCAGGATTTAGTGCCAAGCCAACTTCAAGACCAAGGTTTTTTATGTATGCAATTATAGGATCTAGCTGTTTATCAATTTCAGCATGTATGATTACTCGCTTGAGTGTTGGTATATGAAATTTTGAAAGCTCAATAATTGGCATAGGATTTAAGATCATGAGATGTAGTTCAATCTCCGGCAGATTTTCGATCTTGCCAATTTCTTTTGGATCAAACCAAGATGTTGCTTCAAACATTGAGTCATCCAGCACATCTATTTGCCAAAGTTTGGTGAGTGTTCGTATTTTAGAATTCGTAATTTTTGATCTAAAAGTTTCTGGATTATTTACAAGAATTGTTGGAATAATGATATTTGAGTTGTTTTCAAGTTCAGTGATTTGCGACAATCTTCTCTCGTGTCTGGCATATTTTGAAAAATGAGCAGTTAGAAACGCTTGCACGATTTTTATTGGATCATCTTTTGTTTCAATGCGTCCTGGGATGCATATAATATTTGCATTATCGTCCTGTCGCATTGTTATTGCTGATTCAATTGAAAATCCAACTCCTGCGCGTATCCCATCAAATTTGTTTGCTGCTATACATACGCCTTGAGCATTGCCGCAAGAGAGGATTCCTAGTGATCCAGGGTTTGATGCTATTGATTTAGCAACAGCTGATGCATATTGCGGGTAGTCATCAGTAGCGTCTAAATTATTTGCACCTAAGTCTTCAACAGTGTAATTATTGTTTTCTAGCCAAGATACAAGTGACTGTTTAGTATAGAATCCAGCATGATCTGCGCCAATGTAAACTGTTTTATTCATACAAGAATAGTATACAACAATATAAAGCACGAATAATATTGCGCGTTGTCAAATATGATGTACTGGTTATTGTCTTTTGGCTAAAATTTGGCAAATTTTCTGGCCAACACTTAGTGTTGGCTAGTTATTGCACTTGGCGTTGGTCAGTTATCTGATGTCAGATTTTCTTGAAAAAACTCTAATTTTTGGTACCATTTCGCTATATGCAGGAGCAGAAAAAATCACAGCACGCGTTACAAGAAGAGCAAATAGCAGATTATTGGGATAAACATTCGTGTTTTAAAAAATCTGTTGAGTCGCGTCCAACAGGGAATCCTTATGAATTCTATGACGGCCCTCCATTTGCGACAGGAATGCCGCATTATGGTCATATTGTAGCCAGTGTGATGAAGGATGTTGTTCCGCGATATTGGACCATGCGAGGTCATAGAGTTGAGCGTGTATGGGGTTGGGACTGTCATGGACTCCCAATTGAAAATATTGTTGAAAAGCAATTTAAGCTTGAATCGCGAAAGGATATTGAAAAATTTGGAATCGCAGAATTTAATGATAAATGTAGATCATGCGTGATGACTTACGCACATGATTGGAAGAAGGTTATTCGTCGTCTTGGGCGTTGGGTTGATATGGATGGCGCGTACAAGACCATGGATCCGCAGTACATGGAATCAATTTGGTGGGTTTTTAAGTCGCTTTGGGATAAAAAAATGATTTATGAGGGTAGGAAACCAATGCATATTTGTCCGCGTTGCGAGACTGTTTTATCAAATTTTGAAGTGACACAAGGATATCAAGATGTCACAGATATATCTGTGACAGTGAAGGTTAAGATTGAGAGCGGAAAATATAAAAATGCACATTTGCTTGTTTGGACAACAACGCCATGGACATTGCCTGGTAATGTTTTGGTTGCTGTTGGTGATGATATGGATTATTTGGTAGTTGTTATTGACGGGCAAAAATATATTGTTGCCAAGACAAGGATTGCTGATGTATTAAAAGATACATATTATGATGTTGATCAGGAAATAAAAGGTGAAGATTTGGTTGGCGCAGAATATAAGCCAATATTTCCATTTTTTGAAAACCATAAAAACGCGTTTCGCATAGTTGCGGCTGATTTTGTTACAGCGCAAGACGGGACAGGGATAGTTCATATTGCTCCTGGGTTTGGTGAGGATGATATGGAACTTGGATTAAAAGAACAAGTTGATCCAATAGTACATGTTCTTATGAACGGAACATTTGTAAATGAGGTTGCTAATCCAATGAAAAAGGAAGGATATGATGTTAAGGAAAGACCATTAAAATCAAAAGGCGACACAATGAGTGTTGATGTTGAGGTTTTAAAATGGCTCGCACATCATGATAAATTATTTTCTAAGGAAAAGGTGATTCATAGTTATCCGCATTGTTGGAGATGCGATACGCCACTTTTGAATTACAGCACTTCATCGTGGTTTGTTCGTGTGACTGAAATCAAAGATCAACTCGTCCGCACGAATAATGAAATAAACTGGGTACCAGACAATATTAAAGAGGGAAGGTTTGGGAAATGGCTGGAAGGCGCTCGTGATTGGGCGATTTCTCGTTCAAGATTTTGGGGGACGCCACTTCCTGTTTGGAAAAGTGAAGATGGAGATATGATTTGTGTTGGATCAAGAAGTGAGCTTGAGGAATTATCAGGCGTAAAAGTTGACGATCTTCATAAGCATATAGTTGATAATATTTCTATAAAAAAGGACGGTAAAATATATAAGCGAATTGGCGATGTGTTGGATTGTTGGTTTGAATCTGGTTCAATGCCTTATGCTTCAATACACTATCCTTTTGAGAATAAATGCAAGTTTGAGCAAGGATTCCCAGCAGAGTTTATTGCTGAAGGTCAAGACCAGACGCGTGGATGGTTTTATACACTTCATGTGCTTTCTAGTGCGCTTTTTGGAATGCCTTCGTTTAAAAATGTGATAGTTAATGGAATTGTGCTTGCTGAAGATGGCAAAAAAATGTCAAAGCGCCTCAATAATTACCCTGATCCGATGGATGTTATGGAAAAGTATGGTGCTGATGCAGTGCGATATTATTTAATGTCTACCCCTGTTGTTCGAGCAGAGAATTTGCGTTTTTCAGAAGCTGGTGTGGATGAAGTTGCGAAGAAATTTATTACAATTTTGCGAAATGTATTGTCATTCTATGAGCTTTATCAAGAATATGATGACGAGCGTGAACCAAAATTGGATAATGTCCTGGATAGATGGATAATATCTCGTCTTAACCAGACGCTTTTACAGGAAACAGAAGCTTTAGATGCTTATGAGCTTTCATATGGCGCACGAGTTTTGCAAAGTTTTGTCACTGATCTATCAACTTGGTATGTTCGCAGATCTCGTGATCGCATGAAGAACGCGACTAATGACAGACAAGAAGCACTAGCCACCCTTCGTGTTGTATTAGATACTTTTTCAAAGATGATTTCGCCTTACATGCCATATTTAGGTGAAATTATTTACCAAGGCGTTAAAGGTAGATTTGAAGGAAAAGATGAGCGATTAAGTGTTCATCTAGAAATGTGGCCTCAAACTGATTTAGTTGATAATGATGTTTTGGAAAAAATGGGGCAAGCAAGAGCTATTGTGAGTCGTGTTTTAGAGGCGCGTGAGGGTGCTGGAAGACCAATTAAACAAGTGCTTGGTAATATGATTGTTTGGGTACCTTCTGGTGAGATTTCAGATGAATATAAGTCAGTTATATTGGATGAAGTAAATATTAAAACAATTGAAATTAAAAAAGGGGAGTTAAAAGTTGAAGTTGATATGACGCTTACTTCAGAGCTTGTTCGTGAAGGTATGGCGCGGGACATTGTTCGTCGTGTTAATCAGATGCGAAAAGACGCTGGGTTTACAATTCAAGACAGAATCTCGCTCAAGATATATTCAGATTCTAATGAAGTTAAGAATATGTTTGACGAGCATGCAGAAACAATAAAAGAATCAGCTCTTGCATCTAGTATTGTATTTGAAAAAGATGAGTTAGTTCCAAATAATCAATCCTTCCGTGCAGCAGAGCAGGATATTTGGGTTGGGTTTTAATCATAATTTATGACAAATAATCACACCGTGCTTGTGTGTCCTCGTAATGACGAGGAATCATTGCAAATATTAAAAATTGCAAAGGCGTTCAATATTGCGACCATTGTTTCAGTACAAGGTCATGGTGCAAAATTACAAAATGAGGAAAATTTAATTGAGCGCATTAAACAAGTTGATCCGCAAGTATCGGGAGTTGCGATTATTGAAATCCCAGGTGTTGATGTTGAGGAAGAGCTGCGAAACGCTGGGTTGGCAGTGAATATCATTGATCATCATAGATATGACGATCTTGATAGGTTAAATAATAAGAGCTCACTTGAGCAGTTCTTGGATTATTTTCAGATCAGTGATGATGAGCTTAGAAATGCTGGTTTTGATACAGTTCTTATTGCAGCGGTGGCGGCAAATGATCGCGGATTTTTATGGGAGCTTCATAAGATGGGCTTATCAGAGCAGGAAGAGCAGCGAGCAATTAGATATATCAAAGAACTTGTTTATGAACTTGGATTTGGGGATAGGAAAAAAGAAGAGGACGAGGCACGAGAAGCATGGGATGCTAGGCGCGAGCAAGATGGTTTTTTGATAATTGAAAGTGATAACGATGAAGTTGATATTCGCGACGCTGTGTCATATTTGATTTTTGATGAGTTCAAATCACCAACACCAACGATTATCAAACAAGGAGAATATAAGCTTTATGTACAAGAGACTATTAAAGCGCAACAATTGATAGAAAAATACGGCGGATTTTTGTTTGGGGGAGGTAAGTGCTGGGGAATGGTGGCTGAAAAAGACAGTAAATTGCCAGAAATTGATGATATTTTGAAGGAATTACATTAGGATTTGTAAGATTTTGATATATAAAAGTGTAAAAAGCTAGCGCCTGTGGTTGGCTCTTGCTTTTTTCTTGCACAATTGTTATTCTATTCTCGCTGGAAGGACGATTGGGTAGATCCAATGCTGTCACCAGCAGTCGTACACAAGCGTGGCCCTTGCGCCACATGGAGGTGACCTTGGATGTCCTGAGCTTCCTCCGCACCCACCATCACACCAACACCGACGGCGGCACGCGGCCCTACAACTCCAACCAGATCTTCTGCGGCGGCTAGCGCAAGCAGCGCAGCCGAAGCAGCTGATCTACCGTACGCCCGGCTTCCCTCGTGGGAGGCCGGGCGTCAACATTTGTTGTATACTGTAAGCATGTTTGATACTTTGCAAATTAATAAAAATAAGGAAACACATCCTTTTTTACAATGGATGGATAAATTTGTAATGACTGAAAAATACATTCGCCAAGCTCGCGATACAATGTATGAATTTGAAGCCCAGATAAGCGAAATATCGCAAATTCATAGAGTCCCGCAATCTTCAAAACATCATGCCGAAGGACCAGTGATGACATATCATCTAGAGCGAATGCTTGCTACTCTTTATGCGATCTGCGATAACAGTGCTGATTTGATGCAGATTGAAGAGTTTGCGCGCGAGAAGCATTTAAAAAATGAGATAGTGGAGCTTCAGGAAATAATTTGTGAGAATGCTGCCACGATGAAGGCGTTTATTTTTGCTCATGATATTGCCAAGCTTGATTGTATTTCTTTTGACGCGCCAGCCTTATCTAAAGGCGCAATGGAGGGCTTTTCATACCCTCAAAAGCTGTCCATTAAACAATTAATTGATTTATATTTAAAACTATTGCGTGCGTTTGAGGTTGAAAATCAAGGATTGGATCAAAAAGAACTTTGTATTGCTTTTAGTAATAAATATCAGATAAAAGTTTCGTATAAAGGACATGATAGTGTTGCAGTGTCAGGTAAATATTATGATTTCCGTTCAGGCATTGAGGATATTTGTCGTCTAACATCTCGTGACAGAGAAATGCTTTTTCTACTTATTAAAGAACATATTCGCGAGATCAGCTTTTTTGCCAAACGACCAGATGGAGCAAGGTATCAGATATTGATCGGTATTGCTCAAAAGGCCGGCCTTGATCCTGACGATGTCCTAGATTGTCAATTGGCTGCTTTATTTTTGGATGCTGTAGCTGGTAGTATTGCTTATGAAAATGGTAAATTTCATTCTGATATTGAAGTTGTAATAAACATGATGAAAAGTGAGGAATTGGCATTATCAGATCGCAAGGAGAAGAGAATTGAAAGACTTGAGATTAAAAAGAAAAAGGATTTTAAAGCGTTATTAGAGTCTGTTGGACTTGGGGCACAAGATGTTTTTGAAGAGTTAAATATTCCAGTAAGTCCTGAACGAGCTATTATTTTGAAGCAAATTGATGATATTGTTAAGGATTTTGACGCAAGAATTGAGGATCCTAAACTTGAAATATTATTGCCAAAGATTAACAAAGCTCGTTTGCTTTATAGCTCGCAAACGCGATAATATATCGTCATTATGATTGCATATATTGAAGGTACAGTTCGTTCAGTCGGCATTGATAATTGTGTTGTGCAAGTGGGCGGTATTGGATATCGCGTACATTTTTTAGATTGCAATCCGCAAATTGGAGATATTATTTCTTGGGAGATTTATGATCACATTAGGGAGGATAGACACGAACTTTTTGGCACGCCACATGTGAAAGCTCTAGACTTGTTCAAGAAATTAATTGATATTAATGGAGTTGGACCGCGTTTGGCACAGAAAATAATGCTATGCGCGTCATATGATCAGATACAAGATAGGATCTTGCATGAAGATATCGCATTTTTAACAAGTATAAGTGGAGTTGGGAAGAAAACAGCACAAAAGATTATATTAGAACTCAAAGGTGTGCTTGTGAGAGAAGAAGAGAAGTTTGTTGGCGATAATGATACTGTGGATGCTTTAGTAAGTTTGGGTTATTCCCGCAAGGAAGCAACAGAAGTATCAAAAAATTTAACTGGCAATACTGTTGAGGAGCGGATTAAACAAGCTTTGAAACAATTTACACATGGATCGTAAAGAATGGAATAATTTAGTTGAAATATATGCTCCAAAATTTGGAAGTTTTTTGCAATCATGGCAGTGGGGAGAGTTTCAACGATCTCTGGGGCGTGTGGTTGAACGCGTTTATGCGTCAGATGAGAATGGAACTATATTGGCGCAGGCAATAAAAATGCCTTTGCCATTTGGTAAATATTATTGGTATATCCCAAAAGGACCAATCGGTTCAGCAAATATTGATCGCAAGATTGAGGTTTTACGAGAAGAATTACCTGATGCAATGTTTTTGCGTATGGAACCGACTGAAGATACTGGATTATTAAGAATTCAAGATATTCAACCATCAACAACGACCGCATTGGATCTTACACTTGGCAAGGATATTTTATGGGAAAGATTAAAGCCAAAGACAAGATATAACATTGGGCTTGCGCAACGAAAAGGTGTTGTTCCAAAGATTGTTAATATTCAGCGATTTAGTGATTTTGAACGGCTTCTTGATCAAACAACAGCTAGAGATAAATTTTCATCATATCCGCACACATATTACAAAACATTGCTGGAAACTATGCGCGGTGATGGAGCGCAAGCATTTTTAGCAGTTGGTTTTTATGATGAGCGTGTAATTTGCTCAAATATAATGATTGATTTTGGAGGGGTGCGTACATATTTACATGGTGCTTCAAGCAACCTTCATCGTAATGTTATGGCGCCATATTTATTGCATTGGTATTTGATAGAAGATGCGATTGTTCGTGGAATGCATACATTTGATTTTTGGGGCATTGCTCCAAACGGAGCGAGTGAGAAGCATCCATGGCAAGGAATTACTAGGTATAAAATGGGATTTAATGGTCAAGTGATTGAGCATCCAGGCACAGTAGATTTGCAGATGGAACATTTTTGGTATGGATTTTATCGTTGCATAAGAGGAATAAGAAGAATGAAGGTATAATTTGTGAATAGTGCAGAAATTAAATTTGAAAACAAGACCATAAAAGGCATTTGGCGTGATACTGCTGATGAGAGCGTTTGGAACGAAATATTTAAATATCGTGAATACAGAGCATGCGATGATGTGATTCGCAATGCCAGAATAATATTTGATATTGGCGCACATGCAGGTTTTTTTGCACTTTATTCCAAGGCTTTAAACAAAGATGTTGATGTTGTCTGCGTTGAGCCTAACGAAGATAATGTGAATGCTATGGAGGCAAATTTCAAATTAAATAATGTTTTGTCTGCAATAAAAATTATAAAAGCAGGGTTAGTTCCTAGAGACGGAGATTATTGTTTAGAAATAAGTAATGACAGTCATAATCACAAGGTTGTAAATGTTGATGATAGGCAATCTAAAAAAGCATATAAGTTGATTCATTCAATAACATTTTCAGATCTAATGTCAGTGTGTAAATGTAGTCAAGTTGATTTGGTTAAGATTGATATTGAAGGAAGTGAAAAAAGATTGTTTGAAATTTGGGATGATGTTGATTGGAAAGGCATCAAGAATTTAATTTTTGAGTATCATAATGGTCATGGCACTGGAGTTAGATTAGCTGGTATTTTGCGTAAACGAGGTTTTAGCGCATCAATATATCCATCGCAATTTGATAAAACAATGGGCATTATTTTTGCTAAAAATAAAAGGATTTAAAATTATTCAACAACGATTCCGCCGTTGGCTGTAGCGTATGAATCGTCAATAAGATCAGTTGTTAAAGAATCAGTTTGTCGTGAAATTGTTGTTTTAGTTGATGAGTCAAGTGCGTATAAGTCGCTCCCAGAAATCAATTTCATAAATGATCCAATATCGTCACTTTCAGGTGTTATTGATATTGAAAAGGATCCGAATATTTGTGTTTTGTCAGTTGGTATTGAGGAAATGCTCCAAGTTACTGTATCGTCATCGTTATTATATACAATAGCGCCTAAGTCTTGTGATGCATTTGCAGACCATGACACATCAGGAGGCAAGGTAGCTTTTACAGTAATGTTTTCAAGATCATGCAAACTGTTTGTTATGTTCCAGATAACTCTGTAAGTTGTTATCTGTCCAACCTGTGGTGGCAGAGGACCACTTCCAAGCACTGTGCCGTCATCCTGATAATATCTAATAGTTGTTCCAAGTTCTGCCTGTGAATTGATCCAAGCATCTATTGGTGAGGATAAAATTACATGTCCATTTGAAGTGACTGACGCAACAATTCTGAAATTATCTGTGTCGCCAACGCCGATAGATCCATCAATAGGGAAGCTAGTATTTAGTGTTGTTTTTTCCTTGCTTTCTAAAGAATCTATTGTCCATTTAATACCTTCTTTTGTCATCGTTCCACCATCTAGCGAAGCTTTATTCCATGTTATTGGAATTGAATTATCGGACTGAAAATCAAGAAGGACTGCTAGATTATCAATTGACTCTTCTTCGCCATTTTCTATGCTAATACTTAGACGCATTGTTGAGCCAAGATCGTCACTAACTGTCCCAATGCTTCCATTCGCGACAAGTTGTACTGTTACATCGCTCGCGAGTACATCGCTGTAAGTTTGAGCAGTTGCTTGTTCAATATCATTGTCATTTATTTGGAATTTTGTTGAAACAGAAAAGTATTGGAAACCATCAATATTTGAAGCGAAAGTGCCAGTGAAATTAATTTCTTGTTTTGATTTAGGATCTAATCTTTCAAGTATCCATTGTGCTGGACCGCCAGCATCAATCGTTGGTTCACTTGCTTGTAAATAAAAACCATCAGGCAGATCAAGATCAACAATTGTATTTTCAAATGATTCTTCACCAGTATTTTCTATTGTCATTGTGTAATTAAGAGATTCACCTGATGATGCTTCTTCTGGTCCGGTTATCTGCGTTTTGATTGTTCCTTCAATGGTTGTTATGTATTTAACAGCAATTTCCTCAAAATTTGAATTAAAATTCCCTGGTTTATATGAAGCTCTCACTTGTACTGGCGTTTCTGATGGAACTTGTGCGATCCACACACCTTCTATGGTTATTTTTCCGTTAGTCATTCCTTGAATTGATCCTAATTCCCAAATCAAATTATCTAAATCAGTAGGATTTTGATCAAACGAATAAACGCGGAATGTTGATGGAATATTTGCATCTATTTGCAAAGATGCAATTGGTACATTGGTGGGATTTGAATACAAAATTTCAATAGTTGTTTTTTGTCCACTTACAAGCGTATCACTAGCATTGATAGATAATTCAAATGATTCGTCATGTGAGTTTTCAAAAAATCTAGTGTAGATAAAAAATCCAGCCCATGAAGTTGTTGCTATTATTGCAAGAACAATAGTAGTAAGTACAAGAAGTCGTGTAAGTCTGTTTTGTTTTTGTTCAAATTTATCAAAGTTAATTTTTCCAGTTCCATAGATGGCCTGTAAACCTTCATCCATTAAAATTTCTTTTTCTCTACGAGTTTTATTGTGATGCTCTTTATGCCTGTGTTCGTGTGTATTTGTATGATGCGATGTTTCAACTTCATTTTTTACTGATTCATTAATTAAATCATCAGGTTCTGTGGTATTACTTTTATTTTTGTTTTTAAAAAAGTTAAACATATTTAGAATTGCTCAAAGACCGCAGAAAGCATTTTGTCGTTTTCATTTGAAAATGAAACTCCGCTTGAGAATAAGCCGTCTTGCGACTGCCAGATAACTTTTTGGTTTGAAGCATTTGTTAGATGGATTGTTGTTGATCTAGTTTCAACACCAGGTTGTTTTTGAACTAAAATTGAGTATTGATTCAAGTTTATTAATCCTAAATATGATTTTGCTTTTTGTATTATAGAATCGTCATTTTGGCTGAATTTCCATGGTAACCGATATGTGAACGATACTGTTTCTGTTTCGCCAGGTTTTGTTTGTATCCAGTTACCAAAAACTGTTTTTCCTTGTTCATTCCAGATGTCAGTTTCTGATATTTCATCTTTAGTAAAACTATCTGTCCAAAGTAGCATGTCAGGATCTGCTGTAAGTGGTTGATCAGATGTTTTGAAAAGATTTTCATCCGGAATTTCAAATCCACTTGCTTGTATTAACTCACTCCCTTGCGGTACATATAGACGGATGTAATCAACATTATTAACTCCCTCAAACATTGCTGAAGCAAGACCTGTGTGTTGTTTTGTTATCTTGACCGTATTTATTATTGAACCATCATCTTGGATTTCAACATCTACTGAAATATCTTGTTTTATTACTGTATCTGTTTTTCCTCCACCAAGATTTGAGTCAACAATCATTAAATAATCGCCTTGTGTGTTTTTTAGTTCACCTGACCAATTAAGTGTCTGTATATTTGATTGCATTTCATTGTCGCGCATGTACATAATTACATCCTTTTCATTCAATGACGATGAGATTAAATCAATAACACCAAGAAGTGCATCTGGTTGCGAATTTTTTAGAATTTCTAATATTTTAGGTGCTAGATCACCGATAAATTGTTTTGGAGTTTCCTGTGTACTGTCGCCTTGTTTATAGTTTTTGTATTCAAACTCAACTATTTTTTGAGTTTCAAACATGAAATTTTCGCTGTCTATAGTCCTTTCATATCCTGGCATTTCAATAGGACCAGTAATTTCAAGTAGTTTCGGCATCAGCGTTGCATTAATAGCAATAACTCCATCTACTGTTGGACCTCCGGATTTTTCATAAAACTCAATGAGTTTTTGAGCCGAAGAAGGGAAGTCCGGCATCCAGTTAGCATCATGGAATTCCCATCTATCATTTATTAAAGTCAATGGCTGAGGAGGTGTCACAAATTCACTAAGTTGCCCTTGAACATCATAACTACCACCTCCTGGAATATCCATTGAGACTATTTCTCCATTGAGTACATCAATTTGTGCGAAGCTTCCAATAAATCCACCGGTCGCTCTTAGTTCTGTGTTATTTTGAAACACGAGTAAATATCGCATTTTTTGTTTATTTCCAAGAATTGATAAAAGCGTTTGAGAAAATTCCAAAAATTCTTCCATTGATTTTTGAAGTGAAGGAACAGTTTGAATCATCAAGGAAACATTATGAGTATATTCAGATGGAATATATTTTATATCAACACTTTCGAGTGCTTTATTAGCTGATTCTATTTGAGGTAGAGCATCAGCAACATATGTTGCGAAAAGATCAAGCTTTATTGTTAAATCAAGTGATTTTGAATTTGAAAGCTCGTTAATGCCTTTACTTATAACAGATGCAGCTTGCGACAGCGATGCACCTGCTCCAATAAGTCCCTGAATAGTTTCATAAGTGCTATTTGTTTGGGGGATAATATTAATCAATGATGCAGTTATAAGCCGCATATCATCCATTGATTGTTGTGCTTCTTGGAAATTTTGTGATGCGCGTTCAAAATCTAATGTAGCAGAACTGAAATCTTGAGTTTTGATAGCTTCTGTTGCATCTTGCATTTGTGAAATTGCTGTTCTTCCAGAATTTTGAATTTGTTCTGTTTGAGAATTGAGACCTGACAAACTCTGCATTGCGTGTAGTGGCATTACAAGTACAAATGAGAGAAGCAAAAATGCTGCCATTGCGCGATGGCGTGCTTGTTTTGGTAATAATAAATGCAGTCGTGAGAATCTACTTGTTACGACAGGTATTTGTATTTTCTCAAAATTACTTTTTATTTCCGGTTGATTTATGACACTTATTCGTTCTTCAACAATCTCATAAATATCTGGAGTAGGAATTTCTATTGTGGCAACAGAACATTCCTCATGTTTCGGTATGTAATTTTTTTGAGCCTTACATGACTCAACAATTTTTTGTGGCTCGCGAAGTTGATGCGAAAGATCGTCAATACCAAGAGTCATTATTTCCTCATCAGTTGAATCAAGTAAGAAATCATCTTCGCAAGAAGAAGCGAGTTCCAGTGCAAGTTGTTTGATTCTATCTGGTTGTTTTTGAGTTATGCTTTTAGTTTGTATCCCATTGTTTCGTTCAAGTTTGACAATATAAGGCGATAATTTTCCACTTGAGTGCGCATGAAGTCTAATTTTTGGATTAGCCAGTTCAAGTGTCCCTTTGTTTTTAAGTGAAATAGGGAGTGCATCATCAAAAATACCTATTATTGTTTTTGCAGGTTTTTTAGATCGTTTTGCGATCACTTTTTTGATTTTGCGTTTTTTGACAGGCATGAGTCTGGACTTGTTTTGCTACAGCAATGATTGTTCGTTGTAGATTTTTAGTGTTTGTTTCGCAGTGTTAGACCAGCTATATTGCATTGACAGTGTGAGTCCATCTTTTTTTTGCTTTTCAAACCTTTCAGGTTCATCAATGCTTTGTCTCATAAGTTCAACCAATGCCTCAATGTCATCTGGATCAAAGTATTGCGCAGCATGTTTCAAGACTTCAGGTATTGAACTTGTATTGGCTGCTGCTACAGGGGTTTCATAGCTCATTGCTTCAAGAGGTGGTATGCCAAATCCCTCAATTCTTGATGGAAAAATGAACAGTGAAGCGTTTTTATATAGTGAAGCTAGTTCATCATCAGTCGGAAGATCAATAAATCTTACATTTTCTATATTTAGTCCAAGTTCAGATGCTTCGCGCTCTAGGCGTTTTGAGAATATATCTTTGCGTCCAGCAATAACCAATTGCGCTAAAGGATGTAGTTCATGGAACTGGGAAAACGCGTGCATCATCATTTCTATATTTTTGTGCGGATAAGCATTTCCAACATATAGGAAGTATGGTTGATAGACGCCAAGAGCTGTAAGACTAACGCTTCGTGCTTCACGAGGTGGTATCACACCATTTGGCACAACTGTAATTTTTTCTTGTTTAATTCCAAAGTGTTCAAGTATCTTAGATTTTGTGTAATTAGAAACTGTAATTATGTGTCTACTGCGATGGATTGCATTTTCGAGTACGATTCTAAATCCAGCATGTTTGAATCCATAAACAAGCGCATTGTGCGTGCTTGCTCTTGATGATTTAGGAAGTTCAAGCATGATCAGATCATGTATTGTTACAATGAAAGGAACTTTTGAGAAGACTGGAATATTCCAGTGAGGATAGTGCATGAAATCAATGCGTGATCTTGCGACTATTGAAGGCATTTTTCTTTGCTCTTGGATGCCATACCATGGTATGTCAACCAGCTGTTTTGAAAAATTTTTATTAACAATTTTGCATTCATGAAAATTGTTCTTATTGAGAAAAAGCGTGTACTGATTTTTATTGTCTATTTTTTGTAAATGAGACACTAATTCAGAGACATAACGACCAAGTCCGCCTCCGCCCACTCGTGGACCGAAAAATCGTGCATCAATACCAATCTTCATGCATATATTTTACCACAATTTGCCGCCAATGTGGGCGTTATTTATAGTATTGCGGTGGATAAGATTTGTGGCTAGCAATTGGGGTCAAGTCTTCACCGTGAACCAAGATGTTTAATGTGGAGACTTGACCCACATCTTCTTATTTTACAGCGTGCAAAACGCCTAAAGTTCTACGCGCCGTGGCGTCCCAAGAGTAAATGTTTGATGGAATAGTAAAATTTTCTTTTTTTTGCTCAAGCGCAACATCAAGTGCTAGTGATAAATCATTTATATTGTATGGATCAACATAAATTACATGCTCTTTCCCAACCTCTTGCATTGATCCTGAAAAGCTTGAAATCACAGGAGTTCCACTTGCAAGCGCTTCAATTATTGGCAGACCGAATCCTTCAAAGAACGACGGGAAAACAAATAATTTTGCATGTCTGTAAAGTGTTGGTTTTTGATTTTCAGAAATAAATCCAAGAGTGTGAATGTGTGATTTATACCGTGAATAATTAATAAGTTTATGGATTTGTGAATTTTTCCAACCATTTCCTCCTGCTAAAACAAGATGCATTATTGATGATTCTTTATCATTTGTTGTATGCGCATCTCTCCACATCTCATATGCCTCAATTATTGTTTCTATATTTTTACGAGGTTCTAATGAACATAGGCATAGAATATATGGAAAATTGATATTTAGTGATTGCAAATGATTTTGATCGCAAGGCTGTTCATATTGAGTAAAGTCATCTGATACGCCAAGTGGTGTTGTTGTAATTTTGTTTTCCTGGATTCCCCAAAGCATTGAAAGATTATTTTTAGTGTTTTCAGATACAGATAATATTGCGCTAGCGTTTTGTGTTAGATTTTTTGGATTAGCAAGTTTGTGCCAAAGCCTCATGTTGCTTGTGAAAAAATTCGGGAATAGTTCAAAAGATAGGTCATGAATTGTAATAGCGTACGGCCTATGTGTTTTTATTATATTTATATTTGGGAAAAACCAAATGTCAGGTTTTTGTGGCAGAAAATCATCCAGAGTATGAGCAGTGAATAGTAGTTTTGATGAGATGATACGACTGGATTCGTTGTGTTTTACAATAGTAATATTTTTACCATTGAATTTTGGTAGTTTTGAAAGTGTTTCATTTGAGCCACACGAAAATAGTAAGAATTGATCTGTTTTTGACAGCTTTGTTATCCGTCCAAGTATTTCAATAGTATATCTACCGATGCCAGATGGTTGCACTGTTGCCAAATGTCTTATGTCAACTGCAATTTTCATATGCAATTAAACAGATCCAAGAATTTCTTTCTTATGATTTTGCCATTTTTCCTCTACAAAAGCTAGCATTTTATTATGGAAGTTTTCAACACAGAATTGCTTGGCGTGCTCGCGGATTTCCATTGGATTATATTTTGTGTGATCAAAATGCAAAACAGTATTTGCCACTTCTTCCCATGTTTGATTTTTGAAAAATACACCTGTTTTTCTATCTATTACAGTTTCTGTTGCGCCGCCTTTTTGATAGGCAATAACTGGTCTTCCTGACGCCATAGATTCAACTGGCGTTATTCCAAAATCCTCTTCTTGAGGATGTAAGAATGCTATCGCATCTTCAAAAAGTCTTGCTCGTTCTTGATTCGATACTTTGCCAAGGAATTGGATATTTTTGCCAGAGCGCTTTATAAGATCTTTTTCTATAGGGCCTGTTCCAAATACTTTTAATGGCAATCCAAGTTTTGTAAAAGCATCTATTACAAGATCATATCGTTTATATGGAACAAGTCTTCCGCCAATTAAATAATATTCTTTTGGCTTCATTGATACTGCAAATTGATCGGTTTCAACAGGAGGATGTATTACATGGCTGTCGCGGCGATAATATTTTTGTATTCTGCGTCTTACTGTTTCTGAATTTGCAATAAAGTAATCTACTCTGTCAGAGGATAAACGATCCCAAGTTCTTAAGTGATTAAGAAGTGGAGGCAAGAGCATTTTCACAAACCAAGGCGCGTGCAGTTCCTCAACATAACTATTAGTATCAGACCACAGATATCGTGTTGGAGTATGACAATAACAGATATGTATTGAGTCGCTTGGTGCTATTATTCCTTTTGAAAAAGCGCTTGAACTTGAGATTATCACGTCAAATCCTGACAGATTGTGTCGCTCTGTTGCGGTAGGCATGAGAGGGAGTAAGAGGCGCGGGTGTTTTATTGAAAATGGAATTTTTTGCAAGAAACTAGGTCTTATATCACGATGGCCAAATGTACTGTCCATTACAGATTTATTATATAAAAGTGTGTAAGTTGGAGCTTTTGGCCAAATATCTTGAATCGCTTCTAAAACCCTTTCAGCGCCGCCGCTTTGGGTTAAATGGTCATGAGTTATAGCGACCTTCATAGTACTTGGTATTTAAGCATGCGAGTGGTTTTGAAGCAAGGTTTTAAGTAAGATTTTATAATATATCCACAATTTTGCTGTATTAGTGTTTAAATAATGATAAACTTTGTGCATATGCCAATATCTAAACGAGATTTAATTTTAGCATCTATGCTTGCTCTACATCCTGGATGTAGTCGGACGGAGCATCCAATTGGACCGCAAGCTAACACAGCTTATCAAAGAGCCACTCATGCGCAGTCAGAGCTGAATATAAATGGTCAGATTATTGCTAGAGCCAGTGATGGATCAGTCTATACAACTGGGAATTATTTAGAAGATATGGAACTAGCTGGTGCTCGTATGCCAAACTCTGAGGAGCAGGAAGAAATAAATAGAATATTGGATTCTGAGGAGCGACTTCTGGAGGCGACAATAGCTTTGATGAAATCTTCAGACATTTTTTTAAGGCAGAGTGGAATGACTGCAGCGCAAATTGAATCTTCTGTTCGCAGGGCTCACAAACACGCAAAAGAATATAACTTAACAAATCGTTATTTAATAAAAGATTTTAAGGGCGAATGTGGTGGAGTGGCACTAGAGAGATTTTTTAAAACAGCAGATGACAATTTAGTTATTATTGACGATGGTATACCATTTAGTGAAGCTGTTACTTTACACGAAGCATTGCATGATGAATACGGAGCACATAAGCAACGTTCGCTTAATTATACACATTTGATGTCAATGGATGATGGATCATATGGCGCAACAGTTGTTCAGGAGAAAGATGTTCCATTATTTTATGATTATCTTATTTATCCATTAGTTCAGCCAGGCGCCTCTTATGATCATCATCTTCAGAGGATTAGAGATGGTGAAGATAGTGATTTACTTCCATCTGATCTACTTTATGATTATAGGCAGGATAAAGATATGTGGCTTAAAGAGTGGGAGGAAGGAATCTGGGAAAGCTATGGGCGTGATCTTGAGCAATTTGGTATCTCAAGTGAAGAATTTCATAAAGTTTTTTCACGTCCAGAAGTATATGAGTTAAACCATGAACGCATTGGCGCGCTTTATAGAGAATTTTCCAAAGAATATAAGGGTGAAATTAAAGAAGGGAAAGAGCGTAAAAATAAATATAAAAGGGAATTTACTGCACCGGTTACACATACTGATGAGACTGCTTCAAGAACATCACAACCAATTGATGAACATAAAGCATCAGAGCGTAAATCAGAGCGTAAATATGATAGAAATAAAACAAAAAGAGAGCGTGAGTTGAATAAACATCGTATACAAGAGGTGCGTAAGGTGTTGCGTGATATAGGAGTTATACCCCCTAGAGGTGAAGGTCATCGCAAGTAAGAATATGGTAATATCCAAGCTTTAAAGTTTGGATATTTACTTAATAAGCACCTTTGCCGAAAAGTACAACAATCGGCGTTTTTAAAAGAATAATCATGTCTAAATATGGATTCCAATTTTGGATGTAGTGCATATCCAGAGCCACTTCTTCATCAAAATCTAAGTCTGCTCGTCCACCAACTTGCGCCATTCCAGTGACTCCAGGTTTTATTGTTAGTACTTGTTTTTGATGTGGTTTATATTTTGCAACTTCCTCTGGCATATGGGGGCGAGGGCCTATCAAACTTAATTTACCAGCCAGTACTAAATAAAACTCAGGCAGTTCGTCTATTGATAATTTACGGACAATGCGTCCAACTTTAGTTATACGAGGGTCGTTTGCTAGTTTGAATAATGGAGTGCCTCCGCGTTCATTACCGTATTTTTTTATAAATTCAGGATCAAAACGATATTTATGAGCATCGCGAATCATGCTTCGTAATTTTATGTGATTGTAGACTTTACCACCTTGACCTACTCGTTTATGTACGAAAAATATATTTCCAGGTTGTTCAATAAAGAGCGCTAGACCAGCTATAAATAGAATAGGGAATGTAATGATGATGAAGAAAATTGATAATATTATGTCAAATAATCTTTTGAATATCGCGCCCCATCCATCTAGTGGAGTCTTTGGCACCTCAATTATTGGTTGTCCTGCAAGAGTATGAATTATTGGTGTGGCAGCACCACTTGGGAATAGGGAAGCAGAGTAGTAGAAATTCAAATGCTCAATGTCAGAAAAAACTTTAATTGCCTGAATTTCTTTTTTGTCAGCTTCAGAGTTTGCCAGTATTACGCTGTCTAACACGCCTTTCTTTTTAAGATCTAGTAATTTTTGACGAGTTGATTCATTGAAATTAGCAATGTGTTCAACAACCTCAAACCCTATTTTTGGATATGTTTGGAAATACTCTCTAAGAGATTGACCTGATTTTGTTTTACCTATTATACAAATTCTGTTCAGTCCTATACCAAAATGTCGTAATGATCTTTGTATCATGCGAATAATGTATCTTTCAATTATTACAAAAAACATTGCTGATCCCCAAATAGCTAGTACTATAAAACGCGAATCAAACAATTCTCTAAAGAAAAATGCTATTCCAAGTACAACAGCTATTCCTGTTGAGCATGCCAAGATTACACGAATAAATTCTGTAGCTAAGCGAACTTGTCTAATAACATATAATCCTGAAAGTGCGAAAACCAATATCCAAACCATTGCCATTACAAGTGTGATTTTTATGAAATCTTCAAATTGAAGATTAAAAATCACTGGTCTCATTGATCGCACAAATGGAGTAAAACGAATCCAGTAAGCAAATGATGCTGCACAAACAAGTACGACATAATCAAGTGGAACAAGTAAGGCAGTGAAAAAAAGGTTGGCTCTTTTCATAATGTTATTATTATATCAAAAAACACAGCGATAAGCTGTGTTTTTTGCGCTTTGGAATTGTATAAGCCGAATTCTGTTATCTTCTTTATTCTGCTTAAAGCAGAATTTAGTAAGATGATAGTCATTTATCTAGGATTATTGTTGCCAATAACCTCAAGCGAGCTACCAAATTTGCTCTTGCACCAAGATGGGTTTACCGCGTCTAGGCGTCGCCGCCGGACGAAACGCGTAGCTTTTAAAACACCGCGTTACTTTTCACATTTTGCTCTGCGCAGAATAACGATCCTGAGTTTGTTGAAGGGTGCATCCCTCGACTTTGCTCCGGATAGTTTTGCTGCGCAAAACTAGTATTGTCTCTGTGGCACTTTCCCTAGGTTTAATCAGACAGGTAGGAACAGAATTACCAGTTCCTTCCGTTCTGATTTTATATCCTGGTCGCTGTTAGCGACATCTTTTTTGTTTATACGCGTTGCCGCGCAAATGGTGTTCGGACTTTCCTCCTCGTAAAAACGAGGCGACTATCACAATTCCAAAACAATAAAAATATACCAATTTTAGCTACTTTTGTCAATAAAAGCAGTTCTCCCCGAGCCGGGCGGCTCGGGGAGCGAGAGAGGTGGGAAGGTTGTGAGAATCAGTGCGCCTCGAAGGAGGCGTTGAGCATGTGCGAGTTGCCGATGGCGTTGGCGATGCGCTTGGCGCGGTCCGAGCGCTCCGGTGGCTCGGTCGGACCACTTGGCGGGTTGACCGCGATGTTGCACTCGCATGCCTGGCGCAGGTACGCCGGGATGGCGTTGCAGAACTCCTCGTAGTTCTGCGCCATGAGCATGCGGATCATGACGCCCGCGTCGCCGGACGTGGCGTTGGCAACGACCTTGAAGGCACCGGCGATCTTGGAGTGGGAGACGACGCAGATGCCGGTCATCAGGGTCACCATCTTGTTGACGGCCTGCCTGTCAGCCGGCATGAGGTGATCCCGGACCATTTTGACCATGTGGGCCTGCACCTGGCCAGCGTTGCTCATCGCGAAGATGGTCTCGAGTTCGCCATCGTTGATGAACAGCTTCCGCCGAAGCACCATGTACATCTCCAGCGCGTGCTGGTGCTTGGCGCTGAGGCTTGCCCACGGTCTCGGGAGCTGCAGGCGCCAGTTCTTCTTGCCCGAGGGGATCGGGGACCCCGTGTTCTCGGGGGTCTGGTTGGGGGCAGCAGAGGGGGAGGAATCAGAGGTCATCGAGAGTACTCCAGCTTGAAGGCTGCTTGGCTTGTCTTCGCACTGCGCGAGGACTGGCAAATACTAGCAATATTCGCGGTTTTCGTCAACCGCGTGAAATTTAAAAGACCTATAAGTCTTATAAGACTTATAGGACTTATAGGTCTTATATTTAGCTATAAATTAATTCCAATCGCTTTTTTAACTTGAACAAGTTTTGTGTTCGCTATTTTTTGCGCTGCAATAGAACCATTGTTTATTATTTGTACAAGCTCTGTTTTATCCTTTAGAAGTTCTTTAATGCGATTTCGAATTGGCATTAGAAAAGCGCACAGAGCTTCTGATAAATCATCTTTAAGTTCTTTCATGCCTTGTTGCGTGTATTCAAGGGCGATCTCATCAGCAGGTTTCCCAGTTACTAAACTAAATATTGTTAGGAGGTTGTATAATCCCTCGCGATTTTTATCAAAAGTAATAAGTTGCTGTGAATCAGTGACAGCTGAACGAATTTTTTTGTGTATTAGATCAATATCATCTAATAATGAGATGTAGCTTTTTGCACTAGGTGCGCTTTTGCTCATTTTTTTATTTGGCTCTGTAAGAGATTTTATACGCGCCCCATATTTGCGGATAATCGGTTCTGGAATAGTAAAAGTTGCACCAAAGGAATTATTAAATCTTTGAGCTAGGTCGCGTGTAATTTCAACATGCTGTTTTTGGTCTTCTCCAACAGGCACACTTTCAGCATCATATAGCAAAATGTCAGAAGCCATTAAAATAGGGTATGTGAAGAGCCCGACAGATACACTATCTTGTTTGTCTCCAGCCTTATCCTTGAATTGTGTCATTCGTTTTATTTCACCTATGTATGCGACAGTCTGCAGTATCCATGCTAGTTCAGTATGTGCGGAAATTTGTGATTGCTGAAAAAGAATTGTTTTTTTAGGATCAATTCCAGCAGCAATATAAGCAGCAGCGTTGAGTAAAATACTTTCATTTAATGCTTTTGGATCTTGCGTTACAGTAATAGCATGATAGTCGGCTATCATCATGAAAAGTTCATTGCCTTTTTGAAGCTCTGCAGCTGGTATTAAAGCCCCGAATAGATTGCCAATATGTAAAACATTTGTTGGCTGAATGCCTGTTAGTATTCTCATAGCATTTGTAATTATACCAAAAAAACAATATTGAGCCGATTTGGCTCAATATTGTTTTACATTTGAATTATTACTGGCAGAATCATCGGTCGTCTTTGTGTTTTTTTAAACAAATGTTTTCCTACAGCTTCGCGGACAGTTGATTTAATGTAATCACTATCAGCCATAGATAATGGATCTTGATCAGAAATCGCCTTTTTAATTAATGTTCGCGTTTCCTGTATTAGTTTCTGATTGTCTTTCATGAAAATAAATCCTCTGCTGATTATGTCAGGGTTACCAATTGTTTGTCCTGTTTTCTTATCAATTTGTACAACTGCGATAACCATTCCATCTTCAGCAAGCGTTTTTCTGTCGCGTAGAACCACTTCAGAAACATCGCCAACTCCTAAGCCATCAACGAATACATATTCTGTATTAATTCGCTCTTCTGTCTTTTTGATATGAGCTTGATTATTGCGATCTTTATATAAGTTCAATATTTGTCCGTTATCGGCGATTATCACATTTTCTTCATTATAACCAAGCGCGTAAGCCACATTTGCGTTTTCACACAAAAGAAAATGATTTCCCTCAATAGGCATGTAATACTTTGGTTTAAGTAGCGAAATAAGAAGTTTTACATCTTCCTTTTTTCCATGTCCGCCAGCGTGTACATCCATTGTTTCAGAATGAATAATTTTTGCTCCTTTGCGATAAAGGGTGTCTTTGAGGCGCTGAACAGATACTTCATTTCCAGGCACGATTGAGCTTGAAAAAATCACTGTGTCACCTTTTTTGATTCTTACATTTTTATGTTCATCGTTTGTTATGCGACTTAGCGCAGCATTTTCTTCGCCCTGCGCTCCAGTACACATAATGAGCACTTTATCATCAGGTTGTGAATTTACTTTCTCAATAGGTAAAAGTGTACGATCACTGATATGAATGAATCCTTTTTGTCGTGCAATTTCAACATTAGCTTTCATTGAGCGTCCGTCAATTACTACCTTGCGTCCAAGCTGTTCTGATATTTCAAGAATTTGTTTAACACGAGATAGAAGGGATGCAAATGTTCCTACGATAACTCGTCCTTGCGCTTTTTCAATTATTCCGCGCAATTCTTCGCCGATTACTTTTTCAGATGTTTGCTGACCTTCTTTATTTGCGTTTGTTGAGTCACCCATAAGGAGCAAAACCCCTTGCTCTCCGAGTTTTGCCATTTTATGCAAATCTCCTGGTTTATCTCCTGCTGGATGAAAGTCAAATTTCCAATCCCCTGAATGAATCAGAGTTCCTACAGGTGTTTCAACTACAATTGCTGCAGAGTCAGGGATATTGTGATTCATGTGAATGAATGAGACTTTAAATACTCCTAATTGTAGGTTAGCATCCTCTTTTACTTCTTTAATATTTATCCTTGATTGAGGAAAATCTTCTTGTCTCTTTTTTATTATTCCTGCGGCAATAGGAAGTGCGAATAATGGTGGGTTGCCGATTTTAGGTAAAATATGCGGTATACCTCCGATGTGATCGTAGTGACCATGTGTTATTACAACACCTCTAACATTTTTTTCTTTGCCTTTGAGATAGGTCATGTTTGGGATAATGTAGTCAACCCCATGCATGTCTTCCTGTGGAAACTCAAGACCCATATCAATAAGCATGATGTCGTTTTTGTATTCAATAAGAGTACAATTTCTACCAACCTCCTCAAGTCCTCCAAGTACGATTACGCGCACTTCATCACCAGCCAAACCTTTAAAGATTCTATGCTGTGTTTTATTTTGAGTTTGAGATCCTTGAGATGTATGTTTTTGGAATGACTTTCTTCGCGTATTGCGATGTCCGGTTATTCTCCGTTTTGGTTGAACCATAAATAAAATTTTTGTTGTTTTTTGAATTAATTTACGCATTAAAAAATGCGATTTTTGTTATATTTTGTTGATCTGCAAAAGAGCTCGCGATGGTTTAAGAATGGAAATATATCAGTTTTTAGCGCATTTGTCAACCATTATTCCTCTGAAAACGATTTTTTCGTCTTTATGAACCAAGAATTTATATTTGATAGTCTATCAGATGGTTTTAGAATGCGAGCCATATCAGCGCCATTTATATTTTCAGAAATTGCGTAAGTGTATTGAGGTTGATATAGGAAAATAGCAGGATAATCTGCACAGATTAATTTTTGCGCTTCAATTAATGAATCAATCTTTACTTGATTATCTTGAGTTTCGCGTGCGGTTTCTAAAAGTTCATCTACCTCATCATTTTCATATTGAGCCAAGTTCAGTTTAGAAGGATCTGTTTGCGATGAATGCCAAAATCCATATGGGTCAAGATCATTTCCATAGACTTCGCCAAGAAGTAAGATGTCATAATCATGATCTTTAAGAATCTCGCTTTGTAATGCAGTTTGATTAACAGTTTTTATTTCAATTTGCACTCCGAGTTCTGCCCATTGTGATTTAATCATTTCAGCCACACTTTGAAGCTCTGTGGCATCAAGTGTTGTAAGTGTGAATGATAATTTTTCTTCATCTTTTTCTCGCATACCTGTTTCTTGATTCAATATCCAGCCAGCTTCATCTAGAATAACTGTTGCATACTTTTGGTCAAATATAACATCACTTATTTCTTCAGAGTAACCTAACATTTCAGGGAGAATAAAGCTGTTCATTTGTTTTGCAAGTCCACTGAAAACTTCATTAATTATTTTTTCTTTGTATGTTGTAAATGATAAAGCTTTTCTTACTTGAACATCATTGATTGCTGTATCTGAATTTAGATTGAAAAATACTGATACATATTCATGAAGTCCTGATTGTTTTATTTGAATATGACTATCATCTTGTATTTGGGCAGCTTGATCGATTGGGAGATAGCTCATTCCTTCAATATTGTGGTTTTGTAAGGCTGTAAAAGCTGTGTCAATATCTGGATAAAACTTGAAAGTGATTGATTCTATATATGGACCTTCAAGATAATAATTATTAAATCTATCTACTGTATAGCTCAAAATAGCACCTGATTTACTGTCTTTTTCTAGCATCTTAAATTCATAAGGACCAGACCCAATTGGTTTTATGTTATATGAAGTGAGAACCGCGTTTGAAGGAGATATATCCTGCCAAATATGTGATGGTAAAATGCCAACTGTCATCAATTCCAAAAAGTTGTTAGACGGTTCTTTAAGGTCAAATTTCACTGTGCGTTCATCAACTTGTGAAACTGAAATATCAGAGAATGAGTTAGAAAGAGGACTACGGTATTGTGAATTCTGTATTGCATTTATTGTAAAAATAATATCATCTATAAGAACAGGCTCGTGGTCGTGCCATTTAGCATTTTCACGAATTTTGAAAGTATATTGTTCTTTATCTTCTGAAACAGTGAATGATTCTGCCAAGTCTGTTGTGATTCCTTGTTTGGCATCAAATTTCATTAACCCACTGTAAATAATTGTAGTCAAATCAGCATCAACATCACTAGTTGATGAATATAATGGGTTTATAAGTTGTGGCGATCCAATTAAACCTTCAGTATATGTGCCACCTATATCAGGTATCGTGTGTTGGCGTGTACCAATTATACAGAATGTTAAATATGTTCCAGAGATTATAATAGCTAGTAGCGATATAGAAGCAATGATTTTTTCTTTTTCCGAGAGAATACTAGGAAGGTGTAGAAATTGCTTTTTTGTTGGCATGCGTTTTGCGTTCTTAACTTGCAAAACTTGCGCCATGGCTAGATGTTTTGAAGATTGCGTTTGATCTTTTGTAAATAAATTTACAATTGACGCGAGGACGCGTTTTATTTTTGTTTTGAATTTTATAGATAAATCAGGCATGAGTTTGCCTTTAGGCATTAAGCCTTAGAATAAGACATTGATAAGCGAAACCACGAAGAATGTTGCTGCTATAGCTATTGTCGTGATATGCAGTTTTTTTTCAACACCGCGGCGAGTTGTCTGTACATTGTCGCTTCCTCCGAAAACAGATCCAAGTCCACCATTTCGTGATTGGATTAGTATTACGCAGATGAGCAAAATAGATAGAATCAGTTGGATAACATTGAGAATCATAGTGCAGCAATACTAGCAAAATACAGTTGTTTGGTCAATGAGTTCAGTATATCACAGTTATATAATGTTTATGTTATTATATTTGTATATGAAACGAGTTTTGTTTGTTATATCAATTCTTTTATTTATTATTTTAGACACTTCTACAGTTTTAGCATCATGTAAGTGTTTTTGTGAAACTGATGGTGGAGCAATGGAGCAGGGTGATGTTGCAGATATTGGCGCTTGTCAAACATCTTGCGATGATTTTTTGGGATGTTATACAGAAGAACAGCAAAGCATGTATCCAAATTATAATACACAGTGCTGGACTGAATATGAATGTTTGAGTCAACCTGTTGAATATTCCGGAGGTATTTTGGATTCAGAATGGGACGGGCAAGCTACTTTTTGCACATCAGGAGAAGGATTATGTTATAGCGACCCAGAGCCAGTAACATTAAATGTTGCGATAGGGAGTCTCACAGAGGCAACAAGTTTGGGAGAATATATCAATGCTGCATACAGCTTTTTGCTCACTGGCGCATCATTACTAGCGATTGTATTTATGATGATTGGTGGCATTGAATATGTGCTCGCTCGAGGTAATTCTAGTAAGATTGGAACAGCTAAGACACATCTCCGACAAGCAATTACAGGCATTGTCTTATTATTTGGTTCCTATGCAATGGCGAATGTTATTGATCCACATTTCGTTACATTTAATCGTTTGCAACCACCACGAATTCGTACAATCGTATATTTAGATGAGTCATCAACTTGCGAGGCAATGATAAATGCGGGACTTGCTGTAACCCCAAATCCACCCGGCTATCAAATATGCGGTTATAAAGGTGTTGTTACTGCTCAAGGAAGTCAACAAACATCAGTTGAGATTGGCACTGAATGCACATATTCACAATGTGTAAATGAGAAGGAAGCTTGCGTTGGATCTTCACTTACAGAGACAGGATATGATTGTATAAGATGTGTAGAGGCTGTAGAAAAAGGTGCAACTCCAAGTACTTCAATGTGTGAGCAATTAGAATATAAAGATTTAAATCCTTCTGATTCTCTTAATTATTATTGTGAGTATGACGCAGGATTTTTTGATGCTGGTGTTTTAGGTGCGCAGTGTGTTGAACTTGTTTATCCAGAAGACGAATACAATGCTGACGGATCTCCAACAAATGTTCTGGATTGTGATTTGCTAAGGGCAGACGCTGAAGCAGGCGATAGCCAAAGTTGTAGATATTACGATAATGTTGTTGCAGGATATTATGATACTGGGATTATTGAAGAAGAGAATATTGATTATAACGAAATAGACGACATTGAAGGCGGTGATGGTGAGTTTCCATGGCTTGAAGTTATTTGTAATGCTGATCCTTGCCATTTAGCTCCGCCTGGTGAGAGTTGTGAGGTAGTGAGTGCAGATCCTGACGAACTTAAATATTTTGCTGCTGCTTGTGCTGTGCCGCCACTATTCCCAATGACAGCACCACTTATTCCATTTTTTGCAACATTAGGATTTGTTGGCGATGAACTTGTTGCCAATTGCACCAATACAAGCTCTGTTGAGTATTATGGATTTTGGGGATGTAAAGACAGCCAAGGCAATGATGTTGATTGCAATCCGTCGTGGTAATAATTAATAGTTTTACATAAGAGGATTGGCACAAAGCTAAAAAAGTGCTATCCTCTTTTTCGTTATAATCACAAGTAATTTTGCATGTGAAAAATAAAAATGACGGTTTTTTATCAGTGCGCGGAGCTAGGGTTAATAATCTTAAGAATATTGATTGTGATATTCCGAAGAACAAACTCGTTGTAATTACTGGTTTGTCAGGATCAGGTAAATCATCGCTTGCCTTTGACACGATATATGCAGAGGGTCAAAGGCGATACATGGAATCGCTTTCAAGTTACGCACGACAATTCCTTGAATTGCAGGAAAAACCTGATGTTGATGAAATTACTGGTTTGTCACCAACGATCGCGATTGATCAAAAATCATCATCACACAATCCTCGTTCAACAGTTGGTACTGTTACCGAGATTTATGATTTTTTGCGTGTTTTGTTTGCTAGAGTAGCTCGCCCGCATGATCCACAAACAGGGAAGTTAATTGAGCAAAAGACAACTGAAGATATTATTAAACGCGTTTCAGATTGCATAAAGCATTCAGAAGTCATCCTATTTATACCAATAGTTAAAAATCAAAAAGGTGAACATACTCAAGCTTTGGTTGCTGCGAAGAATGCTGGTTTTACAGAAGTTAGGTTTGACGGGCTTATAATGGATATTGATGATGCAATAGCAATGAAGAAACAGAAAACAAAAGAACACATCATTGAAATTGTCGCGCAAAGATTTGAAATAAATCAAGATGTACCGATTGAGAGATTAAGAGTGATTTTGGAAAAGGCTTTAGATCTCGGGAATGATCAAATTTTAATGTACAAAGACGATACTGCTGATGAGGAAGAACTGGTTCGTGGTTATCATTTACCTGGCGGAATGCAAATTCCATCACTTGAGCCTCGTTTATTTTCTTTTAACGGACACCAAGGCGCTTGTTCAGAATGTATGGGTCTTGGAGTGAAGCTTGTACTTGAGCCTGATTTAGTCATTCCAAATAAACGACTCACACTAGCACAAGGCGCTGTTAAGCCTTGGAGTAGAATAGCTGGGAATCAAAATGGATATATGGAAGTTTTGCAGGTTGTTTCAAAGAGACATGGATTTTCAATGCATGAACCAATAGAAAAGTTTTTACAAAAACAAATTGATTTAGTTCTTTTTGGAACAAAAGATGAAGAGTATCAGATAGGATCTCATGTAATAAAATTTTCTGGGATCATTGGGATGCTCGAACAGAAATATCGCGAAACCACGAGTGAATATGTTCGCAAAGAACTGGAAACTTATATGCGTTCAATGATCTGTCCATCGTGTAATGGAAAAAGATTGCGCAATGAAGTTTTGCTTTTTACGATAAACGGACAATCTATTGCAGATGTTGTGTCGCGACCAATTGAAGATGTGCCAGCGTTCTTTGACGATGTACTGATAGAAGCAAAGAAACAAAGCGGAAAACATGCGCTCTCTAGCGCTCATGCATTAGTTGTTGAGCGAGTAGCGAAAGAGGTGCGCGATAGAGTTTTTCATTTAATTGATGTTGGGCTTGGTTATTTGACATTAGATAGAGCTGCCATGACATTGTCTGGTGGGGAAGCGCAACGCGTGCGATTAGCAACTCAACTTGGATCAGCATTATCAGGAGTTATTTATGTGCTTGACGAGCCTTCAATTGGACTCCATCCTCGAGACAATTGTGATTTAATAAAGACAATAAAACGACTTAGAGACTTAGGAAATACTGTTTTAGTTGTTGAGCATGATGAGGAAATGATTAGATCAGCTGATTATGTATTTGATGTAGGACCAGGTGCTGGTGAATATGGCGGAAGGATTGTATCAGAGGGCACACCTGAACAGATTATGAAAGACAAGGATTCGCTAACTGGTGAATACATGTCTGGTAAAAAGAGTATAAAAACGCAGAAAAACAGCCGTAAAGGAAATGGTAAAAAAATAACGATTTCAGGAGCGCGACAGAATAACCTTAAAAATATTTCAATTGATATTCCTCTTGGAAAGCTAGTTTGCGTTACTGGTGTATCAGGTTCTGGCAAATCAACTCTTATTTTGGATATATTAGGACGAGCACTTGGAAAGCATTTTTATCGTGCAAAAGCATATCCAGGCGATCACAAAACTATTAAAGGAATTAAAAATATTGATAAAGTCGTTACTGTTGATCAGTCTCCAATTGGACGAACGCCAAGATCAAATCCAGCTACATACACAGGAGTTTTTACAGGAATTCGTGATTTGTTCACTGAAGTATCAGAAGCAAAATTGCGTGGCTATGACGCTGGAAAATTCAGCTTCAATGTAAAAGGCGGTGGTAGATGCGAAAATTGTTCAGGAGATGGCCAGATTAGGATTGAAATGCAATTCATGCCTGATGTTTATGCAACATGTCCTGAATGTAATGGAAATAGGTATGTTCAAGAAGTTTTAGATGTTCATTATCGTCAAAAAAATATCGCTGATGTATTGGATATGACAATTGACGAGGCGCGTAGATTTTTTGCTGACAGAACAAATATTTACGAGAAATTAAATGTTTTACACGAGGTTGGTCTTGGTTATTTAAAACTTGGGCAAAGTGCGACTACACTTTCTGGTGGAGAGGCTCAACGAGTTAAATTAGCTACAGAACTATCTCGTAGAGCAACAGGAAAAACACTCTATATTTTAGATGAGCCGACAACAGGACTGCACTTTGATGACATTGAACGGTTGCTTGGAGTTTTACACGCACTAGTTGATAAAGGCAACACAGTGCTTGTAATTGAGCATAATACAGATGTTATGAAATCATCAGATTGGATAATTGATATGGGACCTGATGGTGGTATGAAAGGCGGTAAAATTGTGGGGGAGGGCACACCAAAAGAAATCGCAAAGCTCAAGACATTTACTGGTGAGTATTTAAAAAGCGCTATGAAGGATAAAAAAATTTAATAATAATAAAATCCCCGACCAATTGGTCGGGGATTTGTTATTTTATTTCTTTTAGTTTTCTCTTAAATCCGTCACGGAGGAAGCTTAGTTTTGCTCGGCGAACTTTGTATTGCTTCTTTACTTCGACCTTCACGATATTGGGAGAAGCCAGAGGGAAGATTTTTTCAACCATGAAGCCTTTTGAATCCTTACGAACCGTCATCGTTCTACCAATTCCTTTACCACTCAATCCCATTACGACTCCCTCAAAAACCTGTATTCGTTCGCGTTCTTCGCCTTTTGCAGTGATATCTTTAATTCGTTCATGTACTCGGATTACCATTCCTGTGCGTATATCGCGATTTGGAAGTTCTTTTGATACAACTTCTTCAGTATCTTTAGTCTCTGTTTTTATCTCGTCTGATGATTTTGTAGATGTTTGTTCTGCAACTTCATCAACTATTTTTTGTTCGTCGCTCATATTTTATTATTTCTTCATCGCGCCAGAGGAAGTGACACCTTCATTCACGGATTGATTAACGGCAAAAGTGTAATAAAAATGACACATTGTGTCAATTATTTGAGTTTTTGTGCGATTTTTACGATTGTTTTTTCAAATACTTCATCCACATCAAGGTTTGTTGTATCAATTACGACATCATAGTTTGTGGTGTTATAAACATCAATTCCATAGTATTTTTGATACCTTGATATATCGGATCGCTTGCGTTCTTCGTTAGCAGTTCGTAGCGCCTCAATAGTCCCATATTTGTCGCGTTTATCATCGCGATCTCGCCATATTCGCTCAGTCGCAATATTAGAATCAACTGAAAGATAAACTTTAATTGTTGGATCTTGGACAAAGTGCCAAGAAGTTCTTCCTTCAAATATACCTCGTTGTATATATAATGATCGTTCGCTTTGAAGTTCGTCTAATTGATGATCAAGGCTTGGATCTTTTTCCAAAAGTTTTCTTAATTCATCAAAAGTCATTTTTCGCTTAGCAGCTTCTTCTCTCATAAATTGACCCATGTAAATTCGTGGTATTTCAAGTATTTCAGCTAGTTTTTTTGCAAATGTTGATTTGCCAGCGCCAATATCACCGCTCACTGTTATTTTAAGAGGGGAAGTATTTTTAAGTATTATCAATGCTTCGTCTTTTGTCATAAATTAGATCTTTGGAATTATTTTTAATACTTCTTCAAGTTCAGCAGGCAGTTTTGCGCAAAATGTTTTTTGTTCTTTGCTTGGCAATGTTATATTTAGCTCTTGTGCGTGCAAAAATATTCGTCCTATATCCATAAGTTTTTGTGTTTTTTGCTTATAAAGTTTATCTCCAACAATTGGATGTCCGATCGCAAACATGTGTGCCCGGATTTGATTAGTGCGCCCTGTCTCAATTGTGACATCAAGTAACGCATGGTGTGGGTATTGTTTTATTACAACATAGTGGGTTATTGCCTCCTTTCCACCCTGCGATATTGGTTTGGCTGCCATTCTTCCTGTAGTTTTAGAGCGTTCTATTGATAATGTGATTGTATCTTGTTTTTTATCCATCACACCATGCACAAGAGTTGAATACTTTTTTTGTACACCTCTTGATTTGAATTGCTCTTTTAAGTGTTCAAAAGCCTTTTTATTTTTTGCGACTATTAAAACTCCTGATGTCATTTTGTCTAAGCGATGAACAATTCCGCCTCGTAGAGGATTGTCTCCTATATTTGCAAAACCTCTAATTTTTTTACATAACAAGTCAAAAAGCGTTGTTTCTTGGCTTGATTCTGTCTGGTGAATTAAAATTCCTGACGGTTTATTAATCACTAAAACATCCTTATCCTCAAATATTATTTCAAGATTTATTTTTTTTGGTTCAATCTTTGTTTTTTTAATATTTATTAACTTTTCGTCATATTCAACTTTGTCTTTTTTTCTAACTAATGTCTTTTTTGTTGCGATATTATTATTAACCAAAACAACACCAAGTGCGATTATTTTTTCGATTTTTGAACGGCTCAAATTTAGATATTGAGCCAATGCACTATCCAATCTTTTAGGAATCTCGTTTGTAAATTTTACTTTTTTCATGTTCAAAGTATGGCATGTTTGGTGTATTTTTCCAAGATATTTTGATTGACGCAAACTATGCGATATGATAATTTCAGTTTCCCGTACCACACAAGGAGCTTGCGATGAACAAGGACAGATTTTCGGAACTTGTGAAGCCAGCATTCCATGTTTGGGTGTATGGCGGACCGTTTGCGAGCATTGGTGAATTGATCGCATCGCGCGTTAGCGTCAGCACTTCAGATACGAAGCATTGCATCAAGATCGCGTTTGATGTGTCATTCTTGCACGGGCATGATTCCTGGGAGATCGCGCTTGATGATATTCCAGGCATTGATGCACTTGTGGCAATGCGCAATATCGGGCTGTTGGTATATGGTGAGCGACATGGTCTCTGGATGATTCACACTGGCGAAAATACGCCTAATGTCGTGAAGGTGCAGGGACCGAGCATCATATCCAACTTGGGCGCTAAGGTATTCTGGTATTTGCGCGACAACAAGTTTGTTTGCCCCTCGGGATATTATGGAGCACAGTGGGTGCACATAAGAGGTGGTTCAGACAGCAAGAGCGCTCTCTTGGGGCTTGCTGTTAATATCAATGGTTCATGGATGCTAATCCAGTTTGACGCCAGGACACTGGCGTTGGCAATGACTCACTGTGGTTTTCTAAGACCATTCGGGATTTGCCAAAGGGATTGGCAGGTGCGCTTGCCTGATGGTATGAAGCTGTCACCGTTGCGTAGCGTTTCTTAGCGCCTCGTGTACACACGAGGCGTTGCGTGTTTGATAATTGTGATGTAGTATTTTTCATGAAAATGGGCGGCTAGCTCAGCTGGTTAGAGCGTCACATTGACATTGTGAAGGTCAGAGGTTCGAGCCCCCTGTCGCCCACCACAGAAAAGCAACCCAAGTTTGTCCATAACAGCGTCATGGATCCTGTCATACATCGTCTATGTACCATATGTACATTTCCTCGTATGACATCCATTCCTTGTTATGAACAAACTTAGTTGTTTTTCTAGCAAGATAAGTTCTGACTTTTTCCAATAAATACCACCAAACATAAAACCTCCAGTATTGTCTGGAGGTTTTATGTTTGGTGGATCCGGCTGGACTCGAACCAGCGACCCTTGAGGTATAAGCTCAATGCTCTAACCAACTGAGCTACGGATCCATTTATAAAAGCGAGTCTAGTGTATTTTTGCTCTGTCGTCAATGTATATGTATTTCACTTACGCATGAAATTGTTTCAATGATTGTTGTATCAAGTTTTTTATCCACCCATGATTGGTTTTTTGATCTTGAGATGAATAACAATATTATTCCAACAAACATAAGACCAATAAACCATGCAATGCCCATTATTGTGATTGGGAATATACCGCATGCAATTACAGAGGCAAATTGTGCAAATATATCTCGCGCCGTATTTGTGCAGTTTTGAATTTGATCATTACCAAGCAAGCTTGCGCTATATGTGGCACCAGTAGCGCATAATGCGCATGAGATTGTAAATAAGCAACTAAATTGCGCCTTTCGTAATTTTGCCACTCTAAATAGTGCAGCTATTGAAAATATGACTCCGCCAACAATCCAAAACACTATAAACCATATGATTCCGACTGGGATGTATAGTATAAGATTTTGCATATTTATTACTGTGGTTGCGCTGTGAGTGCCAAGAAAATAACAATCCCAGTGCCAATGGCAGCAATCAATAGGAATACAGAAAGCAATTTTTGTGAGCTGCTATTATGCCAAAATCCTATTATCCCAAAGTACAAAGCCATAATTAGCAACAATATTGAGATATAATACATATTCCAATTTTAAGATAACATGTTTGATCGCATTATCCTAGATTATTGATTTTATGTAGCTTTTTGCTTGTTCTTTTGTTTCTATTTTGCCAATAAGTTGAGCGTCGCGAATAATGTCCATTATTTCCCGCACCTTTATACCTGGTGTGATGCCAAATTCTAAAATATCGCTTCCTGTTACAAGTTTTGGATATGTTTGTGAGCAATAATGGTCATATAGCCGTAAAGCAGTGTGCAACCTTTGGGTTGATGCGCAGTGGCGTGATTGTGTAAGCTCGATAGCATGAACAAGTGCGAGTAGTTGTTTTCCTTTTTGTGAGCAGAATTGTTTTTCAAATACACTTGGGCGCATGCTAGAAGGATCATTATTTTCCAAAATGCGCGTATTATCAATTAGCCATTCAACAATGTCGCAGTCAATTCTAGCCCAGTGATTAGCAGGGAATTGATGCAAGTACAAGTCGCGACAAAGATGTAGTGCTTTTTGATTTTCATCGCAAAACATACTTAATGCTGCGATGAGTACATTTGGGTGCATTGAGTCTAGTTCGTGATGCGCGAGAAAGCTTGGTCTTTCAAGTGTATGCAATAAGGTTTTGGTTTTATCAAAAGCAGTTGTTTTATCCTCCAAGACTATATTTTTTTGAGCATATAGCCATGGAATGAACATTTTAAGCGCACCACTTTGTTCCCAAAGTGTTAGTGTATGGACTGGATGACTAATAAAACCCATTGCGAATTCTCGTCCAATTGCATCTCTTGGAACAGCATATGCGAATGTTCCATCATGCGAAATAATTTTGTTGTTCAACAGATCCATGTTGTTGCAGATTGCTGACCAAGTTTGTTGTTCAATACCAAATCTTAATTGTGCAGCTAGTCGTAATCCTCGTAAAATACGAGTTGAATCTTCGTAAAATCTATCTTCTGGAGTTAAAACAGTTCGTATAATTTGAGAACATAGGTCATTTTGACCGAAAAATGGATCAATAATTTCCCGTGATTGTAGATTGTATGCTATCGCATTGATTGTGAAATCTCGTCTTGATAAATCCTCTTGGATCGGTATTGTGTGATCGCTTTGGATTTCTAGACTTTTACGACCACTTGAATGATTTGGTGTGATTGATTCTTTTCTTGGCAAAGCAATATCAATTGGTTCTTGGCTACGACATCCATGAGGAACGAATTTGAATGTTCCGAATCGTTCGCCTACGAATCTCACAGCTCCTTGTGAGGTCAAGAATCGTTCAATAATGTCAGCGGGAATGCCGGTAATAACTAAATCAATATCTTTCGGAAGATGTCCTAGCAAAATATCCCGCATAGTTCCTCCCACAAGATATATTTTTGCTTGCGGATATTGATTTAAAAATAAAGATGTCCAAGTAAGACGAGTTTCTGATTCAACAAATATAGCAACGCGTGACTCTGGCGTTGCTGATTGATTTGCGTAATGAATAAGAATACCTCCGTGCATGAGAGTATTATATCAAAGGTAGGCAGTAGGTGGTATGTGAGAAGTTGTGTAAAAAAGAATCCCAGCAATTGCTGGGATTCTTTTTGCAACTCAGAAAGATAAATGTATTTATCACTCTGCGTTGCCCCCGAGTACGTGCTCAGGGGAGTTCTTCAGGTGCCGCACCTACAGGAGCAGGACATGCACCGCGTCGTTCAGGTCTCCGAAGGTGGACTCGATGGTGATGCCCTCGGGCCAGACGCCGTGCACGTTCTCGATGAAGATGAGGATCTCCGCGACATCGTCGTTGTTCATGCCCATGTTCTTGAGCGTGACGCTGTCGTCCACGTCCTCGGCAGCGTTGATGCCGAACGCTCTGCAGGTTTTGAGCAGGAAGTCACGCAACTCCTTGCGATCCATAATCGCTCCTTGGTATGCGCACGCTGTTCAATCAGCGTAAACGCACGAGTTTTGTACAATAAAAATAAGAAAAAGTCAAGAGATATGACAGGCTTACCTTACAGTTTCTTGGATTTTCTGTCGTAAATGGCTGATAAGTTATTTTTCTGCCTTAACAATATCGTTTTGACGGATTTGAAGCCGTGCTTCTTCACGAGTTCCTGCTGCACGGAAAGGTGAGCCGAGCATTAGAGCATCAAATGGTCGTCTTGCGTGTAAAATTGACGCAATGTCTGGGTGCTGTCGACTTCTATGCGGTCGTTTGAACCGATCTTGGTCTTCATTTGTCATGTGAGGTGCCTGCAGATGTCTTGACGCGTTGCTTTGCACATGAGGTCTCCTGTAGTGTACATGTGAACTATCAAGCTGATTCGCATGATGTATGTTTTGTACCAAGAAAAATTTCAAAAAGTAAATATCAAAAAGAATCCCAGCAATTGCTGGGATTCTTTTGGCGACTCAGAAAGATGAACTAATTCATCACTCTGCGTCGCCCCCGAGCGTGTGCTCGGGGGAGTGGGGCAGATCGCCTAGAGGTTGACGACCCGGAAGTTCTCCGGGCGTGGATCCCAGTAGGACACCCCATCCTCCTCGTAGTCGGGGTATCCGTGCGTGACCACGCACGTATTTCCTCTGCGGCACATGATCGTGCCGCCAAGGACGTCCTCCTTGTTGCCGACGGGGATGTCGGCCAACTCGAGGCCGGTGGCTCTGACAACCCGGCGCTGGAAGTGCTTCAGGGATTCGGCCATTTTTCCCTCCATGACCCTACGCGGGGCCTGATTAGGATGGAACTACTCGGGCAGGTATGGCAGGACCTGACACCGAGCCTTGGGCAAACACGAGCCGATCTGCTCATGTTGCTTCTTCACTACCCAATAATTTGGGTAAAAAAGAAGTTGGTATTTGTTACCATCGAGAGATAGAACCAAATACCAGCTTCGTGCGTGTTTGGTTACCGAGTCACGCCTCGGCTCTCTCTGAATTGTGAATTTTAACATTTATACTATAGCACAAAAAAGTGGTTTTGTCAAGTAGTTTAATGAAGAATATGTTTAATATTAGCCATTTAATTTGGTATTATATAGAGGAATAAAATATGATAAAATAGTAATCTATGGAGACAAAACAGCAGCCAGAAATACGCATGGAGGGCGGATACAGAGAACAACTTACGCAGGCGTTTGAGCGTTTATTTCCTAAGGAAGCTAGAGAGCGGAGTCTTGAGGAGCAGCGAGCCTTGCAAGAAGCAAGTGAAAAAAGAGAAGCAGCGGTGCTTAATCGGGATATTACTGAGGTAGCAAATGAGTACGGAGCGGATTTAACAGGATTGCAAGTTGAGCGTCCATGTCGTCGAGCTGTTCGAGTGGGTTGTGAGAGTACAGAGGAAGCTAACGAAGGAAGTATTGAAATGTATGATGAAGTTTTTAGCTTGCCAGTGAGAAATCCATTCTCAGGTGAGCGATTGCCGCATGGATATGGATATAAAGGAGGAGCTGCTCGAGCATTGCTATTACGCACGTTGGGTATTGATCCTGCCTATAATCCAAGAGATATTGATGTAGTGAGAATGACTTGGGAAAATGATTCTAATGCCGATGATGTTGCCATCGCGCGACGGTTCATGCCTGAAGATTTTAACAAAGGCGCTGGCGTGGAAGAGATTACGGATCGCGATGAATATCTAACAACGCGTGATTTACGAATGAATGAGATTTTGGCAACATTTGATCGCATAGAGTGTACAAGAGGTGCTTTGCTCGATGTCATGCGTCACATTATTCGTCCAACAGAATTTGAACGAGATGAGTTAGGGGGAATAGAAAGTAAAATGCTTGCAAAGATTTTACGTTTCTATATGGAAGCAATGTACCGATATGATGAAGCTGGAATAGAAGATGTGCCAAACTGGCAATTTGATGAAGCATTTATTTCGCCATTTTGGCTTGCGGTGCAGTTAGACCGCGCATGCGATATCGGCATGGAGTTTGCGCAACAGTATGTGCACCTGTTAGTTGATATGGGACAGTTACCAAAGGATATAGAAAGTGTGGAAGATGCAGCTGCTTATTTGTTAACATTGGTTCACCGTTTTAGTTATAGACACGCACCAATTAAACAGTTTGAGATGGAAGATCATTGGGCACAAATTGATGAGGATAAACAGAAGAGGCGGAGAGGGCGCGTGCAATTGATGAAAGAAGATCGAGATCAGCAAGATGGTCGTGTCAGGACACACAGGCGACAGCGGAGAGCGGAACGTCGCGTGAAGATGGGTGCAAAAGAACAAGATGAAGAATAAAAAGACCCCGGCAGAAGCCGGGGTTCTTTTTTTTGAGCAACTCAGAAAGATGAACTAATTCATCACTCTGCGTCGCCCCCGAGTACGTGCTCGGGGGAGTTCTTCAGGTGCTGATGCACCTACAGGAGCAGGACATGCACCGCGTCGACCAGGGCCTCGAAGGTGGACTCGAGGGTGATGCCCTCGGGCCGGACACCGTAGGTGTCCTCGATGTGGATGAGGATGTCATTGATGCCGTAGTCATGCATGCCCATGCCCTTGAGCGTGGGGTTGTTGTCGATGTTGGTGATGTCGAGGCTTGACAATTCGCACATCTCGACCAGGTTTCTACGCAACTCCTTGCGATCCATAATCGCTCCTTGGTGTGCGCACGCTGTTCAATAAGCGTAAACGCACGAGTTTTGTACAAAAAAAATTGGAAAAAGTCAAAAAATGTGATAGGCCTACCTTACAGCTTCTTGGATTTTTTGTCGTAAATGGCTGATGAGTTGTTTTTCTGCCTTAACAATATCGTTTTGACGGATTTGGAGTCGCGCTTCTTCACGAGTTCCTGCTGCGCGGAAAGGGGAGCCGAGCATTAGAGCATCAAATGGTCGTCTTGCGTGTAAAATTGACGCAGTATATCCGTCTTCATGTTCGTATAGAATAGATGCTATTTGCGCTTGCGGAGCGCTTAGTAAAAGTTCGTCAATTATACTTTCAAGCGCAGAAGCATCTGCTCCTGCATTAACAAAATCTTGGCGTGTGAGCATTGTCCAGACAATATTATGAACATTATCTGATTTGAGTCGCGCAAGTGCACGACCCCATAGTCGTAATGTTTCTACTGAACGAATTTTATAAAGTTTTTGTACTATTTCATCCCTTCTAGCCCCTTTTGTTATCAGATCACCAGCTAGTTTAAGAGTTCTTGGTGTAACATTTTCAGTTTTAAAGCTACGGGTTTTGTAGATCATGCCTGTCAAAAATAGTGTAGCAATCTCCTCATCAACAAGCGATTCGTCAATTCGCATAAATGTTTCATAGCAAATTTCAGAGCATGAAACCGCGCTCATATCAACTAGGTTAACCTGTCCGAAATGTTCGTTTGCGCTGTTATGATCAATGTTGATTATCGGTGTTTGATAAAAGAAGTCGCTATATTGTTTGAAAATATCTCCAAATGTTTCAAGGTCAACTGCACCGATCGCTATTATAAGATCATGTTTGTAACTATTTGCATCAATTCGCACATCGTCTTGATTCCATGTCCCTGATTTAGGAAGTAGATGTATGTGAAGCTCGTCGCCTTCCATGTTGTATGACAGTTCATCAATTTTCGCATTCTTGGCGTTTACTTTTAATGTGAGCTTGCGAATGTTTTGGATATCGCCTTGGATTTGTTTTGGAGCTTTAATAAAGGAGAGTGATTTTGGAATGTTGCCGCCTGGACTTACTATGTCAGCGGATTTCTCTAGTTTTTGTAAAAGCGCGCAAACACCAAACGCGGACGCAAAATCGTCCGCGTTTGCTCCATGGCTAAGAATAATTACAGGTTTCTGTGCCCGTTCTAGCATTGTGAAAAATTGTTCATGTGTGCCGTAAGCCATGTGTTTATGAAGAATTACTTATTTCTCTCCTCCAGTTTTTGCATGAGTTCCTATTAGGGCAAGAGCGGATAGTATAATGGGAATCAATGAGTGTCAATATATTTCCGTTGCTCTAAAGCCATTTTTTCGCTAAACTACTCGTATATGCCCGATGATTCGCAATTTCCAAAAATTTACGATTCCACACTTGTTGAAGACTCAATTTATGATGCCTGGATGAAAAGTGGCTATTTTACGCCAGAAAATCTGCCAAATTTAGATAATCGTAAGGAAAGTTTTTGCATTTCACTACCACCTCCAAATGTTACTGGTACATTGCACATTGGTCACGCAGTTATGTTAGCTATTGAAGACGCAATGATCCGTTTCGCTAGAATGAACGGTAAACGCGCGCTTTGGGTGCCTGGAACTGACCATGCAGCGATCGCAACACAGACAAAAGTTGAGAAACTTTTGATGAAAGAAGGAATTAGAGACCCTAGAAAAGAACTTGGTCGTGAGAAGTTTTTGGAGCGAGTTCGTGAGTTTGCGGCTCAAAGCCATGATACGATTGTTAATCAGTTAAAAAAGATCGGTGTCTCAATTGATTGGACGCGCGAGGCGTATACGCTTGATGAGGATCGCAGCCTTGCTGTTCGAACAGCCTTCAAGCGCATGTATGATGATGGACTGATTTACAGAGATTACAAAGTTGTTAATTGGGATCCAGTTGGTAAGACAACAGTGTCTGATGAAGAGGTTGAGCATAAAGATGCAAAAGCTATTTTGTATACATTCAAATATAATAAGGATTTTCCAATTCCAATCGCGACAACTAGACCTGAAACAAAAGTAGGCGATGTTGCTGTTGCTGTTCACCCAGATGGAAAATGGAAGAAATTTGTTGGACAAGAGTTTAGTGGCGTTGAATTTGCTGGGACAAAACTTAACATCAAAATCATTGCAGATAATGAAGTTGATCCTGAATTTGGCACAGGAGCTCTCGGTGTTACACCTGCTCACAGTGTTATTGATGCAGAAATAGCGTCGCGACATGGCTTGCAAATGATTCATGTTATTGATGAGGATGCAAGAATGAATACACAGGCAGGCGAACTTGTTTCAGGTCTTTCAACAATAGATGCACGCAAAAAGATAGTTGAATGGCTTAATGAAAACCAACTCATAATTTCTCAATTGGAAGTAGATCAAAGCATTTCAGTCGCGCAACGCAGTGGCGGTGTGATTGAACCGCTCCCAAAGTCTCAATGGTTTATTGATGTTAATAAAGAATTTGCGTTTAAGCAGTCAAAAGAGCATCCGATTGCAGGTCTCAAAGATGGACAGAAGGTAACACTCAAGCAGCTCATGCGCCATGCGGTTGAATCAAAATCCATTGATATTCTTCCTGACCGGTTTGAGAAAGTTTACTACCACTGGATAGATAATCTGCGTGACTGGTGCATTAGCCGTCAGATTTGGTTTGGTCATCAGATTCCGGTTTGGAAGAAAGGTGAAGAGATTTATGTAGGAGTTGATGCGCCGAGTGGTAATGGCTGGGAACAGGATACAGATACATTAGATACATGGTTTTCATCAGGACTTTGGACTTTTTCAACCCTTGGTTGGCCAAATGAGAATTCAGAGGATTTGAAGTTATATCATCCAACTGCTGTCATGGAAACAGGATATGATATTTTGTTTTTCTGGGTGGCACGAATGATTCTCATGAGCACATATCTTTTAGGCGAGGTTCCGTTTAAGACAGTTTACTTGCACGGACTTGTTCGCGACGAGCAAGGTCGCAAGATGAGTAAATCTCTTGGGAACGCAGTTGACCCACTTGATTCAATTAGTAAATACGGCGCTGACGCAATGCGTCTTGCAATGATGATAGGACAGACGCCTGGAAATGATACAAAACTTTCTGATGAGAAAATCGCGAGTTATCGCAATTTTACTAACAAGCTTTGGAATATATCACGCTTTGTATTTATGAGCGTTGATAAAATTCGCTTAATAGAGGAAGCTCCAAAGCCAGAAACTATTGCTGATGAGTGGATATTGAATCGTTACAATGATGTTGTTAAGCGCGCAACCAAGCATTATGAAAAATATGAATATTCGCTCTTGGGTGAATTATTGCGAGACTTTACATGGGGAGAGTTTGCTGATTGGTATTTGGAAATAGCTAAAGTGCAAAAGAAAAATGGCATTAAGTCAACAGATGAAATCTTGCTTTATGTTTTAGGAGGATTATTAAAGCTGTGGCATCCGTTAATGCCATTTGTGACCGAAGAACTGTATAAACAGTTTGATAATGGAATGTTGATTATTGCTAATTGGCCACAAGTAAAGACGCGAAAAAGAAGTGAAAAAGTGAAGAATTTTGAAAAGCTTCGTAATGTCATAACAGAGCTTCGTAATATTCGTTCACAATACAAAATAGCTTATAGCACGCCTATTGATATAATAATTTCAGGTGCTACCAATATTGAAGAGTATCAGGATGTTATTTCGCAAATGGTAAAGACTGGAAAAATAGAATGGAAGCAAAATGTGTCAAAACCAAAGAATGCTTTAACGGTCATGGTTGATGATATTGTCTTGTACATTTTATTGGACAATGTTGTGGATTTGCATAAAGAGCAGGACAGGATTGGTACAGAATTGATTGAGGTGGAAAATTATATCGCGTTGATGAATAAAAAACTTGAAAATAAGGAGTTTATAAAAAATGCTCCTAAAAAAGTGATTGATGCAGAGCGAGAAAGGTTAAGTGATGCGATTGAAAAGCGAGATGCATTAAATATAGAAATTGAAAAACTGAAAATATGAAAATAGATACAGATTTTAATAAGATAAATGAGGTTTTGACTAGAGGAGTTGAGCAGATATATCCAAAACCTGAAATTCTGGAAAGCCTTTTAAAGAAAGGAAAGAAATTGCGTTTGTATGTAGGAATTGATCCAACAGGAAAGGATTTGCATATTGGTCATGCTTTGCAACTGCGAAAACTTAAGCAGTTTCAGGATCTTGGGCACGAGGTAATTATGCTTATTGGATCATTTACTGGCATGATTGGCGATCCTACTGACAAGTCAGCTGCTCGTCAAAAATTAACTCGAAAGCAAGTTCTTGAAAACGCATCTACTTACAAGAAACAAGCATCAAAGATTTTGTCATTTACTGGCAAGAATCCAGCAAAAATAATGTTTAATCATAAGTGGCTTGGCAAGCTTTCGTTTGAAGATATTGTTGATTTGGCAAGTAATTTTACTGTTCAGCAAATGCTTGAACGAGATATGTTTGAGCGCAGAATGCAAGAAGGCAAACCAATTTATTTGCACGAATTCTTTTATCCATTAATGCAAGGATATGATTCTGTAGCTATGGATGTTGATTTGGAAGTCGGTGGGTCAGACCAAACATTTAATATGCTTGCCGGTCGTACACTTATGAAGGCTATAAATGGTAAGGAGAAAATAGTAATGGCATTGAAGCTAATAACAAACGATGAAGGTAAAAAGATGAGTAAGTCAGAGGGCGGTTTTGTAGCGTTAAATGATGCGCCAGAGGAAATGTTCGGTAAGATAATGGCAATGGATGATAGCGTTATAATTCCGTATTTTGAACTTGCAACAAATGTTTCAATTGAAGAGATTGCTGGAAAAAAGATTCAGATGGAGCAGGGTGTGAATCCAAGAGATATTAAATCAGAACTTGCTCATGAGATTGTTTCACTTTTTCACAATGCTCGTTTGGCTGATATTGCCAGCGAACATTTTAAAAATGTATTTCAAAAGCACGAGACACCTGATGACATGAAAGATATCAAGATAATTAATGAAGAATCTATTGTAGATGTTTTAGTTAGATCAGGTCTTGTGTCTTCAAAAAATGAAGCAAGGCGAATGATAGAGCAAAAAGCTATTAAGATTGACGGCAAGGTTGTTGACAATATTAATTTCATAATAGACGCTGCGAGTGTTGGCAAGGTCTTACAACGAGGTAAAAGGTATTTTGTTAAGATAACAAAATAATATGTACGCAAGAACACAGGCAAAGCAAGAAGTGGTTGGCGCTCTTAAGAAATATCTTGATATTGATTTGAGCATTGATGACATAGAAACCCCACCAGATGCTTCATTTGGCGATTTTGCATATCCTGTTTTCCATGCCGCACAGAAGATGGAAAAAAAACCATTTGAGCTCGCGAGCGAATTGGCTGCTAAAATAGGTCCAACACAATATATTAAAAAAATTGAAGCCAAAGGACCGTATGTGAATTTTACGCTTAATATGGATTCTTTTGGGAATAGCGTCTTAGAAGAAGTGATGCAGTTAAAATCAAAATATGGATATCAAAGTGTTGGTGAAGGGAAAAAAATAGTTATTGATTACGCACAACCAAACACTCACAAGGAGTTTCATGTAGGTCATGTTCGTAATGCAACTTTTGGACAGTCGCTTGTGAATTTGATGAGAGTAAATGGATATAATGTAATTCCAGCAGCATACATTGGTGATATAGGGGCTCATGTTGCAAAAGCTCTTTGGGGGATTGAAAAGTTTCATAAGGATGAAAAGTTTTTAAAGAAAGAACGAGCTAAGAAACTTGGTGAGATTTACGCAGAAGCAACTTCTGCAGTTGATGGAAATGATGAGTTTAAGAAAGAGATAGCGGAAGTTCAGAGTAAGCTTGAGGGCGGTGACAAAAAGTGGAATGCACTTTGGAAAATAACAAGACAGTGGAGTTTGGATCAGTTTAAAGATATTTTTAAAGAATTAGATATTAAGCCAGAGGCTTGGTATTTTGAAAGTGAGGTTGAAGGTGTTGGCAAGGAGCTTGTTAAAAAGATGCTTACTGACGGTATTGCGAAAAAAAGTGATGGCGCGATAATAGTTGATCTGCAAGAAGATGATTTGGGAGTATTTCTTGTTCTAAAATCAGACGGATCGTCTCTTTATTCAACAAAGGATTTAGCCCTCGCTTTGAGAAAGGATAAAGATTACGGAGCTGATAGACAATTATTCGTAGTTGATGTTCGCCAGTCATTGTATTTTAAACAATTATTCGCAACATTGAAGCGGCTTGGATTCACAAAACAACTTGCACATATTTCATACGACATGGTTAATTTACCAGATGGAACAATGTCGTCTAGAGCAGGTAATATTGTCACTTATGAGCAGTTGCGCGATTTGATGATAGATAAGTTATATCAAGAGACAAAAAAGCGACATGAGGATTGGCAAGAGAAAAAGATTAGAAAAGTGGCACATGATGTAGCGATCGCATCTATAACTTTTATAATGCTTCGTCAGGATGCGCAGTCAATAATTACTTTTGACATGGATGAAGCATTGAAATTTGATGGCTTTACTGCGCCTTATCTTTTATATTCAGTAGCTAGGATAGAAAGCATAAGAGCCAAGGCGAAATCAAAAGCAAAATTAAATGCTAAATTACTAACACATAAACTTGAACAAAAAATGATTCGTAAGATGTCGGAATATCCTGATGTAGTTGAACGCGCAGGAGCATCATATCAATCATTTTTACTTGCTATTTGGTGTTTTGATATGGCGCAAATGTTTAATGAGTATTATCACGAGGTTAGAATTTTGGACGATGAGGACAAGGAAAGAATGCAAGCACGCTTAGCATTATTGGACGCGGTTGAGAAAACAATGCAAAATGCTCTTAAAATATTAAATATTCAAACTCTTAAAGAAATGTAGTATGGGAAAAACTCAAGGTTCAGAAACGATTATTGCGCACGGTGTGCGTGTAGAGGGGGATTTTATAAGTGATGGCGATGTTATCATTGAAGGTGAAGTCGCTGGTAATATTCAAGCAGCTGGAGACTTGAGAATAGGTGAACTTGCAAAGATTGGAGCAAATGTAGCTGCTCGCTCCGCTATAGTTGCAGGAGAAATAAGAGGAAATATTCAAGTTTCTGACAAAATTGATTTGCTTTCATCTGCTAAGATGATCGGCGATGTCACTGCAATGGTTTTGACTGTAGCATCAGGAGCGCAGGTAAATGGAAAAATAACAATGGATGGCAGAGAAGTTAAAGTTAAAAAAGAAGATAAGAATGTTTAGTAGTTTAAAAATATTCAGGTAAAACTGAATATTTTTCTCTATGTACTACTATGTTTACGATGAATTTATACAAGACCCAAAGTTTGAACGCGATTTATCTTTAGTTGAAACGCGTCTTACAGATTTGGGCATTGAGGGCAAGATTGCCAGACTTGCTTTGTTTCGTGATCCAAAGGAACTTATTAAAGACGAAATTCGTAAAGGCGCAAAGACTATCGTAGCAGTTGGAAATGATATTACTTTGCGCAAGGTTATTGATGCCGCAACAGACACAAAGGCTGTTGTTGGTGTTATACCGCTTGGAAAGGAAAATAATTTGCTTTCTCAAATATTGGGTGTGCCTGTTGGTGTTGAGGCATGCGATATATTATCTGCTAGGATAATTGAGGAGTTGGATATTGGTGAGGTAAATTGCCGAAGGTTTTTGCATACAGTTGAAATTCAGCAAGCATCTGGTTTACAAGTGACAGTTGATGGGTTGTATAAGCTTAAGGCATTTAAAAAATGTGCATTTGAGGTTCGTAATTTAGCAATTGAAGAATCTGATGTGCGAGCATCAAATCCAGTTGATAACATGTTAGATTGTGTTGTGCGTACACCTTCAAAAGGTATATTTAAAAAGCAAAAATGGAACACAACAATAATTCCTGCAAAATCATTACAGGCTGTATTTGATGAGCAAGCTGTATGTATCGCAGATGGGGAGAGGTTTGAGAGTAACGAATTAAAGTTTAAGGTCATTCCAAGAGCGCTTCGTGTTATAACAGGGCGGGGGAGGAAATTTTAATAAAAAAAATTCTGAGTTAATATCAGATTTTTTTCTGGTGGGTGTTGAGGGGCTCGAACCCCCGGCCTTCTCGGTGTAAACGAGACGCTCTAACCAACTGAGCTAAACACCCTTATTATTATTTTGTTCACTTCTAAATTTTGCGATCTGTTGGCTCGCAACTGCGGTGCTCAACACCGTACTTATATGTACGGCTTTTTGTGCTCCTCGTTGCTCACCAACATCTCATCAAAATTTATTTGTTCACTCAATATATATCAAATTATATTAAGCACGATGAGAATATCAGAATATTTATTGATTGACAAGCACTATTTACTACAGTATATTTTTTGCGAATGCGAATGTGGTGGAATTGGTAGACACGCCAGCTTGAGGGGCTGGTGGGAGCAATCCTGTGAGGGTTCGAGTCCCTCCATTCGCACCAAAAAAGTCAATCAATGATATAATCCTCCTATATGGGAGGTTTTATTTTTAGGACTTTAATCGGTCTTGCGATAATTGCCTTAGGTTTTAGCATGGCATGGAAGACAGAGTGGTATTTAAGAATCCTAGGCATGAACATGTGGGCAGAGCAGACATTTGGTGGAGGTGGTAGCAGATTTTTCTACAAGCTCTTTGGAATTGTTATAATTTTAATTGGGATAATAATCGTTACTGATCTGTGGGATAATTTAATGGTTTGGCTTGTAGGTTCGTTATTTATGTAATATATGAGCAGCTCTTTATTGGATGCTAAGAAAATAATAAAAGATATCGGTATTAAGTCTGGCGATAAGATTGCTGATTTTGGCGCTGGCAGAACAGGTCATTTTGTTTTTCCAGCCTCGCAAATAGTTGGTGAAGATGGTGCGGTATATGCGGTTGATGTTGTAAAGGAAGTTTTAGATATGATTGACGGGAGGCGAAAATTGTTTAGTATTCTGAATTTGCATACTGTTTGGGGAGATTTTGAGCGTAAAGGTGGTGTGCGGATTAGTGAGAAATCACTTGATTGGGTATTTGTTGTAAATAATATTTGGTGTGTAATAGATATAGGCGCACTTTGCGTAGAAATTAAGAGGGTTCTGAAACCTGAAGGCAAGATTCTTATAGTTGATTGGAGAAGGAATGTTGATAATCCAGCTGCGCCAGCAAAAGAGAAACGCAAAGACGCTTTGCAAGTAGAGGCATTGTTATTGAAAAGTGGAATTGTTAAAGATAGTGATTTAGATATTAGTTCAACTCACTGGGGCATGATATTCAAACTTGGTTGACAAACAGGTTTGCAAATAAGTAATATTGCACAAAATAAATAATAATATGGATTTATCTCAAATTATTTCATTGTCTTTTTGGTTCAATCTGCATTCATCTGGATTAAGTAGTATTTATGAGCGTTTATTCTTCATCTTATTTGCAGTATTTATTATCTGCGGATCAGTTTGCAGAATAATGGCACGCAATAAAAAAGGTGATCGTTTCGCAATAATGTCGTATAAGATGACCGCGAAGATGTTTATGACACTTGGTATATTGGGAATTTTGTGGTTTTTTTGCGCGTATGAGCAGGTATATTTTTTCGGAGCTAGATTTTGGTTTTTAGTATTCGTGCTCGCTGTTATTATTTGGGTGGTGCGAATTGTATGGTTCGTGAAAGTGAAGATTCCGATATTAAAGACTCAAGGGTCAGCAAAACAAGAAACAAATAAGTATTTGCCAATAAGGAAGCAAAAATAAATATGGACCCGCGCCGCCAGTTTGGTAATGATGCAGAAAACTTGGCGGCGCGGTTTTTAGTTTCAAAAGGAATGAAGATACTAGAGCGGCAGTATCGCGAACGCGTAGGTGAAATAGATATTATTGCGAGAGACAAGAATGACATTGTCTTTGTTGAGGTGAAAGCAAGAAAAGGAAGTGAATTTGGGTATCCTGAAGAATCTGTCACAGATTCAAAGTTGCGCAGGATTCAAGCTGTTGCAGAGGTTTACTTGCAAAAACATGGCTTGCAAAGCATGTCGTATAGAATTGATGTTGTTGCTATTGAGTATCGCGATGACAATGAGCCGTTGATTACTATCGTGCCAGTTGTTGAGGTTTGATTTTAATCATGGGCAGGATACATCAGGATTTTGTTTCTATCTAAGCTTCAATAAGCGAATTTAACTTACCGGCCCTATCCCGACGCCAGGAGGGATCCAAAGTCTTGTTGCCCATCATTGAAATAAACGGCCGGCTAATGGATCACGCCAGGCCGGCCTGGATCCCTCGTCATACGCCTCGGGATGGATTTTGTTTTTATCTAAGCTTTGACCAGCAGATTTAACTCACCGGTCCCATCCCGACGCCAGGAGGGATCCAAAGTCTTGTTGTTCATCATCAGCTACTGAGTTCTGTGTTCTGCTGTCTGTGTTCTGAAAAGCACGAACGCCCGCACGAGAGTGCGGGCGACGACATTGGGGACGGTGCCCTCTAGCTGAAGTTAATGATACAGCTCGAGTGGCTCTTGTGGTACACGGTGATCGTGAGCATCCCAGCGCACATGGTGCGGGCCATTTTGAAGGCCCGGATGATCATGCGTGCGCATTCGTGAGAGACATCGCCGAACCGGTCTATGGTATGGGACACAAAGACGAGAGATCGCGAATTTATGTCGAGCAAGCTGAGTTGTGGGCGCACGGCACGGCACATGAGCTGCTCGACGCACAGGTAGGTGCCCATGATCTCGTGTAGTGTCTTCCAGTCCCCGGCCGTGAGGTTGGGGTACTCGCGCTTGAGCCGTTGGTAGATCTTGCGCCGCGTGGCAGCGAACCAGATCTTCACGCACTTGCCGTGATGCTCATCTTCGTGTAGCCAGCGCATGATGTTGGCGTAGTTGCGATGTGCTTCCGAGATCGCGAAGTCGCGATCTTCTGCAGCTTCCCGTGCTTCTTCACGGATCTTGCAGGCGTTCTTGATGGCAGCATCGGTAGGCTTCGGAAGATGGGTCATCTTTTTCTTCATCTCGTCCTCCTGTCCCCGGGGTGTAAGTAGGGAACGACTTAATGTAATCAGGAACTCATAGAAAGTCAATATGCAGTATGTAGTAAAACTCAAACTCAGTCCCAAGCCAATTTTTGTTAGCTAATTTCAAGTACATTGCCAAATCTCACCACCTGTGCTATTCTTGACACACCTGTTGAATCCTCGGCCTGACGGCCGAGCGTTTTTTCAAGAGAGAATTAAACAAAATTATTATGGCGTCAGAGATAGAACAAGCGATACGATATGTTTGCGAAGAAAAAGGACTCTCTTATGAGTCAGTATTAGATACTATTGAGACAGCGCTTGCTGCTGCATATCGTAAGGATTACGGAAACAGACAGCAAAATATTCAAGTGAATTTCAATCCATCAAATGCTGGTATTGAGGCTTTTGATGTAAAGACAGTTGTTGAAGATATACCACTTGAGGAATTACAAGCCATTCAGGAGCGACAAGCTAAAAAGGCAGCAGAAAGAGATGCAATGGATGCTGCTCCAGAAGAGCTTCGTCGTAGGACAGAAGATGATGATATTGGTGAAGGAGAAGAAGGACCAACTTTTAATCCAAGAACAGAAATCATGATTTCTGATGCAAAGGTTTTGAAAATGAGTTCAAAAGTTGGAGATGAGTTGAGAATCCCGCTTCCAATGCCTGGCGAGTTCGGTAGAATGGCGGCTATGACAGCAAAGCAAGTTATTACGCAAAAACTTCGCGAAGCAGAAAGAGAAATCATTTTTAATGAATATAAAGAGTATGAAGGTGAGGTTTTAATTGGAACAGTCCAGCGCAAAGAGGGTAGAGTAGTGCTCGTTGATATTGGCAAAACTTCTGGTGTCATATTGCCAGCCGATCAGGTGCGATCAGAGCGATATGAATCAGGGCAGAAAATAAAAGTATTTGTTCGTGAAGTAAGTTTAGGCGCGCGAGGTCCGCAAATATTGCTCTCCCGTTCAAGCGCAGAACTTGTAAAAGTATTGTTTGATCTTGAGATTCCAGAGATTGCTGAAAATATTGTTGAAATTAAGGCTGTTGCTCGTGAAGCTGGAAATAGAACAAAGATCGCAGTTCATACAAACGATGACACCATTGATCCAATCGGAGCTTGTATTGGCCAGCGCGGCGTGCGTATCCAGACGATCATTTCAGAGATTGGTGGTGAAAAGATTGATGTTATTGAATGGTCTGCTGATGCTAAGAAATTTATTGAGAATGCCTTGTCACCAGCGAAAATATTATCAGTAGAGATTGACGAGGAAGCAAAGACGGCTATTATTCATGTTGATAAAGATCAACTATCACTTGCTATTGGGCGAGGTGGACAGAATGTACGATTAGCATCTGATTTAACAGGTTGGAGAATAAGTGTACGAGAGGAAGATAGCAAAGTGTCTGCTGTTGAATCATCAGAAGTGTCATCAGATGAAATATCTGATGAAGAAGATAAAGAAGCACAGGAAGAACAGAATGAAGTTATAGAAGAAAATGAAGAATAATTATGGAAATTTTTTACACGATTTTCTATCAGCCACTCTATAATTTGCTTGTAATATTCTATGATTTTTATCCAGCAGCAGGAATGGGGCTTGCAATCATACTGATAACTGTTTTGATAAAATGCCTCTTATTTCCTTTTACTTTCAAGTCATTGAAAGGGCAGAAGCAAATGAATGAACTTCAGCCAAAGATTGCAAAGATTCGTGAGGATTATAAAGATGATAAGGAAAAGATGGCGCAAGAATTAATGTCTGTTTATAAAGATAATAATGTAAATCCATTCTCTTCTTGTTTGCCATTATTGATTCAATTACCTATATTTTTTGCGCTTTATAAAGTTTTACGCGATGGTCTTACGCAGATAAATGCAGATCATCTCTATAGTTTTGTTCATGCGCCGGAAAGTATTAATTCGGTTTTTCTTGGGATAGTTGATTTGGCGCAGATATCAATTCCGCTTGCGGTATTAGCTGCGCTTGCACAATATTATCAAGTTAAACAAACAATGGTTAATAAACCTGCAAAAGAAGTAAAAGCAAGTTCAGGGGCTATGGATGAAAATATGATGGCGAATATGAATAAGATGATGCTTTACTTTATGCCAGCGATGACGCTAATGATAGGATGTACATCAATGCCTGGCGGAGTTATGCTTTATTGGCTTTCAACAACAGCGATCACAATTCTTCTGTACATGATGTTTATTAAGAGACCTAAGAAAGAGGAAAAGAAATAATATAATTTAAAAGCGCGATGCCCCAGTCTGAGTGTAGACTGGGGCGTTGTTGTTTAAGCGAACAGGTCGATCAGGTTGCCATCGTCGTCGATGGGGTTGCCATCGTCGTCGATAGCGTAGTTCTCGAATCCGGGCCAGATCGCGTAGGCGATCTCACTGATGTGCTGCCGCATGACGGCCGTGTTGAGGATGCGCTCGTTGCCGAGCAGGTTGTTGCTGCTGATGATCGTCTCGCACTCGTCCATGCGGCTCATGATGAGCCGCACGCCGGTGAGGTCGAGCATGGAGTACTGCCATGGCTCGTCAAAGCCGGTCGCGTCTGCGTGGGTGATCTTGATGATCCCGAGCAAGACCATCCAGCATGCCAGGCGGTAGGCCTCGGGGTGGGCGGTCTCGGTCGCGCGGTCATGCCAGCCCAGCAGGAGCGCTGGGAACTGGCGGAAGGACTGGAAGCTGTCGAGCTCCCACTCGACGTACCGGTCGCGTGCGAGCAGGGTGCCGGCAGCGAAGCAGAGTTGGCGGAGCGTGGGCATCTCCATGTGGCTTTCCCACTCCATGATCTCGCCGAGCACGAGCCAGGGATCGTTCTTGTTCGAGAGGAGGTCCGAGGCGATGGGCAGCGCATCTTCATCGACTGGCGCGCTGTCGAGATCACCCTCCATCATGAGCAGGCTCGCCTTGTTGAGCGCTGCCGCGGCCGCGACAAGCGCGACGAGCGTGAAGGTGTGGATAGGCTCGCACGGGCCTTCGTTGACTTTCAGAAATACGATGGTTGTGGGGTCGAGACCCCTCAAATCGAGCTGCATGGCTTCTCCTTGCGTCGCGACATGCGACACCACATGCTCACATATATTTACATCAAAGTCAATAATTCGTATAACCCAACACCAATCACAATTCTTCTGTACATGATGTTTATTAAGAGACCTAAGAAAGAGGAAAAGAAATAATATAATTTAAAAGCGCGATGCCCCAGTCTGAGTGTAGACTGGGGCGTTGTGGTTTCGAGTACGGCATCAAGACTTCTTAGGCGTCGCGTACTCAGGCGGGATCGTGAGACCAGCGAGAGTCTCATCGATGCTTCGCTCTGGCGGGTTCTCACGTACTGGCAGAACCTCGCCGGTCAGGATATCAATTGGGTAGCCCTCTTCGTTGAGTGGCTCGCCCCAATCGTCGGTTTCGTGATTTTCGAACCCGGGCCATACGAGGCTGGCGATGTGCCGGGTCAAATCACGGATTTTGTCTGGGATGAGAAGCCTCTGGCTATACATGCCGAGGCGCCTCAAGAGCAGATGTTTCATCTCTGGGATCCGCTCGTAGATCGCGCGCAGGCCATTGAGGTCCAAGCGAGAGGTATTCCATGGATCGGTCGTGCCCCTGATCCTTCGTTCGGTCGTGATGATGATGGCGTTGATAGCAAGCCAGCACGCGACCCTGTAGGCATTCGGGTGAGCAGTTTCATCTGCGCGATCGTGCCACACGAACAGCTTTGCGACCATTCCGCGGAAGCCCGCGACATGCTCGCGCTCCCATTCTGTGTGCTGGCGCCGCGTGCGCAAGGTGCCGACGAAGAAGCAGATCTGGTGGAGCGTGGGTAGCTCCATCTCTGGCGCCCATTCCATCATTTGGCCGACCACAAGCCACGGGTCATTGACGATGCGCGCAAGTGGTGCCTCAACTACGAGATCGTCGTCGAGATCATCATCGTATTCCATCAAAAGTGGACATTCAGTGTTGAGTGAGCCTGCTTCGCGCACCAGTCGGAACGCTGTTTCAGGTGGCGTGCCATCGATCGTGGCGTTGATGAAGTCGATCATCACAAAAGGGAGTTCTTCCAGGTTGAGCTTCATGCTGTCCTCCTTGTTGCCTTATGCAACACTGTGACATTAGCTCAAATCAACTAAAATGTCCATGGTTGGGCAAAGCTTGATATAATAGTTTCATGAAACAAAAAATAATCCGTGGAATTATTTTTACCACAGTTCTTATTATAGGATTTGGTATTTTGTGTTGCCTAATCTATCAAGAGGGATGGAGTGAGATTGTTGCTACTCTTATAAATTTCGGTTTTATTCCATTCATCGGATTTGTTCTAATATCACTTATTAATTTTGGACTTTATAGTTTGAGATGGCAACTTATTTTGAATCATCATACTGGTAAGGATGTAAATCTATCTTTTTGGCGAATGTATAAGCATCGTATGGCTGGTTTTGCTGTGAGTTATTTGACACCGTTTGCTCAAATAGGCGGAGAACCTGTACGAATAGGAATGCTTATTTCAGACAAAGTTGATTCTAAGAAAGCAACCAGTAGTGTGACATTAGATATCGCAATTGAGCTCATAGCATATATTTCATTTATTGTTGCAGGAATCGTTTTGGCGATAATTTCAGGATTAAGTTCTGGCAAATCTTTGATTTTTATTGGAATTGGTCTTGTTGTGGTTTTGACAATACTTACAGCTTTTTTGTTTGAAGTAGCTAAGGGAGGTGGCTGCATATCAAAATTATTATCAATTAAATTCTTTGCGCATTTTAAAATTATAAAAAAAGTTAGATCATGGATTGCTCAAATGGAAAATATGATGTGCGCATTACTGCATACGAAAAAGTCTTTTTTGTTTTTAATTGCATTGCTAGCCATTGTCGCTATTTCATTTAGAGTTGTTGAGGTTTTTTATATAGCATATTTTTTTGGAGTTGAGTTATCTTTTGCGCAAGCATTTCTTGCCAGTACATTGCCTGGCATTGCATTGTTATTACCAGTTCCAGCTGGTTTAGGATTTTTTGAAGGAGGGTTTTCAGGACTTTTTGTTCTTTTAGGAATACCATTATCAGCTGTCGCGTTTGCTCTTGTGATCCGTATGCGCGATATAATATTTATTACTTTTGGTTGCGCGCATATCTTGCGTCATGGGCGACATGTGGTGCAAGATGTAATAAAGAAACGCGCTTATGCCAACACAATTAGAAAAAACAATACATAATACTTTGGCATATTTTGCATATTTCCAGTATCCGCTTACAGTTTTTGAAATCTATAAATGGCAATATAGACCAGATAGGGTTTATAAATATTTTGAAATAAAAGAAGCACTGGATGATTCAGATTGGTTGAGTAAAAGGGTCGGGTCTTTTGAAGGCATGTACGCGTTAGGGAGCAATGGAGAAGTTGAACAGCAGGTTTCAAGTAGACGCCGTAGATTTTTAGATTCTGTGAGAAAACAAAGAAAAGCCGGTAAGGCAGTTAGATATTTATCTCGCATACCGTGCGTCAAAGGCGTTGCAATATGCAATTCACTTGCGTTTCATTTTACTCGCGAGAAAAGTGATATAGATTTTTTTGTTATTACAGATCATAACAGGATATGGAGTTCAAGATTTTGGTCTATTTTTCCACTTATGCTATTTCGTCAGCGACCTGGCGAGACAAAGAAGGACCCGATTGATATAAGTTTTTTTCTTTCAACTGAAGATATGAATATTGAGCATCTCAAGATGCAAGATGAAGATCCATATTTTGCATTTTGGATTTGTAATCTAATGCCGGTTTATGGAGATGAAAAAGTATGGAACAGCTTTTTTGAACAAAATAAATGGGTTTTGAATTACTTACCAAATGCAATTTTTCCAAAGTTATCTTATGGAGCTAGGTTAGGCAGACGCAGTCATTTACCAGCTCATATAGTACCAGAAGGTTTGTTGAGACCATTACAAAAGATTAATTTGCCAAAACAAATAAAATCAAAAGCCAATAAAGATACTTGCGTTGTTGTTAATGATAAAGTGCTCAAATTTCATACAACAGATCGTAGATTAGAAATATTTGAAGCTTTTGATAAGAAACGAGTATTATGAGCGTTGACTCGATTAGAAATAGAATAATTAGATTTGCGGTTCCAGTAATATTTTTTCTTTTGCCATGGCAAACGCGATGGATATTTGCTAGACATCAAGTAGTTGGACACGATTTTGAATATGGGATTATAAGTTTGTATGCTGTTGAGGTGTTGATTGCGTTAGTTTTGATTGTTTATTGGCGTTTACAAATTAAGAAAGAATACGAAAAGCAAATAGGATTTGTGTTTTTGTTCTTGATATTTGTATTTATTACAGCAGTGTTTGCTTTTGATAAACAACTTGCTTTTGGACAAGTGTTGCATGTGTTTTTTGCGCTTGTGTTATTTTTGTTACTTTTAGATCAAAGAACTTGTTTAAAAAATGTATCAATTGCATTTTTTCTCGGTTTACTTGCACCGATTCTATTAGGTTTTTGGCAGGTTGTTGCAGGATTTTCATGGTCTTCAACAATTTTTGGTTTAGCGCAAAGAGATGCGCAAATTCTTGGTGATGCTGTTTTAACACTCGCAAATGGAACAAGAATACTTCGCGCTTATGGAAGTTTTGGGCATCCAAATATATTCGGAGGCTATTTAGTAATTTGCGTTTTAAGTTTGTTTGCATTTTTTAAAAATCGTTATGTAATTATTTTACCAATCATCAGTATTATTTTTACATTTTCACAATCAGCTTGGCTTGCGTTGATTATAAGTTTAGTTTGCGCATTTATTGTCTATAAATATTTTAATAAGTTGAAGAAAGATTTTTTCTGGATTGCTGGGGTATTTTCTGCAGTAATACTAATTGGTTCTGTTTTTGGGGTGATTGCTATAAATAATTTTGGCTTTGATCAAAGTTCAATTTCAGAGCGCGTTGAGCAATATTCACAGTGGCCTTTAATAGCATCAGAATCATTAGCAATCGGATCAGGAGTTGGAAATTATATTTATGCGATTGAGAATTTGAATCCAGATTTACAGTGGTGGGAATTTCAACCTGTTCACAATGTGCCTATGTTAATTGTTGGAGAGATTGGGTTTGCTGGCTTGATATTGTTGATTTTATGGTTTTATGAAGTAGATAAAATAAATTATTCCAGATTACCAAAAAAGGGCGCGTTAATTGCTATGTCAATGTGTTGTGCATTGTTGGTTATTTCTGGGCTTGATCATTACTTATGGACACAGTGGTCTGGTTTAGCGCTTTGCGCTTATGTAATGGCAATAACTGTTAGAATAGATTGAATGTGTAATAAAGTGTTATAAACAATAACTAAAACCCGACCGTTTTCGCACGAATTGCGATGGTCGGGACAGCACGATTTGTATCCTTTTTCTTATTTTTTCCTAGGTTGTCCGAATGTGGCGATCACACAAGCTACAGTGAACGATAGACTTGAGGCAAACAATGAGACCGCAGCATAGTATTTGTCTGTGCAGAATATCATTAAGTCGATAGCTGCCATGGACAAGATGACAGCAACGATCATGTATGTGGTGGCGACAGCGTACCGTACCCGCGAGCGTGTTTTGTCCACGAACAGGTATTTCCGTTGTTCAATGTAGCACACCACGATCGCAATTATGCTTAGAATAGATAGCATTGTTGCGTTTGGTGATACATCAATCGTGGTAGGGTCAGCAAACGCTGCTGCTGTCATAAGAACAATAAAGGTGAAGAAGTATTGCCACGCCATATTGAGCGCGCATATTCTGAATGAGAAAGCACGATTCTTCATTGTCGGCTCCAGTCCTGGGTTTGAATTGTGAGTTATTTGTATCAGTAAAAGTATAGTAATGCAAATAAATGTGTAATAATTGACTTTTTTCCATGTTTTTCATAATATTTCGTCAGAATTAATAAAAAACCATATGAAATTACAACCAATTTCAGACCATATAATATTAAAACCAGCCGATAAAGAGACAGTGACTTCATCTGGAATTATTATTCCTGACACTGTTGAGAAAGAAAAACCAGAGCAAGCTGAAGTATTAGCTGTTGGTCCAGGTAAATTATTAGATAATGGAGAGCGACAAAAAATGGATGTCGTCGTTGGTCAAAAAGTAGTTTTTAAAAAGTGGTCACCTGATGAGTTTGAGATTGATGGACAAAAGTATCTAATAATTAAGAGCGATGACATTATCGCAATTATTGAATAGAAAATATGGTAAAGCAAATAACATTCAATGAAGACGCTCGCAAAAAACTTAAAGAAGGAGTTGATATTTTAGCAAATGCTGTTCGCGTGACATTGGGACCAAAAGGTCGCAATGTGATAATTGATAGAAGTTATGGCGGACCTATTGTTACAAAAGATGGAGTGACAGTTGCAAAGGAAATTGAACTTGAAGATAAGTTGCAAAACATGGGTGCAGAACTTGTTAAAGAGGTCGCGTCAAAGACTAATGATGTTGCAGGAGATGGTACAACAACAGCGACAGTATTGGCGCAAGCAATGGTTGAGGAGGGTATGAAGTTGGTAAGCGCAGGAGTTGACCCGCAAGCTCTACGCAGAGGAATGGAAAGAGCTGTGCAAACAGTTGTTGAACAAATCAAGAATCAATCTGAAACAGTTAGCGGCGACATGATAAAGCAAGTAGCATCAATTTCTGCCAATGATCCAGAGCTTGGGTCAATTATTGCGGAAGCTATGCAAAAAGTTACGGATAGCGGAGTTATAACTGTTGAAGAGGGACAATCATTTGGAATAGAGGTTGAGATTGTTGAAGGAATGGAGTTTGATAAAGGATATTTGTCGCCATATATGGTTACAAATACAGAGAATATGACTTCAGAATATTCTGATGCCCCTATACTTATTGCTGATCAAAAAATAAGTTCAATACAATCAATTTTGCCGCTTTTAGAAAGTATCGCAGGATCTGGCAAGAAAGAATTGGTGATAATTGCCGAGGATTTGGACGGTGAGGCTTTAACTACGCTTATTGTTAACAAACTTCGCGGCGCATTCAATGCTTTAGCTATAAAAGCTCCTGCATTTGGAGATAGGAAAAAAGCAATCCTTGAAGATATTGCGATTTTAACAGGTGCTACAGTTGTGAGTGAAGAACGAGGCATGAAGCTTGAAAGCGTTACACTTGAACATCTTGGCAAAGCTCGTCGTGTAATTTCAACAAAAGATAAGACAACAATTGTTGATGGAGTTGGTGATAAATCAAAGATTGAAGAGCGCGTTGTGCAAATTAAGAAACAGATTGAACAATCAACTTCTGATTTTGACAAAGAAAAACTAAAAGAACGAATGGCAAAATTGTCAGGCGGAGTTGCTGTGATAAAAGTCGGAGCAGCTAGTGAAGTCGAGATGAAAGAGAAGAAATTAAGAATTGAGGACGCGGTTAATGCAACAAAAGCAGCAGTTGCTGAAGGCATTGTCGCTGGAGGCGGTGTTGCGCTTATGCGGGCACAAAAATCTCTTACACAATTACGGGTTGATATTGAGAGGACAAATAAGGATGAATCACTTGGAGTTGAGATTATTGAGCGAGCTGTTGAAAAACCACTTTTCTACATTGCGCAAAATGCAGGAGCGAAAGGAGATGTGGTTGTTGAAAAAGTGAAAGCAGAATATGGATCGTCAGGATATAATGCGCTTCGTGATGTATATGAGCCAGATATGATAATAGCTGGAATAATTGATCCTGCTAAAGTTACAAGATCAGCGGTTGAGAACGCAGCATCTGTTGCAATGATGATTCTTACAGCAGAGGCAGCAATAACTGAATTACCAAAGAAAGACAGCGAATCCCAACATGACCATTCAGGAATGGGTGGCGGAATGGGAATGATGTAAGTTAAAACCTCCGGCAAAGCCGGAGGTTTTGGTAATATAAGTTTGATTTTGATATACTATTTACATAAAAATAATAACAAAACTATGTCAGATACAACACCAGTCATTGATAAAAAAGATATTAATGACAACAAAGCGTTTGCTGCGCTTTCTTATATCTTTATCTTGTGCTTTGTCCCATTGCTTATGGCTCGCGAGTCAAAGTTCGCGCAATATCATGCAAAACAGGGATTAGTGTTATTTATTGTTGAGGCAATAATCATGGTAATTTCAAATATCTTGATATTTATTCCGGTTTTCGGATGGCTTGTGATAATGATTGCATATTTGCTAGTTGTTGTTTTATCTATCATTGGAATACTAAAAGCGCTTGAAGGTTCATTTTGGGAAATGCCTGTATTAGGTGAATACGCGAAGAAATTGAAAATTTAGAAGAATATATGCCGAGAAAGCAGATGGTTTTTTGTCCAAAATGTAGGGTTAAGAATGGGATGGACAAACTAGAAGAGTCGCAGGTTAAGACAAAAAATGAAAAGACAAAGAGGCTCATTAAAGGCGTTTGTGAAAAATGCAAATCAACTGTTTTTAAAATAAATAAATAATATGGCAAAACAAGATTTGACATCAGGCAATGGCGAGCCAATAGGTGTTAGACATGAAAGTACAATAGAGAAAGCTAAAAGGTTAGCAGAAGAAGCAAAAGCAGCTGTCGCTAGACAAAACGCTCAAAAAGAAGAGGATGATTATGGAAGATATGAGGAATTATATAGAGAGCGAGAGGCATTACAAGCTGAAATTGCAGGATTGATGATAGCAAAACAAAACGCTAGCGAAGCTATTGTTGAACTTGAGGCAGTTGATCCAGAAAGTCGTACATCAGAAATAGAGAAATATTTATCAGAATTAAGAGATGTTATTCAAGAAACTGAAAGTAATATTGAAAACAAAGCGTCTAGGATAAGGGGTATCGACAATGATCCAGTGTTCGTTGAAATAGAAGACAGACATAAAAATGAAAGACGCGTGCGATTAGATAAAGAGAAAGAGCAGAGAGAACAAGAACAAAAAGAAAAAAATATCGCAGAGGTGCTGAAAGTGATGGATGAGTTGCGTTCTTCGTCAAGGGAAATTAGAGAATCAGTTGAGCAGATGTTGTCAAAAGCTAGTGAAATAAAAGCACAGATGCAAGCTTTGAATACAGAAATAAGGACATTGAGAGAAAGATCTAAAGAATGCAGGGGTGTTGTAACTGAAACACTTAGTGAAATCATGAGTTTATTTAATAAATTGGATGAAAAAATACAAAGAAGGATACGCGAAGCAGCTAGTCGATCAATGCCAGATGTTTTAGCACAAGCTAGAGAAGATGATAGGTTCATGATTTTACGAGGCGGTGATGCAGAAACTGTATCAAGTTGGTTTGCATCATGGATTGGAGAGGTCAAGCCAGGTTTTATTTTTTCAAATAAAGCTCTTGTTGCCTTGCGTCATTTAAGTGAGCGACCTGAATTAGAAATTTACGGTACAGCATTAAAACGCATTCGTGAATTAGAAAAACAATATAATCAATTAGCTGAAGAATGGGATAGTATTAGTGCTAGGATCAGAGATACCTTAGAAAATAGCGAATTGATGACAAGTATGGTTGGACTTATTAATTCTATTATAGAAAAGATTAGGTTAATGAGACCAACAGAAGACGACAAGCTTAGTATAAAAGGTAGTGGAGAAAGTGTTTATCAAGAGCTTATACATGAACTGCATAAATTGGGTGAGCTTGTACAAAGTTATCATAGCCTAGGCAAACCTATAGATAGTAGATTATTTGCATTGGCTAGAACATTACAAGGATTATTAAGAATATATCCTAGCTAGTAATAAAATATTTATATAATCAATAATTTGAAAAAAACATAAATACAAGGCATTATTGCCTTGTATTTATGTCTATATTGCAAATAGATAAACAACTTAAAGACCTGCAAGAAAAAGCCAAGAATGCTTGGGATATGTTGCATTTGGATGAGTCACAAGAAAGAGTACACGAGCTGGAAACACAGATGGGCGTTAATGATTTTTGGGATAATCAAGAAAAGGCGAAAACAATATCGCAAGAGATTGCGCAAAGGAAAACACAGATTGAGATTTGGAATAAATTAATTACGCAAATAAATGACGCGATTGATGTGTCAAAACTAGCGCAAGAAGAGAATAATGCGCAAGTGCAAGCTGATGTTGAAAAATTAGCGCAAGAATTATCTGATCAATATGAAAAGTTAGAATTGCAGGTTTTATTGTCAGGCAATATGGATTCAAATAATGCGATCATTACTATCAGTGCAGGAGCTGGCGGGACAGACGCAATGGATTGGGTTGGTATTCTTTTAAGAATGCTAACGCGTTTTGCACAATCACAAGATTGGGAAGTTGAGATTTATGAATCATCAGAAGGTGAAGAAGCTGGCTATAAAAGTGTTTCGTTTTCTGTAAAAGGTATGTTAGCGTATGGGATGTTGAAGTCAGAAGCTGGTGTGCATAGATTAGTCCGAGTTTCTCCATTTGATGCTGAAAAAATGAGACACACATCGTTTGCTCTTGTTGAAGTTATACCTGAACTTAATGATATAACTGAAGCGAATATTAAAATTAATGATAAGGATTTGCGAATTGATGCATATATGGCGGGTGGACACGGAGGTCAGAGCGTTAATACAACATATTCTGCGATTCGCATCACACACATACCAACAAATACAGTTGTAATTTGCCAGAATGAAAGATCGCAATCACAAAATAAAGAATCAGCAATGCGTGTTCTTAAATCCCGTTTGTACCAGATGATGATTGAGGAACGAGCGCAGAAAATTGATGAATTAAAAGGTGAACACAAGTCTCCGCAGTGGGGAAACCAAATTCGCAGTTATGTTTTGCATCCATATAAAATGGTGAAAGATCATAGAACCGGATTTGAAACTCAAAATGTTGAAAGTGTGTTAGAGGGTGATTTGCGAGAGTTTATTGAGAGTTATTTGAGAAAACAAATATCTGAACAAAAATAATATGAAAAAAACAGTTATAGTTACAGGAGGAGCTGGATTTGTTGGTTCGCATTTGGTTGATAGGCTTGTCGAGCTATACAACCAGGTTGTTGTGATTGATAAAGTAAAACCGCAGAAGAATCGCAAGAATAGTGCAGTAAAATATATCAAAATGGATATTCAAAATGAAAAGGTCGTGCGTTTGATTTCAAAATATAATCCTGCAATAGTTTATCATCTAGCTGCACATCTACACGATCGCGAATCAGTAAGTAAGCCAGCGCAAAACGCAATGGATAATGTGATAGGACTTATAAATGTTTGTGAAGGTGCAAAAAATGCTGGCGCAAAAATAATATTCACTTCGTCATGTGCTGTATACGGTCCACATGATAAATTGCCAATTAGTGAAAGTGATGACACACATCCGCTTACACCGTATGGAATTACAAAATTAACAGGCGAGATGTATTTGAATTTTTATAACAAAACATTTGGAATGTCATATATCGCGTTTCGCCCAGGAAATATTTACGGACCAAGACAGGATTCCAGCGCAGAGTCAGGAGTAGTTGGAATTTTTGCATCAAAGCTTATAAATAATGAAGTTGCAATAATCAACAATGACGGAAAGACAACAAGAGATTATGTATATGTATCAGATGTAGTTGATGCGCTAATTAAAGCATCGGAGTCAGAATATGTTGGAGTATTAAATTTAGGAACAGGAATTCAGACTGCTACAGAAGATATTTTTAAATATGTGAAAGAATGCGTTGGAACTGATGTAGTACCGCAGTATAACACTGATCAAAAAGACGCTACGAAGTACATTGCGCTTAATGCAAGCTGTGCAAAAGAAAAAATTGATTGGGAGTCGTGCGTCAGTATCAAAGATGGAATACAAAAGACTGTTGAGTGGTATAAGAATAATTAACTATGCTTCAAATTACATCTAATGATATTGAAAGAGCACTTGAGTGCTTGCATTCAGGCGGTGTTATAGTGTTCCCAACGGAAACTTCATATGGAATTGGATGTGATGCGACAAATGATAGCGCTGTTGCTCGCGTTTTTGTTATCAAAGATAGACCAGAAGATAAGGGTACACCGCTCATTATTCCAGACAATGAGTCAGCGAAATTATATATTCAAGTGTCAGATGTTGCTCAAAAACTCATAGACGCTCATTGGCCCGGTGCATTAAATATTATTGGTCAGATAGCAGATGGTTCGCCAGTATCTAGTAGGTGTTCACTAGACAATTCGCAGTCAGTACGGGTTTCGTCACATCCTTTTTGTTCAACTCTAGCACGGCGTTTTGGAAAGCCAATCGTTGCTTCAAGCGCGAATATAAGTGGACAGGATGCTATTTATTCAATTTCTGAAGTAAATAAAGTTTTTTCAGATAGACCTGATAAGCCGGATTGTATTATCAATGGTGGTGATTTACCTATATTGCCAGCATCAACAACAGTGAAAGTGATTGGAAACAGTATTAAGATAGTTAGGCAGGGGAGCGTTAAAATATGAAAAAATCTTACGGGCAGCATTTTTTGAAAGATAAAAGCGTTATAAAGAAAATAATTGAATCTGCTGAATTGCAGAATGGGGATTTTGTTATTGAGGTAGGACCTGGCGCAGGTGCTCTAACTTCTGAAATAATAAGTCTTATAAGTCCTATAAGACCTATAAGACTTATATTAATCGAAGCAGACTCAGACTTACTTCCTAATTTACGCTCTCAATTTTCAGGAACGCAATTAATTAATGCTGATGCGGCAAAAGTTGATGTTGATCAATTGACTAACAGAAAGGATTGGATTTTTTTGAGCAATTTACCTTACAATAGCGCCAATGCAATTCTTATGAACATGCTTACTGCAAAAAATCCGCCAATTCGCAGTATAGTCATGGTTCAGAAAGAAGTTGGGGATAAGATTTTAGCAAGATCAGGAGAAATGTCTTTATTATCAGTTGCTGTTCAAATGTATTCAAACCCAAAGAGAGTCTGCATTGTTAAGCCTGGGAGTTTTATTCCATCACCAAAGGTTGATTCAATCGTGTTGCGATTAGATAAAAAAGAATGTCCAAAATACGCAGAAAAGGTAATAGAACTTGCGAAAATTGGTTTTTCATCACGACGCAAGCAATTACATCGTAACCTAATAGATGCAAAAATTAGTCAGTCAGATAGAATAAAAGATGCTTTAATAAGCATGGGATTATCTCCTAGTGCGCGCGCGCAGGAATTATCAATTGAGCAGTGGATAAAATTATATGACCTGTTGAAAAAGTGAGTACGATAAATACTCACTTTTTGATATAATATTGTTTGTAATCTACAACATGGAAACAGAGAAGCAGCGAATTGTTATTCGCAGAACCAGTCCTTCGTTTACAAAAGAACAAAAGGTCGGGCTTTTTGTTATTATTGGGACAGGATGCGTTGCACTTTTGCTTGGAGGATTTTATCTTGTTCGTCACATTTCAAGCCCATTTTTTATTGAGTATTCAGGTGAAATGTATCTTTCTCAAGAACAGCAAGATGCTATATTAATGCAGAGTCAACAAGAAAAAGATACTGATGGTGACGGACTTACTGATTATGATGAATTGTATAAGTATGGCTCGTCGCCATATTTAATGGATACTGATGGTGATGGATATACTGATCAAACTGAAGTTTTAAATAATACAAGTCCAGTTTGTGCAGTTGGAGCAGATTGCTCGCAAGGCACAGGTGACTCATCGTCTAATTTATTTGATGATGTCATGCCTGACGAGCAAGCTGATACATCTGGTGCATCTTTAGAGGATATTCAAGCAGCAATGCATGAACTTACAATAGATGAGATACGAAGTTTGTTGATTGAAGCTGGCGCAGACGAAGAACAATTAGCTGGAATTTCAGATGAGGATTTGCAAGCAATGTTTTTGGAAGTAATGTCAGATCTTGAAGGAAGTAACGATTTCCAATCTTTGTTGAACCAAAATAATGAGTGATTATGAGTTTTCCAAAAGGAGTGAAAAAAATTTCAAAAGGTATCATAGGAGTTTTATTACTTTTGAGCATATATTTATCAGGAGCATCAAGCGCTTACGCGCAACTCACGGTAGCGAGTCCTGATGTTGTAAGCCAACTTACAATATCTGATTTACTTAAAAAAATCGCTTCAAGTTTGAAGGATTCACTTATTTCTTCGCTTTCAACTGAAATGATGAACTTGCTATCAATGATGGCAAGTCAGATGGCATCAAATACAGCTATTTGGATAACATCTGGCGGAAATGCTGAAGCCCCGCTTTATAATGTTTTGCCTTCAAAGGATTATTTTAAATATGCCGGAGCCCGTGTTCTTTCTGGAGTTTATGATGAGCTTGTTTTGGAGAATTTTGAGGATGGAATGTGGCCTACGCTTAATGTTTATATAAATACTGATCCTGAAGTTTTGGCATCAATTCGCACAGGAATTAAATCGCTAGCGATTAGACCAGAGATTTCTTTTGAATATCCAAGCATAAAGAATAATTGGGCATCATATCTTGCAACATTAAGCGCCACAGATTTGGAGCCAGAAATAAAAACAGCGCAGATTTTAGGAGTTATTTCAGAAGCGTTTGATCCAAGTGTTAATGAACTTTCAGCAATCGCGCAGGTTCAGATGTATGCTTTAAGCGAAGCGCAAACCCAAGCGCAGGCAGAATCAGATTCATTGGAAGCCAATGATGGATTTCAAGCTATTGTCCATTACATAACTGGACAGGTTGAGACTCCAGCATCATTGGTAAAACAGGAACTAGAAACATCTCTTGAACTTCAGAAAACATTGCCTTTTGATATCAATTCATCACTATTAGCTAATTCTGACACTTTATTATCAATTGGAGTGAATGCTGGAACAATTTTTACAAACACACTTTTTTCTCAGTTGATGAGCAAGTTTCAGAGCGGATTGTTTTCAGATGTAGTTGCACCATCAAATCCATTTGACGAGGATAGTTCAGTTGAGTATTCACGATCAAGAATGCAAGAGATTTTTAGGAGCATTGCTTCCTTTAAGCCACTTGAAGTGACTGATTATAGTTTGCTTTCAGAACTTGTTACTTGTCCTTTAACTTTCCGCGGTTCTTCGCGACATGTATTTAACTGTGCTCTTGATTCATCGTTTGCTTCAGCTATAACACTATCTCGTACTGGAAATTCATTAATACTCCAGGATGCGATTGATGAAGGTTATATAAGAGGTGAATGGCCGCTTATTCCTTCGTCAGATACGGCGCGTAATCAGGATTCAAAATGTTACACATACGGATTTTGTCACAGCAATCTTATAAAGTTACGAAAAGCTCGCATTATTTCAATCGGCTGGGAACTTGCTGCAGAATCAGACAGCAATTCAGATACAAATCCAGTCACTTTGCAGGAAGTGATTGATGGATTCTATTCATGTAATAGTGATGGAGAATTAGATGATGAGCATCCATGGTGTCATTTAATTGATCCAAATTGGGTAATTGAATTTCCCGAAACACAATGCAGGACACTTGCATACGGACAGGTTTTATCAGCAGCAGGAACTGACGAGCGCGCGCAAGAATGTGTTGATATACAGAGTTGTATCTCTGAAGACGAAAACGGTAATTGTGAAGGCGGATATGGAGCCTGCGTTCGTGAAAAAAATACTTGGCAATTTCGCGGAGACGAGTGTCCTTCGCAATATGCGAGCTGTATGTCATTTGAAGGAGAGGATGGTAATTCATTGGATTTCTTAACAAATACACTTGATTACGGTGATTGCAGTGCTTCAAATATGGGATGTTTGTGGTATGGAACACAGAAAGAAGAGGGGACTGATGGAGTATTTTCATGGCCTGAAATGTTGAGTGTTGCTGTTGCTGATATTGATCCAGATGCTTATAAGAACAGAATATATTTTAATGGTGAAGTCGTTGAGTGTGAGGCTGAAGATGCAGGATGTTCAGCATTATTTGAACGGGATGAAGATACAGCACTTAATATTCTTTCAAATCCAAGCTTTGAATCAGATGAAAATACTGATGGAATTCCTGATGGATGGATAACAAGCGGAACAACTTATTCTGTTGCTGGCTCAAAGAGTAGGACTGGAGCTGATGCTATTGATTTGGAGACAGGATCAGGAACAGTATCTCGCATGGGAATTGTTCTTGATCAGTCAAAGTTTTATGCTTTGTCATTTTATGCAAAGACAGGCGGTACAGGAACTGATACTGGTTCTGCTTCGCTTATCATAAAAGACGAGAATGGAAATTCAACAAACATGTCTGCGCAAAGTATTTCAGAAAGTTGTTCTGAAGATTGCGAGGCAGTGTGTTTTGTGTCGCCATCAGACACTGATACTGTTGAGCTTGATGCTGAAATAAGAAATGTTAATGAGTTCGTGCGCTTTGAATGCGTATTTACAACACCTACACTTGTTGATCGTTCATTGGATTTGTATGGAGAACTTATCTTGGATGGAGATATAGTTTTTGACGATATTCAACTTGAACAAAATCCTGATGCAACAATATTTACTGATGGGTACAATACTGATTCTCAAAATACAGTTTATACAAAACTTGCCCCAGATTATTTAGGCTGTACAGGAGGTGACGACGATCCATCTGAATGTGACTTGTATGCACAAATGTGCACAGAGCAAGATGCTGGATGTGGACTTTATATTCCTGAAAATGGCGATCCTTCAGTTACAGCTGTTGTGAGCGAACTTGATATGTGTCCTTCAGTGTGTGTTGGGTATGACACATATAAGCAAGAAGCAACAACATACGAACCATATGGGGATTTTCCTGTTTATTTAATTCCTGACACAGCAGATAGTTGTTCTGAATCAGCTGTTGGATGTACTGAATTTACTAATTTAACCACAGAAGAACGCGAGTATTACACTTATTTACGAACTTGTTTGACAGAAGATCAGGCAGCTGCAAATCCTGCTAATAATCAAGCTTCAACTTACTATACTTGGGAAGGTTCGGATGAAGAAGGTTATCAACTACGAACTTGGAGATTATTGGAATCTGATTTAGATGCTAGTTCATACTTTAATTATTCGTACGATGTTAGCGGTGAAACAGATACAAATCCAGGACTCGCGCCTTGTACTAATTGGATTCCTGGAGCAACAGGTATTACTTGTATAGATGACGCCCAAGCTCCTTTAATGACTTTTGATACTGATTCATCAAGCTGTGATGAACATAATGACGCACTCACAAATCCTGATTGTCGCGAATTCTATGACGCAGGCGGCGCAATTCATTATCGCTTATGGTCAGAAACAGTAACTGTAAATGACGCTTGCGGATCTTATCGTTTAACAGAGTTGGCAGGTGATAGCGCAACAGAATGGGAAGCAACTTGCGAGTCAGCCAACGGATATTATGACTCAACAGCGAATATTTGCAGATTCTATGGATATAGCGATGAAAGTAATCAGTGTTCAGAATCTGAAAATGGCTGCCGTTCATACACAGGTGGTCGCAGTGGAAATAGTAGAATTGCATTTGAGGCAATGTTTGAAGACGGAACATTAAGCGCATGGGATGCTGATAGCGCCTCGCGCGTTACTTTATCAAATGAATCTGTTGCATTTGGCGGTCATTCATTAAAGTCAGAAGGTGAGATTGTTTGGACTTATGCGTATGACAATTCGTCAGCTTGCGCCGTTGATGATGGCTGTGCGTCTACAACAGGAATACTTGGCGGATCTTGTACGCTTGAAAGCGGTGAACAATATTGCGGTACTTTGCAAAATCAATTTTACTCAAATAAAACATATACACTTTCGTTCTGGGCAAAAGGAGAAGTAAATATTTTGGCAGGGATAGATGAAGGAGCAATACTGACAGATGTCGCAGCTGATGCTTATGAAGAAGTTGAGCTTGACAGTGAATGGAAATATTACTCTGTTGGTCCGTTTGACATGAATGAAATTGATTATCCAAATTTTGAAAACAGGTCTGTCCTTGTTTTTGAACCAAATGGCGGTTCAGGCGATTTTTACATTGATAACATTACTTTGCGCGAAGGAGAGGATAATATAACTCTTATTCGCGATTCATGGAGTACGCCGCTTGCTTGCGATTCATCATTTGAAGGCGCGATTTCTCCTCAAGAGCATCTTGGATGTCAGGAATATACAGATCAAAATGAAGATACATGGTATTTGAAGTCATTCAGAGACTTATGTTCAGACGATAAAGTTGGTTGCGATGCGTATTACACAACAGCGCAATCTGATTCTGAATATAGCGCGCTTTACAACGCAACTTGTTATAACACTGATGCTACTGGCGGAGCTTGGGCGCAGGCTGATAATACATCGTTAAGAACAACTTGTTATTTATATACAAGTGCTGACGGAACGAGTTTTGATATAACAAGTCCGGTGCTTTGTACAATAATTGCAGGTGAAAATAGTTGTAAATTTGATTTGGAAGGATGGTTTTTACCGCAAAGTGAAATCGGAATTGGCGCTAATGACGAACGCTTGTATCACATATCTTACGGACCTGACACGACTTTTGTTGAGCCAGATAGAAGCACTTATTTAGTATATGATGAAGAACTTGATTGTTCGTCAGATGTTGCTGGATGTACGCAATTAGGAAAACCAACATTTAGCCGCGATTTGTCAACGGTTTTGGAATGGGAGGACTCGTATCTTATTAATGACCCTGACTTGTATGACACAATTTTGTGTAATCATGATGAGTTATTCTGTAAAGAATGGGATACGCAAGAAAATGGAACTTGGTATTTTAAGAACCCGATTGATCATACTTGCGAATACAAAACAGATGTATCTATAAACGGAACGAGTTATTCTGGATGGTTCCAAGAAGGCACTTCAGAGTTTTGTTATGGAACAGGAGTTTGTTCAGAAGATTCATCACTAAGCTGTGAAAAAGATGCGGAGTGTGGGCTTGTTGATGCTGGTGAATGTTTGATAACACATGGTTCATATCTAATTGGTGGCGATCAAAGCGGAATATGGCGCAATGGTGATGAGGAATATGACGGTTGGGTTGGACATTGTAGCGCACAATATAATTTATGTACTGAATTTGAAGATACGCTGGATTTGGATGATGATGAATTTTATGGATATGCTGATGGCGAGATGTACTATTTCATTGACAATGAACAACTTGAAGATTCATCTTTATTATCATCGCAAAGATGTGATAATGAGGTAAGTCAAAAAGAAGGCTGCGTGCTTTTCTATGATTCAGGAGACACAAGTCTAAATTATAATGCTAGCGCAACATACACAGTGAGTGCTCATGCTGATGAACTTATTGGAGAATCAAAGAATTCACTTGTTAATCCAGTTGATTGCTCAAGTTCAACTACCTCAACTATTACACTTTCTGATGGTTCAACATTTGATCCATGCGAAAGCAGATGTTCGTATCCAAACTCGAATTTGTATTCTGACTTTGATATTTTCTCAATTAGCGCAGATGACTTAGATGAATTCATGTCTTTTGGTCAGTCATGCTATACAAACGATGATTGTCCATCATATGAAAATGACACTGGTGATTTGGTAGAAGGTGAGTGTTCAACAAGTGTTCGTTGGGTTTATTGGAATGGATCAACAGGCGTTTCAACAACAGGTGATGTACCAAGATTGGAAAACGATTCAAATCGAGTGTTGAGCGTTAATCAAGGTAGAGTTTGTAGTGAATGGTTGTCATGCTCAAGTTCATATTCAATTTGGGATCAGGATGCTGGAAAATATCGCACAATTTGCGATGGTGTTGATTTGTGCACTGAATATTCTGCCGAAGGGCATCCATCTTTCTGTTCAGAATGGGATTCAAACGATGCGGCTGTTGTATTGGATGCTGAACGATATGTTGCGCGAGATGTGAGTTTTTATGGTGAGGAATATTCAGGTTATGCTGTGCCTGATCTATTTCCACTTCAGCATTTGGAACAGGTAGATATTGCGCCTCCTGCAGGATATTGTGATTTAAGCCCATGGTTTGAAAGCGGTGATAGTGAATATGATGCGTATCATGGCGACGCGTGCGATAGTGATTCTGATTGCGCTGGGATGGTTTATGTGCTCGGAACTTACGAAGGTAGATGTGTGCAGGAAGAAACAGAGGACTATCGTTTAGGATATATTGCTGGATCGTGTGACGAAGATTACGCGCAAGATTGCTCAATTGGATATTGCTCTGATAATGGATCAGCATGTACTGAAGACAGTGATTGCGAAAGCGCTGGCGCAGTTTGTGCAACAGGAATGTGCTATGCGGTTTCAACAACATCTTGTTCGGTTGATACAGACTGCGCTTCAAATCAAGAATGTTTGAGCGGTGTTTGTGTTGAAGAGGGTGATTATTGCGACATGGATCAAACTTGTGCAGCAGGTGAGACATGCTTTGTGTCAGAGGCTGCGAAAGAGGGAGGTTGCTATAACGATTCATGTTTCTTAGCAATGGATGGCGAGCCGTTTAATGACGCAAGATATGAAGGTCAAGTTTGTCGCGCGTATCCTGAAGCAAACAGTCCGTTTGGAAATAATATAGTGAGTCAGTGGAAATATCTAAAAAATTCAACTGAATTGACTGATTCAAATGATTATACAGTGGCGGATATTTCAACATCAGACAGTGTTGGTGGAATTGTAGCTTCAAAGCGATTATCAGGCTTTGATCAGGTTGAGCTTTGCGAAGCTGGTGAAGATTGTATTTGCTCTTATACTAAACTAGAGACAAAGACTGGAATGAAGGCATATATTTCAGCAGCAACTGATAGAGCAAGTTTAGGTATTGAAGGTATATGTGATGCAGCGAGTTCTGTTGCAGGATCGCTTTGTTATGAGGACGCTGATTGCGGACCAGAGGGCGAAGGTGAAGGAAAATGCGTGCCGATTGTTGAGGAAAACACACTTTATGGACTAACTGGATATTGTTTGGAGCGGGATACTGGTTTGAGTATTGAGGGTGATCAGTATAAAGGAGCATGTTTAACTTGGTTTCCTGTTGATCAACTAGCAGGATCTACGGATTTGTACGCGAAGTACGCGACAGCAGGGTATAACAGTGATGAATATTATTGCGGTTATACTTCAATGTTCACTGATTTTTACACAACAGGATCACCTGCTATGGGTTATGAAGTGCCAGAGTCGCCTGTTGCATGTGCTGAGACAAATGGGAGTTTGGCTTGTAATGATTATGATTTAGGCAGTAGATATCACTGTACTGATAATGCAGGTTGTCCTATAGGTTATTATGCTGTTGTTGGACAGTGTTTACCAAATAGTGAGGATGGAGATTATTATGATATTTATGCCAAGGATTATTGCATGGAAACAACACAGGCAGATTGTCCTTATGTTTGCGTGCCTTATGGATCACATCACATAGAAGATGAAATTGCGTGTACTCCTGAAACCATTGAAGATAACATTGAAATTGATGGATTGAGTCTGAACTGTAGTTATAATGCAAATTTTGATTTCGTTTCAGATGAGGGCAATACATATTCGTATCGCAACACAGTATGTAAGGCGCTCGGAACAGATTATGAAGAGTTTGACACCCTAGCAGATTATTTACATGGATGTGTATTACCAGGAGTCTCTGTAGATAATGATGATTTTTATGACTTTGTATATAGAGATTATCAAGATGAGTGTACAAGTGGGCAAGACGGAGGATGTGCAAATCAAAATCAGTCAAATGCAGGTTTCTTGAATCAATACATAGCAAGCTTCACTTATCCTGCGTGTTCAGTATTATTGCAGACATCTGAAGGAGCTAATGATAATTACGCTTGGACAGATAAGTTACTTGGAACAAGAAGCGAATCTATTGATACGCTTGAATATATTCACAGTTCTGAAAATGAACCATATGGCGCAAGCATGGCTCCAGAAAATACTAATTTAAATGGATTCACACCTGACAGAATAGCTGTGTGTGATGATAGTGGTGAATTAACTCCGTCTGTTCCGTACAGCGAGGGATGTGATGAGGAATACACTGACAGCACAACATATGAAGAACCTGGAGCATTAAGTTATATTGATTTCGTGATGGATGTCGGTACTGGATGGAACAGCGCGTCATATCCTGAAATGGCGATCTTTTATACAACAGAAGGAGTTGAGGATGTTGTTAATAGAGTAAACGAAATATTTGCTAAAGTTGTAAATGTCTGGCATTGGGGATTAGATGCAATACCTCACTCAAGCGTAGAATTTTCAGCAATTTATGGTGGGTATGATGAGATTGTGTCTGGAGAACTTAATTACACAGACGGAACAACGGTTGCTGATTATGAGAGTTTTGACGATGTCCGTTCTGAAGGCGTGCCGCCGATGGTTTGGGCAGTTGATGTTGAGCATTGCGGGACAACTTATTGTGAAGAAGGGACTGAAGGCGCGATCACGCTTAATAATCAAGATCAAGGAGATTTCCAGAGTGATGAAGGATTTTTCCGCGCAACACTTAAATTTTTTGCTGCCGCGTATAAAGAGCAGTTGCCAATCAGGCGTGTGATTATTGATTGGGGTGATGGTGATCAGTCTGGCTCAAGCGATCCTGAAAATTATTACAAAAATCACCGCGGACTTGTGGAGGATTCACTTACAGAGTCAAAGTGCGATACAAATGAAGAATGGGGCATGACCTCTGACTCGTGTGATCCAAATTACTTTACCTATCAGCACGCATATCGCTGCACAGACGCATCAGATTATGCAGCTTGTACGATCGATGCAGATGGAGTTCCTACAGATATGCCATGCAGTATTGATAATGAAACTTGCGTTTTCCAGCCAAAGATTCATGTGAGAGATAATTGGGGATGGTGCACTGGCAGTTGCGGCAGTGAGGGAGAGGATGGATGCTTTGATTATGACGGTGATTTGAGTGGCGTAGGATTATATAATCAATGTAATTATAATAGATTTGATGCATGGATTAGTTATGATGGAGTTATTTATGTGACTGAGGAGTAGATTAAAATTTGCATCTTAATATCCACGCGGAAGCAAGGGTTCATATATAAAAGCAGCACGCCCCTGACTCTTGAGAGAGCAGGGGCTTCGTGGTTTTGGCAGAGCGCTAGATGCGCACGCAGACAGCGTTGAAGTCGTCCATCCCGCTGATGGAGACGATCATGTTGATCTCGTCATCGCTCGCGATGCCGATCATGTTTCCAGCCTGTGATGTGGACGAGACTTTGTTTCCTTCGATCGTGAAGGATCCAATGCCGTCCATTGTGATGGAGCAACCGTTCATGACGGAGTCCTCAGTCTCGTACCAATCATCATCAAGATCCGTGATACACTCCCAGTCCCCGGACAGGTCGGCGCACAGGGTGGCGCCGAAGTTGGAGACCGAGGCCGGGTTGCCGGAGGACCAGCCCAGGTAGAGCATGGTGCTTTCGTCGTAGAAGTACGACGAGCTCCAGTTTCCACCGGACAGTTCCACCTGGTCAGGGGTGGTGCCGGACATGGTCTCGCCACCATCGCTGGTGGCGACGAAGTCCGCGCCCGGGTCCTCGGACTCCAGGAGGACTACCTCGTCGCCCTCCCACCCGTACTGGTTCAGGGTCGCCGTGAAGGCGACCTCGAACATCTCGGGGTTGGTGTCCGTGTCGTCCTGGGTGTCGTTGGGGTTGGTGTTTTCGCAGGCCCCCATGAGGGCCGCGAGGAGGAAGGTGACCGCGATGCGTTCCATGTGCCCTCCTTGGGCGTTGGGGTCCGCGGAACTGCGGAAGAGAAAGAACTTACTAACTCAAGAATAGCCAATTTTGGCGAAAATGTCAATTAGAGTATTACAAACATGCGTCGCAAGTAATTCGATATTTAATAATAAATCCAAATACATGTTCGCGAACAATTGACTAATTTTAGCCAATAAAACTGGCCAACACTTAGTGTTGGCCAAATAGATAATCAAAAATATACTGTTCGTATTCATCTATATTCTGGAAGTATTTGCGGATTATCGAATCATCAACGATTTTTATTTTCTCTAACCCAAGATAGTGGCGCAGACTCGACCACTTGTAATGTTTTATGTAGTCAAATTTGTTTTTTAACTTGCAGTATTTGTGCGGGTTTGAATGAATATATCTTGAAAGATGACATAGATATTTTTCAGATTCAATAATTCTATCTTTGAATGTTGACTCAAAAATATGACCAGTTCTTTTGTATTTTGCATTAAAATATTTTGTGTAACTATTTCCTACGCGCTGTAAATAATCTGACACACCTCCTTGCTTCTTTTGCTCAACTAATAAATGAAAGTGATTAGTCATTAAGCAAAATGCATGAATTTTTACATAAGGCTCTTGTAAAATAATTTTTTTGATTTCAGATTTTCTAAAGCCATGTTTAATCGTCGTAGTAGAATCATTTTTAATTAATAGAGTATCCATCATCCTTTGATAATCATAGATATCTAAGAAAATATCTTGTTTATCAACGCCGCGATTATAAATATGATAAAACCCTTCGTTGTGAAATTCCGTAATACGCATAAACTCCCAGCTAATAATTAGTTGGGAGTGTAATTTGATTACACCATACATATATTATTTTGGCCAACACTTAGTGTTGGCCAATTTATGATTTATGAATTTTAAATAGTTATCCACACAAGCTGTTGAAACGCGCCAGACAGGTTTTGGCGCTAATGCTCGCGTAGAATCAGAAACCTGTTGAAAGCCTTCAACAGGTTTTGTTCGTTTTAGCCTATTTTATGTATTGCATGAGAGTGAGCAATATCGTGCAATAGTAATAGAACGTTCCAAAAACAAATCCCGATATTCTCGCTGAAGCGAAAATATTATGGCAGCTGTCATGACGCTGCAACGCACAAAGTCTACTGGTTCGCACGCGGATCATTTGCCTGTAAAGAGGAGAGAGGTAAATGACCAGCGTCGCACTGGCGACTAAGTGCAATAACAAACGCATTTCTTATGGGAGTGGGAAGTGCCACGCTAATGTCCTCCTTGTGTTGATCGGCGCGCAGAGAATTATGTAATGATTCAAATCGCGCCGATACTCAACACTTTCAATCATCTCTGTTTGCGGCGTACTCCTATCGCGAAACAGAGGCGTTTGACCAATAACGGACATCGTCTCAATACAAACAGGAAAACGGAGAGTCTCATGCGTAGGCGCAGGAACAACCTTCTCTCGCTCTTCATCGTCGCAACCATCTACATGTTTCTCACGATGTTCATTTCATGCAATCCGTTCGGCGGAGGGCAGGATCTCGTCACGATCCAGATGCCTTTTCCTTACGGATACAGCGCTCTTTGCACTCAAGGAGTTGGCGGATCGTATTCGCACAATACGGATGCCACTCGTTACGATTTTGATCTTGATACTCCGAACGACAGTGATGATTATGTGTACGCGCCAATCGGCGGAATCGCCTATGTGCACGACACAGATCGCACTAGTGGATTTGGCGTGCATGTGAACATTGATCTTGGCGATGGCACCTTCATCATGCTCGGGCATTTGGATGATGTGTTTGTGGAAAATGGCGATGAAGTGGCGCAAGGTCAACTCATTGCCGTTGAAGGAAATACAGGCATGTCGTCCGGTGATCATATTCACATCGGTCGTCATGAAGGCAACGCACAAAGCGATGCACAAGAAAGTGATTCCATTGAGGGGCTTGCTGTTGAAGCTTATGACAGAAGTGATGGTAACACTTCGTCGCGTTTGACTGATGAACTTGTGTGCGATCTTTCAAGTGGACATTATTATCAGTCGCGCATGCAGACCACGCTTTGGCATCCAAATGGCACGCTTGTGAAGACTCCGCTTGAAAGCGAAGTGTTCGTGCTGTTGGATGGCTACAAGCGTCACATCACGAACGAATCCGTGTTCTGGAGTTATAATTGGGATTTTTCGCAGGTTGCGTTCGTTGATGACGCTGAACTTGATTGTTATGCAACCGGCGCTGAGCTAGACAGCGAAGTTCTCATTGACGCTGTTTATGACGGTGATGATGCTTGGTTGCTTGTCGGTGCACAAGATCCTGAAGATAATTTGCGGTATCGTGTAGACTCGGATCATATGCAAGCCGTGCTTGCGAGTTGGGGTATTGATGCGCAGTCAGTTGATGATCTGCGTACTGATACTGATATGATGAATGATTATCCTGAAAGCGTGCAGGTCGCGCAGATGCGTGACGGGACGCTCGTAAAGGAATCTTCATCGTCTGATGTTTACGCGATCATGTACGGATTCGCATACCCGATCATCAACTGGGAAACCTATCTTGCGATGGGATTCTATCAGCGCGACATCATCGTAGTTGATGACGGCGAAGTTGAGCACATTGTGGATTCTGTCGGCGATTGCGAAGCTGACATGGCTTGTATTTCGGAAGACGATATCCTCATGTGCACGCTTGAGAGTGAGGATGATTTTTCCGATGCTTTGGTAGATGATACTGGTGATGATAATGAAGAAGATTCGGATCCAGACAGCATCATCTGCTATTGGGATGATGACAATGATGGATACGGAAATGGCAATGTGTCTGCCACCTTCAATACAAATTCTTGCCCAGTTGGTTATTCGTCTAATGGTGATGATTGGTGCGATGACAATCCTGATGCGCATTCGTACGAGGATTGCCGTTCATCCAGCGCTGACACTGGCGAAGCCGATGCGGATACAGACAGCGACAGTGATTTGGATACAGATTCTGACGCTGATGCAGATGCAGACTCGGATGCAGATTCGGACAGTGATTCTGACTCTGACGCTGATACTGATGTCGGCACCAATGAAGTTTGTGTGACACAAGAAGGCGTGTCTGTGTGGGATCTTGGCATCTACACAGACATTGACTCCACGCACTGGGTTTCTGAGTCAGGCGGTGTCGCGCAAGTCTTGAATCCGATCTTGCAAAACAGCTCTTTGTCAAATTGTTCCAATTTCGCAGGAAGTTGGGCAAAGTTCAATGGGTATGGGCAAGGATCTGGACTCTGGGGCAGCTACATCGTTGGCGCTGACAACGGAAGCGCCAATATCGTTGTTGACTCTGGAGGAAAGGCTTCTGTGCTCAAGCTCACAGTGAACGGTTCAGAGCTCGGATTCTGCACGGACAGTTTTGATCTGTGCTGGAATCGTTAAGTAAAATCTAGAGCGCCCCGCGCGCAATGCGCAGAACTTTGCGCATTCATACGGGGCGCTTTGAGCTATAAATATACACAAGATTGATAAAAAATATCATCGTTACATGCTATACTGTTTGTTAGTATGAAACATTTTTCGCAGGCAGTTTGTCGCCTGATGAGTTGGATATATAAGCATAGAATTTATGCGCTAAGTTTAGCGCTTATTATTTTTGCAGTGAGCATCCCTTTTTATTCTTATGCCACTGATACTGAAACTTTATTAAGTAATCCATTTGAGTTTACATTCAATGCAGTTCTAGGAATACTGCTTGCTCTTACGAACCTTGTAGTTAGTTTAGTTGGAAAACTAATTGTTTTGCTTTTGGGTGCGATCATAATTCCTATTTTAGGTTATAACAATTTTGGCAACAGTACTGTTGTTGATATTGGTTGGCCACTTGTTCGCGATATCGTGAACATGTTTGTTATAGTTATTTTATTGGTTATAGCAGTACAGACTATTGTTGGATATGGACAGTCAAAGTGGGAACAACAGTTACCAAAATTATTTTTAGCAATTGTACTTGTTAATTTTAGTCGCACGATCTGTTTATTAATGGTGGATGCGTCTCAAGTCGTGATGTTTACTTTTGTAAATGCGCTTCGTGACATTGCTGCTGGTAACTTCATGAGTTTATTCCAGCTTAATGAGTTTGTGAGCGTGAATGCTGATATGACTGATATTGCGTCAGCTGTTTCAGGAGCAACAGGAGCTTCTGGTGCGCAAGGAATGTCAATGACAAATTTGCTAATGACTTCGTATGCAACTCTATCGTTATTGTTCATGGTTCTAGGAACTTTAATAATTCTGACAGTTGTCTATTTATATCGCATTGTTTTGATTTGGGTATTAATGATTTTGTCTCCGATAGCGTTTTTCATGAAAGGCTTGGAAGGAATTGTATCTGAAAGCGGTAAGTATAAAGAATGGATGAATATGTTTGTCGGAGCTTTGACCTTAGGTCCGATACTCACATTTTTCTTATGGCTTGGTCTTGCTGCGGCATCATCGGGCCCGATTGCTGTTAGTGAAGGAATGAATTTTGAAGGGACATCAGATGTACCAACTCTTCTTGCAAATGCGTTTGCCACAGATAAATTCGTTAGTGTTCTTATTGGAATGATTTTGATAATGGCAGGATTTAAAGTTGGTAGTGGTGCTGCGAGTGCGATGGGTAATATTGCTGGAAAACTTGTTACAGAAGATGCTGGAAAGAAAATGTTTAAAGGCGCTCTCACGATGCCAGCATCATATGCGTATCGTGGAGCTCGTGGGGTTGGGAAAGGCGCTATGTGGGCTGGTAAAAAAGCAGGAGTTGAGGTTGGCCGGCAGTTTGCAGGAAGCGAAACTGGCAAGGCATTTGCTAAATATGGATCTGATGTATTATCTGGAATAGGAAAATCATTTATTAAAGATGGTGGATATCTTAGAACTAAAATCGGCGGAGCATTCATTGGTGCTTCAGGTCGTTTCGGTGCAGAAATGGAGGCCCCAAATGTTGCTGGACGTGAAAAGGCTAAAGAGAGAACAGCCGGTGAATCAGAAGATACAGCAGCAGCATATTTATCATCTGCATTCAATGCTGACGGAAGTCTCAAAGCAGGCGCAGGACTTGCTGATATGAGAGCAAATGAACAACGCATTATCCGTGCAATGACAGATAAGAAGTTTAGAAAAACTCTCAAAGGTCAGATGTCTGCTGATCAATATAAACAGTTCATGGCCAATGCGATGGCACATGTTGATAAAAATAAAGACGATATATTGGATTCTGCACAGGCAAAAGAATTTGATAAAACACGAAATGGCAATCTTACTGCCTGGGTGGAGTCAAAGAGAGCACAGGCTGCAGCTGATGGCAAGCCACCACTAACTGACAATGATGTTCAGAAAATACTTAACGAAATCATTTCAGATGATGATTTCAGAGTCAGTCAGTTATCTGAAGAAGACATGAAGAATGATGATATTATCAAGGCTTTAGGAGATAAAACAGTTCGTCAATGGGAAAATCCTGATGGATCAGTTCGCACAGAATCAATGTTGGATCAGGTCCGTGCTGGTCGCGGAGTTGATGCAAAGGTTCAAAATGCTTCTAAAAGACCTACTGTTCCGCCTCCAGCCCCACCTCCACCACCTGACCCTGAAGTTGTTCTTGCATCAGGCGCAACTGATCAAATTGCTGACGCAATTCGCAATGGATTAGTTGATATTAATAATATTGAAAGCAGACATTTAGCAGATCCTGTAAAAGCAGAAGAGATTGCGAGAGCTATCGTTGCCTCTGGCAAAAATGTAAGCGGAGTAACAAATGCTGCGGTTCAAAATCAGATAAATCAAGCATTGAACCGCGTTGCATCAAGAAGTAGTTTGAGTGTTAATGAACGAGCAAAGCTTAATGCTGAAAGAGTTCGTCAAGGAGTACCAGTTGAGAATATAGTAACAATCAATCCAACGACAGGAAATATAAGTGACGCTGATGCAAATATGTTGCGTGGAATGACTCAGCAGAATCCAGACATTATTCTTAATCTATCACCGTATATTAATTCTACTCGCCCGAATAATCTTACGCAGGCAGTTGCGAGAACTTATTCAAAAGATCAAGTTGATGCATTAATTACAAAGTTCCAATCAACAACAGATGCTGCTGAAAAGAGTAGAATACGAGGAATGGTTGCGCAGATGCAGAAGGCTATTCAAGCAGAAAGTACTAGAGCTGCCGGTGATCCAAATGCAGTATTTGATGCTAAACGAGTGAGAGAAATGGCAAGACATTTGAATCTTGCGCAACGCGAAACACGATAAATCATGCAGGGAGGATATAAACAAATACCAAAGGTTCAAGATTTCTTACTAGATGTTTCTATTTATGACCATCTTGAAGCTTTGATTCAAAAATATAATATTCCATCAGATCGTTTGGAGGAATTATTAGACTTAACTGACGCGGTAATGAAGGGCGAGATACAGATTTCGCAGATGCCGATGATGCTTGGACAAGCATTTGGTTTGGATGAGCAAGTGTCAAAACAGGTTGCTTGTGATCTTTTGGGATACCGTTTATTACCGCTTGCAGATTTTATACCAGAAGTTGAAAACAGTATTAAAATATGGGGAGGAGATATTAGTTTGTATCCAAAATTGAGAATAAAAAAGCCAGAAGTTGATGATGAGTTGGTTGGATTTGCTAAAGATATCGGACTTGATTTACCAGACCATTTGATGAAGCGATTTATATTTTTATCGCGCGGATATATCAATAAAGAGCGCGATCGCGATGCAACGCTTGTTCTCTTAAAGCGTCCGATAACGATCGGTGGTTTAGAAATGAATGACCAGCAAATTAATAAATTGCTTGAGATGCTGGATGCAAAGTTCAAGGTCTCTATATCTGATAGTGATAAAAAAGATGAATCCCTAATAGTAGCTGTAGATAGCGAAAAGGTTTTAATTGCAGAACCCAAGAATGACGAGAATGTATCCACAGCAGTTGTCGTAAGTAGCGATCAGGGCAAGAAAATTACTCGTTCTCGTGAAATATTGCCCATTAAAGCAGTACCAATGGCACTTACAACAGATGTACCAGTTGTTTCTGGATCTATAATGCATAATGACGAGGAGCAAGAGATAGTGCAATACAAGAAGAAGCTTGAAAATATTATTAGTACTGACGATCAACATTTGCAAATTCAAGAAGAGATCATAGAGAATACTGCAAAAGCGATCTTTGGATATTTCAAAGACGCGCGACAAACTCAACAATCTGCCCGTGAATTATCGCGTTCATATGTAAAAGGTCTTATTGATGCACAGAGAGCGCATGTGATATTGGTTGATAAATACTTGATTGATCAAAATAATGCGCTTTTAGTATTGAAAGCTTTGCAGCAGGGATATGACCAGTTTAATAATAAGCCTTTAGTTAAAAATGTAGTAAAGCAAGCTGGGACTATTATTCAAAATGAAGCAAGTTTACTAGATAGTCGTCACGCTGCGCTTACAGGAGTTGTTCCTAAGGAGTCAATCCAGAGTGTTTTACCAAATGCTAAGGTCAGTGCTTCGCGGTCAAAAGAAGAAGAGATAGTTATTTCAAAGTCAAAAATAAGTTCAGAAGCCTTGAAAGGAGCACAAGAAAAATCAAGACCAGCAAAAGCAACTGTGTTATTGAGCTCGCAGAGCATTGCTCCTAAAAATAAACAAGATGTCGCTGCCAAGGTTACAGATATTGCATATTCGCAAAAGTTAGTTGGTCCAATAGAGGAATTAGGAACAATGGGAATAGTTGAGTTTCGTAGGCTATCATCAGATCCAATGGAGGCGGCTCGTAAGGTATTAGGATTATTAGATTTATTGGAAAGCGATGATTACGAGCAAAGAGTAAGAGGTGTGCAAGCATGGAGAAAAAGTCCGTTACAGAATCTTTACATTTCACTTACCCAAGAATCTTTACTGCGTTCCATGGCAATTACTGATATAGCTTCTTCACGCCGCAATAAAGGTGAGATGACACTTAGTATTAGTGAAATTGATGCAATTGTTGAAATAAACAACAGAATCAAGTTTTGATGTTATAATGCAGATATGCCTGAACAATTTGTAGTACCACAGTTTTTGGATGTTGAAACAAAGATAATAGGCCCAGTTACAATGAGGCAATTTTTGATAATGATAGCTGTTATTATTTTAGAATTTTTTATCTATCGTTTATTTTTAAACATTGTTGTTGTAATTTTACTTGGCGTACCAGTGCTTGCGATTGGGATAATATTTGCTTTTGCCAAAGTTAACGGACAGGCATTCCATTTTGTTATATTAAGCATGATTCAAACATTTCGTAAGCCAATGGTGCGAGTTTGGGATAAATCTTTAACCGAAACTCAAGTTCGCGAAAGATTTAAAAAAGAAGAAGAAAAACCAGTTGAAATAACGCCACGCAAGACATTACCTGAAAGTAGGCGATTATCAGAATTGGCACTCATTGTTAATACTGGAGGAGTTTATAATCCTCAAAATCAAGACAATTATGAACGGTAAACAGGAAATGCAATCAAAAAAACTCGCGAAAGCTAAGGTCGGACCTCCTACACAAAGGTATTTGGATATTGCTGAAATTCGTGAAAATACTGTTGTATTAAAAGATGGCACGCTTCGCGCTGTTTTGATGGTTTCAAGTATTAATTTTGCTTTGAAAAGTCAAGAAGAGCAAGACGCTACTGTGCAATCATACATGCAGTTCTTAAATAGTTTGGATCATCCGATACAGATCGTTGTACAGTCACGAAGGATAAATATTGACGCTTACATGGAGGCATTGAAGGAACAGGAGCGCACAATCAAAAACGATTTACTTAAAAATCAAATTCAAGATTATCGCGGTTTTGTTAAGGAATTAGTTGATCTTGGTGAGATAATGCAGAAGAGATTTTTCATTGTTGTGCCGTATGATCCTGCCACTGATAAGAAAAAAGGTTTTATGACAAAATTATCAGCAGCGATCATGCCAGCTTCAGTAGTGAAGTTGAATGAGAAACGATTCTCTGAAAGGCGCGACGCTCTTGCGCAGAGAATTTCAATAATACAAAACGGACTGCTCGGTATGGGTCTTCAAAGTGTCATGTTGGATACGCAAGGTTTAATTGAGCTTTATTATAGCGTATATAATCCAGATGTTTTTGATACTCAAGAGCTTGCACAAATTAATAAATTACAAGTTGAAGAAGGATTTTGATAAATAAATATGTCTATTGATGTAACAAAATTACAAACTGAAGCGCGCGAAAAAGCAGAGAACCAACCAAAGAAGCTTACTCAAGAGCAAGAGAAAGCGCTTCAAGAGAAAAAAACACTTGATGAAGAGTTTTTATACAGGCGTGGAACTATCACGGTGCGTGATCTCATAGCGCCTTCATCTTTTCAGGTCAATGCCGATTTTCTAAAGCTAGGTGATACTTTTGTGCGCACGATGTTCGTTGTCACTTATCCTAGATATGTGAATATGGGTTGGGGTGCACCAATTATTAATTATAGTGGAACAATTGATATTGGCATGTTCTTTTACCCAATTCCATCTGAAGTCATATTAAAACAATTAAAGGACAAGACAGGTGTTTTGGAGGCGCAAATTATTTCAGATAATGAAAAGGGCGCACCACGAGATCCTGTGCGCGAGACAGCACTTCGCGATGTTGAGCAATTACGAGATGATCTAACGCAGGGCATTGAGCATTTCTTTCAATTTGCTTTTTACATAACGCTTTATGCAAAGAGTAAGGAAGAGTTGGATCAGAGAAGTGGGCAAATAGAGTCAATTTTTGGATCAAAACTTATTTACACTAAGCGAGGATTTTATCAGGCAGAGCAAGGATTTAATTCAACCTTGCCGCTTGGCAATGATGAACTCATGATTACATTTAACATGAGTACATCTCCGATAGCGTCATCGTTCCCATTTATTTCATCTGATCTCACAAGCGATAAGGGTATACTTTACGGAATTAATAGACACAATAATTCATTGATTTTATTTGATAGGTTTTCTTTGCAAAACGCAAATGCTGTCGTATTCGCTACATCAGGTGCTGGAAAGAGTTATGCTGTAAAACTTGAGATTTTACGAACAATGATGATGGGAACCGATGTGATTGTGATTGATCCTGAAATGGAATATAAGTCGCTTTCTGACGCTGTTGGAGGTACTTATGTGAATGTGTCGCTTGCTTCTGAAAGCAAAATTAACCCGTTTGATTTACCAAGAGCTGTTGGCGAAGAAACAAGTGTTGAGGATATTTTGCGAAGCGCAGTAATTACGATCAAAGGTCTTTTGCGAATTATGATAGGTCAGCCGATTGGTGAGGGCAAACAACTTGGGTTTACACCTGCGGAAGATTCAACTCTTGATCGCGCGATTTTAGAAGCATACGCGAAGAAAGATATCACTCCTGATTTAGAGAAATTAGAAAATGTAGAATATCCTATATTGCAGGACTTACAAGAGGTTTTAGAAGGCATGGAAGGATCAGGTGATTTAGTGGAAAGATTGCGTAAATTCACTGAAGGAACATTTGCAGGACTTTTGAATTCACCTACAACTGTTGAGATGGAAAATCAGCTTGTTGTGTTTTCAGTGCGTGATTTAGAGGATGAATTGCGTCCAATGGCGATTTATACAATAGTTAATTATATTTGGAATGTTGTGCGATCAAGTCGTAAAAAGAGATTACTTACGATTGATGAAGCATGGTGGTTGATGACCCATGAAGATTCGGCAAAGTTTATTTTCGCATTAGTTAAGCGAGCTAGAAAATATTATTTAGGTGTCACAACTATCACACAAGATGTTAATGACTTTTTGCATAACCCATACGGACAAGCAATAGTTACAAACTCATCAATACAGATGCTTTTAAAGCAATCTCCAGCTGGAGTTGATTTAGTTGCAGACACTTTTCACCTTACGCAAAGTGAAAGATACTTGCTTTTGGAGGCAGCGGTAGGAGAGGGAATATTCTTTGCTGGAGACAAACATGCTGCGATAAAAATTATCGCATCATACAATGAGGATCAATTAATCACAACAAATCCAGAGCAACTTTTGGAGATTGAACGAGCAAGAAAAGAATTTGAGGAGTCGTTCGGCGCTAAAAAAGCAGAAGAAGAGAAATAAAATATGGAGAAAAAGCAAAAAATTGAGATTGGTTTGGCAGTCTTGATAATACTTGCGCTCATCTGTGTGCTTGTCTGGATTATATATCCAAGAGAAATTCAAGAAGATGTAATTGTGGATGAGAATGGAAATATCGTAGTTGAAAATGATACTGATTATACGCCAACTGTTGATTATTCTATTTACCCAGAGTCAGCAGTGACCATTGCAAGAGTTTTTGCTGAACGATTTGGCAGTTTTTCTAATCAGGCAGGCTATATAAATGTGATGTCAGTGATGGATATTTCAACTGAATCATTGCAAATGAGACTTGATAAAATTATTGATGATGCAACTGATAATGACAGTGGTACATATTATGGTATCTCAACAATCGTGTTGTCATCAGAACAAGTATCAGCAACAGATGCACAAGAAGTATTTGAAGTCTTAACACAGCGCGAAGAATCAATTGAAAGCCCAGAAAATACCACAGTTAGATATCAAACCATGGTTATTACATTGGTAAAGGAAGGTAATAATTGGCTTGTTGATGATTTTGTGTGGCAATAAATGATCTATGTAAAATCATAAAAGACGCGGTTTTTCCGCGTTTTTGTTTTGGATGTAAGAAAGAAGGGTCGCTTTTGTGTGATGATTGTTTTGTGTTTTGGCAACCAGATTTGCTCAAAATAGATGAACAAAATAAGTTAATTTATTTTTGGCAATATGCAGATGTGATTGCGCGTGAGCTTATTTGCGCATGGAAGTACGATTATGACTCAAGTGCTTGGGAAATTATACAAAGAAAGCTTTCACCATCGCTTGCTGGTCTTCGGCATTTTTCGCATATTCATGAGATTGAGGCGATAATTCCAGTTGAACTTCATAAAAGAAAGATGTGTGAAAGGGGATTTGATCAAGCAGTTATGATTAGTGAGTTTTTAGGCGCAGAGCTGGAAATTCCTGTAGTGCGGGTATTAAAGCGCGTTAGATCAACAGGGCAACAAGCAGAAAGAAGCGAATCAGATAGAGTTGAGTATATGAAGGACAATCCATTTATTGTGAAATCATTACTGCAAACAGCATCTGTTTTGCTTGTTGACGATGTGTTTACAACAGGCGCAACTATAAATGCAGCATCAGAAGTATTGAAGAAACATGGTGTTACATCAATATGGCGATGTACTTTAGCAAAAGGATAATTGATATTTATAAAAACACAACCTTACGAGGTTGTGTTTTTATGGTGCGCCCGGCACGACTCGAACGTGCGGTCTGCAGCTCCGCAAGCTGACGCTTTATCCATCTAAGCTACGGGCGCATTATTTAAAATTTGCTAAAAATGTGATCTTTTATCTCAGATTTGCGCTCCTCGTTCAATGGACATTTTAGTCCATTTCACTGCGGTGCTAAATCTTTAATAAAATCTCATCTTTTTATCTGAATTTTACCATCACATTTATATGCCTACAGTTTATACATCCTTCGGAGCATATCAGTCAAGGTTTCGTCCTCGCGTTTTAGGTTTTCAAAAGCATAAGGTAATAGACTTTGACGGACAATATTTGGATCAGCATCTTCAAGTTGTATTGAAATCATTGGCTTAAAAACACTATTAAAATCAACATAAAGTGTTTTAACTACTGGCGGTTCGTATACTAGCGCAAATTCTTTAATTGATTTGTAATCATAAAAAGCGTCACCTAGCACAATTCCAAGATTCGTAATATGAACAGGTATGCGATTTGGATGTTTGGCGCCATTTATGAGGATGATGATACCTGTCATCAACACAATAATTGCGAACAGATAATTAGCTGTTGCTATTGAATATACAAGAAGAGCAGCGCCTATTATTGAAATTATGATATACCACATACGAGATCTGTCATGTGGTGGATACTCCCATGTTTCCCAAGATATTAACGAATTACCAACATCTACGAATTCATCATTTTGTTCAATATTTTGCTCTTGTTTTTGATCGTTTGTCATATTTATAGTTCAAACAAATTATATCACAAATCAATACAAATATTTGATTTATTTCCAAATATCAGTTATTGTGCCGTCGTAGTAATAAAATAAAAGTATCTTGAATAAAAAGTAAAACATTTAGATTTAGATGCGATACAAGGAAGAACCGAGGATTTTCGCGAGGCGTACTAACGAAGTACGATGAGCGAAAAACGCAGGTTCTGACACAGTAGCGCGCTAAATGTAAATGTTTTACAAGATGGAGAGGTGGCTGAGCGGTTGAAGGCAACGGTCTTGAAAACCGTAGTATCTGAAAGGGTACCGTGAGTTCGAATCTCACCCTCTCCGCCATCCCCCTTTGTCGCGTAGGACGCGACTACGGTGGGGATGCCCCTAATGTAGTCCAACCGAAGCCTGGCGAAGAAAGAATTCGGGTTAAATCTCGAGTTTTTTTTGTAAGAAAAAATGTGAAATATTGATTTATTCCTTTAGATCGGCTATTGTGCCGTAGTAAAATAAAAAAGATATAGTAGCGCGCTTGATGTAATGTTTTACATGATGGAGAGGTGCTAGAGTGGCCGAATAGAGCACACTGCTAATGTGTTGAACTGTAAAAGGTTCCGTGGGTTCGAATCCCACCCTCTCCGCCAAGTTTGAACCGAAGTAAAATAAGAGGCATTGATGATTAAAAGCCGGTATCAGTCAAAGATGCCGGTTTTTCTAAATACTGATCAAACTTAATAAAAATTGATATAATATAGTTGTATGGCAAACGAAAGAAAAACTGAAATAATCACGAGAGATCACTTTTCCAAATTTTTGGATTCTATTTATATCGAAGAACAACGCTCAGATAATCCGAAAATTGATAAGTTATTAAAAGCTGCTTCAAAAAAAGGTTACGGGAAAGGTTATCCTGAATTTATAATAAGCTATAAAACTAATCCTGATTTATTGATTGTTATTGAATGTAAAGCCGATGTAACCAAACACGAAAGCAAAGATCATGATAAATACGCGGATTTTTCAGTTGATGGTGCTTTGCTTTATGCTTCCTATTTATCCAAAGGATTTGATGTCTTGGCAATCGCAGTAAGCGGAGAAACAAAACAATCATTAAAAATTTCTCATTTTTTGCACTTGAGAGATGAGAAAAAAGCAACTCCAATTTTTGGAGATAAATTTATATCAATTGATGACTACTTGAATGGGTATTTAAAAAGTCCTGAAAAATTTAGACAAGACTATAATTCACTTCTCGATTTTACAAAACAGCTAAACGAAAAATTACATACTTATAAAATCCTTGAAAGTCAAAGAAGTTTGCTTATTAGTTCAATTTTGATCGCTTTAGAAAATACCGCTTTCAAAAGGTCCTATGCTTCGCATAAAAAACCAGAAAACCTTGCAGTTTCTCTGATCCAAACAGTTTCTGATGAATTAGAAAGTGCAAATATTACAGGCAAAAAACTAGAAAATCTAAATACTCAATTTAGTTTTATAAAAACAGACACCTCTTTATCTAAAAGAGAAAATGTTTTAAAAGAAATTATTGACGAGATTGATGAAAATATAAACGCTTTTATTAAAACCCATAGATATTTTGATGTTCTAGGTCAGCTTTATATTGAATTTTTGAGATATGCAAACAGCGACAAAGGGTTAGGAATTGTTTTAACACCACCACATATTACAGAACTTTTTGCTGATTTGGCGCAAGTCAATAAAAACTCTATTGCTTACGATAATTGTACTGGAACAGGTGGATTTTTGATTAGTGCAATGAAAAAAATGATCGCAGACACAAAAGGCGATGAAACAAAGATCAAAGAAATCAAATCAAAACAACTTATTGGAACGGAATATCAATCACATATTTTCGCTTTGGCAGTTTCAAATATGTATATCCACCAAGACGGAAAAACAAATATTATAAATGGCAGTTGTTTTGATGAAGAAGTTATTGAAGAAGTAAAATTTAAAAAGCCAACTGTTGGATTTTTGAATCCGCCTTACAAATCAAATAAAAAAACAGATACCGACGAATTAGAATTTATTTTGAACAATTTAGAATGTTTAGTTGACGGAGGAACTTGTGTTGCGATTGTGCCAATGCAAAGTGCTTTAGCGACAAGCGGTAAAGTTTTGGAATTGAAAAAGAAACTTCTTGAAAAACACACTTTACAAGCGGTTTTATCAATGCCAGATGAATTATTTTTTAATTCAAAAGTTGGTGTTGTTTCTTGTGTTATGGTTTTTACAGCACACAGACCACACCCAAATCACAAAGAAACATATTTTGGTTATTACAAAGATGACGGTTTTGTAAAAAGAAAAACAAAAGGCAGAATTGACGCTTATGGAAAATGGCAAGAAATAAAAGAAAAATGGCTTGCAAATTTTGAAAATAGAAAAAATGAACCTGGATTCAGTGTTAATCAAATAGTTACTGCTGATATGGAATGGTCAGCAGAAGCATATATGGAAACAGATTATTCTAAATTATCTGATGAGGACTTTATTCAGACACAACTAAGTTATGTAACTTTTTTATTGGGTAATGGTTTGTCAGAGCAAGTTTCTAAACTTCCATTCTCAAAAAATAAAATTAATTTAAATATATCAAATTGGAAAAGTTTTGTAATGACTAGCTTATTCAAAATACAAGGAAGTAAAACAACTCCTCTTTTGGAATTAGCCGAATACGGAAAGGGTAAATATCCATTTGTTACAACACAGGCAACGAATAATGGTGTTGAAGGATTTTACGATTTTTATTCAGAAGAAGGAGAAATTTTAGTAGCCGATAGTGCAGTTTTAGGATATTGTTCTTATCAATCGTTGCCATTTTCAGCGAGCGATCATGTAGAAAAATTAACACCTAAATTCAAAATGAATAAATATGTTGCAATGTTTCTAGTAACTATTTTGAATTTAGAACAATACAGATATAACTATGGTAGAAAGTGTAGCCAAGATAGAATGAAAAAAATAAGCATAAAATTACCATGCAAAAACGGAAATCCTGATTTCGAGTATATGGAAAACTATATTAAGTCTTTGTCTTATTCTTCAAGCATTTAAATAATAAAAACTCCCTGAAAAGCTGGCAGGAAAAGCTCAATCAACTAATTTGTGGAATCCACAATATCAGCCGAGTAAGCAATTTGCTTTACACGAAGGGCAGAATTAATAGCGGCTTGCTTAGAGGTGTAACCCTCGCTAGCAGCAACCTTCTCGCCATTTAAAGCTTGGAGGTACCACCGATAATATCCAGCACGATCTTTGTAAATCACAAATCTTGGTTTGACCATAGATTTACTCCGTTACTTTTTGTTAATTAATTAGAGAGTCGACCTTTACGCTTACTCCCCACCCCAAAAAAACAAAAGTTTTTAGGGAGGAGAGGTAAAGGCGGTTTAAACTAAATAATCACAAAAAGGTCCCGGAGGTATCCCGCCAGCTTTTCAAGGAGCTAGTAGCTATAATTTACGCCTTTTATATTGTTGGGTCAAGGTTAAGACATTGAATAATCTACCACATTATTACCGGCCAAAGACTTCGGTTTTGGCGTCTCAAACCATTTTGGATGAACCTTGAATATAGCCCGTAATTTCTTTATACTTTTATCAATAACCGCGAAGACTATATGACAGAATCACTGAATATAAAGTTCGAAAATGGCGTTCGCTTTTTGGTGCAACATTTTCCGCCTTCAGACGAATCAAGCAGAAAACCTGTTTTGTTCCACGATATAAGAGTCGGCGTTTATTTGTATAATTCTGGTTACTCCGAAGATGTTGTCTTGGCCGGCTTGCTTCATGATGCCATAGAGTGGTCAAGCGCAACGGAAGATATCGTGCGTGATGAGTTCGGAGAAAATGTGTTAAAGCTCGTTCTTGCTAATACAAAAGACGATACCATTGAAGATAAGCATGAGAAAACCACCGAACTCATTCAGCGTTGCGTTAAAAACGGGCAAGATGCTTTGATTATAAAAACAGCTGATATTTTGGATTCTTTCAAGTGGTATGCTAGTCAAGACAACATTGAACAACTAAAATACTGTATGCGGAACGCGAACGCTATTTTAAAGTATAAGGAAAATGATTTCGTTGACCCGATATTCGACGAGCTAAAAACATGGAAAGAAAAGTTTAAACATTTAAGCGAGTAGATCCTCAATCCATTTTGATTAAGATTTTATCGACATTTCGCCTAACAGCGTATATAAGGTTCTTGTCAAAGGCGAATAAGCAAGGAAAAAGGTGCGTTATACTTTTCAAAAGTTGCACTTTTTTCTTTACTCAAATTTACCTTCACTTCGTTTCGGCAAACTTTAGATATTCTTAAATGTTATACGCAATTTAAAAAATATTTTTCTAAGGTGAATAATAATGATAGACTTTCTAATAAGAAATAAATTTGATTTTTTTAAAACATAAAATATAAACTTTGCTTGGATATTTATAAACTATGCAGGTTACAAAGTTAATAAAAGAATTTGATAAATTGCAGATTGCATATGGAGATAAAAATTTAGATGCAATTTATGGTGCAGGAGAGATTGATAATCCTAAATTATGTTTGGTTTTTATGAATCCTACAGGAAGAAATGTTTCATCAAACAAGAATTGGAAAGGATTAAAAGCTCCGTGGATAGGTACTAAAAATGTTTGGAAAATGTTTTATCAACTAGGTTTGTTTGGCGAGGATTTTTTTAGTGAGATTAATTCAAAAAAACCTAATGATTGGGATTATCAATTTTCAGAAAAAGTTTATAAAAAAGTGAAAGATAATTCTATTTATATAACAAATTTATCAAAAGCTACACAGATTGATGCAAGACCACTTAAAAATGATGTTTTTAAAAGATACTTGGCTTTTTTTAATGATGAGATCAGTAGCATTGCCCCAAAAATCATAATAACTTTTGGTAATCAAGTTAGTTCTGTTTTACTGAATAAAAATATTAAAGTCTCTGAATATAGAAAAAAATATGAAATAATTGATGTAAATGGAAGTAAAGTAAAAGTATTCCCAGTATATTATCCAGTTGGGCAAGGAATGAGAAATATAAAAAAAGCTAAGGAAGATATTGATTGGATAATAAAAAATCAAATATATGAATAATATTTTTTTAGTTTTCGGGTACGGAGTTCCTAAAAATATACTGAAAGACGAAAATTATAATTTTTACTTAAAAATGGTCTTTAATAAGATTTACGGTTTTGTTGTGAAAAACAAGATTGATAAACCGATAATCATTACTTGCGGCGGTGAAACTGACATGTTAAAACCGTACAAGCGTACCGAAGCGTATGAAATGATAAAATTGTTTAATGCTTTTATCAAAGAGCGACCATTTTTAAAATCAATGACTAAAAATTGGCTTTTTATTCCAGAAAATAAATCTCTTTCGACTTTAGAAAATTTATTAAACAGCAATAAGATAATCCAGAAACGAAAAGTTAAAAAAGCAAATTTTTTCATCTTCTGTGAACAAACACGAGAAAAGCGCATCAAAGTTCTTGCTAAAAAAATACTGGATAAAAATTATAATTTTCTAGTTGTACCTATTGATTTTGACGTGTCAGCAAACAGATATCTGCCAATGGAATATTTGGCAAAGAAAGAAAACGCAGAACTGAAACATTCATTATGGGCATTACAAAGTCCAGAAAACCTAAAAAAACATCATGAAGTTTTTGAAGAGAAATTAGAGTATTTACGAAAAATAGGACATAAGGCACATGTAAGCGCTGTAAAAGAATGGTGGGATTATAATGCTTTTTAAAAAGTTTGCGAAAAAATAACGAAAACAACAGCACCGCGAACTTGCGCAACTTTGCATATGTGCGGACGTTAAACAAAATAACGACACCTGTTATAAGTGATTGGGTGCCAAACGAAACATTCATAAAATAGCCCCTCCTTAATATAATTATATGAGCATAATTGAAGACACAAACGAGGGTTTAGACTGGAATCCGCAAAAAGACAAAGTCGGGGATTATATTTTTGTTACTTATAGTTTTCACTCTGACCTTGATCCAAAAGAAACGGCGTATTTTCTCGCACGTGAACAAAGTACTTCAACCTATAATCGCCTGCATGGTGAAACTGTTGAAATTAGAGAAGCCCGAGCAACTAAAGTTTATGATTTGAAAAAAGACACTTTTGTTTTAGCATATCCTGTCGCAAATATTCGTTTTCAAATTTCCGAACTTTTGGTAACAATAAATGGAAACGGGAATTTCTTCCATTCCAAAATTTTCTCTAAACTTATTGTTGAAGACATAAAATTTCCAAAGATATTTTTAGGCAATTTTTCCGGGCCGAAATATGGAAAAGATTTGCTGGGATACTTTGACACAACAAAAAGACCAATTCTTATCGGCGTGCAAAAGCCATCAATAGGTTTGCCGACAGAACAGCACGTCGAGCGTGCTCTTGAAGCATTTCGCGGTGGTTGTGAAATTGTCAAAGATGATGAGCAGCTTTATCCCAACGACCCAGAAAATCTTATCGAGGATAGATTGAAAATATTAGCAGAAAAATTGCCAGAACTCCGAAAGAAGCACAGGAAAAATTTTATGTATGTTTTCAATCTTACTTCTGATGAGAAAATTTTGGAGTATTGTAAGCTTATTGAAAAATATTCAAAAGAGAAAATCCCATTGTTCGGAATAATGGTTTCATTGTTGCTCGGGCTTCCTTTTATCAGATTTGTGCGAGAAAATACTTTATTACCTATCTTTTCTCATCCCTCTGGTTTTGGACTTTATTCACGAGGACCTTATGGTTTTTCAAATAAAGCACTCGTAAAGATTCTGCGGCTTCTTGGAGTAGATTGCATTATACATCCGGGAGTTTACAGCAAAATCGCTTATGCTGATGAGAAAATGTCAAAAGCCGCAAAAGATGTTTGTGATGAAAAACTTGATATTATTAAACAATCTATTCTCGCTTTTGGTGGCGGGATGAGAAAAGAAAATTACAAACAAACACAAAAATTAATGAATGGAAATGACTTTGTCTTTTTGGTTGGAGGAGCTATTTTTGGACATAAAAACGGACCAAAAACTGGCGCAGAAGACCTTATACAATTTATGGAAAGTTAGGTACCCACTTATATTAATTGACGCAGGTGTCGGCGCTTACCCCGCTTTGCTACATGCCATGCTGCGCTCTTACTCCACTTCGTTTCGCTCGGGAAGTTTAACACCGAATATCAGGTAAATTGCTCGGCTCGCAATTTTCGTAAATTTTTTGCTCTACGAGTCGCGAAACTTCCGATGTCCGAATACGTTATATGAAATAATAAAAAATTTTTGCCCTTTTTCTCTATTGATATACAATAATAAAGTCGGCGAAACTTCCGATATTCGGATACGTTATCGGAAATTTATATTTAATTTTTCACATATATGAGCGAAAATCAACCTGAAAGACAAGGGCAACGCGTTCCTGTAAGAAACATGTGGCAACTTAAAGAATTGTGCGAAAGAGAATTCGGCGATTATACCGGTCTATTCTTGACGAGTCTTAAAAAAATCTCTGGTTATGAAGCGCCTCGAGGTATGATGGCACGTCCGGATCCAGAAGAAGAACATAAGAAGATTCTGGCGGCAATGGAGTGGACGGAAATTACGCCCGAAATAGTAGAAAGTATTAACAAATCAATAGCTGGTGTTGTGAGAATAAACCAAAATGAAATAGATTTTTTTAAGACACGCGCTGGTAAAGAAAATTATGTGGCCGATTGTCAAAAAGTTGTTGATGCACTGAAAGGCAAGCGTGTTGTCCTTGATGAAATGGGGGTTACTATAATTAAGGAAGAAAATTAAAAATAAACATCCGATAACAAGGAATATCTGGTTCAAGAAATAGTAAAGAATTTGATTATTTTCAAAGGTTGCACTTTTTCTCTCACCCAAATTTCGGCTCCTCTATGATAAAATAATAAGGAAGTCGGCGAACTTCTCATACAGGCGGTCGTTATGTGAGATAGCCAGAAATTTCTTTATTATTTATTAGATTCTTTTGCAATCTATTTCATTTCGAACATAGCTCGTGATATGATTTAGTAAGTTTATTATTTAATCAACATAATTATGGTATCAATAGAAACTGGTAGCTTTACGCCAGAACTAAGCAGACTTGCTAAAGAAATCAGCGAACGCGCAAGTACTGCTAGTGAAAAAATTAAACAACGAGTTCAAGAAATCTTTATCCCAAACATCAACCGACTGGGAGATTACGCTGACAGGTGGCTAAACGGACTGCAAAATGATTTTTACTATCTAATAGATAATCCAGACCATGAGTGTGGTAATGGTCATTATACAGGATGGACAGCCGATGAATTAAAAGAACTGTATTTAGTCTTATTTGGCGAAGAGATGAATATATAAATAACCAACGAATTACATTAAGAAATAGAATTTTCTGGCTACATCGCACAACACCACATAGTCTGTTTGCTCGCTAAAAATTTTCATAAATCTAATCATTATGAAAAAATTTGTAACACCACAACTAATCATCGCCATTTTTACAGTATTAATACTCTGGAGCAACTTTATTCGTATAGATGAAATTCGATACGATGATTGGCGCTCAAATTACATTGACGGATACCAATTTTCAGAAGCACCGGAGTATTTTAAGCATTTAGAAAATAGAAAAATTACATTATTTGCATTACAGGAAATTCTTATTTTAGCGTCGGGATTACTTGTAATGAAGGGGTTTAAGAAAAGTGAATAATTTTTTAATGCTCTCTCATCCAAATTTCTGTCTCTTTTCCTCCAAAATCACCTCACGGTATGTGAGGTGATTTTGGGTTGTATTTATTATGAAGAAAAATATGACAGCGCTATGACGCCAGCTATTGCAATAATAGATCCGAGAATTTGATGTTTTTTAATCTTTTCATGATTTACTAACAGCCCTAATGCAACTGCGAGTGCTATATAACTTTCACTGATCGTTGTTGCGATCGCGATTGGTATATATGTTGTTGCGGCTCCATATGCAACCCACGCAACATTATCAAAGAGACTTTGTGAGATTATTGTTTTAGGATATTTTTTAAAATTGCGCATGAGATTCTTAACTTCATTTTTTCTTGCAAGATAGATTACGCAAATTATCGTGAGAAATGTATGTATAAACCAGATTGTAAGTATTGGGGAAGTGTCTTGGCTTGATATTCCAACTAGAAAGTTTGAAAGCGCCATACCAATCGCACCTACTCCAGCGAGTATCACTCCTTTTTCAAATATCCTTCTGTGATAATGTAATTTTGTGTGATGTTCTGTTATCGCGAACATAATACCGACAAAGGTAAGTGTAATTAGGATTATCTGAATCCAACTTAGTGATTCTTTTGCAAGCACAATTCCCAGCCCAACTGTTATTGGTAGTTCAAGCCCCATTATTGGTTCAACCACTGCGATTTTTCCTTTTCGCAAAGCCTCAAAATCAAATACAGCTGACAGAATTATTATTACGCTTAATAGGAATAGAAGTAAGAAATTTGATAGCGTCAAAGTAAATAAGTCTTTTGATATGAACGGAAACAAACCAATCATTCCTGCAAACCCAATGAAAAATAAAGCTTTCCAGCTCCCAAGTTCTCTTGTTGTTTTTTGAATGAAAAAGTCGCCAAAGCCCCACGCTAATAAGGCACATAAAGCAAGGAGAATGCCAAGTGTTTGATACATATAATTGATTTTATGTAGTAATTATATAGTAAAATGATTTATTTTGATATTTTTTCATTTGCTCGAGTTTGGATAATTTTATACACTATTATCTAGACTTTACGCATTAATAAAAAATATGCAGTCAGAGCAAATTCGTAAAAAATTCCTTGATTTTTTCAAAAGCCGAGATCATGTGATTATTCCGTCCTCACCACTCGTGCCTGAGAATGATCCATCAGTTTTATTTAATACCGCTGGCATGCAACCGCTTGTGCCATATTTAATGGGGCAGGCGCATCCATCTGGATCAAGGCGCATTGCTGATGTTCAAAAATGTGTCCGCACAACAGATATTGATGAAGTTGGGGATAATACACATCTTACTTTTTTTGAAATGCTTGGCAATTGGTCGCTTGGGGATTATTTTAAAAGTGATGCAATAAAGTGGAGTTTTGAGTTTTTAACATCAAAAGAAGAAGGTCTTGGCCTTGATCCATGCAGATTATATGTAACAGTTTTTGAAGGAGATGATAATGCGCCTCTTGATAATGAATCTTTGCAAATATGGACAGAAATCTTTGAAACTTTAGGGCTTGATCCAAAAAAACGCATTTTTGCTTTAAGTGCTAAATCAAATTGGTGGAGTCCTGGTAGTAATGGACCATGTGGACCTGATAGCGAAATGTTTTACGATATCACTGGCGAATTAATCAATGGTTTGACTAAAGAAGAGTTTTTAATAGCTGATAAAGAACAAAGAGTAGTTGAAATTTGGAATGATGTGTTCATGGAATACGAGAAGGAGAGTGATAAAGTTATTGGCAAGCTTAAAAATAAAAATGTTGATACAGGGTCAGGTCTTGAACGAATTACTTGCGTAGTGCAAGGAAAAAAGAGTGTATATGATACTGACTTGTTTGAGTCAATAATCAATAAAATTACAGAGTTATCTAATAGGCAAGATGAACGGTCTGCGCGAATAATTGCAGATCATATGCGCGCAACAGCGTTTCTGATTGCAGATGGTGTTTTGCCTTCAAATACTGATCAGGGTTATGTGCTGCGTAGATTAATGCGTAGATCGATTAAATACGCTGACGCGCTTGGAATGAATGAAGGATCGCTTGTTTTGTTGGTTGGTACAATCATTGAGAAATATAAAGAATCATATCCACAAATTGGAGACTGTAAAGATATTATTGAGTCTGAAGTTAGAAAAGAGGAAGAGAAGTTTAGAAAAACATTGCAAAAGGGAATTCGTCAATTTGAAAAAATAAGCAATTCCATGATTTCAGGACAAGATGCGTTTATTTTATTCTCAACATATGGATTTCCTTTAGAACTTACAGTTGAGCTAGCAAAAGAAAAAGGAATAGAAGTTGATCTAGAAGGATTTGAAAAAGAAATGAAAGATCATCAAGAGCTTTCAAGAACAAGTACTGCAGGAAAGTTTAAGGGTGGACTCGCAGGGCAGAGCAATGAGACAACTGCATTGCATACTGTGACACATTTGTTGTTATCTGGTTTGAGAAAAGAATTAGGGCACGATATCCATCAGGCTGGATCAAATATTACTGCAGAGCGATTGAGATTTGATTTTAATTATCATCAAAAAGTTGGGCGTGATGTTTTAGACCGTATAGAGGAATATGTTAATAATATAATTTCGCAAGGTTGTTATGTTAAGTCAGAGATAATGAGCAAAGAAGATGCTAAGACTAATGGTGTTGAGGGTAGTTTCTGGGAGAAGTATCCAGAGCAGGTTACTGTTTATACAATCATTGGAAAGAATGGGGAAGTATTTTCAAGAGAGCTTTGTGGAGGTCCACATGTTCAAAGTTCAGATGATTTTAAAGGCAGATTAAAGATCTTGAAAGAGGAGGCATCATCTGCTGGAGTAAGGCGAATAAAGGCGATTTTGCAGTAAATATTGATATATTTTTATCCAATTACTAACCCAAGGGGTTGGTAATTGTTTTTGTATTTCAACGAGAGTTTGGTATCATGTTTTGAAGCTATGAGCAGTGATTTAGAAAAAGATATTCGTTTCGTGAAAGGCGTTGGAGCTGTGAAGGCAAGAGATTTTAGTTATCTTGGAATAAAAACCTTACACGATGCTTTGTTTGATTTTCCGTTCAGATATGACGATCTATCAAACACTGTTGATATTGTGAATGTTATACCTGATGAGAAAATCACGATTCGCGGCATAATAGCGACAATTAAAAACAGAAAAAGCAATCGCAATCCCAGGATGATTGTTACTGAAGCAATAGTTAGAGACCAAACAGGATCTATTAAGGTTGTGTGGTTTCATAGAGGTTTTTTAACAAAAGTTTTGCGAAGTGGGATGCTTGTGTCGTTATCAGGCAAAGCAAATGATACTTACGGACTCTCAATTGTTAATCCTGAATATGAGATAGTAGGCGACTCGCGCGTTGCGCAACATACAGGACGCATCGTACCTATTTATCGTTTGAGTGGTGCTTTAACTCAAAAGGTGCGCAGATCAATTTCTCAAGAAGCGCTCAAGAATATTGACGATCAAATAATTGAATGGTTACCACAGAGTATTATTTCTGATCAAAAATTTGTTGATTATCATACAGCACTTCGTTGGATGCATTTTCCTAATACAATGCCAGAGCAAGAGAAAGCATTGCGGAGATTAAAATTTGAAGAATTCTTTTTACATCAGCTATTACATGGTAAGGCGCGAAGAGAGCTTAAAAAGCAGCGCGCATCTGTAATAAAATTTAATGAGGATTACATTCGTGACATTGTTGCATCTTTGCCGTACGCACTTACAAGTGTGCAGAAAAAAGCTTTATGGGCAATATTCAAAGATATGCAACGACAAGAACCAATGAATAGACTATTAGAAGGTGATGTTGGAACAGGTAAGACAATAGTTGCTGCGCTTGCTGCTATAAATACTTCAAAATCTGGCTGGCAGTCTGCGCTTTTGGCGCCTACCGAGATTTTAGCTCAACAGCATGCAGTAGTATTGCAGAAAATGTTCGGTGATAAGCTTATTGTTGCATTATTTACTAGAACAAAACATTTGGTTTCTGGTAAGACTGTAACAAAGAAGCAGATGTTAGATGGACTCAAAGATGGAAAGATAGATTTTGTGATTGGCACGCACGCACTTCTATCCCAAGATGTTTTATTCAATCGTCTTGGATTTATTGTCGTTGACGAGCAACATAGATTTGGTGTTAAACAGCGACAGGCGTTGAAAGATAGACAAAAAGAAGGTGATGGCATACCACATTTACTTTCAATGACAGCAACTCCTATTCCACGATCATTGTCACTAGTTTTATATGGTGATCTTGATTGTTCATTACTAGATGAGTATCCAGCTGGCAGAAAACTCATTGAAACTCATATTGTTTATGAGGGTAAAGACGAGGAATATTATCAAAAGATGCGTGATCAAATTGAACAAGGTAGACAAATATTCGTTGTTTGTCCTTTAATTGAGGAGTCAGACGCTCTTGGCGTAAAGTCTGTGAATGAAGTACATGATAAGTTTGCACAAGGACCTTTTGCTAAATATAGCGTCGGAATGTTGCATGGAAAGATGAAATCAAAAGAAAAGGACGATGTGATGCGAGCATTTTTGAATAATGAAATTCAAGTTTTGGTTTCTACAACTGTCGTAGAGGTTGGAGTAGATATTCCAAATGCAACTGTAATGTTTATTGAGGGCGCTGAAAGATTTGGATTAGCGCAGCTTCATCAACTTCGCGGAAGGGTAGGGAGATGTGAGCATCAAAGTTATTGTTTTTTACATCCTTCAGATAAACTCACTCCTTTAGCAAAGGAAAGATTGCTTGCTGTCGTGCGGTCACATGATGGTTTTAAGTTAGCGGACAAAGATTTACAATTGCGCGGACCTGGAAATGTATTTGGAACATCACAGTCAGGTTTTGAACAATTCAAACTAGGTAGCTACGCTGATATTGACTTAATATCGCTTGCCCGTGATTATGCCAAAGAAATGCTTGATCAAGATTCTGATTTGAAAAAATGGCCATTACTTCAGAGCCGTGTTATGCGATATATTGAAGAAATTCATTTTGAATGATTTTGTTTGCTGAAGTTTAATCACTAGCCACTGAAAATTGTTGATAATTGATTATGTTGATTATAATTTAATTCACATTAATGACGATCGTCGCATATGTGAAGCATCTTTATGAGCAAAAGAATAAAGCATTTATTACCCAATTCATATACATCAGATATATTGATTGAAATCGGCAATACCATATTTGATATATTTGAAGGATTAAAATATCCAAATATTGCAGCATATCGTGGTTTAGAGGCTGTGCAAGAATTTAAGCGCGCTCAATTAGTTATGGAAAAGCGCCAGGCTTTGTATAGATTGAAGAAAAGAAAGCTTATTGAGATTAACAAGATTGGAAACAAGATGATTTATAAAATTACAGAAAACGGACTTAGTGAATTATTATATCAAAAGGTGATGAAGTCCGAACTATTACCAGAAGGAAAGTTCTGTCTTGTGGTTTTTGATATTCCAGAAGATAGGAGGGATATACGAGAAGAACTTAGAAGGGTATTGAGTAGAGCAGCATTTTTACCTATACAAAAAAGTGTTTGGGCGTCGCCATTTGATGCTTCTGAAGAACTATTAAGATTTTTTGAATTCAAAGGGCGAAGCAAGTGGATTAGAATATTTACTGCTGACGAGATTAAGTAGATTGTATTATAAAATAAAATGTCTCACATATGCGACGATCGTCGCATATGTGAGACATTATATCTAGACATCGTATCGAGGGTTTAGGTGACGAGAGTGTTGAGGTGATGAGGTATGGATCAATAATAAGTAATTTATAATTCTATATAAAATAAGTAATTTTTAATTCTATATAATTTTGAACCAGTTTGTTATCCTATTTGTTATCTTAGCTCGCTTTTAAAATAAAGTTATTGTTTTGTAATAGTTATTATTTCTCAATCAATCATTCAAGATTTTTACAAAATTCAATTATTGATTTTACTGTTTTTGGAGAAATGATATTTGAAAATCCCAATCTAGTTGCTTCTTTGGCGCGTTTTTCTTGAAAAGGGACATTACGCATCTCCCCACTTAATCCGAGTTCGCCAAATAGAATTGTATTTTTTTGAATAGATTTATTTTTAATTGATGAGATTATAGCTCCGCAAATAGCCAGATCAGCGCTCGGCTCTTTTATTTTTATTCCGCCAACAATATTTACATAAACATCAAATCCATATACTGGGATATTTGCGTGGCGATTTATTATAGCTAGTAACATTTGTAAGCGCGATGAATCATATCCTGATGTTCGTCTAATTGGATTTGCAAAAACACTTTTTTCAGCAAGCGCCTGAACTTCAACAAGAATAGGTCTAGTTCCTTCCATGATACATGTGACAACTGATCCTGGATTCTCTCCGCGTTCTTCCAAGAATCTAGCTGACGGATTATCAACTCCTTGCAATCCTGTCTGCACCATTTCAAAAATTCCAACTTCATCAGTGCTGCCGAATCTGTTTTTTCCAGCATGCAATAAACGAAATGCGCTTTGCTTATCGCCTTCAAGTGTTAAAACAGTATCAACCAAATGTTCTAGTGTTTTCGGACCAGCAACTGATCCATCTTTTGTCATCTGTCCTATTATTAGGATAGGAATATTGGTTTGCTTTGCATATCCTATAAGTTGAGATGTTGCTGCGCGTACTGATGTTGGTGTTCCTGGGAGATTGTCAATTTGCGAGCAAATCATTGTTTGTATTGAATCAATGATGAGAAGTGATGGTGAAATGTTTTTTGATGCGCTTATTATTTCATCAATATCTATGGCGTTTGAAAATATTATGTTTGATGGGTTGATCCCTAGTCGTTGCATTCTCATCGCAACCTGACCTTCAGACTCCTCTCCAGAAACATAATATGCTTGTTTATTACCAGAAAAAGCAAAAGCAATTTGTGCTACTAATGTTGATTTCCCGATTCCAGGCTCGCCAGCTAAAAGTGTTACAGAACCTGGCACAATCCCGCCACATAAAACTCTATCAAGTTCCTGAATATTTGTTGGCACATGTTTTACATTTTGAATACATGTGTCGCTTAAAGATAATGAAAGCGCCGGTTTGGCGCCTCCTTTTTTGATTGTGTGTGCACTTGCTTGCTCTGATTCTTGCGAGACCGTGCCCCATTTTCCGCATTCAGAGCATCTACCTTGCCATTTTGAGAATTGCGCATCGCAATGCGAACATGTATGCATAATTAATGACTGACTTTTAGATATGCTTCATTATATTTCGGGATCATTATACCAAATGGATACGACCAACCTGATATCGCGACCGCTTCTCCTGGATCACGATCAGCATGTGATTCAGCCCATTTACCACCACCAATGTATGTCCAAACATGCCAACTAGGTCTTCCAATCATATCGCCAGGCATAAGCTGTATTCCATTGATATATCCCTCTGTTGAATAATCTGTTACTTTTATTGCACTGCTATCAAAAATACTACTTGTTCCACCAACGCCACTTAAACCAACGCATTGTCTTATCATGCTAGCATATCCTGAACAGTCATAACATACAGTTCCGCTAGGGCAGTATGAGCTGTATGGAACTCCATTTGAATCAGTCTTTGTTTCGCTTTCATAAACAGGAGGATCTCCTTTGCCGCCGTATCTGTAAGTTATTTTTCCGATCGTTGATTGCGCGACTTCCTCAAGTGTGTGGCTACTGTCGCATAAAATATCCCCTGGAATAATACCCTGTGAAGCTTCATAAGCCGCAGTTTCCGTTCCTATAGTGAAAGAGAAATCCAGGTCTTTATTTTCGTTATTATATATTTGCGGATCAATGTATGAAATATTTAAAGACTCGTATTTTAGAAAATTAGGATTAACAACTTGTGCCATCGCAACTGCGCCAAATAGCAGTACAACTCCTACAACTGCGTTGCGAATTCTACCTGTTGCTTTTGATATTGAATCAGCCTTGCCACGAGCCATTATATATTGCAATCCACCTATCATTATGTAAATTACAGCAAGTAATGAAGCGACTGGGAATAAAAACCATAATACAGCTTCAATATATTCGCCGAGGTAGTTTGATGTTACTGATCCATTTATTTTTACAGCTGGAGTAAATTGAAGTCCTGGAATGTTAACGCCAAGATTTGGCACATCATATGTTTCTTGAGGCTCTCCAACCATAGTAGTTGAAGAATCCCCAATAGCTGTATCTAGTCCGCCTTGGCTAAGAGTTGTAACAGTACCTCCTATTAAACATTGAGCAGAATAACCAGTTACTTCTCCTCCAAAATCATCTTGATATGGTTCTAATGTGATGCAAGCTTCCTGACAAGTTGCTATAGAAGTTATTATTGTTTGATCAAGCCCAATTTTATCATCTGGCGTACAAGTACATTGCGTTGTCCCAGCATCACAATCAGTATAATCAAGAGCTAGCGCTCCGTATGGTAGTGTAATGAATATTGCTATTACAATCAGGATGATTCTGTTCATATTATTATTGCGCGGTTAAAATTAGTTGTTCAAGCTCCTGTTTTGATATATAACCGCTGATTGGTTTGTTGTTGATGAATAATGTTGGCGAAGCTATTACAGAAAGTTCGTGTGCTATTAATATGTCGTCTTGTACCAATGAAAGTGTCTTTTGTTTTTCTACACATCTATTAAATGACCATTCCCATAAATCAAGTTGTGATGCCAGCTGACCATATAAGTCATTAGATAACAAGTCAGTGTTATCTATAAGAATATCGTGGAATTCCCAAAATTTATCTTGTTTTTGCGCGCATCTAGCCGCTATTGCAGCATTCAATGATTGATCATTTAATGTTGCGTTTGGATAATCCTTCCATACAACAGCTAAGTCGTTCGGATATTTTTCAAGCATTGTTTTTATGTATGATGAAATAGTATTACTCGTAGTATTCCCAAAGTCGCCAAAAAAATAAATTACAATTTTCGGATCGTCTGCGCCTGATATTGGCGAGTTATCACTAGTAGCTAGATAAGTTGTTGGATTTTGTGTGTTTTGCAAACCAGTTAATTGTATTGAGTCGCCTCTATTCATCGCGAACACCATTATTAAAAATATCAAGATCATTATTGAGCTAAAACCGATAATGATATTTTTAGTTCTCATATCATTTCAATTTCATGTAATTAAGACGACCGTATGCATCAGTAAAGTATAGAATTGAATCATCATCACTTACATACAGATTAAACATTTGCATATCAAGTACAGGATATCCAATAAGTTTTTTCGCGCCGGTTGTTACATTTATTTCGTAAACAGAATCTGATGATGTGATTAATCTATGGTCAAGACCAGAATAATCTGTTACTTCGTTCGGTACTGCGCAAATTATTGATGAGTCATTTTTAAATGCGCATTTTTCAACCCATGTTTCTATTCCAAGGTTGTTTCTGTTTGATCCTACATCGCCAGATCCGTTTGCAATCCATAAAGAAGGTCTATCATTATTTGCATTAAGTCCAACTGAATAAAGTATATATGAGTTAGTAGGTGACCAAATGGCTGAAAAATTACCACCTTCAACAATCAAGCTACCTTTTTCTTCGCCATCATTTCCTATTAAATATATCTCATATCTCCCGAAGCCAAGAGATGTTGCGCCAGTTTGTGAGAATCCTACAATATTGTCGTCGTTTGAATAATTAATTGTTACTTTATCAGCGTTTGTGCCAAGAGGAGTGAGCACTTTAGTTTGCGATCCGTCAATTGATGATACGACTAGCGAGTTTTGAGTTGGATCAGAAGTTATGCTTTTTGATGCTACTTGTTCACCGTCAGATGTAAATCCAAATTCTTCCCAGTGACTCGGTAATGTTGTTTGTTGTTCGCTTTCAAAATCATAAATTATATTTGTACCATCAGGAAATTCTAATGCTGCAACATTTGCAGAATCAGATAGCACAACTGATTGAGCAGCAGGGAAGTTAGTCAGCGAGAGCGCGATTAACTCACCACCTGAATCAATTTTATAAAATCTTCCATCTTGATTGTTGTAAAAAGCAATTCCAGTTCCGTCAATTAAAGTTGGGGATGTTATTGAAGTGGATGTTAATTGTTGAGTATAGGTTGGTCCTCCTTGCGCTGTTCCAGACGGAGGAAGCGTTCCTTCCCCCTGTTCTTCCTCTGTTGGAATAAATTCATCTGCTTCAGATGCGCCAGTTAAGCCACCTTGGATTGGTTCTTCAATTACACCTGTTCCTTCCTCACCTTCTTGTATTATCGGCACTTTTGTAAATAGTAGATACATTAGTAAAGCTCCAATGGTTACCACAACAAGCAGTGTTATTATACCGAGTACCCTTTTTGTATTATATGAGAGTGTATCAAACATATTTTAGACGACGCTCGTTACTACGAGAACGCCTATTAAGAAAACAATGATTATTAATATCAATACAGAAGCAAAAGCAAGAATAATAAAAATAATAGCCATGAAACCGACCGTTGCTTCTGGCCATCCAAGTGTCATTGATTCAATTGTGTTTTCAAGTTCTGTCCCGCCTTCAAAAATATCAGATGTTCCAGCATTGATTAATTTTTGTGCAGCATCAGGACTCCAAAATCTATATAGTGGTTCTGGCTCAAGAAAAGCCAGAAAACCAGTTAGGAATTTTTCACCGTTGTTGAAAAGAGCAGTGCATGCTCTATATACCTGGACAAGAACCGTAAAAATAGTTGGTATTTCCAAGTCAGCTGGTTCAGCAGTATCTACCAAGCTTATAAGATTCTCAGTATCCCATGCTGCTTTTCCAGCGCCTCGCGCTTTATTTATTGCTTGCATCATTTCTTGCGTGACTTCTTTTGCTTTATCAGTTGCTTGTTTTTTTGCGCGATCAAGTTTTTTCTGTCTAACACGCGCTTGATCTTGGCTTATATCTGGTTCAAGTTTCTGTAATGCCGCTTGTTCAAATTCTCTACTTGAGATTTGTTGTAAGTATTCATCTTCAAAAACACTTTGCATTGTTTGTTGATCTTCTGCGCCCATCATCTCCTCTGGCATTAATTGCGGCAATTTATACGATTGAACTTGAGATCTTATTCGTTGACGATCAAATTCAAGACGAGCTTTATTTTCAGCTTCAAGCATCATTTTTTGTGCAATTCCAGCCTTTGCGTAATCAATATTTTCTTGCACCTTAGCTAAATTAAATAACTGATCGTTCGCTGGCATCATGTTAAGTTGAGTGCGAGATAAGCGTTGTTGCGCTGGCATTAAAATAGGCCGACCTGATCGTGCTGTTGGTTTGCGATCGCGATGCGCTTGCATTTTAGAGCGCATAAGCTGAGCGCGCGCATTAATCATTGGCAATGCGTCTTCTGCCATGATTGTTATTATACAGCAAAATTGAGTGCAATGTTAGGAAAATTGTTGATTAAAATCAGTAAAATCCGAGTTTTTCATTTTCTATTATTTAGCATTAAGTGAACGGTCGTTCACATAATGCTAAATTTGTTAGAACTGGGCATGATTTATCGCTAAACTTAGAGCCAGACTGTTGATAAAAAGTTGCTTTTTTTTTGCTAGAAGAGGAAAATATGAATATTAAATAGATTTATTTACAAAATTATGCCATCAAGTCAATCTAGAGATATCGGATCGTCAGCAAGAGTTAGAGGTTATGAAGGTTCAAAAGAAGTTCCGCATTATAATATGATAGGTGTTGTTCAAAATCCTGATGGATCATTAGATTATTCAAGGTCAGCGGTTAGATTATCACCAGAAGAAGTAGAAAAGATTAGGCAAAGAAGCGCAGTTATTATTGGAAGGATAAAACATCAGATTGAGTCAAATCCAGATGCTTTTATTGATGAAGAAAAAGCATGGGAATGTTGGGGTAGTATCTATGACGAAGCTGGTAATGGTGAAAGAATGGATATGCAGCTAAATGAAATATATGCTCAAAAATATGAAGAAATGGCGCGATTAGCAACAGAAAAGATGAATGAATACGAGCGACAACTTAGTAGCGCTAAGTCGGATAATGAAAGACGGCAAATTTTGGAGAGACTTATAGAACAAAGAGATTTTGCCATTGAGATGAAGGAAGAGGCTAAAAAGAGAAGAGGTTATTGATTATCGCGAGAGTATATCTGTTTCTCGCACATTTAGTCTGTTTAGATTTTTTTTACATGGTTTAATGTCCATCGTCACATTTTTCTAATTTTTGCTATGCGATCATCAATTGGTGGATGAGTTGCGAATAGTTTTTGAAAGAATGATAGAGTATTTCCTTTTTGAGCTCCGAACGGACTTGATATGAATAGATAGGCTGTTGCATGATTCGCTCGTTTCATTTTGCTTTCACTATCGCGTATTTTTTCTAATGCGCTAGCTAATCCTTCTGGATAACGAGTCATCAAACACGCAGATGCATCAGCTAAATATTCTCGTGTTCTTGATACAGCGAGACGAATAAGTTGAGCAAATACAGGTGATAATCCTCCAATCAAGATCGCAATAATAATGAATGGTAATGGCTCGCGTTTGTTGCCACGACTAGATGATAGACCAACTCTAAAGAGAATATCAGCGACAAGAGCTAATAACCCGACTAGTACTACGACGAGTGTCATCAGACGAATGTCATAATTTTTTATATGCGAAAGTTCATGTGCTATAACTCCTTCAAGTTCTAATTTTTCTAATTTTTGCAACAATCCGGTAGTAAATACAATTTTTGCATGTTCTGGATCTCTTCCAGTTGCAAATGCGTTTGGACTAGGATCGTCAATTAAATATATTTCCGGAAGTGGCATGCCATTCGTGATTGTTAAATTCTCAACTAGTAAATATATATCTCTTGCGTTTTCTTTTGAAAGTTTCTTTGCACCTTGCGTGAGCAATATTGTTTTATCAGCTATATAAAAACTTATTAGTGAGTAGATTGTGGCAAATACAGTTCCGATTATTATTGACGCATACGGATCAATTTCAGACATAAAACCTATAATAGCGAAGAAAGCTACTATGATTATGCAAACAATTATTAACAATATCCATGTCTTGCGTTTGTTTGATGCTATTTGGCTATACATAGAAAATGAAAGAGCCGAAATTTGATACCCAAAAGTCGGCTCTTATTTGTTTTGATTTAGTTTAGAATTTAACTTCTGGGGTTGAGTTAACATTGTCTGGAGCATCAAAGAAATCGTATTTTTTGAATCCAAGTATGTTAACTATCATGTTTGTTGGGAATACCTGCATTTTTGTATTAAAATCGCGCACATTACCATTGTAGAATCTTCTTGAAGCTTGGATCTTATCTTCTGCATCAACTAATTCTTGCTGCAAATGAAGGAAATTACCAGATGCTTTAAGATCAGGATAGTTTTCAGATACAGCAAATAAAGATTTAAGAGTTTCCGTAAGCATTCCTTCAGCTTTCGCGTGTTGTGATGGTGTTTTAGCTTGCATTGCCTCTGATCGCGCTTCAGTCACTTTAGAGAAAACGCTATCTTCATGCTTTGCATAGCCTTTCACAGTATTTACCAAATTTGGAATAAGGTCATACCGTCGTTTAAGCTGAACTTCAATATCAGACCATGCCTCGTCTGTTCTATTGCGCAAACGAATAAGACCATTAAAAATTAATACCAGCCATAATGCGATCACTCCAATAATCGCTAGAATAATATAAATTGGGTACATATGTTGATTGTTAGTGTAAAAAATCGTAATATTAGGACACAATTATATTATCATTTTTACTGAAAAATAAAAATATGAATATAGAAAGATCAATTTTTAAGGCATATGACATCCGAGGCTTTGTTGGAACGCAAATCAGTGATGAATTTTCGCGTGGATTAGGAAAAGCATTTGTTACGATGCTTTCAAGCGAATTAAAAAATAAAAAACTTAAAATAGCAGTAGGTCGTGATATGCGCGCTTCATCGCCTGCTTATCAAAAAGCATTAATTGAGGGAATTGTTGAATCAGGAGCTGATGTGGTGGATATTGGTCTTGTTTCAACTCCTGAATTTTATTTTGGAGTTGGTTATTTGGAATGTGATGGCGGAATAATGGTATCTGCTTCTCATAACCCAGCTCAATATAATGGTTTTAAAATAACTCGCGATCATGCGCGACCTGTCTCTGGGGATAGTGGTATAAAAATTTTAGCTCAAATAATGGAATTTGATTCCTTTATTAAATCAGAAGATAAGGGCAATTTTGAAATAAATAGCGAGATACCAAATAAGTTTATTGAAGAAAGCATTGCGTTCGCTGGCGATGATCAGATTCGTGATTTGAAAATAGTTGTTGATACTGGAAACGGCATGGGCGCGCAGTACTTAGATAATATGTTAACTAAAATTCAGAATTTAGAATTTGTTAAGATGTATTGGGATTTTGATGGAAATTTTCCAAATCACGAGTCAAATCCTTTTAAAGATGAGAATAATATTGATTTGCAGAAGCGAATATTGGAAGAGAAGGCTGATTTAGGAATCGCTACTGACGGTGATGGGGATAGAATTTTCTTTTTTGATGAAAACGCAAAAATGGTTGAGCCTGCAATGGTACGGGGTCTTATTGCGCAAATCATGCTTCGTGATCATCCAGGGGCTAATATCGGATATGATATAAGACCAGGAAAAATAACAGAAGATATGATTTTAGAAGCTGGTGGTAAGCCATTTGTAACTCGAGTTGGTCATTCTTTAATAAAAGAGAAGATGATTGAATATAACAGCATATTTGCAGGAGAATCATCAGGACACTTTTTTTACAAATATCAGCGCGGATATTTTGAGGGACCTGTGACGGTTACTGTGCAAATAATGCAGGAGATGACTAGAAAAAATAAGAAGCTTTCTGAGCTTGTTGCGCCATATCGTAAGTATTATCATTCTGGTGAAATTAATTTTGAAGTTGAAGATAAATTAAAGGCGATTGAAAATCTCAAAATACGATATTCTGATGGAAAATTAAATGAACTAGATGGCATAACAATTACATATCCTGATTTTTGGTTTAATGTTCGCGCGGGAAATACTGAATCTATTTTGCGATTGAATCTCGAGGCAACAAGCAACAAACTCATGGAACTTAAACGCGATGAGGTGTCAGGAGTGATTTTAGGAAAATAAATTGTTTGATGATAGGACTATTTTACGATAGAATTGCAGTATTATGTTTTGGACTGTTATTATTTTTTTGATTGTTTTATCAATACTTGTTATTGCGCATGAGTTTGGACATTTTATTACAGCGCGAAAACTCGGAGTAAAAGTTGAAGAGTTCGGACTAGGATATCCTCCGCGAGTATTTTCTTGGATTTCTAAAAAAACTGGTATTCGTTGGTCGTTCAATGCAATTCCAATTGGAGGGTTTGTAAAACTCAAGGGCGAAAATGGTGACGATTGCCCAAATGATAAGGATAGTTTTTGTTCAAAGCAGATTTGGAAACGGTTTGTGATTCTGTTTTCAGGTGTGTTTATGAATATGGTAGCTGCTGCTGTGTTTTTTACTATTGCGCTTGGATTTGGTGTTTCAGTTATTGTGGAAGGATATGGAGAGAGCACTTTTGTTGATGATAAAGCACTTGAAATTACGCAGATACTTAGAAGTTCGCCTGCAGAAGAAGCAGGTTTGCAGATTGGTGATAGAGTAATTTCAATTAATAATCAGGATTTTGAAAGCGGTGAATTAGCTCGCATGTATTTACAGGAGCTTGGTGAGAACTCTATAGTGAATTTAAAAATAGATCGTTCTGGCGTAGAAATTCTTGTTAGCATTGTTCCTTCTTATGTGCCTGAATTGGACCGCGCAGGCATTGGCATTGCATTATACGAAACAGGAACTGTTTATTATCCATTATATTTATTGCCAATAAAGGGTATAGAAATGACTTATTGGTATACGCAGCAAATATGTATTGGATTTTATGGGATTGTTAGAAGCGCAATCGCTGGTGATGGATTAGGTGTTGATGTGTCAGGACCGGTAGGTATAGCTGTAATGACAGGAAAGGCAGTAGAAATGGGATTTGTATATTTATTACAGTTTGGTGCGATTTTATCTATCAATTTGGCAATTTTGAACATATTGCCGATTCCTGCATTAGATGGTGGCAGAATATTGTTTTTGGCAATTGAAGCAATAGTCCGTCGTCCTGTAAACGCTAGAATTGAGGCAATAATTCATAATATTGGTTTTTTGATTTTAATGTTAGTGGTAGTATTAGTTACATATAAAGATATACTTGGATTATTCAAATAATATGAAAACTGAATTAGAACAGTTAAAAAACACATTTTTACAAGCTTTGAGTAAAGTAAGTGTTCAAGATGAACTAGAAAGTTTGCGAGTTGAATATCTTGGCAGAAAAGGAAAGCTTTCTGAAATCCTTGGGAAGCTTAAAGATCTATCACAGGAGGATAAAAAAGAAGCAGGAGCTTATGCAAATACTGTAAAAAAAGAGATTGAAGCGTCTTTTAAATCAAAAGAGATTGAGATTGAACACGAGTTTTATAATTCAAAATCAGATGATGAATGGATTGATGTAACTCTCCCGTGTATTTTGCCACAAGAAGGGCATAGGCATTTGACAACACAGGCGATTGAAGAAGTTGCTAAAATATTTAATCAGCTTGGGTTTGTTCAGGTTCGTCATCCTGAAGTTGAGTGGGATTGGTATGCATTTGAGTCCCTAAACATGCCAAAGGATCATGCTGCGCGTGATGAATGGGAAACATTCTTTATTTCAGATGGTGAAAAAATAATGGAAGGAAAAAAAGGCAAAGTTGTATTAACTCCTCATACTAGTAATGGGCAAGTGAGAGAGATTGAAAAAGGCAATTTGCCAATCAGAATGATGAATATAAACAAGACATATAGGCGACAGGCAGATGTAACTCATGCGCCGATGTTTCATCAATTTGAAGGTCTCATGATTGATAAGTGTGTAACAATAGCACAACTTAAGGGCGTTTTTGACTTTTTTGTTAAGAGATTTTTTGGAGTTAACCGTGAAGTTCGTTTGCGACCTCATCATTTTCGCTTTACTGAACCAAGCTTTGAATTAGATATAAGCTGTAATTTATGTAGTGGAACAGGAAAGCGAGATGGATATAAATGTAGAATGTGTAAACAGGGGTGGCTTGAACTCGGTGGCGCTGGAATGGTGCATCCAAATGTTATAAAAGCTGGTGGACTTGATCCAAATGTTTACAATGGATTTGCTTTTGGATGGGGTGTTGAGAGAACAGTTATGATGAAATCTGGAATGAATATCAGTGATATAAGAATTCTATATAAGAATGATTTGAGATTTTTGAAGCAATTTTAGTATGAATATACTAGCAAGTTACAATTGGATTAAGGAATATCTAAAGACTAACGCTACTGCTGATGAGTTTGCGCGGGAAATGAGTTTAAAATCAATGTCTGTTGAGTCAATTGATTGTTTGAAAGATAGATTTAAGAATATAGTAATTGGCGAGATCAAGGACTTAAAACAGCATCCTGATGCTGATCGTTTAAAGATGGTTATGGTAGATATTGGAAGTCGCGAGATAGAGATTGTTTGTGGTGGACAAAATTTGTGTTCAGGAATGAAAGTCGTTGTAGCACTTCCTTGTTCAAGAATTCGCTGGCACGGCGAAGGTGATTTTGTTGAGCTGCAAGAGACAAAAGTCCGTGGCATTTTAAGCTACGGAATGATATGTGCGCCATCTGAACTTGGATTTGAAAAAGTTGATTGCAAGGACGGAGATATTTGGGATTTAACAAATTATACGCAAGCCAAGCCAGGCACTTCATTTGTTGAAGCAATGGATATTGATGATATTGTTTTTGATATTGAAGTGACATCAAACAGAGTTGATTCTATGAGCATTGTTGGACTTGCTAGAGAAGCCGGCGTTGTGTTGAATAGTGAATTTTCTTTTGAGCAGCCTCAAAATATTGGACAGGGTACAGGTAAGAATCTGGATGTAGTTGTTGAAGATCATGATCTGTGCCCACGATATATGGCTGTTGTTATAGATAACATTAAGGTTGGGCCATCTCCTGCATGGCTTCAAAATAAATTGCTACTAGCAGGTCATAGACCAATAAATAACATTGTTGATATTACAAATTTTGTTTTGCATGAGTATGGTCAGCCATTGCATGCGTTTGATTATGAAAAGGTCTCAGGTAATAAAATAATTGTTAGACGAGCCAGAAACGGAGAAAAAATTAATGCTTTGGATGGCAAGATTTATGAATTATCATCAAATAATCTTGTAATAGCTGATTCTGATAAGCCTGTCGCTGTTGCTGGCGTTATGGGTGGCGAAGATGCTGGAACGCATGAAAATACAACAACTATTATTTTTGAAGCAGCCACATTTGATCCAGTATCAGTACGAAGAACATCAAGAGCATTAAATTTAGCATCTGATTCACAGCTTTTATTTGAAAAAGGATTGTCTGTTGAATCAACGCAATTAGCTCTTAATAGAGCTGTTGAACTTACTCTTGAAATAGCTGGAGGCAATGTAGCTAGCCAAGTGTATGATATTAAGAAACAGGAATACAAGAAAGCTGTATTTGAATGGAATAGTCAGGCAACACGAGACATAATGGGTGTTGAAATGTTAGACAATGAGATGATAGATATTCTAAAGAAATTAGGTTTTGGTGTGGAAGGAGATAATGGAACATATCAAGTGAGCGTGCCTTTTTGGCGAGATCATGATATTGAATCAGCTGTTGATTTTACAGAGGAAATAGCAAGAGTTTATGGATATCACAATATTACTCCTAAGCTTCCGAATCAGGAGCCACCAAGAATATTTAGTGACCAAAATTTAGAATGGGAAGTTCGTACAAAAAATGTGTTCAGTTCATTTGGGTACACTGAATTGTATGGCTATTCGTTTATAAGCGCACAGGATTTTGAGAAGTATGATCTAGATACTTGTGATGCAGTAGAGCTTTACAATCCACTTTCATCTGATTTAACACACATGAGAGTGTCATTAATTCCATCGTGTTTGCGAGATGTATCATTAAACCAGGGACATACGCAATCAGGTAAGATTTTTGAGCTTGGCAGAGTATATATAAAGCGAGACAGCGATTTACCAGATGAAAGAACAAGATTATTACTTTGTGAATTCGGAATAGAAGATGCGCAAAATAGTTTTTTGTATCAAAAAGGAGCTCTTGAGCGTTGGGCAAATATTGTTGGCATTGAGCTATCTTTTGAAAGAATTTCTGACGATGTTTATTGGCATCCAACAAGATCATCTTCTGTAATGTATAAAGGAAATAGAATAGGAACCATTGGACAGGTGGCAGATCAGTATATGAAAGCTTTCAAGATTGAAAAACCAGTTATTTTAGTTGATATAGATTTTGAAGCAATAGTCAGTGATATGGTAATAAGGCGCAAGTATGAGCCAATTGCAGAATATCCAGCAATTGTTCGTGATATAGCAGTAGAGCTTGATCAAAAGCAAGAATATGTTCAAATTGAACAAAGATTAAAGAGCATTCATGAGTTGCTACGAGGAGTGAGTGTGAAAGAAATATATCAAGGCGAAAAGATTGAAAAAGGAAAAAAGAGTATTACATTATCGCTTACGATTAGATCAGATCAAAGAACGCTGTCGTCAAGTGAGGCAGATGAGGTTGTTGATAAAGTTACTAGAGTGCTTATTGGCCAGTTTGGCGGTAAAGTGCGATAATTATTACATAATCATAATATGCTTGAAACAAATGACATTTTGCTTATTGTGCTAGCATTCTGCGCTCTTTGGATAACCGCATTTGTATGTTGGTTCATCTATCAAATAGCAACATTACTTAAAAGGGTTAATGATCTAATAGCAGAACTTAAGTGGCAGGTGCAGAAAGTTGAGGAAGTTTTAGGTGGTATAAAGTTAAAATTTGAAGAAAGTGGAGAGCATCTTGGTCGCATGGCAGAGCATGTAAAGAATTATTTAATTAATAAGACTAATAATTAATTTAAAATATATGGAAAGAAAAGAAGGTGCTGCGGATCCATTCCGCGAAGCTACAGAGCGCTTGTATCATCTAGCAAAAAGAATTGACGCAGCAGTTTTTTGTCCTGAAGGCGGTAAATATCATGTACAGAAAGATGGTATGCGAGCTGAAGTTGCAATAGATTCTACGGGTAGAGTATCTTATGATCTTTTTGATGAAGATGTGCATGTATTAAGTTCTGATAATACTGATTTGGACACAATTATAGATAATGTAAGATTAAGAGACACAACAGCATCTCTAAAACCATCTGAAGCTCGTGTACCATTACATAAAGAGAAAAAATTAAGGCAAGCATCAGGGCCAGGTAAGATAGAAGTTGATAACAGCTCTGATTTAGAAAAGGCTGCGTAATTCTGGCTGTTAAACCCAAATTTTGATAAGATCCTCTGGTATGAATCCAGAGGATTTTGTTCATCTGCATGTACACTCGCATTATTCGCTTTTAGAGGCTTTACCAAGCCCAAAAGCTCTTGTTGCGCGTGCGAAAGAGCAAGGGGCAAAAGCGCTCGCGTTAACAGATAATGGCGCAATGTATGGAGTTGTTGAGTTTTATAAAGCATGCAAGGACGCTGGCATAAAGCCAATTATTGGCATGGATTTGTACATTGCACAGAATCGCATGACTGATAAACGAGCTAGAATTGATGATAGGCCATATCGTCTAACTGTTCTTGCTTACAATAATGACGGATATAAGAATTTGCTTAAGATTTCAACCGCAGGATTTCTAGAAGGTTTTTATTATAAGCCAAGGGTTGATAGAGAATTTTTGAGAAATAATTCAGATGGTTTGATTGCTCTCTGTGGTGGTGTGCGTGGTGAAATTCCTGATGCTTTGCTAATGCGTGATGAAAAGAAGGCTGAAGCATTGCTTAGTGAGTACCAAGAAATATTTGGAAAAGATGATTTTTATCTTGAAATCATTCATCATCCTGATTTTGCGCGGCAAGTTGAAGTTAATGACAAATTAAAAGCTCTAGCCAGTAAAACTGGCGCCCAATTAGTTGCTACAAAAAACATTTTTTATCTGAACACAGAAGATCGTGAAGGATATGAAGCACAGCTTTGTATTCAGCGAGGAAGGACTCTTGAGGATTTTAGACGAACAAATACTGAAGACACTGATTTATCAATGTCGCATCCGTCAGTTATTATTGACGCTTTTTCTGATGTTCCAGAAGCGTTGATGAACACAAAAATTATCGCTGATCGCGTTGATTTTGCTATTGAGCTTGGAAAAAATTTCCTACCAGTCTTCCCAATGCCTGATGGCAAGACAGATAATGATTATTTGTATGATTTAGCAAAAGTCGGACTTGAAAAGAGATATAAAGAAATAACAACACAGATTACAGATAGATTTGAATACGAGTTCAGTGTTATCAAAAACATGGGTTTTGCATCGTACTTTATTATAGTTCAGGACTTTGTTAATTGGGCAAAAGATAGAGGAATATTGGTTGGTCCAGGACGAGGGTCAGCTGCCGGATCAATAATCTCATACGCGCTTGGCATCACTGATTTAGATCCACTCGCATACAATTTACTCTTTGAGCGTTTTTTAAATCCTGACCGTATTTCAATACCTGATGTTGATATGGATTTTGCTGATGCAAGGCGCGGAGAAGTGCTTGATTATGTTAAGCAAAAGTATGGTGAAGATAAGGTAGCTGGCATCATAACTTATGGAACAATGATGCCTCGCGCTGCAGTACGCGATGCCGCGCGTGTTCTTGGACTTTCTTATGAAGAAGCAGATTTAATCGCAAAATGTGTCCCAGAACCAATACAAGGTAGGCATACACCATTAAAAATTGCTCAAGTTGAACACGCAGAGCTTCGTGAACTATTAGCATCAAATCAAATGGCAAATCGTGTTGTTGAACTTGCTAAAAAAATAGAGGGAAATCCACGGCACACATCACAACACGCTTGTGGAATAGTTATCGGAGATAAGCCACTTGTAGAACGCGCTCCACTTCAGCAAGGACAGAGAGAGGAAATGGCAATTATTACTCAATATTCTTTAGGTTCTGCTGAATCTGTTGGTCTTGTTAAAATGGATTTTTTGGGATTATCAAACCTTACTATTATCCAAGATGCGCTTGAAATTATTGAAGCAGTTCATCATATAAAGGTAGATATAAATAATATACCATTAGATGATAAGGCAACTTTTGATTTATTGGGTAGAGGTGAGACAACAGGAGTATTCCAGCTTGAATCAGATGGAATGAAGCGATATATAAGAGAACTTAAACCTACGGAATTTGAGGATATTATCGCAATGGTTTCTCTATATCGTCCTGGACCTATGCAGTTTATTGATAGTTTTATTGCAAGAAAACACGGAAAAGAAAAGATTTCGTATGAGCATCCACTCATGGAAAACGCGTTTAAACAAACATACGGAATACCAGTGTATCAGGAGCAGGTTATGCAAGTTTCCAAAGATATGGCAGGTTTTTCAGGAGGAAAAGCAGATACTTTGCGAAAGGCAATGGGCAAGAAGATTGCAGAACTCATGGCAAAGATGAAAATAGAGTTCGTTGACGGATCAGTAGCAAATGGCGTTAATAAAGAAATAGCTGAAGCAGTATTTCAAAAACTTGAAGATTTTGCTGCCTATGGATTCAACAAATCGCACGCGGCATGTTATGCGATGATTGCTTATAGAACTGCATATTTAAAAGCGCATTATCCTAGCGAATTCATGGCTGCTTTGATGAATTCTGATATAGGTTCAATAGAAAGAATAACTGTTGAGGTTGAGGAATGTAAGAGAATGGGCATTGAAGTTTTGCCACCAAATGTCAATCAGTCATATCCGGGTTTTGCTGTTGTGCCTGAAACAGGAAATATTAGATGGGGGCTTTCTGCTATAAAGAATTTTGGTTATGAGATAGGTAAAGCAATTCAGAGAGAAAGAAAGGAGCATGGATTGTATAAAGATTTACTTGATTTTATTGCGCGTATTCCATCAAAGTTTTTTAATAAAAAGGCAATAGAGTCGCTTGTGAAGTCTGGAGCGTTGGATGAGTTTGAAGAAAGAGGGAAATTAGCTGCCAATATTGATCAGTTGCTTTTATTAAACAAACAAACACAGAAGGATAAAGAGCAAAACCAAGTTTCATTATTTGATTTCGCGCCTCAAGTTTCAGAGCAAAAAATTACTCTAAGAGCTGGTGAGAAAGTGTCACAAGAACAGATTTTGTCTTGGGAACGCGAACTTCTGGGTATTTATGTTTCAAATCATCCTGCGCGAGTTTTTCATGAAAATCTTTCAAAGTATTTAACATTGTCAGACGCGCTTGCAGATAAAGAAAAAGATACGCAGATTAAGGTCGCGGGCGTGATTGTTGCGATTAAGAAGATTTTAACAAAGCAGAAACAAGAGCCGATGGTGTTTTTACGAGTTGAGGACGCGAGGGGACCTATTGAAGTTGTTGTTTTCCCGAAGATATATCGCAAAATTAATGAGTGGTTAGTAGAAGGTAAAATGGTTTTAATTGATGGGAAAGTGTCTATTCGTAAATATGATAATCAAGATGAGTATTCTGTTTTGGCAGATAATATTGTTCAGTTTGCGCAGAAAGATATTGATGAGATTGTTACAGCGTTTGAACAAGGGGTTTTTTGGAATGGCACAGAAGAGTTGGCAAATAGGGATGATTTTGACTATCAGAATGGGGTTTTTATATCAATTCCACAGAGCCCTGATCATAAGCTTATTGTTGATCTTCGCAATATTTTGAAAGAGCATCCTGGCAGAGATATGGTCTATTTAGTTGTTGAATCAGGTGGAAAAAATAGAAAAGTATCAACAGAATATAGTGTGACTAAGAATAGATCGCTTATGGAGGATATTATTAAAATTGTAGGCGTTGGGAATGTGAGGTAAAATATATTTGTACTTGAATACTTTATTTATTCATATGACTCCAAAAACAGCAGGAAACAAGCCACTTTCGCGATCACTCAAAATTTATCAGAAAATCGCCATTGCGTTTGTGATCCTATCATTTATTCTTTTATTATTTGTGCTTTATTTGTCAGTGTCTTCAGCTGTAATAAATATCACGCCAGTTCCGCAGGTTGTGAGTACAAATGTTACTGTTGATGTTGTGCCTAGCGCTACATTAGAAGGTCAGATTTCAGGATATGTTGTGAATAAGATTTTTACTCAATCAGATGTATATTATTTACCAGAACAAGGATCAACGCCGGTTGAAGAAAAAGCAGGAGGAATTGTGACCTTAATAAATGAAACAACCAATAATCAGCCTCTTATTGCAACAACAAGACTATTATCAGAAGAAGGTGTTTTATTCAAAATAGATGAAAGTGTAACTGTTCCAGCAAATGGTCAAATTGATGTAGTGGCTCATGCTGATGAGCCTGGATTAAATGGAGAAATAGGTCCGACACAATTTACAATCCCTGGGCTTGCACAATCGTTGCAAGATAAGATTTATGCAGTAAGCGTTGATAAAATGCAGGGTGGAATTTCGTATATTAGGATTTTGCAAGAGTCAGATCTAAATGATGCTCAAACAGTCCTCACTGATAAAATACTAGAAAGTGCTAAGGCAGAGTTTGAACAACAAATTGATACAACTGTATTTAATGGATCAAAGTATAGTATTGAGGTTGTTGAAAGAGTAGCAGATTACCAACCCGGTGAGGAGGTTGGATCGTTTACAATTTCTTTAACACTTAATGTAACCGGAGTATTTTTTGATCTGAAAGCCATTGAGGACTATGCAAAAGCTGATTTGCAAACCAGAATTTCTGAAAATTATAATTTAGATAGTATAAGTGAAGATGGAGTGCAAATTGAAGTTAAATCCGCTGACAATGAGAAGCAAAGTGCAACATTAGGTGTTTATATTGATGGCATGGCTGTAATATCTGAATCTAGCGATGTTTTAGACAAAGATAGATTAATAGGTCGTTCTCCATCAGAGGTTATAACAATACTAGAGGCATCAGAGCTCATTGATAAGGTTTCAGTTGAATTTACACCATTTTGGCTCAAGCGTGTGCCTACTTTGAAAGATCATATTAAAATTATTGTTGAGTAATTGAATTAATCGAGATTAAATCTCTCAAGGTCTAACTTTGATTGTCTGTGGATAATATTTTGCATTTTATTTTGATGAATGACACAATTTAAGAGTTATATTTTATTATTAATATATTAAGAAATTTGTATGGAAAAAGCAGATAAGCGTAGTATTCAAGGTATTCAAGAGGTGCATAGGCCAACGAACTGGCATTTGACAGAAATTGGTGATGGTACGACATGGTCAGTCGGTGTTACAGAATCAGAGCCAGGTTTTCATCCTGCAAACAAGGAAGAAGGCACGAGTGCGGATTCCTGGGTCGCGCCAGGTGAATATATTACATCTTATCTCGAAGCTCGCGGTGAGGAATTAAGTGATCAAGCGATCCGCGAAGCCATTCTTGCTTGGCGAAGAGGAGATGCTGCTTCTTTTGATATTTGATAAATGACACTATTTAACTATTAAGAGTTAGATTTTTTATTAATATATTAAGAAATTAATATGGGAGATGTAGAAAGGCGTAGTATTCCAGAGGAACATAGGCCAACGAACTGGCATTTGACAGAAATTGGTGATGGTATGACATGGTCAGTCGGTGTTACAGAATCAGTGCCAGGCTTTTATCCCGCAAACGAGAAAGAGGGTACGAGTGCGGATTCCTGGGTCGCGCCAGGTGAATATATTACATCTTATCTCGAAGCTCGCGGTGAGGAATTAAGTGATCAAGCGATCCGCGAAGCCATTCTTGCTTGGCGAAGAGGAGATGCTGCAGAATTAACTCCAGAAGCGCAACAGCGTACAGCTGATAGGAGAGAAGCCATGGAGAGATATGGGTATTCTCAGGAGTACATGCTTGGTCTCGATCAAGATCAACAAGACGAATTATTAGGAGATGAAATTGAGAGAATTCAGCTCGCGCGATTATTAGGAGATGAGGACAATAAAGGTGAAACCCTATTTATTAGAGAAGGTCATTCTGTCTATGTTAAACGAACTGACGGTTCGTTTTCACCATTGCGATATATCACGAGTATTCATGGTGGGTTCGCTGAAGTTCATTATGATGATCGTTTAAAAAAGAGAGTTGAAATTGCTGATTTATTTGATTGGCAAAAAGAAGCAGCGGAGTGGCGAGCAGAGATTTCATTGGAACAAGACAAGGAGAGAGACGCAGTGTTTGATTCTATGCTTAAAGAGGCTGATGAGGCTGAAGTGGCTCTTGAGCAAATAGGCGCTGAATCTATTGAACGAGTATTAAGTGAACGAGAAGGAGTGCGTTATGTTATATTAGCACATCAGCAGGAACGAGAACCTGATGTGCGAAAACATATCAAGATTTCATTTTATATTGGTTCTAAAAGATACACATTGAGTGGTTATACGGCGAATACATATGATAGGCAATGTGGAGGTAGTGGTTATCATGCTGAATGGGCCGTTTTCCTCACTGGGAAAGATATGATAATGAATAGCGATACTGGTAGTGCACTCGATTCACTCCGCGTAGCTGGTATTACTCAGTAAGTATATATGATAATTATCAAGATTAGACCTCTCAAGGTCTAACTTTGATTGTCTGTGGATAATATTTTGCTTTTTCTTTTGCTAAAAGATAAAATTTCAAATATGCATAATGGTTCAACACAATAGGATTAAATGAGCAAGATGGCAAGACAGCATATACAATCGCACTAGAAGCTGGAAGGGTTCGCACAGAAGATGACGGATCTGGTGTGAATGAGTGAAGCTATTTAATTAATTAATTAATATTAAATAATTATGTCAGACTTAGAAAAAAGATTTGGCGGGCAAGAAGAAACAAAGGAAAGTTTTGTAAATAGAGTATTGCAATTAACAGGGCAAGCATATGCAGGTATTGAGAGAGGATCTTCAAGAGACTTGCTGGGTGGTCATATTTTTGCGAAAAGAGGTGATGAATATGTAGTTGGCATAGGTCAGCCAAACGTAGATCAAGAGACTGGAGAAGAAACATATTCTGAATTTCGTATTGTTGATGTTTCCAATGAAAGAATGATTGATTCCAATGAGTATACAACTGATGAAGCAGAGATTATTAATCGAATTATTCATATATTTGATAATCCATTAAGAGATTTGAGAGACGTAGATAAATGGTTTGGTATTGAAGCAAGTGTGGGTAAACTAGGTATTTCCATGCAGCATATTTTGGAGCACGCTACTGCACGAAAGTGCTATCTTTATATCATAAAGACGGAATTATTTTTTTCCTCCTCTGGCATTAAAGGAGATGCTCAAGTAAAAGGAAAGATTGCTAGAATCATTGAAAAAGCCAAGACTTATGGAATAACTCAAGATGAAATTAAATCAGTCATTGATATCATGCCAACAAGAAATGGCGCATGGGGAGGTAATATTTTCGATGCCCTTGTTCCGGATTATATGTCGTCTGAAGAGTTTTATACGATTGGATTGAGTGAATGTGAGAATTTTAAGGATATTGAAGATTTTTTCAAAAGACAGAGTCTTTACATGGATGATAAAGAATCGCAAAAAGCGGTTATTAGAAAAATGCGGGCGTTATTAAAGAAATAATAGAGTGATGTGATTAATCTAAATTTATGTCAATACAAGAAAAAGGTAACAGAGGTCAGCGAGATGCTGATGCAATACAAACATCATTAGAAGCACATGAAGGTCATGAGACACAAGAGACTCCTGTACGATTCTTTGATTCTCACGGTGTGCTTTGGGAAGCGTGCGGAGCAGATGACGCTGGTGCAGAGGCATTTGGACCAAGTGGAATATCCACATCAAGAAGAATTGAGTTGAGCGATGTAGGATTAGATGAGCAAGATGGCAAGACAGCATATACAATCGCAAAAGAAGCTGGAAGAGTTCGCACAGAAGATGACGGATCTGGTGTGAATAAGTGGAGCTATTTAACTGAATAAATTTAGTTTGTATAAAAACCAGTTTTAAACCTGGCTTTTATATTTTTATGTCATTGAGCATTAAGTAAACGATCGTTCACATAATGCTCAATTTGTCAGTGACAAGGATTATTTTTTAGCTATATTTAGCGCCAAAACAACATTTGTTGCTTGTTTTGTTTTACTTTGTTATGCTTCAAGTAGCGATGAGGGGGATTCACCAACCCCGGAGCAACGGCACTGCAGCGTTTTCTGCATAAAAAGAGATGCAACGCGATTGAGAAAATTCGCCTTGTAAGCTCGGGTGGAACCGCCTTAACTAAGTTAGGGCCCCGAGGTCATCCATTTTTTGGGTGAGCTCGGTTATTTTATTAAATACATAAAAATATGAGCAATGACATAAAAATAATGCGACACAGTTGTGCACACTTATTAGCAGCTGCTGTGCAAAAAATGTATCCAAGTGCAAAATTTGGAGTTGGTCCAGCAGTAGATGATGGATTTTATTACGATATTTATCTTGAAACTACTTTATCAGATACTGACCTGAAGAATATAGAGAAAACAATGAAAAAGCTAATGGGCCAGAAATTTGAAATGATTCGTGAAGAAATGAGTCTTGATGACGCGATTGCATTTTTCAAACAAGCAAATCAGGATTTTAAAGTTGAGCTTTTGAATGACCTTAAGAATAAGGGTACGACAAAGGTTGGTGACGATCTTGTATCAGAAGTGAATCTTAGCGCCTCTAATGCCGTGTCCTTGTATCACACAGGCGATTTTGTTGATTTGTGCCTTGGTCCGCATGTGAAAGATACATCAGAGATTGGAGCGTTTAAACTTACTAAGGTGGCTGGTGCTTATTGGCGTGGAGATGATAAAAATGCGCAAATGCAAAGAGTTTACGGCATTTGTTTTGAAACTGCTGATGAATTGGATGCTCATATTAAAATGCTTGAAGAGGCTAAGAAGCGAGATCATCGCAAATTAATAAAAGATCTTGATCTAGTTACTTTTTCTGACTTAGTTGGTCCTGGGTTGCCGCTTTGGACAACTCGCGGAACCATTGTTCGCGATGCGCTTGATGGATTTGTTTGGAGTTTGAGGAAACAATACGGATATCAAAAAGTCACAATTCCGCACATTACAAAGAAAGAGTTGTATCAAACTAGTGGACACTGGGATAAATTTAAAAACGATTTATTTAAAATTGTAACCCGTGAAGGTCATGAATTTGCGATGAAACCAATGAATTGCCCGCATCATACGCAGATTTTTGCATCAAAACAAAGAAGTTATCGTGATTTACCTCAACGATATGCTGAAACAACAATGGTTTATCGCGACGAACAGTCTGGTGAATTGTCTGGTTTGACCCGCGTCAGAAGTATTACACAGGATGATGCTCATGTATTTTGTAGGGAAAGTGAAGTTCGCGTTGAAGCTTTCAAGATTTGGAACATAATTGAAGCATTTTATGGGCAGTTTGGATTCAAGTTGCGTCTTAGATTGTCAGCTCATAATCCTGAAAATATGAAAGCGTATCTTGGTACAAAGGATGAATGGGACCGTAATGTTAATATTTTAAAGACATGGATGGATGAGCGAGGCGTGAAAGAATACGAATATGGAGTTGGCGAGGCTGCTTTTTACGGACCAAAAGTAGATTTTATCGCTAAAGATGCTTTAGGGCGCGAATGGCAAGTGGCAACGATTCAGGTTGATAGAAATATGCCAAAACGATTTGGTTTAGCCTGTGTTAATGAGCAAGGTCAGGATGAGCAAATTGTAATGGTACACGCTGCAATAATGGGAGCTATTGAGAGATTCTTTGCGGTTTATTTAGAGCATGTTGCTGGCGCTCTGCCATTGTGGTTAGCTCCAGAACAGATACGGATAGTTCCAGTAAGTGATGATTTTATTAGATTTGCAAAAGATTTAGAGAAAAAGCTTGTTGATGTTGGTATAAGGGTAGGAGTTGATGATGCATCTGATGGTGTTGGAAAGAAAATACGAAAATCAGCTCTTGAGAAAGTGCCATGGACGATTGTAATTGGTCAAAAAGAAGTGGATGGTGAAGATTTTGTTGTGAATGTGTTTGGAAGTAATGATAATTTGCAGATAGCGCAGGATAAGTTTATTGACCATGTTTTGAAATTATCAAAAATTCCAAATATTGAGCTTCCTGAAGTTAAGTAATATAACATAAACCGCGAGTTAGTCTCGCGGTTTTTGCTTATATTATTCAACCACTGGAGTTTCGTCGCCTTCAATTGGATCAGCTGGAGTTGGGTCAACAGGTTCATCAGTAGGTTCCATATCCTGTTTTTCATCACAACCACAGTCGCATCCACAATCGCAGCACTTTTCATCACATTTGCCGAACAATTTTTTTATCCATGACATATGCTAAAAGTTAATTTTTATATTCACACTTAAAGCTTATACCGATATCGCTGATGAGTCAAAGAAGTTATCCATAGGTTGATGATAATAATAAATTGGGCTAGTATTAGCGCATGGTTAAACCAAAAATAATAGTAATTGTCGGACAAACAGCAAGTGGTAAAACAGCACTTGGTATTGAAATTGCTAAACAATTTAATGGTGAAATAATATCTGCTGATTCAAGGTCAATATATAAAGGCATGAATATTGGAACAGCAAAACCAAAAATAGATAGAGATTCATGCGTTGAAGGCATTGTTCATTACGGATTTGACTTAATTGAACCAGATGAACATTTTCATGCATTAGATTTTAAACAATATGCCCAATCAAAAATTGAAGAGATATTAGTAAAAGGGAAGTTGCCAATTATTGTTGGTGGAACTGGGCTGTATGTGTCAGGTCTCATTGATAATTTTGATTTTGAAGGCGGAAAGATCGGTGAATCGGAATATGATGTTTTGCAGATAGGAATTCGTGTTGATAGGCGTGAGATATATAAGCGTATCAATCAGCGAGTTGATGAAATGATTAAAAATGGTCTTGTGGATGAAGTTAGGACGCTGAAAGATAGTTTTGGATGTGAGATTAAATCAATGACTGGGATTGGTTATAGACAGATTTGTGAATATTTGAATGGAAAAGTGACGCTTGAAGATGCGATTAAGAATATAAAATTGGATACAAGGCACTATGCCAAGCGGCAGATGACATGGTTTAAAAGAGATAAGCGGATTCATTGGGTTGAGTCAGTTGAACAAGCTCAAGAATTAATCAAAAATTTTTTGTAAACGAATCGCCACCCTATCGGGGTGGCGCGAGGTAGCGGCATTGGAGCTCTATCACTGAAAAAAGCAGAGCAGGGCGATGATCGCGACACAGGCCATGATGCAGGTGAAGACTAGATCGATGAGTACCCACACTCCTGGTCGCGCTTTTTTGCTTTTGATCTTCTCGCACATCTCCAGGCATTTAAGCACACAGATGATCACGAAGATGATGCATACGGACGAGCCGAGCACGTTGAGAGTCGACTCTGTGGCTGACAGTTCGATCATACCTTTCTTGGCCAGAGCGACCACAATGATGACTACGGCCAGGCCGTAGTCAATGGCTAGACTTCGAATGAACGCGATGAACCTCATGAAGGATCCTTTCTTCGACCTTTTGTGGTGGCGCGAGGTAATAGTGATGATGCACCATCACTAAAAAATGCAGATTTAGGAGATGGTTGCGAAACTGGCCACAATGCAGATGAAGCCCAGATTGATGATCGCCCACACACTTGGTAGTGTTTGTTGGTCATCGATTTTCGTTGATATCTCCAGGGTCTTGAGCGCCCAGAAGAACGCGAAGATGATGTACGCAGACATTTCTAGTGTGTTGATGGTCTGTTCTGTGGCTGGCAAGTCGATCAACCTACGCTTGTGCAGTACGATGAACACGACGATAATCGTCATCCAGTAGTTGAAAGCCATGTTCTTGATAAAATTGATTACCTTCATGACACGATCCTTTCTTGACCACTCGCGGTCTTTTGGGTTCAGTAAGATAGTAAGTAGATTGATGAAAAAAATCAAGACCGGCCCTGTCGGGCCGGCATTGAACGATGATTATTGTAGTTTTTCTTTGAGTGCTTTTGCTGTAGTTCCAGCGTCAGCATTGCCTTTTGTTGCTTTCATCACTTGTCCGACAAAAAATTGAATTAGTTTTTCTTCTCCGGTGCGATATCGTTCAACCTCTTTAGAGTTTTCTTCTATTACAGTATCAATTATTGAATAAAGTGCGTCCATATCATCCATTCGTGATGCTCCGATGTCAGATATTATTTGTTCAGGATCAGATCCATTTTCAAGCATCGCGTCTAAGACTTCTAGTCCTTTTGTGCCAGTAATTCTATTTTCCGCCATCATAATGATAAATTCTGCAAAGTTTTCTGGCGTTATTTTCATTGTTCTTATATCAATCTTGCGTTCTGTTAAAAGTCCGATTAGTTTATTGAGTAACCATGAGCAAAATAATTTGTTTAATTTTTTGCGATGCTCTTCAACATTTTCTTCTGTCACATCTTCGCGTCCCAATAGCCATGCACCAAGCTCGCTCATAGATTTTTCTGCAAAGTCAGCGAGAGCAAGATCGTCAATCATCTGTTTAGTGTCTTCTTTTTTAAATCCAAATTCTGTTGCAAATCTATTTCTTTTATCCCAAGGTAGCTCTGGCATTGTATTTTTAACTTCATCAGTAATTTCATTTAGTTCAAGTGGTGGTATATCAGGTTCTGGGAAATATCTATAATCAGCAGATCCTTCCTTTGTTCTATGCTCTGTAGTTATTTGCTTTGCATCGTTCCAACCACGAGTTGTAGTTTGTGCTGGCGGAGTCCCAATTTCCCAAAGTTCTGTTTGTCGTTTTATCTCATACTCAATAGCGCGTTCAACAGAACGAAATGAATTTACATTTTTGATTTCAGTTTTTGGATGCAATTTATTATCTAACGCATTGCCTTTGTCATCAACCTCACGCAAGGATATATTAACATCGCATCTTAATTGACCTTTTTCCATGTCAGCGTCTGATACACCAAGGCATCTGGCAAGTAGGCGCATTTCTTGTAAATAAGCTTTTGCCTGTGCGGAACTATGTATATCAGGCTTTGTGACTATTTCACAAAGTGGCGTTCCACCGCGATTGAAATCAACAAGCGTATTTCCTGCGTTATCATGAATATTCTTTGCAGCATCTTCTTCTAAGTGCAGCCGTTCAATACGAATATCGCATTCTCCTTCATTTGGGACTTCAATTAAGAGATGACCATTTTGCATTATTGGTAAATCAAATTGCGATATTTGATATGCCTTTGGTAGATCAGGGTAAAAATAATTCTTACGATCAAATTTTGAATATTTTGCAATTTCTCCGCCAAGCGCAAGTCCTAATAGAATAGCCCATTCTATTGCTTGTTTATTTGGGATTGGCAAAACTCCAGGATGCCCTAAACAGATAGGGCATATATTTGTATTAGGAGCTTCATTATTATTTGCTCGTGCATCACAAGAACAAAACATCTTTGACTTGGTTTTTAACTGTATATGTGTTTCAAGACCTATTACAGGTTGTAATTTCATACTGTGTGAGGTTAGCACGGAAATAATTTTTGGTCTAATGGGATTCTTTTACTGATTTGTAAAATACTACACTAAAAACAAGTACAAGCGGCATAAATATTATGTCTGTGATTCGTGTTGCTATTTGCTCCATTAATGTTGTTGGGGAATTTATGAATGCGTCTATATCCCAGTTATTCATACTAAGGAGAATGATAGCTATGGCTATATAAACAACAAAATAAGGTATTAATATTATTATTTCGCTGCCTAGCATGCGACCAAATATAGCTAACAGTCTGCCTTTTGAAAGTGAATAACTTTCTTTTATTGACTCAATGATTTTTTTATTTTCTATGACCAATATTTGTGTTGAGAACGCGAACATTGTTGCAATGATTATCCCAGGAATTATTAATGCCAAAAATCCAATCAATGTAAGTACACCTGTTATAAAACCTAAGATTATCATTGGTATCAATAGTTTCCATCCTTGAGAACTTATTGTTCTTACATCTATTTTTTGTTTATCTAATAATTTATAAGATGCTTGTATTATGCATGCCGTTATCCATCCAACAACAGCAATGTCAAGAGAGGTTATGAGAATTTCAACAGTAAGAGATGAGAATGATCCGAATGCAATTATAATTAATGCGTTCGCTATCATTGGAATAAGAGCCCATGCGCTATATCCGATAAGTATTGATAGATTGTTTTTATATAATAACCAAGATTCTTGGACAAGTTCAATTACTGATTTAATTTTATTATCTTGTTTTGTTGAGACTGTCATAGATGTAGTAGTCAGCGATTATGAATATTGGCGTGGTTAATATTGCAATACATGAAGATAACAACAATTCAACAGAGCTTGATATCACTAGATAAGTTGTATTTTGAATAATTTCATATATTACATATGTTATTGCAAATGAAATTGCTACCGCGACTGCCATTAATAGACCACTTACAAGGCTGAAAATTAATCTTGAGATGAGCATGCGCCATAGTGTTGCCCAGAATCGTCCTTGTATTAATGCGCGTGATCCTGTAATTGCTTTCATTCCTTTTTTTTGCGAGAGTAACATTTCAAATCCAGCATATCCGAGTTGCACAGCAAGCATCACAACTAATATCGCGGAAACTATTAAGCCAATAAAACTCAATACAATTCCTATACCACCAATAACAGCTCCACCATCAGAATATATATTTATAAATATAAGTATAAGTCCTGGTACTATCGCTAATATCGGCAAGATTGTGAATAGTGTTTTTAGAAAAGCGACTAATAAATAATGTAAAAAGTTCTTCCAGCCATCTACGCGTAATTGTTTTACGCTGAAGGTGATTTTTTTATCTTGCGCACCAACAGCTTTTATAAGCATGATGTTTATCCAGATGGTTATAACCGGTATAGCAATTATTGCTACTAATACCCCATATATTATGCTGATTATTGATAATACATCATATTGACCTTCAAGTGATGCTGCTAAAGTTTGCATTTCACCTGATGGAGATAGGAATAATCGCACTATCATTAATATTGGAATTATTAATGCAAATAATGAGATAGTCATTAGTTGTTTGAAGTGAGCTACATAATGATCCCAACTTTTATCTATTATTTGTCCTATTGAAATTAGATTTGACATATATTATTTTAAAATTGTTGTTATTAGTTTTATTATATTTTGTTCCATTTGTTCTTTTTGTATTTCTGTATTGAAGTGATGTACGCATGTTCCGCGGTCAGTGAATAGTTTTGTGAACCAATCTGATTTGAAGCGATCATCAACTTGTTTTAGATAATCTATATTTTCATATAATCCTTTTGAATCATCATCGCGTTTGAATCGCTCAACAAGTTTTTGAGGATTGATATTTGTTATGACTATGTGATTTGGCGCAAATTCAAGCGCAAGATTATTTCCTGGGAGTATGATCAAGTCTTCAATCTTTGGACCACCGTTCATTATAGGTTGATAAACAATTGAAGATGAGACTGATCTGTCTTGAATTATTGTTTTTCCAGCGATAAGTGCAGGAATAATCACGCGGTTATATTGGATATGTCTATCAAGCGAGAATGCATGTGCGTGTGAGAGTCCAGAATAATTTTCATGTGATAGTTCAAAACGAATAACTGATCCGACCCAATATTTTGTTGGTTCAAATGTGAAATAAATATCAAAGTCAGATATTTCTTCAAAGTGTGGAGGCTCATTGTGATTTTTTGACCACTCTGATAAATCAAATATTTTTTTGCCAGAGTTCTGGAAGTGAGCTTTTATCGCACGAATAAGAGTAGATTTTCCGCTCCCAGCAATACCGTCAAATACAATAAATTGACCATTATCATATCGCATAAGGTAATAAAATTATATCAAAATAGCGTTAATTCTATAAGAGGCTCTGTGCAAATCTCATTACACAAAAAAGATGTCCACAGGTAAGGGGTTGAGAGAAAAAGCTACTTTGATAAAGTCCTTACATGACGAACTTTGATCGCATATATCGTGACGCGATAGCAAAGATAATATTTGAAGGTGAGGATGTATATTCAGAGCGTTCAAATATATTAACGCGCGCTCTACCCGGGTTAACTTATGAATTGTATCCAGAACACGGATTTCCTATTTTGACATTACGAAAAATTCCAATCCAGCTTTTTGTGTCAGAGGCTGTGTGGTTTATATCTGGTGATAAGGATATTTCGTTCATGCAGCAGTTTACGAAAATATGGGATGATTTTGCGGAAAGCGATAATACGATGGCCACTGCTTATGGATATCGTTGGCGTCATCATTTTGGGCGAGATCAATTAATGGATTTAATTGAACATTTAAAAGTTGAACCGTCGTCACGACAAGGAGTTGTAATGATGTGGGATCCGTCTGATGATGGGCTTATGGCTCCGAAAAAGAAAAATGTTCCTTGTCCATTCTCATTTGTTGCAAATATTATAGGCGGCAAGCTAAATTTACATTTAATCATCCGATCAAATGACATGATGCTTGGGAATCCTCATGACACTGCCGGCTTTGCGCTCTTGCAAGCCATGCTTGCGCAAGAGCTCAATGTTGGCGTTGGCAAATATACAGTTTCAATTTCTCACGCACATATTTATGGCGATCATACGGAGCAAGCGCGCACCATGCTTGAGCGCATGCCTCATATGCATGATGAAATAAAATTGTCACTTCCTCCGCAATCATTTCGTAGAGCAATGCAAAAAGATGTAGAATTGGTAAAGGAAATTGTTGATAATTTAAAAAGCCAATACAATCCAATGGCTCCAATTGGAAAAATGAAAGTATCTTTATGAAAGTTTTACTGCTCGCAGCAATAAGTGTTGATGGACGAATAGCAAAGACAGAAAGCCAATTTGCAGACTGGACAAGCAAAGAAGATAAACGATTTTTTGTTTCAAAGACAAAAGAAGCCGGCGTTATTATTATGGGCAGAAGAACTTATGAAACAATTGGCAAGCCATTACCAGGACGCTTAAATATTGTAATGACACGAGATGCAGATATATCTAAAAACATCGCAGGCGAGCTTGAATATTCGTCAAAATCGCCAAGCGAACTTATAAAAGAACTTGAAGAGCGAAATTTTGAGTCTGTTGTAATTGGCGGTGGTGCATCAATATATTCGACATTCCTGCGAGAAGGATTAGTGACTGATTTGTATCTCACAGTTGAATCAATGTTGTTTGGATCAGGTGTGCCAATTGTTGATGGTGTTTCACAATGTAAGCTTGATTTGCAGTCAGTTAATAAAATAGGGGAGCAATCGGTTTTATTGCATTATAAGGTTATATGATTGATCATTCACAAATAAAATATCCGTATTTGCCGTCAGGTAAATCATTTAAGTATGTTGCGCATGATAATGAATTCATGATTGAGGCGCGTGATGCTCGTCAAAGATTGTCAGGCGATCCAAGTTATCCAGTTGGCGCTGTGTTAGTTAAAGATGGAAGGATAATTGCAAAAGTGGGTAATGGATATAACCAAGGGAAACAGATACATATTTGTCCGAGAATAGTTTTGGAATGTCCGAGCGGAACTGGTTATGAATTATGCAAATTACATGATGATCCAGGACATGCTGAACAGATGGCTGTGAAGATTGCTCAAGAGCAAGGAATAGAAATAAAGGGTGCGGACTTGTATATGTACGGTCATTGGTGGGCTTGTGAACCATGTTGGAATAAACTTATTAATGCAGGAGTTAGAGATGTTTATCTTGTTGATGATGCGCACGAAAGGTTTTCTAGAGATAAAGTCTACACTGAGTGTCTAACGCCGAGTATACAGAGCGTTTATATTTCTGGTGCGCTTTCAAATTTGCCTGAAGATGAAAAGGCGCAAATCAAGTTGTTTTATGAAAACTTAGCATGTGCATGTCGTGAGATTGGCTGCAGTGCTTATGTTCCGCATCTAAAAACAGATCCTGATGCTTTTGCTAATTTATCGTGTAAAGAAGTTTTTGATATAGATGTTATAGCACTTCTTGCGCACGATGTTATTGTTTCTGATGTAACATATCCATCGCTTGGCGTTGGTGGGGAATTGATACTTGCACAACAAGCAGGAAAAAAGATCATTCTTTTGTCGCAAAAAGGATCAAAAGTTTCAAGATTCGCGCTTGGTAATCCTGCAGTTGTTTATCATGCAGAGTATGACGACCATGCGCAGGCGTGTAGATTTTTGAAAAATATTTTGCGGCAGTTATAGGTATGAATGATGTGTAACAAATGCGCTCGGTCTACTTTGATATTTATTATATGTTTGGCAGTTTTCCACAGTAATGATTGACAGTGCTGATTATAATATGATGTTGTGAAAGTACTTAGATGGGTTTATCCTCATTCTAGTGACAAAATAAGACTCCCAAATACATTTTGTATTTTGGGAGTTTTGTTATTCTCCTGAGCGATAAAGGGCCCATGGGGGTAAATGGTAACCCCATCTAAGTTGTCACTAGAGATTGCGAGTTCAAATCTCGCTAGGTCCACCATTATGTTCAGGATGACCAACCACCTGCGTAGATCGCAGGTGGTTGTGTTTCGTGATAAAATTGGGCATATGACAATTTCATCTTATCATCAGCAATTTCAGGCCCAGTCCGATCAAGAAGTGCAGAACAAGGCGAATGCCAAGGAGGCTGAGCTTCTTGAGATTTTTTCTCATGTAAAGCCTTCTGAGAGCCACGATCCCATTAAGGTCGCCGTCTTAGGATGTGGCGACAAGCGGTTAGTGGCTCATCACAGAGTCATGTTTTCTAAATTGTTGAATCACGAAGTTGAATTAACGACATTTGATTTGACCGCGGAGCATTTAGCTGGTGAGGATCGGGTTTTTGAGCATGATTGCACATTACCTCTACCATTTGGGCACTTTAATATTACCTATGCACATGTACTCATGAAGTTCATTGAGACAAATAAGCATTGGTCGCTCGTGAAGAACTCATACGATGCATTGGCTCCAGGTGGAATAGCCATTCATATTTTCGATCAAGAGGAGATTGATGCACAAAACCCCCAGTTACCAGGTGGTCATTACGCGGTTGATTTAGAAGATATTAAAAAGAAGCTCGAAGGTGAGCATATTGAGTATATTCAGTTGCAATTAAAATATGGCCCAGCAATCATCCTCAAAAAAGATTAGTTTACAAAAAATTCGCGTTGGGAAATCTAAAATCGCCGGTAAAGGTTTGTTTGCTCAAGGACCGATAAAAAATGGTGAGACATTGTTTTGTATTGAAGGCCCGATTATCCAATACGCTGTTCAATCAGACTATCGTATTGGTCAGAATTGGCTGCAGATTCGCGAAAACGTTTGGCAGATTCCTCTTAGTGGTCATGTTTGGAATTATATCAATCATTCTTGTCAGCCGAATTGTGGAATGAAACAAGGAAATACTGTTGTTGCGATGCGTGATATTAGGAAGAATGAGGAGCTTACTATTGATTATTCGACGATTGAGGCAGGAAGGCGTTGGCACATGCATTGCAAGTGCGGGTATGTGTCATGTCGTAAGTTGATACGAGGCATTCAGTTCTTGCCACGAGAGTTGTTTTTAAAATATAAGCCATTTATCCCTGTTCACTTGCAAGATATCTACGCTCAGGAAAAGACTGTTACAACAGGAAAAGGAAGGGTAAAGAAATTGTTTGCAAAAAATCCGATAAAGAAAAACGAGGAGATTTTTTCTGTTAAGGGTCCAATTATTACATATGCATCTGCGCCAGACATGCGCATTGGTTATCGATGGTTGGCGGTAGGGAAGAACCGTTGGATGATTCCCTCGGCGGACAATCCTTGGTTTTTTATTCGTCACTCCTGTGCTCCAAATGTTGGCATAAAGGGCGTAAGTAGTGTAGTTGCTATGAAAAATATTAGGCCAGGAGAAGAACTGACAATTGATGATTCTATGACAGAGGCAGATATTCGTTGGCAGAGGCGTTGCCATTGTGGGTCAAAACAGTGTCGCGGATTGGTGAAGAGTGTGCAATTTTTAACATCAAAATTATTTGAAAAGTACAAGCCATATATGTCAGATTTTGTTAAGAAGCAATATTCTAAATAAGAATATGTTAGATGATCGACCGAAATATCCTGTTGGAGTAAATGCATTTGTGGTGAGAGATGGAAAATTGCTTTTAGGTAAAAGAAAGGATTGCTCTGGACATGGTACATGGGGTTTGCCTGGCGGACATTTGGAATATGGTGAGGCTATGATTGATGCGGTTGGCAGGGAATTATTAGAGGAAACAGGACTATGTGCAACTAGTTTTGAATTTTTAAACATTGTGAATGATAGAACTGGCGACAGACAATATATGCAGATTGGATTTTTAGCTATTGGTGTTGTAGGCGAACCTGAACTTTGCGAGCCAGATAAATGTGAGTGTTGGGAGTGGTTTGATTTGCAAAAGCTACCAGATGATATTTTTATTGGACATAAAAGGCAGATTGAGATTTTTGTGTTAGGCGTGGGGTTTAGCGATTAAATAAATATAATAAATAATTTATAAATAATTGAGGATTTACTTATTGTCTCACATTAGCGACGATCGTCGCTTATGTGAGACATTTTTATTTATTCTTTATATTTTTGTTTTAAAATCCGAATATTTTTGTTTTAAAATCCGAAGGCCGCGCAGATCTCCGCGCGGCCTACGTGCCCCCGGCGGGGGCCTAACTACTCCCGAAAGCCTCCTCAAACCTACGACCCATGTGCACCTCCTTTCTTGGTTGTGGGGGCGAGGCCAGTCTTTGCCGACTTTTGACCGTTGTCGGCGAGAGATAAGTTCGCTTCTTGATTTTTTGCGCGATCACTCGCGCACCCAGTGCAGAACTGCAATTCCGCATAGGGAGGACCACAGCGATAAGGTCCTTTTTCAAGGGGTGCCGAATCCCTCTTTCCACTTAACTTAACCGTGTAAGTGGGTACATGGGTGTGTTTGGCTTGCTAGGCCTTAAGGCGTTTTCTGTTCTTTGAGCTTTGCAGGGCTCTGAAACAGTGAGGGCTCCGTTGCATATCTCGCAGTCAGCAGAAAACCTGTTCTAGGTAAACCGCCAAAAACGCCTTTTGCATTGGTCTTCTCTCACACATCGCCTGCTGGCGTACTTTGCCTGGTATTCCCAGGACTTCCAACAGCCTGTACCAGCTAGCTCTTTATTCCTTGCCAGGGAGAGCCCACCGGACTGTTGGTTCTACAACAATTCCATTCGTCCTCCTGCTTTGCAGGTGTTGGTTGTTTTTGTGGGTTGGTAGCCCACAGATCCTACGGAAATCTTCTCCTTTCACCACCAACAGAGTTCGTGGTGGGGGTTAGAGGTTTATGATGTGGGCTGGCATGGCGTGCCGAGCCCGCTAAAGCCTTTTACCGAACCGCGAGTATTTCGTTCGTTTGCAGACTCGCGGCAGGTTTAGGCTTTACCCTATTACGCTCAGACGAAGTGCGACGGGAAGCGCATCGTCCTGTCCTCCTTATGTTTTGGGACTTGAAAATATAGCATAAAATCAGCCTTTTGTCAATAGCAAAAGGCTGATTTTTAGCTGAAATTAGCTATTAAATTGAGAATCGTTTTTTTAGGTCTTCAAGATTTCCATTTGTAAGTAAATTGCGTTCATCTGCTTTATCAACTTTGTATTTTGGTTCGCCAGAATCAGAATATTTAGCGCTAGCAAGCCCGTGTTGATCTGCTTCTTTATTCGTAAGTTTTTCGTTAAGCTCTTCAAATATTACCTGGCAAATGCGCTCGCCTGGGAATAGTCGTAGTACTTGATCGCCAGCTTCGTTTTTCATCGGGAATATTAGATTTCCTTTATAACCAGTATCAATAATTCCAGAGAGTGATAGGTTTATTCCGCGACGATTTGTAGATGTACGAGGAAAAAGCAGTGCCATAAGATCAGGTGCGTTCATTTCAATTCGCTCCAAACTTGTGCCAATTACGAATTCGTTCGGAAGTAGATCAAAGTATTGGCCTGGTTTCAAGATGATTTCTTCAAATTGTTCTGCGTGAATATCAGTGTCCTCTATTGATATTTTTAGAGCAACACGGCCTCGTTCTGTGAGTGTCCAGTTTTTTGGAATCAAAAATTTATAACCGAGTCGTAAATCAATTGCATGCGGTTGAAGCTGAAATTGATCAAGATTTGGATTAAAAACAAGTTCTTGGTTTTTGATGCGCTTCAAAATAGCATTGCGAGTTAGTACCATATGATAAAAGATTATCATATTAGGAGCTTAGCCTCCAGAGTCATCAACTAAACGCGATAACCGCAGCCTTACTGGCTGCGGAGTCGAGAGAGTACGCGTTCAATCTCGTCTAAGTTTAGTATTGTCGGCTTATTGCTACCGATTTTTACACAGACGAGCGTTATTCCTTCGCGTATCCATACAGATACTTGATGTGTGTATAGAAAATCCATGAATTCATCAAATGTGCATTGTATGCTTTTCTGTATGCATACACATGAGAGCGCATGTCGGCGGTTAAAGCGATAATGTATCCACGCTTGCTCTCTATGTGTTAATTCTTTTACGCGAAATGACATAGTCGCACTCCTTGTTGGGTCCTAATATCAAAATAGCTCTTTTTTGTCTAAAATTCAATAAAACAAAACACCCAGAGTATATACGGGGTGTTTTGTGTTTTCTTTTATAGGCTTGATGTATCAAGTTTTATTGCAGGACCCATTGTTGATGTAAGTGTTGCTGATTTGATATATATACCCTTTGACTTTGAAGGCTTTGCTTTTTTAATAGCGTCTATTGCTGTTCTTATATTATCAATCAATTTATCTTCGCTAAACGATATTTTTGCAACTGTCATGTGTATATTACCCGTGTTATCGTTTTTGAACGATACTTTTCCAGCTTTTTGTTCCTTAATCATTTTTTCAACATTGGTTCCAACAGTATCTGTTTTTGGATTAGGCATGAGTCCTCTAGGTCCCAAAACGCGTGCTGCTTTTGCAAGCTTTGTCATCATAGCTGGTGTAGCAATAGCAACATCAAAGTTGATTTCTCCTTTTTGTACCAATTTTTCAATATATTCCTCATTTCCTATTATGTCAGCTCCAGCTTCTTTTGCAGCACTTTCATTAGCAGTATCAACGAAGGCTATTACACGGACAACTTTACCTGTTCCATGCGGAAGAGAAATCGTTGGACGAATTTGTTGGTCACTTTGTTTTGGATCAATTCCAAGTCTCATGTGTACTTCAACTGATTCATCGAACTTTGCAGGCTTTATTGCCTTCAATGTTTTTACAGCATCTTCAAGTGTGTGAAGTTTAGCTTTATCAAAGCTCTTTTTTGCCTCAATATATCTTTTACTTTTTTTCATATAAGTTCGTGGTTATGGCGTCTCGCATTAGCGTGACTCCCACAAATTAATTATTTAATATCAACCCCCATTTGTTTACATGTTCCAGCAATAATCTTCATTGCAGCGTCAACATTATCAGTATTTAAGTCAGGAAGTTTCTTCTGTGCTATATCGCGAAGTTGATCTTTAGTAATTGACCCTACTTTTTGAGTATTTGGCTTGCCTGAACCTGTTTTTATTCCAGCTGCCTTTTTGATCATGTCAGATGCTGGGGCAGTTTTTAGAATAAAACTGAATGACCTGTCTTCATAAATTGTGAGAACTGCAGGAACAACCTCTCCACGACGATCTTGTGTCGCATTGTTGAAGTCGTTAACAAACTGCTGGATATTTACTCCATGTTGTGAAAGCGCTGGTCCAAGTGGTGGCGCTGGTGTTGCAGCACCTCCCATGGCTTGTACTTTCATTATGACTTTTATCTTTTTTGCCATACTTTGGTTATTAAGTAGATTCTTGGATAAGCCAAGCAACTACGGTATGAATTAGTGGTGAAAGTGTGCCAAAATTATTGATTTTGGTCAATAATTTATAGCTAAGCCTTCTTTATTTGCAGAAAATCCAGCTCAACAGGAGTTTCGCGACCAAACATTGAAACAAGTACTTTAACCTTTCCTCGTTGTTCATCAATTTCAGATACTTTACCTTGCTGACCCTTAAAAGGTCCGTCAGTAATGAATATTGGGTCGTTTTTCTGTACATCAAATGTGTATTCAGGTTCATCCATTTTAACTCGCTTCATTAAGGCATCAATTTCTTCCTGCGCTATCGGTGTAGGTGTTGTTCCTGTGCCGATAAATCCTGTTACGCTAGGTGTGTTGCGTACAACATACCATGAGTCATCTGTAACAATCATTTCAACAAGTACATAGCCAGGGAATATCTTTTCTTCAACAACACTTCGTTTACCGTTTTTGATTTTAATCTTTTTTTCTTTTGGTACAAGGATGCTGAAGATTTTTTCCTCCATATCCATTGTTTCAATTCTTTGTTGCAAACTTTCAGCAACATTTTCCTCATAACCAGAGTATGTGTGGATGGCGTACCAACGACGCCCGTAATTGGCTGTCTGTTTTGCCATATTGTTAGGCGGTTAGGTTAATTAACGATCTAAGACCAAAATTGAGCAACCAATCAAGTGCTCCAAAGTAAATTGCCATAATTATACAAAACGCGAATACAATTATTGCATAGCGCTTTGTTTGTTCTCTTGTTGGCCAGCTTACTTTCTCAAGTTCTTGCTTTGACTCACGCAAGTACTTGAACAGGCGATTGTTTGTTAAGAAGTTTGTCATATGATGCTTTAAGATTTTCCGTCAGCGCTCGGCTGTGTCAAAACCTGCGCTCTTCGCTTACCGTACATCTATCTATGTACGCCTCGCAAAGTTCCCGGTTTCTCCTAGCCATGCATCTGACTGTGAAATCTTTGTTTTTTAAAAAGCCCTTCCGGGCCGTTTTATTTATTACAAAAGAATAATACATAAATATAGTCTTTGCGTCAAATTATTCTCTCACACTTTTTTATACATCCAAATTTGCTACATCTTTTGCATGAGTTTGAATGAACTTTTTGCGCGGTGCTACTTCAGAGCCCATCAAGATCTCAAATGTTTCGTTAGCGATTTCAGCATCCTCAATCGTCACCTGTTTCATCATTCGTGTTGTTGGATCCATTGTTGTTTCCCAAAGCTGATCAGGATTCATTTCTCCCAAACCTTTATATCGTTGTATGTTAACTTTTACACCACAAGTTTCAATTACTTGTGATTCCATTGCGTCAGTATCATTTTCGTTATTGTCTATTTTTTGCTTCTTTCCGTCATGCTTGTTGCTTTTCGTCATTTCCGAGATTGTTTTTTCTTTTTCATCGTCAGTGTAAACATATCTCACCTCTTTGCCGATTTGTATTCTGTAAAGTGGTGGCATGGCAATATAAATGTGTCCTGTTTTGATGAGTTCTTGAAAATGTCTATAAAAAAGTGTGAGCAAAAGTGTTCTTATATGCGCTCCATCAACATCAGCATCAGTCATTATTATAATCTTATCGTATCGCAAGCTCTCAAGTTCAAATCCCTCCCCAATATTTGTTCCCAGAGCGATTATCAAGTTCTTGATTTCATTATTTGATAATAATTTATCAAGTCTGGCTCGTTCAACATTCAGGATTTTTCCTCGTAAAGGAAGTATTGCCTGATGTTTGCGATCGCGCCCTTGTTTTGCTGATCCGCCAGCCGAATCTCCCTCAACAATGAATAGTTCTGACCTTGAAGCGTCTTTACTTGAGCAATCAGCGAGTTTGCCTGGCAACATAAGACCTTCAAGTGCTCCTTTTCGTAATACTGTTTCGCGTGCTGCTCTTGCTGCTGCTCGCGCTCTTGCTGACAATAAGCACTTTCCGATTATTTCTTCTGCGTCCTTTGGATGTTCTTCCAAGAATATTTTGAATGATTCTCCGAAAACAGTCTCAACAGCTGTTCGCGCTTCAGGATTTCCTAATTTTCCTTTTGTTTGTCCTTCAAATTGAGGATCAGGAAGTTTTATGCTAATTACGCAAGTTAATCCTTCGCGCGCATCATCACCAGACAGATTAGCGTCTTTTTCTTTTAAGTATCCTTTTTCCCTCGCGTATGCATTTAAACTTCTTGTTAAAGCTGATTTGAAGCCGGCAAGATGAGTTCCACCATCAGGATTTGTGATGTTGTTTGTGAAGCAATGTACATTGTCATGATAGTCTGTTGTGTATTGAACTCCAACTTCAACTTGCACATTTTCGTACTTTTTGTTCGTATAAAAGATGTTGTCGTGCTTTACTTCATTATTTTGATTTAGATGTCTTATGTATGACGCTACACCGCCTTCAAAGTAAAATCCATATACAACATCTTCTTCACCTCGTTCATCTATTATTTCAACTTCAACGCCAGCTGTTAGATATGTTTGCTGTCGCAAATGGTCAATTATTGTCTTCCAATCAAAATTTACTGTCTCAAAAATTGTCTCATCTGGTTGGAATCGTATAGTTGTTCCTTTTTTCTTAGTTGTTCCAGTTGATTTTACTTTTGCAACTGGAGTGCCGCGTTTATAAGATTGTTGCCAAATTTTTCCATCACGATAAACAATTGCTTCAAGATTAACTGATAGCGCATTTACAACAGATACTCCAACACCATGAAGTCCTCCTGATATTTTGTATCCACTATCATCACCTCCGAATTTTCCTCCAGCATGTAGTTTTGTCAGAACAAGCTCCAGTGCTGAAATTTTTTGTTCAGGATGAATATCAACTGGAATGCCGCGCCCGTCATCTTCTACTTGAATCCAACTGTCTTTTTGGAGTCGTACAACAACTTTTGTTGCATATCCTCCCATTACCTCATCAAAACAGTTGTCAACAACTTCCCAAATAAGGTGATGAAGTCCTGGTGCACCAGTTGATCCGATGTACATTCCAGGGCGTTTTCTTACTGGTTCAAGACCTTCCAAGACTGTAATATTCTTTGCGCTATAACCGCCTTTAGAAGATGCTTTTGATTGTTTTTTTGCAGCTAATGTTTTTGGCATATCGGACTATATTTTACCATGTGTAAGCTATATTCACAAGGAAAATATGCTATACTATTTCATATATGGAGGATCAAAATATAGAGCTTGAACTTAAAGATATTGAACAAGAGTATAAGAGAGAAATTGCGATAGTTAAAGCTCGCCCAATTGTTTATAAGATAGTAATTGGGCTTTGGATTGTATTTGATGTCATTTTACTTGGAGTTTTTATATTCATGATCGCTAGCTATTTGTCTTATTGGCAATTCTCTGACAGAGCGAGTACTGCTAATCTTGTTAAAAATTTACTTACAATTAGCGAATCTGTTGATAATCATTCTGCCAGCTCTCTTTATGTATCAGAGCCTATAATCGTAAAATCTGGCGATTCTTATGATTTTTCAGCGTGGATAACAAATGATAATACTGATTGGTATGCACAGTTTGATTATCATTTTTCAAGTAATGTCGGAGATAGCCAAACTAAACATGGTTATATTTTTCCAGGAGAAAGCAAGCCGTTTATAACACTCAGACAAGTGTTTGATGGACAGCCAAAAGATTCAGAGTTCATAGTTTCAGATATAGAGTGGACTCGACTTGATGCGCATTTAGTTGGCGATCTTGAGAAATGGTATTCACAACACAATAATTTTGTTTTTAATGATGTAATCCAAGGTTCTGTATTATTAAATGGAAAGAGTGTGGCTAGCTCATCGTTTACCATTCAAAATAACACGCCATACGGATATTGGTCAGCGCCATTTATATTATTACTTCAGAGAAATGGAGTTGTAGTTGGTATAAATCAATTTTCAGTTGCTGGATTTGAGAGCGGAGAATCGCGTAAGATACAAGTAAATTGGTTTGATGGTGCTGTATTTTCTGGAGATTTATTGATAATTCCAGACATTGATTATTTAGATGAATCTGTTTACATGCCTGCCATTGCGCAGACTGAAATAGATATAAGAGATTAGCGTTCTTGCGTGTATTCGTCATTTTTGAAAAAATGACATAGTATGCATATTACGCGTTTTGTAAGGCATATTCAAAGATTTGATTGGTTACTCGTACTTGGGGTTTTAATATTGTTTGTACTTGGCATTGCAGCTATTTATTCTGTTGAACTTTCGCGTGAGGACGCGGATTTTTTGTTAGTAAGGAAGCAGCTGACAGCATTTGGTCTTGGAATAGTTGCTATGATTGCGCTGGCACGAAGTAATTATTTGTTTTTAAGAAATTGGGGAAAGGCATTATATTTTATTGGAGCATTACTGCTCGTTGCTGTTTTAATTTTTGGAACAGAATTAAATGGCACACGAGGTTGGTTTATTATTGCAGGCATCTCTTTTCAACCTGTTGAATTCGTAAAGATAGCTTTAATAGTCCAATTAGCTAGATATTTCGGAGAACACGCGTCCCGTAAATTCAGCTGGAAGGAGATAGTATACAGTGGATTGATTTTACTAATACCTTTTTGCTTAACAATGCTTCAGCCTGATCTTGGAAGTTCAGCAATATTATTGGGCACATTATGCGTAATGATGTTTTTTGCAGGTATAAGGTGGATTCATACAATAGTTTTATTCTGTGCAACCGCAATAGCTGGAGTTATTGGGTGGTTTTTTGTATTTGCTGATTATCAAAAAGAACGACTTATGGTTTTCATAGACCCAAGTCTTGATCCTTTAGTAAGTGGATATAATGTTGCTCAAGCAAAAATAGCTATTGGGTCTGGCGGGCTATTTGGGAAAGGACTTGGTTTTGGTTCACAAAGCCAACTGCAGTTTTTACCTGAAAGTCAGACAGACTTTGTGTTTTCTGTTATTGGTGAAGAATTAGGGTTTATAGGAATTTGTTTATTATTGCTAGCCTGCATCCTTGTTCTTTGGCGAATTGTACGCGCTGCAAGACTAGCGAAAGATCATTTTACAAAGTTTTTATTACTTGGGATATTTGGACTTTTTAGCGTGCAGTTTATTGTTAATATCAGTGTTAACTTGGCGTTGTTGCCAACCACAGGAATCGCATTACCGTTTGTAAGTTATGGAGGAACTTCATTACTAGCATCACTGGTACTTATCGGAATTGTACAAAGCATAACAATTCGTCGTTGCAATTCAGATGAGAGGGGCTGTTTTTAAAAGTTAAACTTTTGCTGTATACTCTTTTTGCTTGACATTATTTAATAAATAAGTTGAAATGTCGCCAATATAACAAATTTTATGGCAGAAATTATTACACTTCTAGCGCAAAAAAGAGACGCTGTTGGTCGTAAAACAGACGAACTTCGCGCGCAAAATCTTGTCCCAGCTGTTTTGTACGGATTTGGAACAGAGCCAGTAATGGTGCAAGTTAACCGCGGTGACTTTGGTCGCGTTTATGCAAAAACAGGAGAAAGTACGATTGTTGAACTTGATATTGAAGGCATTAAACATCCTGTTTTGGTTCAAGATGTATCGTATGATCCATTAACAGATGAACCTATCCATATAGATTTTCGAAGAATCAACATGGATGAAAAGGTAGAGACAACAATTACTATAAAACTTGTTGGAATTTCTCCAGCAGTAAAAGATTTAGGTGGAACACTTGTGCAGAGTTTAGAAGAGGTTGAAGTTTCTGCATTGCCTTCTGCTCTTGTTCGTGAAATAGAACTTAATATCGCACCTCTTGCAACATTTGATGATGTTTTGCGAGTTAGTGATATGCAAATCCCACAAGGCATTGAGATCTTAACTGATGCTCAAGAAACAGTTGCTCTTGTGCAAGCAGCAATAACAGAAGATCAGATAAAGGCAATGGAAGCACAAGCAACAGAGTCAATTGAAAATGTTGCAAAACAGGAAGCTGAACTTGCTAAAGCTAAGGAAGAAGAAAAAGCAAAAGAATAATATGAAAAATATCCGCGAAATTTTAAAGCGGATACAAAAGAAAGTCGAGCTTAGGAGGAGGCTCGCTTCTTTTGTATCCATAATCACTCAAAAAGAAGTACTATTTGGTATCGGAGCATTATTATTAGTTGGCGCAATAATGATATTGGTGTTCGCGCTAACATTTGACTCACGAAATAGTGAAGGCACTGTAATAGAAAATGATGATGACGCAATAAGACATCCATTGACTGGTGAGATCATCCAAGATGAGTTAGATGAATTGCCAAGAGTATTTGGAGTTATGATTGAAAATTCGTCAGACGCATGGCCGCTTTCAGGACTTGATGATGCTTTTATGGTCATTGAAGCACCAGTTGAAGCTAATATTCCAAGGTTTATAGCATTTTTTAGTGAAGATCAAACTGTGGATAAAATAGGACCTGTTCGTTCAGCACGACCTTATTATATTGATTGGAACGATGGTTTGCAGGCAGTTTACGCGCATGTTGGTGGTTCTCCTGAAGCACTAGATCTTATAAGTAATGTATATCAAACTCTTGATTTAAATCAGTTTTGGAATGGTGATTATTATTATCGTGAGAACGATGCGCGTTACGCACCACATAATGTATTTACAACAAGCGAGATGCTTAATGATGCATACACTGATGCGTTTGATGATGTAAGCGAAACAAGTTATAAGTTATGGAGTTTTACTAGTGATGAGCCAGTACAAGATCCAAAGTCAATAATGATTGATTGGACTGATGGGACAACTTATGACATTGGTTGGATGTATCAAGCTGAAACAAATAATTATTTGCGATTTCAGGGTACAAAAGTTATGAAAATGGAAGATGGAGATATAATTAGTGCGAATAATATTGCAATTGTAGCAACAGATATTAGAGTAATTGATAATGAAGGAAGAAGAAGTGTTGTTACAGAAGGAGAAGGGGATGCGTTAATAGTACAAAATGGAGAAGCATATTTAGCGCGCTGGAAAAAAAGTGATCATGATGATCGATTGATGTTTTATACAAGCAATGGTTATGAGATCTCATTTAATGCTGGAAGTACTTGGATTGAAATTGTTTCAAGCTTAAGTCAAGTTGAAATTGAGTAAATTTTTACAACTCTATCTTTTCCAGATAGATCTTTGATTATTTCAATATCTGCTGTTTTGAAATATTCACGCACAAGATTTGTGATGACTTTTGTTTGGCGCGGATCAATTTCCAAATATATTTGCGTGTCGTTGGGGAAGCGATCGCGATTTTTCTTTATTTGCGAGAATAATTTGTCGTAATATTCAAGCCCATCAATACCCCCAACAAGCGCATGGTATGGTTCAAAATTTTTAATATCAGGATCACAATCATTCCATTGGGTGGTTGTTAGATACGGCAAATTCGCAGCGATTATCATGCGTCCATCTTTAGTTTCTTTAATATTTTTATTAAAATATGGTTCAAGAATTGACCCATGTAAAAATGATATTAAATGTTCAACATTGTTTTGAATAGCATTAAAGCTTGCGATTTTTAGAGCTTGAGTATCAATATCAATAGCAACAACAGGTAATCCAGTCTGTTTTGCGATTGTTATAGCGATTGCTCCTGATCCTGTTCCAACATCAATTATATTTGTGTTTTGTGAAATATTTGTAAGCACTGCTTCTATCAATATTTCTGTTTCTTGTCGTGGAGTTAACACAAATTGGTTAACAAAGAATTTGTTTCCAAAAAATTCTTTGCATTGAATTATTTGAGAAATTGGTTCGTGGTTTGCTCTGCGCTGTATCTGGCGGATGAATTTTTCAATAATACTATGAGTTAGTTCTTCTTGTGCGTTTGAAAATAAATAAGCAGTTGGTTTGCCAATACAGTTTGAAAGTAAAATTTGCGCGTCAAGCATTGGGTTTGCTTGCATCACGCGTTTTTCACTAGATGTTTGTTTAAGTTGTTCGCGGCCCCAGTTCAAGGCCTCAAAAATTGTCATGATTGCGTAATTACTGAATCAATATTTCTGTCCGCGAGCTTAAGTCTATCTATAATAATTCCGATTTGCCCATCTAAGATTAGTGGTAAATTATGCCACGACTCCTTGATTCTATGATCAGTTATTCTGTCTTGTGGAAAATTGTAAGTGCGAATTTTTTCGCTTCTATCACCAGATCCTATTTGACTTCTTCGTTTTTCATCTAGCTCTGCGTGCTTTTTTTCCTGTTCATATGCATATACTCGAGATCGCATTACTTCCATTGCTTTATCTTTGTTCTGATGTTGCGATCTTTCAGTTTGACAGTAAACCATTATCCCTGTTGGGATGTGAATCATGCGAATTGCTGATTCAGTTTTGTTAACATGCTGTCCTCCTGCTCCTTGTGCTGTGGTTGTCTGGATGTCTAAGTCCTTTGGATCAAGATGGAATTCTTGTTCCTCAAGCTTTGGCATAACAGCGACTGTTGTTGTTGATGTATGTACACGACCTTGCTTTTCTGTCTCTGGTACTCTTTGAACACGATGTACGCCTGATTCATACTTCATATCGCCATACGCACCTTCTCCTTGTATTTCAAATATTATTTCTTTTAATCCTCCCAAATCATTTTGGCTTTGTGAAATTATTTCTATCTTTCTATCTGTAATTTCAGAATATCTGCTATACATCCTAAATAAGTCAGTAGCAAAAAGTCCTGCTTCGTCACCTCCGGCGCCAGCACGAATTTCAATGATCGCATCATTGTCGTCCATTGGGTCTTTCGGAATCAGTGCTAATTCAAGTTTTTGTTCTAAATTAGGAATAGCTGTTTCAAGCTCATTTATTTCAGATTGCGCTAGGGTTTTTATTTCGTCATCAGAGTCAGATAAAGATGTTTTTGCATTTTGGAGATTTTTGTAAGCAGTGTCTACTTTTTGTGCCAAATCCAAAATGTTTTTCGCATCCATGTAACTGCGATTTGTGTCTTTGAGTTTTTTCTGATCGCCAATAACCTGTGGATTTGTAAGATCAACTTCAAGTTTTGCGATCAGTGCATTATATTTATTAATTATTGGTTCAATATTCATATGGGAACATAATAACTTACAGTGTAAATAAAAAACACCCTGGTTATATTGGGTGCTTTTAAAAAATGCTAAGCTTCTTGAGATTTTGATTTCTTTTCTGCCTTTTTCTTTGCTCTTATCTCTTTCTTCTCTACTTTTGCCTTGTGTGTAAGAGCTTTGTCAGCCTTTTTGCTTTGTCTCGCCTGGAACTTCTCAACTCTGCGAGCAGAATCAACTATTTTTTGCTTTCCAGTATAGAAAGGGTGGCATTTTGAGCACAACTCAATTTGAATATTTTCAACAGTTGATCCCACTGTTATTGTATTTCCGCAGGCACAAACAACAGTCGCTTGTTTGAAATATGTCGGATGGATGTCCTTTTTCATACGATTTTAGTTTCTTTTTTCGCGGAAATGCTAACATTTAGATTAATATTTGTCAAAAAAAATGTGTTTTTACTTTACTGAATGACTGGTATGATGTAAGTTGAAGCGTTCCGTAAGTCAAGAATTGGCTCTACGGCGCTAGCCCTTTTGTCCCACCCAACAGAGGAGACTTGCCGTGCGCACCATGATCGCCATCTTCGTTCTGATCGCTGGATGCCTTCCCAGGCCCCCGTACTGGTATCCGGGCATGTTTGACACCGAGGATTCGGAAGTCGTGCATGACTCTGATACAGAGTCTGACGATACTGATGACTCGGATTCAGACGCGGATACTGATGTTCGTGATTCTGACTCGGATGCCGATACAGACTCGGACTCTGACGCAGACAGCGATACTGACTCCGATGCGGATGCTGATGCTGACGCCGATGCGGATTCGGACGCCGATGCGGATGCCGACAGCGACGCCGATACCGACGCCGACGCGGATGCGGACTCCGACGCGGACTCCGACTCCGATACCGATGCAGACACTGATGCTGATACGGACACCGGCATCTGCGACACGGGCGATACCGCGTCGTGCGATACCGGCGACACCAGTGAGGCTGACGCAGACACCGATGCCGATACGGACTCAGACACTGACTCCGACTCGGATGCGGACGCTGATGCCGACACTGATGCGGACTCCGATGCGGACTCCGACTCCGATACCGATGCAGACACCGATGCTGATACGGACACCGGCATCTGCGACACGGGCGATACCGCGTCGTGCGATACCGGCGACACCAGCGAGGCTGACGCCGACACTGACGCTGATACGGACTCGGACACTGACTCCGACTCGGATGCAGACGCTGATGCCGACACGGATGCCGATGCGGATGCGGACTCGGATGCCGACAGCGACGCGGACACCGACGCGGACTCCGACTCTGATACCGATGCAGATACCGATGCTGATACGGACTCAGATACTGACTCGGATACGGATGCTGACACTGACGCAGACACCGATGCCGATGTAGATACTGGTGACCCAGTTGTCTACACTGATGCTGATGGTGATGGCTATTATGCTGAAGTCGATGACTGCGACGATACCCGCGCCAGCGTGAATCCCGCAGGTGTGGAAGATGATGAGGTGTATGACAATAATTGCGACGGTCAGCCGTTCGCAACGACATCGTTCGTTACCGAGGCATTCTGCACTGTCACGCTTGTTGGTGAACAGGTGATCGCCGAGGAATCTGCGATCTTCATCGATAGCGTCGGCGCAGAGTCCACTGGTTTGTGGAGCGCAACGAGCGCGTCCGGGCAGACCGTGGATGTCTCGTCAGTGTATTCAACGACCTTTGTGCCAGCGGACGGCACTGGTGTGAGCGGGGTGTACAACGCCTTCTTGCTCATGTGCGGATCAGGTTCTGCGTTGCCTGAAGACGAGTCTATGGACTACATTCTGGACTCGAGCGTGCCTCGCGCCACATATGCCTTACTCGCCTCGTTCCGTTCCATGACTGGCACGGATCGGCAGGTGTGCATGGGCATCAATGGCGTCGCGCAGGACGACTGCGCATTGATTGATGCAGACATCACCGGTACGCTGCGCGTCATCGGCTACGGCGATGCGCAAGGTGGGGACACAATCTCCATCATGTCCGGATTGGTGCGCGGAGACATCCGCGTGGCACATGTCGCGTTGGTTGAGGCTGTCGTATCCTGCCCGTAGTTCTCGTGAACCCCTGTTATGCATATCCGCCTAGTCAAGCTGGGCGAGAGTGCAGAAGCAGGGGTTTGTGCTTGACGAATTTCTTATTTTTTGATAATAAAAGCTGTTAGTTTTGAGTTTTTCTTAAGGATTTAAATTAAGTCCTTTGAAAAGGCCAAAACCGTTCTTCTTCACTCCCCAGTCCTGACTGAAGGCCTTCACAGCAGGACACAGCCCAGGAGAAGCCATGCACAAGATGCTGGCGGTGTTCTTCCTCGCGGCCGTCCTGATGGTCGGCTGCCTCGATCTCACCAAGTCCGACGATTCGGGCAATGTCGCGCGGCGTGAGCTGCGCGACGGCACGCCTGAGGAGGCGGACTGCGACACCGACTCGGATGCCGACTCCGACACCGATGCGGACTCGGATGCCGACAGCGATGCGGACGCTGATGCGGACGCAGACGCGGATGCGGATGCGGACACCGACGCGGACGCCGACTCGGACGCCGACTCCGACGCCGACTCGGACACCGACGCCGACTCCGACGCCGACTCGGACACCGACGCGCACGCCGACACCGACTCCGATGCGGACTCGGACGCCGATGCGGACGCCGATGCGGACACCGACGCCGACGCGGATGCCGACGCCGACGCGGACGCCGACTCCGACAGCGACACCGATGCTGACACCGACTCGGACACCGACACCTGCGACACGGGTGACACCGCGTCGTGCGATACCGGTGACACCAGCGAGGCTGACACCGACACCGACGCTGACGCAGACAGCGACACCGACTCGGATGCGGATGCGGACGCCGATGCGGATGCCGACTCCGACAGCGATGCGGACGCCGATGCCGATGCGGATGCGGACACCGACGCGGACGCGGACTCGGATGCGGATGCGGATGCGGACGCCGATGCGGATGCGGACACCGACGCGGACGCGGACTCGGATGCGGATGCGGATGCGGACGCCGATGCGGATGCCGACTCCGACAGCGACGCGGACACCGACGCGGACTCGGATGCGGACACCGACTCGGACACCGACTCCGACAGCGACGCGGACACCGATGCGGACACCGACTCGGACACGGATCTGGACGGCGACGGTTTCAACGCCGCAGACGACTGCGACGACACCCGCGCCCTCACCCACGAGGGTTCGGTGGAGGTCTGCGACGACGGTGTGGACAACGACTGCAATGGCATCGTGGACGATGCCACCTGCGGCGTGAGCGTCCAGGTCGTGGACAACGGCGACTGGACCGCTACCTTCACGATCTGGGGAGATCTCTCCAGCTTCATGGAGGAGGATGGCTCTGCCGTGGAGTTCAACTCCACCGATGTCCAATACATCGGCATCGGCCAGTCCGATGGTGCATGCTGGTCCGACTACACGGACTGCGTGGGGTTGGAGGAATGGGTCGCGGACTCGGACGCGAACCTCGTCTACTCCCAGACCGAGGCACTCACCGTCACGGCGTGGGGGATCGACAGCACTCCGTTCATCGTCCTCGTGGACGGTACGGTGCTGTGGATGGACCTGCGTGTCGTCGACGTCATCGGCGACGCAGTCGTGGACGAGGACGAGTACTCCACCGGGTACATCCTGTACCTGGACCCGTCCTACGAGTCCCTGTAGGCATGATCGTGCGACCGGCAGAGAACGCCGCACGCCAGAAATGGCGAGCGCGTGCGTCTACTCTGCCGGTCGTTTCGCTTTTTTGATATAATATCTTCAATGATTAATCTTCACTCAACCTATCTAACAAGCGATAAGTACGCTCGTTTTGCTGCGTTTGTTCTTTTTACAGTGTCATCTGTGGCTTTGGTTGGTTCAATAATATTCTCTCCGTCATTGGTATTAGCAATTGTATTTGGCGTTGCAATTCTCATACTTAGTTTCATGCGCCCGACTTGGTCGTTGGCTTTTTTGCTAGTATACCTACCATTTGAGCCGTTTTTACTTAAATGGATTTCAGATGATATTTATGTGATTGCGCGATATTTTTCAGAATTGTTAGTTTATTTGTTATGTATTGTAGTACTTTGGAAAATGTTCACAGGAGAACTAAAGTGGCAACAATCGCAGATAGATATTTTATTTATATTATTTCTTCTTGTTCTTCTGGCATCATCAGTTATTAATTTTATTCCACCAACCTATGTTGTTCTTGGTATAAGACAAATAATTAGATTCATGCTTTTGTTTTTTGTAACATTATATTTGCAGCCAACCAAGAACTGGACAAAAGCAATGCTTTATACAATTTTTGCCATTATTGGATTTGAAGCATTATTAGGTGTTGGCCAAGTATTTTTTGGTGGGGTATTAGACGGTTTTTTATTGCCATCTGACGCTCGCTCATTTGGTGAAATTCAGCTCACTTCAGGCACTGTGCAATTTTGGGATCATGGTCAAAGAATATTTGGAACTCTAGGTCGTTATGATCGTCTGGGTACATTTATGGCATTTTTTATGTTGATTTTAGTTTCTATATTGTATGAGCCAAAAATCAAAAAATATAGATCATGGTTCGTATTATTATTGGCAATTTGTATACCAGTATTAGCAATGACATACTCTCGTTCTTCGTGGTTTGGTTTTGTTCTCGGAGCAATGTTTATTGCTATTTGGATTAAAAAAGATAAGAGAGTAATGGTGGCATGCGCGGTCGCTTTAGCTATAGTTCTGCTTTACCTCACTATATCTGGTCTTGTTGTTAATAATTTAATGGATGTTGGTAGTCAGTCAATAATAGATAGATTCTTTGAGGCATTTTCATATGAGCGATGGCGAGGTGAGTATTATGGATTAGGAAGAATGTACTGGATAGTGCAAACTATAATCACTGTTGTTCCCGCAGCATTTTTATTTGGTCATGGTCCTGCGTCATATGGTGGTGGAGCTGTTTCAGCGCTTGGAAATACGAGCGCGTATGACGATCTTGGCTTGCCGTTTGGAGTATATGGCAGAGAAGGTTACATAGATAATAACTGGTTTTCTTTGTGGGGTGAGACAGGAACTATTGGAATAATAATTTATTTGTGGATGTATGTTGTGCTGTTCTTTCTATGTGTAAATGTTTATAAGCGTTCCAAGAAAGCTTTCACAAGAGCATTAGCACTTGGTGTCGCAGGAGCAATGGTAGCAGTTTCGGTAAATGCGTTTTTGGCGACTTTTCTTGAAGTAAGAACGCTAGCGCCTTATTTGTGGGTTTTTACTGCAATTGTAGTTGTATTGGGACAGAGAGAAAAATTGATTGAGTAGTATGAAGATAATTCATGCTCACAAATATTATTATTATCGTAGAGGTGCAGAGCGCTACATGCTTGATTTGATACAGATGCAAGAAGAAAAAGGAAATGATGTTGCGCCATTCTGCATGCATTATCCAAAAAATTTAACAAGCCAATGGGATGATTTTTTTGTATCAGAAGTACAAACAGAGCATGGAAGTCAGGGATTGTTCAATGCGATAAAGCAGGTGGGGCGTGCTTTATGGTCATTGGAAGCGAAGCATAAATTCGAATCGCTTATTGATTCTTTTGAGCCTGATGTAGTTCACATTCATAATATTTATACCCATATCTCACCTTCAATTCTCAAAGTTTGTAAAAAACGAGATATCCCAGTTGTTATGACTGTGCATGACTACGCTCTTGTAAGTGCAGATTATGCACTTTGGGATCCAGTAAAGAAACAGCAGATTGAAATTAATAAAGCAGGATTACTGCGAATTGCATGTGCAAGATTTATTAAAGGATCGTTTTTAGCCACTTTAGTCTTAGAGGCTATACAAATTTGGCAGAGATTTTGGAAGCAGTATTCAGGAAGGATAGATCTATTTTTAGCAAATTCAAAATATACTGCTTCTATTTTATCTAACGCAAATTTTGATAAGAGTAAGATAAAAGTATTGTATCCATTTATCCAAATCCCAAAGCACGCTACTTATAAAGATGGTGGCTATGTTTTGTATGTAGGAGCGCTTGAGGACTATAAGGGTGTACAGATTCTAGTTGAAGCCATGAAATCATATCCAAACATAAAACTTAAAATAGCTGGAAGCGGACCTTTTGAAAGTAATCTTCGCGAGCTCGCAGTTGGAATGAAAAATGTTGAGTTTATTGGATTTGTACAGGGCGAGTATAAAGAAAAATTAATAAGCGAAGCTAGGGTTTGTGTTGTGCCATCACTTTGGGACGAGCCATTTGGTCTCACAGCTGTTGAAGCTATGGCGCGCATGACAGCTGTATTAGTATCTGATTCTGGTGGACTTAGCGAGATAGTTGAGGGTGGAGTTAGCGGTGAAAAATTTAAAAAAGGAGATATTAATGATTTAAAGAAAACATTAAAGAAATTTATTGACAATCCGGAATATTCCAAGAGCTTAGCAAAGGCTGGCAGGGAAAGGGTAATAAGAATATGTGATCCGCAAAAACACTATAAGTATCTTATGGATTATTATGAGCAAGTAATATCAAGATAATTAATATAACTGTGGAAAACTCAAAAAATCAACCAATATTGGTTGATTTTTTAATGCAAAAAGCATCAATTACACAGGCTGTAGGATTGACAAAACCTAAAAAAACTGCTAAAGTTCCGCGTTATTTATAACCAAGCACATGACACTGATATGCATATAGCATTCATAGGACAAAAAGGCATTCCAAGCCAATACGGTGGAATTGAGACGCATGTTGAAGAACTTGCCACTCGTTTGGTTAGGCTTGGAAATCATGTGACAGTTTATACCCGTCCTTGGTATACGCCATTTGACATGGATAAGTTTAATGGCATTGATTTAGTTTCTTTGCCATCAATTCATACAAAACATCTGGACGCTATAAGTCATACTTTTATTTCAACAATTCATGCTTGCTTAATTGAAAGACCAGATATCATTCACTTTCATGGAGTAGGACCATCGCTTCTTTGTTGGATACCAAAGATTTTGCGTCCGCAAGCTGTCATAATAAATACATTCCATTGTATTGATCGCGAACACGCGAAGTGGGGGGCTTTTGCAAGAGCAGCTTTGCAGCTTGGTGAAAAAGCTTGCGCTTTATTGGCACATGAAGTTATTGCGGTTAGCAAGACGCTTGTTAACTATATTTCTGTTTCATACCATAAACGCGTTGCATATATTCCAAACGGAATCACACCTCGACGAACAGCAACGAATGATGTTGTTATTTCACCATTTGGACTAAAATCTTTTAATTATATTGCCATGGTTTCAAGGCTCGTTCCTCATAAAGGAGCACATACTTTAATTGATGCATGGAAGTTAGCTAGAGAAAAAGAACCAGAGTTGCTTCGTGATATTAAGTTGGCAATAGTTGGAGGATCAGCGTTTACTGATAAATATGTTGAGCAACTTCATGAACAAGCTAGAGGTGATAATTCAATAGTGTTTACAGATTATCAGCGCGGTGATGTGTTGAAAGCCTTGTTCGCTGGTGCAAAATTTATTGTACATCCATCAACTTCTGAAGGTTTGCCGATTGCTATCTTAGAAGCAATGAGTTTTGGAAAAGCTGTTATTGCTTCAGATATCCCCGAGAATATGGAAGTCATTGCAGATTACGGAATTTCATTTTCAACAGGAAATGTGTCTGAGTTATCAGATAAAATAATTGAACTTGCAAAAGACGAGTATCATGCTGCTTCTTTGGGTCATGCTGCGCGTGAGTTTGTGGAATCTGATTATAATTGGGATGATATAGCAAGAGAAACACAAGAAATTTACGAAAAAAGATTAGCTTTACGCGAAGGTGTTTTAGCTGTTGAGTAAATATTTTTACTCGCTGATTTGCTTACAAAATTCGGAGTTTTTACAAAGGATAAATCAATGTTTTTTGTAATATCAAGATGTTGTATTCCTATTTTTCCTGCAAAAAGTTGCTTTTGAATATTTGCATCGCTGATATTTATATTTGATATTGTGCTAAGCCCAGTTCTGTAAATGCTATCTTTACAAGTTCCAAGTTTGCTTTGATTTGGAAAATATACTCCTTTATAAGTTCGTACGCACAGATTCCAAATTTTATTTTTTCTTTGAATGTCAGATTTATTGTGTCCAATTGCATTATCTAATTTTGTGCGTGCATCAAGTAGCGTGTTAAACACGCCAACAAAATCCATCTCTTGCGAAAGCGCGCATGCATAGCTTTCCCAAAATCCTGGTGTTTTGCATTTTGAAATTTTTTGTTGGAAGCAAAGCGCAAGTCCTTCTTCTGTGCTGATGTAATGATCAAGTCCAAGCGTTAGTATATGAAGCGGACTGTTAGTTGCGTTTTGAGTTCGTAGCGCGTGAACTTCAATTTCATGAGTTAGAATTCGTCTCGCGCGTGCTTTTGTTGTTAAGAAATTGTTTGGAATGCGTATTACTGGATGCTTAGCGTATCGCGTACGAGTAAGTTTTACGCACGATTCGTCTGAAAATTTAATTTTCCAATTTTGTATTTTGTAATGATTTAGAATTGCTTCAACCATTTTAGCAAACATTTGCGCATTTATTCGCTTTATATGAGGATGTAATTTTTTGTTAGAATTTATCATTTGATCCAGTTCTTCTTCAAGTGTTTTTCTATCAATTTTATCAAAACAAAATAATTTTTTTGAAAGTTCGCTTACGAGTTTATCGTTTTTTTCTTTAATAGCATTTATTATTTGCGCTCGTTCTTTTTGTTCGTCTAATTTTGATAAGTATAAGTCCAAGATCCATTTATCTGAATTTATTTCAATCATTTGTTTTTTTGCCAGCTCAAGCGCTCGCAGATATCCATCTACATCAAATTGCATTGCTTGTGAATATGAAAAAGTAGGACAAATATTGTTTTTTAAGAAAATATTTTTTTGTTCCAGAGAATGATTTTTATCTGGACTCACTAGTTTATAGAATGGGAAAATTGGCAATTTGCAGTATATTGCAAATAGTTTTTCATCAAGTTTATTGTATGACAACTCCGCCATATTGAGCGGCTTTTGTATCATATAAAAGCTCTGTTGTCACTGCTGAAGCATAATTTGATATATATTCGCCTGTTAGATTGTCTTTCGCAGATATTCTTGTTTGTCCAATAAGCATTGGTACTGTACCAACCTGATCTTGGCTTGGTGTTATTGCCACCTCAAACGCAATTCCAACTACTTGACTTGTTGGTGGCAATGTTGGTTCAAGTTTATCAATTGACCATTTAACAACACCATCTGTTTGTTCAATCGCTGATCCTTTTGAAATACTTTGCCTGCCAGTTAATGTGACATTTTGTCCTAAGTCGGCTTCTAATTTGAGTTCTGAAAGTTCATTTGTCGTTCCACTTATATTCCAAAAAATCCAATATTTTGTAGTTTCGTCAGTGATAGGAGGAACAGGGCCGCGACCAAGCTGGTCTCCATTTGGTCCCCAATATCTTGCAAATGAATTCAAAATTATTGGTGATGTCAGTGGTAATGTAAATTCTGATCCCTTTGTGTTTACATTTATCAATGCTTTGTCAGGAGTGAATGAAAAATCACAATAACTCACAGTTTCAACTTGTATATTACTGTAAGTATCAATAGCGGATCTGGATATACTGGATTTAATCGGGACTGTCATTGTTAATGAACCTTGCTCACCTGGCGCAAGTTTATCAATCGTTTTGTTAAACATTAGATATCCATTGGAATATGTTCCACTAGTTATGCCAGATTGTGAAAAAATATCAGTATCAGATTTGATTTTGAATGTAATGTCAGATAATTCAAAATCACTTACATTTTTATATATTGCTTCAAATTCAGCGCTTTCTCCTGGAATTATTGAATTTCCGCTTATTGCGTGTGTTAATTGAAGTGGGCTTGGAACAATTGTTACAGTGTCTACAAGGCTTGTTTGTTTATAACTTATTTCTTCAAAAGAAAATGAAGGATCAAATGAAAATGTTGAATTTAATTCTGACCCAAGTCTTCCAGTAAATTCAATAACTCCTTCCTCTCCAGCTTCTATTTCGTTGACATGGAATAAGCCATCTGACTGAATACTTGGAGAACTAGATAGTAATGTAAAATCAGCTGGCCATTGCGGATCAATAACTACTTTTGGAAATTCCATTGTTCCAGTGTTTTTGTAAATTATTCTTCCTTCAAGTTCTTGATATGCAACAAGTGTTTCTGGGAGTTTAAGTTCAAGTTCGAGCGCAGATCTTGATGGGCTAAAAATATGCTCATTTATTTTTGTGTCAGATAAATTATTTTCAGAATATGTATAAGAAAGGGAAGTGGTAAAAATTTGTTCACCATCAACATCACCAAACATCACACCTTTGATGTGTATATATCCATAATCATTAGGTGCTATATTACCAAGCGCGAAAGATAATTGTCCTGTTGTTTGCTCTTGAGTTTCAATTTCTGTTAATTTAAAATGCTCTGGTAAATTTATTGATAGCTGTGCATTACGAATAGTTTCATTGCTACTATTTTCAAATTCAAAAGTTAGAGTTGATATATCTCCGGTAGTAATAGGTTCTGGAGCAACTGAAGCGCTTAATGTTATAAAATCTGGCGTACTTTTTGGCCAAAGCATGTAGCCAAGCGTCGTCAATGTTAGAATCAGGATTACTATAACGCTTAAATCCAATATTTTATGCAATCTTTCCCGTTCTTTTATGTAATTGCCTTTCATTATCATTTTAATAGGATCTGAAATATGTTTTCCAGCTTGTCTGCGAACAGCCATTGAACACACTAGCAAGTGTTTTTTAGTTTTTTTATTAATCTGATCTTTGCAGATTAGTTGTGGATTTTGTTGTGTGTTCATATTTAAAACATTGAAAATGTGAATACATCTTGAGTGAATCCAATTATTTCATCAGTTCCGTTTTCATCAAGATCAGCAGTTGATACTTTAACGCCAACTCTTTGATTTGAATCAAATGCCATGAAAGGGGAAATGATTTGCGCGCCATTATTATTCCAGACTTTAATTTGTGGTGTTCCACCATAACCAGGACCAGTGATTATTTCATCAACATTATCGCCATTTATATCTCCTGCCGCAACATTCACTCCGCCTCGGAAGTTGATGTCATAAGCAAAAAATCCCGGATTTATTAATTTTCCATCTTTATTAAAAATTCTCACATGAGGTCCGCCTTCAGTTCCTGCTCCACAAATTATTTCATGTGTTCCATCCCCGTTTAAATCACCAACAGCAACATTAACACCGCCACGATAGATTTCATCATAAGCAAAAAATCCTGGATTGATTAGGTTCCCATTTGTATTAAATATTCGCACATGTGCGCCGCCGCCGTTTTCAGTTCCTGTGACAATTTCGTTCGTTCCATCATTCTCAAGATCGCCAATTGATATGTTTATTCCTCCACTATAATTTTGTGTATATGGATAGAAACTAGATCGTAATGATCCGTCAGCATTGTATATGAATACTTGATTGATATCTGCAACAATAGTTTCGTCTTGTCCATCAAAGTCAATATCATCAGTAATTATTTGAGTGCCACCGATGAAATTTTCATTGTATGAGAAAAATCCTGTTCTATATGTTTGACCATTAGAATCAAACACTCGCGCAAATGCACCATTAAGAAATACTCCGCCCAAGATTTCTTCAAGTGGTCTCACGAGAATCGCGCCGTCTTTTGAATCAAGTGTGACACTTGAAACAATAGATCCATCATTGAATTCTTGGTCCTGTTCACCGTGAAGTTTTTCAAATTCTCCACCAAGTTTGACTGTCTGTGCTGATGATGTTGGATTTACAATAACCTTACCGTTTGTGAATTCTCTTGACCAAGTTCCGTTTGATTCTTGTTCTGCATCACTTCTTGCTGACCCAATATATGCGTCATATTCATCATATTGCCAGATTTGAGCGTGAGATTGTGTTCCGAAATCAAAACCAAAAAACCCATCTCCTAATAGTGTACTTGATAGCCCGAATCGCACTTTCTGATAATTATCGTTATCACCAGAGTTATTTGTATCGCTATTTAGAATTATCACAGGATCGTATTTTGATGCATTCTCCAGCGTAAAATAGTTTGCAATATTTGTATTCCACGAACCATTTCCTTCCCATGGAGTAGGGAATGATTCAAACATTCTTCCATTTACATATGACACATAGTCTAAATTTGAGCTTCCGTTGGTGATTATTATTTTGTCATTCCCAATAAGCGAACGGGTTTTAGAGAATAAATCAACATAAGCATCCTGCCATGCATTATCAACATTTGACGCATTGTTTGAAAGTTTAATATTACCAACCCAACTTATACTATCACTCACTTCATCATAAAATACCCCGTCCCAATATCCATTGTATAAAACTTCGTCAGATACGAATTGTGCTAAGTAATCATTCCAACCAGAAGTTAGGTCAAGAGCTTTTGTTCCGTCCCAGATTGACACCTCTGATGAAGTTTTAGTTTTAAGCCAGTAAGAATCATCAATGCCGCTATAAAGATTACGATGCAGTCTATCCTGCCATACATTGTTCCAGCTTACTGTTGGAATATATGCAAGAAGTAATATATCAGGATTGAGTTCTCTGATATTTTCTGAAAAAGAAGGATTATAAACTTGAGCTTCAGAAGGCAAGACTAATAGATCGTATTGAGCAAGCGCTTCTAAATTATCTTGGTTGTCTAAAGTTGATCCTGAAAGCAAAAAATAATTTGCAGTCTTGATAGCGTTTTTTTCTTGCGATAACACGCAAATAAGTGGCATTACCAGTAGTCCAAGAGCCAGGATTGTCAGAAGCGATTTACGCACAAGGTTGTTTTACTCAATATCAGGTTTCTTGTTATCAATTATATCAGGATTTGGTGAGTATAGTGTGTTTTTGATTCTCCATTTTTCAACAAATTGTCCAATTCCTGCTTTGTCGCGTTTGTTGCGAACAGTAGTACTTGTTTGTGACCATCGCAATAATGATTCAAAATTTAGCTTATATCGCCCATGTACAACAATATAAGTTATTGCATTTTCTGCTATTGCCCTACGAATTGTTCTAGGGCTTATTCCAAAGATTTTTGCTGCTTCTGATACTGATAGGCGAACTGGCGTATTTGTTGGCATATTTTGGTATTTGTCAACGCTAGCGTAGACAAAAATAGTCAAAAAGTCAAATTATAGTTGATAAAAACACTAATTTATGCTATATTTATTGACCTTTTGACAATGTGTAACGCAAAAGGATTTATTACGACTTATTAATTGAAATGCGCCAGCGAGATAAATTCCTATTATTTAGGGTTTTTAGATTTCGGGATACAGCAGCGTATGGAGAACTGTATAACTTTTATGTTTCTCGTATCCGTCGCTTCATTGCATTTCGTGTGTCAGTTGGTGAAGATGCTGAAGAATTAGCAGCAGAGGTCTTTCTAAGAGGATGGGAATACGCTACTTCATCACTAGTGAATAATCCAGCAGCATTATTCTATAGGATAGCGAGAAATGTAATAGCTGATCATTACAGAAAACGGAAAATAGAAGTAGGAGTTGAGGAAGCGCAAAATGTGCCAGATGGACATGATTTAGTAGAAGATCTGTCAAATGATCAAGATCAAAAAAAGCTAATATCGCTTATTAGAGAAATGAAAGACGAATATAAGGATGTACTGATAATGAGATATTTAGACGAATTGAGCATCAGTGAAATCGCCCAATCACTTGAGAAAACAACAGGAAGCGTGCGAGTGCTATTGCACCGTGCGAAAAAAGCACTTAAATCAAAAGCAGAAAAATAATATGAGCCGCGACATAATCGCACAACTCAAATCACTAAAAAATCATCCACAGGCTGGATGGGTAAGTGATTTTGAGCATGAAAAAGCAAGCGCGCGACTTTTAAGTGCTATTGGTCATCATGAAGATCGTGTGGCAGTTGAAGGTGCTGAAGTAGCATACTTGAAATGGAATTTAATGAATTTTGCAGTCAGACCACTTGGTGTGAGTTTGATGATTTTTGCGCTTTTGTTTGGCGGATGGTTCACGACAGTAAAAGCTGCGGTTGGAAGTATACCAGGCGATACACTTTACGGAATCAAATTAATTACAGAACAGGCACAGTTAATGATTTCTTCACCAGATCAGCGCGCTGTATTACATACGCAATTCGCAGAACGCCGCATGGTTGAGATTCAGTCATTGCAGGAAATGGATAATGATAAATCAGAACAATATATTCAAGAAACAGTACACGCGCTTGAGGCAGAAGTTGTTAAGGCTGGTGATGCTTTATCGCAAATGAAGCTTGATGGCGGAGATGTGCTTACAGTGGCAAGTGTTTTAGATGAAAAAATAAATGCTATTGAAGCTGAACTTGATTCAGTTGTTTCACAAAACAACACTGTTTCAGAAGCGCAACAAACAACAAGTACTGTTACAAACTCTGCAGTTGACGCAATAATGGATGTACACGAAGAGCAAGAGTCAGAGCAATCTGAAGCAGCGCTTAGCAGATCGTTTAAGAATGAATACACTGATTTGCGTGAACGACAGACATTTGATTTGGGTCGCATACAAACAATTGGTCAGGTAGTATCAGAAAATCAGTTACAAGGAATAATTACAAATGATGAGTTGAAAAGGTTGAAATTTACTGTTGATCAAGCAACAGAAGAGGTTGCAGATGCTATGGGATTGTTTGCTGCAGGAGGTTATAGAACAGCATTTGAGATATTACGAGGAGCTGATGCTACATTGTTAGAAATTGAGTCTAAATTAGTTGAAACAGAGAATAAAGTAATGGAAGCAATGAATAGTCAGGTTGTTGAAGAAGTTGATCCGCTAGAATCGCCAGAACCAGAAGAAGTACAAGTTCTTCCTGATCAAAATATCATCCAATAACTTGTTTCTATCTAGGGGTCGTCAAAATAATGTGGCGACTCTTGATAGGAACGCGTAAGCGTTTCTTAAACTAAGGTTCAACCGGTGTGTTTTCTTAAAGGTCGAGGCCGCATGGCCGAAGGCATGCCAATATTCACTAATAATAGAAAGGACGAAATTGATTATGCAACATGCATTTCAACTAAATAGAATCTTTGCAGTGATTACAATCGCTGCTATGGTTCTTGGTTCCTTGAGCGCGGTTCTAGCTCCAAGTTCAGCAAGTGCTGCAGAAGCTGGCGACCTTATCAAGGGCGAGTCTCTCTCAACCGTCTATTACTACGCACCAGACGGAATGCGTTACACATTCCCAAATGAGAAGACTTATTTCACATGGTATTCAGACTTTAGCGATGTCATCACAATTTCAGACAGCGCTTTGGCTGATATCACACTTGGCGGAAACATTGTTTACCGACCAGGTTCTTATTGGATTAAAGTCACATCAAGTCCTGTTGTTTACGCAGTTTCAACAGATGGAACAATCCTAGAGATTGATTCACCAGAAGTTGCAGAGGACTTGGCAGGAAGCGACTGGGCATCACAAATTCACGATGTTCCAGATGTATTCTTTTCAGACTACACAGAAGGAGCTCCTCTTACATCAGCAACCACATTTGATGGAATGATGTATATGGATGGTTCTGACTATGTAGTTGTTGTTGATGGCGAAAAGCAGGTGGTTTCATCAGCTGGACGCACAGCAAACAACATGAAGTCAGCTTTCTTCCTAAATGGAGCAGGCATTGACGACAGCGCTTTGACAGATGGTGATGATATCACTTCAGAAGTAAGCGCACTTACAGATGCTTCACAACAAGGTGGAGTTGACGAAGTAGTTGTAGAAGGTGATGTTTCAGTAAAACTTTCATCTTCAAACCCTGAAGGAACATCAGTTCCAACAAACGCAAATACAGTTGAAGTATTGAAATTTGATCTTAAAGCAGGATCTGAAGCAACAGAAGTTGACCAGATTGCTGTTAAGATGATTGGTCTTTCTTCAACAACAGATGTTTCAAATGTTTACCTATACGAGGGTGATTCTCGTTTGACAGAAGCTCGCTCAGTTAACTCTTCAACACGAAAGGCAACATTTGGAAGCTTGAACCTTGCTTTGGCAGCTGGTGAAACACGAACAATCTCTGTTCGCGTGACAGTTGCTGGTAGCGCTGGTGATGAGCTCCAATTCGGACTTTACGAGGCTGGAGATGTTGACGCAGCAGGTGATGTATCAGGATCATTCCCAATTGAAGGTGATACATTTGAGGTATCAGGAACAACAGTAGGAACTGTTACAATCATAGATACAGGTTCAGTAACCGATCCTTCACTTGGCGCAAATGACGCTGAAATCGGATCATTCAAGGTTACAACCGCTACAGAAGCAGGATATGTTCAATCATTGACACTTAAGATCAATGACGCTGCTGACCACGATGACTATAAGCTCTGGGCAGATGGCGACCAAGTAGCAACAGGTGAATATATCGGCGACAAACTAGTTGTATTCGCATTTGATGAGGAATACCTAATCAGCAAAGGTGGAAACGAGATTTTCACAGTTAGCGCTGACATCGGAGGCGAGGCAACAGAGCACATCATTGTTTACATGGAAAACGCTATTGATGTAATGGTCGAGGGAGCAGAGTACTTCTTCCCAATGGCTGCTACAATCACTGGTTATGACAAGGGAACTTGTACAACCGATGGCGATGAGTGTAACTACTCAACAATTGAAGGCGGTGAAGTGACATTTGACACTTACGGCCCAACAGCTGGCGACATTCGAACAAACAGCCAAGATCAAACATTGCTTGAGTTCACACTCACATCAATGCAAGATATTACTGTTAAGGATTTGGATGTCATAGTTGTAGCAGATGACGATGGCGACAATGATCCATTTGATAAAACAGATGACGATGCAGGAAATGCTGACGGTGATAGTGATGGACTTGTAAACACAGCAACAGAAGCTAACATCACAGACATCCGCATTATCAATGTTGACACAGGTGATACCCTAATGGGACCACTTGAACTTGATGCATTGACAGACGCGGCAGGAGCTGATGACGCTGACCAAACAATTGACTTTACTGATGACTTTGAAATGGATGCAGGCGAGACATTGGACTTGGCAGTTGTCGCTGATGTTGACGACACACTCACATCAGGAACAGAACTTGGAGCTATCATTGATATCTCTGGATTCGTTGCTGAAGATGAGAATGGTGACACCCTTACAAACGCAACTGATGTTGTTCCAACTTCAGATATGTATGAGGGTGCACAAAGAGCAGTATCTGCTTCATTAGTTGTTACTCTATCTTCAACACCTGGCGATGTTACAACAGTCCATGGTATGGAAGATGTAATAGTCGGCAAGTTTAACTTCACAGCAGGAGATGCTGGAACAGTAAATGTTACAAGCATTTCAACTGATGTTTACTTGCACGATGCTGCAACAGGCGACTTTGACGAAGGAAACTGTGACGCTGCAACTTGTGCAGTCATCGGTTCAACAGTTACAGTCACTGATTACTTGGAAACATGTTCAATTTACGACAGAGAAGGCGAGCTTCTTGATGGACCAAAAGCTCCATCATCAAGCGGATCATTGCTTGTCTTTGACGATGTTGATTGGGAATTAGCAGCAGGAGAGTCTGAAGTTTTGGACTTGCACTGCGACTTTGCTAACCCAGTACTTGGAACAACTGTTTACTTCGCATTTGACTTGCATGATTTGTCAGAAATCATCTTGGCAGAAGACGAGGATGGAACAGATGTTGATCCAACAACAGATTCACCAAACGGTGATTACTCAACACCTACAAATGTTGTAACACTTGCAAGCGCAGGATCTCTAGCTGCAGCAGTTGATTCATCAACTCCAACAGAAGACTTTGTGCTTACAAATACAACAGATAACGCAGTAGCATCATTCCGCTTCACAGCAACAAATGAAGATTTTGAAGTCACAACCTTCACAGTTGCTGAACAGCAAGCTGAACAGGATGACGCTGATGGAGATGGCGATGTAACAGGTGATCCTGACACATACGCTAACAACATTGAGTTGGTTACAATTGAATATCCATTGGAAGATGGAACAACTGGAACCGCCACAGCAACAATGAACGGCGCAGAAGCTAAGTTCTCATTAGCAAGCAAGCCATTCTTTGTAGCAACAGGCGATCCAGCAGTAGTTGATGTATTCGTTGATGTACCTGATACAAGCCGAAATGTAGGCGGAGCAGCAACATCTGGCGAAAAGATGATGTTTGACATCTTTGTTGACACAACAAATGATGACAACTTCAAAGCAGTAGGAGTCGGATCAGGAACAGCTCTTGATGATGATGACCTATCTGCAACATCAACAGATCCTTACACATTTGTTGTTAAGGAAACAAAGCCAACAGTAGGCTTGAGTTCATCAAGCCCATCAGGAACAAAAGTTCCTGGCGATCAGGAAGTATTCCGCTTCAATGTTGCAGCTTCTTCAAATGAAGATATTGTAATAAGCGAACTCATCTGGAAGATCTCAACAACAGATAACGCAAGCTCATCATGGAACGTCTGCGACACAACGCCTTCAATGGCTGGTGTCTTCGATGAACCAATTATGGACTTGTACAATCTATCAACAACAGGAACTGGTACAGCAATTGACGATGACGCTGAATGGACATTCTTTGATGGCGACATGTCAGTTTGTACAGAGAACACAGATACTGTTGATTACATTGGCTTGACATTCAGTTCAACAGCAGAATATATAGTAGTACCAGCAGGTACAACATATACATTTGCTTTGTATCTTGACTCAACAGGCGCTTCTTCAACAAATGATGATGCTATCCAATTAACCCTCACGGGTGATCCAATCTTGGAATCTTCTTCATTCTTGGCAGCAAGCGACTTGAATGAGTCAAACCTAGTAGCAACAGATACAACACTCACAGTAACAGCTAGCGCTGGATATACAGCTGGCGACATACTATGTATGGATACAGCTGATGACGGCTGTGCTGATGCTGATGAGAAGATGTTGCTCACATCAGTAGTAAACGGAACAACAATTACTGTTGTCCGTGGCTACTTGGGAACAGAGCCAGATGCTACATCAGCAAACGATGCAGCTGACGACATTGACCGCATGCCATCAGGCTTTGTATGGGAAGATGATGGAGATGCTGCAAGCGCAAATGATGGTGAGGATTGGGGCGCATACCTAGTTGACAGCTTGCCTGTCTCAGGACATGCAATCTCATTCTAATCGGATATTTTGCACAAAATCTTGATAAATTAGAGAAGCGATTCTTGAAAAATCAAGTACCAAACCCCTCCGGCGGAGCCGGAGGGTTTTGGTTTTTCTAAGTGGGGTCAAGTCTTCACTGTAAACCAACAGGTTCACAGTGAAGACTTGACCCCATTTGTTAGGAAGTTAGAGCTTTAGAATTCAGACTTCCACGTATGGCGATTTAGCACAATGTGAACGATCGTTCATATTGTGCAAATATTAGTTAATCGTCATGTCATCATGATTGTTGTTGCTCAAATCAATACAATCTTATAAAATATGCTCATAAATCTTACATATATTTATGAAAAAATTACCTTTAATTTTAGCGATAATTGTGGTCGCGATTGGTGCTTATTGGCTCTTTCGCGAAACAAATCCATATTATGGACTTGTAACGCAAATGGATGTTCAGTCCAGTCCTGAAACTGTCGCAACTCTTGAACAGCAATTAACGCAGGCATTAGCTTCAATCAAAGCAGCAAAAGACGCTGGTGAGCGACCTGACCTTGATCTATATGAAATTGCAGGTATAAATGCGTATTATCTTGGTAATTTGTCTCAAGCAAGAGAGATTTATGAGGAATATTTTTCTGAAAACTCAATCAATCCTGCTGCATGGGATACTTACGGAAACATTCTGTACAAAATGGAGGATTGGGTGAATGCAGAAGAGGCATATATGACAGCGCTAAAACTCGCGCCAATGGAAGAATTTTATCGTGACCTAATTAATGTTATAGAACGAGACGAGTCTCGTGATACAGAAATTGAATCATTGCTTTTGGAATATGTTGACACATTGGGACAAACTCAATGGGTTATGGTTGAGCTTGGAAAATGGTATGCGGATCATGGACAGTGTGAAAAAGCAATTGACCATTATGAAGTAGCTTTAACACTTGCACGCGAAAACAATGGACCAGTTGAGTCAATACAACAAGATATTGAATTAATTGAGCAAAATTGCGTTGAAGTTCAATAGTGTGAAAAGGAGGAATAATAAAATAAATAAATTAGTAGCAGCGGGAATGTTTTTATGTATGCTTCCCGCTTTTGTGTACGCAAAATCACCAAATGATCCAGAATATGACGAGCAGTGGTATTTGGATATGATTGATGCGCCTCAAGCTTGGGACATTGAAACAGGCGATGACGATGTTATTATTGCTGTATTAGATACTGGCATTGATTTGGATCATCCAGACCTAGAGGATAACATTTGGGTTAATAGGGATGAGATCGCAGATAATGGTATAGATGACGATGATAATGGTTTCATTGATGATGTTTATGGTTGGGATTTTATTGATTCAGATAATACACCAACTCCTGATTTGTCAGACGGAGCTAATGAAGACGCAATATCTCACGGCACTGTGATATCAGGGCTTATTGCAGCTGTTGGTGATAATAGCGAAGGAGTTTCTGGAGTTGCTTGGGACGCGCGAATAATGTCTGTGCGAATGTTAGATAAAACTGGTTCAGGGAATTCTGTTGACGCGCGTTACGCTATTGAGTACGCAGTGGAGAATGGCGCTGATATAATAAATTTGAGTTTTTCTGGAAATACAAATGATCCTGCGTTGCGTCGTGCAGTTATGAATGCTTATGAAGATGGTGTTGTGATTATTGCAGCTTTAGGAAATGAAGGTGTGAGTGTTAATGCTAATCCAGTATATCCTGCATGTTATCGCGATGGTGATGACGATTGGGTTATTGGTGTTGCTGCGTCAAATGAGTTTGATAAGCATTCATTATTTTCAAATTATGGTAGTGAGTGCGCTGATTTATCAGCACCAGGTGAGGATATGTATGGTTTACATTATTATGATCCTTCAGAAGGATTTACATTAGCGTATGATGATAATTGGTCAGGAACATCAGTTGCGTCGCCTATCGTAGCTGGCGCTGCTGCACTACTTTTGTCAAAATATCCGAGCTTGAACCCAACCAGCATACGAAATATTCTAAAACTATCTGTTGATCCAATGAGTTTAAGCGGTAAATATCGTGGGCAATTTGGATCTGGTAGATTGAATATTCAACAGGCTCTTTTACTTGCAGCAAGCTATGTTTCGCAAGATGAGGAAGATGAGCAGACAGAACCTCAAGATACAGGCATTGGAGGTGTAATGACAGGTGATTTCATAAAAAGTCCTTCTTTTTCAACTGTCTATTATATTGACGATGAAGAAAATAGGCGTGTATTTATAGATACAAATACATATTTCACTTGGTCAGATAATTTTGACGATATCAAGGAAGTGACTGATGAGCAGTTATCAGAGTTTAAATTGTCTGGATTAATGTTGCCTCACGCAGGCGTTGTGTTAGTCAAGATACAGTCTGACCCAAGTGTTTATATGCTTGAAAATGGGGGCGATAGCCTTATTCCAGTGTTGAGGAAAATTGCTTCAGAAGAGATTGCTATTGAAATGTTTGGGAATAATTGGGCTGATTATGTTATTGATATTGAGCCTACATTTTTTACAAAATTTGAGTTAGGAGAATTAGTAGATGAGCCGTTTGAGGTAGATACTGGTATAATGAAAACGCGTGAACAATTATCACAATTAGCAAAATAGAATATGCCAAATGAAGATAAAAAAATAGCTGTTGTTACAGGTGGAGCAGGTTTTATTGGTTCATTCCTATGTGCCGAGCTTTTACGCGAGAATTATCGCGTGATATGTATTGATGATTTCGCGACTGGCAATGTGCGTAATATTGATCCATTTTTGCGAAATGTTGATTTTCAATTTTTGCGTATAGATATAAATGAGCTGTTTGATCTTGAGAAGTTTCCTGAACTTGAACCATTCAAGATTAAATATAATGGAATTAATGAGATTTATCATTTAGCTGTTCCGACATCAATAAAAAATTTTAACATTCTTAAAGAAAAGACATTACTTACAAGTTCGATTGGCACAAGGAATGTTTTAGATATGGCTGTTAGATACAAAGCTAAAGCGCTTTTAGCTTCAAGTTGTGTTGTCTACGGCCCAAGGCGAGACAATACAACACTTTTTAAGGAAAGTGATATTGGATGCGTTGATCATTTAACTCCTAGAGCGTGTTATGACGAAGGTCGTAGATTCGCGGAAACAATGTTTTATACTTATGGCGAAATTAAAGGATTAGATTTTAAGATAGCTAGAATTTTTAGAACATATGGTCCGCGCATGCCTTTGTTTGATGGCCAACAGATACCTGATTTTGTTTTGCGGGCTTTGAATAATGAAGATGTGGTAATAAATGGAACTGAAGATTTTAAGACATCTTTGGTTTATGTAACAGATGTTATTGATGGAATCATACGCCTCATGAACTATCAAGGAACAGAGAGAGTTATGAATTTTGGTAGTGATGTTGATTTGAAACTTATCAATGTAGCTCAAAAAATAATCAATATCACAGAATCATCTTCTAAGATTAAATTTGCAGAACAATTACCATTTTTATCAGAGCTAGGATTGCCAGATATTTCTCTAGCTAAAGAAAAATTAGGGTGGCTTCCTGTAGTGCGCCTAGAGGACGGATTACAAAAAACAGTTGAATATATACGGGCAAATAAGATTTTATTGACTGGCGAAGGTGAGACGATGTAGAGTTTTATTATGACCATCGTTGCGGTAATACCAGCGTTTAATGAAGAATCGCGCGTGGCAAGTGCCTTGCGCGATGCTTTGTTATATGTTGATTTTGCTGTTGTAGTTGATGATTGCTCTAAAGATAATACAGCAATGATCGCGAAAGAATCTGGTGCTATTGTGTTGCAGCATGTAATGAACCGCGGCCAGGGAGCTGCATTACAGACTGGTACTTTATTTGCGCTTGATAAACTGAATGCAGATATAATAGTGCATTTTGATGCTGATGGTCAGATGAGAGGAGAAGACATTCCAGAGATTATTCAGCCGATAATTAATAACACTGCTGATATTGTTCTTGGATCAAGATTTTTACAAAACAATCAATCATCTATACCATTGTCGCGTAAAATTATTTTAAAGTTAGGAACTTTTTTCACGCTCTGCATTTCAGGAATAAAATTATCTGATACTCATTGCGGATTTCGAGCGCTTTCGCGTGATGCTGCAAGAAAAATAGTTATAACGCGTGATCGTATGGCTCATGCATCAGAAATTCTTGATCTTATCAAGGTGCATAGATTACGATTTAAAGAGTGCAATGTTAAAATAAGATATTCTGATGAAACTCTTGCTAAAGGTCAAAGTGCGTGGGGGGCATTCACGATAGTTAAAGATATGTTAAAAAGTAAATTTTTAGATGTATGATTTTTAAGATTTTGCTTATTGCTTTTGCGCTGTTCGCACTTACTATAACTATTAAGCAATATAAAACACGCAAAGTAAGTTTATATTGGTTTATAGGTTGGACATTGCTTTGGTTATTCGTAATTGTCGTTGCTCTAATCCCACAAGCCACAGATCCAATAGCGCAACTTGTTGGAATTGAAAAAGGCGCGGATCTTCTTGTTTATATTGCGATAGTTGTAATCGCGTATAGTCTTTATAGAGTTTTAGTTAAACTTGAGAAAATTCAAAAAGAGATTACACAAATTGTACGAGAAGTGGCAATTAAGAGAGCTCAAAGTTCAGAAGATAAATAATTATGCATCGACCGCGAGTGGCAATAATTTATCTTTGTCATAATGACATTAAATATGTGCCAGAGGTTGTTGATTCGTGGTGTAATCAGAGTTATCCACACGAATTTATTAATATCGTGATGATACCAAATGGTGCGCAGGACGGTGTTCAGGATTTAATAAAAATAGATATTCTTCCTAGGTCTGGAAATGATTTGCCTCAAACATTATTGATTGATGATGGAGTTAATCATGGATTTGCTGGCGGAAATAATATTGGAATTAAGTGGGCGATAGATAATGGATTTGATTATATATTTTTGAATAATGGAGATTTGAGGCTTGATCAGCATACGATTGAGGAAATGGTAAGAGTTATGGAATCTGATAAATCCATTGGCTCTTCGCAAGCATTTGTAAGAATGTGGAATGATACGCAAATAGTAAATGCCACTGGTGGTGTAATGCATGTGGCAGGATTTGGTTATGCTAGGGATAATGGAAGAGAATTATCTAGTGTGCATAGACAAGATCGTGACGAAGTAATGTATTCATCTGGTGCTGCTGTAATGTATCGTGCAAGCGCATTGAAAAAAGTTGGATTTTTAGAAGAGGGATTTTTTATGTATCACGAAGATTTGGAGCTTGGTTTAAGATTGCGTTTTGCAGGATATAAAAATGTTTTAGCAAAAAACGCGCAAGCTTTTCATGATTATAGCTTTTCAAGAAACCCGAATAAGTTTCAGTGGATGGAAACATATCGCATTGTTGTTTTATTGTCATATTTAAAAATACAAAGTTTGATATTATTACTTCCAATTTTGAAAATGATTGAGTGTGGAGTGTGGTTGATGGCAATAAAAGGTAACTGGTCAAAAGCAAAATTATTATCATGCATTGAACTATGCAAACCAAAAACATGGAAATTAATTAGTCGCATAAGAACAAAGGTGCAAAAATTAAGGGTAATTGACGATCGCGAGTGGATGAAACTTTTGTCGCCAGTAATTGAATATCAAGAAAGAGAAACATCTGCTGTAAGAATTGGAAATAGAATAGTCAAGTTTCTTTGGAAAATAATTTTTAAATTTATTAAATGGTAAGTATGAAGATTGCGCAAATTACACCAGTTTATCCGCCACGCATAGGTGGAATTGGAAATGTTGCGCAAGAATATGTTTTGAGTTTACTTCGCAATGGAGATAATGTAACAGTGTTCACACCAAAGTATGGATCAGAATTGAATAATAACACTGTTGATTATTTGAAACCTTTATATAAATGGGGGAATGCTGCTCTAATACCGCAATTAATTTGGAAATTAAAAGATTTTGATATTTTGCATTTGCATTATCCGTTCTACGGAGGAGCTGAAAGTGTAGCAATAGCTTCATTTATTTGGCACAAGCCATTAATCATTACTTATCACATGAGACCAGTGTCTAGTGGATGGCAAGAATGGATATTTAGGATTTATGGATTTTTAATTGAGCCAATAATTTTTTTGGCGTCAAAAATTATATGTGTTAGCTCTATTGATTACGCGAAATCTGTGAGATTAAGATCAGACAAATTTATTGAATTGCCTTTTTCAGTTGACGATAAAATTTATCATCCATCAGAAGATAAATCAGTGCGTGAAAAATACAAAATATCAAAAACATCAAAACTGATTATTTTTGTTGGAGGACTTGATGATGCTCATTATTTTAAAGGACTTGATGTGCTCTTAAAATCGTGTGCGTCTCTTGGTGATGATATTGACTGGCGATTATTAATTGTTGGAGAAGGAAATAGACGAAAAGAATTTGAAGAAATGGCACAAAAAATGAAAATAAATAATAGAGTGTATTTTGCGGGCAGAGTTGATAATCAAGATTTGCCAAAGTATTATCAAGCATCTGATATTCATGTTTTGCCAGCTATAAATGGATGCGAAGCTTTCGGACTCGTTACATTAGAAGCAGCAGCGTCAGGAATTCCTTCAATTGTATCTGATCTGCCAGGAGTAAGAACACTTATTAATAATGGTAAAACTGGATTGATAGTAAAGCCGTCTGATAGCGCAGATTTATTATTGGCTCTGAAATTTTTAATTGAAAAAAATAAATTGCGGGTGAATATGGGAAATAATGCGCGCTCTATGACTGAACAGAAATATTCAAAATATGTAATTTTTGATAGGTTAATTAGTATATATAAATCTATTTTATGAAAATTGGGATAATAACCAATCTATATCCTCCATATCAACGCGGAGGTGCTGAACATGTAATAGTTCGTACAGTTGAGGCTTTGACTGATAAAAAACAAGATATCTTTGTAATAACAAGTAAACCATTTTGTCAACGAACAGCACTTGATCGTGATGCAGCTGCAATAGAGCGTGTTTATAGAATAACACCACGCAATATATATTTTACAATTAACGATAATAAGTTTCCATGGATAGTGCGTTTGCTTTGGCATGTGATTGACACTGTATTCTCTTTTGAAACAAAGAAGATTAAGCAAGTTATAGACATTGAAAAACCAGACATAATTATTACCCATAATCTTAAAGGGATTGGAATGCGCACATCGCGACTTATTGAAAAGATGAAGATACCGCACATACATGTGATGCATGATTTGCAGTGGATATATCCTTCAGGACTATTAATTCATAGGCGTGAACATGAGTCAGTTATTTTCAAACCATTTTATGCAGTGTATAGATTATTCACACGCAGCGCATTAGGAGTTCCAAACATTATTATATTCCCATCAAGTTATTTACATGGTAAATATGAAGAATTTAAATTTTTAAAAAATATTAATAGCATAGTACTGCCAAATCCTGCACCAAGATTTAATGTGCAGTGTAGAGGTGAAAGGATGAACGGCCCAATTCGTTTATTATTCGTGGGTCAGCTTGAAAGACATAAAGGGATTAAATTATTGATAAAAGCGTTTAAACAACTTTCATTTGAAGCAAGTCTTAATATTGCTGGTGATGGTACTGAAAGGAAATTCGTTGAGCATGAGGCGAAGACGAATAAAAATATCACTGATCTTGGTTTTGTTTCTTTAGAACAGTTAATTGATTGTTTGCGTTCCACTGATGCTCTTATAGTTCCGTCATTATGTTATGAAAATTCGCCGACAGTTATTTATGAATCTCTTCAAGCAGGAGTGCCTGTAATTGCGTCTAATATTGGTGGAGTTGGTGAACTTGTTCAAGATGGAATTAATGGATATTTATTTGAGCCTGGAAGCGTAAATGATTTGGTTTCAAAGATTAGTCTAATGAATGAAAAAAAGGATGAATTTGGAAGGCGTGCAGAAGAGATAAAGGAAACAGTAAAAAAGTATGATTTAGAAAATTATGTTATGCAATTATTGTCAATTATTAATAATATAAAAAAATTCTAGTCTATTTTTTTGTAAAAACAAACACAGTTACCGCATCGTCGCCTAGAGCGAACCAATCATTAGCTAGTGATTTTGATTGTTCTATTATTCTTTCACTATCCCACCAATAATTGTTTACAACAAAAAACGCTGTTTCAACACCAGTATATTCCATTGCATCGTAAATAATTTGTACATCAGGTCCTGACTCATTAGTCATTTCAAGATAGTAATTATAGAGTTTGCCACCGGTTGGTATTGGATAATAGAAAATGTCTTTGTTGTAATATTTTGCAAATCCAAATGCTTTAAGCGCTGCTGAAGAAACAGCTTGATTAGCAAGTACAATATAATCTAGATCATTGGAATATTCTTCTATTGCGTATACAGCATCAATATCTGCTTGACTAACATTAAAACCTGCAGAACGCGCGTAATTATCATGCCTTGGATATGCTCCGTATATCATTGCAGTTCCAATAAGTGATATTATTATCACAAAAGCAAGTTTTAATAAAAAATCTTTGTTTTTTATTCTTGACCAAATACTGCTTAATGTAATGAATACGAATGGCATCATGAAAATAGCAAAGAGAGTTAATAGGCGATCAGAGTAATTTGATCTCTCGTATTCAATCAAAAATTCAAACTCAAGAGTAAGTGACAAAATTAAAAACCCAACCAATGATGATAATGCGCAATAAAGATAAATATAAATCGCTTTATTTAGTTTTTCTTTTTGCGCAAAATATATTCCAATTACACCAAGTATGATTATGATCCAAATGTAATTGTCTATTACAAGATAAAATCCATCTAGCCATGCATTATAATTATTTGTAATAAATCCTGTAATATTTAATTTTTCAAGTAAAATATTAGTTAAAGATATTTTTATATCAAGTCCAGATAATGCTGACTGTGCAATAAATACTATAGGAACCGCTATCGCGCTACACAAACTTAGAGTTATAACAATAATTTTATGTATTATTATATTTAACTTTTTTGTGCTTTCAAAAACAAGGCAATAGAAAAATACCATCGGAATTCCAGCTAGTGGGTGAGTGCATAAAATAGCGAGCGTTATTATAAACAGAAAAACTAAATATTCCTTTGATTTTATTTTATCCAATAGCACTGGTAGAGAAAGTATTACTAGACATGTTGAAAGAATGAACGCTAGTGATTGAGGAGTTGTTAAAATAAATACACTAAGCGGTAATAAAAATATTGATATTAGTGACATTTTCCAATTATCTCCAAGATATTTAATTACGATAAATATACTTAATGGTATAAGGATAGAGGTAAGTATTGGTGATAACAGACCATCAGCCATGTTTATTGGTAACAAAAAGCAAATCAAAGCTACAAGTTCAAGTGCATATTGTCCTATGTAGTAAAAAGGTTTTGGAGATATTGTTCCAAATTGTGCTATGTGTTCAACAGTGGCTGTATGAATAAAAGGATCAAAGCCATATCCAAGAGGGAAGATCCAGAATGCTATTGATAATACGCTTGCTAATAATATTATAAGCATTATTGTCGCGTATTTCAGTGAATAACTATGAATTGTGATTATTATAATTACTATCGCGATAGCTGGCGCGATTAGAATTCTAGGATCAACGATAAGCCACAAGGATCTTATTGATTCTACTGTATGTATATTTAATATAGCTATCCACCAAGAAATTATTGAAACTACAAAAGCAAATCCTAATATGATTTTTTGTTTTTCTATTTTGTTTTGCTGTTTTTCATTTTTTTCAGATATGAGCGATGCAACAAGAAGGATTATCACAAGCAAAATGCTTAAGCTTAATTCATTTACTGTTCCGAAATAATATATCGCACTTCCTCCGAGCATTATTGCGCATATACTTGTAATAAGACCGATTAATAGTTTTTCAATTACTGTTCTATTTTTTAATATTCTAGATCCGAATAACACAGAAAGTGACAATAAGAATACAAGACAACATATAGCGCCAATTATAGTGTTTTCAAAATATATAACATTTATCCAAGATAGGATAAGTGTAATCATTCCAATTATAGTATGGCGAATATTGGTCATTATATTTGTTTATTGCTATGATTATAGCATCTTTATGCGCGATCCACATCAATTATATCCGCATGACAATCTGATGAAACCAATAATAGGTTTGATACCAAATTGGATAAAACCAAATCATTTTACAATAGCGCGCATGATTTTGACTCCTGTTGTACTTTTGCTTTTATTTTTTGAAAATTACAATATAGGTGTTCCGCTATTTATAATTACAGCATTTACTGATGCAATTGACGGATCGCTTGCAAGACTTAGGAATCAAATAACAGATTGGGGCTCATTTTATGATCCTGTGGCAGATAAATTATTTATAGGATCCGTGATTCTCATTATTTTGATTCAACATGTTAATCCACTACTTGGATATTTAATTATAATACTTGAATGTTTGATGATAGCTGGTGGTTGGTATAAAAGACGACATGGTAGCCATGTGCAGGCGAATGTTTGGGGGAAAATAAAAATGTTGTTGCAGTTTTGCGGAGTTTGCTTTTTGTTAATAGCGCTTTGGTTTGGTATTGATTTGTTTATCCCGATTTCGTATGGAACTTTGATTTTGGGTTTGATCTTCGCGATAGTAGCGCTTTTGACTTATAGTTTGTGATATGAGGCTGATAAATGTAATAAGATATAGTGTTCTTGGTATATTTTTTTTATCGCTCGTGGTCGTTGCATATTTGCCAAGCGATATGATTTTTAATTCTCCTGATGAAAGCGCTAATGCATTATTCGCATGGCAATTCTCTAATGAAAATATTTTGTCTTTCGTATCAAAGTTCAGTGGAGCATGGTCTGATATTGTTCATCCACGGAGCATGTTGGTGATCAATGATCTGATCGTACCAATAGGTTTTGTTGGATTTCCAATAATGTGCGGTCTTTTAGCAAAGATATTTGGTAATTGGTTCGTCTTATTATTCACGCCATTAATTGCGACATTTGCTGTATTTGCATGGCGGAAGCTAATTTTGTTTATTTATAAAAATGAAAGCATCGCTGATTTATCAGCATTGTTTTTACTTATTCACCCTGCTTTTTGGTATTACTGCTCACGGACGATGATGCCTAATGTAGGATTTGTAAGTTTGTTGATAATATCGCTTTATCTTTTTATCTGTGATCCTTTTAAAAATTATTTTAACAAGAATAGAGTAAGTGAAATTTTATCTGGACTATGTGTTGGCATTGCGCTCACATTTCGTGCGTCAGAGGTAATATGGATTGTTTTGATAATTACATTTCTATTCGTATATTACAGAAAAAAAATAAACTCGAAACAAATTATTTTATTTATTGCTGGGATAGTAATATCAATCTTACCATTTTTGTACATAAACAATTCTTTGTACGGATCACCGATAACAACAGGGTATACGGTCGCAGTTGCTTCATCAGAAGTATCCAATGTTGCATTAATTGATGAACAAGTAACAGGTGTTGCCTCGTTAGTGTTTGATTTTGTTTTTCCGTTTGGCATTCATGAGATGAACATTATTAGAAATGTTTGGAATTATGTATTTGTTCTATATCCGTGGATGAGCTTACTTGCAATTTGTGGAGCATTGATAATGCTCCGTGATAGAAAGTGGAAAGTGTTATTAGTAATTTTGTGTTTTTTATTTACATGGCTTTCACTTGTGTACGGGAGTTGGAATTTTCATGACAATCCAGACGCATTAGTGATAACTCTTGGAAACTCATATGTCAGATATTGGATTCCAATATTTGTAATATCATCAGTACTTATAGCTTGTTTTATAGAAAAAGTTACTTTATTTTTGAACAAAAAAAAGAAATGGCTTGGTACAGTTGTTGAGTATTTTGCTATAGCCATAATGGCATCATTATCAATTCAATTAGTTGTTTTTGGTAGTGATGGCTTTGTAAGCACGATAAAAAGTATAAATAGTTTTGCATACAAAAAACAAACTGTCTTAGAAAACACTCCATCTGATTCAATAATAATTGCTGACATGGCAGATAAATATTTATTTCCACAGAGGCAAGTAATATTTTCATTGCGAGATGAGAGAGTTTATGAAGCTATAATCCCAATGCTTGATGTTACTCAAGTGTATTATTTTGGAATTACAATTCCGGAAGCTGATATAAATTATTTGGAATCAGTAATTTTTAATGATAAAGTTGAATTACTGCCAGTTGTAACCGTGAATGATGAGACATTATATCAATTCATATATTTGAATAATGAATAAAATAATAATCAAATCGATCATTGTTTTAATACCAGCGATTATATTCGTGTATTTAATTTGGGTTGATATTTGTCCGTCAGGAATTAAAGAAGCTAAATTATATATAGGCGAATCATCTCCTTATATTTATAATGTTTTGCCAGATGATAGAGTGTCTGAACTTAAGAGTAACGATGACGGACAGTCATATATTTCATTAACTAATGAACCTGTATATTTTAGTGTCTTGTTGCCAAATACGCAGTTTGATGAAGTAGAAGTTGAGCTTGAATACAATAGCAACGAACAACCACTTATTGAGCTTGGAGCACTTACAGATATATATTCAGAAAATTATTCATTTAAACCAATTTATAACAAAATAATTGAAACACTTGATTGGCAGCGTATAGTGTCTGACGATGTAAGTTTATTTCAGCGAAAGTTAAATTTTAACTCAATTGAAAATTTTCTAAGTTTTTTTTCAGACAGGAGTAAAATAGGAACATATCAATATGATTTATCAGTTCCTTATATTGAAGATGATTATAAGCCGATAACAGGCACACAAACTATTAATGTTTCATTACGCGGATATCATAAATATCTTACTTATATAAAAAATGAACCTTTTTATCTAAGTGTGGATTACATGGACATGAATAGAACAGCCGGCGCTGATGATGCGGTAATTAGAGTAAGAGATAAAAATGACAATGTTGTTTTTGAGTATTTTATAAATGATGATGGAGATATAATTGAAGATCAAGTCCGCTCTAATGGTACAGCGATAATTGATCAGAATGGATGGGAAGAGGGGGTATATTCAGTTGAACTTTCAGGAACTAGTGATATTTTTTGGCGCTCAATAACTACTAGTCAAAAATACATGACATTCGTCAGTAAGATATATATTGCTGATGATGTTGGATATTTAGAATCAAACCGCGCTACAGAGTTTTATACAGACGCGAAACACATTGTTTTTGAAACAACACACGAAGATGCAGTCCAAAAAATTACAATAGGAAACGATGTGGTTGATGTATCACAGAGTCATGTAAAATATAATTATACAGTTGATTCGTCTGGAGTTGTGCGCGTATATTCACCACTAAGTGATATAAAAATAGTAGGCGACGGAAAGTTTGCGTTTAAGAGCAGTATGTATTTTAATCCAGATCCAATACAACTAAATGCATATTCTGATATTGATGCCTTGGGGATCGATTACATCATTACTACATATAAAGAATATAATGGTTTAGGTGATTGGTCTGTAGCGTCAGCTAAATTTAGCATTGATGATTTAGCGAAAATTGATAACACAGTAAAATTTGCTATTTCAGCCCCAGGATTAACTCAATTTAATGGAGATGTTGATTTACAAAGCATCACAGTCAGATTCTTGAAAGAAAAAATGACCTTTAAAGAAATTTATTCAGCTGTAAGGAATCTATTACCGTTTGGATTATGAATAAAGATCTTATCAAATCATCATTTATCATTAGCATGGTAAGCTATATATTCTTTTTGTTTTGTGAATATTTGCGTCCAGGATTTGTAAGTTATGTATTTTCTGTCCATCTATTTTTAGTACCAATATTTATTTCTGGATATTTACTATGTTACGAAAATTATGAGCATAAAGACTCAAGATTATTTTTATCAGTAATATCAGCACTTGCAGGTATATTGTTGATGATAATCATTTGGCGTGAAGGAGGTGTCTTTGGCGACATGAGAATTTTTATGGCTATTATTGGGCTTTTATTGCCTTATTTATTAAGCGAACTCAAAACTGATTAGACCTTTTTGGCAAGTGAGTCATATAATATAGACATATGACAGATTGTTTATTTTGCAAAATAATAAATGGCGAGATTCCTTGTTATAAAATATATGAGGATGATAAAACTTTCGCTTTTTTAGATATTGGACCGGTTTGCAAGGGGCACATTCTAATTATTCCAAAGAATCATGCGCAAGTGATGCAAGAGGGAACTTTAGATGATGCATTAGCTATAATGACAACAGTATATAAAATCGCGCCATTTGTGATGAAAGCGCTTGGCGCGTCAGGATATAATCTTGGTATGAATCATGGACTCTCTGGTGGCCAAGACATTTTTCATACACACATGCATTTTATGCCAAGATATGACGGAGTTCCTAGAAAATACGAGAAGCAAAAAGTTGAGCATGATGAATTGGTTAAAATTGCATCTTTAATTCGTGAAGCATTCTAATATGTCGCTCCAGCCTTGGAAAAAACAAAGTGAAGAAGTTCTATCAAGCAATAAGTGGTCTTCATATCATCATGCGAAATTTGAACTTCCTGATGGGTATATTGCTGATTATTATTTTTTAAAAATACCAGACTCTGTTGTTGTGATTGGAATTGATAGTGATGGATCAATGCCGATTGTTAGACAATATAGATGTTTAAGCGACGAATTTACATATGAATTTCCAAATGGGGGAATAGATGTCGGTATTTCATTGGAACAAGCGGTTTCTGATGAATTTGCTCAAGAAGCACAGATGAAAGCGAAGGTTTTTGAGAAAATTGGTTCGTTTCACACAAACAATGGTCGCGTGCAAGAAACATGTAATGTTTTTGTAGCTTATGGTCTATCGCCAACATTCATGCGAAAAGATCCAACTGAAGAGTTTGAGCAGCTTTCTGTTACACCAGAAACTTTTGAGGAAATGATTCGTTTTGGAGATATAACAGATGGCATGATGTTGGCAGCATGGCAGTTAGCAAAAAATAGAGTTTTAGAGATAATTAAGCAAAAGCTCAATAAATAATATTGACCATGCGTGGTTATTTGCTGTAAAGTTCAATGTGCTATGAAAATTCTTGTAACAGGAGGTTGTGGTTTTATAGGATCCCATTTTATTCGTGTTATTTTTGAAAAACGACCGGATTGGCAGGTTGTTAATTTGGACGCACTAACTTATGCTGGGAATCTTGTGAACACTTTAGATATACAGACGCATTCAAGATATAGATTCGTATACGGATCAATAACAGATAAAAATTTGGTAAATACATTAGTTTCAGAATCTGATATTGTAGTAAATTTTGCAGCAGAGACTCATGTTGATAGATCACTCATGGATAATGAGCCTTTTATTTTAACAAATATTCTTGGCGTGCAGAGGTTGATTGATGCTTGTGTGAAATACGGAAAAAGATTTCATCATGTGAGCACAGATGAGGTTTTTGGTTCATTAGGACCAGACGATCCTAAATTTCACGAAAAAACACCGTATGATCCGCGTAACCCATATAGTGCAACAAAGGCAGCCTCTGATCATTTAGTTAGAGCAGCGATTCATTCTCATGCTCTAAGAGGAACTATTTCTAATTGCACAAATAACTATGGTCCATATCTTTATCCTGAAAAGTTTTTGGCGATTGCAATAACAAATATAATGGAAAATCATCCAATTAGTATACAAGGAGATGGTAGACAGATTCGTGATTGGATTACTGCGCGTGATCATAGTTTAGGCATATTGGCAGTTATTGAAAAAGGACAGATTGGTCACACTTACATGATGGGTGGTAATGCTGAATTAAGCATCGCGAATACTGCGCGAGCAGTAATAAAAGCTATGGGTGCAAGAGATGAAATGCTAATTTTTACTCAAGATCGACCTGGACAAGATAGAAGATACGCAATTGATTACACAAAGATAAATATTGAACTTGGTTGGAAGCCTGAAGTCACTTTTGAGCAAGGTCTTGAGCAGATGATTGATTGGTATAGACAAAATGAATCTTGGTGGAGGCCTATAAAGCAAAGTTCTGGATATAGAAAATGGTATGAAGAAAATATTGGACGATTAGCTTAATATGAAGAAAATAGAAACACCAATTAAAGACTTAGTTATTATCGAGCCAGATGTTTTTGTTGATGAGCGTGGATTTTTCTTTGAGTCGTATAATAAGTCAAAATTTGATGAACTTGGATTAAATAAAATATTTGTTCAAGATAATCATTCAAGGTCAGTGAAAGGCGTATTGCGTGGTTTACATTTTCAAGTAGCGCCAAGGCCAGTTGCAAAACTTGTACGATGTACTCGCGGCAAGGTTTGGGATGTCGCTGTTGATTTGCGCGAAGACAGCGCAACTTATAAACAATGGTTTGGTATTGAACTGTCAGATGAAAATAAAAGAATATTGTATATACCTGAAGGATTTGCTCATGGCTTTTATGCACTTACTGATTGTGATTTACAATATAAGATGACTGATATTTTTGATAAAACAGTTGACTCTGGTATTGCGTGGAATGATCCGGATATTGCTATACAATGGCCGTTGGAAGATAATTGTCTTATTTTGTCAGATCGCGATAAAAACGCTAAGAAATTATCTGAAACAATAATAAAATTTTAGTATGAAAGTTTTGATAACTGGATCTCAAGGAATGCTTGGTCAAGATCTAGTTAAGGTTTTTGAGATATCCGGACATGATGTTATATCTGCTACACGCAAGGATCTTGATATTACAAATCAATCAGCAGTAAATGATTATATTAGGATTCATAGACCTGATGTTATTATAAATGCTGCTGCTTATAATCTAGTTGATAGAGTTGAAGAACCACAGATATATGATATTGCTTACAGAATAAATGCTATTGGACCAGAGAATCTTGCAATAGCGGCGCAAAACATTGGTGCAAAATTCGTACACTTCAGCACTGATTATGTATTCAATGGACAGAAAAATGATTATTACCTTGAGGATGACTTGCCAAATCCAATTTCAAAATATGGCTATACTAAGCTGATGGGGGAAAAATTTGCTCAAGATGCTTGCGATAAAGCTTATATTTGTAGAGTTGTGAAATTATTTGGCTTACCAGCTGCCGGTGAAAGTGCAAAAGAAGGATTTGTTGATATGATGTTGCGTTTGAATAAAACACTTCCTGATCTGAAAATAGCTGATGATGAATTTGGAACACCTACATATTCTCTAGATGTTGCCAATACTGTTGAGAATCTAGTATCAGGAAATTATGCCCCTGGTATATACCACATAATCAACGAAGGTGAACCAGTTAGCGTTTTTGGTTTTGCAAAAGAAATTTTTGAAATGCTGGGAATAAAAGATAATTATAGACCTTGCACAAGATCTGAATTTCCTCGTGCTGCGAAATGTCCACATTTTTCACCTCTTAGAAATACCAAGTTGCCGAAATTAAGATCACGAAAAGATGCATTGAGTGAATTTTTAAAAAATATAAGCGTCAGTAAGTGATCCAGACAAATTTAAACTATACACGCCTTGGGCTCCATTTTCTGCTCCGTAAAAATATATATTTGAACCATCTTCTGATATCCAGAGTTCATTTATTTGAGCATTTTCTAACAGTGTAGTAACAAATCTTTGTTTTGCGATTGCGTATGTTTCATAAGCATACAAAACATCATCTTCCACGAAAACAACCTCTCCATTAGGATGCCAGAGTATTGAATTTATCAAAGCGCTTTGTCTAGTTATTAATTCAACTTGATGAACCTTTGTGTTATATACAGAAAGCTCAAATCCGTCAGAAAATGCCAACATATCAGCTTCAGCGTTCCAGTCATAAATAGTTGCTTCAACATGCAAGAGGATTGGTTGTTCTTTATGAATTTCAATTAGATATAATCCGTTAGTATTGTCAGTGAGTATTAAGTACGCGCCATCTCGTTCTTCGATTGTATATTGCGCTTTTGGAAGTAATGCTAAGGTATCTTTTTGACCATTAATATATTGCGCTACTTCAGTATAATTACCACTATCTATTAGTTTAATTATACTAGCATCAAGAATCACGGTGGTGTCATCATCTGGAGAGAATGATTGTGTGTTGCCAGTTTGTACATCAAATTGTGTAAGTCCGTATTTGGTTGTTAAGAGAATTGATTTATCAGCGCTCGGATGCCACTTAGCTTCTAAAATCTCATCATCAAATAAAAACTCAATCTGCGACCCGTCTTTATTATATAAAGATAATTCACTAGAAATAGTATTTAGATTCATTAGATACGATCCACCAGATGACCAAGAAAATTGCCAATTATTTTTTTCAGAATCTGATATTTGATCAAGTAGTATATGTGTATTTTTTTCTGGATAATATATCCACAATTCTTTCCACCCACCCTCTGATATTGTATATGCGATCGCTTGACCTGTATTGTCAACTTCAAGTTCGTTAGTCTGTTTATTAAATAATAATCGCGGTTCAGTATCTAAAAACATCAATACATCTTGCAGTTTTGTTGCTTCACCACTATTTATATCAATTGTTCCTGACCAAGGTTTAAATCCATCCTTTTTAAGTTCAACAAAATATTCCCCAGGCATCACTTGCTTTAATACATCAGGAGAGTTTACGCCAGTATATTGACCATCAAGATAAATTTGTGCGTTTCTGGGATTAGATGTTACAGAAAGAACACCTGTTCTGGTCACTGACATGTTTTGCAAGTTATATCTATATCCTGCAGTATATAAAACAAGTAATGGCGCGCATATAAGGAATATAAGCACAAATGTCCAAAATATAATTCTGCGTAACCAAATAGGCATAAATTGCATGAAATATAGCAGATTTTCTTATTTTTTGGAATAAGGGTTATAATAAAGCGGTTATGAATGAAAAATATAGACTCGTAATAAAAAAGATATTTAATAAGCAAACTATTGGCTATGTATTATTTGCTTGCGTTTTATTCACAGGTGGTTGGATAGCAAATAATGAATTAGGTGCTAATGATAAATGTAGTAATAACGAAGGAGAAGTAATTGATTCGCGAGATTATGAAGGCATTGAGGATGATATTAGTTTTAAGCAGTTCTGGCAGGTGTGGGATATGGCACAGGAGTTATATCTTAGACAGCCGATTTCAGAAAAGGATATGTTTTATGGCGCGATCTCTGGAATGGTTGATGCGCTTGGCGATCCTTACTCTGTTTATTTTGATCCAGAAGAATCCTCTGCTTTTAACGAAGAGTTACAGGGCGAATATTCTGGAATTGGAGCAGAAATAGGAAAAGAAGAAGACTATATTATTGTTGTTGCTCCATTATCAGATAGCCCAGCAGAGAGAGCAGGACTCATGGCAGGGGATTACATTATTTCGGTTGACGGAGAAGATATGATTGGCGCGACAGTGGATTATGCGGTGAGCCGTATAAAAGGTGAGGCAGGGACACAAGTCACATTGACTATAGTACGCGAAGGATCAGATGATACAATTGATATTCCAATAACTCGTGAAGATATAAAAATAAATAGCGTTGAATGGGAATTTCGTGATGATGGAATAATGTACATCCGAATTTCAATATTCAACGAAGACACAACATCTCTTTTTAGAAAGGCTGCGCAGGAAATATTAACAAAAGAAGCTAAGGGAATAGTTATTGATCTTCGTAACAATCCAGGTGGATTACTTACCGAAGCAATAAATGTGGCAGGATTTTGGATAGATGATGATACTGTCGTGCAAGAAAGAGTTGGTGATTCAGTAGAACCCTTTTCAGCCAATGGATTCGCGTGGTTGTATAATATTCCAACAGTTGTATTAGTTGACGGTGGTTCAGCATCAGGAAGTGAAATATTAGCTGGCGCTTTGCAAGATTATGGGCTCGCTACTTTAATAGGCGAACAAACATTTGGTAAAGGTTCTGTGCAAGAATATTATGAATTTGATGATGGATCAGCACTTAAGGTTACGACAGCAGAATGGTTAACACCTAATGGCAAGTCTATTGATAAGGTTGGCATAACGCCGGATCAGATCATTGAATATTCAAAGGAAGATTATGAAACAGGAGCAACACCACAGCTCGACGCGGCAATCAGTAAGCTCAAGGAAGCCTGGTAGCGCATTAAGGCATAGAACAGAGGTGTCATCTGGCGGACTTGTATTTAAACGAGTAAAAGGTCAGGTATATTTTGCAATGTTAAAGGATTCATATAATCATTGGACTTTTCCAAAAGGTCATGTAAGACGCGGTGAATCTTACAAGCAATGTGCTATCAGAGAGATTGAAGAAGAACTTAGTTTAAAAGGTTTGCGTTTTATCAAGCCGTTGGGCAAAATTGATATTTGGTTTAAGGATAGATATGTATTTAAGGGCGCGTTGATTAGAAAATTTATTCATTATTTCTTATTTGAAGCACCGGCTAAGTCTGATATTATTCTGCTTGTTGCAAATAAAAAGGGCGAGAGAATTCAAGATGCTACCTGGGTGAACAAGAATGATATTTGGGAATATTCACAGTATGATGACATGAAACCAATAGTTCGCAAGGCACTCAAATATTTTGAAAAGTCATCACACCGTGATATTTTGACTCGTAAGATGCGAATTATGTAAAATGTAGATATATGAAGGTAATATTATTAAAAGATGTAAAGAATATTGGTAACGAGGGGGATATAAAGGAGGTTGTTGAAGGGTTTGCGCGCAATTTTCTGTTTCCACAACATCTAGCCGTTGAAGCAACAGAGCACTCAATTAGACAGCAAGAAGAGAAAAAGAAGGCTGCTTCAAATAAAGAAAAGAAACAAGAAAAACTTGACAGACAGCTGATTTCAAAAATTGATGGAGCAGAAGTTGTTATAACTGCAAAAGCTGACAATGGTAAATTATATGCGTCAGTTGGTGTTAAAGATGTTGTTGAAGGTTTAAAAGATCTTGGATTCAAAGTCACGCATGACGATATTGATTTTTCTCCAAAGAAAGAAATAGGAACTTATGAAGCAATAGTATCAAGAGGAGAGTTTGAAGCAGGGATAACTGTCATAATAGAAGCAAAACAATAAAAACACCGGTCGCAAGACCGGTTTTAACTTTGATTTTTTATGAAGCATCATTATTTGTTCGTTGTTGGTGGAGTTATGAGTGGAGTTGGGAAGGGAACCTCATGCGCTGCGCTTGGGCTTACTCTTAAAGCAAAAGGTTATAGTGTAACTGCTATAAAGATTGATCCATATGTCAATGTTGACGCTGGAACAATGAATCCTGTTGAGCATGGTGAAGTTTTTGTTACTGTTGATGGTGATGAAACTGATCAGGATGTTGGAACTTATGAAAGATATTTAGATATCAATATCCCGAGAATAAATTACATGACAACTGGCAGGGTGTATAAAGCTGTTATAGAGAAGGAAAGAAACCTTGAATATGGCGGGAAATGCGTTGAAGTTGTGCCACATGTTCCAGAGGAAATAATAGGAAGGATTGAACGCGCTGCTCGCGAAGCAAAGGCTGATATTACAATGATTGAAGTTGGTGGCACAGTTGGTGAGTATCAGAATGTATTGTTTTTAGAGGCTGCTCGCATGATGCAGGTTAAAGATCCAGATTCAGTGAGATTTGTTATTGTTAGTTATTTGCCGGTTCCACCATCAGTTGGGGAGATGAAGAGCAAACCAACACAATATGCAATACGAACTCTCAATAGCGCTGGCATAAGACCTGATTTTGTCATTGGCCGCTCTCCAATGGCAATGGATGACCCAAGGAAACAAAAGATTGCTTGGATTTGTGGAGTGCCAAAAGAGCACATAATTAGTGCTCCTGATGCGCCAAGTGTTTATGATATTCCAGATATGTTTGAAGGTCAGGAATTCTCAAAGAATGTTCTGAAGAGTTTTGGATTAAAGCAAAAGAAAAATGATCTTACAAAATGGAATGCATTTGTTAAAAAGATAAAGGCATCAAAACGAGAAGTTAAAATAGGAGTAGTTGGCAAATATTTTTCAACAGGCGATTTTGTGCTATCTGATGTTTATATTTCAGTTCTTGAGGCTATTAAGCACGCTGCTACGCATGAAGGAGTCAAGGCGAAGATTGAGTGGCTAAATTCAGAAGAGTTTGAGAAAAGCCCTACAAAGATGAAAAAGATATTAAAAGAGCTTGATGGAATTATTGTGCCTGGTGGATTTGGGTCGCGAGGCATTGAAGGTAAGATAAAGACTATTGAGTTTTGCAGAAAAAATAAGGTTCCATATTTAGGTTTGTGTTATGGAATGCAATGCGCTGTTATTGAATTTGCAAGAAATGTACTTGGATTAAAAGATGCTAACACAACCGAGATTGATAAAGATACAACAAACCCAGTTATTCATATTCAAGAAAGTCAAAAGGAAAATGTTGCAAAAGGTTCATATGGTGGCACCCTTCGTTTAGGTGCATATCCATGCGTTCTTAAGAAGGGAAGTGTTGCATCAAAAGCTTACAAAACAGACATGATAAGTGAGAGGCATCGTCATAGGTATGAATTTAATAATTACTATCGCGATTTAATAAAAGATGCTGGAATGACAATTTCCGGCGTGAGTCCTGACGATCATTTTGTTGAGATAGTGGAGCTTGAAAATCATCCATTTTTTGTTGGAGCTCAATTTCATCCAGAATTTCAAAGCAGGCCATTAACCCCACATCCATTGTTTATAGGACTGATTAAAGCATCAAAGACTAAGAAAGGATCTAGGTAGTATTTATTTGTAAAAGCAATAACTCACCGCTCGTGCGGTGAGTTTCGGTGGGTCCATCTCACGATGTACACGAAGCTTTCATATAGGAAAAAGAAGAAGAAAGTATAGAAAGCTGTGTGAAGGAGTACTGCCAGCATCATCCACGCTCTGTACTCAATACTGTAGATGTATGGTACATAGTACCCCATATAATATGTGCATGGCGCCAGTATCATCGCTAGTAGTGTTGCGATGAGTGTATATGATTTCGCATTCCAACGCTTGAAGCATTCAATAAAGGCAAGAATTATACACACGGGAAGCCATTCTGTGCGTCTGAAGCACGGTTCCCAGTTGTCTTGCTTGCATGAGCGTTGAGCTGCTTGGATGCCAAGCAGCATGGAAGCGATGAACGAAGCCAGAAGAGTAACATGAACGAACAGTTCTGAACTCATGGTTTTTTGCCTCGAGTGTCGGGGTTGTTCTTGAAGGTACATTTCAAATTTATCATAAAAAACACAGCCCCGCCAATGATTTGGCGGGGCTGTATGTTTTTTGTTAGATTACATGAACTAATGTTTGTGGCTTTAACTTTCCTGTGAAGTTCGGAAGTTGTTTCTTTGAGAACTTCACCACACCATCTACGGCAGCATACAAAGTATCATCAGCTCCTGTCTTTACATTCTTACCAGGATGATATTTACTGCCTCGTTGACGGATCAAAATTTGCCCGGCTTTTACGCCTTGACCATCAGATTTCTTGAGTCCCAATCTCTTTGATACGGAATCTCGTCCATTTGAACTAGAACCCGCAGCTTTTTTGTGTGACATATACTATTTTTTGTTGGTTCATGATTCCTGCAACTGTTACAAGCGGAATCTATTTTGCCACAGCAGTGTAGCTAAAAGTTAAGACTTAGTCAATATTTGGGCATCGTTATGTTAATAAATAGTGACAAGATATGTGAAATACATTGAATTTAGGCTATAATGCAGTTCAGATATGAAAAAGCAAATAAAAGCTTTTTGGACGATTTTATCTCAAATGTCGCGCTCAAAATGGGTTATTTTTCTAATTTTAGTTTTCATATTATTAGTAGTGCTCTCTTTTCTAGTTCCTTATCTAGAGGTATATCAGTTGATTATTACAAAACAAGCAGTCCCATTACACTATAATATCCATTTTGGAGTTGATTCATTTGGACCTTGGTGGAGAGTCTTCACACCAACAATGATTGGTATCATAACATTTATTGTAAATATATTATTTTCAGTAATATATTGGAATCGCGACCGAATGCTTTCATATAGTATTTTGGCAATAATGCCAGTGCTTGGAGTTTTTATACTTTTATCTTCAATTTTTATAACACTTTTGAATTTGTCTTATGATTGATCCAGCAATTATTTCTAAAATATTACTTTTAACAACAATATCGTTTTTAGTTGCGTTTGTATGGACGCCTCTACTTACTCATTTTCTTTATAAGTATAAGCTAGTTAAATCATTAAGAAGTAAGTTACAAGCGCCAATATTCCATAAAATGCATGAAAAAAAGGCTGGAACACCGACAATGGGCGGTATTGTAATTTGGGGAACTGTTTTCATACTCTCGCTTAGCGTCCTTTTATTAAGCCAGTTTCAAGTTCATATTTTAAGTGGATTGAATTATTTGACTCGCGGACAGACGCTATTACCGCTTGGTGCACTTGTAGCATCAGGAATTGTAGGGCTAGCTGATGATATTCTCAATGTAAGAGGGATTGGAAAGAATGGCGGTGGAATACATATTCGCCATCGTCTTATCTTATATTCTATTATCGCTGTCATTGGAGCTTGGTGGTTCTTTGATAAGCTTGATTGGGATTTATTTCATGTTCCATTTTTGGGATCGTTTAATATTGGCTGGTGGTATATTCCTCTTTTTATCTTGGTTATTGTTGGAACATCTTTTTCAGTTAATCAAACAGATGGGTTAGACGGCTTGGCAGGAGGATCGTTAGTATCTTCATATGGAGCCTTTGCTGTAATTGCTTTATTTCAAGAAAAATACGATTTAGCAGTGTTTTGCGGTGTGATTGTTGGTGCGCTTCTTGCGTTTTTATGGTTCAACATTTATCCTGCGAGATTTATTATGGGTGATACTGGTGCAATGTCGCTTGGCGTGACGCTTGCAATAGTTGCGATGCTTACAAATACAGCACTTTTACTTCCAATAATTGGTTTCGTGTTTGTAGTTGAAGCTATATCAACAATAATTCAGATGATTTCAAAAAAAGTTTTTCACAAAAAAGTATTTCTTGTCGCTCCAATACACCATCATTTTGAAGCAGAGGGTTGGCCAGAGCCAAAAGTCGTTATGCGATTTTGGGTAGTGTCATGGGTTTTTGCAGCCCTTGGAATAATATTTTACATCTTAGATGTTTCAATTACTGGCATGTTTTAATTTGATTTATGAAAGTGGCGTTAGAAAGTGTTGATAGGAGATTTCTCGCGCTTATAATTGGTCTTGTTATTTTTGGTGTCATTATTCTTGCTTCAGCATCAAGTCCAGCAGGTTATGAGGATCATGCTGATAGTTATTTTTACATTAAACATCAGTTAGTATCTGGACTGATTCCTGGCATAGTAGTTATGATGACTACAATGATGATTCCTTATTTTTGGTATAAGAAAGTCGCTTTCCCAATGCTTATTATTTCAATCGCATTACTAGCACTTGTTTTTATTCCTGGTATTGGAACAGATTTTGGAACTTTTGCTAATAGTTGGGTGCAATTTGGAAAATTCTCATTTCAACCATCTGAAATTGTTAAAATTACTTTTTTAATTTATTTATGCGCGTGGATGTCGCAAAGGCAGGGTGCGAAGATACAGGATCTAAAAGAAGGATTAGTACCATTCTTGATTGTTTTCGTGATAATAGAAGGGTTAATATTATTACAGCCTGATTTAGGTACATTATCAATAATTGGCGCGATGGCATTTATAATTTATTTTGTAGCAGGAGGATCTGTAAAACATCTAATATTAATAGGAATTTTAGGTATTAGTACGCTTTGGGTTCTTATCAAATCATCACCTTATAGAGCTGAACGATTGATGACTTTTTTACACCCAGAACTTGATCCGCAAGGGGTTGGTTATCAAATAAACCAAGCTTTATTAGCGATTGGATCAGGTGGATGGTTTGGAAAAGGTTATGGACATTCCGTTCAAAAATTTCAATATTTGCCAGAAGTTATTGGCGATTCCATATTTGCAGTGCTAGCAGAAGAACTTGGTTTTATTCTTACAATGCTTTTTGTAGCAATTTTCGTTATAATGATTTTGCAGGGATTAAAAATTGCACGACATGTACCTGATAAATTTGGAAGTTATTTAGTTACTGGAATTGTGAGTTGGTTTGGTGTGCAGGCATTTGTAAACATCGGTGCAATGGTTGGAATAATGCCAATTACAGGAGTGCCGCTTCCTTTTTTAAGTTATGGCGGTACAGCACTTGTTGTATCTATGGCAGCCGCAGGGATAGTTTTGAATGTATCAAAATATGCAAAAAAATCTTGATATTAAAAGAGTGCTAATGACTGGTGGTGGTACTCTTGGACCAGTTACACCGCTTTTGGCAATAGTTGAGGAATGGAAGTCGCAAGAAGAAATTGATTTTTTTTGGATTGGTACTAGAAAAGGTCCAGAACGCGCACTCATTGAGTCAGTAAATATTCCGTACGCATCAATTATTGCTCCAAAATTTGATAGGCATAATTATTGGAAATGCATACTAATCCCGTTTGAATTTATTATAGGGTTTTGTCAATCTTTGATTGAAGTCAAAGAGACAAGACCAGATATTATTTTCACAGCCGGAGGTTATGTGAGTGTACCAGTTGTGCTTGTCGCGTGGTTATTTAGAATTCCGATTTGGGTTCATCAGCTTGATATTATTCCTGGAATAGCAAATCGGATTATGTCGTTTTTTGCATCACAAATCACTGTAACTTGGTCTGATTCAATGGAATATTTTAACGAACAAAAGACTACTGTTGTTGGAGGAGTGATGCGCCATGCTCTTATGCATGGAGATCGCGAAAGCGTTTACGAGCGATATGGACTTGAAAAAAATAAATTCACATTGCTTGTTATGGGTGGTGGTACTGGAGCGATAGAGATTAATAATGCGATGGAGGCAATCGGACAGGATTTGCTGGATCAGATCCAGATTATTCATCTTACTGGTCGTGGAAAAATTAGTAGGAGTTTGGAAAGTATGGGTGATGGATATGTTGCCTTAGAATTTTTAGGTATCGGAATGAGAGATATGTATGCAATTTCTGATTTAGTTGTTGCGCGTGCCGGGATGGGAACAATTATTGAATTATCAGCGCTTCGCAAGCCGACTATATTTATTCCAATCCATAACACTGATCAGCTCGCTAATGCAAAAATGATTGAAGAAAGAGCTGCTGGTGAAGTCTTATATGAGATGAATCCGCAAATTCTTAAGCAAACAATATTAAAATTATTAAGCGACAAGTCGCGATGCGACAGATTCTCATTTAGAATAAGCGCGCTATTCTCTGCATTTGGAGCGAAAGATATCGTGCGCATGGCGCGAGCGATGTTAAAGACTGATTAGTTTTTCTAATTCTTCTTTTACAACTATTCTATCGTCCCAAGGGTATTTATTACCATCAATAACAATTGACTGTTCAGCTCCTTTACCTGTTATCAATACAACATCGTTGTCTGTTGCTAGAGATAATGCTTTTGATATTCCTGTTCTGCGATCCTCTATAACAAATAAATCTTTGTTTCTTATTTTGCCAAATTTTTCAGCTGCCAATGCAATATCTTCTACAATTTGCTTTGGATCATCTTCATATGGATCCACATTACTTACTACAATATAATCAGCCATCTTTGCTGAAAGTTCACCCATTATTGGCCGTTTTGCAATATCTCTTCCGCCACCCTCAGCTCCTAATAAAATAATTATTTTAGCGTTTGGTTTTTTCATCGTGTTCGCTGTTTGAAGGATTTTCGTAATGCTTTGCTTCTCATGTGCGTAGTCAACAATAACAGTGAAGCTTTGACCCTTGTTTATTACTTCCATTCGTCCAGGTATTGATTTTAGATCATCAAAGCCTTTTTGTATTTGCGCATTTGACGCGTCAGCTTGTTTTGCAATGACGATCGCGGGAATAGCGTTATAAACATTAAATTTGCCTAAAATATTTAATCTAAAGTTTGAATTATCAACCATAAATTCAACTCCATTGCCGGTTTCTAGTATGTTCTTTGCAGTTATATCTGATGCACTATTTATTCCAAATGTTATTTTTTTATCTGCATCAAAGTTAAGATAATAACTTGCATGTTCATCGTCATTATTAGCAATTATTATTTTTTCAATAATATTTCCGTTAATAATTTTTTTGTAGGAAGTAAGAGATGCGAACATTTTTGCTTTTGCTTGTTTATATTTTTCAAAACTACCTTCATGTGACTGTAAATGTTCTGGAGTTAAGTTCGTGAACACTCCGATGTCAAAATATATACCAGTATTTCTATGTTGCTTTAAGCCCTCGCTAGTTACCTCAACAACGCAATATTCACATCCAGCCTTTTTCATTTTAGAAAGCAATTTTTGGATATTGAATCGTCCAGGCATTGTCATGTGATATTTATTTAACATCTCATCTTGTCCGATCCTAATGTTTGCAGTGCTTATCATTCCTGTTTTGTGACCGCAAGCTGTTAAGCAAGACCAAATAAAGTTTATAGTTGATGTTTTTCCCTTGGTTCCAGTTACACCAATAACAATCATTTTTTTTGATGGAAATCCGTATATTATTGCAGCAGATATTGCTATTAGATAATGATAAACAAGTAGTAAATCAGCTGGAATTAGTTTTTTAATAAGAGATTTCATATATCATAATAATAAAGTAAAAATGTTCTTGTGGCGAATTGCGCGCTTTTTTCTTCTCATAATCAATCCCTCATAGCTCAACTTCGTTGAGCAACGAGGGATGGTACACCGGGCGGGATAGATGCCTTCGGCATCTCATCCTGCGTCGCTCGGAAGTGTACATGCTATGCATGTCCACTTCACTCGCTATCCTCGGCTGTACGAACCCTGTACTGTCGCGTGTTCTCATCCCGCCTATAAACAATCCCTCATAGCTCAACTTCGTTGAGCAACGAGGGATGGTACACCGGGCGGGATAGATGCCTTCGGCATCTCATCCTGCGTCGCTCGGAAGTGTACATGCTATGCATGTCCACTTCTCTCGCTATCCTCGGCTGTACGAACCCTGTACTGTCGCGTGTTCTCATCCCGCCTATAAACAATCCCTCATAGCTCAACTTTGTTGAGCAACGAGGGATGGTACACCGGGCGGGATTCGAACCCGCGACCTCGGGCTTAAAAGGCCCTCGCTCTGCCGACTGAGCTACCGGTGCATTTTCGCAAGGACAATATCATATTTTGGTAATAAGATCAAGCATTTGGTCTATTATTATTATGTTTTCAAATATCTGTGGATAACACCTTGATTGATAAAATAGATATATTACAATTAATTTATTAATTATTAATAAACAATCTTATGGGAGTATGCGTTGCGTGCAGCTCTGTCGCTGACGATGAACTCATGCAAGACGATCTTTGTCCAAATTGTCTCGGTGACGAAGCAGTAGAAAATGATGAAGACATGGATGCAGAGATTTATGATGAAGTTCATGACTGTCAAGAAGAGTTAGTTGATGAGGAATAATTAAAATCCCGCGCAAAATGCCGGGGTTTTTGATATAATATTTTCATGAGAATAGCGATGATTGGACAAAAGGGGATCGTGACGAGCCAGCAGGCTGGAGGTATTGAACGGCATGTGCGCGAAATATCAAAACGATTAGCGCTCATAGGTCATGATGTTTTTGTTTATGCAAGGGCAAAATATGATCCATTAAAGAATTTAGAATTTGATGGAGTTAAATTGATTTATTTACCAACTATTTATACAAAGCATGCTGAAGCAATAGTTCATACTTTTATTTGTGCTGTTCATGCTTGTTTCCAGAATTACGACATTATTCATTTCCACGGAGTCGGACCTTCAACTTTAGCTTGGATTCCAAGATTATTTTCGCGAAATTCAAAAGTAATTGTTACTTTTCATTCACAAGATAGATTTCATAAAAAATGGGGATTTGTAGCGCGAATGTATTTATGGTTTGGGGAGTGGACATCTGTGATATTTTCACATTATTGCATTGCAGTATCTCATGAGATGCAAGTGTACTGTCGCGAACATTACTCCAGAGAGGTCATATATATTCCGAATGGATCAGATGTTAAGTCAGTTGATGCGCATGATGAACTTTATAGATTTGGATTGAATAAACAAGAATATTTTTTGAATGTTGGAAGAATAGTTCCGCAAAAAGGATTACATTTTTTGATAAAGGCATTTAGGAAATTAAAAACAAATAAGCATCTTGTAATTGTTGGAGCGCCAAGTTTTTCTGAAAAATATTACATGCAACTTATTGATCTGGCGCGTGGTGATGAAAGAATACATTTTGTTGGATTTCAAGAAGGAATTGTTCTTGAACAGTTATATGCAAACGCGTTTGCGTATGTTCATCCTTCAGAATATGAGGGTTTGCCATTAGTTTTATTGGAGGCAATGAGTTATGGACTTATGCCAATTGTTTCAGATATTGCGCCTAATATTGAAATAATTCATGGAATAGGGTTGATATTCATGGTTGCAGATGTAGATGATTTGAATAGACAGTTAGAATACGCGATTGTGCATCCACAAATTGTTCGTGATCAATCAAATCAGGCAAGATCAATTATTGAAGAGTATTTTAATTGGGACACAATCACAGATCATATTGAATCAGTATATATCACAGCTAGACATTAATGAGATATAATAGTCATGTATGGATTTATCAAAGATTGAAAATTTTCAAGATGCCGTTATAACAGTAATTGGTCTTGGGCGATATAGACAAGGAAGTGGTTTTGGGGCTGTTAAGTGGTTGTTGCGTCACGGAGCACAGATAATAATTACAGATTTAAAAGATGAATCCGAGCTTGAAGAGTCAATGGAGATGGTTATGGACTGGTTTCGTAAATATCGCGAACAGTATCCTGATCGTACAATTTATCAACCATTATTTATTTTAGGAAAACATAGAGAAGAAGACTTTACTGATGTTGATTGCGTTGTTCAAAATCCTGGCGTGCCTAGTGAAATTGAATACATGGATGCAGCTCGCAATGCAGGAGTTCCAATTGAATCAGATGTTAGTTTGTTCTTTAGATACTGCCCATATCCGATAATCGCTGTTACAGGAACAAAAGGGAAAACAACAACAACAAAAATGATTGGCGCAATGTTTGAGCAGATAGATGAACATACGATAGTTGCTGGAAATATAAAAATATCTCCTTTAGAATATCTTGATGAACTTTTGAGTGAGAACAAGGAAGTGCCAATAATAATAGAATTATCATCATGGTTACTGGAAAGTTTGCCAAATGCATTTAATGACATGAAAAAAGGACCAGATATAGCTGTTTTGACAAATGTATACCCTGATCATTTAAATAGATATGATTCTTATGAGGACTATATTCATTCAAAAGAGATTTTATTTTTGTCGCAGACAGCACAACAATACACGATATTGAATTACGATCATGAAACAGTTAGAGCAATGCAGGCAAAAGTAACTGGTAAATTATTATGGTGTTCGCGAGAGTATATGGAGCACGATGGGTGTTTTGTTAAAAATGGAATGGTAGTTGTACGCAAGAACGGACATGAAAGTGATGTTATATCAATAAATGACATTGGGCTAAAGGGTGATCATAATTTGGAAAATGTCTTAGCTTCAATTTGTGCAGCATATTATCGTGGTATTAGCGTTGAGCTTATATCAAATGTTGCAAAATCTTTTGAGGGAATATCAGACACGCAGGAACTTGTACGAGAAGTTGATGAAATTTCATATATCAATGACGCTACTTCTACTCAACCAGATTCAACAATCGCGGCGCTTAAACGATTTGGTGCTGACGCTGACATAATATTGATTGCAGGAGGTAAAGATAAGGGACTTAATTTTGAAGGTTTGGCGCAGGAAATAATGAAAAATTGTAAGCACTTGGTTTTATTTGAAGGTGATGCATCAGATAAAATTTCAGCATTGGTAGGAAATAAAATGAAAAAAAATACTGGAGTAAAAGCAATGAAGGAAGCTGTACAGCTTGCGAAGGCTGTGTCAGTGTCTGGTGATATTGTTATTATGTCACCAGGCGCTGTTGTACTTGATCTGTTTAAAAACGAATTTGATTGCGGAGAACAATTCCGTGAAGAGGTTCGTAATTTATAAAATATGTCGCGCGAAAGAGGTAAAACAAAACAGCTAAAATTATCATGGCTGTTAGCGTTTTGCCTATCTCGTATAGCGTCTTTTTTGTTTGGCGATCCATCAGATAAGATGAAGATAATTATAGTGACTGGCACGAAAGGAAAGTTTTCTACAGTACAGATGATTGCGCAGATTTTGGAAAATTTAGATTGCAAAGTTGGTTATATTTCAACAACTGAATTTTATATTGCAGGTAGAAGGATTAAAAATAAAAAAAATATAACAATGTTAGGACACTTCAATGTCCAATGTTTATTGCGAAAAATGTATAAATCGGGATGTACATTTGTTGTTATTGAGACTTGTTCAGGTGGGATAAGACAGAACCGACATCTGGGAATTAATTCTGATATTGTCACTTACACTAATTTAACTTCAGAACATATTGGTTTAATGGATAGCTTTGATAATTATAAGAAAATAACTGGAGAATTATTTTCAATATTAAATAAAAATAAACGAAAAAAGATTGGTGAGAAAGTTGTTGATAAGTGTTCTGTTATCAATGCTGATGATTATTATGCGCCGTATTTTTTATCTTTTGATGCTGACAAGCAAATTACTTATTCGCAGTACGGACAAAATAGTCCTGATCATTTTGTTATAAAAAATATAGGAGTTAATCCATGTGGTCTTGATATAATTGCCGGTGATACAAAGATGTGTGTCCCGTATATAGCATCTTTTCAGCAGAATAACGCAATAAATGCAATATGTGTTGTTGTTGCTATAGGATACTCATTCAATGAAATCGTAAATGCTGTGCGTGAGCTTGAACCTATTAATGGTAGGTTTGAAAAAGTAGACGCTGGGCAAAATTATTGCGTTATTATTGATTGCGCTGACGAACCATATGCTGTTCATGCTCTTTTAGATTCTGTTAAAATATTAGATCCAAAAAGAATTATAGGCGTGCATGGGGTGAGTGCCATCAATCAAGACAGTGTTTATCGTAATAAGATTGGTAGGATTGTGTCTGAACATGAAGATTTTGTTATAATAACTGACAATGATTTCAACAGTGATTCAGCGGCCTGTATTTTAGAAGATACCGCAAAAGGATCACGGACATGTGGGATGAGAGATGGCCTTGATCTATTCTCCATAATAGACAGAGAACGAGCAATAGAAAAAGCAATCCGTTTGGCGCAAGAAGGGGATATTGTATTAATAACAGGTTTAGGTTCAGAAATGTTGAATATCAAAAAAAAGAATAAAAAAATTGAATGGAGTGATAGGGATGTAGCAATCAGGTGTATAAAAAATAAATAACATGCAATCATCTGTTGAATTAAGAATTAATGAAGAAGTCCTCGCTATCGTACGAAAAAGTGCGATTTATGAGATTTTCAGATTTTCTATTTCAATCGTTTTTTTATTAATTCCATTTTTCTTTTTCTTTCCACTTCTTAATTTAGGTTTATTTGGTTTTGCGCTTTTTGTAATCTTAGAAGCGTCAGCGATTTTCTTTTCTTCAAAAATATTCATAACCTGGTATTACACATTACTAATTGTCACAAATGAAAGAATAATAGATGCAGATCAACTCGGTATTTTTAAAAGAGAGGTAACTGATTTGGAATTTAATGATATTTCAGAATGTATTATAGAAAAAAAAGGTTTCGTACAGAAAGTATTCAATACAGGATCTGTTAAGATAAAAACCAAGGAATGTAATAGTTTTGATATTGTATTTCAAAATATTTCTAATTTGAATAAAATCAAGAGCATGTTTTCAGATGTTTTTGGGAAAACAATAAAAATAAGATAAAATATTAAAATGAGATCAGTGAAAAATACTGTTAGTTGGAAATGGTTTGTGATTATCAGCACGATTGCACTTGTGTTCTTTTTATTTGCATTTGGCAGGGAATATATTAGTAATATTCAAATTCAGAATGAAATTGAGCAACTTGTAGAACTGAAGGATCAACAAGAACAAACCAGACTTGAGACAATGGATTTAATTAGTCAACTTTCAAGTGAATATTATTTAGAGCAGGAAGGAAGGATTAAACAAGGACTTGGTAGGGATGGGGAAGTTGTTGTAATAATTCAAGATGATATTAATAGTGCTGGCACTGATGATGATTTTAGTACCAAGGATTCTAAAATATCAAATGTAATTTATTGGTTTTATTATTTCTTTTCTCGCGAAGAATTTATGGCAATTGTACCTTATGAGGGTGATTAAAGATGATCACGATATTGCTTTTGAACGAAACACTAGGTTTATTGATATTGTAATTTTTATATTTATAGTATTTTTATTATTTAGTGCAATTTTTGTTTATAAAAATATTTACATTAATCATGATAATACCAATGTTACCCGTTTCATTGCTGATGTTTTGCCACTGCCTGCTGGGATAGTTAATTCTGATTTTTTAATGTATGAAGATGTTTTTGCGCTTGATCAGCTTGCCATTATTGAATTTCCAAATGAAGATCATTTTTCGTATGCGATAGATGCAGCCATTAAGGAGAAGGTGCTTAGTCAGATGGTAGATGGGCTTGGTATTGAATTTAGATTGGATAACTTTGATGACATTAATGAAGATGTATATTTGCAATATAACTGGGATAAACAAGAATATATTGATCACATATTGATACCAATGCAGCAGTCAGAAATTTTACAAGATGCTGTATTGTCGTGTTCTGATTGTCAACAAAGCGTAAAGATTGAGATGGAACATGTCATTTCGCTTATTAATATGGGGATTGTGTTTGCTGATTTAGCAAAGCAATATTCACAAATAGCGTCATCACAATTTGGAGGCGATATAGGATACCTAAAACAAGATGAATTGGATGAAGGACTTAATGCATTATGGGATTATAATGTAAATCAAAATTCAGGCATTATTGAATTATCTGACAGATTTATTATAGCCAAGGTTTATGATGTAGTAGAAAATGAAGGTGTGCGTGAACAGATAGGTATTCAAATGATTGTTATGTATAAAAATGGATTACAGGAGGTTTTGGGTGAAGAAAAACAGAATGCGAATATAAAAATATTTTGATGTCAGTTTTTATATGGAGCCATCGGGCGGATTTGAACCGCCGATCTCTGCTTTACGAAAGCATTGCTCTACCAGCTGAGCTACGATGGCATATTTGTTTTCGCGCTTGAAAGTTTAATATATTTTTTACTCAATGTCCACATCATGATCGCTAATTTTGTGATATACTTCATTTATCTGTATGATCCGGTTTACAAATGTAAGTAAATTTTATCCTCCGAGTACGCATGCACTTTTGCATGTTAATTTGCATATCAAACCAGGTGAGTTTATTTCAATTGTTGGTCAGAGCGGATCAGGAAAAACAACGCTCGCTAAATTATTATTCGCCGAAGAAAAACCAACAAAAGGTAAAATAGTGGTAGGGGATTGGGATATTAGTAACATAAGTTGTCATGATATTCCGTGTTTTAGAAGGCAAATAGGTGTTGTATTTCAAGATTTCAAATTACTGACGCGCAAAACTGTGTTTGAAAATGTGAGTTTTGCGCTTGAAGTCGCTGGTGAAGATAGAAAAAGAATTAAAGAAATTGTTCCACAAGTACTAAAAATAGTTGGGCTATCAGATAAACATCATCGTTATCCTAGGCAATTATCAGGAGGTGAGCAACAACGCGTATCAATTGCAAGGTCGCTTGTTCACAGACCAAAGATATTAGTGGCTGATGAGCCTACTGGAAATTTAGATACGATACATGCTCATGAGATAATTGAGTTATTAAAGAAAATTAATGAATACGGAACAACTGTTGTTTTAGTGACGCACGATAGGGATATAGTTAATTCTTTGAAAAAACGCGTTGTTACGCTTGCTGATGGCAAGGTCGTCTCTGATATAGAACGCGGTAAATATCTACTATCATGAAAATACTAATATCAATATTAAGAATGATGAAGTTTACAGCGCAAAATGTGATGAGAAATTTTTGGCTGTCATTCATAACTTCAACAATATTTGTGCTCACACTCATAACTATCAATAGTATGATATTCATGAATGTTGTTGCGTCATCGGTTTTAGAGACTATTGAGCAGAAAGTGCAAATTACATTTTACTTTATCCCCAATACTCCAGAGGATATTATTTCTTCTTCGCAAGGATATCTGCGTGGATTTTCGCAAGTTAAGGATGTTGAATTGATAACACAGGATGAAGCTTTATTGTCATTTACTGATAGATATAAAGATGATGAAACAATACTTTCGTCTATTGATGAATTAGGTGAGAATCCTTTTGGCCCATCTTTAATTGTTTCAACTTATTCAACTAATGATTTTGAGTTTTTAGCAGACGCAATGCAGACACCAGAGTATTCGCAATATATTAAAGAGCAGGATTATACTGATTTTGAGCAAGTGGTTCAGAAAATTGAGTCGTTGAGTAATAAGATGGAATATGGAGGGTTTGGTCTTGCTGCATTATTTAGTTTGATTGCGATTCTTATAATCTTTAATACAATCAGGGTAGCAATTTATGTTCATAGAGACGAGATAGCTATAATGAAGCTGGTCGGTGCTAATGACTGGTTTATTCGCGGTCCATTTGTCCTTGAAGCGCTTTTGTATAGCTTAATATCAACACTAGTAATTGCTTTAATAATGTTCATATTCCTTGGCGCTACTAATGGACAAATGACAGGGTTCTTTGGTCCAGCTGCTGACAAAATAATTGATTACTTCAAAGTAAATGCTTTTGTTATATTTGGACTTGAATTTATTGGAATCGCTGTTCTTAGTTTATTGACAACAGGATTTGCAATGCGGAAATATCTAAAAATATAGAAGGTGTCTTGATTTTTCGGCTTATTTTTGCTAGTTTCTTTACATTATGGGTAATAACGAACTTCCATATGGTAAGCATAGATTTTGGGAGATGATTCCTGGAATTCTAATTTGGTCAACTTTTATATTAGCGGTCATTACATCATTTTTAGCTCCGCAAATTGCTGTTATTTTTATTATAGTTTTTGATTTATATTGGACTCTTAGAGTTTTATATTTTTTGATTTTTGTTCTTTTTGCATATAATAAATTCAAAAAAACAAAAGAAGTGGATTGGTATGAAAGAGTAAGTAAAATTAAAAATTGGGATCGCATATATCACCTCATACTTTTGCCAACATATAAAGAAGAGTATCAAATTTTGCGTGACGCAATTCTCTCAATACAAAACAGTGTCTATCGCAATGACAAATTTATTCTTATTTTAGGTGGCGAAGAAGGTGATAAAAATAATTTCCTTGAAAGTGCAGAAAAATTAAAGAAAGAGTTTAATGGAGTATTTAAAGATTTTATAATTACTGTTCATCCAAAAAATATCGCAGGAGAAATACCAGGCAAGGGTTCAAATCTTAAATGGATGGAACAAAAGGCGCAGGAAATTATTGATAGCAAGAATATAAATTATAAAGACATAATCGTTACTGCATTTGATGTTGATACAATAGCTCATGAGCAATATTATGCCAGATTGAGCTATTTGTTTTTAACATGTGAGAATCCTACCCATGCTTCATATCAACCAGTAGTTTTGTATTCAAATAATATTTGGCGCGTTCAAGCACCAATACGAATTTCAGTGTTTGGAACAACATTTTGGTTAATGTCAGAATTAATGCGTGCTGACAGGATGTGGACATTTTCGTCACATTCAATGTCTTGGCAAATGCTAGTTGATGTTGGATTTCATGAGTCAAATTTAGTGTCAGAAGATTCGCGTATATTTTTACAGGGATTTATTAGATATAACGGAGATTATAGAGTTGAGCCAATGTTTTTGCCTGTTTATATGGATGCTGTTGAGGGTGCGGATTATGTTGACAGCATGAAGGCGTTATATAAACAACAGAGACGATGGGCATGGGGTGTTGAACATTTGCCGTACATGCTTGAAAAATTCATGATCAACAGATCAATACCACTTTGGAAACGAATAAAATATGTGTTCAATCATATTGAGGGCATGTATACATGGGCGACTGCACCGATGCTGATTTTTGTACTCGGTTATTTGCCAAATTTGGTTTTGTCAGACACGCCAAGCGCATTATTAGCAAGCTCTCCGTTTACATTAGAGAGCATGATGCGTATAGCAACAATAGGAGTGTTTGTGAGTGCAATGTTAAGTTTGTGGTTATTACCAAAAAGACCGAAGGATAAAAAACAATTTTGGTGGTTAGTGATGATATTGCAATGGGCGCTTTTGCCAATTACATTTATTGTTTTCGGAGCATTCCCAGCCATTGACGCGCAGACCCGTATGATGATCGGGAAGTATTTAGGATTTAATGTTACGAAGAAACATAAACGTATCTGATTTATATTATGACAAAATCACGAAAAGTTGCTCTTGTCACTGGTGCATCAAAGGGAATAGGACGCGCGACAGCCGTTGTGTTAGCTAGAGACGGATACTCTGTTGTGATAAATTATTGTAAAGATACGAAATCTGCTCATAAGGTTTTGAATGAGTGCAATAAGTATTCATCTGGCAATTTTGTCATAAAGGCTGATATTTCTAATGAAGAATCAGTAAAAAATATGTTTTCTGATGTGAAGAAGAAGTATAAGACAATTCATGTTTTGATAAATAATGTTGGTATATTTGATGAAAAAGATAGTCCTAATAATCTTTTTGTTTTTAATAAAATATTTCAAAATAATTTAATTAGCCATGTAATGGTTATAAAATACGCTCGTCAACTTATGGGAAAGGGTAAGATTATTAATATATCATCAATTCATGGACGATTAGGGCATGGTCGTCCATCAGCCATTGCTTATTCGGCTTTGAAGGCGGCGCTTGAGAGTTATACAAAAAATTTAGCAAAAGAATTAGCGCCAGATATTTTAGTTAATGCGATCGCTCCGGGTCGTGTCGTTACTCATATGTGGAAATATCCAACAATAAGCGAACAAAGGAGATTAGGTAGGACACATTTAATAAAACGCATGATACAGCCAGAAGAAATAGCAGACGGTATTTTGTTTTTAGTACATAATGATGCTGTTTGTGGCGAGGTGCTTACGATTGATGGTGGGATGAGTTTGGTAACATTAGGTTAATTGCACATAATAAATAAATACAATAAACTAAGCGTATCTATGCATATTTATGTGCACATAATCGCTTGGAATGAGCGAAAATACCTACCTGATTTAATAAAATCATTAAAAGCACAAACATATCATGATTTTAGCGTGCGTTTGCTTGATAATGGCAGTACTGACGGCACTGCAGAGTATATTCGTGAAGTAATGCCAAAAAGTTTAGTTGCTTGCAATAAAAAAAATTTAGGATTTGCAGAAGGACATAATCAATTGATTAGGTTTACATTAAGTCGCCTTCAAAATGACGCATCCGCAATATTGATCGCGAATGCTGATATGATCTTTGCACCAGATGCTATTGAAAATATGGTACGCATGTTGAAGGATGGTATTGATGCTGTGCAGCCAAAAATTTATAGGGCGTTTGGAGAGAATATAGGAGATGAGTATTTAGAAGAAACAGTTAAGTCAGATGTAATTGATACAACAGGATTATCAGTATCAAAGTCATGGCGTATGATCGACAGAGGTGCAGGAGAGCTAGATCATGGACAATTTGATAATAAGATTAATATTTTTGGACCAAGCGGAACAATGGCGCTTTTTTCAGTAACATGTGTGCGCGATTTGATGTTAGGAAACGATTTTTTTGATTCTGATTTTTTTGCTTATCGTGAAGACTGTGATTTGGCTTGGAGAATGCAAAAAAGAGGACGAAAAACAGTTTTTGCTCCAAAAGCCATTGCTTATCATTATCGTGGTATGTATGGCGCTCAAAAACAGTCGTGGATTCAGAGATTAAAGAATAGAAAATCTCAAAATCCATTTTTTGCAGCATATTCAACTCGCAACCAGTTGTTTGTTCTTATTAAAAATTTAACTATTATAGATTTTTTGTTAGGATTTCCATATATCATCTTTAATGAATTTGGCAGAGTAATCTACGCTCTACTATTTGAAAGTTCTAGCAGAAGAAGAATAATTGAAATATTTAGGTATTTGCCAAGAATGATGAAAAAACGAAGTGCAATAATGAAAAAGCAAGTAAAGCCAGAAAGAAATATTAGAAGTTATGCAGAAGAAGTGTAGTGATAATTATCAAAATGATGTTTCTATAATCATAGTTCATACATATGAAAAGGATTTGATTTGTCAGACATTGGATAGTATTTATCGTGCAGCGCCAAGATTAAACTACGAAATAATTATAGTTGATAATAATCCAAAGGCTGGCATGGGTGATATGCTAAAAATATCTCACCAACAAATAACACATATTCCACTTGAGAAAAATATAGGATTTGGCGCAGCAATGAATGTTGGTATAAGAAATTCTCAAGGGAAATATGTTCTAATTTTTAATCCAGACATTGTTATTTTACCTGGATCAATAGAGTCGTTATTTGATTTCATGGAGAATAATTCTCAAGTTGGCATGTGTGGTCCACAACTAAGAAATCCTGACGGATCATTGCAATATTCATGTTATAGATTTCCTAGCCCAATGACACCAGCTTACAGAAGAACGATACTTGGTAAATTTGAAAAGGGAAGGCAAAATGTTAGTGAATATTTAATGATGGATTGTTCGCATGACGAGCAGATGGAGGTTGATTCACTTATTGGTGCAGCGATTTTTGCAAGACGCGATGCTTTGGAAAGTGTTGGTCTGTTTGATGAGAGATTTTTCATGTATTATGAGGATAATGATTTGTGTAGAAGATTTTGGGAAAATGGATATGAAGTTGTTTATTATCCACTTTCAATGATGATTCATTATCATAGACGAGCAAGTGCAGATGGTGGGTTCTTTAATCAATTATTTAATAGATTCGCATGGATTCAAATCATTAGTGCAATAAAGTTTTTCAATAAATATCGCGGTAAAGAAAATCCGCGTTTAAGGAGGAAACATGAATAAAGGTATCAATTTTCTTGAAACACCAGACGCGTTACCAGGTCCTGAATCAGAAAGCTGTGAGCCGTTAATATCGTATGAGATGCCTGGTAGCAACAAGCGTAGAGGTAAGAAACCATTTATTATTTTAATGATATGTTTTTGTGTTGTTATTTTGTTTTTATCATTGCTTACAATAGGGAAGTTTGTAACTTCGGCGCTTGGCGCAAAAGAGTCATTGTTGGCAGCGCAGGAATATGCTCTACAGTTTGATTTTGATAATGCGAAAATTGAAATAAATGATGCGCAAAAGCATCTACATGGCGCGCAAAGTACTTTGTGGATAATTAAACCGTTATATTACATTCCGTGGGTTGGTGATCAAGTTGAGGCGCTGGTTGTTATTGTTGACACAAGTGTTGCAATTGTTGATGTTCTTGATGATACACTTTCAGTGGCCGGCAGTGTTTATGAATCATTACAAGATGCGCAAAATGCATTGGACGCAGTACCTGGAATTGATAAAAGCTATTCGTTCAGTACTCTACCTTCTGAAGTGCGAGTTGAGATGCTACGAGGTCTTAGGGATGCGGCACCAGATTTAGTAAAAGCAAGAACAGAAATTGAATTAGCACAAGAAAAGTTAATCAAAATCGATGATGAACAAATAATTGGTTCAATGCGAACTGTTATAGATAAATTCCGCGACATACTGCCGAGTATGTCATCTGCAATTGAATTGATAACACCGTTTGCGCAATCAGTTGATGAACTAGCTGGGGTTGACCAAGGCAAACAGTGGTTGTTACTTTTCTTGAATAATACAGAAATGCGCCCAGGAGGAGGATTTATGGGCGTATATGGTCTCATGCAGATAAAAGATGGTAACATTTTGGATATAAGTACAGATAATACTTATGCGATTGATGAACTTTGTGAGAGCGATGATTATAGCGTGAACCCACCATATCCGATCTCAACTTATCTTGGACTTGATACTTGGTACTTCCGTGATGCTAACTGGTCGCCTGATTTTGCAGAATCGTCAAAGACTTCTGCGCAATTATTGCGACAAGAATACTCATTTGCTGGCTTGCCAGTGCCTCAAATAGATGGAGTTATTGGCTTTACGCCAACAATAGTTGAAAAATTAATAGAACTCACTGGTGATATATCTGTTGACGGCATATTGTTCACGAGTGAGAATTTCACAGAAACGCTTGAGTATCAGGTTGAATACGGTTTTAAGGAATCTGGCGTTGCGTGGGAGGATAGAAAAAAGATCATTAATGATTTAATGGATGTTTTAGTTGATCGCCTTACACAAATCTCAATAGAAGATTTGCCTAAAGTTATTTCAATAATATCTGATATGTTTGTGCAAAAGCAGATAGCATTGTATAGCTTTGATGAGCAAACGCAGGATGTTTTTGAGGACGCAGATTGGGCAGCGGATATTAATATACATGAAGATGGTGATGTCTTGATGATTGTTGATGCGAATATGGGCGCCCTTAAAACAGATCATGCGATTGAGAAAGATATAACTTATTCAATAATTCCGGTTGAAGATGGTTTTGAGGCGCAGGTTGATATTAAGTATGAGCATACAGGTGGATTTGATTGGAGAACTACTAGATATCAGACTTATACAAGTATAATGACACCTATTGGAAGTGAGCTTTTGTATACTAATGGCGCTAATGCGAGCCAATATGAAGAACTTGGAATGACGCGAATTGGATCATACTTTGTTGTTGAGCCAGGAAAAACAGGTACTCTTACATTTAAATATAAACTGCCAGATTTTATAGCAGAAGCAATAGAGGAAGATGTATATAAATTATCAATTATTAAGCAAATGGGTTCTCAACAGGCTGCGTTGACTTTGGACCTTGATTTTGGTAAAAAACTAAGAGCAGCACTACCATCAGAGGATGAGAGCCAATTCGGAGACCATAAATATTATTTGAACACAAATTTGGTTCAAGATAGCGAAGTGCTGGTTCAGTTTTAGGAGGTATTAGATAACCAAATTATGTTTGATAAGAAGATTGGAATTGATTTAGGTACAACTACAGTGCTTGTTTATATACCAAAGCGTGGAATTATCATTAATGAACCATCCGTAGTTGCTGTATCAAAGGCTGACAGAAAAGTGTTAGCAGTAGGGAAAGAAGCAAAAGACATGTTAGGACGCACACCAGACACTATTGTTGCAATGCGTCCACTTAAAGACGGAGTTATTGCAGATTATAAGACAACCGAAGCAATGCTTCGTTATTTTATTAATAAAGCAATGGGCGGAATGCGTATTCTTCGTCCTGAAGTAATGATTGCTGTTCCTGGAGGTATTACTTCAACAGAACGCAGAGCTGTTGTTGACGCAGCATTATCAGCAGGAGCCAAGGCAGCATATATTATCCGTCAGCCAATAGTTGCGGCAATTGGAGCAAATATTCCGATTGGAAGCCCGTCTGGGCACATGGTCATAGAAATTGGCGGAGGAACAACAGAAGTTGCTGTTATATCTTTGGGAGGAATCGTAGCTTCAGATTCTGTAAGAATAGGTGGCGTTAAATTTGATCAGGCGCTAATGGAGCATATTCGTAGAAAATATAATTTAGCAATTGGAGAAAGAACTGCGGAAGAAATAAAGATCCGTGTTGGTTCTGCGCTATTTTTAGAAGATAAGCTTGAGATGGAGGTAAAGGGTCGTGACATGATTACTGGCTTGCCTAAGATAATGATTGTTACTTCTGATGATGTCACTGAAGCAATACAGCCACTTTTGGAAGGAGTTTTGAACGCGATTAAGGAGGTTTTATATAAAACTCCGCCAGAGCTTTCAGCAGATGTTATGGATAAGGGAATAGTTATATCAGGTGGTAGTGCGCAGTTGCGTAATTTTGATAAATTAATAGCAGAAGCAACCGGAGTCCCGACTTATTTAGCAGAAGAAGCTCAACTTTGCGTTGCAAAAGGTACTGGAATAGCTCTTGATAATTTAGATGCTTACAAACGAAGCGTGTTTACTGGTTAGTATGCAGATTAAAACATACGGAATAGATGTAAATGCTTTAACTCGCGCACAATATACTGGTGTTGAAAGATATGTTTTTGAACTTATACGAGAGCTGATGAAAAAACCACTGTATAAAAATGAGCGGGTTTTTTTGTATTCAAGCGCAATAGTCAAAAATATTGGAGAACTACCAGATGGCTGGGAGTGGAAAATATTGAATCTGCCATTGCTAAAAAAAGGATGGACACACTTAAGATTAAGTTTTGAGCTATTTGTAAATCCGCCAAGTGTTTTCTTTTCGCCAGCTCATGAAATACCTTTATTCCACCGTAAGTCAAAAATCGTGAACACTATTCATGACATTGCATTTGTACATGTGCCAGAGGTGTATACATTTTTTGCTCAAGCCAGACAAAGATGGGCAATAAAGCGCGCAATAAAGCTATCTAACCACATTCTTACAGTGTCTTATACAACGAAAAATGATTTAAATAATTATTATTCTGTTAACCAGGCTATGATGACTGTTGCGCGACTTGGTGTGTCGCATAGGAAAAATTTTCTAAATTCTGATCATGGCTCATATTTTTTGACACTTGGTAGAATAGAAAAAAAGAAAAATATTGAGTTTTTGATAAAAGTTTTTGAAAGATTTGCACAAAAGCATGAAAACATAAAATTGCTTTTAGTTGGCAAAATGGGTGATGGATCAGAGCAAATTTTAAAACAAATTGATAACTCTAAGATCAAGAAAAATATAGAGATACTTGGATTTGTGCCAGATGATCAGCTGCAAAGTTTATTTGCCAGATCTTTAGCTTTTCTATTTCCATCTAAATACGAAGGATTTGGTATGCCAGTACTTGAGGCAATGTCAGAAAATGTACCAGTTATTGCATCAGATATTCCAGCTTTGCGTGAAATATGTGAAAATTCGGCGATTTTTGCTTCACCTTATAGTGAAGATGAGTGGTTGGGAGCTTTGGAAAGCATTATGGATGATAATGTTCGAGCAGATTTAATAACAAAAGGGAAAGAACAGATTAAGAAGTTTTCATGGGAACAGACAGCACGTACAACATTAAAAGTGTTGCGAAATGTTTAGAATATGCAAGATTTGATTCTTGATTTGATAGAACTTGGATTTTCTCAAAATGAGGCGGTTGTTTATGTATCTGCGCTTGAGTTTGGGCAGGCAAATGCTCATCAAATTGGAGCTAAATCAGGAATAAATAGAGCAACAGTTTATTCTGTTTTAGACAGTCTCAAGAAGAAGGGATTGATTACTTTTGTATCATCAGGCATAGAACGACAATATCGCGCCGAAGCACCATCTTCTATTTTGACACTATTTGAACTTCAAGAACGAGAGCTGGAAAAACGGCGTTTTAGAGCTCATGATGTTATTACTCGTCTGCAAGTTTTTCACAACACAGATGCCTCAAAGCCAAAAATTAGATATTTTGAGCGTGTGACTGGTTTACGAGCAATGCAAACAGAATATGAGATGCTTGATCAAGATATGATTCAAATTGTTGGACTTGATACATTGAAACAACTTTATGATCCTACGCGAGAAAGTAGCCATGCTCATGAGTTAAAACGCAGAAATAGGAAAGTGAAAACAATAATTGTCACAAAGCAAGATGTTTCGCATCTGGATAAATTAGATAACTTTGAATATGTCGTGGTTGATCCTGATTTTGTGAATGTTAAGGGTGAAATGACAGTCTGTGGTGATAGGTTGGTATTGTTTTCTTATACCCAAGGGATTATAGCTGTAGAAATTCAATCAAAAACAATAGCTGATACTGCACGCACTGTGCTAGAAATGGCATGGAATGATGCAAAAAGATTAAAAATGTGAATTAAACAAACAACCCCGCAAATGGCGGGGTTGTTTGTAGCAATCCGGAGGTGAAGTAGAGCCCCCGACAAAGCCGGGAACATGTGGGGCAGTGATTACCGAGGTAATGTACCCCGGGACGCTCGGGTGTGTGCAGAAAGCGAGCCTAGGCCCGGTTTGTGCACTTGAGCGTCCATTTCCTCCTTAATTCATTTTTTGTGATGACTGTTGGGAGAAAATCATCACCTCCGAATTGCTTGGAAAATGCATCAGATTTGCGATCTATTGTTTTATGTTTCCGGTCCGCACTCACCGTACTGTTTAGTACGATTCGTTTGCGGTCCTCAACATGCAACAATATCTCATCAAATCTGATGCATTTTATTGTAAGGGTCACTCAGAGCATACGAATTTGTACCTCGTCTCCACCTTAATAAGGGGGAGATAGAGGGGGTTATTCATATTCTCTGCGCGACCCGCATGCAAGGAAGACCGAAGTCTTTGCATGCGGGTGAGAGAGGGGGTGTGGGTGGCTAGCCGGTGCCGGCCATCACTCGCTCGCCGATGGTGGCGCCGCCGCCCTGGAGGGCGGTGAGGCGGGCGCGCTCCTCCGGGGAGAGGAGCGTGTAGGTGTCCACCACCGCGGCGAACGACCTGATGAGGGCCTTGTTGCCCTCGGCGACCGCCGCGATCCAGTTCAGGATGCGGACCGCCGCCTCGGCGTCATCCGACCCCTTCAGCTTGCCGTCCGCGACCCACACGCGGTACGGCTTGCCGTACCCAGCCTCTTCGGCGACGGCGAGGAGCTGGCCGCGCGCCGTTGCCTGGCCCTTGTGCCCACCCAGCCAGAGGCTGGAGTAGACGGCTGCGGCGCGGTCCGGGTCCAGGTAGGCGAGGGTCTTGAGGGCGACCGCAGCCCTCTTGCCCTCCGGGGCCTTCTCCATCTCCAGCATGCCGGAGAGGAGCACCCGGTGGGCGCGGAAGATCTCGGTCGTGTCGGTGAACTGGTCCAACCCGTAGGCGATGGCCCAGAGCACCTTCTTGAGGTTGAGGGTGTCCTGGTTGTGGGCACCGGCATCCTTGTCCGAGACCCACACCAGGTCACGCGCCTGGCGGATCTTCTTCTTCTTGTCACCCTCGCCCACTTCGCGCTCCGCGTAGCGGAGCGGTTCGGGGCAGAGGACGAAGAAGAGGCTCTGGAGTGCGCGGCGCAGGATCATCTGCTCCGCGGTGAGGGGGGACTTGGGATCGATGCGATCGATCAGCTTCGGGTTCTTCCTGGCCATGATGGCCTCCGTGTTGGTGGCCATTCGGCCGTGGTTTTTCTCATGCTGACCAGTTGCTCAACCGGCCAGCTTCTTCATTGAACTAGTACTGAAAGAACGCGCGAATCGCAGGAGCTTTTTAAGGCTTACCTACTTTGCGCGAACTGAAAAATGTAGCATAAAAATAGGGTTTTGTCAATCCAGCCTTATGGCGGTTCATAACCGCTGAATATTAGCTTTTGGCTAAAACTCGCCAAATTAATTGGCCAACACTTAGTGTTGGCCAATTTTGGTAACTGTATGGGGATAAGGTTTTTTAGTGGGTAGGCTATACTATGTCTGTTATGGAGTGTGTTTTTGAGGGAATAATCGGGCATCAAAAGCAATGTGAATATCTAAGCAATATTTTAAAGTCAGGAAATATTGCTCATGCTTTTTGTTTCGCTGGGACACAAGGTCTTGGAAAAGCAACAATAGCAAAGCAATTTTCAGCGAATATTCTTGGTTTGGATGTTAATAATCTACACCAATCTTTGAATATTTCTATCGTAAGTAATGACGAAGATAAAACGATTAGTGTAGAAAAAATTAGAGATTTACGATCAGCGTTGTCACTTTCAACCTTAGGCCGTGGCAGTAAAATAGCAATAATTGATAACGCTGATACCATGACGATTGCGGCTCAGAATTCTTTATTAAAAACCCTTGAGGAGCCAAGCCGTGATACAGTGATAATTCTTATAGCGCACAAAAGTGAGAATCTTTTGGAGACAATTCGTTCGCGAGTTGCAATGATCAGATTTTATCAACTGCCAATAATCCAAATACAACAAGAACTTCAGAGCAGATTGGATTTATCGCAAGAAAAATCATTATTCCTAGCACAGTTAAGTATGGGAAGGCCTGGTTTTGCTTTATCATGTGTAAACAACGAAATCTGTAAACAACGCGAACAAAACGCGCTTGAAACGCTTGGGTTTTTGCTAAGTCCGTTGCATGAAAGAATCGCATTTGTTGAAAAACTGACAAAAGTAAAAGACGGTCGTGAACAGAGAATGCAAGATGTGATAGAATTGTGTGAGATGTGGTTGCATTTCGCGCTTATTAATAGAGTAGGCGTTCAAGACTATTCACATGCCAGCGAGTTAGCCAAAAAGTATAGTCCAAAATCGCTTATTAACGCGCTTTCAGCCCTTGAGCATTGTAAGAGCGCGATAAGTAGAAATGTTAGTCCAGCATTATCTCTTTCTGTTTTTACTTCATCATTTTAAATTAAAACTATGAAAAATACTTTATATATATTAAGCGCAATGGTTTCTTTTGTGCTTTTGGGTGCAGGATGCTTGTCAACAAGTTCAACTTCTGCAACTGGTGGAATTTGGCAGACACAAGATAATGGCGCGAATTGGACTCAACTCGCATCACTTCCTCAAGCTGGCGGAGTTGGATCAATAGCAGGTGTTAATGTTACAGATATTGAAATAGATCCATCTGACGCCACTGTTTATTATTTAGGGACCGATGGTAATGGAGTGTTTTTCTCGTATGACGCAGGCACTACCTGGCAAAGACCAGATGCATCAGTTCTGCAAAGCGGATCAATACTTGATATTGAAGTTGATCCAAATAATGTTTGTGTTGTTTATATTGCAACTTCAAATAATATTCTAAAAACAACTGATTGCATGAGAAGTGTTGCTGAAGTTTATAAAATTGATCAGGCTGACGAGTATTTAATGTCATTTGATATTGATTGGTATAACTCAAACATCTTATGGTTCGGCAATAAACAGGGAGCTGTAGCTAAGTCAGAAAATGCTGGAGCGACATGGTCTGTTGTTAATCGTTTCTCTGATGAAATTAACGATCTACAAGTTAGCAAAGCAGACAGCAGAATTGTCTATGTTGCAACAGATAGTAGGGGTTTTTATCGCAGTGCAGATAGCGGAATATCTTGGGTAGAATTTGAGGATGATTTAAAAAAGCAATTTAAAGAGTCAGACGAAGTATATGGATTTGCGCAAACAGAGGACGGTACCTCGGTTATTATGAATTCACAGTTCGGGCTACTAATTTCAGTTGACAAAGGACTTACTTGGAATGCCATGTCATTGATCACAGAAGAAGGTGAGGTAAGGATTTGGGATGTTGCATTTGCTCCGCATAATGCGAGCGCAATTTATTATGCTACTTCATCAACTTTATACAGTACGAGCACTGGTGGACAATCATGGGTGACAGAATCTTTGCCAACAACTAGGACACCGTATGTATTAGAAGTCAATCCAGATGATATGACACGCGTTTTAGCAGGTTTTAAAACAATTGAAAAATAGTTGGACAAGTAGATTTAAAGCATATAATATCAAAGAATAATTGAATAAATAATGTTATTTATGAGTGAGATAGTATTGCAATCACAAAAGATTATTGAACATTTTGAGGCAGAACTAAAAACAATTCGAACAGGTCGCGCAACACCAGAGCTTGTTGATGGAATATTTGTTGATGCATATGGCTCGCGTCAACCACTCAAGGCGGTCGCTTCAATTTCAACACCAGATCCAAAAACTATTCAAATTGAACCTTGGGACGGATCTGTTGTAAAAGCCATTGAGACAGCGTTAGTTGAGGCTGATCTTGGCATGAATCCAAATGTGCAAGGCAAAACTATTCGTCTGAATGTACCGATGATGACAGATGAGAATCGCAAACATCTTGTTAAAAAAGTTAAAGAAAGAATGGAGGAAGCTAAAGTTTCAATCCGCAGAGTTCGCGAGGAGGTTAAGAAGACTATTGAAAAACAAGAGAGCATTGGTGAGGATGAAAAACGCCGTCAACTTGATTTGATGGAAAAAGAGGTTAAAGAGCAGGTTGAGAAAATTGATTTATTAGCAAAGAAAAAAGAAACTGAAATAACAACCATTTAAATATGGAACAGAATTCACTTGATATGGAAAAAATCGTGTCGCTTGCAAAGCGACGCGGCTTTGTATTTCCATCGTCAGAAATTTATGGCGGATTTGCCGCTGTTTATGACTTTGGTCCTCTAGGGGTTGAGCTTGAAAATAACATCAAAAAGATTTGGTGGAAAACAATGGTGCACGATCGCGATGATATTTTAGGACTTGATAGTGCTATATTTATGCATCCAAAGATTTGGGAGGCTAGCGGACATGTTGGAGGATTTTCTGATCCGCTCACAGAATGCAAAAAGTGTCATGCTAGGAGTCGAGTTGATCATCTATTGGAAGAAATAGGAGTATTTGCTGATGAGAAGATGACAGAGAGAGAAGTACAAGATTTGTTTGATCAAAATTTGGATAAACTTATTTGTCCAAAATGTGGATCAAAAGATTTTACATCTGTGCGCAAATTTAATTTATTAGTGCAATCAAATCTTGGTAATTTTACAGGAGACTGGACAAAAGAGCCTGTGTATTTGCGCGGTGAAACATGCCAGGGCATTTATGTGAATTTTAAAAATGTAATGGATTCAATGCATACTAAAGTTCCGTTTGGTATCGCACAAATAGGAAAAGCATTCAGAAATGAAATTACAGCAAGGCAGTTCATTTTTAGAACAAGAGAGTTTGAGCAGATGGAAATGCAATATTTTGTACATCCTGACGATGCCATGATGCATTATGAAGATTGGAAAGAAGCACGCATGCAGTTTTATATTGATCTAGGAATAAAGAAGGAAAATTTGAAGTGGCATAAGCATGAGAATTTGGTCTTTTACGCTAAAGAAGCATATGACATTGAATATAATTTTCCTTTTGGATTTAAGGAATTGGAAGGAATACATGCAAGAGGAGATTATGATTTGACACAGCACGCATTGCATTCAGGACAAAAAATGGAATACATGGATCAGGAAAGAGATGAAAAATATACACCACATGTTGTTGAAACATCAGCAGGTGTTGCGAGAACATTTCTTGCAGTTATGTGCGACGCATATCACGAAGAAGAGGTTGATGGAGAAACTCGTGTTGTTCTCAAACTAAGTCCAAAACTTTCTCCGTATAAGATCGCTGTACTTCCACTTTCAAAAAAGAGTGAGCTTATTGCGCCAGCTAAAGAAGTGCTTGCAGTGTTAAAGAAAAAATATCATGTTGATTTTGATGAAACACAGTCAATTGGAAAGAGATACAGGAGACAGGATGAAATTGGAACCCCATATTGTGTAACGATTGATTTTGATACATTAACAGATAATGCGGTTACAGTTCGTGATCGCGACACGATGAAACAAGATCGTGTGAGTATTGATGATTTAGATAAGTATTTTGAAGAAAGATTAGCATTCTAGAATTTATATTTATGGTTAAAGCCAAAAAATTGAAAAATGGTCTTCGTTATCATCTAATTCCTTTCAATGGTACTGATGCGGTTACAGTTTTGGTTTTGACAAATGTTGGATCTAGATATGAAAAGAATGGTTTATATGGTGGTTCGCATTTCATTGAGCACATGATGTTTAAGGGTACTAAGCGACGACCTACCAACTTGCATATTTCAAAAGAACTTGATCGTTATGGCGCTGAATTTAATGCTTATACTGGAAAAGATGTTACTGGTTATTATGTAAAAATAGCATCTGATAAGACATCAGTTGCTGTTGATTTGCTACATGACATGTTATTCAATTCAAAATTTGATAAGAAAGAATTAGCGCGTGAAAAAAAAGTTATAGTTGAGGAAATAAAAATGTATGAAGAAAATCCAATAATGCACATTGGTGATTTGATAGAGGAGGTAATGTTTGAGGGGACAGATCTTGGTAGGGAAATAGCAGGAAGCGCGAAATCTGTTCTTGGAATAAAACGCGATAATCTTCTTAAATACCGTGATCTGTATTATCAACCTTCGCAAATGGTAGTTGTTTTGTCAGGCAATGTGCCAAAGAATGCTAAGCAAATGTTAGAATCATCATTTGGATCTGTTGCAAAAAATATAGCACAACCAGGCGTAAGAGAGTTGGTGTCCATGGAGCATACATGCGGAATGCGTGTTTTATGTAAGAATAAACCACTGAAACAAATTCAAATCGCGCTCGGATTTCCTATTCCAGGTCGTGAACATAAGGATATACCAGCTATCAAAATTTTGTCCTCAATTTTAGGTGGTTCAATGAGTTCACGACTTTTTACACAGGTTCGCGAGCGCAGAGGTCTTTGTTATAGTATTAGCTCACGAGTTGTTACTTATGAAGATATAGGAACATTAACAATATATTCAGGACTTGATGCTGGAAGATTGAGAGAAGCAATGAAAACCATTTTTAATGAGATTGAGAAAATAAAAAAGTACGGTGTTACAGCAACAGAGCTCGCTCATACAAAAGAGCATATGGATGGTGCTATGAAATTAGCTTGGGAAGATTCTTCATCTCGTGCTGAATTTTACGCAAATCAAGAAATTTATCTTGGCTTTGCAAAAACACCTCAAGAAAGATTGTCAGAGCTCAATTCAGTTAAACGATCTGATGTTTTGCGTGTTGCAAAAGAAATATTTGATTTTTCAAAAGCATCTATTGCGGCAATAGGCCCATATAAAAATGAAGATGATTTAAGATCATATTTACCAAAAATTAAGTAATATGAAATACATACTTGCGAATTGGAAAATGCAACTAAGTGTTCGTGAGAGTGTCGCGCTTGCTAGAGCAGTGATGGGAATTATGCGTGGTGAAAGAGTATTGCCGCAGGTTGTTATTTTTCCGTCATTTACGGTTTTAAATGATGTACGAAAGGTAATGGCGCGTTCTAGGGTAAAGCTTGGTGCGCAAAATTGCGCTCCTGATAAAAAAGGAGCATATACTGGCGAGGTATCAGCTTCTATGTTGCAAGATGTTGGATGTGAATTTGCTTTGATAGGACATTCAGAGCGAAGAACAATATTTGGAGAGACTGATGAGCTTATTGCAAAAAGATACTGGTCAGCATTTGATTCAAAAATATCGCCAGTATTATGTGTTGGTGAAAACAAGTTTGAACTGCAAGCAGATAATGCGCAAGGATTTGTATCAGATCAGATCATGGCTATTTTTGATAATCGTGAGATAACACAACGAAAAGATATATTTATTGCATATGAACCAGTTTGGGCTATAGGATCAGATCACAGTGCTACAATTGCTCAAGCAGTGCTCATGCATTCATTTATTAGAGAACTTGTTGTAAAGATTACAGGATTATCAAAAAGTAGAGTTCATATTCTATATGGTGGTTCTGTTGATTCAGATAATGTGTATGGATTTTTAAGAGAGCAGGAAATTGACGGTATTCTTGTTGGTGGCGCTAGCCTTAAAATAAGAGACTTTGAGAAGATAGTAGCGTCAGCAGCAGATGTGATTAAAGCGCAAGAGATGTAATATGTTCTGGACAATATTATTTTCAGCATTATTCATATTAGGAGTAGCGGCTTTTATATTTTTATTAGTGCGTAAATGGACACAACTGCGTTTGCTTGATGTGGAGTCATTATCTAATTCAGAAACAAAAAAGAAAAAGCAGGAATTAATAAAGCAACGAATAGAAAGAGCTGGATTAAAATATGCCAAGAAGGCGCAGAAGGATGTTATAAAACCAATTGGGCTTGGTTTGCAGACATTGATTAGAACATTTGCTGGCAAATTAACAGCTGCAGAGCGAAGATATCAACAAAAAAAGAATAAGATAGCTACACGAGAAGGAGACTCACGCGTTATTGATGAAATGATTAGCGACGCGCAGAAGTTTATGGACGAGGAGATCTGGGATCAGGCAGAGAAAAAATTAATAGCTATTATAGGTTTGGATGCTAGGAATAAAGAAGCATATGAACTCCTTGGTAGAGTGTATTTGTATAATAAGGATTTTCCATCTGCAAAAGAAACTTTTGAGTTTTTGAATAAGTTATCACCTCATGATGCAAGTGTAATCGCTAGTTTGGGAGAGGTCGCGCAAAAGCTTGCAAGTAAAGAAGATGCGGTTAAGTATTTTAAGAAAGCAGTTGAGATAAGTCCAAAGAATCCAAAGTATCTTGATATGTACTTGGAATCGGTAATTGATATAGGAGATGTGCATGAGGCAATGACAGCACTAGATAGACTGCGTGAAGTGAATCCTGATAATAGAAAGATTGAGTATTTTGAAGGAAGAATAGATCAGATAAGATCAAAAATAAAAAAATAAAAAAAATCTCACATTATCAACGATCGTCAATAATGTGAGATTTTTTTATTTTGTTTCTTTATGCGTGGTGTGTTTCCCGCAGTGCTTGCAATGTTTGTTTATTTCCAATCTCACTTGAATTTTTTTCTTATTCTTACGGGATTGGTAATTTACTGTTTTACATTCCTTACATTCCAACTTAATCATGTTATCTTGTGACATATTGCTTTCTTCAATTATGGCGAAAGCATAGCTAATATTAATATATTAGTCAAATAAAGCCTTATTTTATTGATATTTATAAAAGCAATGCTATACTGCCGCTGTTATGAGTGAAATAAATAAAGTTGAGCTTTTAGCTCCTGCTGGATCATATGAAGCACTTCATGCTGCTATAAACGCAGGCTGTAATGCAGTGTATTTTGGAATAAGTGGTATGAATATGCGTGAGAATTCATCAGCATCATTTAGCTTTGATGATATACGCGAAATCTCATCAATTTGCCATAAGAATAATATAAAGTGTTATCTAGCGCTTAATACGCTTGTGTATGATAAAGATATAGAAAGCATGAAAGCTGCTATTGATATAGCAAAAGATTCTTGTGTTGATGCTGTAATTTGCTTTGATCCATCAGTGATTGAATATGCAAAGTCTGTTGGAGTTGAGGTTCATATATCAACTCAACATTCAATATCCAATTTAAGTGCTGTAAAGTTTTTTTCAAAATGGGCTGATAGAATAGTATTGGCTCGCGAATTAACGCTAGAGCAAATAAAAGATATTGTCAGTCAAATAAAATTTCAAGACATTCGTGGGCCAAAAGGAAAATTAATTGAGATTGAGGTTTTTATCCATGGCGCAATGTGTGTCTCTGTGAGCGGTAGATGTGGAATGAGTTTATATTTGTATAATTCTTCAGCAAATTGCGGACGCTGCACGCAACCATGTCGTCGCGCATATACTGTTACAGATAAGTTAACCGGAAAATCACTTGATATTGAAAATGAATTTGTGATGAGTCCGCAAGATTTATGCACGATTGGGATGTTAGATGAAATTATTGATTCTGGAGTAGTGTCGCTTAAGATTGAGGGTCGTGGAAGACCAGCAGAATATGTTGACACTGTTGTAAGATGTTATCGTGAAGCGATCATTGCGATACAAGAAGGTAACTATACAAAAGAAAAAATTGAAACATGGAATAAAAAGCTTGGCACTGTTTATAATCGCAAGATGAGCGAAGGATTTTATCACGGAAAAGTGTTTGAATACTGGAGTGGGTGTGCGAACTCACAAGCAACGCAACACAAGGAACTTGTTGGAACTGTTGAACATTATTATTCAAAACTCGGAGTCGCGGTAATAAAAGTACATGCTAGTGATATTAAAAATACTGATAACTGTGCAATACTTGGAAAAACAACTGGTTTCATGCGTATTAGTGCAAATGAAATAATGATTGATAATAATGCTGTTAAGACAGCTAAGCAAGGGGATTTAATTTCACTGAAAGTACCGTCTGCAGTTAGAAAGAATGATAAATTTTATAAGTTTGTTGAAGGGTAGTAGAATTACTTGATATATTCTGAAAATAAAATCGGAATTTCAATAGATTTATTATTTTGTGGGAGGTCAGATGGATTATCAGCCCTTAATATAATTGAACCGTTGTTTTTATAAGTTGGTTTTTCAAATTCAATTGTTCCAGAGAATTCAACAAAATTTTCAGTCATCCAGTCGCTTTGCGCCTGTATGTATCCTTGTCCAATAATCAAGCCATCCCAATTTACAATATCTACTGGAGCAGTTGCTTCAAAAAACCACGATCCGCGAGACCTGCCTGTGATTGTAATAGGTGAAGTTATTGTTTGGTTTTCCGCGATATTCACCACAATATCGTTAGCAGATGCGTTTGAATAAAAGTTTTGCGCTAGGTTTGATGTATTTTGTTGTGTCTGTGATTCAATACCGCCATTTATTACTGTCATGTAGATTGATAAAGTAATAGCAGAAAATACAAAGATTATCGGAGTGATAACGAAAAAGATAATTATATATTTCATACGCATTGATTCATTGTTATTGAGAGCTTTATTCTTTCATTCGTTACTGGTTGATTGAATTCAAGTGCAGTTGCGCAAAGCGATATTGATCTATTAGGCAGCGCATGAGCTCCATATTTTGTATCGCCTACAATAGGGCATTTAAGTCCAGCACTCATCGCAACGCGAATTTGATGAGTTCTTCCGGTTTTTGGATATATTTCAATTACAGATTGATCTTTCTTTTTATCGTATGAAATTAATTTGTAATCGAGTATTGCCTTCTTTGATCCTTGTGTTTGTGGTTTACAAATCTCAACTTTATTTTGCGTTCTATCTTTTTTTAGCCATTGAATAATCTCACCAGTTTCATCTTCTGGTTTTCCTTCAACAATTGCTGTGTAGGTTTTAGTAATACTATGAGTGCGAAATTGTTCAGAAAGCCTTGATGCACCCTTGCTTGTTTTTGCCAGCAAAACAATTCCTCCAACCGGTCTGTCTAATCTGTGAATAAGTCCTAAGAATACATTTCCTGGCTTATTGTCGCGTTTTTTAATAAATTCTTTAACAACAGATAGTACATCAGTATCCTTGCTTTTATCGCCCTGAATAGGAATATTATGTGGTTTTATTATCGCAATGCAATGATTATCCTCGTATATTATTTGAAACATATTACCAAGTTACCCTAACAGCAATTCCTGCTGGAATGATGAAGCCACGGCTTGTAGTTTCCTTAAGACCAAGCTCAACTGACTTAATATTTGCTTTCCATGGGATTGATGATTGAACCAATTGTTCTAGAGCTGTAACAGGGAATCCAAGTGAATATGTATTTAAGAGTAATAACCCGTGTTTTTTGTTTACTATTTCCCAAAGTGAAGCAAGAAGTCCTGGGAGATGATCATCAAATTTCCACAGTTCTGTCTTTGGTCCGCGCCCAAAAGCTGGCGGATCAAGAATTATTGCGTCATATAATCTCTTTCTTCTTATTTCTCTAGCAACAAATTTTTGAGCATCGTCTTCAATCCAGCGGATTTGCGCGTTTTTTTGTCCAGAAAGTTCTGCGTTTATTTTTGCCCATGATATTGCTGGTCGTGATGCGTCAACATGTACTATCTCACCAGCTTGAGCATTGGCGCACGCTATTGTTGCGCCTCCTGTGTATCCAAATAGATTAAGTACTGATGATGATTGTTTTATATTTTCACCCAACCATTTCCAATTAGATGCTTGTTCTGGAAATAAGCCAGTGTGTTTAAAAGATGTTGTGCGCAGTTCAAATTTTTGACTATCCCATGAAATATTCCAAGATTTTGGAAATTTCTTTTTAATGTCCCATTCACCATCATCACCTTTACGCTTGTATGTTGCGTGGCAATCGCACCAAGTTTTTGGATTATCTTTTTTCCAAATAGCGTTTGGTTCAGGACGAATGACTGTAACTTCGCTGAATCGTTCAAGTTTTTCAAATTCTCCAGAGTCTAAAAGTTTATATTCTTTCCATTTTGGTATATCAAACATATGCTATAATATTATCATATTCTTAATCATATAAATATGAAGTGTTGTTGCAAAAAACCACATTTAGTTGGTTTAGCGCTTGGCGCATTTTTTGGTCTTATTCACGCACTATGGAGCGTTGTAGTTGCTCTTGGATGGGCAAAACCGCTTATAGATTGGATACTTGGAATGCATTTTATTGAAATGGAATTCCAGATTGCTGACTTTGTTTTTTGGAAAGCATTAATACTTGTTGTACTTACTGCGGTTGTTGGATATGTAGTTGGGCTTGTTTTTGCGATGATTTGTAAAGGTTTTTGTTGCAGATAAAATATGAAACAAGTAATCTGTCTTAAGACAGATTGGGATGCGATGTTAGATTCAATTGTAGTTGAAAGTAAGTGAATTAATATATTTTGATGCAGTTTACCCCGCAACATAGTATGTGCGGGGTTTGGGTTTGGTACGAGGACCGGAGTTGATCATGTGCCATTCTTGAATACTGACACACGATCTTTCGGAAGGTTGACGACCTCTATTCCCATCCTTATTTCCACTATATGCGCCAGTTGCGCATTATTTATTTTATCAACGGTTGGGGTCCCAGAGTTTATTTCATTGGGTTTTGGTGCGCGGCGCGATATGATAGCGAAGTCACGAGGACGAGAGAATAGAATCTGCGGATCAAACGATTCAATGAGTGCGAATATGCTTGATGTTCGCGACGAAATGCCGAACAGCATATAGCATATCTCAATGGCGACTTGGCTGGGTACATATCCATCATGTACGCCATTATTAAGCGCGATGATGCTCGCTGCCGCTCTGATGGCGCGAACAAGTTCAACCTGCTTATTCGTTAGTTTGATTCTTTGCATCTCGTAGATTCCTCTGTTAGAGTTTGCGAAGTGATATTGCTTGAAAATGTAGAAAAAGTCAATCTTTTTTGCTAAAAAGCGCAGAATTTGATATTGTCCGTGCAAATAGGGGTGTAGTGAAATGGTATCACGAAGGTCTCCAAAACCTTTATTCTGGGTTCGAGCCCCAGCGCCCCTGCCAGCCTTCGCTCCAGCTGACGCTGTAGCTACGGCTGGCGGAGCCAGCAGGTTCCGCCGGTTAGATGGAGCGGAGGCTGGTCCGCCGAAGCTTTAGCGAAGGTGGACCAAGAACGACTCGATTTGTGAGTTTTTTTGTGGAATAAAGAGATGAGTAAAAATATGGAAAAAAGACAGCTTATTTTACCGATCACGATTTTATTAGCGAGTATTGTTTTAGGTAGTTTTATCCTCGTGACGCAAATTATTAAACAACGGTCCATTGAAAGGCAGCAACAATTAGAATTACAGGCGGAAACCGAAATCGCTCAAGTAGAGGCAGAACAACAAAGGAAAGAGTATGTGGCCGAAAGAACAAAGGATTGTTATAATTATGAAGATTCTGAAAGAGAAAAATTTAATAATGTAAAAGATAGTTGGTATCGTGAAGATACAGATGTTTGTGTTATTCAATATACGACCCACGATTACGATGGTGTGGATTGTGCAACGGAATACAAAGGCAATTTAACAGGATTTATTAATTGTAATTTTGGGGTATTTACAAAAGAATTTTAAAGCTATAACCGAGTTTCAACAATTTTATTAGCATTATTCTTCACGCTTATTGCTATTATTTTTGGAGAGTAATAGTAATGCCTTATAAACAAGGAGCAGAGGTTAGAGATTGTTTAGATAGTTTAAGCGAAGCTGCCAGACAAGAAGGTCACGGTTCTTGTGATATCCGTGTAGCATATCCATCTTTTAAATAGTGGTTTTTACAATTTTTCAATACTTTTGTTAATCAAAAAACATGAAAGAATTTCTACAAAAAAGAGTTTTGTTCACAATGATTATACTTCTGGTTGGAAGCGGCTTTGTTTTTTTATCTGATTATTCAAATTCCAACTCCGGTTTTCAATTTACGGAAGCAAGTTAAAGTAGTATCCAGAACAGTAATTCAGATTATGATTCTGGCGATGTTTATGCTACAAACGGTACTTATGAGAATGTAGATAACGAAACAGTTCCTAGCCACTATTACCCCCCACTAAGCTCCGTCTTGGGCGACAGCTAAGTGTAGAGCGGTATTATAGTTTTAGTCAGCATAAGAGTGGTACTTGTTCGCACAATAGAGGGGTGGAGGAGTGGTTATAATTTTTCTAAGAGACGAAAAGTGTGTATACTATAAAAAGTATGAACCAAAGGAAATCGACACAATCCGGTTTTCAAAAAAAGAGATCTGATACAAAAGTAGGTACCATTGAAAAAACATATGGTAAGGATTTTGGTGTGAGGAGCGATAAAAAACTCGGAACTTATCTAAAAGAAAAAGGTTTTAATTCACTTAGCCAACTTTTAAAAAATGGGTAAGATTATTCTTGATAAGATTAAATATCCATCAAAAGATTCTCTTTCCGAGGGTCGTTTTAGTTTTATAGAAAATGATGTATTGAAGAATAATATAGTTATTTATGTTCAATACATTACCTTTTTGTTATCTCTAGATGAGGAATACGAGCTTGGCATCATCACATACTCTATTTATAAAGATATTGTCATCCACTCAGCTCTAATTATTGAAGGATTACTCCATAATAAATTACATGAAATGATTAATAGTAGGTTGATTGATCCTAAAGATGTATTAGATTCAAATTTTAGATACTCAGAAGAAAAAGTCATTCATGAATGTGATGATGGTAAATATGTTGTTTGTAAAGTTGTCTCAAAAGGCATAGAGGATGATATGCAATTTATAGCAATTAATAGAGCAGCCAAACGAAGCGGTTTATTAACAGAAGGATTGTTTAAGAAATGTGAAGAAGTTCGTACAATGAGAAATAAAATTCATTTGTCAGGGTTGAAATCGATAGATGACCAATATTCAAAAAAAGATATTAACGAAGTTTTTGACACTACACGACAAATTATTAATTGTATCAAGAATTTTAATATTTAAATATTGTTCTAACGTCTTCGCACAGCCCCTGCTATAATAATATAAAACATAAAACCACTCTTGCATTAGCTTGAGTGGTTTTTATGTCCGACTACCTGAAGGTTCAGGAGAAGGGAAATCATCAATAGTCATATTGTGATTAATTTTCGCAAGGCGTGTTTGCCTCTGCGTTTTTGTTATGGTAACGGAAGTACGCTGTTGTAATCATTGTTCCTACTGCGCATCCTGCAGCATATAGAGCAACGAGGTTGATATCCTCAATATGATCTATTACTGACTGCAACACATAGTACCAAATGAATATATTTACAACACTTGTAAGCCCGCTTGCCATGATTTTGCTTTCTGACACAAAGCGTGTCCACATTGAAATTATAATCATTTCAACGATGCCAACTAAAAATAGAGACATAGAAGGCGTACTTAATAAAAGGTGCTAGACATGGTTCGACTTTTTGGCTTTCTGTCCGTGTTTCCATGTGCCACGGTGAGAAACAAAAACGCCATTTATTGACGCTTCTGCGGCGAAATTATGCTTGTTTTTCAGCTTTTAGTCAAGTGTTCTATTGTGGATTAAAATTATCAGTTTTTGCAGCAAGTTGCCCGCATGCAGCAAAAATATCTGACCCCATTGAGCGCCTTCTTGTTGTATTAACGCCACAATTTTGTAGGACTTTTGAGAAATTTATCACCCTATCTTTTAGTGGAGCGCTGAATATATTTGTATTGTTGTAGACAAGAATATTGACCTTAATGTCACCGATTTTTTTCACATAGTCAGCTAACTTTTTGGCATCAGAATCTGAATCATTGATTCCTGACAATAACAAGTATTCAAAGGTTAGGTGATGTTTGCGATTACCATGTGTTGTCAGATATTGTTTTGACCACACAGCAAGATCTTCAAGAAAGGTAGGAGTTGATGATGGCATTATTTGTCTGCGAATTGTTACATCAACACTATGAAGGGAGATCGCAAGTCTAACATGAGGCCATAGTGGATCAGCAAGAATTTGATTCATGCGTGGCAGAATGCCAGCTGTTGATACTGTGATTTTTGTTTTACCAATGTCAGTATATTTGATTATTAGATTTAATGCATCGCGTATATTTTCGTAATTAGCCAATGGTTCTCCCATGCCCATCACAACAATGTTACTTATTCTCTCGTCTTCATTAATTTGTTTTTGCCAGAAACGAACTTGATCAACAATTTCATCAATTGTCAGATTGCGAGTTAGACCCAGTTTACCTGTTGCGCAAAATGCACATCCCATAGCACAGCCTATTTGCGATGATATACAGATTGTCCATTGCTCTTTTTTGTTTTTCATTAAAACTGACTCAATAGCGTACATGTCACTTGTTTGTAAAAGAGCCTTGCGAGTTGAATTGTCAGCTGACTCAATGATTTTTGCGCATGAGAGGGAAGTCCAAATAACGGATTTCGATAGCTTTTCACGCATTTCCTTTGGAAGTACTGTTATGTTATCCCAGCTGCTGCAGTTTATATCAAAGAGAGCTTTATTGATTTGATCTTCTCTAAATCTTGGCATGTTGGGTAGCAATACTTTTATCAGCTCGCTTCGTGTTTTTGGATACATACTATATATAACATTTAACCGCGTTCGGCGCGGTTAAATGTTTTGATAAAGTTCTTAAATGTTTGATTCTGGTGGGCCGGGATGGATTCGAACCATCGAAGGCTAGTGCCAGCAGATTTACAGTCTGCCCCATTTGACCGCTTTGGTACCGACCCTTATAAATTAACACATTGTTTTTTCTGGAGCCGTTGTCGGGATTTGAACCCGAGACCTTTTCCTTACCATGGAAATGCTCTACCAACTGAGCTACAACGGCCTATGAAAAATGATCCAAGTTTGGTCATCTTCTGCGTCGCTCATTCCGTTCGGCCTCGTCGTACATTTGAGTACGCCTCGGCCGTACTCATTCGCTTCTTGAACCTGACCAAACTTAATCATTTTTCCATGATACAAAATATAAATAAATGGAGCCGAAAGTGGGATTTGAACCCACGACCTACGGTTTACAAAACCGTTGCTCTACCGCTGAGCTATTTCGGCCTGATTCATTAACGCCAGTACTATACTCAATAAAACTGCATCTGTAAAGTGTAAATATCAACAAATACGCTATTTACCCCTGTCTTTTTCTCTCAAAGGCTTTTAGCAATTTTTTTCTAATGCGTATTGATTTTGGTGTTATTTCAACAAGCTCATCAGGTGCAATATATTCAAGCGCCTTTTCAAGCGTCATTTCAAGTGGTGGTGTTAGTTTTATTGCCATGTCAGCTCCAGATGCGCGCATGTTAGTAAGCTTCTTGCCGCGAATTGGATTTACTTCCATTGATTCTTTCATGCTTTTTCCAATAACCATTCCTTCATAGACTTGTACACCAGAACCAACAAATAGTGGTCCGCGCTGTTGGATTGTATCCAGCGAATACGCTGATGTAACTCCATCAAAACCAGAAATTATTGAGCCTGTTTTACGGCTGTCCATATCGCCTTGGTATGGTCCATAATGATCAAATTGAAATGAAAGCGTCCCTTCACCACGGGTATCAGTAATAAACTCGCCTTTATATCCAAGAAGTCCGCGAGTTGGGATTCTATATTCCAGTCGCGTTGAACCATTCTGTGATTGTATTGATTTCATTTCGCCTTTTCTTGACCCAAGCTTTTCAATCACAATTCCGGCATAAGCATCAAGAACATCAACTATAACCTGCATTATAGGTTCTAGTTTTTGTCCATTTTCTTCTTTGAAAATAACGCGCGGTTGACCAACCTGAAGCTCAAATCCTTCGCGTCGCATTTGTTCTAAAAGTATTGATATGTGCATTTCACCTCGTCCACAAATTGTAAAAACATCACCAGAATCAAGCCCTTCTACAGAAAGTCCAACATTTGTTTCACATTCTTTTGCTAATCTATCTCTAATTTGTCGCGATGTAACCAATGTTCCTTCGCGACCAGCTAGTGGGGAATTGTTAACCATTACATCCATTTTCAATGTAGGGGGATCAATTGCAATTATTGGCAGTGGTTGCGCGTCAGGATCTTGCGCAATAGTATCTCCAACATAGATGTCTGGTATTCCTGCGATTTGAATTATGTCACCAGCGATGGCTGACTCAACTTCTACGCGCTTTAATCCCTCAAAAGTGAATATTTTTGTGATCTTGTGCAATTCTCTTTCTCCATTTTGTGATATACGAGTTACTTTCATTCCTGTTTTAACTGTTCCTTCAAAAATACGACCAACAGCCAGGCGGCCGACATAATCATCATATGCGAGATTTGCAGGCTGCATACGCATCTGTGCATCAGGATTACATTTTGCTGATGGAACAGCATCAATAATCATGTCAAAAAGAGGCTGAAGATTATCTCCAGAATCATCAATTTTGCGTAGTGCGATACCTTTTTTAGCATTTGTAAAAATGTATTGGAAGTTTAGCTGTTCTTCTGTTGCGTTAAGCTCCACAAATAGGTCAAAGACCATATCAAGAACTTCGTTTGGGCGAGCTGTCGACTTATCTATTTTATTTATAATAACAATAGGCTTAATACCAAGTGCCAAGGATTTGCGAAGCACGAATTTAGTTTGAGGCATCGGGCCTTCATAAGCATCAACAAGCAAGAAAACTGAATCTACCATGCGGAGGACACGCTCAACTTCTGATCCAAAATCAGCATGACCAGGAGTGTCAACTATATTAACTTTTGTACCATTTAGCATTATTGATGCGTTTTTCGCGTAAATAGTAATACCGCGCTCTTTTTCAAGCTCGTTTGAATCCATTACTCTTTCTTCAATCACATCTCTTTCTCCGAAAGTGTTGGATTGCTGCAACATGGCGTCCACGAGTGTTGTCTTGCCATGATCTACATGAGCTATGATAGCTATTGTTCTGAATTCCATATTATTGCTATTACTAGCGCGTGAGGATAACATATTTCTCGAAAAATAGCCATTATTCTATAATAAAGAAAATATTATTAACCAATATATTATGAAAGGATTTTATGCTGATCTTGAGCGCGATACGCTTGAGAATGACAATTTTCGCAAAGTGATTTTTACTGGTCCTAAAAGTCAACTTGTTTTGATGTCGCTTTTACCACTACAAGAAATCGGTAATGAAGTTCATGAGGAGCATGATCAATTTATCCGTATAGAGGAAGGTGTTGGCAAGGCTACAATTGGCGAAGATGTATTTAATCTTAAGGACGGCAGTGCGATAGTTATTCCAGCTGGCGCGTGGCACAATATTACAAACACTTCAGAACACGATCCAATGAAATTATATACACTTTACGCGCCACCACAGCATCCTGAAGGAACTGTACAAAAAGAAAAACCAATAAATGATTAGTTAATTATTGGTTTTGTGATTTCGGGGTCAAGTCCTCACTTAAAAACAAGTATCTGAATTTATAAATTCTTTTATAAAAGTTTTAATATATAATTTTCTATTTTTAATTTTTTGTTTTGTTTTTTTAGTTGCTTTTGATTTGCTAGGAGCGTTGCATGATTTAATATTAGAAATAATTGCTTTTGATGATTTCATATTTCATATTAATTATATCAAAAATTAAAAATTTTTCCGAAACAAAACCTCCCTTTGATGCAATCGCGGGGAGGTTTTTATTTTGAAAGCTTATGCTTCCTTTGGTCGCGCAATATTTACGCTGATCTGGCGGCCCATGAAATCTTTATCATGAAGACCTGCGATAGCAGCCTGTGCTTGCTCCTCTGAAGACATTTCCACAAAGCCGAATCCACGGCTCTTGTTTGTGAATTTGTCCATCACAATGCGAGCTGATAGCACTTCTCCGTAAGTAGCGAAGAGGTTCTTTAGATCCTCATCTGTTGCTCCCCAAGAGATATTGCCGACGAATAGCTTGTTTTCCATAACAAGGCAATCGTTTATGAATTAACTGTACCTGCCATATTATGAAAAACTAGGTCAGGAACGCCAAAAGAGTAGCATAATCTTACAATAAAGTCAATTTTATGTAATAATCACTGCATAATCATTTAATAATTATGCAACTCTTATCAATCATCTTAGCTACTATTATAGTCAGTTTATTTTCTCTCATAGGCGCAACGATGTTAATGATATCAAAAGCAAAACTAGAGAGTATTGTTCTAATTCTCGTATCGCTCTCTGCTGGCGGATTGCTTGGGGGAGCTTTTTTGCATCTTATTCCTGAAAGTTTGCATGAGCTTGGAGAACAATCAAGTGTACTCGTTCTTTTGTTTGCATTGATTGGTTTTTGTTTGTTTCTAATAACAGAGCAATTTTTGCACTGGCATCACGGGCATCATGGTAATTATTGTTGCAAGAACATTGATTGCGGAAGTTCGAAAAAAGAAATCTCAACACTTATCTTAATTGGTGATGGTGTGCACAATTTTATTGACGGACTTGTTATTGCCTCGGCATTTTTAGTTGATCCAGTAGTTGGCATTGTAGCTACTATTGCAGTAGCGCTTCATGAAATACCACAAGAGATTGGAGATTTTGGTGTGCTTGTCTATGCTGGATTGAAACGATCAAAGGCTTTATTTTACAATCTCCTTTCAGGACTTACGGCGGTTTTAGGTGGGTTAATTGGCTTTTTCTTTGCACAATATACTCAAAATCTAATTGTTTATATTCTTCCAATTGCTGCTGGTGGATTTATATTTTTGGCAGCTTCTGATTTGATACCAGAGATTAAACATCATGATAGCTGGAAGCGAATGGCAGTACATTTTATTGTTTTCATAATTGGCATTGGACTGATGTTAGCTTTCTTGTATTTACCTTTTGGCGAGCATTAGACAGACTTCATTGATATATGAATTTGACTCTATATCAGGAATCTGTATCAGGTTGTGGACAGAAAATGTTGTATTTATTGAGGTTTTTACAGATGAATGATAGAATTTATTTGTTAAATCAATAATTAACCAATTTTAATATGAGCAACAGACTATCAAAGTCACAACTCGTAGCCGCAATGGCAGAGAAGTGGGGCGTTTCAAAAAAAGACGCAGAAGAAATGTACAATAAGCTTACAGAGCTTATTTATAGCGAAGTAAAGCGCTGTGGTGAGATTATGCTTCCAGGTCTTGGAAAAATGGCAAAGAAGCATCGCGCAGAACGAATGGGACGCAATCCAGCAACTGGTGAGTCTATTAAGATTCCTGCAAAGACAGTTGTTAAGTTCGCTGTTAACAAAGCTGCAAAAGACGCTCTTTTGTAAATTGAATTTTTATTTATTTAAAACCCCGCCATAGTGCGGGGTTTTGTTGTATGTAAGTGCGAAATCCTATAAAATACAAATCAAGTATGAATGGAAAAATTCAGGCGATATTATTAGCTGGCGGTAAGGGTACGCGACTAGCACCACTTACTGACAATTGCCCAAAACCAATGGTGCGTATTAATGGTAAGCCAATGATTGAATATGTTCTCAATCATTTAAAGAAACACGGAATAACAAGAGTCGCAATTGCAGTGGCGCATATGGGAGATCAAATCAAGGATTACTTTGGTGATGGGTCAGCGTTCGGAATGAAGATCTCGTATTTGGAAGAGTCAGAGCCTATGGGGACTGGTGGATGGACGCAACTTGTAAATTGGGAGGACCTTGATGAAAAATTTATTGTCGCAAATGCTGATAATTTGTTTTGGATAGATTTGGATAAATTTTTAAGTCGTCATAAAGAATCCAAAGGCATTTCAACTATTGCAGCAATAGAGATACCTGTAGATAAGCATGCGGCTTATGAGGTTTTGTTAAGTGATGAAGGTAAGCAAAGGCTTATTGATTATGTTGATAGATCAGCGTGTGTACAGTATTTACTGAATAATGACACGATTTTTGTGTCATCTGGTTGGTATGTTATGACACCAATGATAAAAGACTTGATTCCTGTAAAAAATCCTATCTCAAATGAAACTGATATATGGCCAATTCTCTCAAAGAGTGGCAAAAATATTGGTTTTTATCATGCAACAGAGCCATGGTTTGATTCAGGAACTCATGATCGTTTGGCACGAGTGGCACAATTTATTAAAGATAATTTACTATGATTAAAAAAATCATCATTTGTCTCTTATTTGTATCAATAATAGCCTCAATAATATTTATTACTCTAATAACACAAGTCTACAGGTTTTGGATCCAAGATCCTTCAGAAGAATCCACACATATATCTTTCGTCATTGAACAGGGTGAAAGTTTTTCACAGATATCAGATAATTTGGAATCAAATGGCTTAATATCATCAGATTTATGGTTTTGGGTTTATGCGAAGTTGGATGGCAGTGCTAAATTAATCCGCGCAGGCTCTTATGAATTATTACCACATGAAAATTATTCAAAATTGATTGATATCCTAACTGAATATTCACAAGGGCAAGATATATCAATAACAATTCCAGAAGGTTATACAATTGATCAGATTGGCGATATTGTTGTTGAAAATTTTAATATTCAGAGAGGGGATTGGGATTATTGGACTGGATTAAATTCGCCGCTTGAACAAAGCGAATTTATTAAAAACGCACAAAAACCAGATGATGTTGATCTTGAAGGTTATTTATTTCCAAACACTTATCGTTTCTATCCTGATGCTACAGCAGAGGATATAGTATCTGAACTTGTAAATCAGACAGCAAATAAACTTAATGAGATAGATTTGTCGCTTGAAGATGGAGAGACTGTTCATGATTTGTTAACCCTGGCATCAATTGTTCAAAAAGAGGTTGCAGATGAAGACGAGATGAGGCTTGTAGCAAGCGTGTTTGAAAACCGCCTCGAGCTTGGAATGGCATTGCAGTCTTGCGCTACGGTTAATTACATAACTGGTAAGGATGACCCTGCTGTATCTGCTGAAGATTTAGAAATTGACTCCCCGTACAACTCTTATATGTATTCAGGATTAGTGCCTGGGCCTATTAGTAATCCAGGACTTGCTGCTATTGAAGCGGCTAATGATCCAGCGCAAAGTGATTACTTATACTTTTTATCAACTCCTAACGGAGAAACAATATATGCTAAAACATTTGATGAGCATGTTGCGAATAAGAACAAGTACATGTACTAAGTTTTTTGTTTGCATAATTGCTTTTTTATTTATAACGCCAACAATAGCATCTGGGCAGGGCGGTTGGGTTATCAATTCTTTTGATAGCAATATAGTTATAAATGATGATGCCACTATAACTGTTACTGAAACCATTGATGTTGATTTTAGTGTTCAGAAGCATGGTATTTATCGTGATTTGCCAGTTAGATATCAAGATGATTACGGGAATAGTTTTAAAACAGATTTAGATGTTATTAGCGTTTTGCAAGATGGAGAATCAGCGAGCGTGTCATATGAGTATGGATATAATTTTACATCATTAAAAATAGGTGATGCAGATGAGTTAATTACAGGCGAACATCAATATGTAATTACATATACAGTTGATAAAGTGTTTTTATATTTTGAGGATTATGACGAGCTTTATTGGAATGTGACAGGTACTGAATGGGAAGTTCCAATTAAACATAGTAGCGCAATAGTAGTTTTGCCGTCTGGAACTACTATCGCGCAATCAGCATGTTACACTGGCAAGCAAGGATCTATCGCACAGGATTGTGCAATAACTAACACCGAGCATTCAATCAGTTTTACAGCTGATGATTTTTTAACAGTCGCAGTAGGATTTTCAAAAGGATTTATTTATGAGCCAACACAAAGCGATCGATTTTGGATGTTTGTCGTTAATAATTTAGTCATTGTATTACCTTGGATTTTTGTAGTCGGAGTATTTATCTTTTGGCTTAAGCACGGTAAGGATCCGAAAATAAAGAAAGCAATTGTCGCGCAATACGAACCGCCAAAAGGAATAAAAGCAGTTTATGCTGGGATGATTGTTGATGGCAGCATCAAGCCAGAACATATGAGCGCGATGATCATACAACTTGCGGTTGATGGATATTTAAAAATTGATGTTGTGGAGAAGGATAAGATCATGGGAGTTATAAAACAAATGCCTGAAATAACACTTACCCCAATAAAAGGGGTGGAAGGTCTCGATACTTCACATGCGTATTATTATGAACTGCTCTTTCGTGGCAAAATGGATCCTGTAAAACTATCTGAAATAAAGTCGTTTATTACACCTCAGAAGGTTTCAAAACTCAGACGATTACTTCACACTAGATTGATAGAAGATGGATTTCAGATCAAGAAATCAAGTGCTTATGGAGTTGCTGTGTTTATTCCTGGAATTATCATTGGATTTATTGGAATAATGCTTATACCGCAATTATTCGGAACAGTTGCTGCATTCAGTTTTATTGCGAGCGGAGTAATAGTTTGTATTTTTGGTGCAACAATGCCAAAACCAACCCCGCTAGGAATTGAAACAAAATGGTACTTACTTGGTTTTAAGGATTTTATGCACACTGCAGAGAGATATAGAAGTGAGTGGCAGGAAAAAGAAAATATTTTTGCACAGTACTTGCCTTATGCTATTGCCTTTAATGATGTAAAAAAGTGGGCAAAGACTTTTGAAGGCGTTTATCAGAAGCAGCCAGATTGGTATTCTGGCAATGTTGCTCTAGTGGTACTTGCGTCTAGTGGTCGATTTGATGCTGTTTCAAGCGCAGTAAAATCAGCTACTTTGCCTGGATCATCAGGTTCTGGTGGTGGCGGACATTCAGGTGGTGGCTTTGGTGGTGGCGGCGGGGGAAGTTGGTAGAAGCACGAAACCCAGCCCTAGGGCTGGGTAGTATATACAATTGCTGTGTCAGCTAATCGTATTGAGGTATCTAATATCTAAAGATGCAGTCAAGAAAGTACATTGCAGGCGCGATGACTGCAATGAGGAGGAAGATGACTTCAAAGGCGCTTGGTGGTTCCTGTTGCGCCTTAATGTGCATACGGATGACCTCTTCAGTATCAGGCTCGAAGTTCATGGCAGCTCCAGCTGTCAGAAGGTTTGGTGAGCAAATCGATTCTGATTATAAAATAAAATTTACACAAATGTCAACAATTACAAGGTCGGTTTATTTGTTTTGTGATACAATGTAACAGTAAAAACTTATTATGTTTTCGCAAAAAAAAGAAGTGAAAAATCATGTAACTAGAATTCCACTCACAACAGAAGAAGCGCAGATGTGTAAGCTTGCTGGTGAGGCACCAAGGATGTCTGATATAACATGGCGTATATTTAGAATAATGGCGGAATTTGTTGAAGGATTCCAATTTCTTTCACAGCTTAGTCATGAGGTAACTATTTTTGGATCAGCGAGATTGTCGCCAGATAGTAAATGGTATAAAGAGGCTGAACGGCTTGGAGAGTTGCTTGCTAAAAAAGGTTTTACTGTTGTGACAGGAGGCGGTCCTGGAATTATGGAAGCAGCAAATAAGGGCGCATATGATGCTGGCGGACAGTCTGTTGGTATAAATATTCAACTGCCATCAGAGCAAAGAATAAATCCGTATGTAAAGCTATCTCGTGCTTTTCATTATTTTTTTACCCGCAAAGTAATACTAGCCGCATCTGCGCAAGCTTATGTATATTTTCCTGGTGGTTTCGGAACAGTTGATGAATTGTTTGAGATCCTTACTTTAATTCAGACAGAAAAATCAGAGAAAATTCCCATTGTACTTATAGGGCATGAATATTGGGATGGTCTGAATGATTGGCTGCATAGCATAATGTTTGAAAAAATCGGATCAGTTAATCAGGAAGATCTTAAATTATTTACAATTGTGGATAGTGCGCAAGAAGCATTTGATTTGATAAAGGATTCAAAAGATAGAACTTTCTTTTAGATAAAAATATGTCAGAACGATTGATCGCGCTTTCAAAAGCGATAAATTCATCAAAAGTTGGTCACCCAATTGCGCAGGGCACTGAATCAATTGAAGTTAGCGTTCCTGCTAGCACTGCCGCAACTTTGTATGAAAAAGTACGCGTTACGCTTGAATATCAGGAAGATCATTTATTAAGACGAAACGCAATAGCGCGTATTTTACGAAGATTTTTAGGCAGTGATGTTCCACTTGAAGATATGGCAGAGAGCCTTTTACGAGAATTGGTTTGGGCAAAGTATCTACCTAACAAGGAAATACCAACTAGTTTTATCAATGATTTATCCCCAATATTTTTAAAGTACGGTGCATTACTTGAAGCAGTGGAACATACACATAAGCCAGATTATTCTTTTCAATGGGTTCTTGATGTCCTATCAACTGAACTTGAATATGCGATAGTTTCTCATCAAAAGGATGAACTAATGGTTAGTTACATGTATGAACAGATGAGGACGCGAATACAGTGGGATCCTGGAATTTGCATTGCTGAAGATCAAAAAGATTTGCTTTTATTTATTGCGGTTCACAAAACATTGCTCAAATCAGATATTGCAACTTTACGATATAGGGCATTAAGTCTTTATTATCCTGATTGGTTAGGAGCTTCTAATAAGAAGCGAATTGATGAAGTGTCTGCTGGATTACAAAAAATAATATCTGTAATTGACGCTCAAATTGAGAATCAAATGGTTGAAAAGCTTTCTCAAAAATTACGCAGGCAGGCAGGTTTATTCAGAGTCTTACAAGATGTAATTGAGGAAAATCCAGATGATTTTGAAGAATTTATAACAAAAGAACCTGATTTATTTGGTCGTGCAATTTGGAAATCATTAAAGCAAAGAACCAAATCATTTCGTTCAAGATTACGAAGGACTGCTGTGCGAGCAGTTTTATTCTTGTTCATAACTAAGATGACTCTCGCTATTATCCTTGAGGTGCCTTACGATCTCATAATCCACGGCAAAATGTTTTTTATTCCTCTTGCTATAAATATATTATTCCATCCATTATTTTTGGCATTTATCAGCATGACTGTTGTTGTTTCTGAACATCGCAATTCTGAAGACTATAAATCTGCTGCGCGCGCTTTAGTTGTTGGAGCAAATCATGATTTTCTAAATATCCGTATAAAGAAAGATAAATTTAGTACATGGTCAACAATATTTAGTTTTGTGTATGTAGTTGTATTTTTAGCAGTTTATGTGTTTATAGGTTTTATTTTGTATCAAATGAAGTTTAACGCTTTCTCAATAGCATTGTTCTTATTCTTCCTCTCACTTGTAACTTTCTTTGGTATAAGAATCAGAAGTTCAACGCGCGATATTGTTTTGTCAGCACAGCGCAGAGGAGTGTTTGGATCAATTTTTGATGTCATTGTTTTACCAATTGTTCATTTTGGTCGCTGGTTGTCAGTGAAAGTATCAAAGATAAATGTATTTATATATTTCTTTGATTTCATCATTGAGTCGCCATTTAAAGTAGCTATTAAATTTATTGAAGAATGGTTAGCGTTTATTAGAGAGAAAAAAGAAGAAATTTCATGATTAAAATACACTTTAAGAAAATAATCAGATATTTTTTCACAGTCGTCATAATAATTTTGACGACTGTTTGTGCAATAGTTATTTTTAGTTTCTTAAACCGCGAAGAAAACCCAAAACTTGGTGTTTCATTTTCTACATATTATTCGCAGTATCTTGGTTTTGATCCATTAGAGGTTTACGATGCTGTGCTAAATGAGATGGACATTGATGTAATAAGGATACCAGTTTATTGGTCGCAAATTGAACCGGTCGATGATCAATATGATTTTTCAACACTTGATTACATAATGCAGAAGGCGCAGGAAGAAAATATTAAAGTTACTCTCGCAATTGGAATTAAAGTACCAAGATGGCCAGAATGTTTTGTTCCATCATGGATTACTGATACAGGATCAGATGAATATGAGTTGCAATTATTCTCAATGATAGAAACAGTAGTGAATAGATATAAAGACAATACAGCTTTATCACGATGGCAGGTTGAAAATGAACCATTCTTTCCGTTTGGAGAATGCGCGACACCAAATCCAGATTTATTCAAGCAGGAACTTGATCTAGTGCGTAAATTGGATGCATTTCACGAAATACAATCAACAGCGAGTGGCGAACATGCGCTTTGGTTTTTGCGAACGCGCAATATTGATGTTCTTGGTGTTAGTTTATATCGTGAAGTATGGAATGACCAAGTTGGCGCAATGGCTTTTCCATACCAACCAATTATATATATCGTACAAAGTGCTCTTGCTGATATTTTTACAGATAAAATTGTCATTTCTGAACTTCAAATGGAGCCATGGCTGCATGATGATATTCATTTAACGCGAATGTCTATAATAGAATTAAGCAATTTATTTTCAGCAGAAGACGCTTTGGATAACTATTATTTTGCAAAGAAGATAGGCGCATCAGAGATATATTTCTGGGGTATAGAGTGGTGGTATTTCTTAAAAACAAATGGTTTTGACGGACTTTGGCAGCAAGGTATTGAAATTATTAACAATAGGTAATGTAACCGGTGGTAAAATAGAAAAATGCCGGTAAATGACAAAAAATCAGTTGCTGGATCAGGGCTGTCGTTTGATAAGCGTCTATCGTTTTTGCACTTATTTTTTATATTATTGGGGGGATTGATAATTTTCCGTTTATTCATGTTGCAAGTCGTAAATGCGCAGTTTTATAAGGATTTAGCATCAGAACAGCATGATTTGTATCAAGAATTAATTGCGCAAAGAGGTGATGTGATTGTTACTGACTGGAAAGATTCGTCAGAGCATATTGTGGCAACTAATGAATTGCTAGCATCAGTTTACGCTGATCCACGCAAAATAGATGATCCGCTTACTGTATCAGAATCAATTGCTAAGATTTTAGGATATGAGATTAAGTCGTTAGGAATATCTGATGACGAAGATGATGTTGATGATAATAGTATTTTTGATGGAGTTTTTGGAAATACTAATATTGGTGATGGAACTGAAATAGTGGATGAAAGTACTCAAACAGACGAAGTTGTACAAGAAGAGGATGAAAGTGAGTTTGAACTTTTATACAATAGATTGTCAAAACATGACGATCCATATGAGCCGATTGCAGATAATGTTACAGAATCACAGCTTGAAAAAATTCTTGCTCTTAATGTAGATGGCATTGATTTTATTTTAAAAGGATCTCGTGCCTACCCAGAAACAGGTATAGGCGGTCATGTGTTTGGTTTTGTTTCAAGAGATGAACATGCCGGACAGTATGGTATAGAGGGATATTTTAATGAGTTTCTAGCTGGTACAAATGGTTTTCTTGATGTAGCAACAGATATTGGCGGAAGCTGGATAGGTGTAGGTAAGCGAAATTTTGAACCAGCTGTGGATGGTGGAGATATTTTACTCACAATTGATAGAACAATTCAGTACAAAGCATGTACAGCATTGAAAGAAGGTGTTGAAAAGTATCAGGCAGACGGAGGTAGTGTGGTTATAATTCAGCCTAGCACTGGAAAAATAATCGCAATGTGTAATGTTCCTGATTATGATCCAAATGATTATGGAAATGTTGAAAATATTTCAGTTTATAATAATGCTGCAATATTTGACGCATATGAACCAGGATCTGTTCTTAAACCAATAATAATGTCAGCCGCACTTGATGCAGGAGTTGTATCACCAACAGAAACATACGAAGACGCTGGTGAGGTTAAAATTGATGAGTATACTATTCGTAATTCAGATTTAAAAGCGCACGGGATACAAACAATGACTGAAGTTCTTGAAAAGTCTTTAAATACTGGAATGATTTATGTTATGCGCCAAATGGGTGGTGAAATAATGACAAGATATCTTGAGAATTACGGATTTGGAACTTTGTCAGGCATTGAGCTAGATAGCGAAAGTGAAGGAGTGATAGACGCGCTATATAATGATGCTGAAATATATTACGCCACAGCAAGTTATGGTCAAGGAATCACAGCTACACCGCTCCAAATAGCATTAGCATATGGTGCAATGGCTAACGGCGGATGGCTTATGAAGCCGTATATTGTAGAAGAAAAAAGATATAATGATGGAACAGTGGAAAAAACACAACCACAAAGAGTCAGGCAGGTAATTAATGAAAAATCTGCTACAACCATTGGCGCGATGATGGTATCTGTTGTTGAAAATGGACATGGTAAATATGCTCAAGTTGATGGATATTACATTGCTGGCAAAACAGGAACAGCGCAGGTTGCTAAAAAAGATGGCGTTGGATATGAGGAGAATAAAACAATCGGATCATTTGCTGGTTATGGACCTGTTGAGAATCCACAGTTTGCAATGGTTGTGAGAATTGATTATCCAAAAACAACTCAATGGGGTGAAAGTACTGCGGCGCCTATTTTTGGTGAAGTAGCAGAGTTTATACTTGATTACTTAGAAATTCCTCCGACAAGATAACAATGTTCATGTATAATTATTTTATATGAAGCGAATATTTATATATTTATTAGGATTGCGAACAAAGGCAATTATTGCGAAATTTAAACCAAAAATCGTAGCTATTACTGGGTCGGTTGGGAAAACATCAGCAAAGGAAGCGATAGCATTGGCGCTCGGGACGAAATTCAATGTTCGTACTGCATACAAGAATTATAATAATGAATTTGGTGTTCCATTTGCTGTAATAGGAGCAAAAAGTCCAAATAGAAATCCTATCGCATGGTTGATGTTGTTTTTTAAATCATTTTTTATTAAAGATTATCCAGAAGTTCTTGTTTTGGAATACGGAGTCGATAAGCCTTGTGATATGGATTATCTATGCTCGCTCGCTAAGCCTGATATAGCTGTTGTTACTGGGATATCAACAATTCATGCAGGTAATTTTAAAAATATTGAAGCGCTTGTTCAAGAAAAGGCTAAGATAACAATGTGCGTTAACCATGGTGGATTGGTTGTATTAAATGAAGATGATGAAAAAGTGCTCGCAATGGAAAGAGATGCAAATGAGCGAGTTGTAAAATATGGATCAAAGTCGTTAGAGAATACTTATGAGAATATGATTTTGAGTGCAGAGCCAGATGCGCATTTCAGTCCTGGAGAGATATTTTTAACAACTGTGTCAGATATTATTATTCACGGTGAACGATTTGGTGAAATAAGATTGAACAATATGATCGGATATGCACCGATGATGTCAGTGCTTTGTGCTTTAACTGTTGCGCACGAGATGGGAGTATCTGTTGCTGACGCAATAAAGACATTGAGTAATAAATATCATGCGTCAGCTGGCCGTTTAAATCCAATTGCTGGCATTAAAGGATCATTAATAATTGATGACTCATATAATGCAGCTCCGGCAGCGATGCAAAATGGGCTTGAGGCGCTTCGTATTTTTAGGCTTACTGAAGATGACAATAGAAAAATAGTCGCGCTCGGATCAATGGCAGAGCTTGGGCAATATTCTGATCAAGAGCATAGACTGATTGGAATGAAAGTAGCAGAAGTTGCGGATGTTTTTGTCGCAGTCGGTGAAAATATGAGAGTAGCTGTTGATGCTGCTATTGAAGCAGGAATGTATCGTGAAGCTATTGAATGGTTTGCGACAAGTGAGGAGGCAGGGAGATATTTAGATAGAGAAATACAAGAAGGAGATATTGTTTATGTGAAGGGTTCGCAATCGTCACGAATGGAAAAGGTTGTAAAAGATATTATGGCAGAGCCATTGCGAGCATCGGAATTATTAGTGCGTCAAGAGGAGAAGTGGCTGAAGATTTAGAATATATTTATAACTGGTGTCACTATAGTGACACCAGTTATACCAGCGTTTTGTGATAAAATAACATTGATATTAAAACGCGTCACGCCCGGCTCTGTAGAGAGCCGGGCGCGTGAAGTTGGCAGCAAGTGTCTACTTGCTGATGTAGCGGAAGTTCTCGTCCGCCATTCCGTCGCAGTCGTCGTCGATGTCGTTGATGCGTTCTATCGCTTCTGGGTGAACCAGGTAGTCCGCATCGTTGCAGTCGCCACCTTCGGTTACGAAGCGCAGGTCGAACTCGACCCCGAAGCCGAAGCTGCCAGAACGTGCCCGCTTCGAGCTGTCCCCGTACCCATCGTGGTCATTATCGACGAACCACCAACCGCTTTCCGATTCATCTACCTTGCCATCGCAGTCGTCGTCGTAGCCGTTGAAGTGCTCGAACGCGTCAGGATTCGCGCGCATGTTGACGTCATCGCAGTCGTCACCGCCGTGGTCGATGGAGTTATGACCATCGTAATCCTGATCGTAGTCAGACCTGTTGTCGCAGTTCTGGTCCACACCGTCGTACCAGATTTCGGGCGCGCCGGGGTAGACGGCGGCGTCTTCGTCGTCGCAATCGTTGTGGTTGTCCACGCATCCGATGGTGGAGCCATTGTTTGCGACGACGCACTCCTTGTACGAGGAGCCGTACCCGTCACCATCGGCGTCGATGTACCCTGTCTTCAGCTCAGGGCTGCTTCTTGCATCATCTCTGTCATTGCAGGCGGTGAGGATGAGGGTGAGGATGAGGGTGAGGGTGAAGAGGGCGAAGAGGCGGGTGATCGGCATTTTCCTTAGACTTTCATGGAACCAAATGGTTCCAGTTGGGGTTGATCGGAACAAGAAAAAATATCACCAAGATTGTGTTTTGTCAATAGAAATACTCAATTATTGTTAGAATTTATAAAAAAATAGAAAACCAGGGACATTTGTCCCAGGCTCTAGTATTTTCTTCTCAGTTACCGGCACCAGCTGATATTCATTCCTTCATCAATCTTTTTGGTAAAGGCTTTTTACGCTTTGTGCCGTATTTTTCAACACGGTGTTCAATAAAATTAACGATTTTTGCAGCAACATCAATTCCTGATCCCTTACTTATTCCTTCAATGCCAGGATTTGAATTTACTTCAATAACTTTTGGACCGTTTTTTGTACGGAGGATATCTACTCCTGAAATATCAAGTCCCATTATTTGTGAAGCTTTGATTGCGATGTGTTTTTCATCTTCAGTTAAATCAGCCAATTCAACGCTTCCGCCTTTATGGAAGTTGGCGCGAAATTCTCCATTTTTAGCAACGCGCATCATTGCAGCAATAACTTTTTTACCAAGTACAAATACTCTTAGGTCGCAACCATTTGCTTCGCCAATATATTCTTGTAATGATACTGGTCCTTTTTCTTTTGCGATCAGATATTCAACAATTGGTTTCAACGAGCGTTTTGATTCAGCTATAAACACTCCTTTACCATGCGTTCCGTAAATTACCTTTACTATAACAGGGAAGTGAAATTCATCTGATGCTTGTTCCAATAATGCTGGGTCGCGCACAACAAGTGTTTTTGGTACAGGTATTCCGAAGTGATCAAGCATTTGTAATGTTCTAATTTTGTTTTTTGCGCGAAACACCCCAATGTATCCATTCAAAACATAAAATCCAGCAAGTTGGAATTGTTTTATTATTGATGAGTTGATACTTGGATCTTGCGTGAACCCAGGTCTTACAACAATAACATCATATTTGTTTGGGTCAATAGATTCTCCTTTGTATGTGATCTTTTTTCCATTTCCAAACTCAAGTCCAACATATGGACTGTAAAATACTTTTACTTTGTGATCGCGAGATTTAGCCTCTGCGATAATTCGCTTTGTTCCAACTGCTAATTTTTTAGGTCCATCAACAAAGCTTAGAATACCGATCTTCATAATTGAAGTTATATTTATGAGGTACTCAATTTATTTTTAACTACAGCATTCTATGCCCGAGTTTTTAGTTGGTCAAGATGCTTAGTTCTGTTTGGCGAGAAAATCATTCAAAATCTCAATAATTTCGCTTTTTTGCCTTGCTTTCATTAGATCTATTTTATATAGCTTGAATTTTGGTACGCTTTTAAAATACCAACTCAAGTGTTTTCTAAATGTTGGCAGAGATTTTTCTCCATGCAGTGAAATATGTGCATCTAAATGTTCTAGCACAACTGAAATTCTATCTTTCAATGTTATTGTCATCGGCTCTTGTCTTGTCAGACATTGTTCAATTTGCGCGAAAATCCATGGATTACCAAGAGCACCTCGTGCGATCAAAGCGCCATCGCATTTTGTTTGCTCAAGAGCGTTAAAGAAATCATCACATGAAAATATATCACCATTATACAGAACAGGAATTGAAATTGATGATTTTACTTTAGCAACAACATCGCGATTAGCAATTCCAGAATATCCTTGTTTTTGAGTTCTTCCATGGACAGTTATTAAATCTGCGCCAGCATCTTCTATAACTTTAGCAAATTCAATACACTCATCGTGCTTAGACCAACCAGCACGCATTTTTACTGACACTGGAATTTTCAAAGATGCTTTCACGGTTTTAACAATCTTACTTGCAAGCTCTGGATCTTTCATTAGTGCAGCTCCATTGAAATTACTTATCATTTTATGTACAGGACATCCCATGTTGATATCTATTCCTTCTGGTGAATATTTTTCAACTATAATTGACGCTGCCTTAGCCATTGTTGATGGATTAGATCCAAATATCTGCTGTATTAATGGTCTCTCATAACTATTAATCTTTGTCATTTCAAGAGTTTTTTTACTATCCCTCACTATCGCTTCTGATGAAACCATCTCGCGAAAAATTATAAGTCTTGATTTGTCAGAGTATTTTGATACAACGCTTCGCACTATTTTTGAAAAAGCAGAATCAGTCATGTCAGCCATTGGTGATAGACCAATAATCGGATGCAATTGTTTATTCCAGTTAAAAGTCATATAGGCGCATTTATAGTATCATATATACATATGAGGATAACATTTTGCGGCGGCGTGAGCGGAGTTACTGGTTCATGTTTTGTGCTTGAGACAAAACAAGAAAAAATATTGATTGATTGCGGAATGTTCCAAGGTGAAGGCATGGTTAAAGAAAGTGATATGCATTTTGAGTTTGATGCGCGCGATATTAAGGCTGTGGTTTTAACTCAAGCTCATTATGATCATTGCGGGCGTTTGCCAATGCTTGCAAAAGAAGGATTTAGAGGAAAAATATATTGCACGCCTCCAACAAAATTACTTTCAAAGATTATATTAGAAGATGCACAGCATTTAATGTTTGAAAATAATTTAAAACTTGGAACCCCGATATTATTTGATGCTAATGATGTTGCTGAAGCTTGTAGTTTAATTAGCACAGTCAATTATCATACAAAGTTTGAAATTGTAGATGGAATTAATGTTTCGTTTTTTGATGCTGGACATATTTTAGGTTCAGCTTTTATTGCGTTTGATATTGGCGGAAAACATTTTAAAGATAAAGAGGCGCGAAGAATAGTATTCAGTGGTGATATTGGAAATGACAAATCACCAATTTTACCTAATACAGAAAGTATTAGTTCGGCTGATATTTTAGTTTGTGAATCAACTTATGGCGATAGAGAACACGAACCGGCTGATGCGAGACATAGAAAATTAAAAGAAGTGATTAATAAAGTTATTGGTAATGGTGGAACATTGTTAATACCAGCTTTTTCAGTTGAGCGAACACAAGAGTTACTATATGAACTTGATAAGATGATAGATGAAAAACAGATACCGCATTGTATAATTTATCTTGATAGCCCACTTTCAATAAAAGCAACGCAGATATATCAAGATTTCTCAAGTTATTTGTCTTTTGATAGAAATATTTTTTCAAGCCCTGACCGCAACTTTTTTAATTTTCCTAATTTGAAACTTACACAGACTATTGATGATTCAAAATCTATTAATGAAGATAATAATCCAAAAATAATAATAGCAGGGGCTGGAATGATGAACGGCGGGCGCATCTTGCATCATTTAAAAAGATATATTGAAGATAAGAGATCAGGTGTTTTAATAATTGGATATCAAGCACAAGGAACTCTTGGGCGTAAAATTTTTGATGGCGAGAAGATAGTTAATATATTTGGTGAAGATTATCAAGTTAATGCGTCAGTTGACATAATTGGTGCTTTTTCTGCACATGGCGATAGGATTAAATTACGAAATTGGATGCAGACAGCGGGTGATGGTGTAAAACAGATTTACATTGTTCACGGTGAGGAAATTGTAAAAGAAGCATTTAGAGAATATGTTGAGGAGAAAATAGATTGCGAAATAATAATTCCACAATATTGTCAGAGTTTTGAAATATAATTGACTTTTTATAAAAATTTAGGCACATTTTGTTCACCGACCAACTTCGCACAGGAGGTGCACAATGTCGGAAAGAGATTACGGCAAAATGTGGGATGAGATCTTCCAGAGGGTCTCTGATGCTATTGCGTCTAAGACCAACGAACATGACATCATACTGATAGTTCTTGGTATCTTGAGATCCAACGAACATTTGATGTCAGATAGAACTACCGTGAGCATTGGTGAGCTTAGGGAGCCAGGTGAGGCAATGAGGCACGTGGTTCGTATCAATGGCCTGCTGCTTCCATCTGGCGCAAGTTGCGTTGAGCTTCGGCTCCGTAGCTAGATTCACAACATAGTTCATTGGCGTGCCTCGCTATTATCGCGAGGCGTTTCGTTTTATTGAGTCTCTACCCATAAATAGAAATCAGCTTCAGATGATTGTGTTTTATTGAATTCAATATTTGAATATTCGTAAGGTTGTAGTGTATGAATTTTAATAGCTGATTCTAGTTCCAATGTTTGATTTTCATATTCAATAATCAAATTGCTAGTCATCGGCGCGATTTCAAGTTCATCAAGCCAGCTATAATGCACGATGCTGGCTTTTGAGTTTACTGGAATAATGACATCAATATCACGAACCGATATGTTTACTTTGCCATTTGCAACCATCCTTCCTTGTATTAATTGAAGATCAATTTGTCCATCGTGTAAATTAACAAGTTTTACTTGAGTATTTTTTGATAAAAATATTTTTGTTTTTTCGATAGTAAAGTATTTATACTGATCTGTCGCTTCCATTATTTCACCGCGATTAAGTACATCGCCGGTTTGCATGTCTGTAACAATTTGCTTTTCTAAAATGCCACTACCGCCAGCCCATTTATATCCAATTGAGTGTCCAATAAGTATCGTGATTGATAGTATAATTATTATTGCCACCAAGATATGATTAATTGTGATAAACTTAATCTCATACATATGCTAATAGTGTATATAAATAAATAAGTTATATCCAATATGTTATATGAATTTTATGGAGCAGATTGTCCACATTGCATTGAGATGAAGCCGCTTGTTGAAAGGTTAATTAAAGAAGAAAGTATTGAGATTGAAGTTCTTGAGGTTTGGGAAAACGAAGAAAATGCCAAATTAAAAGATAAGTACGACACTGGAGCTTGCGGTGGTGTTCCGTTTTTTGTAAATACTGAATCAGGTGAGACGATTTGTGGCTCAACAGATTATGATAGTTTGAAAAGATGGGCTGGCAAATAATTAGAACCGTTCAACCCAATGTGAATCAACTTCAACATTAAGATCTAAAAATACTTTTTTACCAGATACGCTCTCAAGTTCATTTCTAGTTGACTGTCCGATTTCTTTTATTCCACGAGCTCTTTGTCCTATTATCATTCGTTTGTATCTTTCATCAGTGGTTAATATATCAGCTTTAATATAGATTACTCCGTTTTTTCGTTCTTCAATCTCATGCACTACAACATGGACTGAATATGGTACTTCTTCGCGTAAGCGCAAGAATAGTTTTTCTCTTATAAGTTCAGCAATTCGCTCTTTCTGACCAAGGTTTGATATCTCTGTAGCGCCATAATAAGGCTCACCTTGTGGTAAATTATCAAAAATCCAGTCTTTTAAAATATCTAAATTTGTTCCTTTGAGAGCTGAAAGTTCAATACAAGCATCAAAATGATCATCTAGAAGATCGCGATAAAAATCTATATTTTTTTGCGCTGCTCGCTCATCAATTTTATTTATTACAAGTATTTTAGGTTTATCAATATTTTCAATTAATTTTAAAGTTTGCTTTTCTTCGTTTCCTATAGAGCGAGTAGGATCAGCAACATAGATTAGGATGTCAATGTCTTTTAGCGAGTCGCGTACAGAATTTAAAAGTTTTTTTGTGAGTTCATCTTTAGCTTTTTGCATTACTCCTGGAGTATCAACAAACACGATTTGTCCTCTAGGATCGTTTACAGCGCCTTGCAGCGGTGCGCGTGTTGTCTGTGGCTTTGGAGTGGTTATAGCGATTTTGGTGCCAACAAGTGAGTTAAGTAGCGTCGATTTGCCTACATTTGACCTACCAATAAGCACAGCAAAGCCAGATTTGAATGATTTTTCCATAATAGTTGAGAGTATACAGCAAGCAGTACGCACTGCAAGGCTTAAGATCATACAAGATCGCATGGGACCGTGTAAGGTTTGATCTCGCTGAAAAGATCTAACAATGACCGTGCTTTGTTTTGTCTCACATAAGTGACGATCGTCACTTATGTGAGACATTATCAAAATACTCAAAACTCGATGTGTGATAATAGCCGAAGCGTCCCGCCAGTGGCGGGACGCGCGCAGGAGCCGTACGGTATTGAGCTCAGGCTCCGGTTCGATGCTCAGATCCGACCAGGAGGCGATGCACAGCCGGGCGGGTCGACCGGCTTGTCCTTGCTCATGATGTCCTGAGGGTCGTAGTGGTACACGGCGGTCAGGGCGCTGAGAACGAAGTACGTCATTGCCGCTACGATCAGGTTGATGCTCGCCCCGAGCCAGTGGTTCGAGATGAACATGGCGATGAGAAGCGGTGCCCAGATGCTGAGCCCCAACCCTGTCATGAACACGAAGCTGGGGTGCTGGTGACGCTTGGGGTGGCACCAGTAGGCCATAGAGAATGCCATGCAGATGTAGAGCAGCGCGTAGACGCCGATCATATTCCAGGTGGTGTTGGTTCGGTATAGCAGGATCTCGTAGAAGCTGGCGAACAGGTGCGAGATAGGGACGATGCAGAACCCGATGAGCAGGTTGATGATCAGGTTCGGCTTGCTGATGTCGTGGCAGGGTTCGGTCATGTGTCAGCCTCTGTCTGTTGTGGGTGTGGGCAGTTGCACGCTACGATTGCTCGTAAGGGGCTTCTCAATATAGCATTGCCTCTGGTGTGCGTCAATTTATACCAATCTAACGACCAGAGGTAGAAAGTGAGTAGTAATAACCTGACAGAATCATCTTTTTTTAATAGCAGAGCGACCACCCGAGTAGGGTGGTCATTGCGAAGCTAGTGAGCGCCTTTAGCAGGCGCCTTCCATGTGTGCAGCGTGGAGTTGCCGCTGGCGCCACAAGGCAACTCGCCATCCGATGTAGTCGGAAAGGCGACTCCAGGCGGAAGCACGCGGCATGGTGTTGATGAGCGGCGGCTCTGGGAAGATGTCATCCACGACATCTTTGGCGATGCCTGCCCTGCAGCACGCTGCCTTGGCATCGCGCACTGCGTTTCGGCGTGCCTCAATCTTTTCGCTCGGGTGGAGCCACATTGTGTCCTCTAACTCGATGATCGGATCGATGAGGCGATGCATGCCAGTGGACCGGCGCAGGGCGACGAGCCTGTGAATCGCGTCATATGCATCACTTCCCTTGATCCTCTCAGCAATGCCATGACGGATCATGCGTAGTTCCATAGGTGACCTCATGTCGATGCTGAGCGGTGAGCAGTACATGTTCTGTCCAGTGCGCCACTTAGGCGCGTTGATGGTGCGCAGGTTTTGTATCAAAAAAACAAGGATTTGTCTAGTATTTAGTACTTTCTGAAAGCTAAATTTTTATAATTTGTGGCATTTAGTTGCATTTATTTGTTTCACATAAGCGACGATCGTCGCTTATGTGAATTTTTTCACACCATTTATTTTGATATTTTGATTATTTTGAAATCCTGATTATTTTGATATTTTTATCATTATTATTTTGATATTTTTATCATTTTGATATCCTGATTATTTTGATATCTTAATTATTTTGATATTCTGAATTATTGCTGATTTACTATTTAGATTGATTTACTATTTAGATGCTGTGCGTTCAAGCTTTGTGACTAGCTCAACATGTGGCGTATGAGGAAACATATCAATTGCGCGCATGCAAGAGACTTTGTAAATTGATTGCAGTTTTACAAGCTCGCGTGCAAAGTTTTTGTAATTACAAGAAATATAAATAATTGTTTTAGGCTTAGCGTCTAATATATCTGCTAGCGTCTTGTCATGCATCCCGCTTCTTGGAGGATCTAGGATTACTATATCTGTATTTAGTTTTTTCCAGTCAAATTCCTCTGTTTTTGCATCAAAAAAATCAATATTAGTGTTATTGAGTTTTGCATTGATCTTTGCGTCAGCTATTGCCTCTGGTGAGAGTTCAACACCTGTAATTTTTCTAGCTTTTTCTGCGAGAGCAATTGTAAAAAAACCTGTTCCGCAATATAGATCTAAAATCGTCTTTGATGTTGTATCACCAGCGAATTCACATACAGTCTCCATGAGCGTTGGCGACATGAACGAATTTGTTTGGAAAAAGGCATTGGGTGAGATTCTGTATTTAAAATCATTGATCTGCTCTTCAATATAGCCATTCCCAGCTATTGTTCGCAAATCATCACCTTGTGATATATCGGTAATTGTATTGTTGATAGACCATATCACTGTCGTAGCTTGTGTCAGATTAGCTAGTTTGCTTATAGCATATTTAGTTTTTTGCTCCTCTGAAGAGCTAGATGGTGCGCTTGTTATTATATTTATCATTGTTTGCCCTGTTGATGTACAGCGTATTGATGCATAACGCAAAAGTCCAGTATGAGTTTTACGGTCAAAATAAGATAAACCTGATGATTGTGCCCACTTTCTTACTATGACAAAAAGCTCCTCAATACGGACATCAGCAATGAAACATGTGTGATTATCAATTACTCGCCACCATTTTCCTTTTTCTCTAAGTCCGACCTTGCCTTGAAAATCAATCACAAAATCCATGCGATTGCGGTAATGATCAGTTTTTACAGATGGAATAATCTCTGTACATCTGATATTCAATTTTTTTAGCTTAAAACTACCATTAATATCTGAAAGTTTTTGTTCAAGTTGTTTACTGTATGGAATATGTGACCAACCGCATGAACCGCATTTGTCTTTATTCGGACATGATTGAGATAGCATATTGTAAATAAGATACTAATCTAATTCATCTCGGTCAATTTAATGCGCGAAACCCGCCTGTGTTGGCGGGTGAGTGATAAAGTACTAGTGAAGCTAGCCGAGTCCGGAAAGCTCACCATCCAGGTCGCTGAATGTACGGGCATGCCTTGATAGATATTTGTTCAAGTGCCCATCTCCAATGTACACTCTTCGGCTATTACCTTCAGTGAAGAGTTTGACCTCATGCTGAACACCGAATCCGTCTGTATATGTACCGATGACAGAGGTTCGTCCAGGTAACATCGTGTTAGGTTCTGCGTGATAACGCACTGTATCAATGACTTTCAAGCCACGATTGTGCGTGATTTGCGCAATGATCATACCCTCTGTCACATCATCTCGTTCGCGACCATCAGCAGTCAGTTGAGCAATCGCATTTGATCTTTCTTTGCCGGTGATCTGTGGATCGAACCTCATGACAAAGGGTTGGAAGCTGAGACCGTTGCCGAAGCGGACGCAGAATTCGGTGTTGCTCATGGCTTGCTCCGTGAGTAGGGTCGGGTAGGAAGGTGCGGAAATGCACAGCAAAACTGTAATTGAAAGTCATGGAATAATCAAATAAATTTGGATATAATCATAACCATGATAGTAATCGCTCACAACATCCGCAGTTTGCATAATGTTGGATCAATATTCAGAAATTGCGCAGCTTTTGGGATTGAAAAGTTATACCTAACAGGTTTTACAGCGACACCGCCGCGCAAGGAAATATCAAAAGTAGCGCTTGGCGCAGATGCATTAATTAATTGGGAGAGTGGAAATATAGTAGATATTGTTCAGTATTTAAGGAGCAATGGTTATAAAGTTATCGGTTTGGAAACTGGTAAGAATGCGATTCCTATAAATCAAAAACATTCTGAAAAAATAGCACTCGTTCTTGGTAATGAGGTTGATGGCATAGATAAAGAAACATTAGGAACATTAGACGGACTTGTTGAAATTCCAATGGATAAAAAGCGTTCGCTTAATGTGTCAGTTGCAAGCGGCGTTGCCATGTATGCTCTAAAAAAATAAATATGGAGCCTTTTTCAATCATTATTATTACAAAGAACGAACAAGAAAACCTGCCAATACTTTTAGAATCAATTAAGCAACAAACTATACAACCACAAGAGATTATAGTTTCTGATGCGGGTTCAGCTGATAAAACTGTTGAGATTGCGCGCGCCTACGGCGCGCGCATAGTTAATGGTGGTCTTCCATCACGCGGACGAAATGCTGGTGCACAGGCTTCTAATACTGATTATTTATTATTTCTTGATTCAGATGTTGAGTTAATTGATTGCAATTTCTTAAAAAAGGCTTGGGAGGATTTTCTTTATCATGGATTTGATGTTGCAACAGCAGATGTTTATCCAAAGAGCAATAAAATCTGGGATAAGCTCACACATAAATTTTATAATAAATATGTTCGTATCTGGGGTGCATTGCATCCGCATGCCCCAGGATTTTGTATATTTGTTAAGAAGTCTGTACACAATAAAATTAGCGGATTTGATGAGAAAATATGCTTTTGTGAGGATCATGAATATGCAGCGCGTGCTGTAAAAAAGTATGGTGCAAGGTTTGGTTTTATTACAAAAGATGTTTGTGTACCAGTTTCAGTACGACGGATGGATCGCGATGGCAGATTTATGATTGCGCTAAAATATATCCTTGGCGAATTACACTTTTTATTTCTCGGTCCGATACGCGATGATCGTTTTAAATACACATTTGGTTACAATGATAAGAAAGAGGATAAATGATTCATTGTATTATGATATAATTTCCATGTATGAGACCAATACCAGTGGACATTGTTCCGTCCCATGTTTATTTATCGCAAGATGATCAGATTACGCTTTTTGGATCAGGATATGCAATGACAGTTGCTGGTAATTTATCTTGTATGGGTCAGTATGTTTGCGGAGAAACAGTTGAGATTTTTGGCAGACTTAAGAGAGGAATAAGATTGCATGTTTTAGGACCAAACTGGGAGCATAGTTTCGCTGAATTGAGTTTAACTGATGCCTCGTATATAGGTTTTGATCTTGATGTAAATCGCTCAGGTGACATAAGTGATGCAAAGCCGTGCAGAATAGTTGGACCAGCAGGCGAGATTGAACTTGATAATGGTGTAATTTCGCCAATGCCACATTTATTATGCTCTCCAAAAGAGGCTGAGGATTTGCATTTATCAAATGGCAGTATTGTTAGCGCTGAGATTTTACTTGAAAATCCAAAAACGATTGATAAAGTGATTGTCCGTGTGCATCCTACATATAAATTACGACTTGAATTAAGTACAGATTATGCTCGTGATTTGTGGATAACACACACTGCTCACGCTAGGATTATTGAATAAAATATGAAAAAGTTATTTCTTGTATTAACAATTGTGCTATTGGCGCCAAGCGTCGTGTCAGCGTCTAATCCTGACATGGCTATAGGGCAATCAGATATAAGATTTTCATCTGATGATTTTGTCGCAGGTGAAACAGTTCGTATTTATGCTCGCGTTCGTAATGTTGGTGACACTGATATCACAGGTTATATCGCATTTTATAGCGGATCAGATCTCATTGATTCAAGTCAAGTTGCTACACTTGTAGCAGATGGTGCGAATGAAGAAGTTTGGGTTGATTATGTGATTCCATATGCGCAGAGTTTCAATGTCAGAGCTGTCATAAAGGGAACTAGCCCGCAAGATATTAATCCTTCAAATGACGAGATCCTTACCCCATTATATTCAATAATTACTGATGATGACGGTGATGGAGTGAGTGATGATAGTGATAATTGTATTGGTATAAGTAATCCTAGCCAAATTGATTCAGATTCTGATGGTCTAGGAGATTCATGTGATAATGATGATGATAATGATGGGTTGTCAGATGATGTTGAATATGAAATTGGTACAGACCCAACAGATATTGATACTGATAATGACGGATATACAGATGCAGATGATAAATATCCACTTGACTCGTCTAAGCATGAAGAAGAACAGATTATTGAATTGATCTTAACAACACCACAGGAAGAATATTATGGACAAGATTCTGACGATTCTGGCAATCAACAATACTCAAGCGATGAACAGATGTTTGATGATAATGATGAAGTAGAACAAGATGCTGACTTGTCTGATATTTTATCAACTTCAATTTTACATGTTTCACCTAAGGCTTCGTTCGTATATTCACGCGATGGATGGAAGACATATTCGTTTGAATCGTTAGTTTATGAGTCAACATATAAAAGCTTGCTTTGGGATTTTGGAGATAACGCATCATCAACTGATAAAATAGTTTCTCATGAGTATGATGGCCCTGGTGTTTATGCGGTTCGTTTAATCGTCACTGATAATGATGGCAATTCATACGAAGACACTCAAGAGATTTATATTTCATTCTTTCATTTTTCAAATCCAATGGTACAGGTTGTTCTTGGTATATTGGCAGTTTTAATGATTGTGTCTGCTGTAATGATTTTAAAAACAAAGACTGCTGGTGAAATAAAAAATGTTTCTAAAAAGAAAAGAGAACAAACATGATTTCTTGGATGAAGAGCAAAAGTGAGAGCATTATTGGCGCAGCAGCTATTGTCGCTGTATTTTCAATGCTATCACGCGTTGTTGGATTTGCTCGAGATAGAATATTAGCTGGTGAATTTGGCGCTGGTGATACATTAGATGTCTATTTTTCAGCTTTCAGAATTCCGGATTTATTATTTCAACTTATTGTAGTTGGAGCTTTGTCAGCGAGTTTTATTCCACTTTTTACAAAATATAGAAAAGACAAATCAGACGGAAAGGAATGGGATCTTACTAATAAAATACTAAATTTGATTGTCGTGTTTTTTTGTGTTGTAGTCATATTAGCAATAATATTCATTGAACAAATTTCACCGTTGATTGCACCAGGATTTGAAGAGCAGAAACTTGAACTCTTGTCTTCTATGGCAAGAATCATGTTTTTAGCCCAATTAATTTTATGTGTATCAATAGTATTCGGATCAGTACTTCAGGGCGTTAAGAATTTTTTTATTTTTTCGTTAGCGCCGATTTTTTATAATGCCGGTATTATTATCGGAGCTATTTTTTTTGTCCCAGCGATTGGTGACATTGGACTTGCATGGGGAGTTGTGTTCGGAGCGTGTTTGCATTTCCTAATCCAATACATTGGCATTAAGGCATTAGGATATTCGTATAAACCAATATTTATTTTGAAAGATAATGATGTGATTTACACATTAAAACACATGTTGCCACGCGTATTAGGTCTTGCTGTTAATCAAGCTAATTATTTATTGATGACAATTATAGCTTCTACGCTCGCTATTGGTTCAATAACTGTTTTGCAATTTGCTTACAATATTAATTATTTTGCCGTTGGCATTATTGGAGTGTCATATTCAATAGCAGTGTTTCCAACATTATGTGAACTCATCAATCAGAATAAATTAAAAGATTTGGTTGATATTATATCGCGAACAATTCGTCAGATGATGTTGTTTCTAATTCCGATTACAGTTTTATTTTTATTCCTTCGTGCGCAGATAGTGCGTTTGGTTGTTGGAGCAGGTGAATTCAATTGGGATGCAACAATACTTACAGCAAACACTCTTGGTTTGTTTGCTTGTTCACTTGCATTTCAATCAATGATTTATTTACTCATTAGAGTATATTTTGCAAAAGGAGATACAAAAACACCGTTCATATATGGATTAGTATCAATGATTGTTTTTGTACTCATCTCCGTCTGGTCAACAAATTACATTGGCGTGATGGGTTTGGGAATTGCATATTCAATATCATCAATAATACAGTTTATTCTTTTGTGGTTATCGCTTCGTGTAAAATTCGGAACTATGGATGGAAAAAATATTGCTTCAGCTGTTTGGAAGATGTTTTTTTCTGGGTCTCTTTGCGCATTTTCAGTTCAAGGCATGAAATATTTAATTGGTGGATTTTTAGGTCTTGAAACCTTTATGTCAGTATTCGCGCAATTATTCATCGCTTCTTTTATAGGATGTACAGTATATGTATTAAGTGCCTATGCTCTAGATTGTGAGGAAATGCGTTGTTTTGTAAATGGCTTAAAAAAGCGACTTATAAGAAAAGCCAAACCACAAGAAACAATAGTTACTTCAATGTAATAATCACAAAAAATGCGTAAAATATGGATAAATTGACAAAAATTACTTTATACTTTAATATTTCCGCGTTCATTCCTTGCCATAAATTAGCGAAATTGATATTATTTTGACGCCTATGGCAGAAAAGCAATTTATAGAAATGCGAGGAAGTATTGAGGAGGCTTTGCCTGCAGGACACTTCCGAGTAAAGCTTGAAAACGAACAAGAAATCATCGGACACTTATCTGGAAAACTTAGAAAGTTTAGGATAAGAATAATGCCTGGAGATGATGTCAAAGTCGAGATCAGCCCATATGATCTCACAAAAGGACGAATAACTTATCGATTCTGATAAGACATCTCGTACTTCACAATGTCACTCTATAATTTTGGGTGATATTGCATTATAAGAAATAATTATGAAAGTAAGAGCATCAGCAAAAAAAATATGTCGTGATTGTCAGGTGATTCGTAGAAATGGACGAGTTCGCGTTATTTGTAAAAACCCTAAGCATAAACAAAGACAAGGATAATATGGCTAGAATATCAGGTGTAAATATTCCTACAGAAAAAAGAATTGTCATAGCTTTGACATACATTTTCGGTATAGGTAATGCAAGAGCTAAGAAAATATTAAAGCAGGCTCAAGTGGACGAGTCTATAAGAGTTAAGGATTTATCAGATGATCAAGTAAATGCGATAAGAACTGTTATAGACAAGAATTTTGTTGTTGAAGGTGAGCTTCGCAGAGAGATATTACAAGACATTAAGCGCTTAAAAGATATTGGTAGTTATCGTGGTTCAAGACATGTTAAGCGATTGCCAGCAAGAGGACAAAGAACAAAGACAAATTCAAGAACAGTTCGTGGAAATAAACGAATGACTGCTGGAAGTGGACGACGAGTCCTCACAAAGACATAACCTTGATTTATGAGTGATGAAATTAAAAAAATAGAAGAACAAGATCAAGTTACAGACGCTATACAATCAGACGAAGCTGGTGAAGTTGTAGCAAAGAAGAAAGCAACAACAACAAAGCAGCAAAAGTATTTTAGAACAGCAAAAGGAAAAAGAAGAGCGCATATATCTATTCCAAAAGGGCGAGCTTATATCCAATCTTCATTGAACAACACGATTGTTTCAGTGACTGATCAGAATGGAAATGTACTTGCATGGGCTAGTGCAGGAAATTGTGGGTTTAAGGGTCCAAAGAAGTCAACTCCATATGCAGCAGGAAAAGTAGTGGAGAAAGTATTGGAAAAAATAGAAGGACTAGGGATGAAAGAAATAAGCGTTTTTATTACTGGAATAGGGAATGGTAGAGATTCAGCATTGCGTTCATTTAACTCAAAGGGATTGAATATAATTTCAATTAAGGAAACGACACCAGTTCCACACAATGGCTGTCGTCCACGCCGAGCGAGAAGAATATAGTTTGAAGATTTATGGGAAAAACACTTAAAAAAATGGGAAAAATGAGTAGACGCGAAGGCGTTGCTCTTTCAACTGGGGTTAAAATTCTTAAGGTAATGCAGAAACGACCATATACTCCTGGCGTTCACGGATCATCAGCTACAAAAGGTGGTCGTGCAAGATTGTCTGTTTATGGAGCGCAATTGCGTGAAAAGCAGAAAGCAAAGCGAATTTATGGAATGATGGAAAAACAATTTAGAAATTGTTTTGAAAAAGCAACTAGAATGCACGGAAATTCAGCTGATAACCTAGCAAGATTACTTGAAATGCGACTTGATAATACTGTTTTTAGAATGGGATTTGCAAAAACAAGACCACAGGCTAGACAGATGGTGAGTCATGGTATGTTTACAGTAAATGGCAAGAAAGTTAATATTCCTTCATTTTCTGTAAGTATTGATGACATTATAGCTGTAAAAGAAAACAAAAGAACAAAAAAGCTTTTTGAAGACCTGGAGAAACGGATGGCTAACTGTACCATTCCTGGGTGGCTACACACTGATGTGCAAGCTATGTCAGGTAAGGTTGTTAGTAATCCAGAGGGGGAAGATCTGAAAGAAGTTTATGATCCAAAACTAATCGTTGAGTTCTACTCACGATAATTAATTCAAATGATCTATTTTATATGGAGAACATACTCCTGCCATCAAAAATAACTTTCTCTCCGGGAAGTCATGAATTTGAAGAGATTCTTACTATAGAACCTTTGCATCATGGTTATGGTACAACAGTTGGTAATGCATTGAGACGAGTGTTGTTATCGTCGCTTGAAGGTGCCGCTGTTACTGGTGTAAAAATAAAAGGCGTACAACATGAATTTTCAGCCATAAATGGCGTGAAAGAAGATGTTTTGGAAATAATATTAAATTTAAAACAGCTTAGAATGAAAATGCATAGTGATAAGCCAATTATGCTTTCATTAACTGTTGATGGGCGAGAAGGAAGTGTTACAGCACAAGATATTGAGAAAAATGCAGACGTTGAGATAGTAAATCCAAATCTTGTAATCGCGACAACAACATCAAAAGACACAAAGCTTCACATGGATATCGTTGTTGAACGAGGAAGAGGATTTGTTCCAACAGAAGAACGAGACAGTGGAGCTAGTGATATAGGAATGATCGCTGTTGATAGTGTATTTAGCCCTGTGTTATCAGTTGGTCTAAAGATTGAAAATACGCGTGTTGGTGAAATAACAAATTATGATAAAGTCATAATGAATGTTGTAACCGATGGTACAATTACACCTCAGGATGCTATCTGTGAAGCAACGAAAATTGTTTTAAGTCACTTTAATTGGATAGATAATCAACTTAAACAGAATGTATCTTCATCAGATAAAAGCGATAATTCGGAATCAATAACTGAATTAAATACAAGCGAGGAATAATAGAAATTATGCGTCATAGAAATATTACAAAGACATTTGGACGAAGCCAGTCAGCGAGAATGGCGGTTTTGCGTGACATTGTGACAAGCTTGGTTGTTTATGAAAAAATAAAAACAACAGAAGCTAAAGGAAAGTCAGCACGCAGAACAGCAGAGCGTTTGATTTCAAGAGCAAAGAATAATGATTTAGCTACACGAAAATATCTTTTGAAATATTTCTCAACTGAACAGCCTGTAAATAAACTACTTAATGTGTTGGGTCCACGATATAAGGATCGCAATGGTGGGTATACTAGAATCGTTAAATTAGGCGCAAGACAAGGTGATGCTTCGCCGATGATCAAAATTGAATTAGTGTAATTTATGGAAGTTATAAATAGAAAAACATATAAAGTTGATGCAACTGGTAAGGTACTTGGTAGATTAGCAACCGATGTTGCGTCACATCTTATTGGAAAAGATAAAGCATCTTTTCAATCAAATATAGACAATGGTGATATTGTTGAGGTTGAAAATGTTGCAAAGATGAAAATAACTGGAAAGAAAATGGTACAGAAAAAGTATTTCACACATACCAATTATCCAGGTGGGCTTAAGACAAAATCACTTGAAGTAATGTTCAAAAATGATCCAGCAAAAGTATTGAAACTATCAGTATCAAGAATGTTACCAAAAAATAAGCATCGCGTAGCGCGACTAGGAAGATTAAAGATTTCATAATATGAGTGAAAAGTACTATCAAGCAATTGGACGAAGAAAGACCGCTATTGCGCAAGTTCGTTTATATCCTGTTGGATCAGGGAAGGTTACTGTTAATAATAAAGATATAAAAGAATATTTTGAAACAGAGCAGTTGCGACATATTATAATGTCGCCAATAAAAGAAGTTGGCAAGCTAGACACAGTTGATGTAACTATAAGAGCTATTGGTGGCGGAAAGTCAGGTCAAGCGGACGCGATTAAAATGGCATTAGCTCGTGCTTTAGTTAAATACGATGAATCTCTGAAGCAAACAATTAAAGCAAGAGGTTTATTGACTCGTGATGCTAGGAAAAAGGAAAGGAAGAAATTCGGACATCGTGGCGCTCGAAGATCAACACAATGGAGAAAGCGATAAATAAATTAAAGAACCTTGATAAAGAAATCAAGGTTCTTGTTTTTTAGCCAAAAAAAGCGTATTCTAATACTTATTGTATGGCATCTTCCTATCGGATGGCACAGAATACCATTTATCTAACATTGGCCTCAATTGGGCAAAAGATTATCGCTTTTTTGTATTTTACTTTGATAGCAAGATATATTGGCGTTGAGGATACAGGAGCATATTTTTTAGCCATTGCAATAATAATGATAATAATGGTTTTAGATGATATAGGAATAACATCTATTGTCATTCGTGAAATAGCTCGCAAAGAAAGCGATGCGAAGATATGGATAAGAACTGTACTTGGAATAAAGACATTTACAATTCCGATTACTATATTGATTGCTTTTTTCTTACCTCAGATTTTGGATTATAGTCATACAATTGTGATTCTTGTGAGGATTGCAATAATAATACTTGTTGCTGACACACTTTCACTTTCGTTTTATGGTGTTCTTCGCGGAATGCACAAATTAAAATACGAGGCACTAGGACTATTCATTGGTCAGGCATTTTCTGCGATTGCAGGATCAATAATGTTATTATTTGGGATTGCTACATTGCCACTACTAGTAATCGCTCTTTGTATTGGCAGTCTTTGGAATATGGCATTTTCAATTTACATGGTAGTTAGGCGCGTCGGATGGAGCGCGCTTGTTCCTACATGGAAGTTAGGATTTGGACCAATGAAGGTAGCCTTCGCATTTTTTCTAGCATCTGTTTTTGTAAAAGTATATTCATATGCAGATAGTGTTATATTAGAAAGAGTATTAAGCGAGACTGCAGTTGGACTATATGCTGTTGCGTATAAATTCACTTATGCATTTCAATTCCTTCCACTCGCGTTTGTAGCAGCGTTATATCCTACAATGAGTACATATTCAAAAGACATAAATAAATTGAAACAAATAATTCTTGAATCTTTCTGGTATGTTTCATTGATTGGTATACCAATAGTATTTGGTATTTGGTCTGTAGCACCGGAGGTTATACAAATATTTTATGGTTCACAATTTATGGGTTCAGTTTTGCCACTACAGATTTTAATATTTGCATTGATTTTTATTTTTTTAGACTTTCCAATCGGATCATTGTTGAATGCAACCGACCGTCAAAATGTGAAAACTGCCATCATGGGTTTTACAATGGTTATTAATGTATTACTTAATTTAATTCTGATTCCGATCTTTGGTGTAGTTGGCGCATGCATCTCGTCACTTTTTGGATTCATTTTTATGTTTTTCGCTGGTTGGTTTTTTGCTTGTAAGAGTGTAAGAGTCAAATTTTCAGATCTTATTAAGTTGACTTATAAAATTTTTTTGTCAGCCATAATAATGGCTATATTTGTCTTACTGATAAAGCAATTTGTTAATATATTTATAGCAATTATTTGTGGAGGTATTATATATATTATTCTAATATTTCTTTTAGGCGCTATAAAAAAAGATCACTTCATTAATGCATGGAGGTCATTAACTGGTAAGTCAATTGCTTTATGAAGTGGACGCTAATTACACACGATTATCCACCAAAAATCGGCGGTGTTGCACGATATCTTGAAGCTTTGATAAAAACATGTTCGTGTATCAATCTTGTACAGCTTGATAATTTACCAGGAAGAATATCATTTCTGTTGTTAGTTAATAAATACATGACTAATTCAGCCGGGGTTATTACAAGCCACATTTTACCAATTGGGATGATGTGTTACTTATCTTCTAAAATAACTAACAAACCGTATATAGTTATTTTACATGGTAATGATTTTGACCTTGCAAGAAGAAATGCTTGGAAGAGATACATTTCACAAAAGATTTTACTTTCAGCAAAAACCATTATTACTAATAGCAAAGCACTGCAACTTGAGGTCTCAGACTATACAAGTAGAAGTGATATCGTAGTTGTATATCCTACTATACAAGATGCTTTTATTGAGTCATCTAATTTTATACAAGCAAAACATAAAAATGATGAACGCATTCAATTACTAACTATAGGTAGATTAGTTGAAAGAAAGGGATTCATGAAGGTTTTAGAAGTTGTTAAAGATGATAATACACTTTCTTATACTATAGTTGGCGATGGGCCGCTAAAGAAGCAGATTGGTGAATATATTCAAAACAATAAACTTGAAAATAGAGTAAAAATTTTATCTTCAATATCTGACAGAAAACTACCAGACATTTATTCAAAATCTGATATATTTATTATGCCGACCACTAAATCGCAGACTGACAGAGAGGGGTTTGGTATTGTTTATATTGAAGCGCAATTATTTGGTTTGCCTATTATTGCAACAAACTGTCCTGGAGTGGATGAAGCAGTATTACATGGAAAAACAGGAATTCTCATCGGCGGTTCATTAGAAAGCATAAAAACCGCAATAGATAATCTAAAAGATCCTTCGTCCAGATCAAAATTTGGAAATAATGGACGAGAGTTTGTGAAGGCTAACTTTGTACGCGAACAGCAGTTTAATAAGTTTTGTAAATTACTTACTTGTGAATAATCATGTTATATCAGTAATAATTCCTACTTATCAACACGCAGAAGTGCTTGGTAGCTGCATTGATTCTATTTTAAATCAAAGTTTTAGATCATTTGAGATAATTGTTGTTAATGATGGCTCAACTGATCATACTTTAAAAGTATTGGATAAATATCATGGGAAAATAAAAGTAATTAACCAAGATAATCAAGGATCAAATTTTGCGCGCAATCGTGGTCTTACAGAAGCAACAGGGGAGTATGTGATTTTCTGCGATGCAGATGTAATTCTAGAAAAGAAAGCATTATTTGAAATGTATAATGCTTTGCGCGCTAATCCCAGCGCAAGCATAGCTTATTCTAAATTTAAGTTTGGTTGGAAAACCTTTCATCCTTTTAAGTTTAATGCAGAGAAATTAATTGAAAAAAATTATATTCATACAACTTCATTGGTGAGGAAAAAAGATTTTCCTGGATTTGATACAAGTGTTAAGCGATTGCAAGACTGGGATGTGTGGCTGACAATGCTTGAAAATAAAAAAAGTGGTGTGTTAATAGATGAGGTTCTGTTTAAAGTAAGAATTCATGGAACTTCAAGAATTGGATCATCGTGGCTTCCGTCATTGGTTTATAAGATACCATGGAATAAAATAAGATGGGTACCGAATAGAATAATTAAATATAACGAAGCGCATGATGTTATTCGCAAAAAACATAACTTATGACGCAGACTGATTTATCAATAGTAGTAATAACTTATTTGGAAGGTTTAGATGTGCTAAAAGAATGTTTTGATTCTGTTGAAAAATCAAAGAACATTAACTGCGAATTAATAGTTGTTGATAATGGCGCACGAGATGTTGTGCGTGGTTTACTTCACTCCTACAAAAATACAACATATCTAAAGAATAAAAGCAATTTAGGTTTTGCAAGAGCGGTTAATAGGGGAATATCAATATCACGCGGAAAGTATATTTTATTATTGAACCCAGATGTTAGATTTGATGAAAATGTACTGACAAATATGATTGAACATCTAGACATTGATCAAAATGTTGGCATAGCTAGTTGTTTAATTAAATATCCGAAAGGCACTTTACAAGAAAGCATAAGACGCTTTCCAACATTTTATGATCAATTATTAGTCATGTTAAAGATCCCTCATGTAATTAAAAATAACAAGATAATTAATAATTACATGATGAGAGATGCAGATCCACACCAGACACAAGATGTTGATTCAATAATGGGCGCATTCATGTTTATTAGAAAAGAAGTTATTGAGCAAATAGGATTCCTGGATGAGCGATATTTTATTTGGTTTGAGGAAGTTGATTATTGTAAAATGGCACATGATAAAGGATGGAAGATAAGACATTATGCAGATATCACAATTGAGCACCATAAAGGATTCATGTTTAATAAAATAGCTACCATTAAGAAGCAAAGATGGATTCGGCAGAGTATGAGAAAATACATCCAAAAGCATGTTGGTAATTTTGAATGGCTAATTCTTTTATTGCTTTCTCCTCTATTCATAGCACTCGCATATTTAAGTGCGATTTTTAAACGAGGTTAATATGGATATAGCGAAACAATTTATTGGACGAATAACATGGATAACACTTTCTACAATTGTAATAGCACATATTATAGCTTTTTGTGTAAAGGATACTTACTTTGAGCTAGCTCTAATGATAATGTCCGCTATATTTATAGCAGTAATTACATGGAGGTCATTATTTAACGGATTGCTAGTAGCCTTTGCAGAAATTTTTATAGGTGGGCACGGGCATTTATTTGATTTTGATATATTTGGGTTTTCTTTATCAATTAGGATGATTATATTTTTAGTAATATTTTGTATCTGGTTATTAAAGATAAAGACGAATCCACCAAGATATTTGATGCAAAGAGATACGCCGTGGGCGATATTATTAATTGCAGTTGTCATTGGAACAATCAATGGATATTTCAATAATAATGTTGCTAATGTATTTGATGACATGAATGGCTATGTAATTATAGGATATTTGCTCCCTATCATTAGTATTGATTGGACACAAACAAAAAGGAAAGAATTGCTTGAAATGCTATTTGGTTGTTTTATTTGGATTTCAACATTTACAATCGCGCTAGCTTATTTATTTACACATACAAGTGGAGATTTTTTGCATACAATTTATACTTTTGTTCGTGACTCAAGATTGGCTGAAATAACTTTGCAGGTAATTGATAATAAAGGCAGTTTAATGGAAATATATCTAACAGAATTCTTTCCAAGTTTAAACGGTGAATATTGGTATAGAATATTCATGCCTTCACAATTGGTTTCAATTTTAGCTGTATTGCTTTCATACGGTGCGATGATATTTTTATGGCGAGGTGAGCGGTTACCTATTTTTGTAAGATTATTTTTTATATTTTCTATATTGACAGTTTTGATTAGTTTGTCGCGTAGTTTTTTGTTAGGTTGTGTATTCGCGCTTCTAGCTTTATTTATATCAGCTTGGTTTTTTGGTTGTAAGAAGTTAAGCATTGTTTCAGTAACAATTAAATGTTTTGTATTGTCTTTTATAGCTATATTGGCTATATATGCAATTGTTGAGATACCAGTCCCACAGCGCCCTGATTTAACAGATGCAGCATTTTTTGAAACATCATCTCAAACAGGAAGAACAGAAGCAGTTATTAGTCGTTGGAATTTACTTGATAAAATGATGATTCCTATATTAGAAAATCCTATTTTAGGATCTGGGTTCGGAAAAACTGTTTCATATCATTCACAAGATCCCAGAATAATTGATGAACTCGGTGATACTGAATATACAACTTATCGTTTTGAATGGGGCTGGCATGATGTTTGGTTAAAGATGGGACTCTTGGGGCTTATAGCCTTTGGATGGTATTTTATTTCGATTATGCGTGCAGGTTGGTATAGCGCAAACAAACACGGATATTCTTGGTTAACACTAGGATTATTAAGTTCTATTATTGCCTTATTTGTAACTAATATATTTTCACCATATATAAATCATCCACTTGGAATTGGGATTATGCTTTTTGTATTACCTTTCTTTGACTTTGAAGGATTAAATAAAAAGCAAAAAGAAAATATTCAAAAGCAAAAAACACACAAGCCGATCGCTCAAGCTTTGCCAGCTACATTCTGCATAAAAAAATAATATGAAGGATGTCGGTTATTATTTTAAACAATATCTTTCGCAATATATAAATAAAAATTCAGAGATTCTTGAGATTGGTTGCGGTCATCAATCATTTGGATCTGAATATTATAAGATAGCGAAGAGAAGGGTTGGGATTGATCCAGATAACCAAGCGCTCGTACGAAACAAGATAATAAATGAAAAGATTTGCTGCAGGATTGATAATATGCCAGATAGCATGGATAAATTTGATGTTGTAATTGCGCAATGGGTGATGGAGCATTTGGAATATCCAAAAAAAGATATTAGTGTTATTAGTAATTTATGTAAAACCGGTGGATATTTTATTTTCATGACAACAAATATTTACTCACCATTAATGCTGATCAGCAAGATACTTCCCACGCGAATAAAAAAGCTAGCACGGAAGATTTTACTTGACGTTGATGATAACGACACCTATCCGACAAGATACAGAATCAATTCAACTATCAGGATTGATAAATATCTTAGTGACGCAGGATTTAAAAAGATTGAATTGCGACTTATTGGTGCTCCAACTTATTTTTCGTGGTGCAAACCGTTGATGAAATTGAATATTTTATTTAATAAAATTATTGGAAATAAATTGCCGTTTTTAACGCATATTGTAGGCATTTACAAAAAAGTTGCGTGATTTATATTCTTATGCCCGTTTATAAATTCTTCCACAAACATTTTTGATTTACCTTCCTCTTGAAGTTCAATTATTTTTAATGCATAAGATGCAGTACCAACGAACATGCATTTATTTTCAAAAATAATTTCGCCACTATTGAATCGCTTGTCGCTTATTTCTGCTTTTAATATTTTTATCTGTTTATCTTTTTCTCCGGTGTTTAAAATTGAGTATGAGCTTGGCCATGGAGTGAGGGCTCGGATTTGAGCGTAAATTTGCTCTGCGGATTTTGTCCAATCAATAAGACCATCTTTTCTAGCAAGAAGCTTACAGATAGTTGCTGTTGACTCATTCTGCGCAGTTGGCTTTATTGAGCCATTTATATATTTTTTAATTGTTTCTAAAAGTAGTGGTGTACCGACTTCAACGACCTTATTTCTTAATGTTTCAGGCACTTCTTCATCATCTACAGAAATTTTAGCTTGCGAAAGAATTGGGCCATGATCCATTTTAGAATCCAATAGCATTATACTGACTCCTGTTTCTTTTTCTTGATTCAGTATTGCTGATTGTATTGGTGATGGGCCACGATATTTTGGTAAAAGGGAAGGGTGGATATTAATACAACCGTATTTTGGTATATTTAGTATGGTATCAGGAATTATTTTTCCATAAGCTACAACTACAAATATATCAGCATTGATTTTTGAAATCTCATTTACAACAGATTTATCTTTAAGTGAAATTGGTTGTAAAACTTTAATATTATGTTCAAGTGCGAATTTTTTTGTTTCAGGTGCTGTTAATATTTTTTTTCGCCCAACCAACTTATCAGGTTGGCATATAACAGCTATAACAGAAAAATCCTTGTCAGAATGAAGGGCTTTTAGGAAATGTGTTGAAAACTCCGGAGTTCCAAAAAAAACGATTTTCATAAAGGGCTTCTTATATTTTTTAACGCGGGATTTGTTAAGTGAGTGTAGATTTGTGTAGTACGGATACTTTGATGACCTAGAAGTTCTTGAGCATAGCGGATATCAACACCGTTTTCAAGAAGATGCGTTGCAAAGCTGTGGCGTAGCGAATGACCGGTATGATGGTGACTCGATGGCAAATTAGATAGCTTTTGAGGGTTTTTGGGCTGTAATTGCGGTACTTTAACTTCACATCAACCTTATTTAAAAAATTTTGCATAGTGTGTATACTTTTATTATTGGAATAATATCTCACATTCGCATTTTGTTCCAATCAGTGCTGTTATACGAAGGATTTTCGTATAAAAACGAGTTATACGCAATATATTTTTATTTTTTCTATGAACAAACACTGTATTTTCTGTAAAATTATCAAACGAGAACTGCCAGCAAGTATTTTTTATGAAGACAAGGATGTGCTGGGTTTTATGAATCATAAACCTGTACATGCACCTGAATGCCTTTTTATCCCTAAAAAACACATTGACCATTTTACGGACATTGACGATAAACTCGCTGCAAAAATAATGAAACTTAGTCAAAAGCTAGCTCGTCAAATACGCAAGCATTATAAACCTCAGCGTGTTGGCTATGTGGTTGCTGGATATACTGTATCACATGCTCATCTAATCGTAATTCCTCAATATCATGAGAATGATATTACCTGCCAACACTTTGCTATTTTAAAGGGCAAGAAGATTATTTTTACTGACGAACATATTCCGATAGCACCTCGCAAAGAACTAGATAAATTTGCAGCGAGTTTAAAAAAATTAATGAACATAGCGAAAAAATAAAAATTTACAGCGTATAACAGCGTGTATGCGGTTCACTCACTTCACTACACTGCGTTCATTCACCCATATTTGGCAGGTTTACCGCTTCGCGATATTATAAACCTGCCAAATATCGCATACACGCGAACGTTGTACGAAATTTCAGCCCCGATAATTGATCACTATTAAACAATAATTACTTAACAATAAAACTTATGACAAAAGATAGACCTGGTGCGGTTTGGGGTAAAAAACACTACAATATTCAAGACGTATCGCAGTATCACTTAGAGCCCGCTCCTTTTATAGTTGACGCAGTACCTTTTTTAAAAGAAAATAATGTCAAAACAATCCTGGATGCGGGTTGTGGTCAAGGCAGAAATAGTCTTTATTTAAAAAAACAAAACTTTGAGATAATTTCAGCAGATGCTTCCAAAGAGGCTTGCGAATTAACCAAGCAATTATTTCAAAAGAATGGTTTTGAATTATCACCCATAAATTCGGAACTTCAAAATATTTCTGAGGTACATTCAAATAGCGTTGATGCTGTCGTCTGTGTAACGGTTCTAACACACATTCTTGATCCTGAAATCGTACTCAAAGAATTTTATCGGATTTTGAAACCTGGAGGACTGATAATAGCAGACTTAGCAAATACAAAAGATTCAACTTATCCAATCATTTCAAAATCCGGCACACCTCTTGGAAAAAATGTTTTCTTGGAAGAAGGGACTAACGTGAAATATTTTGAAGATTCCGAAGATGTGGGAGCACTTTTTCATAGGTTCAAAGTTTTGTCTGCTCAAGATATTGCCTTTGAAGAACCCCCGCATCCAGGATCTAGACCCTACAAACATGAACATTCATCTTTTGTCATAACCGCACAAAAGTAATTATCGGGGCTGAAACATCGTACAACACTGAATATCTGGTTTCGCTCTGCTACACCCTTATTGCTGACGCAACATCAGATACTCGGATACGTTATGTGAAATATTCCTTTTTTGGCTATCAACCAATTGTTATAAAATTTTCAAATTTCTTTTTCTTAATAAAAGAGTGGTATAAGGTGTTTTCTCAGCTCCGCTCTAGAAAACGATTTTAACTAGCGCTGATATCATTCAGAAATACTAATCTGTACTAAAGGTTGTATTTAGCTTATTATATAAATAAATTTAATAATTAATTATATTAATATGAAATTAGTACGGGTAGGATTAGCATCTTTATTTACATTTATCACTGGAGCGCAGTCAACATTTGCTCAATGTATAATGAACGGACAAGAAGTTCCATGTGGTGATGTACCAGGTTGGATATGGGCGATTCCATTAATTTTTGGCGCAATAGGAATATCTATATTTGTATTTTGGCTATTGATGCTAATCGATGTGATAAAAAATCAAAAAGAAGATAAGGCAATGTGGGTGATTATTATTGTATTTTTAAATATTCTTGGTGCGATTATTTATTATTTCGCAGAAAAAAGAGGACGAGCTAAATAAAATTATTTTACAGGTTCAATCTTTTTAGCTCTGTCTAAAAATAGAATTCCGTCTAGGTGATCTATTTCGTGTTGGAATAATATTGAATCAAAGTCATGCGCATCAAGCATGACTTTATTTCCATAACGATCTAATGCTTTGATGCTTATTGATTTATATCTTTCTACAATACCCATAAGCCCAGGAACAGATAAGCATCTTTCTTCACCTTTTGTTTTTCTCAATGATCTTTTTGTGATTTCTGGATTCACAAATACTTCAGGCTTACAATCACGAGTTACAACGATTACCCTTAAGTTTTTTCCAACTTGAGGAGCCGCTATCCCTATTCCATTATCTTCAAACATCGTGTCAATCATGTTATCAAAAAACTCTTGAAATTTTTTTTCTTTGATTTGCTCTAGAGATATTGGTTCTGATTTTTGTTTAAGAATATTGTTTGGGATTGTAAGCACTTCAAGCTTCATATGACTGATAATTTGTTAATATTTTTATACTGTCGTCCAATTGTTTTAGCATTGAGATTATTTTACAACGATATTGTTCATTACTGTAAATTATTGTATTACCGTCAATTTTCATTACATTGATACCATCAATATTCTCGTTTATATTAACATTATCATTAAATATAATGAATTCATCTGTAAATGGTGGGAGTAGATATTGCTTTCTAATTCGTGTCTCAGTTTCAGAGAATTTATTATCAAGCATTTGCTTAATTAGTTGTGGTGACCAAGTTTGAACAATTAATTCGGATTTACAGGCATGAGCCATGTGAGATAAGCGATTGAGTTTATACATCATTATCTCAACAGATTTGTACCCGTATCCCATGAGTTTATCAGCACAAACTTCAGCTATTATCCCATATTTACTTTCAAACGGTTCATATAAACTTTGAAAGTAATGTTCAGTTGCAACTATTATATCGGCATTGGATATTCTTGAGTGCTCCTTATCAATAATTGCCACTTTTGCATTTGGGAATAACTTAGATATATCAGATGACAGTTTTTTATTTCCTATCCCCCTAAAACTCAATTTATTTTTATTGCAGGCTGGACATACTTTTGGAATCCACATTTCTGATTTGCATGAGTCGCAAATAAGATCGTCAACGCGCACAATAGGTTGCTCACCACATGTTCCACAAAGAGGGATGTGACCACAGACATTGCACTGCAAACATTTAGCTATTCCTTTTGCGTTGTAGGAAAGTAGCACGGATTTTTTGTTTTGTAAAGAGTTAGTAATAGCTTCTCTAAGTGTTTCGCTAATCAAAAATGTATTTGTTTTTTCATTTTGATTTTTTAAGTCAATTATTTTTGCTAAAGGTTTGATATCTGTAATTGTCGTAGTTTTGTTTGCAGAAAGATATTGCGCAAAATTAAGCTGTAAGATATTTGCATTGTGCTGTTTTGATAATAGTCTTAGGCACAATCTAGCATCGTAGCGCGGATTCATATTGTAAGATACATGATCATCGCTATGGGAATCAAAGATTATTATATTATCAATTTTGTTTGCTGGAATTAATGATGCTTGCTTTGTGCCAATTAAAATCTTAAGTTCGCCACTCTTCCAAGCATTAAGTATCCATTTTCTTTGTGATGTTTTTGTCTTTCCATTGAGTACAGCATGCTCAAATGGAATATATGAAGAAAATATTTCCGTATCTCGTTCTCTTGGAGTGATGATAAGTATTTGGTTCTTTGCTTTTGCGCAAATTATTCTACAAGCAGCGATAGCGCCTTCATACGATGTCTCGAGAATAGCATCGCTTTGTTTTATTTCGCATGTTTGTTTGATAATATCTGCCGTCCCAATATCAATACTGCCAGATTTATTGCCTTTGATCAGAATATCTGACGCATTTGAAGATTTGATTCCATTCAATGCGCAGTGTAAAACTGTTGAAGGAGATTGAATAATATTATGCGCGATTATTTCAAGTCGTTTGATATCATCCTTTGACATGATTTGTTTTTGAACAATAGATTGTATAGTGTTTATTTTTTTATAGTCAGTTTTATCAGAAACTTCTCGAACAATGCCTTGAATGATTCGGTTTTTGAATTTAATATTAACTAAATCGCCAATGCGCAAATCTATTTCATCAGGAATCGCATAATCAAAATGCGCAAACCTCCGTGGCATGCGAATAAGCGGAATGATTTGCGCGAACATACTTATCTAATTTCAAAATTCACGACAATGTATCCGACTCCAAATGGAGCTTCATAGCTTAATATCTTTGGTCTCAATGATATATGGTCTAACAGGCCAAATAACATAAGTGTCTGCTGGTAAATTGTTTGTTTGGCTTGCAAAACAATATCTTCATCCATTTTAATAAGAGCAGCAGTGTTTTTTTGTTTTATTATTTCTTGAAGCTTATCGTCAAATTCCTTTCCAGATTTATTAAATCCTGCTGGCGAAGAACTTTCAAGAGCGTGTGACATATCACCAGATGCTATAACAGCGATTCTCTTTGATGAATTACTTATTATATCCTTAAGTGCTTGCCCAAATTGAAAATGAGTTTTTGAATCAAGACTTGAAAAGGTTATTGGGACTAATTTTATATTTTGTAAATGTCTTGTTAAAATTGCAATCGTTGATGCGCATCCATGATCAAGTGCGTTGTCTGTTGTTAAAGTTACAGGAATATTTTTAGATCTTAAATATCTTTGAAGACTGTCAAAGGTTTCAAAATCAGGACGAAGTTTTATGTCAATTCCCATGTCACCAAATGCTGATAAATCAAAAGTATATGGATCGCTTACATTTATTGAAAAAGCTTCTCTAAATGATGTTGGATGCTCGCTAAATAAAAGTATTACATCAGGATTTGATGCATAAAGTTCGCCTTCTAATTCATCCATTGCATCAAGTGTGCGTTGCAGTTTAATACTTTTATCTTTATGAATTGATGGCAAGAGAAGTGGCGTGCTTGGGGTTATTGCTGCAAAAACTAACATATATTATTCAATTAAATCGCCTATGCGGTGAAGTGCAAGAGTTTGGTCACTTACAGTTATTATATCGCTCCATTGCCAACCAAACGAATTAAAAGTGCTTTCAGATGCTATTGGCAGTATTTCGCCTTCTGCAACAACATAAACTGTTGGATTATTATTGCTTTTTATCAAATATCCATCAGGAATTAATAATGAAGCACTTTCAATATATTGCTCAACTTCAACAGGATTTATTATTCTAGCTTTTGATTCAAACCTTATTTGCGCAATATCTTCTGACAGTACAGCATGTCTATAACCACCTTGTAGATAAAAATATGCTCCATTTGTTGATAGTTTTACAAGTTCTCCTGTTACGCTAGCAGTTGAATATGTGATCGGATTTCCTAATTCGTACAAGTCAACATCATCATTATCAATACTATTTAGCTCATCATCCTTAAAGCCCATTTTTATATATGTGTCCTCTGAATCAAATGGACGGAGCTGATCGTCAACTAATAAGTATATTTGACCATTCTCATCTTGAAGCATTGAGTAATTAGGAAAATCAATAGATGTGCCTAGCTGGTAATTATCAAGAGTTTCAGCATTAACTTCAATTATTAGTTCAGGATTGAATCGTGATACAAGAGCGCTCCAACTATTTATTGCCCGTTTATATCCATAATCAATTACATAAATTGTATCGTCTCCAGCGGCTTGCAATAGGGAACCTGTAGGATATTCAGTGCTGAACCAACGATTCCAAATTTCTACAAAATTTTCATTTCCATGTAAATGCGGTGTGTATGCGTAAAGAGCAGCTGTTGCGGCATTTATTGGAGTTACAATTGTCCCATCTATATTTACCGCAACATCAGGTCCATAGATGCCATTTGTTACACCACATTCTTCTATGTCAGTTAAATATCCATCAGAAAGTTGAAGTGAAGCAGAATTTACTTGTTTTCCAAATCCTTGCCATCTTTGCACAGCCGGATCGCTCTTACTGCATGAGTCGCAGACGCCATAGCCCATAGCCCAATCAAGCTGGTTTTGAGTTGGATCATCATCTTCTATCAGAGATTGCTCTTTTTGAAGCATCACGAGTAGAACTTTGGGACTTATTCCATTATTTTGTGCAGCACGCCAAATAATATCAGTTGCATATCTCAATCTACCTTCCCAGTCATAAGCCTTATAATTCGCAAGATAACCGCGATTGAGATAATGCTGGATTTGATTAAAATCTAATGAAAATACATCAGTAAAATCCCAGTCAGAAATCAAATAATCTGGGTCAAAGGCCATAGCTTTAATAGGGGATAGGCAGATTATCAGGATTGCTAAAAATAATGTTTTCTTCATAACTTGTATATTATACCACGATATAATTTATTGGCTGATTTTAGCGTAAAAATCGTGGTGCGGCATTGACAAAGTCTTAAAATTGTGCTATAGTGTTGGTGTTGAAAGATGAAGGATTGTAAAGGTCCAAATCAGCAACATTACAATTAGAGAGAGCCCAAGCTTCTGGGTTGAAGAAGCATAAATCACAGATACTGATTATGGTTCTGTGGTAGAAAACCGCCTGGTTCTCTCATTATTAGAGATAGAAACAGGCGGTTTTCTTTAGTGAAAACACACAATAAAATTGTGGCGCTCCTCAAGCATAGGAAATGGCGTACTTTACAACTCTCTCACTCCACCTTTTCCTGTGCTCTAGGAGCGTAGGTCAGTCAGAAGTCACTCTGACAGACCATCGCTAAAGATCACCCTCCACAACTCTGCAGAGAGAGCAGAGAAGGAGATCGTCATGTCCAAGAACTTCGCCAAGATCGTCGTCATCATCATCGCCACCATCTTCGCCGTCTGCACCTCCGGGTGCTTCGAAGTCGGAGGCGCCTCGTGCGGCTTCGACCTGGACGGCAACTGGTACTGCGAGGTGGGCGACGGCTACGGCTACGGCACCTGTGATCCCTACGGCCCCTTCGTGGCCACCATCTGCGAGGGTCCGGCGGTCGACGCCGGGATGCTCGAGGTGAGCACCCAGGTGAAGTCCCCGGAGTTCGTCGAGGTGTGCTACGACATGGAGTACGAGGACACGGTCGGCAGCTTGTGTGTCCCAGTCATCGATGGCTGGGCCACGATCAGCTCGCCGGGCGCTCCGCCGGACGGTCGAGTCGAGGTCAGGGCCACCGCCTACACCAACGGTGGAACTGGTTTCCGGATGTTCACTGATAGCGACCCGGTCGACAGCGATCGGTACGCTACCGTGAACTATTGGGAGGTGGACTACAACACCTCCGACTCCGGAGGCGACCCCAGGATGAGGGTCGAGCTCGACGACATCGTCGACTGATATCTTCTAGCCCCCGCATGCTTCGCGCTGCGGGGGTTCGCTCGTTTTATGATATAATTTTATTGTATGATAAAACAAGCGTTGCCAGTACGAGAATATTTTTTATTAAATATTAATGTTGTTATTCGCATTCTCATAATATCCGATATTCTTATAGTAGGAGCTGGTGGTTTGATGAGTCCAATATTTGCAATTTACATTGAAGATTTTATTGTCGGTGGTGGAGTTGCTGTTGCAGGTATAGCAGCATCAATATATTTAATAACAAAGAGTTTATTCCAAGTTCCAATTGCATCTATTTTGGATAAAATAAGAGGCGAAAAAGATGATTTTTGGGTTCTATTTATTGGATCATTAGTAGGTGCTTTTGTTCCGCTTTCGTATATTTTTATTTCAACCCCATTACAGTTATATTGCGTCCAGTTTGTGACTGGACTTGTTGGAGCATGCTTGTTTCCACCTTACATGGCAATGTTTACGCGCCATATAGACAGGAATCGTGAGGGTACAGAGTGGGGAATTTATTACACGCTAGTTGATTTTGTATCAGCGATTACTGCGTCTATTGGTGGTGTTATAGCAGCAACAGCAGGATTTGTGTGGCTTATTATAACGCTTTCATCTATTGGCTTAATCGGCAGTTCTTTATTGTACGCAATTAGAAAGCATATAAGAGTAGAGTAGATTTAATATTTAAGTATTGAAAAAATAACCGACATTGATAGTCGGTTATTTTTTATGTTTGTGCGATTTTTTATCAAAAATGGCATTTAGCAATTAACAGAAGTTTGTTGTAAGGAAATTCATTTGGATGAAGTGGTGTTTTCCTCTTTTGTTCTATTACATTAAAACCGTACTTTTTTAGGATTGATCTAAGCTGGTCCTCGGTATACAGATGTAAGTAAATTTTTTCTTCTGGAAGAAATGGTTCGTCTCTTTCCAACTCGCCTTCACCTTCTTGCATAACCAAGCCGAAAATACCTTCTGGTTTTAGATAGGTTCTGATTTGTTTTATAGTTTTTTCAAAATCCTTTTGCTCAAAGTGAAAGAGAGAGTACCCAGCCCAAACAGCGTCGGCTTTTTCTTTTGGGCTAAACTTTCGCATATCAGCAACCGAGAATATTATTTCCGGATAGTTCCGCTTTGCAATCGCAATCATGCTTGAAGACAAATCAGAACCTTCTACTTTCATTCCTTTTTTCACAAAATAACCAGCTGAAAATCCAGTGCCGCAACCTACATCCACAATATAAGAGTTAGGTTGTAAGTGGGAAAGAAAAGTATTCAAAAACACCAAATCGCTTTCGGAATCTATACAGTCAAAATTTTTTGAGTATTCCTCTGCGATTTTGTCGTATATTTCAACTGCTTTTTTATTCCAATCGTTCATATTATTTCAAAGGTTAATCAACTTTGTCTGTGTTTTTATATGCACCTGTTTTATGCTTGTGCGTTATATATAAATATAATGGAATTAATAAGACAAGAAAAATAATTCCGAGATACATAAATCCATACTGGTATGATACGCGCTCAATCACAAAACCTATACCAAAACTTAAAACTGCGCTGATTGCCTGATCTATTTGTGAGCCAGTTGAAAGTAGCGTGGCCTTGAATTTGCTAGATTTGATAATATCAAGTTGGTAACCCTCATCAATTTTACTAAGTCCCCACTGGAAAGCGTTGATTATGATAAAAATAATCACCGCAAGCCACCAGCTTGATATTATCCATAAAGCTAAAATAAGAAGTGTGTAAAGTACAAGCTGATATTTATAAAAAGAAAGGAAAGTTAGACATTTTTTAATTTTTCCACTATAGGCAAGCATAAGCGAAGCAAATGCTCTACCTATACCGAAAAATACCCCAAACCAAATTACTGGTATTTCGAGAATTGTTTGGTAGGGAGCGCGAAATCCACCAACAGCAAATAATGTTCCACTAATAATTCCAGAAAATAATGCGATAGGAAAATAATTAAGTCGATAACCCTCTTGTAAAACTTGCTTGAAATTTGTTGCCCTAATTTCTTCTATGTGTTCTTGAGATACCGGAGGTACTATTAAAGAAATTGCGGCAAGAAGCCCCATTAAATCTATAATTAGAGATATGAGAAATGGTGTTTTGTAACTTACACTTACTAGAAATGGCACTAACACCATAAATATGATTGGCACTGCAAACCCAATGGAACTAATTTTACCCATGATACTTGAATAATCATGTTCTCGTTTTAATCCTCGCAAAGTTTCATGCATAAAAGCACTCCCAGTTCCACTTTGAAATGCCGCGCTTGCGTTCATTAAAATTGCTCCAAGAATCAAAAAAATAACATTGTTAGCAAGAAGAAAAAATATTGTAGATAACAACATTAAAACCCTAGAAGTAATAAGTGCTTGCTTGTGTCCGATTTTATCAGACATATATCCACTAGGAATTTCAAAGACAAAACCTGAAAGACTTCCTGCGAGGAGAATAATGCCGATAATTTTAGGTGAAACATCGGGTATTGTTAAATAATATGCTCCTAAAATTGCAACAAAAATTCGTTTGTTTGCAATCAGTAATAGAGCATATTTCCAAATATTACTTTGTAGTTTACTTTTCATAATTATTTCAGTAATTCATCAATAGAAATATCAAGCGTATTTACAGGCTTTTCTAGAACTACCAAACAAATATATCATATGCCCCTCGACTTCCTCGCTTACGCTCGGTCGCTCGGGACATTCGACTCGGTTTGTCTGCGAGGTCGTAGACCATGAGCGAGGTTTGTCGTAGACAAACCGAGTCGAATGGTGGACCATAAGGGACTTGAACCCTTGGCCTCTTCCATGCCATGGAAGCGCTCTAGCCAACTGAGCTAATGGCCCATTATCATAAAATAGTGTAGCTAATGTATTCAAATTGTCCATAGATGCGAAGAACCACCCGCGCGAGTGCTTGGGTGGTTCAGAAGAAAGGTGGATGGCTGCGGGGGTGGCGGCTGTACGGTAGCCGACCCAGATCCTTTTTGAGGTTTTTTCCTGGAGACCGCCGATAGCGTTTTTAACAAGCGGTTTACTTGCGCGGCGGCAGTCTCCACCTTGTCCCGCTCTGGCGCGGGTTTGTTTGGGACTGGGGGTCGGGTTTCGTGAACCGCAGACCCCCGCAGCCAAATTTTCAGATCGCGTACCATGACCGGACGGCACGAATGCTGTCCAGTGTCAGGTTCAACCCATACCATGAACATCGGGGACCTTGTGGATATGGTACGCGATCGTTGCTCAACTAAGCTTTTAATCCCCTCTGTTACGGGGCCAAAGGGCATTTCTCCCTTCAGGGGTCCTCGTTAACGGACCCAGTTTGCTCGGCCGAGCTAAAAGTACTGACGAAAATATGCCATAAATTATATGAAATGTCAAATAAAATAACAAAATAGCCCATTTTATGGCTATTTTGTTTACCTGAAACTCTTATTTTACTGAAATTTTTATTTCTCCTTGCATAGCGTCTATTGATACAGAACTTTCTTCTGGAACTTCACCTTGGACGATCTGAAGCGCTAACGGATCTAAAATTTGGTGTTGAATAATTCTCTTCAGTGGTCTTGCTCCATATTGCGGATCAAATCCTTCACTTGCTAGATATTTTTTAGCCCGTTCTGTTACTTTAAGGTTTATTCGTTTTTGCTCCATTAAGCGACGAGCTATTATATTAATCTGCAACTGCACGATATCTGCAATATTCGCCTCTGATAAACTTCTGAAGAAAATTATTTCATCAATACGATTTAGGAATTCTGGCTTAAATTGTTCCTTTAACATTTCCATCACGCGTTTTTTGATGCCTCCGTTTTGGTCTGCTAGTTTCTGCTCATCATCATCAAATCCAATTGAACCTACCTTACCAGATTTCAATATTGCCTCTGACCCTATGTTTGAAGTCATTATTATTATTGTATTTTTGAAATTCACAATTCTTCCTTTCGCGTCTGTTAATCTTCCATCATCTAATACCTGCAAGAGCATATTAAACACATCAGGATGCGCCTTTTCTATTTCATCAAATAAAATAACACTATATGGATGTCGTCTTATCTTTTCAGTGAGTTGTCCTGCTTCATCATGACCAATATATCCAGGAGGAGATCCGATAAGTTTACTCACGCTATGCTTTTCCATGTATTCACTCATGTCTACGCGTATAAGCGCGTCTTTGTCATCAAACATGAATTGCGCCAAAACCTTTGCAAGTTCTGTCTTCCCAACGCCTGTTGGGCCCAAGAAAATGAATGAACCAATTGGTCTTTGTTCTTCGGAAATTCCAGCACGGGATCTACGGAGCGCATTACTTACTGCGTTTATCGCTTCATCCTGACCAACAACATATTTCTTTAATTCATTTTCCATACGAACAAGTTTGTCCATTTCACTCTGAAGCATTTTTGATATTGGAATATGTGTCCAGTGTGAAACAACTGATGCTATTTCTTCTGGTCCAATATGTTCTTTTAATAGGCCTCGCTCTTCCTGGAAATTTTTAAGTTGAGTTTGAGATTTATCAAGATCAGCTCGTTTGGCTGGTATTGTTCCGTATCGTATCTCTGCAACTTTTTGGAGATCTCCTTTGCGTTCCTCAACTTCTGCCTGATTAGATAATTTATCAATTTGATTTTTTAAATTTCTTATTTTTTCAATAATATTTTTTTCATTTTTCCATCTAAGTTCAAGCTCTGAAGATTTTTCTTTGGAGTCAGCAATTAATTTTTCTATTTCTTTTAGTCGTTGTTTTGAGCGCTTGTCTTTTTCTTTAAGCAATGATTGTCTTTCAATCTCAAGTCTCATCTCATCGCGCTTCAATCTATCTAAATCTTCTGGCATTGAATCAATCTGCATGCGAAGCGCTGCAGCAGATTCGTCCATTAAATCTATTGCCTTGTCAGGCAGAAATCTATCAGAAATATAACGACTTGAAAGTTCAACAGCAGCTACTATTGCAGCGTCGCTTATTCTTACGCCATGATGAATTTCATATTTTTCCTTTATTCCTCGTAATATCGCTATCGCATCTTTAACTGAAGGCTCTTCAATCATCACTGGTTGGAATCTGCGCTCAAGCGCTGCATCCTTTTCAATATATTTTTGATATTCCTTTAGTGTTGTGGCGCCAACAACTTTTATTTGCCCGCGCGCTAATGCCGGTTTTAACATATTAGATGCATCCATTGGCGATTCTTCGCCTTTGCCAGCCCCGACTAAATTATGCAACTCGTCAATAAATAAAATCATCTTTCCATCTGACTTTTCAATTTCCTTAATAACCGCTTTCAACCTCTCCTCAAATTCTCCTCTAAATTTAGTTCCAGCAACCATAGCGCCAAGATCTAGAGAAATAATCTCTTTTTCTTTTAGCATTTCAGGTACATCACCTGTGACAATTCGCTGTGCAAGACCTTCAGCAACAGCTGTTTTTCCAACACCAGCTTCTCCAATTAATACAGGATTATTTTTTGTCCTACGAACAAGGACTTGCATTACTCTTCGTATCTCCTCGTCTCTACCAATTACTGGATCAAGCTTTCCTTTGCGAGCGTATTCAGTGAGATTTATGCTATATTTTTCTAAAACTTGAAATTTACTTTCAGGATCAACAGAATCAACTTTTTGATTTCCACGGATATCTTTAAGTGCTTCAAGTGTTGTTTGTTGTGTTACGCCTTTATGACTTAAGAATTGGGCAACTTGCTTATTATCAAGTAAGGCTAGAAATAGATGTTCAGTTGAAATATATTCATCACCAAATTGCTTTGCATGCTTGGCGCTATCTTGGAAAACCTTTGCTAGGGCAGGGGATAGCAATATTTGACCCATTGATGCTTGTGAAAGTCCAAAATTTTTAGGAAGATTATTTAGTATCTGGTCAATATTAGACATTAATCCACTAATACTGATTTGCATTTTTAGCAAAACAGCTTGAACTATACTTTCTTCTTGGCTTATAAGACTCGCAAGTAAGTGAATTGGATCAACAGCTTGCTGACCATTTTCGTTTGCGATCATTTGCGAAACCTGTATTGCCTCTTGTGATTTAGATGTAAAGTTATTTGGTATCATATTTGCTGAATTAGCACTCACAAGTATAGAGTGCCAGAATACAAAAGTCAAATTTTTTATTGCAAAAAAGGAATAAATTGCGTAAAATATATGTATTATGACAATAAAAAAAGCATTGTATATTGTAGCAATAGTGCTTGTTTTTCATTTTGTTGGCATATTTTTTGATCTTTATACTTTAGTTTCCTGGTATGATATTCCAATGCATTTTGGCGGGGGATTATCAATGGGCGCTGTAGGATTAGCTATCTGGAATGATGGAATTGAAGATATCAGATTTAAAGGCTGGTTTCAGAAGCATCTCAAATGGTGGCTCGTACCATTTATTGTATTAGGCTTTGTTTCTTTGATAGGTATTTTGTGGGAATTGCATGAGTTTATTCTAGATCAGATTTTCCCACCAATTTCAGATGCTTTAAAAAGACAGCCAGATATGCCAGATACTATGATGGATTTTGTTATGGATCTACTGGGTGGAATTGCAGCCTTGATTGTATTTCGTAGAAAATAGTATGAGGCATAAATTATTCGGGATGAATATTGATGACATAAATGATAATGCTCTTTATGATTTATTAGCATCGTATTTAACATCAGAGAAAACAATTAGGATCGCAACACCTAATCCTGAAATGATTGTTGATGCAAATAAAGATTTGTATTTTGCAAATAGTCTTTCCAGAATGGATTTAAATCTACCAGATGGTGTTGCATTGCGTTATGCAGTAAGTGCACTTACTGATAATAAGCTTATAAATAGGCACACAGGTATTGATACATTGGATACAATATTTAGCATATGTGAAAGACAGAAGAGAACTATCTTGCTGTTCGGAGCAAGCGGGCAGATATTAGAATCTGCAAAAGAAAATATATTAAAAAAGTATGATCTTGAGATATCAGTATTAAATCCAGGAGTATTAGAGTTAGTGAATGGTAAATTAAAAATTGAACAAGATATAATTAATAGAATTAATGAAATAGGACCAGAAGTAATCGTAATTGCTCTATCACATAAAAAACAGATTGCTTTTATGGATAATTACAATTATTACTTTCAGAGCGTTAAGATTATGATTGGTGTTGGTGGTGCACTTGATATGATCGCAGGTTCATCACTAAGAGCTCCAAAATTTATGAGGCGCTGTGGTTTTGAATGGCTTTGGAGATTATTGATTGAGCCGACTAGAATTGGTAGGATTATCAAAGCTACAGTTATTTTTCCATTTATCGTAATGCTTCAAGTTATTAAAGAAAGAAAGTTTATCATAGCAATAAAGAAAACATTACCTGAAATATTTAAACAAATATTTATAAGTAAATAATATGAAACCAGCTAGAACTAGGATTGCGCCAAGCCCAACAGGCTTTATGCACATCGGTACATTACATACAGCGCTTTTTGATTATTTTCTCGCGAAGCAAACCAATGGTAAATTTATAATCCGTATAGAAGATACTGATCAGTCAAGATTTGTTGACGGTGCAGTAGAAAATTTATTGAAAACATTTAAGAGGCTTGGTATTGAATCTGATGAAGGGCCGATTATTTCCGATGATGGTAAAATTGTTGAGTGTGGTGATTACGGTCCTTATGTACAATCAAATAGACTAACAATTTATAAGAAATATGTTGATCAATTGTTAGAGCAAGGCGATGCATATCATTGTTTTTGTTCTAGTGAGAGATTGGATGCGATGCGTGAAGAACAAAGAGCAGTAAAACAAAATCCAAAATACGATCGTCATTGTATTAATTTATCAAAAGACGAGATTGATAAAAGAATTGAATCTGGAGAAAAGTATGTTGTTCGTATGAGAATTCCAGACGGTGAAACAGAGTTTGAAGATGTTGTTCGTGGAATCGTAAAATTTAATAATTGCGACATAGATGATCAAGTAATCTTAAAATCCGATGGTTTTCCTACATATCATCTTGCGGTTGTGGTTGATGACGCATTAATGAAAATTACACATATTATTCGTGGTGAAGAATGGCTTTCTTCAACTCCAAAGCATATTATTCTGTACAAGATGCTTGGGTTTAATCAGATACCTATATTCGCTCACTTGCCATTATTGCTAAATCCTGACAAAACAAAATTATCAAAGCGACAAGGTGATGTTGCAGTTGAGGATTATCTAAACAAAGGATATTTACCAGAAGCTATTTTGAATTTTATTGGAACATTGGGCTTCAATCCATCAGGCGATCGCGAATTGTATACGCTTGAAGAGCTTATAAAATCCTTTGATTTATCTAAAGTTAAAAAGAGTGGGGCAGTAATGAATATTGAAAAACTTGATTGGATGAATAATTATTACATAATGCAACTTAGTGAAGATGAACTGATAGCATGTGTAAAGCCATTTGTTAGTCTTGATTTAGCTGATGAAATATTACGACGAGCCTTAATGGTTGAAAAGATAAAGATTAAAAAATTATCTGAATTGCAGGAAAATCTTGAGCAATATGTCATTGAGATTATATACGGTAAGGAATTACTAGCATGGAAAAAATCAAATTTAGCTGACGCTAAAGCACAACTTGAAGGTGTACTATCATTTTTAACAAACCTAGATGACGCAGTTTTTGTAAATATAGAATCCTTAGAGAGGGAAGTGCGAGCATATATTTTAAATAATAATTTAGATAACGGATGTGTGCTGTGGCCTTTGCGAGTTGCGTTATCTGGTAAGGAAAAATCTGCATCACCGTTTGAGTTACTTTGGATTTTTGGCAGAGAAAAATCAGTTGATAGGATAAATAAAGCGATAAAAGTGCTCGGTTAGTTTATATTTGGTATAATTGTATCAATGTTAATACCAAAACGAGGAATAATTACAGCAATATTATTTTCATGCATATTTTGCATTACTGGTTTTGACTATCTTTTAGCTCAAGAAAAAGATGTTAGTGCTTTACAAGATCAAATCAATGCTAGAAAATCACAGATTGATCAAATAAATAGTCAAATTGAACAATATCGTGAGAAGGTGAATCAGTATGCGTCAGAAGCTGCTAGTTTAGAAAATGATATAGCAATGATTGAAAATCAGACAAAGCTGACTGAATTGGATATTGAGGCAACTCAGATTGAAATTGAGTCACAAGAGTTGCATATTCAGAAATTGGAATCAGAAATTGATAATAATGAAGCAAAGATTGAAATGCAGAAAAATATTTTGCGTGAGATGTTGTTTGAATTAAATAAAAATGACGGTGTTAGTTTGTTGGAGGTCGTATTTACATCAAACGATGTAAATAGTCTATTTTCAGAAATAGAATATCTAGAGACTATTAATAATGATATATCAAAAACTGTTGACGAAACAAAACAAACAAAGCAAAAACTTGTTGAAGATAGAGCTGACCAGCAGGGAAGATTAGATAGTTTGATTGATTTACAAGATGAGCTAACAGTGCAAATGGCGACTCTTGATTCGCAAATGCAGGCAAAAGATACTTTGCTGGATTATACTGAACAATCAGAATCGCAATATAAAGTTCTTTTGAGTGAAATGAGACAGGAGCAGCAGTATATCACGCAACAAATACTGTCTTTGCAGGATCAAATTGATCAAACACTTTTATCTGGTGGAGAATCTGGTTCGGAAACATATTTTTTGTGGCCAATGCAGGGTGTTATCACTGCAACATTTCACGACCCAACTTACCCATTCAGACATTTATTTGAACATACAGGATTAGATATTGCCACAACTTCAGGAACACCGATCACCGCGGCTGCGCCTGGGTATGTTGCTTGGGCTAGATACGGTAATTCGTATGGTAATTATGTTATGATAATTCATGCGAACGGATATGCAACACTTTATGCGCACATGAGTTCAATTGCTGTTGTTGCTGATCAATATGTAAGTAGGGGGCAGGTTGTAGGCTACGAAGGCACCACAGGATTTTCAACAGGTCCACATTTGCATTTTGAAATAAGAAAGGATGGAATTCCTGTTGACCCACAATTATATTTACTTGATTAAATGTAAAAGAGAATTTTACTGTTTTACGACACTGGAGTATTACAATACATATATGTAGTAGGGGAAGTTAGTGTAAGTTATTAGAATTTAAATAACTTAAAATTATATTTAATTTAATTATATATTTTTCTCAACATATTTTTATATTAATAAAATGTATAGTGTATCGTTGCTATATAAATGAATAAATATTTTTTCTAAAATTTAATAAAAAAATAAATATAAATATAGTTTGGATGATGAGATATATCGTAGTAAAAATGGCGTGGTGTCGTATAAGGTATAATGTGCGACACATAATAATATTTGTAAACGCGTGCCCTCTTGATATTGCTGGAATGTTATAAAAGCTAAAAACTAAATTAAAATTATTTTATATATACTCTATTTCCAAATCTTAAATCAATATAATCTAAAGATTGAACATTATTCTTATATTCCGAAAGTATTATTTGTAAATTATTAAATTGCTCTTGCGCGTTCCCTGCCCCATCAAAATATATATCAACAGCTAGAGTTGTTTTTACTATTAACCAATCTTGATTTTGTTTTTCTATTTGATACGCAATTGGTGTAATATTAGATTTTCTAAATAGTTCATCTATTTGAATTACTGCATTTAATGCTGAACTAGATAATACATTTACTGACGCATCTGTTGTGCCAGATAAATCCCAAATAGGTATGATAAAGGATTGTAGAAATATATTTGGACTCGTTTGCGTATTGATTTGTATCTCTACCTCATTGCGCTCATCATTGGTTAGTTGTCTTACTATGTAACCATTCTTATCTAAGAATGACATTTGATTATTTGATACCCAAACTGCTCGTGTTATCAATTCATCTGTATTAATAATTAATTTTCTTCCATCTCTTTGTATTGTTATATTTGTTAGTTGAAACTCTTCCTCTAATTTTTCTGCAATTTTATTTTTATTTAAAAACCAAATATGATTGCCTGGTATTAGTTTCAAAACAGGTTGTAATAATTGAGTATTTACACTGGACTCAACAGACTTTGGTTGTGTTGTTATTAAGCCATTAATTTCAATTGTTGAAATATGCATAAATGGGAGCATGATAACACCCCAAATAATTAATATAATTAAAAATACTGCTATTGGTAGAAAAATATAAAGTTTCCTATTTGAATTTTTATTATTAGTAAAATATGGATTTTTATATTTGTATCCATTTTTATTAATATTTTGGCATTTTAAGAAGTTTCTTCTCTTCATAGAATCATTATACAATGATCCTTGATATGTGTTCCGATATTCTTGTCACTACTTCGTAATGAATTGTATTGGTTGAGGTTGCGTGATTTTCAGCTGTTATTGAATGTATATTATCATGCCCTATTATAATAACATCATCGCCAATATTTACTTGCGGTACTGAGGAAATGTTTACCATACACATATTCATGCAAATATTTCCTATTATTTGGCATTTATGACTGCGAATTATTACATATCCGTTATTCGAATATGATCTGACCAACCCATCATAATACCCTATCGGGAGTATGGCTATTCTCATTGGTCTATCACTTATAAATTTTTGGTTATAACCAACTGAAACTCCACTTTGTATATCTTTTATTTGCGCCACTTTTGTTTTCCATGTCAATATAGGTTTTAATCTAAATGTTGGATGTTTTTTAGTGAAAGCATCTCTAACTTCATTTGACGGCCAATAACCATACTGCGCAATACCAAACCTAACCATTGATCGTTGTGTATTTTTATATAATAGAGCAGAGGCGCTACATGATATATGAAAACAGTTTGGAGAAAAACCAAATTTTTTGCATTCATTAATAAATATATCGAATTTATTATTTTGCAATTCAGTAATTAATTGTTTGTTAGTATCTTCTGAACAAGAAAAATGTGAACTTAAACTGTGTAAATTAATATTCCCGCGAGTTTTTTCAATGCTTGCTAGTAAATGTTTAAAATCTTTCTCTAATACACCTTGTCTGTTTGTCCCAGTTTCGCATTTTATATTAACTAAACATTTATATTGTAGTTTTTGTGATATTTTTGCAAGTTCACTTATAGTTTGTTCATCGTATACTGTGATTATCGCGTCAGATAGAATTGCATCAGCGTATTTTTCAGGTGGAATATATCCTAAAATATATAACTCACAATCTTTTGATATTTTTCTTACACGCTGAGCTTCATCAACAGAATCAACTGCAAAACAATTAATATTATTATCAATTCCTAATTTAACCATTATTTCAAGATCGTGTCCGTATGCATTTGCTTTTATTACTGAGCAAAAGATCACCCCTGGCAATAGAAGTGATCTTAAAGATTCAATGTTGTGCGAATATGCTTTTGAATCAATTTCAACCCATGTCTTAAAACCGTTTGACTGCATATTCTACTGCGGCGTGAGAACATCTTTACCTAAATATTTTTGCAATACCTGTGGCACTTTTACTGTTCCATCTTCACACTGATAATTTTCTAATATTGCAATTATAGTTCTTCCGATAGCGAATGCGGTTCCATTTAGTGTATGTACAAAGTGTGATTTTCCTTCATTGTCTTTATATTTTGTATTTAAGCGTCTTGCCTGAAAATCAGTACATGAACTGCATGAATGCGTTTCTCTATAAGTATCCTGCGATGGCATCCAAGCTTCAATATCATATTTTCTAGCTGCTGGCAGACCAAGATCACATGTAACCATTTTTATTACACGATACGGTATTTTAAGGGCCTGCATCATTGTTTCTTCAATTTCAAGTATCAAATTATGCTCAATATCTGATTGCTCTTGCGTTGAATAAGTAAACATCTCTACTTTATCAAATTGGTGCATTCGTAATATACCTTTAGTATCTTTTCCGTATGATCCAGCTTCCCTTCTGTAACATGGGGAAAATCCTATATAACGCGCAGGCAATTGTGAATTACTAAATGTCTCATCCATATGCATTGAGCCGACCGATTGCTCTGCTGTCCCGATTAGATACATATTATCTTTCTGTAGATAATAAATCTCATCATGTCCACCGTGTTCTAAATAACCCATAGCCCTCATTGCTTGTGGTTTTATCATGTGAGGTGTTGTAATCGGTATGAATCCATGAATAGAGGCTGTGTGAAGCGCATATTGAATAAGTGCAAATTCAAGTAATGCCCCATCTCCCTTGAGATATGTGAAGCGCGCTCCTGAAACTTTTGCAGCGCGCTCTGAATCAATGATTCCAAGTTTTGTCCCGATTTCCATATGATCCTTAACAGCAAAATTAAACTTAGGTATTTCACCGATTGTTTTGATGATTTCGTTTTCATTTTCATTATTTGCTACCTTAACATCAGGTAGTGCAGGATTTGGTATTTTATAAAGTAGTTCATCAAGCTCTTCTGACAAAGGCGCTAATTGTGCTGCGATATCACTTGCCTTGCGATCTATTTGTCGCATCTCTTCTATTATTTGCGCTCGTGAAGATTCATCAGCTTGTGGAATTCTTTTCGATGCTTCGTTTTTTTGTGATGCAATGTGTTGAAGGTTGCTTTGCAGTGTCCTTACTTGCTGATCTAATTCTAAAATATGAGTAAAATCTAATTCAACATTTTTTGCTTTCGCGCTGTCTCTTATGAACGATGTTCGTTCTCTTAATAATTTTATGTCAATCATATTTTATTCCTTAGCAGTGAAGATTTGTAAACTTTTGGATTGTAAGATTGCATCTTAATTATAGGTATATTTTTATTGTTTATAGTCATCCATTTCTTTATTGCCTTTTGTAATTCATTTTGGTCGTATCCAACAGCTATTACATCAGGATTTACTGCTAGTATTTTACTGAATTTACCTTGCTTCTCATCACCTTTTATCACTTTTTTTATCAGCCCAGTATTTTCTAGCGCTTTTTTTCTATTAGCAAATTTGTTTACTGGTTCTTTAGTTTTTAGCCTTTTCACAACCTCATCTCTCGCAAGACTTATAATTATATTATATCCAAGTTCATTTAGTTGTTTGAAAATATATTTATGACCCTCATGTAATATGTCAAAGGTTCCAAACAACAGCACATTCTTCATATCATTAAGATTCAGTAGGTTTTAGTGCTGGAAATAGTATTACTTCTTTTATTGTCTTTGATGATGTGAGCAACATAGTCAATCTATCTATACCTATTCCATATCCAGCAGCTGGTGGCATGCCATGCTTAAGAGCAGTTATGTAATCAACATCAATCCTCTGCGCTTCTTCGCTACCTTTTTCACGCAATGATTCCTGTTCCATGAATATCTGTTCTTGCTCTAATGGATTGTTTAATTCATTAAATGCATTACACATCTCCATCCCCATCACAACCAATTGAGCGCTGGCGCTATAAAATTGATTATTTTCGCGTCGTTTTGCAAGTGGTTTCATTGCAGAAGGATAGTCAGTAACAAATGTTGGTTGGATAATTTTTGGCCGAGCAACATGTTTATAAAGTGTATCAATTAATTCACCGTATCCAAATACATTTTCAACATTAATCCCCTTTTCTATCATCATTGCTCTAAGATCTGATTCTTTTGTGTACTTATCTATATCTATATTTGAATGTTCCAAGATTATATCTTTAAATGTTTTTCTCTCAATATTTTCAAATGTTATTGTCGTGTTATCAATAATTATTTCATTTGATCCACAAGTTACAGCGTGTAATGCTGTTTTTATAAGAGCATCTATATGATCCATTAAATTCTCTATCGTTGCATAAGCCCAATAGGCCTCAATTTGTGTGAATTCTGGATTATGTTGCGTACTTATACCTTCGTTTCTGAAGCATCTGGCAAACTCAAATATTTTTTCAAAGCCACCAACTATTAAGCGTTTTAAATAGAGCTCGGGTGCTATTCTTAGATATAAGTCAGTATGTAATGTATTATGATGTGTTATAAACGGCCTAGCATTAGCGCCACCTGCTATTGGTTGTAAAATTGGAGTTTCAACCTCAATAAAGCCATCATTCTCTAAGAATTTTCTAATAGCTTTTACAATTTTCGCTCTATTAAGCGCTATCTTCATCGCATCTTCATTAGCTATAAGATCTAAATATCGTTGTCTATATTTAGTCTCTAGATCCGATAGACCGTGCCATTTCTCAGGTAATGGCAATAAGCTTTTTGATAGAATGCGAATAGATTTTGCTTTGATTGACTGTTCCCCACGCATTGTCAAAAATGCAATGCCATGAAATTCATAAAAGTCTCCTATATCTGATACATCGTGGAAATTATCAAAGATATCATCATTCAAATCTTGTTTATGCAATACTATTTGGATGTATCCAGAGGCATCCTGAAGCTTAATAAAGCTTATACCACCATGTTTTCTTATAGCTCTGATTCGTCCGCAAACAGTAATTTCTGTATTGCTTGACATTAATTCATCAAAATTATCAATCACTTCACGATTTGTGTGTGACCTGTGTGAACGTGATGGATATGGATCAATACCACTTTCAAGTATTTTTTTTAATCTCTCATGTCTTATTTGTTCTTCTTCTGTCATATAAAAATAGTGATTTCGCAATAATTGTACCCATGCAAAACCATCTATGTCAAAAAACCGGCTTTGTGCTGGTTTATGTTACTCTATTGAAATCACTCTATATTCCATTACACCTGACGGAGTTTTAAAATTAGCTATTTCACCTACTGATAAACCCATGAATGCCTCACCTAATGGTGATTCGTTGCTTATTTTTCCATTTAGCGGATCTGATTCTGTTGCGCCAACTATTTCAAATTTTTTTTCTTTTTCATTGCACAATGCAGTAAATTTTGTACCAAGCGCTATTTTCATGCCACCTTTTTTATTTTCAATTATTACAGCATTACGGATTGAATCTTCTAATTCAATTATTCTTGTTTCATTCTGGCCCTGTCGTTCTTTTGCATCATGATATTCAAAATTTTCAGACAGATCTCCTAATTCCTTTGCTGCTCCAATCTGTTCTGATAATTGTTGTCTTATAATTGTTTTGCGCTCTAAAAGTTCTTCTTGTAGTTTTTTATAAGCATCTTGTGATAAGTATCGTGGTTCTGACATATATGAACTAAACACCGCCACTTGGCGGTTTTTATTATGTTAATAGAATACAATAAAATATCTAGTTTGTCAAAATAATTTATAGTGTCTTATTTAATGAAAACCAATAATCTATTATGTCATTAGCTAATGGTACAGCGATATAGTTATTACTGCCTTCTTCAATCAAAATAGTAACTACAATTTGCGGATCATCATAAGGAGCAAATCCAGTAAACCATGAATGTGGAATACCGTCTTGGGACCACTGTGCAGTGCCTGTTTTGCCAGCTACCTCAACAACTGCATTTTGAAGTGACATTGCACTACCATTTGTAACGGTTTGACGCATTGCATCTTGGATTATTTCTGCTGTATCTGAATCTATTATTGTTTTTATAGTTGGTGTTGTTGCTATATTTAGATGCGGAGTAATCATTGAGCCGCCATTTGCAATAACAGCAGTTGATTGTGCTATTTGTATTGGCGTTACAAGAAGATCGCCCTGCCCAATTGACACATGGTATGTATCGCCGATATACCATTGTTCTCCTTTTGTTTCCTCCTTCCACTCCATACTTGGCAGAAAGCCATCGGCTTCTCCTGGCAAATCTATTCCAGTTTTTGATCCAAATCCAAATAAAGAAGCATATTGCATCATTCGTTCAATGCCCAGTCCTTCAAAATCATCTTTTCCACCACCAATATAATAGAAGAATGTATTAACCGAATCCGCAATCGCATGATAAACATTTGTAGGCCCATGTCCATTTGCTCTCCAATCTGGGAAAAACCATATATTAACCCAAATACCACCTGTTGACATGAATGTTGTGTATGGGGTTATTATGCCTTCAATCAATGCCGCAGCAGCATACACGGGCTTTATTGTTGAACCAGATGGAAACTCTCCAGCAATGGCGCGAGGAAATAGTGGTTGATCAGTGTCATTAGATAATATTGAATAACTTTCTTGTTCAATTCCATTGGTAAATAAATTTGCATCATAAGAAGGCCATGATATTAATGAAAGTATCTCGCCATTATTCGGATCCATGACTATAACAGATGCTTTTGTAGAATCAGAATTGTCTAATCGTTCTTTTAATCTATCCTCTATAAACGACTGTAAATTTAAATCAATTGTAGTATATATATTTTCACCATCTTGTGGTTCTGTTTTAGAAATTATCCTTTCTATATTGCCAAATGCATCAACCTCAAGTAGCTCTACGCCATATGTTCCTCGTAAAATTGTTTCATAATATTTTTCTAGACCCTGTTTTCCTATCTTATCAAATGTTCTATATCCAAGTGATTTATATGAATCATATTCATCAGAATTAATTGATGAAGTGTACCCAAGTATATGTGATAAGGATAAGGTGTTTTGATTGTTGTATTCACGCAATGCGCTGGTCTCTACTGAAATCCATGATTCTGACTTGCTGGACATATAAATGAGAGCCTTTTCATAGGGTATTTGTTCGGCGAATAATATGTCTGTTGGAATTGAATATTTGCTAGCAGTTTGAAGAATATTTTCTAAATTGACATTTAAATCATCAGCTATTTGATGTAACTCAATCGTATAATCTGAATCATTTATTATATTTGATGGCACAACGATATCAAATGTAGGCGTATTTTTTGTTAATGGATTTCCATTTCTATCATAAATTATCCCCCTCTCTGATTGTATTGTATAATGAAAAATTCTGTTTTCCTCGGCAAGTTCTTTATACATGTATCCATTGATTATTTGTAAATATGAAGTCTTAACTGTAAAAACAAAAAATATAATAAAAAGTGCAATGAAAGCTATTGTAAATCGCCTTTCATGGACTGTTGAACCAACAAATGTTTTATTTGAATCCGATGTTCGCGTAGTTTTAATAGAAAATGCTTCTTCAAAAAAAATATCATCATCATATTCTCCTGGCACATTTAAATCACTATCACCTAGTGGTGTAAATGGTGAATTTTGATTGTCATGATTATATTCTGTCATGTAGATTAACTATATATATTCGTTTTTTCGTGGTGATCTTTTGCATAATGGCATATCCAGCAAATAGCATCACTATACTAATTAATGTTGATAGTATTAGAGATCTTAGTATTGGATAGTTAACATGCCATTCATAATTACAGATCATAAAAATCAATATCTGTATAAAATATAATGAGATCCCTAATCCCACCAGACCAAGAAATGAGTGCCTGGTAAATATACGCAATATCATTAAATAACCAATAACTGCTATTATTGGATATGTAATTATTGGGATTCTAATATTCGTAAATGTGTAGAGAAATATCGGTAGCAATATAAACCAAGAAAAGCCATAGAAAGCAGGTAAAAAATGGTAAATTAATGTACCAATTATTAATACAAATGGAATTAGAAATATTGGGTAAAAAAAAGAATTAATAACTGTTGTTTGGAATATAACAGAACAAAACAGAATAATAATGAAAATCAAGCTATTCTTCATATATTGTCAAATTACTTGATTTTATTATTAATACATCAGAATAGTCTGTTGCTTTATATATTGGTTCGATTACAGCTTCCTTAAAAGGAGATGAATCATCTTCGATTACTTCCTTTACAGCACCAATGATTAGACCGTTTGGTACATATCCGAATAAATTAGATGTGACTACTATGTCTCCAATTTTTATATCTCTATCCTGTGGTATGAATTGCATTATTAGTAAATACCCACCTTGTCCTGTAAGCAGACCACTTGGAGAATCATTGTTGATTATAGAAACAGGTATACTTGTTCTTGGATCCTCCAATAATTGAACGCTAGATGTATACTCAGATACAGCATCTATTAATCCAATCAAATGACCGTCACCAACCACAGCTGCTAAGCCAGTTTCAATACCGTCTCTAGCACCCTTATCGATTAATAATGAAAATTCATTAGTCCTGGAACGGGATAAAATTCTTGTTACAGAAATGTCGTAGTTTACTTTCTGTTTATAATTTAATATATCTTCAAGATTGGAGATGCGGTTTTCCAGCTCATCTACATATGCTTCTTCTATCATCGCATTACTTGCTAATTCTTTATAATATTTAATCTCAGATCTAAGTGAATCATTTGGTGTAAATATTTGAACAACAAATTTATTCATCGTTATACTAGCAGAATATAATTTAGATTGTATACCCTCTAAAATAGCTGATGTAGGCGTCCAATGAAAAAGTAAAATAATTAATAGGGCAGAAATTATAATCACCGATAATATTTGCATCGGCTTGGTAAGTTTATTGTTTTTTCGTTGATATGAGAAATGCATTGTTATGCGTAAGGTTCATCAGATGTAGAAGGGATAGCTATATCTTTAAGAAGCTGGTCATCTTCAAGTAAAGCGCCAGTCCCTCTTACAATAGTTGTAAGTGGATCTTCAGCTATTCTAACCGGCACATCAGTTTCTCTTGAGATAATGTGATCAATGCCGCGTAATAATGCACCACCGCCACACAATACTATCCCCCTCTCATAAATATCAGCTACTAATTCTGGTGGTGTATGTTCAAGCGTTGATTTTATATTATCAATTATTAAATTAACTGATTTATGAAGCGCCTCTCTAATCTGCCCATCTGACACTAAGATTTCTTTTGGCAAGCCGCTCATCAGATCCCTTCCGCGCATTTCAATTTGTACAGTATCGCCTAATTGGACAGCGTTTCCGATACGGTATTTTACTGATTCAGATACTTTATCACCGACTAATAAATTAAAAACATCGCGTATATATTGTGTGATATTTTTAGTCATCTCGTCTCCAGCCACAGTTAATGACTTCCATGTTACAACACCATTTAAAGATAAAACAGCGATTTCTGTTTTTCCACCGCCAATATTTACTATCATATTTCCAATTGATTCTGATATTGGCAATCTTGCACCGATTGCAGCAGCTATTGGTTCTTCAATCAAAATAACTTTTCTTGCGCCAGCATTAATCACTGCGTCTTCTACTGCCTTGCGTTCAACCTCTGTTATTTCCAATGGAACACTTATCACTACTCTTGGCCTTGGAACAATAGTAAATTTGTCATCATGTATTTTATCAATAAAATATTTGAGCATTTTTTCAGTAACTTCAAAGTCAGAAACAACACCTTTTGAAAGTGGTCTAGTTATACGAATATGTGGTGGGGTTTTCCCGAGCATATCTTTAGCGCTATGCCCTACAGCTACAATCTGATTTGTTCGTTGATTAATGGAAACAATTGATGGTTCATTAATAACAATTCCCTTTCCTTTTACATAAAGCAAAGTGTTTTCCGTACCCAAATCAATTCCAATATCTTCGGAAAATCGACCAAAAAATGTGTTCAACATAGGCTAGTCTTGAACCTATATTTTATCCTTTGTGAGAATCACGGTCAAATGACAGAAAAATGAATTCTATTATTGATATTGCAATGACTAATATAATCAATACTGTTGTTGATAAGTATTCCAGTGATAATAGCACGAGAGAAATCTCAATAAGCGCAGAAAGTAATAAACCTTGTCTTAAAGAAGTATGAATCATTATTTCTATTGTTGAGTGCTTTTTTCTATAAATTCTAATTAATGTTGCAATTGTTGCAAAAAATCCCATTAGTGTAATAAATAATGTCGAATAAAAAGAAAAAAAGCCGAAAAAACCAGATGTACTTGGATTGATGTTTATGATTACTATCATCAAGGCGAATGCTGCCAGAATTGTGCCACTTGATAAAAATATAATATATTGCTTTATTGACATATTGTTAGTATACCAAAGAATCCGCGCTATTATCCAGCAGCTTTTGGTCAATTTTAATATGTATATCTACTATACTTGCGTTTGGGACGCTTTCTTCGATACCTTTCTGAATTTGTGCCCTAATCGAATTAGCTAAATGTGCAGATGAGCTATGTCTGCACACTATTGTTAAAATAGAATTTGAATAAGAAAGTATACGGATGTCGTTTCTATATTCGTTATCTAACATTTTATATAGTAAACAATTTCCATTTTTAACAATATTAGCTGATTGCACTTGTTTAGTTATTCCATGTCTAGATAGGGTTTCATGGATCAATTTATTCATAGGAATAGCATTCTTTCTATTTTGACGACTTAATTGTTTATCAGATTTTGTCATATTAATAATCACTATTTTCACAAATATCCTTAAAATCACAGTATTGACAATGAAATCCCGGAGTTGGCTTAAAATCGCTGTGTGTTATTTTATCTACGCATTTTATAACATCATCTATAAGTTTTTGCTTGTCATCATCTGAAGGTTTAAAACTAACTGAAGTATTATTTTCAAGATAGTGATATGTAACTTTTGTTATTAAAATACTAGGATCAAAACAGCGCTCACAAGCTAGCGAATATAATATAAGCTGTTTTTTGTCGTCCCATGTGAGTTTTTCTTTTGGATTGCCAGTTTTGTAATCTATTATTTCATGACCCACTTCAATTTTATCAATTCTATCAATTCGTCCTTTCATGGTTAAATCTCCAATTTTGATAGTAAAATCTTTTTCAATGAGTAATATGTTTGGTTTTTCAGTTATTAATTTATCGTAATAATCATTGAGAATGTCTTTGCCTTTATTGTAATATTCTTCTTTAACATAAGCACTTGGATACCATTCATCAATCCAAGCTAGTTTATAAAAATCAAATAATTTTTCCTTTGTTGGAATAGTTACAATTCCATCACATGTTTGTTTGCTAAAAAGAGATTGTTGTACTGTATTTGTTAGATTAACATATTCTTTAGCAAATTTTTCAAGAGTATCATGTATGGATTTACCAAAACTCATTTGATATTTACCAAATACTGGTACACGTAGAATATGTGCAAATTTGTATTGAGCTGGACAGTTAGAAAACGCTGCAATTTGTGTGAAGCTGATATTTTTAGGTAATTTATAATTATAATCATTTTTATCAAGATATACTTCAGAGTTATTAATTATTGATTTTTTATTTAGTTCAGTGATTACTGGCAAACCAAGCTCCGAAACGAATCGTGATATTTTTCTTTTTCGTAATCCACCATAATCATCAGAGGAAAATATATAAAGATGTTCTTTTGCGCGTGTCATAGCAACATAAAACAGCCTTCTCTCTTCTTCTATGTGTTCATCAGATTCAACATCATTCACATTAGATATCATTATCAATCCATTCGGCACTTCAATTGGATCAGATTTTCTAACTGATGGAAATCTCTGCTCAACTAGATTGACTAGAAGTACGAATTTAAATTCAAGACCTTTTGACGCATGAACAGTCATTATTTGTACTACATCAGGTCCTTCTGTTGGATCTCCAGACAGTGCGCCTAATTCACCACCAGATCGTTCAAGCTCAAATTCAGACAAGAAATTTTTGAGTGTTTTATCTTCATTAACATACTCAAATTTTTTTATTCTTTCAAAAAACTTCTGTAAAAGATTATTTTGTTCGATTTGATTTTGTTCGTCTAGCATCGCTACACATGCTGATATGCCGGTTTGTTTGATTATATCAACGAAAAGCTCACTAGCTGGTTTTCTTTTTGAATTTATTCTAAGAGTAGTAAGTGTATTTAATATTTCGTTTATTTTTAGAGTGCTACTCTGTGATAATTTACAATTACCATCCAGAGCATCAAAAAGTGATAAGCATTTTTTCTTACAATGCATTGAAAGTTTTGCAATATCTTCATGATCGATGCCAAGAGTTTCATGGCTCAATATTCTATAGAGCGAAGGGCTGTCATATGGTAGATTTACAACACGCATCCATGCTAGAGCATCTAGAATAATTGGTTTTGCATAAAGACCTGAAAGAGCTAGAAATTTATATGGTAAATGTAATTGGTTTAAAAGCTCAATAAAAGGCTGCGCATGCGCATTTGCTCGCACTAAAACAGCGATATCGTTCCAATTACACGAATATTCCTTTTTTAATTCGATAATTTTTGTGATCACATTATTTATCTCGTCTTCAAGTGTTTGTGAATGTATATGATCAACCCTGCCATCTATTCCAAGATTTGGTTTAAGTTCTTTATTTATTTTTTGCTTAAATTCTAAACGGTTCGGATTATTTTTTTGTATTAATTCGTATGCATGTTTCAGCACTTTGTTTGAGCTTCTATAATTTTGATTTAATATAATTTTTTTTGCTTCTTGAAAGTCATTTGAAAAGTTCATGATATTTGACAATGATGCACCCCTAAATCTATATATTGATTGATCATCGTCACCAACAACAGTTATATTGCATGGCTCTGTTAAAAGTAATTTTACAAGTTCATACTGTGCTGAATTTGTATCCTGAAATTCATCAACTAATATATATTTAAACTGGTCTTGATATTTTTTTAATATTTTTGGTCTTTTACGAAACAGTTCAATTGTATAACTAATTAAATCACTAAAATCCATTGAATTATTTTCGAGTAATATTTGTTGATAAGTATGGTACGCGTTTGCTAATTCCTTGATACGATGCGTCTCTTGCGTTTGCGCATCATCAGCATCGTCGTTTGCTATTATTCCATTTGCGAATTCGAGATATTGTTGTGGCAAAACAAGCTCGTCTTTTATGCGCGAAAAATGTTGCAGCATTGCTGTTATAAATCTTGTTGGGTCTGATTTAGGTCTGTAATAATTAAGCTCAAATCTATCAATGTTCTTTCTAACAAGAAGATATGTGTCAATTTGGTCAAGTAGTGTAAATTCGTGTGGCAGACCAATATCAAGTGCGTGTTCGCGTAATATCCTTTCACAAAAAGAGTGGAATGTTGAAATCCACATATCCACATATCCTATTGGTAGCAGTTGATCAACTCGCTCTTCCATTTCTGTAGCAGCTTTTTCAGTAAATGTTAGAGCTAATATTTGGCTTGGCTTTGCAAGACCTTGTTCTATCAACCAAGCAATGCGTTGAGTAATTACAGTAGTTTTGCCTGTTCCTGCACCAGCTATTATCATTATTGGACCATCTTTATGTGTAACAGCCTCCAATTGCTCGTTATTTAGATTTTCCAATAGATTATGGCTCATATCAAGACTATTTTATCACAAAGGCCAACACTAAGTGTTGGCCAATTATCATAATATTCAATACATTTATTGTACTACTTCAATATTTGTAGTCTCGCGGCTAAAAGTATCACCAAGTAGCAAAATAATTTTTAGGTCTGGATAGATTTGTGTGAGCTTTGTTCTTGCTTTATTAAGCTCTTCAATATGAAAAACTTTTTCTTCTTCTTTTGACGCAAATTTAGCAGATCCGCCGTATGCTCCACAATCAGTATGATTCATAAGCATCAATGTATTAATGCCATGTAATTTTACTGAAAGATCAATCTGCTGTTGTGCGCATCCATTTTCTGTATCATTAATATTCTTAACGCCTCCAGCCAAGGAAATGATGTCAGTATTATTTACAAGATTGTTTGCTTCTAAATACTTTTGAATAGATGGATTTAGACGAAAATCCATACAATGAACAAGTGCGTGAGTGCAATTATGTGACATATAAATAGAGTTTAATTCAGCAAAATCTTAGCATAAATAAAGCACAGCGACCAGCCCCGGGTTGGACTGGTCTGCGAGACGTTGACAGGAGGGTGGTTAGGGTGGTGTTGTCTACTCGATGAACTCGGCGCTCACGACCGCGTCGCCTTCGATGTGCTGGAGCAGGCGGAGCACTACAGGTATGCCTTTGATCTTGCCATTCGCGCGCGCCTCTTCGAGCTTGCTACAGACGAAGTTCGCGGCTGTCAATAGATGAATGATGGTGGTGTTGTGTTCGCGCAGATCATCACCGTATTCGGCTGCACATCCTCCATCGTGGCTGGCTATAATAATGCTGCCGACATTGTTACTATGTCGTTCGATATGAGCAATACACCAGACAAGCAGGCGCATAAACATATCACGCTCTTCAATTCCCAAGCCATCGGACATGACATGTCTGTTGCCAGCGAGCAATGGTGAGGGACCGAGTGTTCTGAGGTCGTGTAGTTCTATTGCGTCATCGCCGAGTTGCCCGCGAATGGTCGTACGCGTGGCCTCCTGACCCTTTGTGACACGCGGGTCTACGCACTCGATCAGGATGAAGGTGTGGGGCATGGGTGACTCCTGGAGAGTTTCTTTACTCGCCTTGAGATAAGTTCCCTAGGCTAGATAACTTTTATCAAAATCAAGGTCGTCAGTCAAGATTATAAAATAGGCTTTGCAGGTCTTGCTGTCATGCAATATAAAACAGACTGCATTATGCAGCCTGTTTATAATTATTTACTTCTTTCCAACATCTCTATACTTTCCCTTTTGAGCAACTTTGTAGCGAGCCAATTCTCTTTCAAGATGTACAAGAGCATCAGCATAAGCAACTTCGTTTTTGTCTTTAGCTTCGTCAAGTCGTTTTTGAGCTAATATTTTGGCTTTTTCAATTTCTTCAAGTTCTAGTTCTTCGCTCCGTTCCGCAGTATCTGCCAATATAATAATTTGATTGCCTTTTCGTACTTCCACTAGCCCAGTTGATACAGCTAATATCAGCTCGGAACCGTTTGTTTTTAATCTCATTTCGCCAGCTCGGAGCAATGTAACAAGCGGTATATGGTTTGGAAGTATTGTTATCTCGCCATTTTCTGTCATTACAGAAATTGAATCCACCGAGTCTTCAAAGACAACTCGTTCAGGTGTAACGATTTTTAGGTGGAGTTTTTCCATATTAAGCAACAACTTCTTCAATTCCGCCTTTCATGTAAAAAGCTTGTTCTGGTTTATCATCATGCTTGCCTTCTAAGATCTCCTTGAATCCTTTGACAGTATCAGCAATTTTTACATATTTACCAGCAGAACCAGTAAATTGTTCAGCAACACTAAACGGTTGAGAAAGGAATTTTTGAATTTTTCTAGCTCTTGAAACAGTAAGTTTGTCATCCTCAGATAGCTCATCCATACCAAGAATAGCAATAATATCTTGTAAATCCTTATATCTTTGTAAAACCTGTTGAACTCCGCGAGCTGTATTATAGTGATCTTCACCAACAATATTTGGATCTAAGATTGTTGAGTTTGAATCAAGTGGATCAACAGCAGGATAAATAGCTAGTTCTGCTAAGGATCTTGAAAGTACAACTGTTGAATCAAGGTGTCCGAAAGTTGTTGCAGGAGCTGGGTCTGAAAGATCGTCTGCAGGAACATATACTGCTTGAATTGATGTTACTGAACCTTTCTTTGTTGATGTGATTCTTTCTTGTAGTTCACCCATTTCAGTAGCAAGGTTTGGCTGATATCCAACAGCAGATGGTATTCGTCCCAATAGTGAAGACACTTCTGAACCAGCTTGTGTGAATCTGAAAATATTATCAATAAACATCAACACATCTCTTCCTTCTTGATCTCTAAAGTATTCAGCCATTGTGAGTCCAGTTAATGCTACTCTAGCACGAGCTCCAGGTGGTTCATTCATTTGTCCGAAAGTTAATACTGTTTTTTCCAAAACTCCGGTTTGCTTCATTTCAAAATAAAGATCATTTCCTTCGCGTGTTCGCTCTCCGACTCCTGCGAATACTGAATATCCACCATGTTCTTTTGCAAGATTGTGGATCATCTCTTGAATCAAAACAGTTTTTCCAACACCAGCGCCTCCAAATAATCCAGCCTTTCCACCTTTTAAAATAGGGCAAATCAAATCAACGACTTTAATTCCAGTTTCAAAAATTACTGCTTCTGTTGATTGATCTACAAAGTCAGGAGCTGGTTTATGAATAGAGTCGGTTTGTTTTGTTTTAACATCAGGCATACCGTCAATAGCATGTCCTGTTACATTAAACATTCTTCCAAGAGTTTCAGGACCAATAGGTACCATTATTGGTTTTCCTGTATTTATTACATCTATTCCTCTTGAGAGGCCATCAGTAGCACCCATAGCAACAGTCCTGACAAGACCGCCACCTAATTGTTGTGCTACTTCCAATACAAGATCGGCTCCATTATTTTTTACCTCAAGCGCTGTGCGAAGATCAGGCACTGATTCACCATCAAATCGCACATCAACGACCGCTCCTATAATTTGTGCTACTTTTCCTTTCGTATTGTTCATATTCATATTTATTTTTCTATAGCCGCTTTACCGCTTGAGATTTCAGCAATCTCCTGTGTAATTGACGACTGTCTTATTCGATTATAAGTAAATGTAAGTTCCTTAAGCATTTCGTTTGCGCTATCGGTTGCATTTCGCATTGCTAGCATTCGTGCTGAATGTTCAGATGCGGATGATTCCAGCAGTGCTTGATACAGCATTGTTTCCATAAGCCTAGGCAGCACTCTATCTAAGACTTTTTGTGCACTAGGTTCAAATAAGTATTCAATATTTATGTTTTCGGTTTTATCATCTACCTTATCGCTACCACCCACATCTCCAAGCTCCTTTGCTTTATTGCCAAAAGGCAGTAGTTCTATAATATTTGGTTTTTGCGTGATGCTAGAAATAAAATCCGTGTAACACAGATAAACTTGTTTGTATTTTTTGCGATAGTAGGCATCAATTACCATTGTCCCAATTGGTAATATGCTAGCAAATGACGGTTTATTACTTAAGTCCTCAAATCTAGCAATCACTGGTATCTTATTTCTTGATAAAGCATCGCCTCCGCGTTTTCCGATTGTTATCGCCTCGATTGATGTATTGTTTTTTAATTTATCAATTGTGTTCAAGGCTGCTTTAATCATGTTTGAATTGAAGCCGCCAGCAAGCCCTCTATCCGATGTTATTAAGACAATTAGAGTTTTATCAGCCTCACTATTTACTTCTAATAGTGGGTGTTTAGCATTTGAAATAATGCGACTAACTGCATTTATTGTTTGCCAAGAAAGTTGTGAAAACGGTCTGGAAGCTATAACGGCTTGCGTAGCTTTTCTCATTTTTGACGCAGCAACAAGCTCCATCGCTTTTGTTATCTTCTTTGTATTTGCGATTGACTTTATGCGTCTTTTTACTGTTTTTGAGTTCTGCGCCACAAATTTGCTTTTTATGCTACGAATCCTTTTATAAATTCTTCTGCTAACTTCTTGATATTAACTTTTATTTCATCTGTTAATTCTTTCTTTTCAAGAATTTGATTAATTGTTTCACTACCAGATGCGTCCAAATAAGCTAGAAACTTTTCCTCAAAATTCTTTATTTGTTTTGTATCAATCGTATCCAGATAGCCTTCGTTTAGAAGCATGATTAGGATTGACTGCTTAGCAAATGAAATCGGCTTATATTGAGATTGTTTCATCAATTCCATTGATCTTTTTCCTCTTTCAAGTTGCTTTTTGGTAGCTTCATCAAGATCTGTTGCGAATTGTGCAAAAGCCTCAAGCTCTCGGAATTGTGCTAAGTCAACTTTTAGTGTTTTAGCAACTGACTTCATTGCTTTTGTTTGTGCAGATGAACCTACGCGAGATACTGATAATCCAATATTAAGAGCTGGTCTTTGCCCTTTGTAGAAAAGATCACTCTCAAGATAAATCTGTCCATCAGTAATTGAAATTACATTTGTTGGAATATAGGCAGAGACATCACCACCTTGCGTCTCAATAATAGGTAGTGCTGTTATTGATCCACCACCATATTCTTCGCTTAGACGCGCTGATCGCTCTAATAGTCGTGAATGCAAATAAAATACATCACCAGGATATGCCTCTCGTCCAGGAGGTCGTCTTAACAAAAGTGAGATTTCACGATATGACCAAGCGTGTTTTGAAAGATCATCATATACAACTAATACATCTTCTCCCTTTTCCATGAAATATTCAGCTATAGCACAACCTGCATATGGAGCTATGTAAGAAAGTGATGCTGGATCAGATGATCCTGCGAGTACGATAGTTGTGTATTCCATTGCACCCTCTTTTTCAAGTCTAGCTTTAATGTTTGCGATCTTTGATTCCTTTTGACCAATAGCTACATAAATGCACTTAACACCAGTACCTTTTTGGTTGATTATCGTATCAATAGCAATAGCAGTTTTGCCTGTTTGTCTATCTCCAATTATCAGTTCTCGTTGCCCGCGTCCTATTGGAATTAGTGAATCAATTGCTTTCAATCCTGTGTGAAGTGGGACAGATACTGATTTTCTTGTAATAACACCTGGAGCGATTTTTTCTATAGGTTGATAATTATCTGATGTTATTTCACCTTTTCCATCAAGAGATCTTCCAAGTGGATCTATAACTCGTCCAATAACTTGATCATTAACTGGTATTGATAATATACGACCAGTTGACTTAACTGTGTCTCCTTCATCTATTTTTTGTGCACTACCTAATACAATCGCACCAATACTCTCCTCTTCAATATTTAGCGCAACGCCCATAACACCACCTGAAAATTCCAATAATTCCATTGATTTTGCTTGAGATAATCCACTTAATCGCACAACACCATCTGCTACAGATAGAACTGTACCAACAGACTCAACATTTGCGTCTGATTTAAATATTTCAATTTGCTTTCGCAATTCTTCAATAATTTGTGTTTTTTGAGCCATATTCTTATTTTGATAATGTTGTTTTGAGTTTTTGTAATTGACCAGCTATTGAGCCATCAATTCTCCTGTCATCTATTCGTATTATTGATCCACCTATCAATCTCTCATCCACTCTCTTAGTGATATCAGCTCCGTATGCTATTTCCTCAATTGCTCTTTCAACTTCTGCGGTAAGTTCATGCGCGCTAACTACTGTAATCTTTGAGGCGCCATAGATCTCTTTCCATACTTGATTGATAGCCATTTCAATTTCACGCCACCTTCCTAATAATTTTTCGCCAGCCAGATATTCTACAATTTCTTTCATTACTATAGGGATCTGTTTGTCAGAAAGCGTCTCGGTTTGTGAAATGATTGTTCTTGCTATTGTTTTTATTTTAGCATCCATACCTTATACAAGTTTTCTTACAGTTTCTTCAGCCAATGATTTTGATTTGGTTTCATCTACTTGATCCTGCAATATGCGTGTAGCAGCTTTGACAGATATATCAATTATATCTTTACGAAGTTCTCTCATCATCACAGTTTTTTCATCTGATAATTGAATTTTGCCTTTTTCTATAATTCTTTCAACTTCGCGCTTGGCAGCTGTGATTATTTCATCTTGTCTTGACTGTCCTTGAATATGAGCTTTTTCTATTATTTCTTGAGCCTGCCTTTGCGCCTGCGTAATAATATTACTTTTCTCTTTTTCAATTTCACTAACTCTCTTTTCTATTTCGTCAGCTTGTTTTATGCTTTTTTCAATTTTTTCTGATCGCTCATCAAGCATTTTTACTATTGGTCTATATACAAAGCGCCAAAGAATTACGAGTACAATCAGGAAGTTTATTAGTTGAGAAACAAAAATTTGGCCGTTTATTCCAAACTGACCAGCAACAGCTTCAATTGGATTTGTGCTTGATTCTTGAACCGTCTCTTCGTGCAGCTCATTAGTTCCTGTTGCTTCAGTTATTTCATTTTCAGATTTACTCATATGTAATTTACTAATTACCGGCGTTCTTTGTAGAGGACGCCGAGATCAGGAAATTACAATGTAAACGCGATGATCAGTGCGTAAATAGCAATAGCTTCCGCAAAAGCCATTCCAAGTAGCATTGGAACAAATAGCTTTCCGGCAGCTTCAGGGTTTCTTCCGATTGATTCCATTGCTTTCATTCCGATAAATCCGATACCCAAAGCTGGTCCAATACTGCCGACTCCAATTGCTAGAGCCTTCGCGAGAAGTGTCATTGTTGCTGCGTCCATAATTATTTAGTTAATTATTAATTTATTTATGAGACCTGATATGCGCAATTTAGCGAATATCAGGGCACACAAATTATGCATGTTGTTCTGATTTATGTTCACTTTCGTGACCTTCTTCACCATGACCCATTGTTGCAACTACTAAGAATGCAAGTGTTAGCATAGCAAATACTGTTGCCTGTATTGCTCCAACTAAAATTTCTAAAAATATAAATGGGATTGGAAGTATATATGAGAATAGGCCAAGCATTACTGTCATTAGAACTTCTCCTGCGAATATATTTCCAAATAACCTAAGTGATAACGACAGTGTTTTAGCAAACTCACCGACTATCTCTATTAGTCCTATAAAGAATTCAACAACCGCGACCATAATTGCCATTGGCCCTTTTTTAAAGGATTTAATAATTCCCTTTATATTTATAAATTTACTTATGTGATCAAAGATGCCAAGTGATCTCATTCCAGCAAGATGCGTTGTTAGAATAGCTATTATTGCGATTCCAAGAGTTAAATTCAGATCGCTAGTAGCTGGTCTAAGTAATGGTATCAACTCAATTTCACCATGTATAAATTCGTAAATACCTATTGATCCAGTTCCAGGAAGTTGTCCTAGCCAATTTGAAAAAAGTACAAAGAAGAAGATTGTTGCTACTAGCGGAAGAAATTTTCTAGCCTTAACTTTATCATTCGTCACCTTTTCAATCTCTGATAATACAAATTCAATAAGCATTTCAGCAAAATTGTAAATGCCTTTTGGAATTATTGATTTTTTTCTTGAAACAAAAACAGCAACAAAACAGAAAAACGCGACAGCTATGTACGCGTTTAACATTGAATTTGTTATTGTAAAGCTTCCGATTTCAAAAATTGGTTCTGCTGCAAGTGGAATGCTGGCTAGTGCAAGTTCAATTTTACTCTCCTTTCTCATACAGCTTTGCATAATAATCTGCCTTTTTGACAATCATCACAACTGTTAGAAGTAATGCTAGTGCAAGTAGTCCAAATAATATCCATGGTTTTGTCCCGAGTTTTTCATCTAATTTCACACCTGCATATGCAGCTATTAATGCAGGAACTGCTATAGAAACCCCGAAATCAGCTGCGATTCTTATCGCAAGAGCATAATAATATCTGTCTGACTGTTTTTTAGAAGCTTCTTTTTGATTATCCACAGTGTGAAAATTTCGGCTCAAGTATAGCTTTGTATAGTAAAATGGTCAATAACTTATTATTTTCTTGTTTTAAAGGCGAATCGGCCGCTAGAACTGTGTTCATAGCGGCCGATGAGATGAGCCCGTGGCGAGATTTGAACCCGCGACCTCCCAGTCGACTGTGCTAGCAATCATTGGGCGCTCTACCACCGAGCTACACGGGCTTAGGTTGTAGGGGCAGGGCTCGAACCTGCGACCTCGCAATTAACTTTGCGCGCTCTCCCGACTGAGCTACCCCACAAAAGCAATAAAAATGTACAACAATAGTGTACCGATGTCAAATAAAATGAAAAAACCCTCGTACGAGGGGGTTCTTTCAGCGATCCGCTTAGATTCGGTTGCCGGTTATTACTCGGCTGCTTAGCTCGCTGTACTGTCCTGTTTATGAAGCAGGTGCTGTTTATTTTCAGCTACTTATTAAGTTTCAGTACACTATAAATATAGCACTAAGTTATTATTTTATCAATAAGTTCTTGTGCAAAGACTAGTTTGTTTGTGGATAAATACGGTGCTGTTTATTTTCAGCTACTTATTAAGTTTCAGTACACTATAAATATAGCACTAAGTTATTATTTTATCAATAAGTTCTTGTGCAAAGACTAGTTTGTTTGTGGATAAATACTTTGTATATCAAATAAATTTATGGCGTTTTTAGTTGTAATATCTGCAACTTTATCAAAATCCAATCCTTTTAAATCTGCCAACACTTGAGTTATATACTTTACATTACTGGGTTCATTTCGCTCACCTCTATGTGGTGCTGGTGATAAATACGGTGCGTCAGTTTCTAGCATGATCATTTCAGTTGGCAGTTCTTTCGCGACATTTTGTAGCTCTTTTGAAAATGTAAGAATTCCTGTCAATGAGATCATGAAGCCCAATTCAATGTAAGCTCTAGCTTGTTCAATTGTACCTGTAAAACAATGAATAACTCCCCTTTTTGGTAATTGATTATTAGATACTGCTGTTTTTATCAAATTATATTGATCATCATGTGCGTCACGGCAATGCACTATAATTGGCTTGTTGTACTTTGTTGCAAAATCAATTTGAAGATTCGCTGTTCTGATTTGATCACGCTTAACACAATTTATATCTATATCTATTGGTATATGATAATAATCTAATCCAAACTCACCTATAGCAACAACTTTTGGGTGTGATATTAGCGATTCGTAATAATTAATATCAAATTTTTCCTCTCGCGTTTTAACAGGATCTAATTCTTGATCGTCATGAAATTCCTGTTTATGCAGGTGAGATGGATGTAAGCCGATAGTCGCCCAAACACCATCATATTTTTCTGCGATTTCAATTGCTCGTTTGCTTGTATCTGTCTGTGTTCCAACTGCAATTAATCCAATATTTTGTTTTAACGAGCGCTGAATTACATCATCAACATCGTCATTAAAAGATGAAAAATTTACATGACAGTGAGTGTCAATAAGTTTTAGCTTCATAAAAACAAACCAACAATCCAAAACACCCACATACTTGCAGATGCAAGCCAAATTGTTATTTGTGAATCAAGTATCGCAGTTTTTAAAATCCCTTCACCTAAATATGTCTGCGCATAATAAATGATTCCTGAAATTATTATAAACGCCTCAATTACACCAACAATTCCGCCAAGCAATTTATTAATACCTGATAAAAATGGAATTATTGTTAGTAATTTATATGCTCTATCAATCAGCTCAAAAATCCAGCCAATAAGTTGACTTATAACTCCTGAAATCAGAAGAAATAAAATTATTTGCAATATTGGGTGATCGCTAATACTCCAAATTGAATCAAGCCATCGTAAAACAAAAACGCCAGATATGATTCCACCAACTAACCCTATCAAGCTTCCGATTGTCCTGATAAATCCATAGTAAAGACCGGAAATTATGAAAATGCCCGCAATTATTAGTAGAGCTAAATCTGCTAATGATAATGTCATATTTTGAAATTATTTATCTCTTCGTGGAAATAGAGGTTCGCCAATAATAATCTTTTCGCCATCATATCTTTTAAGTATCTCTTGAGCTGATGTTGGTATGATTGGCAAGAGTGCATTTGCTGAAAATTTAATCATATCAGCAAGTTGACTAAGTACATTCTTTGCTTCAATCTCATCAGTTTTAATAAGTTTAAACGGTGCCTTTTTATCTATAATTTCGTTGGCATTAGATATAATGTCAAAAACATTATCAATATATGATTTAAAATCATATTGTTCTATGCATTTATCAAGCTTTGCCTGAACATCTGACCAGTCTTTATTGAATTTATTTAATCTGCCTTCAAAAAACTTATCACTCATTGCTGCAACCCTGCTTACAAGATTACCAAGTTGATTTGCTAATTCTGCATATCTTTCTTCCATTCTAGACATTGAGAAATCTCCATCGTCACATGAGGGAATTTCACGCAGTAAATAATATCTCACAGCATCTGTTCCAAATTCTTTTACAAGATCAAATGGATTAATTACATTTCCAAGACTTTTACTAATTTTCTGACCATTTGATGTTATGAACCCGTGTATGAATATTTGTTTTGACGGTTTAAGTCCAGCTGACATTAACATTGCCTGCCACATTGATGATTGCTGTCTAAGATTATCTTTGCCAGCCACCTGTATCCCTGGCCAATATTTTTCAAAATTACTAGTATCGTGAGGCCATCCCAAGGTTGATACATAATTTACTAAAGCATCAAACCAAACATACATTACATGATCATGATCGTTTGGAACTTCAACGCCCCATGGCATTTTTTCTTTTACACGCGAAATACTAAAATCATTTAAGCCTGCTTCAACAAAGTTTTTGATCTCACCAAGTCTATTCTGCGGAACAACAAACATCGGATTTTCTTTGTACAATTTCAATAAATCATTTTGATATTTTGAAAATCTAAAAAAGTAATTTTCCTCATCTCTAATCTCAAGCTCCATATTTGGATGGATTGGACATTTACCATCAACCAATTCTGATTCTGTTTTTTCAAGCTCACATCCTACGCAATATTTTACTTTATAATGATCTTTATAAATATCACCATTTTCAAGACATCTTAACCAGAAAGCTTGTGCTGACTCTTTATGTTTTGGATCACTTGTTCTAATGAAATTAGTATAAGTTAGATTAAGTGCATCTTTAAGTGCATCAAATTTGCTCGCGTATTCATTAACATATTCTTGCGTGTCTTTGTTTTCCTTTTTTGCTTTTTCATATATTTTTTGCCCATGTTCATCTGTTCCAGTATTAAAAACTACATCATATCCAATACTGCGATAATAACGAGCAAGTACATCAGCCTGTACTATCTCAAGAGCAAAGCCAATGTGTGGATCTGAATTAACATAAGGCAATGTCGTTGTTATGTAATATGGTTTACTCATATATTTTTGGAGCGAGTATTATTACAAACTCGCCTTTTGATGATGTTTTATTTAATTCATCTAAAATTTTGCTAGATGTGCCACGGTAAATTGTTTCATGTAATTTTGTAAGCTCTCTACATACAACGATTTGTCTATCAGACGGTAATTGATTCAATGTTTTTTCAATTCTATGTGTTGATTCGTAAATTATAATTGCGTGTTCAATCTTAGATAGTTCGTGAAAATATTTTTCTCTTCCTTTTTTGTTTGGAGGAAATCCAAGAAATGTAAACCTATCAGTTGGAAAGCCAGATATACTGATTGCTGCTGTAAGAGCACATGCGCCTGGTATCGGAATAATATTAATATTATTTTTTACACACGCTTCAACTAACTTTCCTCCTGGATCAGATATCCCAGGTGTTCCAGCATCAGTTACTAGTGCAACTGTTTTCCCTGATTTTATAAAATCAATGATGTTGTTGATTGTTTTATCACAGGAATGCTGATGATAAGATATAACTTTCTTTTTAATTCCTAATTTATCTAATAGTTTTTTAGTCACCCTAGTGTCCTCACAGGCTATAGAATCTGCATCAGATAGTATTTGACTTGCACGACTTGAAACATCGCCAAGATTTCCAATTGGCGTTCCAACAACAAATAATATATTTTTATTCTTGTTCTGTTCCATCTATTTCAATTGTCGTACTTTCGTCTTCAGTATCAGAGGCGGATGTTTCATTTACATCTATGTATGCTATTTGTGTTTGTGGATATTGCGCATACCAACACATCCAGAAGCTTGGTTTCGTTTGTATTGGTTGTAAAGAAGTTCCTGATAGTGCGCCAGATATTGCGACCCCTGCCGAATTCCACGCCGATCCAGTTTGATCATCTGTCATTTTTTGAGTGTTTGCATTGAAGCTAAATGTTAAAGTCTGGTCATTAATTTTTGATGAGAATACAAATGTTTTATCCATATCTTCATTCCAGAATCCAACTATTGGATTATTATCAACTGTCATATTTGCAACATACTTTCCTTTCATAACCATATCCGCAAATGCTACCGCATCATTGTTTATTGCCAGCCCTTCAATGTCCCACTTAGCGTTCATGTATTTAGTTTCATTATTTAGTGGATAATAAATAATTCGTGCAATATCATAATTTTGATATGGATGCATTCCATAGTCGCGTATATATCCAGTATTTGAAGACAGCACTTCACCGTTTGGATATCTTTCTTTCCATTCACCCCATGTCATTACTTCAAATGGATATTGAACTAGGTCCTGACCGATAGAATTGCCTACCACTTTCTTGCCACTTAGTTGTAAATACAGCGACTCGTCTTCTGACTCAATAAGTTGATTATTATTATAAACTTTTCCAGCATTTTTAAATTCAATAATTTCACCATCAATTAAACTACTGTAAACTGCTGAACTTTTGCATAAAGAGCAGTGTGTTATTATTAGTGGCTCAACACCAAAAACATCATTCACAACCTCGTGCCAATTTAATATTTGATAGGAATAAAATCTATGCGCTCCATTATTTTCAATATCTATTCCTGCAACATCGTCAGCTAAGTACGAGTCTGCTTCTGAAACTGAATCAAACTCTGGATTAGTTATTGCTGGAAGTTCAACGCCAGCGTCATATATATTAGATGGTGGAATTAAATATTCATCACCATTATACGAAACAGCTTCAGGCAATAATCCATTTATTAATTCAGCGCCAGATAACATTTCTTTAATTTTTGCCATCCTCCACGCATAAATTCCATATAATCCAGCAATTGCAACTACAAATAATAGTATTCCAAGCGCTATTTTTGTCTGCTTTTTATTCATTTTCATAGTAATTTTATTTTATCCAAAATACATTTGTTGGCAATATGATTCGCAAATTAGTATACTATAAACACTGTAAATAACTAAATTATGCCTGAGAAACATGGAGATTACTCTGATTATAAAGAGAGGTTAAGGAGAGAATACCATGCCGTTATTGTTCAAGCTAAAGAACTAAGTAAAACACTAGGAACACAAGGAATTTGGCAAGCACTATCAAATTTTAGAATTGAGGATCAAGATTTAAGAAGGAAATTATTTAGATTCATTAGCACAGAGCTTGGTGTTAGTACGCATACAAAAGTAAGCAAGCCTATTATTCATTCAGGGTTTGAAATAACAGACGAGATATTAAAGGATGCAGCTAAACACGAGGCGCTAAATTCTAGCGAAGGTGATGAAGAATAAAATGAGCACAAGAGTTCATTTTATGTTTTGAATTAGATTTATTAGTGTTCGCACCCCATATCCTGTCGCGCCTTTTCCTAAATATGATGACAATGGTCGTTCAGCAAATGCAGGGCCAGCAATATCAATGTGTGCCCATTTTTGATTATCAGATATAAATTCTTTTAGAAATAAACCTGCTGTCAAAGTCCCACCATATCTAGTTGATGAAATATTTCGTAAATCAGCAACATCTGATTCAATTAATTTTGAATATCTATCAAATAAAGGCAGTTCCCAAAGCTCTTCACCAGATTTAAGAGCAGATTCTCTAAGGTAATCAACTAGCTGATGATCATTTCCCATTACTCCGGCAATTTCCTCACCTAAAGCAACAACACATGCGCCGGTTAAAGTTGCTAAATCAATTAAATAATCTGGTTCTTGTTTTTGTGCATAAACAAGTGCATCAGCAAGTGTCAATCGTCCTTCAGCGTCGGTATTTAGTATTTCAATTGTTTTCTTATTTGACGCACGGACTATATCTCCAGGCTTCATTGCCTTGCTAGACGGCATGTTATCAGTGGCAGCTATTATTCCATGAACTTCAATTTTTGGCTTAATTCTAGCGATTGATGCAAAAATACCTAATACTGATGCTGCTCCAGCCATATCACATTTCATGCTTTGCATGGCTTCAGCAGGTTTGATTGATAATCCGCCAGAGTCAAAAGTAATGCCCTTTCCAACTATTGCGATAGATTTTTTTGCACCTTGAGGTTTATAAATTAGATGAATTAATCGCGGTTCGTGATCAGACCCTTGTGAAACCGCAAGAAAAGCACCCATATTCTTTTTTTCAATCTGCTCACGATTGTAAACTCGTAGTTTTATATCACTGCACATTTTAGCTATTTGTTCTGCAGTTTGAGCCAAGCGAATTGGGCTCATGTCTTGCGACGGTGTATTTACTAAATCGCGCGCTACTGTAACTCCATCAATAATTTTTTCAGCCATCTCTATTCCCTTTTGAGCTTTAATAGCATCTCTTCCGTCTTCAGCAATTAAAACTATATTTTCCAAAATATTTTTAGTTTTTGGTTTTTTATATGCATCAAATTGATATGAGGCTAGTAATAACGATTCAGTAATACACTTAGACGCAAAATAAGGATCAAAATCTTCATCATCTTCTCCAAATAATTCAATTGCAGCACTTGAAACTGGCATGTTTTGCAACTGATTATAGATAAGTCCTGAAATTTCCCGTAATGATAATTTTAGATTTGCTGGCTTGCCCAGACCGACAATCAAATATTCTGGAAATGATAGAAGTTGACCGACGCTGCCATCAAATTCCTTCTTTTTCGCGTTTATTTTTAATTTTCCGCCAGTCTCTTCTCCAAGTCGTAGGATAAATGAGTTTTCCCAATCCTCACCTTCGTAAATACCCACTACTCGCACATCAAGATCTGTTTTTAAAATATCCCCCTTTTGTGATGTTATTTTCATATATCTTATTTTTATCTGCATTTCTTTATTTTGTCCAGATTATTTGACTTAAAGTAATTTTTTGCATTATAATTCGCTCATAAATATAAAATATGCCGCACAGAACAAAAATGAAAAGGAAAAAAGCTAGAGCCGCTGAAGCCGTAAAGCGTAAAGCTGCAGAAAGAATACATAGAAAAAATAAAGCATTAAAACTCGCAAAGAGTAAATAATAAAATTCCCGGCAATGACCGGGAGTTTATTTATAATATGAAATTATCAAAGTCCCAAGAAAAAATAATACTTTCGCTACATACTAAAAAAGGTCGTAAAAAACACGGAAAGTGTTTGGTTGAAGGTAAAAAGATACTTGATACTGCTGGTGATGCTGTTGAATATTTTTTTAATAAAAATGAAATTGATAATTTTGATAGGCTCGTTACAACACAGACAGCACAGGATGTCGCCGGTGTAGCTAAAATTCCAAAATGGACAATTGATAATGTTAAGAAAAATAAAATAATAATTGTCCTTGATGGCGTACAAGATCCAGGGAATGTCGGAACTATATTAAGACTGTGTCTCGGATTTGACGCGTCATTAGTTCTAATTGAATCAGCAGATCCAACAAGTCCAAAAGTTGTACGATCATCTGTTGGCGCGATGTTTAATGTTCCATGGATTGAAATAAACCGTGCTGATGCGCTTAATTTAATAAAAAGTATAAATCGTAAAGTTTATAAACTTGAGAAACGAGATGGTGCAATTGAAATTCAAAAAATAGATTTTGATAAAAATATTATAATAATCGCTGGATCAGAAGGTTTTGGTATATCAATCCCAATCAGATGCGAATCAATGTACATAAAACATAGTAATAAATTAGAATCTTTGAATGTTGCGAGTGCATTATCAATCGCGCTTTACAATATAAAGCAATAAAAAATATCTTGCGAATGCAAGATATTTTTACTTACATGATTTTAGAATTCAAAATACCATTCGTCACCGTACCAATCGTAAAATAAACAACCTATTTCATCACAAGTAGAATTATCTGGCGCTAGATATTCGCTATTACTGTTATCGAACGCACTTGTAACTCGTCCACCCTCAACATACGCATCAATGTATGTGCAGTATCCCTCATCAAGATCACAGGCATAGACTGTGCTTGTACCTTGCGGTATTGATGAATAATCCGCATATTCATCATAATAATCATCAAAATTAATTGTATCTTCTTCGTAATCACTAATATATGCATCATCTGATGAACATCCTCCACCAATCAGCAATAGACATGGTACAAATAATAAAAGCATTTTTTTCATATAATATTTGGATTATTAATTAATTATTTAATATCACGAGTAATTTTCAAAGTATACACTACTTATGGATAGATAAAATAGTTATTGGTGCTAAATCAATAACAATGAATATTGACTGTGTTGTATCGCCATCAGAAACACTCAATTGCACTTCTTTCTGTTCATCGGTTTTATTTATTGTAATTACTGAACAGGTTGTATCACCTAATGATATAGATGCGTCGTCAAACTCAATATCATGTAAATGTTGAGCGATTACTTCATCAATACAACCTTCAAGCAATTTTTGTGACACTGATGAAGACTCTTGGTACTGTGAATTTCTAATTGATAAAATCCCAGATTGAGCAATGAATGCCATTACAGCAAAACCAGTAATACCAATAACAACAACTGTAAAAAGTAATGCTACACCTTTATTATTGTTCTTGTACTGTTGGATAAACATAAATCGTTGTACTCGTATTTAAAATAAGCGACTGATTCATTTCAGTAATTTCAGACAACGGGGCAATTTCAATATTTACATTTAATCCAGTAAGAACATTATCTTGATTGCGCACTTCTTCAGCATTGAATTTATTTACTGTTATCTGTTCTGGAGTAAGCCAACTTTCTGATGCGCCAGAATAATATATTCGCCCAATGTTATAACTAACGCCACTAAATTCAACCATTTCATGTTTGAATCCGATCTCACATAATTGCGAATTATCATCTTTATATACGATGATAGATTCATCAGAATCTAGAGTTGATGTTGATATACTTATTGCTTGTGCGTCTATAAGTTCATTCTGTATTTGTGAAAGGGCTAGTGCTGATGTATCTTCAATAAGAATTTTTGTAAATACATGTGATTGATTTTTCTGAACTTGTAGTAAAACTAAAATAACGGACGGTAATAAAATTGCTAGCAATCCTATATACATTACAGTCTCAATCATTGTGAAGCCGAGTTTTCTCATACTAAGGTGTGAATGGATCTGTAACAAGTATTGAACCATCTGCGAATTCAAAACTTATTATTATAGTTGAACCCTCCATGGCGCCAGTGAATTGTATTTTATGAGTTTCGTCAGTATATCCAGCTGGTATTATGGCATCAACAGTATCTATTAATGTTCCGGATGTCTGCAGACCTAGTGGTGTTCCAGGGCCACTACTTGACCAGACCTTACTACCAACGGCAAATAATTGCTGCAGCTTTGAAGCTGGCCTATCCCACCAAATAGTCATCTTGGTAATAGTAATATCGCGACTTGTATGATTAATAATATACACGCCTCGTAATTGTTTTGACCCACCCCAATATCCGCCAGACCAATCAAGACTTATCCCTCCAGCATCAGTTGGTAAGAAGCAACTGCCTTGCGGATTTTGCCAATTTACCACAAGAGAATTTAATGTCACCACATGTTCAATTCCAGATTGTTCTATCCAACTTACATTACTTTCAATGCTATAGCTATCTGGGTCAACTGTTCCTCCAGATTCAACTATTAAACAACTGTTGTCTCGTTGAACCTCGGAAATTGTTATAGATCTTTCTTTTCCGTCATCAAAAATTTCAGAACCTTCTGATAAACTCCAATTATCAGATACTGGTGAGTATGAAATCTTTCCGCCTGAAATTAATGATAGGTTAGAAAATTTTATTGATCTTACAGCGTCAATCCCTTGCTCTGCTCGCCAAATTGCTGTTTGTGAATTATATATTTGCTCAAGACTTTTATTAGATGCCATTATAAGTCCTGCGATCGCCGAAAAAAATAGAGCTGATAATCCTATAACTATTAATACTTCTAAAATAACGCTCCCCTTTTTTAGCTCTCTATTGAACATAATCTATTGATGTAAAACCAAAGTCATCTATTGTTATTGTTGAAATTCCAGCTTGTGTTGACAGCTCGATACTTCCAATTTGGTGCGGTGAACCAGTAAGGTATTCAAATGTTATTTCATTACCATCTCCTATATACGGTAATACATTATTTAAGCTTATATTTGAAAAAAGAATTGAATCATCTATGTTCGTTGTTATATCTTCATCTTGTTGTCTGCCAGCATAATTCTCACCACAATAAATTATATATTGAGATGCCTGTTTTGTTATTGGATTATATACAAAATAAACACCCCAATCACAATTATTCACACCATATCTAGCTCTTCTAGCAGCACTCATTATTGCAGTATAAATTTCTTCATGCGTCTTTGCGCTCATGCTGTCATTTGCCATCCTAACAGATGTAAAAGCTATAGCTAATAAAATTAGCATTATTCCAACAACAACTACTATTTCTATGATTGTAAAACCTTTTTTCATGAGATATTTGTAATAACCTGATAAATAGGAGATATCACTGCAAAGGCCAAAAATCCAATCATTATTCCTATTGTTATTATTAGTATAGGCTCAATAATAATGGAAATTCGTTTTGACAACTCGTCAACTTCCTTATTATAAAAATCTGCAAGATATAAGAGCATATTCTCAAGTTCCCCGGTTTGCGCGCCAACATGAATAAGCCGCACCGACATCATTGGAACTAAATTTTCATAATTTCTAAGCACTGTCACCAACTCTCCACCTTGCGTTACTTTTGTTTCAAGTTCATCAAACATTTTTTTAAAAGCCAAATTATTAACTGTTGATCTTGTTATTGTGATTGATTGTTTTAATGGCATGCCGCTTTGAATGAGTGTGCCTAGCAATCTAAAAACACTTGAGAGAGTGCTGTCTTTTATTATTTTACCAATTACCGGAATTGTAAGAATAATTTTATGAATAAGAAACCTAGTAATCTTCACCTTAATAGCCACAAAGAAAGCAAATATAATTCCTACTATTATTTCCACAATAATCAGTGGTTCATCGGTCATTATATTCGCTATCAATAGTAATACTCTTGTTGTAAATGGGAGTTCAACATTAAGTGTTTGGAAAAGTGAAATTATATTTGGGAAAATAAATACAATGATAAATATGCTTACACCAATTCCGCCTACTAAAACGATTATTGGATACATCATTGAACCTTTAATGCTCTGCTTTAAGTCGTATTGCTTTTGGGTTTGATTTGCTAGGTAGGCAAGATTTTTTTGAAGTGTTCCTGAATTCTCACCAGCTTCTATTAGGTTTCTAAATACATCAGAAAAAATATACGAATAGTGATTTAAGCCACTAGCAAGAGTTTTTCCACTGCGAACTTCACCTACTATTGTTTCTAATATTTTTTTCAATGGCCCGCTTGATTGCGATAGAAGTACATCGAGTGAATCATCAAGTGAAAGACCTGACTCTAATAATACTGATAGATACTTAATAAACATCACTTTTTCTTTTTCTGAAAGACGAATATTAATCTTTTGCCAAAATGAAATCTTTGGCTTGTCTTCAATTTTTGTTTTCACTTTTGTGTCATTATTCATGTAGCACTCTAATAAATTCATCTATTGTAGATACCTTCCCGAGAATCTTTCTTATCCCATCTTGTTCCATTGTTGTCATGCCTTGCTGGATTGCTCGTTCTTTAATAGCTATGTTGTCAGCTCTCTGAACAATTAATTTTTGTATCTCGTCTGTATTAACAAGAACTTCATATATTCCTATTCGTCCTTTATATCCAGTCTTAGCACATTCGTCACATCCGACATTTTGCGCAACTTCAATTGTATTATTTTTTTCAAATAATAATTCTACAATGTTATTTGGTAATTTTGTTTCCATGTCTTTTTTAGAAACACTCGTTAACTTAACGCATTTTTCACATACCCTACGCATCAGTCGTTGCGCAACAGCGCAATTAAATGTTGAAGCAAGTAAATATGGCTCAACCCCCATGTCCATAAGTCTTGGCATTGTAGTTGCTGCATCATTTGTGTGAAGTGTTGATAATAATTTATGTCCAGTTAATGAAGCATTAACTGCTATCTTTGCTGTTTCACTATCGCGAATCTCACCAACCATAATAATGTCAGGATCTTGTCGCAACAAAGATCTTAGCCCATTCGCGAATGTGAATTTCGCAGCACGATCAACCTGACTTTGATTTATATTACCTATCTTAAACTCAACTGGATCTTCAATTGTTGATATGTTAACTTCGCGATGGTTTAGTTCTTCCAAAACCGCATAGATCGTTGTTGTTTTTCCAGATCCTGTAGGTCCAGTTGCTAATATCATTCCCCAAGGTTTTCTCATTTGTGCCTTAAGTCGTTCCAGATCAGTCTCAAAAAATCCTAGATCAGAAAGTGATAATCCGTGAGTGGTGCCTGATAATAATCGTAAAACTGCTTTTTCTCCATATACTGTCGCAATAATTGATGCACGAACATCAACTACTTCTTTTTCTGTTTCAAATGAAAATCTTCCATCTTGAGGCGCGCGATGTTCATCAGAACGCATGTCAGTAATTATTTTCAATCGCGCTATTGATTGGTTGTGAAGTTGAAGAGGTATTTCAAAATCATCGCGTAGCATACCGTCAACTCTAAATCTTACAATAGCCTTATCATTCTGCTTTGGCTCAAAATGAATATCAGATGCGCGTTCATGATCTGCGAATAACATTATTGAATCAATAAATTCAATAACAAGCGTCTCTCGTGGAGTTAAGCTACTCGCCGACGCTATCATCTTATTAATCTCGTCACGACTTAATATCTTAATGCTTGACTTGATTTTTTTATTTTGTTTTTTATCCTCCTTTTTTCCAAACATAGGCTGTGGAAAACATTTGTAATAATTATACACAATAAAACACACAGATGCTATACTAATATCAGATTAATTTAATAAATAATAAAAAAAATCTTTGTATGCAAAAGAAACAAGGTTTTACTCTCATTGAGCTTCTAATCGTTATTGCAATAATTGCAATCTTAGCAGCATCAATCTTCGTAGCTCTTGACCCTATTGCGCGTTTCCAAGAGGCGCGTGATTCACGCAGGTTTAATGATCTAAATAATGTGCTAACAGCAGTGGTGACAGATCAAGTTGATAATGGCGGAGCTTATGTAGCTGCTGTTACTGCATTGACTGATGATTTGTTCTACACCATTGGAACAGATGTTGCAGGATGTGATGCTGGATGCACAGCAAAAGTAACACAGGCTGCATGTGTTAATTTAACAGCACTTGTAACAGAAGGATATTTGGGTTCAGTGCCAGTAGATCCAAGCACTGGAACAGCAGCAAAAACTGATTACTATTTGTCAAAGAAAGCAAATGGAACAGTTGAAGTTGGAGCATGCGACCCTGAAGCAGCAGCTGCCATCACACTTACTAGATAATTATAATTTTATTGACAAGGTCCGCAAGAATATTGCGGACTTTTGTTTTTATATGTTCGGCAGTAAAATATAAAAAGTATGATAAACGATAAAATTCAACAATTACTCCTTCAGACCGGAATTAAATTAAATGGCAGTAATTCTTGTGATATTAAAGTAAATAATGATCGGCTTTATAAAAGGGTTTTAACAAAAGGGTCTCTTGGTTTTGGTGAAGCTTACATGGACGGATGGTGGGACTGCGAACATATTGATGAATTGATTGATCGTTTATTGCGTGATGATATTAGAAATCAACTTAGAACAAATTTGCCAATAATAATGTTAGCATTGGCATCTATATTGTTTAATCGTCAATCAGGAAAAAAAGCATACAATATCGGTAAAGCACATTATGACATTGGTAATGATCTGTATAAAGCAATGCTTGATAAGAATATGGTTTATACTTGCGGTTACTGGAAAGGTGTTGATAATTTGGATGATGCTCAGGAACAAAAGCTAGATTTAGTTTGTAAAAAAATAGGTCTAAAACAAGGCGATAAGGTTCTGGATATTGGATGTGGTTGGGGTAGTTTTGCAAAATTTGCAGCAAAAAATTATGGCGCGTCAGTTGTTGGCATAACAGTATCTGATAAGCAGGCTGAACTCGCGAAGGAATTATGTAAAGGCTTATCAGTTGAGATAAGATATCAGGATTATCGTGATGTAAATGAAAAATTTGATCATATAGTTTCACTTGGGATGTTTGAACATGTTGGTCACAAGAACTATAAAACATATTTTAAAGTAGTTGAGCGATGTCTAAATAATAACGGTCTATTGTTGCTACATACGATAGGATCAAAGAAATCAAGTAAATCCACTGATGCATGGATTGATAAATATATATTCCCTGGCGGGATGCTACCATCGCTTGCACAAATTACTAAATCAATTGAAGGATTAATGATGATTGAGGATGTTCATAATTTTGGCGCTGATTACGACAAAACACTAATGGCATGGTTTGAAAATTTTGATAAACATTGGGATGAACTCAAAGATCAATATGATGAGAGATTTTATAGAATGTGGAAATATTATCTATTGTCTTGCGCCGGATCGTTCAGATGTCGCCAAAATCAACTTTGGCAGATAGTAATGTCGAAAAAAGGAATAGTTGGTGGATATAAAAGTATAAGATGATATGCGATTGCCTATTAGAAAATCAGAAATACTTCGTCAATCAAATGCATCAGATGGTCCTATATACATGACAAAAGCTGGGATTGAGAAGCTAAAAAAGCGTATTGAACAAATTAAATTAGAAATTCCTTCAGCAAGAGATGAAGTTAGACGAACGCAGGAAATGGGAGATTTAAGTGAAAATGCTGCATATCAAGCAGCAAAATATCATCTAAGAAAGCTTGATGGCGACTTAATCAGATTAAATGAAGATTTAAAGAGAGTAGTGCAAATTGATGATAGGTCAACATCTGACACAGTAAGGATAGGATCAACAGTAAAACTTACAACGAAAACTGGTGAAGTTACATACCAAATAGTTGGTGAGCGTGAGAGTGATCCAAAACATGGACGGATCTCAAATTTATCACCAATAGGAGAAAAATTAATGGGTTTAAAAGTCGGTGACAGAATAAAGATAAATGATGAAGTAAATTACTTAATTAAGGATATAAAATAAAAATCCTCGGCTATAGCTGAGGATTTATATATATTTTATTATTTAACTTTTTCAATTGGATAAAGATTTGTATCAATTATCCTGTGGAAACAAACCAGTCCAGCATCATGGTTCCAATATTCCATAGTGTTATCGTACATCACTGGATATTGATCATAATACCCACCTGCCAGGTAGTTATCAGGAAGTGAAGCGTGTTCAAAAGTTGCACAAAGTTCAAATTCTGTTCTTCCTATTCTAGTATAGCTATACGACTCGTTAGTTTCAGGATCCATTGGCTCAATGAATCCATAAATAGGATCCTCAAGATCAGATATTGCCTCAGGAATATCACCCTTTGCCTGCCAATCATTAATTAGTCTGTATTGAATAGTCTGCAAGTCAGATACTCTTTGTCCATCCATTCTAATATCTCTTTGCGTTGCAGGTGAACCTACAATGAAGAATCCGGCAATTATTATTCCAAGCATTATAACAGAACTTGCAATAGCGCTAATTATTGGAAGCTTAGTTTTTATTGATGTATCTCTACGCAAATCCCAAAGCTCATATGCGAAGACCAAGGCTGCTACAATAAGTATTGCCAAAACCTTTAATCCAAATCTGATTGTTAGTTCACCACCCAAGAAACTGTTAACTAGTGTGATGAGATCAACAATTATGGTTATTGCGGCAATAAAAATAGTTAAATGAAGCATCCATCTGCGAATCCAAATATTACCTTTTTGTGCATCTAATTTAAGATCCTTGCAAATTAACCATGATACTAAAATGAAAACTGGCCATCCTATAAGTAATGCTGACATTGACATTCTTATTACCTTAACAGCTCCTCCATAATAAAAATTCACATAATCCGGAAACTGAACATTAATATACTGGAACAAAAGAGCTATGGTGCTAATGATGCCTGTGTAAAGCATTGCTATCATTAGTAAATATGAGAACACATCTTTCGCCGAACTAGAAGAATAATTTTTTATTTTTTCCATATAATTGGATTATAACAAACTTTATAATAATCAAAAACCCGCATTGTGCGGGTTTTTGTATACTACTTCTTTTTTGCTTTCTTTACAGACTTTCTAACAGTCTTTGTTTTCTTAGCTTTCTTTTCTACCGGTATTGATTCATCCTTAACGATTTTTTTCTTTTTAGACACTATTATTACACTAGATTTGGCATCAGTTTTTTCTAAATCAGATTGCTCATCAGCAATATTTGGAGCAGTTCTAGCAAGTGCTTTCAATATTCTATCAAGCTTAGAATTTAAAAGTTCAATCTGTTTATTCAACTGATCATTTACATTTGAATTTGCAGAATCCCCTTTCGTGAAGCATGCATCACAATATATTGGCTTATCTCCAGTTGGACGAAATGGCACTTCGCATGATTTTTTACATTTATCGCAAATTGCATCAAACATCTGTCTTTCCTTAAATCTAGGTTTAGAAAAACTTTTTCTTCCTGCATTTCTATTAAAGCCTGTATTTGTTCCGCCTTTAAAGCAATCACTGCATAGTACTGGTTTGTTACCAGTCGGACGAAAAGGCACCTCACAACTGTTTCCACAATCACTGCATGTTGCTTTATGCATTATTGGTCTTTCTGATCTACGATCATCAAAATTACGCGATCTTTGTCTTTTATTATCAAATTTACTCATATTATTTATAAATGTTTATTGGATGCAATATATACTCAAAGCTAAAAAATAGCAATTATTCGCCAAAAATAATGACTAACCTTATTCTGGCTGTATGAAAAGCATTGTGATATTATATTAAAAATGCAATAAGTTGCGTTTAATAAAAAATTAATTATATAAATATGGGTATATTCTCAATGCTATTTAGACGCGGTTCGCACGAGGTTAGCGATGAAGTTAGAGGGCATATTATAGAATCTCGCAAGGAAACTGCAGATAAACAGCCATATATAGAACAGGAACATTTACCTGTTGAAATAGCCAAAAAAGAGTATCAAACAGTATGGTTTGATCGCGGATATCAAGACGCTCTAGATATTGATAGGATAAAAGGGCTTGAAGGTGCTGAAGGAACTGCAGAAGAAAAACTTGAATTTCTTGAGTACACGATCGCACAGATGGAACAATCTATGCGGGACAAGAAAGTTACTGATTTTGCTAAATTATATGATTTACGAGATATTCGTGATCACTTCTTAGCACTTGCAAAATCTGAAAAATTAAGTGAGACGCTTTCAGAAGATGAGTGGGACGATGATTCAGTGACTGAAATCAAGAAGCGACCATTACTTGATAAAATTAATCAGTATCTAGAAGTAGATGCAGAATCACGCAGACTGAATGATGCATGGGCTAAGACAAAATACGCAAAAGGTTCTACAGAATATGATGCATGGATGGCAAAGACTGAAGAACAAAAGAAATTGTTTGAGACAATATTTACTCCAGCTGAACAAGATATGCTTATTAATGAAGGTATAAATACTAAGAAAGGTGCTGCTAAATTACTTAAGAAATACCAATCAGAAGAACAAAAAGCTGCGTAAAGCCATAAAATAAAATCGACCTTTGTAGGTCGATTTTATTTTAGCTTATTCTGCAAAAATATTTGATAAAAATCATTCCACATGATACAGTTTCGCCAGTTCATTAACAAACAATATATTCCGGGGTAGCTCAGCGGCAGAGCAGCACGCTGTTAACGTGATGGTCGTGGGTTCGATCCCCACCCCCGGAGCCATGAAGTAGAAACCAAAACCGGTTTCTACTTTTTGTTTTGGTTTCACTTCATGGCTACGCCCGTAGTGATGCTTTGCATCTACTACTGGGTGAGCATGTGTATAATGTAGGTGCGAAAGTATTTTTTAGAACAAGATTAAGCGGAGGGTTTTTGATACCCCAGAAGGGTTTAGAACTGTGATAGAATAAATGTCTATGAACACGATAGCGATAATGAAGATTTATGAATTTCTGAAAAAATTGTAGATATGTCACACGAAATGGAGAAGGCGGCGGATTACTTTCGTTCGAATATATTCGAAGCAAAGTCCGCATATACCGCTTGGAAGATGCTTGCTTACTCAAGAGCCGAAAAGGTTGTTGGAAGGCAGTTGGCAGAAAAATATACAGAAATACAGAATTATCATGGCAGTTTTTTTACAATAACTCAGGAATCTCTTTTGATAACTTGGGTTGTACTAATTTGTCATTGTTTTGAGAAACGATCCGATTCTTTCTCGATTGAAAAGATTGCGAAGAAGCAATACATCTCATTCTATAACGATAATAAAAGTTTAATTGAACAGTTACGATCAGCAAGAAGTAAGCTGTTTGCTCATCGGAACAAAAATATCACCCCATCCAGCATTAAAATACCTTCAATCAATAAAATGAATCAGTTTTGGATTAAAATCGAAGGTTTATATAATTCAATCACTTTAGATTTTGATAGGTCAGAAACCCGCTTTGACGGAGCTGAAAGCATAAAGACGGATATAGAAAATCTTTATGCAAACTTATATCGTGGAGAGGCTGCGAGACTGGCAGAGATTAATGTGGAGTACACAAAGAGTCTGGAAACAAGCGCCTCGAGAGTCATTTAGGCGATATAGGGTTGCATGAAGGGTTTGATATTTCTCCAATCCACGTTTCTGAACTCGTCCAGCAATCGGAGCCATGAAAAACCGACCAGATTCTTCTGGTCGGTTTTTATTGCTATGAGTGGGGCGAGAACGGGTTGGAAGCGAGGCGCGAGCGCATGCGAGCAGCCGAGCGATCAAACATCTGCCAGCGACAGATGTTTGCCAACCCAGGACAAGCGAGCGCGTGAGACTCTTGGCGAGCGCGACCAAGCCCCACCCCCGGAGCCATGAAGTAGAAACCAAAACCGGTTTCTGCTTTTTGTTTTGGTTTCACTTCATGGCTACGCCCGTAGTTTTGATGTGTAATTCAAAATGAGATAAATAAATCGTTATGAGCCCGTCTATTATTCAGAGCTAGCAAAAACATCTGTTTTACAGGTGTTTTTTATTTGACTAAAGTAGTATTTCGGAACCAGAAGGTGGTAGAATGTTTTCGTATGAAGGAATACTCTAAAAGCCTAGCTGATGAATACTCAAAACGTCGAGATCAATTTAAGGATGCAGATGCAAAACTTTTAGAATTTGTACAGCTAGTTAATGTTAAATGCAAAGATATTCTAGATCTCGGTTGTGGTGATGGAAGATATACTGCCAAATTTCTTGAAGTAGGCGCAAGGAATGCTAAGGGAATTGACATCAGTCCAGCTATGATTGAGTTGGCTAAAAAAAGATCAATTGGTGTAGATTTTGTTGTTGGTGATTGTAGTGATCTGCCCTACGATAATGAAAGCTTCGATGTTATATTTAGTAATTTTGTACTTCAACATTGTCACAATCTGTTTGCAGTCTTTACGGAAATTGCACGCACTCTTAAACAAGGCGGTTATTTTATTGGGTCATTCAACTCAATCGAAACTGACAATCATAAAATTCTCAATCATGAGATGCCTATCTTGCTCGGAAAGCAAGATCCAATAATGCTTTTTGATTTGATGAAATTAGATGAAGAGTATATAGCTGCGATTGAACATGCGGGTCTTAAAATTGTTGAGTATGTTGACGAACCAAACAATTGTGCGTCCATTGACCCAAAGTTCAAAAATTATTCAGACATCAAAAAATTGAAAACAATTGTTTGTTTACTCAGGAAGTAAATTTAACCAATGAAAAATGTTGTAAAATAATAAGTATGAATAACCAAGAAAAAATAGTTGCCTGCATTGATAAAGATGGAAATACATTCGATGTGCCTGCGTCGGAATTGATTTATAGACCTTCAATTTATGGGATTGTAATAAAGGATGAAAAGATGCTACTTGTTCCACAGTGGGATGGCTATGATTTTCCTGGCGGTGGCATGGAAATTCATGAAACCATTGAAGATGCGCTCGTAAGAGAGGTTTGGGAAGAAACAGGTTATACAGTAAAGCCAATTAGACTTGTTGGGAATTTTGATTCTTTTTGGAAACACCCATCCACTGGTAAGTTTTATCACACTATCTTGATGTACTATGTCTGTGAGCTTGTATCTGGCGAAATTTCAGTTGAGAATTTAACTGATTATGAAAAAAAATTTGGAGGCAAGGCTGAGTGGGTGTCACTTTCTGAGATACCAAAAATTGTTTTTCGAAATTCAATTGATTCACATAAATTATTAGAGTCAATTCTTAGTTAACTATGAAAAACGAAATTTCGGAGCTAAGGAACCAAATTGTAAAACTTCAGGCGCGAAATATGCGCGTAGAAGAAGATAAAGCTTGGGAAATTAGCTGGACAAGAAAGATATTAATAACCGTTATTACCTATGTAATTGCTCTTTGGTGGATGTACTCAATTGGTGTCAGCAAAGCGCATCTAAATGCACTTATTCCAACTGGCGGATATCTCTTATCGACCCTTTCTATCCCATGGATAAAACGATGGTGGATTTTAAAGAGAAATAAATAATACATAAGCTTCAAATCTTAACATTTCGTTGCTTTGAATGCGTCCTGAGTAGTTGGGGTCTTGAATGATAGTGTTTGGTGTCCCAGATGCTGTCAGCCAAAAGACCATCGTCAAACGGTGGTTTTTTGATAGGTTTTTGAATACCTAGTGATGTTAGAGCTAATAAAAGTAACAGCTAGCTAGAAAACAGCCTAATTTAGTGGTGTAAAAATATATAAACACCATAATTGACAAAATCGCATTTTTTTGTTTGAATTAACTAGCTACTTCAAATAACTCATCGCCACCGGAGGTGCTCGTGGTTTGCGACGAATGTTATGTAAGAATGACCCGGCTCGCAGATGGCAGATACAGATGTGATATGTGCGGCCGAACAAGTACAACAATCGGAGGCGCCACTAGACGTGCTGCTAGCACAGATCCAACTGTTAATGCTATCAACACAGTAATTGAATCCTCAAAGCCAGGCACTGGGGGAGATTGGCGTATTCGTCTCCTAGCACAAGGAACAGAACCAAGACGACCAACTAGCCAACCATTGCCGGCCAGAGACAATGGTTCGCCGATATCTGTGCCATCAATGCCTAGTTGCGAGGGCAGCAAACCATCGTCACCACCTCCACCTGACAAGTCGAAAGCGTCGACTATTGCACCCAAAAAAGCTGGGTGGCTGAGGCGTCTTCTCGACGTCCTCTTTGGCTGAATACCTTCGCCCCATTAAGGACCGCCACACTCGGCGTACTCTTCATGGGGCGGTTCGTTTTTTAAAAACAATAAAAACTCATGCTATCTTATCTGTTAATCTATAGATATCTCGTGTTTGACAGATAAAAAATCCAAAGATAACATATTTTGGTGACATGTCAGTCACAAGGAGGTGAATTTTGTCCAATCACATCGCTGCCAAGAAGGGGCAGATCGCACAACATGTTCTTATGCCTGGCGACCCCAGGCGCGCCAGAGCTATTGCCAAACATCTCTTTGGCAGAGCTCGAAGCTACAGCAATGTCCGGAACATGTGGGGGTTCACGGGGAGCATGCCGGTTCTCGTAGACGAAATGCTCATGCAGATCGCGAGCCATGACGCGAGAGAACACCTGCGCATCACAGTGCAAGGTGGCGGCATGGGCATCCCATCGACTGCGATCTATGCGACCGAGCTCTTCGTTGACTATGGAGTAAGGACGATCATCCGCATCGGCACCTGTGGTGCCATGTGTGGGGATCTCCGTCCTGGCAGCATCGTGCTCGCACAGAGCGCCTGCACGGACTCGAACTTCCTCAAGGAGTGGTTCGGTGAGCGCAGCTTCGCGCCCACTGCAGATCCGGACCTACTGTTCAACGCACGGCTCGCTGCACGGAAGCGCAACATCCGAGTGCACGTGTGCCCGACCTTGAGTACTGACCTCTTCTACAACATCGACAAACCTGACGCCTGGAAGATCTGGCCTCGCTACGGCGTGAAGGTGGTCGAGATGGAAGCAGCGTTTCTCTACACGCTGGCCGCTCATATGCATCATCGTGGCTGTCGCGCGCTCGCCATCCTCACGGTGAGCGACAACATCGTTACCGGAGCGAAGATGACCGCGCTGGAGCGTGAGCAGTGCTTCAGGCCCATGGTGGAGCTCGCTGTAGCCGCGCTGGGCTACGGGCTCATCTAGAGCGCAATCATCATTGTTGTCACTGTCCGCCTCGCCACTCGTGCAGGCGGGCTTTTGCTTAATTTACAAACTTAACTTTAAATTTAATTTGATTGACAGAATAGAAATGCTGGTATAATTTTAAATCGTTCACTTTTGATCGACAAACCAGGAAGGATCCTGGACGTCAGATCTGTGAACTGAGGCAACCATGTTCGAGATCATCAAGGAGCGTCCGCTCTTCAAGGAAGGTGAGACCATCGTCCGCAACAAGCGTGGCAACTTCTTCTCCTTCCAGGCCGATGATGGGGATGGGTCTGAAGTTCTGATCAGCGTCCTTGCTAACCCTCAGCATGCCGTCATCAGCACACTGATCAACAGGAACTCCAATGGCTGCAACGAGCTGTTCGCTCTCATCCTCTACATGGAAGGTGAGGGCTACGAGCTCGTGAGCCATACCACAGTCCAGCAGAGCACACCGTACCCTGCCGACGGACGGAACTGGCGCCTCCAGTACATCCTGGCCACCTTCCGCCGCGCGAAGTAGATCATCCGTTCAACTCGCGCCAATGTCGTCGTAAACGCGCCCACTTCAGGTGGGCGCTTCGCTGTATGTATTAGCTCTTAATTTTTCAGTTTATTTTTTATAGACAGCAATGCGGCACCCAAGGATGTGCCATTGTAAGTTGATAGTTCAATAATCTTGGAATCAATTTTTTCAGATAATAATTCATGCAAGTATTTATTCTGTGTCACACCACCATCTATTATTATCTCGCTAGGTTTTATTGGTAACTGCTTAACGATTACAGAAATCTTATCTGTTAATCTATCTAAATATCTCTCAAGCTCATCATGTCTATTGAGCAATTCGCTTACTTCCCTGCCAATATTTTCAATCTTGTATTCTAATGCCCATACAACATCAGAAGCTTCAGTATTAACTGCTAATGTTTTATAGAACGGGTCATGAATAATATTATCATCTCCAACAATCTGCATTAAAAATACACCGGTCCCAAATGTAATTTTTGTGCAACCCGTCTCTTTACCGCAGTATTGCTGCGCTGCAAACATACTTGCTTGCTGATCTCCTATCACTGCCAGTATAGGAATCTCTACCCCTAATATATTTTTTCTTAGATGCCCAAATAAAGAAGATGAAGGAAGTATTTTAGGTAAGATACATTTCGGAATATTAAATATATCAAGCAACTCATCACTCCAGTATTTTGTTTTGCTATCAAAAAGCAAAGTTCGTGAAGCATTTGTCCAATCAGTTAGGTGCGATGCTTCCCTACTCAAGTTCCATAAAATCCAAGTATCCACAGTGCCAAATAATATCTCGCCTCTTTCAACCATCTCATTTGCTCCTTCAACATTTTCAAGAATCCATTTGATTTTTGTTGCACTGAAATATGATGATAAATTAAGTCCTGTATTTTTCTCAATATACTCATGTACTTCATTACTTTGTTTATTGCACCATTCTTGCGTTCTTGAATCCTCCCATACTATTGCATTGTAAATTGGCCTTCCTGTGTTCTTGTTCCATAAAATAGTTGTTTCTCGTTGATTTGCGATCCCAATACTAACAAGTTCATTAATATCTAATTCAAATTTTTTAACTAATTCCCTGATCAGGTCAATGCTTATATTTAAAATCTCAATTGGATCTTGCTCAACGCGATCGTATTCCACCTTTTTTGATATCTCTTTTTTTACTAATCCTAAACACGCCATTGAATTTATCTCAAAAGCAAGCACTTTTATAGCTGTCGTTCCAACATCTATGGCTAATACAATCTGTCTGGTCATATAACACAATGTTATCACAAATTGCATCAATGAGCTTACCTATGATGTAATTACAGTGTATGTTTGTTAATAATATTAATCCTATTCTGTTTGATTCTGAATTTATATCTATTCGTTGGTACGGATTGTTTTTGGGCTTAGGAGTTGGACTCGGATTATACACACTCATCAAATTAGCAAAACGCGATGGCTTTGATCCTGATCAAATTTTATTAATCGCATTATGGCTAATACTTGGTGGCCTTGTTGGAGCACGCCTTGGACATATTATTTTCTATAATTTTGAGTATTTTGTATCTAAACCGTTTGAAATCCTGATGATTAATCATGGAGGCTTATCAAGTCACGGGATGGCAATAGGATTAATAATAACTTTTTATCTAATTGTCCATTTTAATAAACTAGCATGGCGTGAATTAATTGATTTATTTGTATTGCCTATACCTTTAATCGCTTCATTTATCAGAATTGGAAATTTCTTTAATTCTGAAATCGTTGGAAAAGAAACAAATTTACCATGGTCAGTACAGTTCCCAATATATGAATCAAATCCTATCTCACGACATCCTTCACAACTTTATGAGGCAATTATCGCACTCATAATCTTTGCAATACTAATGCTCGTACGAAATAAATTACGCAATGCACAATTAGCTTGGTTATTTTTATTTCTCTATTTTTCATCAAGATTTTTGATTGAATTTGTAAAAGAATACCCGACTTTCGTCGGGTTATCTATGGGACAATGGTTATCTATTCCATTTATACTCATCTCTATATTTTTACTTATCCAAAAGTCAAATATTCAGGTTTAAGGATCATTAAGATACCAATAATCAACATTATAATTCCTCCAATAAGACGGGACATTCTTGTATATTTTGTAGTAGCGCCAGTAATCTCAAGTGTTTTCATAGCAACGATAAATACGATCATGTCATCCAGCATATAGAATAAAATATACAAGAACATATATCCGTAATATCCTAAAGCTGAAATACCTGTCATTGTAAGCACTTGAGTAAATACTGCAGGAATGCCGGCCGAGCAAATTAGTTCAACAAGATTAACTGCAAATGCTAACGCAAGTAGTCCTATCAAGGCAAGAATAAATGAAGGGCGACGAACAACCTCCTTCATTCTATCCATTATTTTCTGTTTCTTATCAATATCCCCGACTTTACATTCAGCATTTTTATTTGAGTAAAAATCATGAATGCTATATGCACCACCTCCTATTGCTACAATGCCTATTATAGTTCTAACAACAAGCAAGTATCCAATAAAAATCAAAATATTTAGCCACGCAGCCATGAAAATATAATAAACAGCTGCAGACGCGATCAAGAAAGCAGAACCTAAAATCCACATTCTTTTCTTATCTTTCATTCCTATCAACAAGCTAATCAAAAATACCAATGTCCACATTGCGCATGGATTAAAACCATCTACTGCTCCTAATACTATTGAAATTAATGGCAAAGACAAATTTGCTGTTTGCACATCTCCAAATACTGGAAGCGTTATCGTCCCTGGAATTGCCTGATTATCATTTTGTTCAACGCCATCAACTGGTGTTATGTTATCTGTATTTTCAGTTTCGCCATTTGCTGCACGAATTATAGCGCCAACAATATCAGGATCATAATCTAATATATTATCAATAGCTTGACGAATTTGTTTTCCAGTAGTTTCCTCGCTCATATAACCAACAATCACTTGATCACCGATTATTGTCATAGGAACTCCGGATGTATCTAAATCTAAAGTTTCGCCAACTAATTTCATCAATGCGGCATTATTCTGGTTTTGCGTTATCTCAAATTCAAGAAACTGAACATCTTGATATTTTTCTTCTTTAGAAATTTCAATCAAAAATTTCATTTCTTCTTTGCAATGTGGACATGAAGAACTATGAAAGAAATATACATGCGATGAATATTGATCTGACTCGTCTACTGGATTCCCACTAGCAAAAACTGGTAGAGCTAATGATAGCGACAAAATGAATAAAACAAATATTTTTTTAAACATATTTTATTTAATTTCGTCTGCAAATTCCTCAATTAAACTTATCTTTATATCTGCTAAGTATGTTGGAGGAAAAGCAAAATCATTAAATTCTGATACATCAACTTCATTTAAGACAAGATCTTGTGTCCATGTTGAAGTCATGAATGGCGATGCAACTTGTGCAACGGCTGATCCATAATCCGGTAATGTGTCTGGCGCTCCACCACATTCGTAATAAATATCAAGCGAATTTATTGGCGGTGTCTGAATCCAAAAACGCAATTCATCTTTCATTGACAATGGATTTCCATCAGCGTCATTCACTTCAACTGAATTTGGTGCCAGGACCGCTGAAAGTTCAATTGGAAATTCTGTTACGCTATTTTCAATTCTTGTATAGCATTGAAGGCATGGAACACTATTTACTTTTATTGTTGATGTTTGAGATACAGGCTCGCCTCCATCCATTGGAAAATACATCACACTGGCTATTGTGCCTTGTCCAAAACATGCATTTCCATCAATACTTCCATCACTTCCAGTTGAAACATCAAGTGTCATAGAGACCTTTCTGTAACCATCGAAATCTGTTACAGACCCACCAGTACCACAACCTGAAATAAATACTGCGCAACTTACAACAATTAGTGACAAAATTATTTTCTTCATATTAATAATCCCGTAGTTTATGAATAATTTCTTTTTGTTGAATTTTTTCTAGTGCTTTTGCCTCAATTTGACGGATGCGTTCACGAGTTACATCAAATTCTTTTCCAACTTCTTCCAAGGTATGACTCACGCCATCAACAAGTCCAAAACGCATTTCAAGAATCTTTTGTTCACGCGGTGTTAAATCCTCCATTCCAATCTGCACATATTCTCTTAACAATTCACGACCAGCTGCCTTATCAGGCGAAATTGTTTTTGTATCTTCAATAAAGTCTTGCAATTTTGAATCTTCTTCGTCATCTCCTACTGAAGTTTCTAAAGATACTGTTTCCTGCGAAATCTTTTTAATATGGCGCACTTTCTCAACTGGTAAATCCATTTCTGATGCCATTTCTTCTGGCAATGGTTCGCGGCCAAGGTCTTGTATGAGCCTGCGTTGAACTTGTTTAAATCTATTTATTGTTTCAACCATGTGAACAGGAATACGAATCGTTCGTGATTGATCTGCAAGTGCGCGAGTAATTGCTTGTCTAATCCACCATGTTGCATAAGTTGAAAATTTGTATCCTTTCCTATATTCAAATTTCTTTACAGCTCTAAAAAGACCAACATTTCCCTCTTGTATCAGATCAAGAAGTGATAATTGCTTGCCTACAAATTTCTTTGCTATTGAAACTACTAAGCGTAAGTTCGCTTCAATCAATCTACGTTCAGCTTCTTTATCTCCAACTTCTTTCCTTTTTGATAATGAGATTTCTTCTTCAGCGTTTAAGAGCGGTATTTTTCCTATTTCTCTAAGATACATCTGGATTGAATCTTGAGTTACATCTGTCTGCTCTGATTTATAATCATTCTTAACACGCAATTTTTCATAAATCTCCTCTGATGCCTTGCTAGTACCCAAAAAGCCTTCCTTCATTTCTATAAAATGAATTCCAACCCTATCAAATCTATCTAATAGTTGTTCAAATATATCTATGTGATCTTCAATATCTCCGAAAGCAAATTGAACTTCTGTATCAGTAATAAAACCTCTTGAAAAACCATGTTGAATTAATTTTTCAATAACATCATTAGACGGTGCCGCAGATTTTTTATATCTTTCTTTAGGAAGTTCTTTCCTTTGTACGCGCGGCTTTATTACCTTTTTCTTCTTGACAGCCTTTTTCGCAATCTTTTTCTTTGTCTTTTTTTGATCCTTTTTTAAAACCTTTTTTTTGTTTTTATTAACTACTTTTTTCTTCTTTTTACTTATATTTCTTGTTCTTGTTGCAGACATAATAATCATTTGTCATGTTTTAATGACTCAATTACCTGCGCATACTCAGTTATCAGTGAGCGCGCAAGCTCTGTCTGACCGGTCATTTCGGCCTGACGAATTTTTCTCTCAAACTCTAAAAGCCGCTGTTTTTGCGGGATTTGAATTAGTGTCTGTATATTGCAGTCAATATTTTCGCGCACTTGTTTCTCGTTGTTTCCCGAAAGATATAACTCGGTTTGTAATGCGAGTTTGTCAATGAAGTTTATAATTTTTTCATTGCCCTCTTGCGAGTATTGTGATCTAAGGGTTGAGAATAATTTATTTTGCGCGTTTGCAGCAAATTTGTTGTTAGTATACAGCGATATAACATCTTTGACAATCCTTTCTATTAATTTATCTTCTGCATTTACATCTTTTAATGTTATTAGAAATTCACCTAATCGTGAGTTATCCACAAGACAAATACCAATCAACATTTCTATTGCTTTATCTTTTTTTGAGATAACACGCTCGTCGTCCTTCTTTTGTTGTACTTTTTCTTCCGTTTGCTTTGTATCTACTTTGAGTTCAGATCTAAGTTGATTAATATCAATTCTTGTTCTATCAGATAAATGCATTAACCAATGTTCGCGCTCAACAAGACTTGAATAAAGATTAATTTTTGAAAGTAAAAAATCAACAATGCGTTTCTTTTTATTTATATCCGACATGTTAGCATCGGTAAATTCTCTATTAAAATAAAATTGCATTATGTGTAACGGTTCGCTTACTAAATTTCGCCAAGCTTGAGGATCCTTACACACTACATCGTCTGTATCTTTACCAAGTTCCTTTGGTATGCAGATAGCTCTCACATTGAAATCCATCTCAATTGCTAGATCTATTCCTCTCTTCGCTGCCTCATATCCAGCGCCATCACCATCAAAACAGAATATTATATTGTCTGTTAATTTTTTTAATATTTGAAGCTGGATGTCTGTGAGCGCTGTTCCAGAACTTGCAACAATATTTTCAACGCCAGCCCTATGTGATGCGACTACATCTAGGTTTCCTTCTACAACAATAACTGATTTATTTTGACGAATCTGTGTTTTTGCTAAATGCAAACCATATAAAATTGCTCGCTTATTATAAATTAATGTTTCTGGTGAATTTAAATATTTTGGACCGCTATTCTTATCTTCGCTCAAAGATCGTCCGGTGAATCCAACAACTCTACCTTGTGAATCATAAAGTGGAATCATTATTCTGTCGCGAAAACGGTCAAGAATGCCATTCCCATTTATTTTTTTCTTAGCAAGTCCTGCTGATAAAATATCAGCATCTTTATATCCTCTTTTGCGCAAATAATCAGAAAGCATTGTCCATTCCATTGGAGCGTATCCGATTCCAAATTTCTTAATCTCGTCTTTTGTTATTCTTCTCTTTTCAATATAATTGCGCGCGATAGTAGCTCGTTCATGTTCTGTCAAAACCTTTTCGTATAATTTTTGTGCTATAAGGTTTAACTCGAGCATTTTGTCTTTTTCAGTACCTAATCTGCTTTGCGGTGTAAAATGTTCTGGCAATTTAACACCAGCCTTTTGCGCTGCTATTTCTAGTGCTTGAGAAAAATCAACACCCTCAATCTCCATTATAAAGCTAAATAAATCTCCTCCCTTATTGCATCCAAAACAATGCCAAATCTGTTTTTCAGAAGAAACATAAAATGACGGTGTCTTTTCAGTATGAAATGGACAACAGGCTTTGTAACTTCCCTGTCCAGCGTTTTTGAGTTGTATATATCCACTTACAACTTCAACAACATCAAGCCTTTGTTTAATTTCTTCCTTTGGTTCCTGCATTTGCGAATTCTATTAAGGAATTAGTTAATATCGTATAAACTGGAATTATACTGTTGATATCAATCCACTCATTTGGCGAATGTTCATTTCCAGAATTAACGCCAAATGCATTTATAATCGGGATGCCAAGTTCAGCAATTAAATTTCCAGCACTTCCATGACCACTCGCAACAAGAGGCAGCCGTTTTCCAATAATTTTTTGTATATTGGTTTGTAATACATTAATAAATTCGTTCGTAGGGTCAGTGATATAAGCACTCTGATATTGAACAATGTCAAGTTGATAATCAAAATTATTGTCTCTCTTTTTAATAACATCAAGTTCTTTCTTTATCTGCGTCATTATTTCTGTATCGCTTTGCCCTGGTACAAGACGAATATCAATATTTATTCTACAATAATCTGGAACTAGATTCATTCCCAGTCCACCGCGCACAGTTGTAACATTAAGCGATGGTCCAAACCAAAAGAATGTGTCTTTTTTTGTTTTCAACTTAATTGATATTAATGCATTTATAACGCGTGCCATTGAGTGAATAGCATTAACGCCAACATTTCTACGAGCTCCAGTATGAACAGTTTTTCCAATTGTTTGCAGATGCAAACGCAGCCAGCCACGGGCTCCAATTGAAATCTCATCCATTTCTTGATATCCAAGTAAACACAAGTCTACTTTTGGAGCACGCGGAATAATCTCTCTAGCTCCTGTTAATGTTCCGCATTGCTCATCAGAATTAAATGACAAATAAATATTTCCATTAAATGCATCATTGCGTGCAAGTTCACGGGCAAGAATGCAGTACATAGCTATAGCAATCTTACACGATGCAACTCCACAACCGTACATTTTATTTTCTTCAACTATTCCTTCAAATGGTGGAAATGTCCATTCACCGAAATTAATTATTTTTGATGTATCAAGTGGAGCTATTAGCCAGATCGTTCTCGCGCCTGGATTTTTCTCTATAAAACATGTTACTGATGGCTGTTCATCAGGGCCGATTATTTCAGGATTAAATCCAAATTCTTGTAATTTATGTTGAATAAATTGAGCTATAACCTGCTCTGATTCAACTCCTGATTGCGACGGAATCCTAACTAATGCACGAGTTAGCTCAATAATCTCATTATTCAGGTCCTTTTCCATAATATTATTAGTGTATTTGAAAAAGGGTTTTATTGGAATAGTATACTTTTATTTAAGGCAAATATCATATATTATCAGTTTATATGATGACAATTACATCAAAAATGCTGGATGATATACGAAAAACTGGATATAGACCGCAAGTAGTTGGTGCAATCTATTGTGATGGAAAAATACTTATGTGTTATAGCGAAAAATATGATCTGTGGATGCTTCCACAGGGTGGAGTTGATAATCATGAGAATTTACAGATAGCTTATTTAAGAGAAATGAAAGAGGAGCTCGGAGAAGATTTTATAAACAATTGCGACAAAGATAGTACAAAGCTTCTTCTTCAAAATAAAGCACAATTTCAAGAAAACAAATTTAATGTACGAGAGTTGTGCACCGACATTGGCGAACAAATAAAAATGATTGGTAAATATTATTTTGTAATAATTATGAAATCAACAACACAGAACATTGATGAACAAAAAACAGAATTTGATAAATGTGAATGGATGGATTTCAAAACCGCAATAGAAATAACAAAAAAAATTTATCAGCCTAGTAAAAAAAGAATAATGCTGGAAATTATTGAAAAGATGAAAAAACTTGATCTCGTTGTTTAGTACTAAAAGTTATCATATAGTTTAATAATTCTCCATTACCCTATCTCCACTTCGTTTTGTACAGAGTAAAAAATGGTAGCTTGTCCATATCGTTATAATGGAACATTTTGTAATTTGCTCGACGTGCAGTTGGTGATAACTGATATTTGGTTAGATTGATCTTTGGAATGAAAGGATAAAAACGAATTTCTTGCATATGCTGGCCTTTTTCTTCCCACTTAAAATTGGCGAAAAGAGCTGGGATCATATAACCAGATTTCAAAACTTTCTCCATAATTTCCCAGCCAGCACCAAAAAATAATTTTTTAGGTTTAGAATTGATTGTTTTTACCTGAGCGCGAAAAGAACACCCAGTACACTGCACGTCGAAAAGTGGATAATTTGGCGGTAGAAGCATTAATGCCTTTTTGCAGTTAGGACAAGCTACCATTTTTACAATGTCTCGCTCGCCCTCCATTCCTGTTTGTTTATTATGTGCCATAAATTTAGTGATAAATTTTTTGAAACAAGATATGCTGTGTTAACTGATGTAAATTATTTTTTATTTTTATTAACTTTATTTGTGGATTGTTTTTTTTGCTGGCTTTTTTTAGGTTGTTTTTTCTTTTCTTCCTCCTCTTTTTGTTTTGCTTCTTCTTGTTTTTTCTTTTCTTCCTCCTCTTTTTGTTTTGCTTCTTCAAGATTTTTTAGATTTTGTAATGTTTCTTGATATGGCTCGACTGATCTTACAACGCATAATCCAGGCAGTGATTCGCCCGTGGCCCTATTAGCCCTATAGGCTGATATGACACCAGAAAATTTTGGTTCATTTGTTGAGTCCAAATAAAAAACCGGTCCACCGCTAACACCATTTATAGCAACGCCATCTACCAAATATGAATCTTCTTTTGAAATTGGGCAACTTATATAGCCAGCGAAAAAACACAATTGATTGATTGCTACTGCCGGAAAACCACACCATCCTACTTCCACTCCTTGTTTTAAAATTTTGCCTTTGTCTATCAACTGTAGTGGTTTTGGTTCAATGGGTAAATCTGCTTTATTAAATAAAATAAATGCCAAATCTTTGTCAGGATACCGAAATATTACACGATCCTTTTCTTTTAGAAGTACGGATTTACCCGACGCGTGATGTATAATTCGAATTGGTTCTTCCCATTCATCTTCGTGTGAAATTACATGGTCGGCGGTGGCAATTCCACAAAATTCATCTCTTTCTGTAAACATGATCTGAAAACCAGTGCCAGAGCCACTGGGTGTTTTTATTTTAAAAATAAAAGGTGTAATTTTTGTCAATGGATTAAACCAATTTGTTTGTGACATATAAAAATAAAAAATAATTTATTTCAACTAACTCGTTATTATACGAAATGCAATACATAATTCTTGTAACGAATGCATCTTATACGAAATTATGATAAGTTGACGCATCGCGTTATAGTTTTTCAGCTATAATCTGAATCCAATTCGTTTTTCCAGACGAGGTAACATTTTCGTAAACAACTTTCAATCCAATTTCCTGAATATACTTCTTTAATTCTTCCAAAGTAAAATAGCTGAAAAATCTTTCGTAATCATAACCATAATCATTCTCTTTTACAATTTCCTCATCCCTACTATTAGGCTTCAATTCTTTTACCGCCATATAAAAATATCCTTTTGGTTTTAATGGGGTGGTTATATTTTTCAAAACTCCAATAATCTCATTTTTTGGAATATGTAATAAGACTGCTTGAGCAAAAACTCCGTCGAAAATACTTTCAAAATCCAATGGTTGTTTGATGTCTTTAACGAAAAATTTACCAGCAGGAACCTGTTCCTTTGCCAACCTAATCATTTCTTCCGAAAAATCTATTCCAGTCACATCAAAACCATTTTTAACTAAATACTTGGATTTATTGCCAGCTCCACAACCAACGTCCAATATAGACGCCTTCGGTTCAAAATAAGACAAGTATTTATTCGTGCCTTCAATCCACCAAGTATCACTATGATGATCTTGCATCCAATCTTTTGCGATTTTGTTATAAGTTGATTTTAAATCCATAATTATTTGTGCTTTTGTCAACCAGCTTAGCGAGCAAGTTAACAAAGGAATTTTTGCCCGCCATCGCTTCTTGTCCTGAGCTTGCCGAAGGATTCCGCTGCCGAATTTCGTGCCAGTGAAACTGGCGCGCCGCCTTTAGTTTTCAAACCAAGGTTTTATACTCGTTCCCTTTTCTATGGAATACATATAAAAAATTGGTAATCCTGTTGGCAAAATATCGTTAAGGTTGCTTCCATTGTAAGTCAAAAATATACTGCTCGCAAATTTCTTTTCAATTTCTTTCTTTTCAATTTGATTTTGCAAAAAGTATAATTTTACGCTAACAGTATGGTCTTTCATTTTTTTACAATGCTTCTGACTTGAATTTTTTAGCGTTTCAAACAACTCTGGATTTATTTCTGTAGTATCAATTTTCGATACTAAGTCATCTTCGTTATATTTTGCCAACTCGCCCAAATATAAAAATTTAATTTCAAATTTTTTTGCCAATTTTTTAACAGAATCAAAATATTTATCATTCTCGCTTTCCGAATATCCGTTTAACTTTGCGTGCGTATCGGTAAAAATAAAAGTGATTTCAACGCCAGGCAAATATTTTTGCCTAATTTTACTCAACATTTCATCAAGATATTTTATCGCTTCAATTTCTTCGCTTCCCGCTACATCTTTTTCACCTCTACCCCAATACATCACAAATGTTATCGGTTTTTTCGTTCTGATATTTTGCAAAATATTCTCCATTATCTTTTCTGGTGTTTTGGGCTGTTCTCTTTTGAATTTCCAAGTATCAAAACTTTCAAAAATTTCTTTCGCCAGTTTTGTATCTTCTTGTTGTGTATCGGTTTTATTAACTATCGTGCGTTGCTTGTTGAAAATTGCTTTTTGATAACCAAATTCAAGGTAGAATTTGAAATAATAAACATCTTCCTTTGTTTCCAAATTCCAATCGCTATAATTTTGCTTAAATTTGTTCAATTCCTCATCAGAAATTCGCTTGCTGACTATATCGTAAAAAAGCCCGCCTATTTTTTGATTTCCTTTATAGCCAGCGCCCTCACTTAAAACTACTTTATCACGATTAAAAATATATTCGGGCAAACGATCACTCATCGCTTTTCGTAGTATGTATTTTGTTATAACTTTTTCGCCGTTTCTCTTTATTTTTAATTCAGCAGGTAGTTGCAAAACAAATTTAAGCAATTCTTTATCCAAAAACGGCTCTCTGACTTCTGTTGTAAAGGCCATTGATGTTCGGTCAACTCTTTGTAATTGCGTTCTATGCAAATCAGAAAGAAAATCGATTATTTTCTTTTCAATTTCTTCTGGTGTGTTTAAGGTGGTAAATTCTGGATAGCCAGCAAAAATTTCATCAGCTCCCTCACCGCACAAAATTACTTTGAAATTATTTTCTGCGGCAGTTTTAGCAATGTGATACGAAACAGCAGATTGCCGAATCATATTAGGCTCAAAACTTTCGGTCGCTTTTACAACATCTTTAATGTTTTCGGCTAATTCTTCTTCGTTTGGCGGTGTTTTTACAACATACTTGATATTGTTCTCTTCACAATACTTTACTGCCGTTATTCTATCGGTGGATTTTTCACTTCCAACTATAATCGCCGTTACATTATTGTGGTATTTTATTGCCGTTGCTAAAACTGCCGTGCTGTCTATACCACCGCTTAAATAAACTGCTACGGGCAAATCTGTTTGAACTCTAATTTTTATTGAATGGTCAAATAATTCCCCGATTTTCTCAGTTGCTTCTTCCTCGGTAATGTTGTGATTTATTTTTGAGGGTAGAGAAAAATATTTTTTCAATTTTTCGCCGATCATAAAATGTGCGGGCGGAAAAAGATTGATTGTTTCAATTTGTCTTAAAAAGGCAAGAGATTTTATCTCCGAAGCGAAATAATAATTTTTGTTTTCATCTTGCGCCCAATAAAGCGGCTTAACTCCGATTGGATCTCTTGCCGCAAAAAAACTATTTTCCTTACTATCAAAAATAAAGAAAGCAAACATCCCGCTAACTTTATCTAAAAGTTTTTCGCCCCATTCGGCATACCCATTCACCAAAACTTCTGTATCCGAATCTGTTAAAAATTTATATCCTTTTTCGATAAGTTCTTTTTGTAAATCCTTGTAGTTGTATATTTCGCCATTGAAAACAATGGAATATCTGCCGTCAGCGGATTTCATGGGTTGTTTTGCTCTGGCTCTATCAACAATCGCTAGGCGGTTCATTCCTAAAACGCAAGTATCTAAGTCAGCACTTTCGTTAAAATATTGCTTTTCGCCACGGTGAATAATAGGCAATAGCATTGCCTTAAGCTCTTTTATATTTTGTTTTGATTTGCCAATTATGGCTGCAATTCCACACATAATTTTATTTCAATAACTCATCAGCCGAAACTCCAAGAGCATCAGCTAACTTTTTAATTGTCGCAAGGGTCGGGTTTCTTTTTCCGCTTTCAATGCCGCTCATATAGGCGCGATGAACCTCTAATGCTCTCATGCGCTTAAGGCTTTGTCCTAATTGTGATGATATATCGGCCATAAAGCTATTTTTCCAAAATTTGCAAAACTTTTTCTTTTAACTGTTCAAATTCTAAATACCCTGCTTTTTTGTTGAAGTGTCCGGCGTTCGGTACAAAAGAAAGCTCAACGCCAATGTTTTTCGAAAGCTCTTTTCCATTGTCCAAACCAACATACGGGTCGTTATCCGATTGAAAAACTACAAAATGTTGAGCTTTCTTTTTGATCGTCTCCCAATCAAAATCATTCCCAGTAAAAGCGTTGTCGCGTTCGTTATTTGCAATGGGCGGCACACCGATAGGAGTTCCAACGAAAAAAGCGGCTTTAATTGGATGTTCTAGCTTCTCCAAAATGCGAAGTAAAAATTTGCCGCCCAAACTATGACCAATCAAAATAGAATTTTCATCAAGGTATTGCTCATAGTTTTTCAAGACATCAAACCATTCAGCAATCTTTGCTGGAACTACAGGTGGAGAAGGAAATTGCGGAACAAAAACCTTATGTCCCTTTTGCTCCAACTCTTGTTTTAGCCACGGAAACCAGTTTTCTTCTGGGTATCCTTCTGTGCCGTGAAAGATAAAGATGTTTGTGTTCATATTTTGGCGGAGAGGGGGAGATTCGAACTCCCGATACTTTTAGGTATGCCGCCTTTCCAAGACGGTGCACTAAACCGCTATGCGACCTCTCCAATAATGTAAAGAATACGATATTTTAGGCTTTTTTTCAAGCAAATATGATATAATTTATATATTATGACTCCTTATATAATCGCTGTAGCAGGACCGAGTGGGGCTGGAAAATCACTATTTTGCAGAATAATGCAATCAAGATACTCAAATGTATCGCGACTTAAGCTAGATGACTTTTTTAAAGATATTGATGATGTGCCAGTAATAAATGGGTGTATAAACTGGGATCACCCTGATAGTTTAAAATGGGATAAAATGATTCAGGCAATAAAAGATCTAAAATCTGGAAAACATGCAATAGTTCCACATTATTCTCGTAAGGATGATAAATGTGTTGGAGAGAAGTGTGTATTTCCTGCAGAAATAATGCTTTTCGATGGATTTATGACACTAGTTAATCCTGAACTTCTTGAGTATATAGATCTTAAGCTATATTTTGATCTATGCGAGGATAGCCAGATCAAACGCAGAAAACTCCGACAGCCATGGGTTGATGAAGCCTATTTAAATACAATAATGATTCCTGCGTCACGGCAATTTATAGCACCATCAAAAATATATGCTGATCATGTTATCAATGCAGAAGTACTTCCTGTTGGAGTTGCTGAACAGTGCATAAGTATAATAAATTCAAGATTCAGACAGGTTAAAGCAACAAATCTGGAAAAATCAAAAGTATCGCATTTATATAATCCAACAAGCTATCAATTCTCAAGCGTAAACATCAAGAATGCGAACGCTGTATGAAAATAAGTTATCAAAAGTCTAAAATTAAAAATCCTCTTGCTTGCTTGCGTAAGGCTGGATATTCACCTTTTGTTGACCCAAAAACAAAACAAGGGAGTTTTGTATTGCGCCCAACTGTGGGATTTTATCCAAGATTCCATCTTTACTTATCGCAAGATCATGAAAAAATCACTTTTGACCTACACCTTGATCAAAAAAAACCTGGATACGGAAGTAATCACAAACACAATGCAGAATATGATTCACCAACTGTTGAAAAAGAAATAAAAAGAATAGCCGGTTGGATAAATTACATGATAAGTGTCGACGAAAAGTAATAATCTATAATCAAATAACCCCATTTCCGGGGTTATTTTGATACTATTAATAAATTCTACTCTGCTAAAATTTCATCAATCATGCCTTGAAATGTTTCAATTGGATACGCGCCAGATACTAGAGTTCCATTTACAAATGTTGCTGGCGTTCCTTCAACTCCTGCAGCAGATCCTGAAGCTAAATCCTGATCAACTACATCATCGTATTTACCACTTTCATAACAATCTTTAAATTCTCCAATATCTAATCCAAGATCTGCGGCTAATTGAGTAAAATATTCATCACCAAGGCTGTCTTGATTTTCATAAAGTGCATCAGCATATTCCCAAAACTTATCTTGATCATCAGCGCATTCGCTAGCAAGAGCTGCTGGTCTTGCCTCTGGATGGATTGATTCCAATGGCCAATGTCTGTATACCCATGCCACATCATCGCCATACTGATCCATGAGTTCAATCATAGTTGGATTATGTCGTCCGCAGTATGGACATTGAAAATCTGAATATTCAACCAAAACTACTTTTGCCTTGCTTAAATTACCACGAATATGATCCCTATTAGTAACACCGGCGAGCACAGTTTCTGCATTTTGATCATTGTTCTGATCATCAATTACAACATTATTATCTGAATTATCAGTATCTACTTTTTGAGTCCACCCTGCCATTCCATAACCAACGATCATCGTGATAGCGATGCCGCACACAAGTCCGAAAACAAACAACATTTTTGGATTTGCATCAAAAAAACCATTGTTTTCACTCATAAATTAAGTTATTTATTAGAGTTTGTTATTTTTTCAAAAGAAATTGCTGCACGGAGAATTTTACCATCTTGCATTGATCCTGCCAAAAACTGAAGCCCTACTGGCAAATCATGCGCTAACCCGCAAGGAATAGATATGCCTGGAATTCCAGCAATATTAGCTGAAACTGTAAAAATATCTGCTAAATACATCGCAATCGGATCATCAAACTTATCCCCAATATTCCATGCCACGCATGGTGATGTTGGACAAATCAGCACATCAACTTCATTGAATACTCTTTGAAAATCCTTATTAATCAACTGCCTTATCTGAAGCGCTTTTTTATAATAAGCGTCATAGTATCCAGCTGAAAGAACATAGGTTCCGATCATTATTCTTCGTTTTACTTCCCTTCCAAAACCATGACCCCTTGCTAACAAATAGCTTTCTTTTAAATTATCAGACAAACCACGGGTGCCATATCTCATTCCGTCAAATCTACCAAGATTTGAACTGGCTTCTGCTGGTTGGATAATGTAATAAGCAGGCAACGCGTACTCTGTAAGAGGTAAACTAACTTCTTTAATAATTCCTCCGTTTTCTTTAATTAATTTTATCGCTTCATCTATCTTAGCTCTGACTTCGCTATCTGTTTCATCAACGAAATATTCTTTTGGAATGCCAAACTTCATTCCCGCTAGATTATTTTCTATAAGTTCTGGCGCAATAGTATTTTGTAATTCAACTGTTGTGGCGTCATGTTCATCTTTTCCCTCAATGACCTCTAATACAAGTGCAGCATCTTTTGTGTTCGTGGCAATTGGGCCTATTTGGTCTAAGCTTGATGCAAGCGCTATCAATCCATATCGAGAAACTCGCCCATAGCTTGGTTTAAGACCAACAACTCCACATAATGATGCTGGCTGGCGGATTGAACCACCAGTGTCTGATCCAAGCGCAACAGGAACCATTCCTGCTGAAACAGCAGCAGCTGATCCACCAGACGAACCTCCTGGAACTTTAGATATATCAACTGGATTTTTTGTTTTAATAAATGCTGATGTTTCATTTGAAGATCCCATTGCAAACTCGTCCATGTTTGTGCGACCGATTATTACAGCGCCAGCATTTAATAATCTTTCAACAACTGTTGAATTATATACTGCTACATACTTTTCAAGCATTAGCGATCCTGCTGATGCTGTATGACCCTTATATAACATGTTATCTTTAATCGCTATTGGAACTCCTGCTAGGCGAGGAAGCGACTCGCCACTTGCTACCATATTATCTATTTTACGAGCCTGCTCTTTTGCATCATTTTCAAATACTTCCAAAAACGCACAAATCTTTTTATCCTTTTTTCTAATTTGATCTAAATAGTATTCAACAACTTCAAGTGCTGTTATTTCTTTTGCCTCAATAGCATTTCTGATTTCAAACACGGTTTTGTATTTCATATTATTCAAAAACTGCAGGCACACTTAATGCTCCACCTTTTTCTTCTGGGAATGATTTAATTATTCCAGATCTAACATCGTTATCTAGTTTAGAAACCATATCATCTCGCACAACATTTTTAAGATCTGAAATATAAGCTGATGATTCAACTGAAAGAGTGTCAACTTCATGAAGCTTACTTATATAAGCCATGATTGATGGTAATTGCTCACAAAATTGAACGCGTTCCTCGTCGCTCAAATCCAACATAGCGAGCTTGGCAATGTCATCAACATTAAATTCTATATTTGGCATATATATTTATTGCGATAATTTACTTAAAAATTCACTTTCTGACAATATTTTAATACCAAATTCTTTTGCCTTTTCATATTTAGATCCTGGATCATCCCCAACAACAACAAAGCTTGTTTTCTTGCTAACAGATGATGCAATTTTGCCTCCGAGATCACGGACTTTATTTTTTGCATCATCTCGCGTTATTGAGCTAAGCGAACCAGTAATGACAAATGTGAGTCCTGATAATGTCTTTTTTGATGAATTTTGTTTTTTAATACTAACTCCAAGCGACAGATATCCTTCAATGAGTTTTTTATGCTCGTCGTTCTTACAATAATTATAAACAGACCCAGCTACTACATCTCCTACATCTTGAGCGTCTTTGAGTTCGTTAAGTGATGCATTTAATATTTTATCAAGCGATCCAAAATATCGAGCTAAAGTATCAGAAGTTGTTTCACCAACATGTTCAATGCTCAACGCAGTAATAAAACTAGAAAGTCCTATTGTTTTCTTTGATGTGATTTCGTCAACTATTTTTTTAGCTGAAACTTCGCCAAAACCATCAAGTTGAGATATTTGATCAACTCTTAGTTTAAAAATATCTACTGGCGAGGAAAGAAGACCTAGCTGAATAAATTTATCTATGGTCTTTGATCCAAGACCTTGGATATCAAACGCCCTTGCCGCATGCAAGATTCTTTCACTCTCTATTGAAAAACACTTCTTATTTGTACATGTATAATCAACTGCATTTTTCTTTTGTACTATTTCAGATCCACAAATAGGACATTTCTGAGGCACTTTTATATTCTTTTCATTACCAGTTCTCATCTTCTTTATTACCTCTGTTATTTTAGGAATTATATCCCCAGCCTTTGTCAAAATAACTGTATCGCCAATTTTAATTCCAAGTCGTCTTATCTCATCAGCATTATGCAGAGTAGCATGAGTAACTGTTGTTCCTGCAATAAATGTAGGCGCAACAACAGCGACTGGAGTCAATTTTCCTGTACGACCAACAAACCATTTAACATCTAATACTTGCGTTGTTGCTTCTTCTGGCGGAAATTTCCATGCAACAATTCCGCGCGGAGTCTTTCCAACTACTCCCAAATCTGAATATAACTTAACTTGATCAGTTCTTACTACAAGTCCATCAATCCAGTAATCAATCTTTTCTCTTTGGCGATTCATGCGTTCAAACGCGAGACTAACCTCGTTTATATTTGCAGCTTGTGAGCCATCTGATGTCTTGAATCCCAGCATCTGCATAATCGCTATTGATTCTGCATGTGTCTTCTGACAAATATCACTAATATGCCAAGATCTAAAGCGTAATGGTCTACTAGCTGTGACAGTTGAATCAAGCTGACGAACGCTTCCAGCAGCTAAATTTCGTGGATTAGCATATGTTTTTTCTTTCTTTTTTCTAAGTTGGGCGTTCAATCTATCAAAGTCCTTCTTTGTAATATAAATTTCACCTCTAACTTCTATAATGCCTGATAGCGATTCTAAAATATCTATTGTCTTATTTGAGGATGAAAATTCCTTTCTTATTTGTTTTATTTCTCGTTCATTCGGTTTTCTTAAACTTAAAGGAATAGACTCTATTGTTTTTGCATTTTGAGTAATATCTTCACCAACAAATCCGTCGCCTCTTGTTGCTGCGCGAACAAGAATTCCGTTTTCATAAATTAAAGAAACTGCTAATCCGTCAATCTTTGTCATTACATAAAAATCAATAGATTTTTTTCCAGAATATTTCTTAAGTCGTTCAACCCATTTTTCAAACTCTTCTTTTGAAAAAACATCTTCCATTGATAACATGCGTTCTTTGTGTTTCACCTTTTCAAACTTTGATAGCGCCTCACCTCCGATTCTTTGTGTTGGAGAATCTGGTGTTACAAACTCAGGAAATTCATCCTCAAGTTTTTTAAGCTCATGTTTAAGTGAATCAAGTGCAGAATCTGAAATCTCTTGCGTATCTAAAACATGATAAAGATAGCGATGATAAGAAATAACCTCTTTCAGCTTTTTAATTCGTTTTTTTGCTTTTTCTTTATCCATTGCAATATTGTATCAAATTTAGTTTTATTTGTTATTATTTGTGTGATTAAATGGACAAAAACATGAAATTGTGCTATTTTTAGAGCAATAATAAACGAAATTATGCTTGATAACTCAAATCATGGTTCAGATATTGAAGCGTCAATTCCAGTGCATGAAGCTCTTACACAACCAGAGATAGTAAGCGCATCAAATGACGAACAATCTTTTGAAGAGGTTCGTTTGCTAAAAGAATCAAGAGATCACTCATTCGCGCATGCTATGCGTGCAAATGAAACATTAAAATCCGACTTGGCACACATGCTTGATTTTGATGTAATAAAAGAATTTAGTGCTAGCAATTTAAGAAATAAAAAATATACTGGTTTTGCTGGTATGCGTGAGGCTATCAACGATGCTATGGACATTATTCTGAATAGCGCATCAAAGCGTGATGCTAGAATGGAGGTAATCAATAATATAGCAGATCCGATTAGAAGAAAAGTTAAACGAATATTATTAGCAATAGAAACTATTTTTATTGATCTTAAAAATGCAAAAAAGTATAATGAAAAATTAACTGATTCTTCAAAACAAGTGGAGATATCTATTCCGAATATTGACGAGCTAGAACAGCTTAAAGCGCAAGCTTTAGAAATAGATAATCAACTTGATGTATTTGAAGCTGATGCCTACAAAGCAGTAGCGCGCGAAATAGCTGATACAATTCCTGTTGAAAAACAGAAAATTGGCTTGAAACTCGATGCAGAAACTGATCAAGAAAAGTCTGACCGTATTTCGGAAAACAAAGCATTAGAAAAAGCTGGATGGTAAATTTTATAATTATAATTATTAAAAACAACCAAATTTAGTACTTGGTTGTTTTTAGTTACCTCTAAATAAGTCCAATATACCAATCTGCAATTTGATTTCCGAAAAATAAAGTAAATATTATTGAAATAGCTATAAAGGTACCGAATGGCACATGACTTTGCGCTGAACGATGTTTGAATGCAATTAATATAATTCCTGAAATCGCTCCAATTATATATGAAAGTAAAAGCGCCAATATGCCAAGCTTCAGTCCAAGCAATACTCCAATTAAAATTCCCATTCTAATATCTCCGGAACCAATCCACTTACCTTTTGATATCAAGAATTGAAAAGCAAAAAACGCACCAATCATTAGTCCTGATAATAACATCCACATTATATCCTCGCCTAGATATATATTTGCGACAAACGCGATAATAATTGCTGTTACTGAAAACCTATCCATTATCACACTGTATTTATAATCATATACAAAGATTACAAGCAACAAACAAGCAATGAGAACATCTCGTATAAAAATTATTAACCACTCTGAACTTTGTTCAAATAAAGAAAAACCAATGCCACTAATCGCTCTAATATATAATAATCCAAATATTATACCTGTTAACATTTCAATCACTGGATATTGCCAAGATATTACTGATGAACAATTTCTACACCTTCCTTGAAGATTAAAGAAACTAATAATTGGAATTTTATCTATCCAATGAATTGGCTTCATGCATTTCATGCACTTTGATCTATTCTGTATCGGTATATTTGCCTGTGTCCTAAATACGACTGTATTAAGAAAACTTCCTACAAAAATTCCAGCAAGACTGATGATGATTGTATAAATTATTTCATTCATAAAATTATTGCTCTATTGTCGGAATTGTGTCACAAGTTCCAGCATCGAGTCCTCTGTGTGATGCGCAGTTTAATCCTTTTACAAGTCCAATTACTGGATTATCATGCTCTAATTCAAATTGGATTCTATAATCACCATCTTGCGCCAAATAGCAATATGCATTTGAAATATCTGAACAAGATGACATATCATTTAATCCACCACTTGGCGCTTTGCCGACTGATTCTAAATAAACATCACTTTCACAAACTGATGAAAAACCGCTATTTGATAAACACATAGTTCCTGTGTACCCAAGTGCTGTATATTCAAGTGATTGCGGATATGCATTATGATCAATAAAAAATAACTCAAGTCCTGCCTGTAATTGACGAATGTCAGACATTCTCACTGCATCGCGAGTTCTAGATCTTGCTGTACTTATCGCAACGACAGCTGTAATACCTAGAATTCCGATAATAGCAGCTATTATTAATATCTCAATCTTTGTAAATCCTTTCTTATACATATTTATTTTGATTCCTAATTAAATCTTTCATTTTTTCAACAGCCTCATTAGCGACAAAATGTCCTGAAAGCAGATAATCATCTGCGCCAACATTTCTTGCTTCTGCAATTTCCTGCATATCAGTTTCTGAAGCAATTATAACAACTTTGGGCTTTTTTGTAGAAACAAGTGCTTTAATTTTTTTCGTTTCTTCAATAACACTGAATGAACTATCTTTCTGCAATAGAACAATATCAGGTTTTTTTTTAACTATTTCTGTCTCACCATCTTTTGTATTTTCACAAATAACTACATTCCATCCATGAGTTTCAAATTTTCTTCCATAAAGCCCTGCCAAATACGGATCTTGTGAAATTATCAGAATGATATTCGCAGGCATAATTGTTTTATTTTTCTATCCCAGATTTCATAGCCAATCCAACACAAACTGACATTCTTGGTCCGATTTCATTTAACATATCGCTTATTCCTTCAGGCACTGCTATTCTTGCCCAAGGATTTCCTATATAAACACTCTTATTCAGTGCTTCAGTTAGGAAAGAGTTTAGATATGGTAGAAAAGATGATCCGCCTGTCAAAATTATTTTTTCAACATCTGAATATTCATGAAAATCTTGCTGTCCGTAAAGTTCTAGCGCATATTTTATCTCATGCAATATTGGCATCACAGCTTCGCGTATAACAGAAGGTATCTGTTGTTCTTTTTGCGCTGATATAGCCAAATCAAACTTTATTTGCTCTGCTTGTTCTGGCGATACGCTCATCTGCTTTGCTATTGCTTGTGTAACATTAATGCCGCCTGATTTTATTGAACGATGCAAAAATGGAATACCACCCTGCACAATGCTGATATTCGTTCTTTCATATCCAATATCTACTATCATTATTCTTGACATGTCTTTACCGATAAGCGATCTAATAAGAGCGAACGACTCTGTTTCAAGGGCAATTAATTTCAATTTAGATAGTTTAAAAATATCAATATATTTTTGCACAAGATCTTTTGGAGCACCTGATACTAGTACGCGAATATGTTTCTGTTCTTTTGTATCTAACAAATCGCTATCTTTCTTAACATCACCTTTTACATTTTTTTCAACTTCCTCTTTTGGTAACAGATGTTTGTCTATGATTGTAGAATCCAAAATCATGTCTTCAATTGGCTTTGGTAATAATTTTTTTACTTGCGCCTCGATGAGTGGTTTAATGTCATCTTTTTTACTTCTTGGTTGTGGAATAGTAACTATTGCGTGAAATACATGCTGCGAAGGCAAAGCAGCATTAACTTGTTCTGCTTTCATATTCGCCTTCTTAATAATGTCATTTATTAATTGCGCTGATTTTTGTGGAGAATCTAATAGCGACCCATCAACATGCGATGATTTCTGCGCGTAGCCATATGTGTTGAGCTTTAACCTACCATTAGTTGATGAAAGCTCAACCATTTTAATTCCTCCAGCTCCAATATCTATACCAATAATTCCGCTTGACGCGTCATCTTTTTTTGAGAACAGTCTCATATAGATTAAATTGTATCACAAACCAAGAGCTTCATCGATTGCTTTATTCACCTGCGCATCAGCTTCTTTATTATCTTCGCGCATTACATGGCAAAATGTTATTTTTGCAAATTTTTGTCGCAAGTTATAAACCTCTAAAAATTTTTTAGCTAAATCTTCATTTTTTACCTTATACTCACCATTTATCTGCTTTACTGCGAGTTCTGAATCCATAACAACCTCTATATCAGACACATCTAATTCAATTGCTTTTTCAAGTCCTAAAATAACAGCCTGATATTCAGCTTGATTATTTGTCGCCTCACCAATATATACTCCACATTCAAATATTTTATTACCTGGCTCGTTACCACAAAGATCGTACAATACAAATCCTGATCCTGCTGGTCCTGGATTTCCTCTTGCTCCGCCGTCAGTATAAAGTCGTGCTTTCATATTAGTTAGTGTATGTGCCTAAAAATACTTTTTCTAATTTATCACTATTTAATAAATTCTCTGCAGTATCTTCAATAACAACCTTGCCATTTGATAAAACATACGCTCTATCTACGATGCCTAATAATGATTTTATATTATGCTCAACAATAACCACAGCGATCTTTCTTTTAATGCTGATTTCTTTTATTTTATCAAACATTAATTTTACATATTTTGGTGATAATCCAAGAGTTGGCTCATCAAGTAGCAATAAATGTGGATCCATCATAAGTCCTCTCGCAACAGCAAGCATTTGCTGCTGTCCTCCAGACAAACATGATGATTTATCTTTTCTTTTTGTTTTTAAATCAGGGAACAGCGTCATAACATCATCAATTCTTCGCTGTATTTCATTCTTATCATTTATTGAATATGCTCCAATTTCTAGATTTTCCTCTATTGTGAGATTTCTAAATACCCTCCTTCCTTGCGGGACATAGCAAATTCCCATCAAAACGATTTCATGAGATTTTGGTTTTATTTTTTTACTGCGAAATATTACTGATCCAGATGTTATAGTTGTTAATCCAAATATTGATTTCAAAACAGTTGATTTACCTGCACCATTAGGCCCCATTACAGCAACTATTTCCCCTTCATCAATTTGCATGCTCACATCATCTAAAATCTTGCGCGTATCATACTTTGCATCCAAATTCTTTAATTCTAAAAGAATTTCTTTTTTCATACTTATTCTCCTAAATATGCTTCAATCACATCCTTGCGTGACAATACACTCTCTGGTTTTCCAACTGCCAACAATGCTCCTGCGTCAACAACGATTACAGTATCTGATAGCTCGCGTATTAAATCCATATTGTGTTCTATAAGCAAAACTGTTTTTCCACTTTGCTTCAAGTCTAAAATAATCTGCTTAACTAATTTAAGCATTTCTTTAAACAATCCAGAAAACGGTTCATCTAGAAAATATATATCAGCGTTTGTTGCCAAAGCTCTTGCAATCTCAAGAAGCTTGCGTTGACCATATGATAAATTTTCAGCTGTTTCAAAACGCTTTTCCCATAGTCCAACTTTTTTTAAAATTTCATATGCTCTTTTTGCATGCAAATCAATATGAGATTCAAACATTGAAGCGAAAACTCCTTTTTCAGTAAGTACAACTAAAATATTATCAAGCACGCTCATTTGTTCTATTAATCTAATATTTTGAAATGTTCTTGTGATCCCTAGCGTTGGTAAATCATGTGATTGTATTTTATTTAATCTATAATCATTTATTATTAATTTTCCGGAATCGTATTGTATGATCCCTGTCATGAGATTTATGATAGTTGTTTTTCCTGCGCCATTTGGACCTATCAAACTAGTTATCTTTCCTTTTTCAATCTCAATACTCAAATCATCAACCGCCCTAACTCCATCAAATGATTTTCTAAGTTGTTGCGTTGCTATAGCTATCATAGACGATAATTTCCAAATATTCCTTTAGGTTTATACATCATTAAAGCCACAATGCATACTCCGAATATCATCTGTCTAAGATAACCAGCTACAGCATCTGGTAATCCTAAAAATCTTAAAATTTCTGGCAGAAAAATATATATTATCGCTCCAATTAATGAACCTTTATGGCTTGATAATCCACCAATAATTATGATCAAAACACAATATATAGATGTCATGTCAGAAAAACTACTTGGTCCTATATATGAAATATATGACGCATACAACCCACCTGCAACAGATGCAATTCCCGCAGATATCGCAAATATAACAAGCCTGTAATGCTCAACTCTGTAGCCAAAAACTGACACTACTTCTGCATCCTCGCGAATTGATTTTAATACCCTCCCAAATGATGATCTAGTTATGTAAAAACATATCAATGCTATTAACGCTGTAATCACAATAATAAATACTGTATATCGTTCTCCTGTACTAAATACGAATCCAAAAATTTCAGGCTTAGGTACGCCACTTATCCCAAACGGTCCGCCAGTAATATCAACCAAATTAAGAAATGCGCTATAACAAATTGATGTAAAACCAAGTGTGGCTAACGCGTAATAATCTCCGCTAAACCTTGAGAATACTACTCCTACCAATACACTAATTAGCGCGCCAACAAAAATACTTGCAAAAATAGCTATGAAAAAAGGCAAATTATAATCTTTAACCATGATTGCAAATGTATATGCGCCTATTCCGAAAAAAGCTGCATGAGCAAGAGAAAGCAATCCTGTATATCCTATCACTAGATTCAAACTCAATCCCAATATTGCGAATATGCTCATGATTACAATCAAATGCATCAAATAATCCATACTATCTTTTAAATATTCCTTTTGGTCTGAATAAAAGAAAGAGTATCAGTAATCCAAATGATATAGCGGATTTCCATTCAGTAGGGATCAGCCACACGCCTAAATTTTCAACAATGCCTAACAAAAATGCTCCAGCAAGAGCACCATATACATTTCCGACGCCTCCAATAATTGCAGCAATCACAGCCATTAAAAGCAAATGCATGTCTGATGTTGGCTGTATGCCTGTATCTAACGCATATAGTATTCCACCTAACCCTGCTATCGCTGAACCGACTATAAAAACTTTTGATATTATTTTTTCTGTGTTTATGCCAACGATCTTAGCGACCTCAATATCATCACTCACTGCCTTTACTGCTTTTCCAAACTTTGTCTTGTTATATATTAATATTAAAAATATGGATATAAATATGCATGTTATGAATATGTAAATATGCAATTGGCTAAAATGCAATCCATATAATTCAAGTGAAACACTTTTAGTTATATCTGTTATTGTTTTAAACCTGTTTGTAAAAAATATACCCAAGATTGATTGTAAAACAATAAATACACCAAGAGAAGAAACTAGAAGTATCATTGATGAAGCTTTTTTATGTCGTAATCTGGAAAAAACTAGAAGATCTATTAAATAACCTGTCAACGCTGAAATTACTATTCCTGTAATTATAGCCATCCATAATGGTAAATCAAAATTTTTAGCTACAACTAGTGCAGCATATGCTCCGATAACACATATTGATCCGTGAGCGATATTGAAAAATTTAGTTGTGGAATATATAAAATTAAAACCTAGTGCTAATAATGCGTATATTGATCCTGCAATTAACCCATTGACAAGCAGTTGAGCAAATAACTCCATATCATTTGAAAACAGGTGAAGCGGAAATAATATTCCGCTTCATCATGTTTGCTAAAGATATATTTTACTCAAGCGGGACGCGCTCTGATGATTTGATTTGGACTATTTCGTAATTTGCTGATTTAAGGTCTCCGTTTTCATCAAAAGAATAATTATCAGCCACTCCTTGTAAATTTTGAATATTATATAGTGAATCTTTTATTGATTCTCCTGTTAAATCCTTAGCTGTCTTCATTGCTTGCGCTAAAATCATGATCGCGTCATAACCACGCGCTGCATATACAGAATCTTGATCAGGAGTTATGTATTGCGCAACACCAGTTGTATATTCACTGGTTGGCTCAATATTTGCTGGTCTTGAATATATCATTCCTTCTCCAATACTCCCTAAATCAGTCCAGATTGATGCCTGGTCCCAAGAATCACCACCTATAACTGTAATGTCATCCAATACTCCAGCTTCATCTAACTGCTTAATTCCTGATATAGCGTCAGTAGCATAAGATGGGAAATAAATAACTTCTGGATTTGCATCTAAAACTTTTGCTATTTGTGTTCGCAAATCTGTTGCACCTTCAACATGAGATTCTTCGGCAACTATAGTACCTTTATAACTTTCTACAAATTGTGTTGCTATTCCCTTACCCCAGTCATTATTGACATACATCACTGCAACACTAGGTGAGTTAAGATTATCGTAAATGTAATTTGCTATATATGTTGCTTGCAACATGTCTGATGGTACATCACGAAATATATAATCGCCTGCTGTTGTCACTAATGGTGATGTTGATGCATAAGAAATCATAGGAACTCCTGCAGCTTCAGCTATTGGCGCTCCAGCTAGTGTCGCGCTTGAACATGTGCCACCAATAATTGCTGTTACTTTATCAACATTCACTAACTTATTAACAGCATTGGCTGCCATTGTAGGATCACATGCATCATCTTCATATATAGCCTGCAATGTTTTTCCATCAATACCTCCGTCTTTATTAACTTCATCTATCGCGTACTGCATTGCTCCTTTTATGCCTGTTCCTATGGCTGCATAATCGCCTGTTAAAGGACCTATAAAACCGATTGTTATAACGCCACCTTCTTTATCTGACTCCGAACCATTACCTCCTAAGAACATTAGATAACCGAGGATTATAATGACTATCAAAATAATCACCCCTATCCATGTTTTCTTTGCTGTATCGCTCATACAATGATTTTTATTAATTAATTTGATAACACTAGTATTTTAACAAATTATATTAATTTATCAACACTCGCTCGACTTAACATTTAATTATAACTTCTACAACCTCTGCTTGGAGTTTTCTGCTTCCATTCCATTCATTCATACGCAATTTGAATGCAACATCAACTAATGATCCGATTTTAATATCTTGTGCTAATTTACCAAATCCAAAACCTACACATTCAATATGATTACTTCCATCCTCAAGTATCATTCGTAAATGTTTGCATTCACTTCCAACAGCACCCACGGACGCAACCCTTGCATTCTTAATCGCAAACAAAGGTACAGCATTCCCTGTTCCAAATGGTTCAAATTGAATAACTTTTAAATAAAGCCCGAAATCAATATCTGAAATATCCAAAACAGCATCAATAATAACTTCGCTCTTACCTTGTGATAATACAAATTTTTCCTTTGCGTATAAATTAACTTTTTCACGAAATATCTCAATCATCTCAAAGCTACCGAGCGTAAGACCGCATGCTTCTGGATGTCCTCCTGCTTTAACAAATATATCACCGCAGTATCTCATCGCTTCTACCAAATGAAGTCCATTAGCAGTTCTTCCTGATCCAAGAAATTGATCACCTGATTTAGAAAGTGCGAAAACAGACGACTTAAGTTCATTCGCTATCTTCCCTGCGATCAATCCTAATATTCCAGGAACCCAATTCTCACTCCAAACTATATATACAAATTGCTCACTAAATTGCTTTATCTGTTCCATCGCCTCACTGAAAGCAATATCTGATAATCTTTGTCTCTCACGATTTAAAACTTCTAATTCAGTTGAATATAGTACAGCAGAATCATTATCAATAGCATTTAAAGCATTGAATGCAGTTGATGCGTTCTTAAGTCGACCGGCAGCATTTAATCTTGGACCTATTCTAAAACCTATATCATCTGTTTTTATTCTACCCAGCTCTAAATTTGAATTTTGAATAATTTTTAAAAGTCCTGGTCTGCGAGTTTTATTCAAAACCATTAACCCATATTTTTCTAAGGCGCGGTTTTCGCCAAGTAGAGGAACTACATCAGTTATTGTTGCAATTGCCACTAAATCCAGAAGCCATTTTTCAAATCCTGCGGAAACTTGAATTGCGCGCTTTTGCGCACAGCGCAAAAGCGCGCACGCAAGCTTAAACGCTACTCCTGTACCGCAAAGTTTCTTATTAGGATAAATTTCACCTGGCGCAAGTGGATGAATTATAATCGCATTTTTTGGCAATTCAACACCAAGTTGATGATGATCGCAAACTATAACATCAAGTCCTGATTCACAAGCATAATCAAGCTCTTTTGAGTTAGCTATTCCACAATCAACTGTTATAAGAAGCGACGCTCCTGATTCAATGAACTTATCAATATTATGTTTTGCAACGCCATATCCATCGTGTTCGCGATGCGGTAAAAAAACCTCAATATTCAATTTCACATCCATTGATCCTGATAAATGTCGTAATGTATCAACAAGTAACATTGATCCACATATTCCATCAGCATCATAATCACCATGAATAATTATCTTTTTTTCGTTCTCCAACGCACTGAACACTTTTTCAACAGCATCGTTCATTCTTAAAAACAAAAAAGGATCGTGCGTGTCACGATCATAATCTGGCGACAGGAAATCTTTTGCCTGCTCTTTTGAAATTCCACGATTACTTAATAATTGTTCAACTATGTCGCTGCTTACTTTTTCTCTTATTTTCCAAACGCTTTTCATGCAATTAATTACCTTTTTAGAACATTCAAATATGCTTCGCTCGGTATATGAACCTTTCCTTTTCCAAGCGCCATCATCTTTTTCTTACCCTTTTTCTGCTTTTCTAATAATTTATTCTTTCGCGTCACATCTCCACCGTATAATTTTGCTGTAACATCTTTGCGAAGTGCGGAAATTTTATCTCCTGCGACTATCTTGCCTCCAACAGCTGCCTGCAACTTTATCACAAATTGCTGACGAGGAATTGAATCTTTTAGAGAATTAATTATTCGCTTTCCGACTGAATGAGCATCATTGCTATATGTAAAAGTCGCAAGCGCCTCTACAGGATCCTCTGCTACAAGTATATCTAAACGCACTATATCTGCAGATCTATATTCAAAAACATCATAATTCATTGACGCGTAACCACTACTCATTCCTTTTAATTTATCATAAAAATCAACGATCAGTGATGAAAGCGGAATTTCATATTTTAGAATCGCTCTCCCCTCTGAAAGATATTCTGTATTCTTATAAATTCCATGTCGTTCTTGTGCGAATGTCATTACACCGCCAATGAATTCAACTGGTGTTATAACATCTAACTTAGCCCACGGCTCTTCAATACGATCAATATGTCCGGAATCTGGCAAATCAATCGGGCTTTTAATCACCTTATACGATGCTGATCCGCGTTCAAAAACATGATATGCAACTGACGGAACAGTTACAACAAGTGATAATCCATGCTCTCGTTCTAGTCGTTCCTTAAGAATCTCAAGGTGAAGCATTCCCAAAAATCCAGCACGAAATCCAAATCCAAGTGCCGGCGACTGCTCTGGTTCGTATGAAAGCGCAGCATCATTTAGTTTCAATCGTTCCATTGCATCGCGAAGCTCCTCAAAATTACCACCTTCTTGAGGGAAAATGCCTGCAAAAACCATTGGATGAACCTCTTTATATCCTGAAAGTGGTTGAGCTAATGTAACCGAGGAAAGTGTCATTGTGTCTCCAACTCTACATCCAGCAATATCTTTGAGACCTGTGACAACATATCCTATTTGCCCTGTTTCTAATATTTCTGTACTAGAAAATTTTGGAGTTAATGCGCCTACATCTAATATTTCTGTCGTTGTTTTTGTTGCCATCATCTTAAGACGATCTCGTTTTCGTAAAGCTCCATCAATTACTCGAACATATGCAACAACTCCTTTATAGTCATCGTAATATGAATCAAAAACAAGCGCCCTGGTTGCGCCTGTATCAATTCCTGCTGGGCAAGGAATGTTATCAACAATCCTATCAAGAAGTTTATCAACATTTTGACCTGTCTTTGCAGAAACAGCGATTATATCGCTTTCCTTACATCCAATGAGTTGAATTATCTCGCGAGTTCTCGCTTCAATATCTGCATTAGGTAAATCAATTTTATTTAAAACTGGAATTATATCCAGATTCTGATCAAGTGCTAAATATAGATTCGCAAGAGTCTGCGCCTGTACACCTTGCGTTGCGTCTACCAACAGAACTGCGCCTTCAACAGCTGCGAGTGAACGAGAAACCTCATAATTAAAATCAATATGTCCTGGTGTATCAATTAAATTCAAAACATATTCTTTGCCATCCTTCACATATTTCATGCGAACCGGTGTTAGCTTTATTGTAATTCCCCTCTCGCGCTCTAGATCCATCTGATCAAGCATTTGATCCTTCATTAATCGTTTATCTACTGTTCCAGTCTTTTCAAGCAAACGATCGGCAAGAGTTGACTTTCCGTGATCAATATGTGCGATTATGCAGAAATTTCTTATTCTGTCCTGTTTTGTCATATATCGCTCAAATGGTACTGAAAATAAGCACTTTTGTCTATTTAATAACACCTGACCCGATTACCTCTTTACCACAATAAAAGACAATAAACTGACCTGGTGCTACTGCTCTTTGTGGGTACTTAAATGCTACTCGCAGATCATTATTTTTCTTTTTTGAAAATTTGCATTTTTGAAGTTTTTGGCGATAACGAATTCTTGCCTTCACCTTTAATCCACTCATGATATTTAAAATACCAGCTCGTGTTTCAATAATATCTGTGGCATCTAACTCATGTCTATAAAGCGCTGGATCTGATTCATGTGCAACAACAATATCATTTGTTATAGGTCTACGCTCAACAACGAAATATGGATCAGTGCCGCCAAGATTCAACCCATGTCGTTGACCAATAGTATAAAAAGCATGCCCTTCATGCTTGCCTAAAATATTTCCTTTTGTGTCAACAATGTTTCCTTCTTGTGATTTTATTCTTGCGCCAAGAAAATCTGATAAGGCTACTTTTCCAACAAAACAAATTCCTTGGCTATCTTTTTTGTTCGCAACATGCAAATCATGCTTTGCCGCAATTTTTCTTACTTTTGATTTCTTCAGATCTCCAATCGGAAACAAACAATACTTAAGCTGATCTTGCGTAAGCCGTGCTAAAAAATATGACTGATCTTTGCTTTTATCTTTTCCGGCAAATAATCTTGAAAACTCTTTGTAATGCTTAACTCTTGCATAATGACCGGTTGCAACAAATTCACATCCTAATTCCTTTGCTTTTTCTAAAAAATGACCGAACTTCATGTATTTATTACATAACATGTCAGGATTTGGGGTCCTTCCTGATTGATATTCGTTAAGCATGTATTCATACACTTCCTTGCGATACTCTTTCTCAAAATCAAATGTATGAAACTCTATACCAAGCTTTGATGCAACCCTTGCTGCATCCCGTTGCTCACTACGCCACTCGCACTCTGTTATATCCTTACCCTTACCACCACATTCATCGTTACTCCAATTTTTCATAAATCCACCAATAACTTCGTATCCTTGTTTTTGCAATAATAAAGCAGCAACACTTGAATCAACCCCTCCACTCATTCCAACAAGCACTTTTTGATTTTTCATACGAAAATCACAATAACATTTTTTTATATGTTCTAAAATAGAGCACAACAGCGATCCTCACGGATCGCTGACACGATGTCGCGTATTAACCAGCACGCCTGCTGATGATCTCCCATCCATCAGGAAGCTGACACTGATTGAGCTTCCTCATGAATTTTTCGCTTGAACCGTTATCAACCACAAGCTGTGGCGCGCACGGTTCTACTGCCTCGTCAGTTTGGAAGAAATCCTCCTCTTCCACCTCTGACGCCGTGCAATCTTCTTCAATCGCTACTGGCTCCATATCAAGGAGCTCGTAGCGCACTGTGAGCCAGTTCGCGATTGAACTCGCGATCTCACTAGCTGCGAACAGTACAACTCGCACGAGTTCCTTGAGCATGATGCCTCCATTGCTTGGAACACAAAACATTAACTGATTTTAGTAGTTATGTCAATTATAATTGGACTAAATGCCTAAAATCAGTTATTATTCTTCCGAAAATGCAATATTCCCGGGTAGTCTAAAGGCAGGACGCCAGGTTCTGGCCCTGGCAATCTAGGTTCGAATCCTAGCCCGGGAACCATCACAATCAATTCTTACAAACCGAAACAATAGGTGAATAGAAAACACGCTACCTCTTACTGGGCAGCGGGTTTTTGTTTAACTATAAAAGCAAGAACGCGCCAGGCGAGCCTCGTGCACTCAGCAGAGTGCATCTCTTAAGGCTCGCGCGGGCGCGCGAGGTGTCACATAGTGCCGGTGCGTGTCAGATGTATGGCAATGAACGTGAGGACCGTGCAAGTCAGTAGCAAGACGAGGCTACCGGACGAGCCGCGGTTGCATACGACACACACACGTTCGCGTCGCTTGGACCGACGCTCGCCCTGCTGGCTGTTCGCTAGCACGCCGACAGCCATGAAGCACACCATGATGAGTAGGCTCGCGACTACAGCGTAGCACCCGTAATCGTTGATGAACATAATGACTGACAACACCATGTATTCCTCCTTGCACTGAACGTGCGACATGGGTGAAGCTACTATACTATTTCTCTATCATTTTGTCGAGTATATTAGTTAAATTTCGGACAGACCGTGACAAGGTTTGCGCATAGAAAAGGTGTCCAAAAGCCTTGCCGCAGAACCACAAAACCTCAACAAATAGTGTTGAGGTTTTGTTATGAATATTTCACGATCTATTCAACAACCAACCCACCAAATGCTTCTACAAGATTTCGTAATGGTTTATCAGATAATTCTTTTTGTGCAAGCTTAGCAAAAACATTTACCTTGCATTGCATTACTTTTTCAATAGCTTCTGATAAAACAGAAAGATTTTTAGGCTGATTAACTGTTTCAAAATGAAATGTTGTATCAAAACCAATTACAACTCCATTTGAATTCACTTCAATAGGCTGGCTTCTGCCTAATACAAGTGGCAAAGCTATATTTTTCTTTGCTGTTTCTTCAATACATCTTTGCCATTTAGATTTAAGTTCTTCAATGTCAAAGTTAATTGTGCTGTCTTCTGTCTTATTCTCAACGACTGCTTTAATAGTTTTTTCTGTATCATTATTTTTTTCTTTGTCGTTTGCGTCTAATTTCTTGTCACACTCTTCGTCATTTCCATCTTCATAACAGATATTTATTATTGCAAGCTCAAGAGGAAGTTGAAGAATAGATTCTGGGCTCGGTGTCACTCTGGCTTTTAAAAACTCTTCAAGATAATGACTATATTTTTTTGCAAGAGATACATTCAAATCTAGCGCTTTCATCATTTTCACTCTGCACTCTTCAATCAAATCATCATTTAAATGCTTAACAGATCCACCACTTTCAACAAATGCCGTAAGTTCCAAAATTCCAGTTTTTGCATTTTTAGCATCACACGCACCTAATATTACTTCAACAACGCGAGAATTTGTTTGCGGTAAAATGATTGACGCTATTTCTTCAGTAATCTTGTTTTCTCCAAGCGCCAATATCTGACCAAGTAAACTTTCAGCATCTCGCAAGCAACCATCTGATAGTTTTGCAATTGATTCTAAAACTGAAATTGGTGCGTCTATTTTTTCACCTTTCAAAACTCCAAGTAGACGCTCAACTATTTCATTGCTTGTTAAACGATGAAAATCAAATCTTTGACAGCGAGAAATAATTGTTTGCGGAATCTTATGAATCTCTGTTGTAGCAAGAATAAATATTCCGTAAGCTGGTGGTTCTTCGAGCGTCTTAAGCAAAGCATTAAACGCACTTGATGATAGCATGTGAACTTCATCTATAATAAAAACTTTATATTCACCTGATACAGGAGCAAAGCGCATTGCTTCAATAATATTTTCACGCACATTATCAACTCCTGTATGTGATGCGGCATCAATCTCAATAATATCCATTGCGCTATTTTTATCAAACGCAACGCAATGGTCGCATTTACCACAAGCTTCAGCACTATTTTTCTTCCTATCTTTACAATTAATTGTCTTTGCTAATAGTCTAGCGATCGTTGTCTTTCCAACGCCACGAGGTCCTGAAAAAAGATAAGCATGCGCAACAGAACAATCAATTATCTGATTACAGATTGTCTGTACTACATGACTCTGTCCAGAAACCTCCTTAAATTTACTTGGTCTATATTTTCTATACAGCGCTTGACTCATATCGCCGATAGTTTAGCACGAATTAAAACAACAGGCGAAATGCCTGTTGTTTATTGCTTACCTTGTCATTGGCATCGGCGGTTGCTTTCTTTCTTGCTTTAATTGTCCATATCCTGAACGCAACGCGATTTCTCTTTGTACAATATCTTTTGGTTTTCCATAAGTTAGGCGCGACACTTCACGAAGCGCTTCAGCAAGTTTAGTGTTTGGCTTATCAGCAACCGCTGCTTTTAATGTAAACGGCTTTGTTTGCGACATATCAACGATAATACGCGCGTTCCAAGTAAATTTATCATTATTCATCAAATCATATCCTGATAATGTTGGCTCATATAAACGAGAAAGAACTTCAACATCTTCAGGACCAATTCTTGAAATAAGTGTTGTTCCCACATTTCCAAGTATCGCATCTCTTATTTCTGTCTTTCCATCTTTAGTAAGTTGTCCTAAATACTGATGTGTTAAAATTAGATTTAATCGATACTTTCTTGCTTCTGACAATATCGTTGCTATTGATGGAGTTATGAAATTCTGAAACTCATCAATATATAAGTAAAAATCTTTTCTTTTTTCTTCTGGCATGTCAGCGCGACCAAAAGCTGCCATTTGAAGCTTTGAAACCATTATTAACCCGAGCAAGTTACCGTTTACATCACCAGTTTTTCCTTTTGAAAGATTAACTAGCAAAATCTTACCTTCATCCATTATCTTGCGGAAATTAAACGATGATCTTGGCTGACCTATTATATTTCGCATCATTTCATTCTCAACAAATCTTCCTACTTTTGATACAAGATAACCCATCATTTCTGATCTATGATAATCAGAAGTGTTTGCCATTTCATCTTCCCAAAATGATCGCACGACAGGATCTTTAACTCTAGCCAACCACTCGGCTTGGAATTTCTTATCAGCTATCATTTTTGGAATTTCAGCGATTGTTCCTGGATAATTTGGATCTGACATCAATGTTAGCATGAAATTACGCATGTTGTGTTCAAACATCGGACCCATCATTTCAGGCGGGAACAAACTATAAAATATTGAAATCATTTCCTGTACAGCAAAATCCATTTCAGCTTGAGTGGTTGCCTCAAGCATATTTAATCCTATCGGTCTTTCAGTGTCTGACGGATTAAAATAAATAACATCGTCAATGCGCTCTTTCGGAATTGTTCCTAACACATACTCTACCAAGTCACCGTGCGGATCAATAACACCAACTCCTTTTCCATTTTTTATATCCTGATTTATTAAATATCTCATGAACCAAGATTTACCAGTACCAGTCTTACCCAAAATATACATGTGACGAGTACGATCCTCATCATTCATATAAATCTGCGTTGTATGTCCGCGATATTGATTTGAACCAAGATGCAATCCTGAAATTGGTATCTCTGGAGGAGCTGGTGCTATTCTGGCGAGCATCCAACGAATATTTGGAGTTTCAGTTGTTGGGATTGGTAAATGCCATAAACTCGCCATTTCCTCTGTATTTAATATGACTAAAAATTTTTCTTTAAATACTCTGAAAATAAAGTCAGAAACAAGCTTCGTGTTTTTCGGAACAACTTGTGTAAACGCGTTCCCAAATTCGTAAATATTGTAAGAACTGAATGCTTGTAATACTTGATTAAGATATATACCTGCTGCATCAGCACTTTGTGCGCTTGCGATTATTCTAATATTTGCTTCAAGTCCAGCCTTGCTTGCCTTTTGTTCTATTCCTTCCATCATCTTCTGTTCAGCAGGTGTAATTTGTTTTGTTTGTTCTGGCTTATCTGAATCTTTGGAAAACTGCGAACTGAATAATTTTCCCCATCCGCTGTCTCCACCTTTTTTAGCATCATCAAATGACATGCCTTTTTGCATGTTCTTTACAATCTTTTTCCCTAAACCACGCCAACCAGGCTTTGCTGAACGAACAATATATTGTACAGCAACTCCATCTCCTTCTGGAACTTTTGAAAGCGCATTTGTAATCGCATTCAATGGATCGCTTTCCATTTGAGTATAAGTCTTTATCGGAAGTGCATTCTCACGCTTAAAAACCAAATATCCTCCAACAACTGTTCCATTAGAAGCAAACATGTTGTAATCCTTCACTTGCTCAATTGCCGCAGAACTATATTGAGCGTTTAATTGCTGCTCAACATATTGATGCATGTATTTAGGTACAGTTATGTAAAAAGTAATGAGTTTTTCATGCGCCACAATTTCCAAAGCCATTTCATCTGTATTTCCAAAAAGCCATGGCTTTATACCTTTCTGGCTCTTAAGTCCTCCGATTGCTGCAAAGAATGTTTCTGCAATTGCAATATCTTCTTTGATATCAGCAGCTCGCTCTTCTGCCTTAGCTTCTGATTCACTCTTAAACTTTGGAAGAGTCACCATTAAAGTAACATGAGCATATTTGCCACCACGCATCATTTGTCTTTTTCTCAAAGAATATCTTAGGAAAAACAAAAAAATAACAACTGCAGCTATAAACAACAAAATTCCTCCCAATAAATAAATAATCACTAGAGGGTCATTTATAAAAAAATCAATTATATTCATACTCACAAATTACACGCGTTTTTGCTTGTCTTTTGCGTAAACAATTACATTATCTGCCTTTATTTTTGCTTCTTGTTCTATGAAGTACTTATTAACACCCGGTATCATGCCTAGCCATTGAGATATCCAATTCAAAATCTTTCCGATCTTTATCTTGCCGCTTGAGATCATTTTACTGATTTTTCCAGCTATTTCCTCCCCCTTATTCTTAAATGCTAGTTTACGATCATCAGGCAATTTAATAAAAACCTCTGTTAAATCACTTGCGAGTATATTTTCAATATCAACAAGTAGCGGATCTTTTTGAACTGGCACTTGTGTAGGTACTGATTGATGCGTTTTTGGCACGGCTACTTCAATATGCTCATTTCCACTTTTTTCTTTTGATCCTTCAGCATCTGTTTGTTCTCGCTTTTCTTTCTCAACAATTACCTCACTTTTATCTTTTTTTTCTAAATTTAAATCATTACCGGTTTCCGATTCTACACCTTTTGATATTAATAAATCCTTTTGTTCGTCTGACATGCTAATATTTTATCACATTCACACTATTGGTTCTAACTCTTGACCTGATTGTGTATCTTTAATTTCAAAACCATGCAGCCTAACCTTTTCTCTTATTTCATCAGAAAGTATCCAATTTTTTTCTTCTCTTGCCTTCTTACGAAGCTCAAGTAATTCATAAACCTCATCAGGTGCATCAAGCATTTTTCTTTGAACCTCTGCAAGCCCGAGCCCAAAAACCTTATCAAACAAGATAGCAGTGGCATATTTTGATGAATTTTCTATAGAAACATCTTTTAACATTATCCACAAAACTGAAAGTGCGCCCGGAGCATCAAGATCGTCATTTATTTTTTCTTTGAACATTTTTTCATATTTCTCACTAGGTTTATCACCTCTTGGCAGTTCTGACACTATTTTACGAAGTTTGTTTAATGTATTTTGCGCAGCCTCAAGCGCATCCCATGTAAAATTTTGCTGTACTCTATAATGAGCTCCAAGAAAGAAATATCTATAAGCTAGTGGCTCAAAACCCTTTTCTTTCAAATCATCTAACGAATAAGTATTTTGTAAAGATTTAGACATTTTTCCTGAATCAACAAGCAAAAAATCATTATGCATCCAATAGTTTGCAAGTGATTTTCCGCGCGCTGCTTCAGTTTGAGCTATCTCATTTGTATGATGAACAGGTATGTGGTCAATACCGCCTGTATGAATATCAAATGGCACACCAAGATACTCCTCACTCATTGCCGAACATTCAATGTGCCAACCTGGAAAGCCGATTCCCCATGGAGACTCCCATTCCATTTGTCTCTTCTGATCCTTTGGTGAAAATTTCCAAAGTGCGAAATCCGCAGGATTTCGCTTTTCATCATTTACTCCAATGCGCGCTCCTTCTTGCTTTTCTTCAAGCTTCTGTCCAGACAATTTTCCATAATCAGCAAATTTTGATACATCAAAATATATCCCATCTGTTATTTTATAAGTGAATCCTTTTTCCTCAAGTACTTTAATCAACTCTATTTGTTGAGTTATGTGTTCAGTTGCTTTTGGAGTTCTAAATGGAGCTAATATATTTAATTTCTCCATGTCATCAAAGAACATGGCAGTATATTTCTTTGAAATGTCCCATGCAGATTCACCAGTTGCTTTTGATGCTTTTTCAAGCTTATCCTCACCTTCTGAAGAATCTGATACAAGATGCCCAACATCTGTAATATTGATCACTTGCCTAACTTCATATCCATTTAATTCAAGTGTTCTGCGTAGCAAATCTGAAAACAAATATGATCTAAAATTTCCAATACTTGCTCTGTCGTAAACAGTAGGTCCACAAGTATAAATACCTGCCTTTGATACAACAATCGGCTTAAACTCCTCTTTTTTTCTTGTTAAGCTATTGAACAATGTTATACCCATAATGCTTTTATTGTATCAAATTTGCTCAATATACACGAAAGCGCCACCGCTGGTGGCGCCTCTACGGACGCAAGATCATGAGTTTACCCTCTGCATTGCAGTCAAGATAGGCATACGCGTAGCGATTCTCACCGCCAACCATTACCTGTCCTGCCCACACAATGCGAAGTGGATTTTCGGGTTCATCGTACAAAATGAATGCTCCTAGCGATATAGCGGTTTTGCTTGTCACGCTGTCGCTGTGAGTCTCAATTTGTACCGAACCACCATTTGTGATTAGTGACTCAATGAGCTTTTCAACGCCTACGAACCTACAATTGAGGATCCTGTCAACCGCGTCCATATCGCGCGTAGCCAATGCACGAGATGTTGCGTCATACTTTCCCCAATATGACGCAAGCGTTTGCATGATCTCTTCGCGCGCGCTACCGATAGAAGTACCTTTTCGCACGATAGCGCTAAGCGCAGAATCACGCATAAATTCTCCGGAGTATATGTGGTGCGGCGGCGTTATCCTACAACCACGCCACACAATACTCCAGCCGATATCTTCTTCAAGTACGCGCAGGATGCCGAACACACGCAGCCACACCATTTCGGTTGTCTCAATGTCATATTGGATCGCCTTTTGTTCATCGCGCAGTCCAGAGAACAACGCATGAACGAGCGCTTCCAAATCCGGCTTGTATCTCAATGTCATTCCGCTCAAGCTTCCCATGTAGTCCCTCCTTCATGGGTGATGAGAAATTGAAAGTGCCAGGTTGTAATCCTGGCATTATTTTAGCTTTTAGTCAATATCAAAGTGATCAGGTGTCTCCTCTTATTATCAATAATAATCCGACCGGTAACAAAGCCCATATTACAGCTTGGATGTCACCAATAAATATCATTCTAACCACTGGAGAAAAACTGGCTATCATTTCTTCGCCCATAAAACTACCTGCTATTACCAGTATCAATCCTGATATGCCTATACAAATCGTGCCAAGTTCAAATCCAGTTGGAACAATATATGGCTCAAAAAACCCATTAGTTTTGAGAACTATGTACATTATTATTAATAGCGCTATGAATACAATAATATTTGCGAAACCAGCATCTGTTTCAATCAGGGCAGAACACCATGACACATAAGGTACAAAAAGCATTATAAATCCTGAAATATAAACAGAAACTAAAAGTGGAATAATAAAATCTTTTCCAAATGTATATCCATAAGCGCAAACCAATACAATAAAACCAATAACAACCAGCGTATCCCAAGTTAAATACGATGTATTTTCAACTAAGTCTGTAACAGTTAATAACATTTCCTCCGGCATACAATTAGTATATCAAATTGACTGCGCAAACAAAATTTGACAAGATCAGTACGCACTTTCTAGAAAGAGGCGTACACCATGTTCATTGAAATTTGTGTTGAGCCGCATCTGAATAGTCTCAGAGAACAGATAGCGATAATGCGATCTCGAGCTCTTGCGATTATTCAGTGCATTGAATACATGCGCTCGCGGAAACTGCCACTCCGCATGAACTCCATGATATCCCAAAACATCTATGATATATATCGCGCAGTTGAAGTCTATATCACCTGTGTTGAAAAAATAATATCAGAATGTAATGCGAATCCGTTGTTTATCGAGCAAGTAGATGATTTGCTTAAGACATATTACACGCCAACAGAATGCCCTACGCACGAATGGGTTCAGTCACTAACTGCAATTGAGCGATATGTGCATTTCGGATTCCCGATTCTACGCGCGAACAACACAGGAACAAGACATGCGCGTGAATTGATAAACGATCTGCGGTTGATCGTCCGTGAATTTGACCCTGACTCTATTGACTGGGATTTAGAGTCAGTAAGAATGAGAATCACACATATTGAAAGACGCTTTATCTTTATGTGTGAATTCTTCCGCGCGCTCCCGCCGGTTCAATAGCCAACGCCGACCACTCTGGGTCGGCGTGCATGTTTTTATTCAATCTTCAGATCAAGTTCTTCTAATAATTTTCTTTCTTTGCGCGATATTTTTATTGGTGTTATTACCTGCATAATAACTATCTGGTCTCCTCTTCCGCGCGATACTGGCACTCCTTTATTTCTAAGTCGTAACTTATCTCCACTTTGTGTACCTGCTGGAATCTTTAATCGCACTTTTCCTTCTAAAGTTTCTACCTCAACATTGTCACCTAATGCAGCTTGAGTAAATCCTATTTTATGTTGTGAATAAATATCATCACCTATTCTTTCAAATCTTTGATCTGATTTCACATGCAAAACAACATACAAATCTCCTGGCATTCCAGAAGCTCCAATAGATTCGCCTTGCCCTCGCACCCTAATCTTCATACCATTTTCTACTCCTGGAGGTATATCAACTCGCAATGATTTTCGCTTATATTCTATTCCAGAACCTCTGCATGTTGAACATTTAGTCTTCGCAATCTCTCCGCGGCCTATACACTCATCACATGATACCCTTGTCTTTATAGCGCCTAAAATAGTTTGCTGTATTTTTTCTTTTATACCAGACCCAGAACACGAATCGCATTGCTTCATTACTGTTCCAGGTTCTGCGCCAATACCACCACACCTCTCACAATTATTGTTTTTTGTAACATTAATTTCTTTTTCAGTACCAAAAATAGCTTCTTTGAATGTTAATTGAACATCAACTTGAATATGTTGACCTTGAGTATGAGCACGAGATTGTTTTCCAGATCCTTGAAATCCGCTAAAAAAACTACCGAACATGTCGCCTAAATCATCAACATTAATTCCTTGTCCTCCAAATCCTTGAAATCCATTAAATCCTCCAAAGCCTCCTTGTCCAGATTGATCAAATGTTGAACCGAACTGATCGTATTGACTTTTCTTATTATCGTCAGACAAAACTTGATAAGCCTCATTGATCTCCTTAAATTTCGCTTCATCTCCTCCTTTATCTGGATGATATTCATGGGCTAATTTGCGAAACGCGCGCTTAATCTCATCCTTTGACGCATTTTTCTCAATGCCAAGTATTTTATAATAATCCTTACCCATACTATTTTATGGCCTTGATTCGACTCTTAATATAATCAATTAATACAACTATCAATGTTATAACTACAGAATATAGTAATATGTTGATTAACATAGACAATATCCCAAAAATCACATCAAAAGTTACAGAATCAAATATTACACTTAACGGCTCATAAACATAGAAGAATAAAAGAATACTTGGATAAAATAACCAAAGCGTTATATCTGATTCAAGCCATTTTGCATCACTAACACTTCCAATAAATAGTAAAGCTGCATTTATCCCTAAAATTATTCCGAATATGAATATGAATAATTTCTTTTTGTTCATATTTATTTCAAGAAACCTTTCTTTTCCTCAAACTTAGCTCGCGCGTCAATGATTTTTTCTTTACCTTTTGTTTCTACTTTTTTCCAAAGCCAATTTCGCACTGCTCTAAAACTCAACACCCAAAGCATAAATGATCCAAAACCAACAGCCATGCGCAAAAGTATGTGTCTTTTTTGTTCTGACATATTATTCTGCAACATCTACAGCTTCACATGCACGCTCAGTACACACCCATGATCCATTATTACATCCACACCAATTACATCCGTCAAAATATCCATCACCCAAATTATATTGATTACCATTTGCAGAACATCCTGCATCACTAGATGGCATATCATTAATTAATTTATCTGATAAATCATCTATATCATACATATTTAAAATATCATCTTGATCAAACTCTCCATCTCCACCGGTTAAATCATCAATGTAATTATTAAACTCTTCTGTGACATTATCAATTTGACTTTCAATTTTATAGCCCGTATACCATCTCCCGCCCAACCAACCTACAACCAAAGATACGATCACTGCTAGCACCAAAATTAATTGCGTTTGTTTTGTCATAAATAAATTTATTAATTAAATATTATTCTTTTTTATCGTCTTTTACTTCTTCAAAATCAGCGTCTTTTACTTCATCAGTTTTCTTATTAGCATTATCTGACGCTTGGGATTCTGATGCCTTAGCCTGCTCTTGCTGATACATCTTCGCTCCAACTTCTTGAGCTACTTTTGATAATTCCTCTGACAGAGATTTTATTTTATCAGTATCATCACCATCCTTAACTGCTTTGAGCGCGTCAATTTTATCCTGTACTTTCTTTGCGTCATCAGCACTTAATTTATCTTTTCCGTCATCTACCATCTTTTGTGCAGTATATACCATTGTGTCAGCAATATTCTTTACTTCTACTGTTTCTTTTTTCTTTTTATCTTCTTGCGCGTGCGCCTCTGCATCTTGTTTCATCTTTTCAATCTCATCTTTTGATAATCCTGATGATGCTTGGATTGTTATCTTTTGTTCTTTGCCTGTTCCTTTATCCTTTGCAGACACATTCAAAATGCCATTCGCGTCTATATCAAACTTCACTTCAATTTGCGGTATACCTCTTGGCGCTGGTGGAATTCCATCCAAAATAAACCGTCCGAGAACTTTATTATCTACCGCCATTTCTCGTTCTCCTTGATGAACCTTTATCTCAACTGATGGCTGACTATCTGCTGCAGTTGAAAATATTTGACTCTTTGAAGTAGGAATTGTTGTGTTGCGTTCAATTAATTTTGTAAATACTCCACCAAGTGTTTCAATTCCTAATGAAAGTGGTGTTACATCCAAAAGCAGAACATCTTTCACATCACCCTGTAATACTCCGGCTTGTATTGCAGCACCAAGCGCAACAACTTCATCTGGATTCACAGAAACATTTGCCTTCTTACCAAAATAATCCTCAACTTTTTTCTGAACAAGCGGCATACGAGTCATTCCGCCGACAAGGACCACTTCTTCAATTTTATCAACAGACAACTTTGCGTCTTCAAGAGCTTTCTTGACTGGTCCCATTGTTTTATCTACCAATGGCATTACAAGCTCTTCAAGCTTTGCGCGAGTAAATGTCATAACAAGATGCTTTGGACCTTCTGCGCCTGAAGTGATAAAAGGCTGATTAATTTCAGTCTGTTGAGCTGTTGATAGCTCAATTTTAGCTCGCTCTGCAGCGTCTTTCACTCTTTGCATCGCGAGTTGATCGCTTGCCAAGTTAACACCTTCTTGATTTTTAAATTCTGAAACAATCCAATCAATTATTACTCTATCAAAATCATCACCTCCAAGATGTGTATCTCCGTTTGTAGATAAAACCTCTACTGTATTATCAGACACATCAAGCACTGACACATCAAATGTACCGCCACCAAGATCATACACAAGAATTTGCTGACCTGATTTTTTATCAAATCCATACGCAAGTGCAGCAGCTGTAGGCTCGTTTATAATTCGCAAAACCTTTAATCCTGCTATTTCGCCAGCATTCTTAGTTGCCTGTCTTTGCGCGTCATCAAAATAAGCAGGAACAGTTATAACCGCTTCTGTAATTGTCTCGCCAAGTTTTTCTTCAGCATCAGTCTTAAGCTTTTGCAAAACCATGGCGCCAATTTCCTGCGGAGTATATTCTTTATCACCCATTTTAACAGCAACTCCTTCGTCGCGTTTTAATATTTGATATGACATTACTGAAACATCTCTCTTCACCTCATCGTCATCAAAGCGTCTACCAATTAATCGTTTAATTGAATATAAAGTATTCTTAGGATTAGTGATTGATTGTCTCTTAGCTGAAGTGCCAACAAGTCTTTCATTATTTTTTGTAATTGCTACAACAGATGGTGTTGTGCGTTGACCCTCTTTGTTTTCCAATATCTTAGGCTGTCCGCCTTCCATGATCGCCATTGCTGAATTTGTTGTTCCAAGGTCTATACCTAGTATTTTTCCCATATTTATTCTTTATTTATTTTATTGATTATTACTTTTACAGGACGCAGAATCCTATCTCCAATCTTCCATCCACTTTGAATCACCCTAATAATTTGTCCATCTTTTTTCGTATCATCAATCTGCTCACCGACGATCTCGTACAAAGTCTCATCAGGTTCTTCTCCTACTTCTATTTGTTCAATGCCCATTTGCAACATCGCATTTTCAAATTGTTTTTTTATGTACACAACTCCTTGCAACCATACATTTATTGTCTTCATGTTCTCTTCGTCTAATGCTGATAAATCAGGAATATGGTTTACGGCTTGATCAAAATTATCAATCACAGCAAGTAAATTCTCTGCGAGATCAATCTTGATTCTGATTCTGTTATTTTCTTTTATTGAATCAATATCTCGTTTTAAATTTTCATAATCAGCCAATGCTCTTTTCCAGCCATCTAAATATTCCTTGCATTTCTGACATTCTTGTTTTTCTTTTTTCTTCATAAATCACAATCAAGTAATTCTTTAGCTTGTTCTAATAAACATATATTTTTCTCATAATTCATGCGCATCGGGCCGATGAGTCCCAATGTGCCAACCATTCCGTTTGGAAGTTTATATTTTACAATCATGGTTGCGATTTGTTCTCCAAATGGATTTTCTCCGCCTATCCAAATATTTACATCATTATTTATTTCTCCAAAAATTCCTCTAAGTGTTGTGTCTAATCCATCAACAACAGCAGACAACTCACGTAGAGTTTGAACATCTGCAAATTCAGGTTTTTCAAAAAGATTTGATATTCCAGTGTAATGATTCCATCCACTATCTAATGACGCGATGGCTGTTTCACCTGACAATTTTGTAAGACATTGCGCCATTTCTTGAACAAGTTCTTTTGGACCTGACGCGTTCTCAATGGCTCTTTGCATTTGCGCGCTTGGTCTTTGTTGTTTTTGCTGCTTAACGAAATTTTCAATATACATTCTGTATCCACTTTCAGTTGGTACACGACCAGATGATGTATGTACCTGTCGTAATAAACCATCTCGTTCCAAAACCGCCATATCGTTTCTAATGGTGGCTGGTGACACTGGAAATCCATATTTTTCAAATAGAACACGAGAAGCAACTGGTTGCGCACTATGTACATATTCTTCAACAATTGCTGCTAGAATCTTTAGTTGTCGCTCGTTAATCATAAAACAAATTAGCAGTCTATATTCTAGACTGCCAATATATGTTATGTCAAATCTTTACGCAGCGCGTCTAATTTCTCTCTCAAATTCACCAACAATAGCATCTATTTCATCTAACGAAGAATGTACAAATTCTTGTTCTTCATCAGTCAGATTCTCCTTATCAAGAATCGCAAAACTGTCATGAGCATATTCTTTCCATTGAGCAAGTGCTTTTTGTGCCTCCTCAATCTTCGTAGCTATTCCTGCATGATCCAAATTTCTTTCTGTTTGACTAGTAGATCTAAGTGACCTTAATTCTTCAGCCCATGCCTTCACAGCATCTTTTGACTGAAGCATTTTCTTTAGCTCTGCTTTAATAAGCACTTCATCGCGCTCACCTAGTCCAACTTCTGCTGTCTCATTCATATTAATTAGTTAATTCTTATGATTTAAGATTATCACACTCACTTTAGACCCTCAACATTGCTTTTTGCTTTTTGGCACATGTAATCCAAAGTGACTTTTTAAAATGCTTTTTCTGTAGCATTGATGCAAAAAGTTCACCGCTCATCATGCTTGGAACAATTACGAAAGTCGCGCCAAGTTTATACATCTTTGTGGCATCTTCGGCAGTTTTAACTGTCACAACAATTGATGCCTTTGATCGCTTCATTTTCATATACTCTATCATGTCTTGGTTTGCACTCATGTCAGGTATTGTAGAAATCACAAGATTAGCATCTTGAGCACAAATACACTCTAGAAAATCTCTATTTGCCATATCGCCGTACATATGAGGTAGACGCTCTGACTCTAAATCGTCAATAACAGATGGGTCGCAATCAACTATTACAAAATCGTCTTTTAATTTTTCTATTGTAGGTAGTATAGATCGGCCCATGTTATGAAAACCAAACAATATTATTGATTGGACTTTTTGTTCAATTTCAGTCTTCTCTGGCACTTGTTCTAACAATTTAAATATTGGCTCTATTTTTTCGTATATTTGCTCATTATATTTAATCAAATATGAAGATATAGCTATCGTGATCATAGCTACTAATGTAGCAACAGAAAATTCTCGTTCACTGACAATCCCAGCAACCATTGCACTCGCAAGTAATATAAACGAAAACTCGCTTACTTGCGTGAGCGTTACTCCAACCAAAAATCCAGTGCGTGGATGATAGCCGAAAATTCTTAATATCAAAGTTACGATTATAGGGTTGCAAATCAATATGAGTGCGCTGAATATAAGAGCAGTGCTAATAGAATCTGACAATGTACTTACAACAAGTTGAGTGCCTAGGACTATAAAGAAAAGTATCAAAAAGAAGTCGCGCAGTGGTTTGATTCTTGATTCTATCTCACTGCTAAATCCACAACCAGCTAATGAAAGTCCGGCTAGCAATGCGCCGGTTTCAATTCCAAATCCAAGAAGCGATAAGGCGCTAGCTAAAGCAAAACACCATGCGATTGCACTGATAAATAATAATTCTGAATTACGCGCAGCTGATTTAAATAAGTGCGGCAAGATATATTTAGAAATTAATATAAGCGCTAAAACAACTAAAACAAGTTTTAATGATGAAAAGCCTATTACTTCAGTAATGCTTCCAGCTCCACCACTTATCGCACCAAGTCCTAATAAAATCAACATTGCTATCAAATCCTGAACTATAAGTATTCCAACACTAATTCTGCCGTAAAATCTCTCCAGGTCTTCTTTATCAGAAAGTAATTTAACGATTATTATCGTACTTGAAAATGCAAAGGCTATACCAAGGAATGTGCTTTGCATGATTGAGAATCCTAGTAATTGAGCGACCGCAAAACCAAGTCCTGCAGTAATTATAACTTGTATGATTCCAGAAAATACTGCGATTTTTCCAATATCTTTGATGTTTCTCCAATTTAAGTGCAAACCAACCAAGAACAGCAAAAACGCGATTCCGATTTTTGAGAGCACTGAAAATATTTCTGACGGACCTGATATACCAAAAATCGCAGGACCGATAAGAAGTCCTGTGGCAATATATGCCACAATAAGCGGCTGTTTTAATAGTCGTGCTAAAAATGATAAAAGCCCTGCAGCAACAATTACAATTGCGATCTCAAAAAATATGAAATCCTCCATACTGTTGGAGATTATATCATGAAAACACAATGTCCAGCACCTTATGCTGGACACGAACGATGAGTTGATCGAAAACTACGAGACTTTCGCTGCTTCCCACCGCGAGACCGCGGCCGGGCACAGGTCGCTCCAGTGGTAGCCGAGCCAGCCGTAGCGCCAGGCCCACCGACCCCCGTCCCAGTACAGACAGCGGACGCACGGGCTGCGGTCTGAGTCTCGGTAGACCGTGCCCCAGAAGTAGATGAAGCGAGTCCGACCCTGCTCATCCACCTTCCAGCTCTCTGGGATAAGGTGTGGGTTCGCGAGGAGGTGGTCGAGAACACAGGCGTTGAGGACCGACTTGAACTTGAACTTGATCTCCCTACGGAGCTTTTTACCTTCGACGGTCTTCTCGCCATGCTGGCCCGTAGAAAGGTACAGTTCAACCTTCGCAGGATCGAACTCAATCTGTCCGCCCTTGCAGTGCTCCACAACACTCCAGCCATCCGGACACCAGGGGCTGGTGTCGCAGTCAATCAACCGCTGCATGCCCTGCCTAGCGGCATCGGAGGTCTCCCCGATCAGGCTCTGCAGACAATCGAGTGCCCGGTCGATCGGAAGCACTCCCTCGCACACGCGGCAGAAGATGTTGTTCTGGAGGCGGGCGAGGATGCCCAACTGCTCGTCAGAAACAGCGTTCACCATGATAGACCTCTCTGAAGCTGCCGAGTTGCCGAAATTTGGGGACTACCCCCTCAATCGGTTCATCGTTGTTTGAAAGCAGCAACTTGTGGCTCAATTTGGGCCGAAAGGTGCTGATTTCAAAGCTGAAACAACACTGAACTATGGCAAATTCTCGATAAACTGTCAATCTCATATTTGTGCCAAACAGGCGCAAGATACGCATATTTATCCACAAAATTACCAACCACTGGGGTTGGTAATTTTGATTGGAAACACAATGTCCAGCACCTTGTGCTGGACACGAACGATGAGTTGATCAAAAACTACGAGACTTTCGCTGCCTCCCACCGCGAGATCGCGATCACCTGTCCGAAGGCGTCTACAGCGTTGACAGTGACGCTGGACATGCGCGACTCCGAGCGCCCAACATGCGACTTGAGCTGGTCTCGAACATAGTCAACCATGCGTTGCACCAGCTCTGTCCGCATGATGCATTCAGATGGCAAACCATGCACAGAGGCGAAGATGGTGGATCCGTCTTCCTGTTCCTCAGGCCTAACGAACTCAACACCAACTTCATGGTGGGTAATGTACGGTCGCACAGCGCCACCAATCGCGTCTGATACAGCGAGCCTGATATCGTAGTCAGCGCAATCCAGTGCAAGCCTTCTATTTGTCCAACCGCCTGCGAAATTGGCCTGGATTCCACGCACCTTGACGAGGACGATCCTTGACTCGGACATGACACACTCCATCAGTCAAAAGTTCGGCTAGCCCTGCCGAAGGGGTACTGCGACATGAAAAAGTATCAGAAGAAGTTATTCATGTCCAGCACACTTGCGCAAAACAGGCGCAATATACGCACATTTATCCACAAAATTACCAATCTCTGAGGTTGGTAATTTTGATTGACTAGAATAAAAAAATTAGCTATTCTTCTCACGAAAATAACCACGGCCCCATCCCGGCGGAGCCGGGCAGGCGTCTAACGGTTACTTTAAAAATACACGGCCCCATCCCGGCAGAGCCGGGCAGGCGTCTAACGGTTATTTTAAAAAACACGGCCCCATCGTCTAACGGTTAGGACATCAGGTTCTCATCCTGAAAATCAGGGTTCGATTCCCTGTGGGGTCACCATCGCCGAATTGGCGTCCAAACAAAGCTCCCTCCAAGGGGAGTTTTGTGTTATTCTCGAAACTTTTTTATCTTTTATGTAGAAGTTCGAAAAGATTTTTCGGAGTATTTGATCAAGCTGCGCCGCATTGTTGGTTTTATCAAGCATTTCCGATAGTTTTTGTGCTTGTTCGACAAAATCCTTAAAAGCCAAAATTCCTTGCTTTGTTGTTTCTACATCATCATGTAATTTCTTGATTTGACTATCAAAATCTTTAATCATTTCCTTGTCCGTTTTTATATCTTCTGAGTAAAGAGAGGCGACACTTTTATCATTTGCTTCAATAATTAAGGCCTTTATCTTTTCTAAATGTTGTTTTTTTGCGTTCTTTTTTTGTTCAAGACTTCTGAGCTGGTCTGCCATCTCTTTCTTTTTTTCAACAATAATGCGGTTCATTTCTTTTACATAATGTGCGTGACCAATTTCATGAAGAATTGGGTGATCTTTAACCCATTTTTTTGCCGCATCAACAACAACATGCGCGCGGACATGAACCCTTTTACCACCCTTTATTCCTAAACAACCAATGGTATTACATCGATAGTAAAGATACTGGGTTCCTGATTTTTGTTTTTTCGCGATACTAACCGTCATAGGAGATCCACACATGTCACAAACAACCATGCCGCGCAAAAGATTTGTGGTATTTTTGTGCTTAAGAATCTGTTTAAACATTTTGAGATCTTTTTTGAAACCGTCGATTTTTGTCACTTGTACGAATTCATCTTCCGTGACAATTGGTTGAAAATCATATTGCTTCCGTAGATCCACATATTCACCGCCATAAATAAGGATTCCAGCATAAACGGTTTCTTTCAGAATTGATGAGATAAAAGCTTCATCAATTATCAGTGGTCGACGATGACTAGGTGATTTAAGAGGATAACCTTCCGCCTTAAGCCACTCGGCAATTTCCTTAAGACTAACCCCTTGTAGACGCCGTTCAAATACCCCACGAATCAATTGCCAATTGTCGCCATCGGGTCTCATACAACCAGTTTCGTCGTTGTAATAACCATGTTTAGGTTTTCCAAGATTAATACCTTCTCTTGTGCGTCTGTCGGTGGCCATTTTCACCCTACCAGCGTGACCCTCGACCCATTGTTTTGCCATGACAAAACTAATACCCAACAACATCTTGCCTTCTGGAGAATTGACGAAATCTATCGAACAAAATCGTAAATCTTTTATTACGCCTTGATCCAACAAATCAATGATTTCTCCGCCTTCACGCATATTGCGTGCCAGACGATCTGGTGCCAAGGCAATTATTCCGTCGTATCGACCACGAATAATGTTATCCAACATCTCTCGAAAAACTGGCCTATTGCCTGGATTTTTTGCGGAAACAGACTCTCGATAGATATGAGCTACTTTTAGTTTCTTATTCCTCGCCAATGTCTCACATTCCGCCAATTGATCATCGAGAGTTATAGGCTGCTTGTCATCGGTGTCAGTGCTTTTTCTAACATAGACTACATACAAAAAATCATCAGAATCTTTTTTCCCTGCCTGCCGCTGTTGTTCGATCATGGCCTGCACCGCATTAAAAAGCGGCGATTCGGCTTCTGGCTTCAGAGTGGTGTTTGAATGTTTTGGCAAGGGGCGTGCTGCCTTGCGCTTTATTCGAATTTTAGGCATAGAAATTGAGAAAAATGAATCTTTTTGTCATTTTAGCATGTTTTGGTCTAACAAAAATGGTTGACAAAACGGCCATTTTGTTGTATCTTTAAGCCTCATCCAATGACAGAGGGGTGTCATCCCGATGCCCTCATAGCCAAGGAGGCCAACCATGCGTCACATCCTCAGTGTTCTTCTTGTTTCTCTTCTCACCCTCAACTCCGCCATGGCTCGCGGACGATACCTCCCCGACAGCACCACCCGCTTCCCCTCATCGCTCCGCAGCACCATCTCCCAGTTCGGCTCGATGGTGATCAATTCCTCGGAAGAGGCAAGAATCACCACCGCGGTCGAAGGACTCGGTATCTTCGCCTTCGTGCGAGTCACCGACGACGGCTTTGACATCTACGACTGCTGGGAGCACAAGGACGGCGAGACGCGCGTCTGCTCGAGGAAGCTCGAGGTCACGGTGGACGAAGGAGAGGACAAGACGGAAGCCCTGTTCTCGGTACTCAACTGGCAGAGGTACAGCATGGTGGCCGTGGCCACCAGCGACTCCGTCACCACCGAGACCATTCGTCCCCACGCCCGCTCGGTCGAACCCTACAACAGCGACGGCGAAGGCGGCCACCGTTTCGCCAGTCAGGGCGAGTTCACCCTCATCATGATCAACCTCGAGTAGCGTCACACAACCTCACCGCCCATCACGAGCCGCCCGCTTGGCTCATCTCGGTGGGCGGTTTCGTTTTACTTGATTATTGAAAATTGAGAAAATGACCTTGTATGATTCCTAATCCACTCTGTTTACTTCCGACGAATTACTGGCCAATTGACGCGGATGAAATACCAAAAAGACGTTTTGGCAGACCAAGCGTCATGACACGATTCACACTGGAAAAATTGCGCATTGCTTTTTTGATGGGCGCAAGTGAGCGAGAGGCCTGTCTTTTCGCGGGAATTCATCGCACAACACTCTATCGTTATCAGGCTGAAAATCCCGACTTTTGCGACCAAAAAGAGGCCTGGCAAAACTGGCTTGTCATCGAAGCTAGAAAGATTATCGCCAACGCCATTTACAATGGGGATATAAAAACGTCATGGCGTTATTTGCGTACTTATCGTCCACAAGAGTTTGGTCTATAAGACTACTTAGACACTTCGATCAAAAAAGACGGCAAAGAGATAAGCATCAAAAATCCAAAAACGATAATACTCACAATGATTATTGTTTTTATTGTCCGTTTGTGTGTCGCTTCTTTTTCTTTTTTCTCCCAATCTGGGTCTAATTCTTGCGTTTCAAGATCAAGGTAAATAATCGAATCTCGTTGCGCTAGATAATAAAACAAGTAAATAAAAAATCCGATGCCAAGAAAGAAGAAACTAATGGTCGCCAGCAGACAGCTAAAATGTTTTTTATAGACAAGCTGTGCGGTCGTTGAATCTTGGACGGTCACTGAATAGCCCCTTTCGACAAGTTCTTTGATTTGTGCCTTTAGATCTTTTGGGTGCTTATTGATAAGCCACGCTGGATTGTGGGAAGACATAGTGTTATTGGGTTAGTTTGTGAAACAGAACCTCTCAATGCCCCAATAACAAAAGGGACAGCTCGGGTATCTGGCTACCACACGCAAGCCGCCCTTACGGAACGACCATTGTGTGCAAACCCCGTGGCTGCCCCTTTCGGGTCACAATGGCCGATAATCCGCCTATTAAGAGCGTTTATCTTGCGTGTGGTAGCATGAACAGTATAGTGTATTATGTGACTAATATCAACCAAAACAAAAGCACCCGATGAACGGGGGCTTTTGTTTGAAACGATGATTAAATATATTCGAGAGTTAAGAAAAGCGGGATCTCAGCCAACACTTCTCGCTTTCCATTTGCCTTTGTTGTTAAACGGAAGATGTATTTACCAGATCCGTTCACTTTGAGCATCTGAATAGTAGTTATATTGCGACCTCTTTTATTCGATCCAAAATTAAGAGCTCGTTCTGGTGTGCTTTCAATTTTTCCATCTGGAAGTATATACTCGGTCAAAATCACCCGCTGCGAATTCGGTTCGTTGCTTTCCAGATAACTTACTAAGTGTGCATTTAAGGGGAAACTAATAGAACCGTCCTTTTTTATTACTCCCTCAATTTTTTCTTTTTCCACTTGTGGAATTTGATATCTAATCTCTTCCAAGACCTCACCGAGAATCACATTATTGGTCATTTGATCTACGGCAACGCTTTTGGTAAGTACTGTCCAGAAGTGTGTCATTTTTTTAATTTGAGTAGGCATATTGTGGAATATCGCTTAGGTTTTTTATATTTATGAAGGCGGTGGGTTGCGAAATGGAAAAAGGAACAGTTGTCACACCAGTAGCTAATTTGTACTCAGTAAAACATGGGGGCGTGGGTCGCAAACCAAGCGTTCGTGCAATTTTTTTTATCATCTCATGGCTTGGGGGGGTGACTCCAGACTCGAAGCGGGCGACATTCGGCTGTTTTGTTCCAAGAGCTTTTGCTAGAGCGGATTGAGTAATCCCAAGACTTCGGCGTGCGTTGATAATATTTACGCTTAGACCAATGTCATAATCATCCTCGAAAAGATCTTGTATCTTTGATCGATTATTTTTATGAACGATCTTCGAATAATCATCAAGGGTGAAGGAGTTATTATTGCTCATCATATTTGTCTTGGTCATATTTATTAATTCTTTTTTTAGCTACCTCTATCTCATTTTGATAATTATTAGATTTTTTCAGAAAAAACCTTAATGCTATATATCCCGCAGCTCTTATGGCGAATAATAGTCGATAGACCATAACTTTAGTTGCCCTTATTCGCAATTCATAGATCTGTTGATTACCCACACCTTCTAGTTTTCTGACCCGCCTAACCTTTTGAGATTCCGAGAAGGGCAGTTCCTCCAACAGTTTCATTTGCTTATAGATTTTTCGATGATGTTGCTCGACTTTTACTGTGTCGTTCAACTCTTCAAGAACGGATGACCTCCCTGATTCCGTCTTGGGAAACTGAATTCGCATAAGTGACAAACATGGGTTCTGGTTAATTATATATCACATTATGATATATACCCATTTATTTGTCAAGTGCCACAAAGGAATTATATCTTAAAAAGATATTTATGCAAAAAATCTGTGGAAAAAACGAGTCAAAGGCTCCGTCTATTGGCAAATCACAAATGACCGACCTTTTCTATACTAGTTCGAACGGTCTTGAGTATTATTAAACGAGGTGGTATTTGTCGGTTTACCTTCGAGTTTGATGATTGAACCATCCTCTGCGCGGACTGATCCCTCTGGTACTTCGGGGTCTGGCTGAGTAGCTTCGGGAGGCGTGTTAATGACATCTGTGAAGGCATCCTTACGGCTAAAAACAGGCCGTACAACCCCTTTAGATGGAAAAGGAGCTCTGGCATACGGCAATTTAATTGGAAGGCGTGGAATAGGCATAAAACATTGTTTCAGGTAGATTTTACCGCGCCTAAAGCACCAAAACAAGCCCGTGTTCGGGCGTAAATACAGGTTCAGGGAGGTTTAAGGCAGATCTGCCCCAATCTTCAAGTGTAAAGAACAAATCCCGCCCTCCAGCCAAAAGGTTCGAAATCACTTTCTCTGGGGTCACCATCCCTCATCGCTCCAGTCTCTGGAGCTATGGGGGATGTTCCTTCTAGGCTCCGTGGAAGCGAAGGGGGACAAAAACAAAATATCACCGCGAGGTGATATTTTGTTTGTAAAAACCAAAGCCCCGGTCGCGTAGTACGCTTCCGGGGCCACGGGTGGGTCAGACGATCTCCGTGTTCCATGCGACCCGTGCATGGAGGAGTGATTGAGCGTGCCGTGTCTAGAATAGGCAGCTCTGAACTTGGGGTTGTTGTGGAGGCCTAGAACCTCAGGTGGGGGGAACTAGCCGATCTTGAGCCCGGCGAACGGGCTGTCAAACCGACAGGGCTGCCGCATGGCCGCCTTCTGGATCTTCTCTGCGCGCCTGAAGGCGCCTTTGGCGGACACGTTGAGGTGCCCTTCCTTCCAGAAGTATCCTCCCATCTGTCCCGAGGTGTATGTCCAGCCGTCGATGCTGAGCTCGCACGTATCTTCGTCGACGTGCGTGATGTTGGCCTCGGCCAGAGCCTTGGCCACGAGCTCGATCTCGGCCTCGTAGGTCGCGTCCCACTTGCGCTTCCCTTCACGCCTCACCTGCCGCTCTTCTTTGGCCTTCTCGGCCGTGAAGACCTGGATCCAGCCGCTGTTCTGGGAGGGGGAGTGGTAGTTGTAGTAGACCACCGCTCGCCTCAACCCGTTGATGTACAGCGTACGCTCACGTTCGCTGGAGGCGCCGGGACCGTTACCACAGTCCGTGATGAACGCGGCCCCATTCCTGCCCCAGGGGGCGAGGCGGATGGCCGTGATCAGGGACTCGCGGGCGGCTTCGAGGGACTCGCGGGCGACGTTGTGGGCGCTGCGCTTCTCCTCGGTGTCGCCCCAGGGGGCGGCCTTGAGGGCGGCCTCGGCCTTGAGGACGGCCGCGACCATCTGGTTGAAAAAGCGAGCGGAGGTCGCATTGCTGTTGGTGTCGGTCACGTTTACTCCGTGGGGTGGTTAGCCCCTCTCACAAAATCCCTGTAAAGGGACCAGTCCATAATCGTCTTTCAGAGTGCCGGTGAGTCGGCTTCTGGACTGTGGATGCTCTGAGTGCCGGGAAACGCTCCCGGTTGGCCTAGACGGGTTCTAGCCCGTCCAAGAGCAAGAATAGTTCTTATCCTTGGACGGGTTACAAAAAGCTGATATTTGGATTTCTTCAGGTCAAGAGAAGATATACAAATATCAGCGTTTTGTGCCATCGCTTTTTTGGACTACGGATGGCTGTAGCTCTCTCTTTCCAATATTGTAAGGATCATTTTTAACATTTATATAGTAACACATTTTGACCATTTTGTCAAGATATAAACGCCCAAAATAGGCTGTATTTAGCCATGTTTCTTGATACCCCTAGATTGGATAAAAACCACACAAAGCACTTTTTCAGTCCCTATCACACGGACGGTTCAACTCCATCCTGACAATCCTATCCAGCAAACGCCAATGTTCTGTTTTCTTCAGTTTGCAGCATATAGAGTTGTAGCTCATCAAGTATCTGGTTCTACATCACAGGCGGTTAGTTAACCAAAGAGAACTCATCCATGTGATGAGTTATTTTTGTTTTAAACATTAGCGACAGGCTCAACGACATGCTAGATGTTGGAAAGAGGATTTTACATTGGAGATTGTAGCAAAAACAAAGGATTTACCCCTATTTTACCACATTTTTACCTTGACAAAATGGCATTTTTATGGTATTCTGATGTGTCGTTTTTACGACGGAGTGGTACCATCCAGGTATCCTCATCCACCGGTCAAGGAGTTCCCATGCGTTCCATTCTTTCCCTGTCTTTCGTGTTCGCCGCCGCCTGCTCGGACTACGAGCTCAACAGGATCGTGGAGTCAAGCGACGAACCCGTCACGCCGTCCGAGCCCATCGAGGACACCGACAGCGAAGAGCCCGAGGTGACCGAAGAAGAGGATGCGCCCGAGGACCAGGAGTCGAGCAACTGCTTCGGCTACGAAATCGAGGTCGTCGGCAGCGACTACCTCGAGCCTGGCTGGTGGTGCCTCCCGGCGCGACCCTACTTCAACCTCATCGGCGAGGAGGTCATCGAGTCGAAAGCCGACGTGCAGGAAATGACCTGGGTCATCGAGATCGACGCCTCACCCGAGGCCGACATCGACATGGATGTCATCGTCCTGGATTTCGATGCTGTCTTCAGTGACGTCGACTGGTTCGAGGAGCTCAACGAGTCCGAGAACTGGCGGTGGTCGGCGATCACCGACACGGACGAGGAGCTCGCCGTGGGGCCGGTGCTCGCGAGCGACAACTGGCTCGCGCTGGTCATCATGGAGCCCAACGCTGATTGGGACCCCGCGGTCGTTGTGCCGCAGGGCGGCTCTCGCCAGATCGAGATCACCCTCGACACCTCGGGGATGGCCTTCGCTCCGGGTGACTCCATGACGGCGTCCTTCGACAACTACCAGACCTGGGAGACCGGGGATGGAGTCGTGCGAAGGATTTGCACGAGCCACGAAGAGTTCCCGCTCATCGGCACCACCTACGAGATCGAGTAGATACCTCTCGCGCACCCGCGCGGCAGAAGCCATCCGGCTCGCCGCTCTCACCGGGTGCGCTTCTGTTTTTATGAACACAACGACCTTATTTATTAATGATCAGTTTTAATATTGAAACAGTTAGCAAATCAGCATCCAAGCAAATTTCCCTCTAAGGGAAATTTTGAATTTTAAATATTGAGCCATAAACATGAAATTCATATGACTGTACATACAATTGACAAAGTTGGTTATTTCATAGTATTTTATTCAGTCGAACAGCGTCACTTATGTCGCTTTTCGCACGCCTTCCAAGGAGGCCCTCGATGCGTTCACTCTGTGTATTTCTTCTGCTCATGCTCGGCTGCGGCGGCACCAAGACAACGGCCAGCGAGGATGACTTCCTCGTCGCGGCGGCCGAGGCAGGATGCACGGTGCTCAACCCATGCATGTTCTACGTGGACACCAAGCTCCCCGCCATCCGCTTCCACGCGACCCCGCGCTGGTACGCCACCAAGTCGACTGAGACATACAAGTCGATCGAGACGTACAAGTCGGTCGGGGTGAGCGGCGACTCCCTCCTCCTCTCCGAAGGCGCCCGCATCGGGTGCGACGGCAATGTCGAGTGCGAGTTCACGATGCTACAAGACCCTCCGCACGATGTGCTACTGATGATCAACGAACTCGGCAACGAGGACAACAACACCATCTTCCGACTGTCGAGTAATCGACTCACCGTCGAGAAATAACTCGCGCGTTCCGCGAGGCAGAGAGCGCCGACAACCGTCGGCAGCCACCTGCCCGACGGAACGCGCTCTTTGTTTTCAATGGTCAAGAACTTGAATAAAAATCAAACAATCAAAATACGACTACATTTCATGTGGTCGTATTTTGGTAAAGGAATTCTGGCTGCGCCATTTTGCATTGACATAAGGGCATCTTTGTAGTATCTTTATGCGTCGCTTTGACGACAGAGTGGTGGCGTGTCGCTGCCCTCGCAAGGAGTGTCCACATGTGGAAATCTTTCCATAGCATCAAGGTGTACGCAGGCAACACGGTCGAGGGTGACACCACGGTGCCCCAGACGCGCTGGTGGAACCGCTGGTGGCTCGCGTGGTTCGTCTGGGACACGGTCGCTGTGTTCGAGGTCAAGACGGACAAGGCGTTCCGTATCGGCCACCGCGACATGAATGGTAACGAGCGCATCACCACCGGGCTGCTCAACAAGAGCGCCAAGCACGGCGACTTCGCCAAGAGCGAGATGCAGGACAACGACGAGCCACTGCTCCTCGAGGCCGGACCGCCACCGCAAGTTGTGCAGTCCTTGGGCCGTAGCCGTGTACTTCGCTGGCCGCATGTCTCCGTGCTCATCGGGTTCGAGGACTGCACCTTCTTCGCCGTGGACAAGGACGGCAACGAGGTGCCACTCACGCTCATCAGGCGCGCACCACGGAAAGACATCAGACAGTGGCTCGACGGATACCGCCTCTACTAGACAGCTACTCGCTCACCCCGTGTTCGGACAGGACGCCTCGCGTCCGTTCGGATGCGGGGTTCCTGTTTTTCTCGGTTTGCTCGCTGTTCAAAATAGCGGGAATAGCAGTGTGCGCATTTGCTCAAATATCAAGAAATCAAAATACGACTACCTTTCGGGTAGTCGTATTTTGGTAATGGAATTCGTGCTGCGCCATTTTGCATTGACAAATGGGGTTATTTTTGCTATTTTACAAATTGAACGGCGTCACCTACGTCGCCATTCGCACTCATCAAGGAGGATTCAGCTATGCTCATGCGACTGATCGTGCCGTTGTTGGCTTTCAGTGCCACATCTGTCTTCTTGGTCATTGTGGTCATAATTCTTTCAACGGTGATGGGTCAACCTTTCACCCTCTTCCAATGCACCACTACATTCCTGTTGATCATGATGGCTTGTTGGCTCCCCTACATCGCCGTCAACACCAACAAGAGCAAATGAACTCGCGCGTTCCGCGAGGCAGAGAGCGCCGACACCTGTCGGCAGCCACCTGCCCGACAGGACGCGCTCTTTGTTTTCAATAGTCTAGAACTTGAATAAATATCAAACAACCAAAATACGACTACATTTCATGTGGTCGTATTTTGGTAAAGGAATTCAGGCTGCGTCATTTTGCATTGACAAAAGGGGGTTGTTTTTGCTATTTTACAAGTCGAACGGCGTCACCTACGTCGCCCTTCACACTCCCCAAGGAGGATTCAGCTATGCTCATGCTGGTGATCGCCTTCTGTGTCATATCTTTCATCGTGGTCGCCTTGGCAACAATCATTTCGATGGTGTTTGGGCAACATCTCACCGTCTACCAAGACATCACCATATTCCAGTTGAATATGATGGTATTGCTTCTTTTCGTCATCGCCTGTGAAGTCTACGACAATAGCAAGTGAACTCGCGCGTTCCGCGAGGCAGAGAGCGCCGACTACCGTCGGCAGCCACCTGCCCGACAGGACGCGCTCTTTGTTTTCAATGGTCGAGAACTTGAATAAAAATCAAACAATCAAAATACGACTACATTTCATGTGGTCGTATTTTGGTAATGGTTGAACTATAAGCGTGAAATTCAGATGACTGTACATACAATTGACAATACTGCTATTTTGTAGTATTTTATTCGGCTGTAAGGCATCTGCAGAACAGTGAAAACCAGCCAATTCACCATCGGGAGAAGATCATGAAGTCCATTCGTGCGCAAGCACAGAAACCTGCCGACAAGCTTCAGCCGTTCAACATCCTTCTCGGGCGTATCGTGCTCGCCTGTGGCATCGGCATGGTGCTGCTAGGCTTCCCTGCCCAGATCTACGCCAACTGGAAGATGCACGAATGCCGCATGGATCCAGTGCTCGCAACAGTGGTGTTGGTGCTGTACTGCGTACGCATTCCATACCAAGTATCAGCCAAAGCGTGGTACCTACTGCCCGCTGACATTCTAGGTCTCATCGCCAGCAGCATCATCATGTGGCAATACATGACCTACTGATGAACCCTTCTATTGCGCACCCGCGCGGCAGAAGCCATCCGGCTCGCCGCTCTCACCGGGTGCGCTTCTGTTTTACATAAAAAAACAATCAGTACCGTAAATAAAGCGCTGATTGTTGATTTACAAAATAACCAAAATCAATACTCCTAAAATAACGCGATAAATCGCAAACCATAAAAATGAACCTTTTTGTAATGGTTGAACCATAAGTGTGATATTCATATGACCTTACATACAATTGACAATACTGCTATTTCATAGTATTTTATTTAGTCGAACAGCGTCACTTATGTCGCTTTTCGCACGCCCTCTAAGGAGGCCCCACATGCGTTTCTTTCTTCTGTTCCTTCTCCTGTCTCTCATCGCCTGTGAAGGCTCCATCCTCATGCCTGCCGACAACACGACCGAGACGGTGGTCACGCCTTCGGCTCCTCCGGTCACACCTGTCGAGCAAAAGAAGGTGACGAGCGAGACGGCATGCGTTCTCCGCGGCAACATGGACGGCATCCGCGGTGACACATCTGACATCTGCGGAGATGTCAGCGGCATCTACGGTGACGTGACGCAGCTCTCGGGTTACGTCTCGAACATCTACGGTGTCGTCTCGGACATCTCGGGTGATGTCAGCGACCTCAAGGGCAACATCACCGACCTGCGAGGCGATGTGACAAACATCTCGGGTAACGTGAAAGGCATCTACGGTGACGTGACGCAGCTCTCGGGCGACGTCTCGAACATCTACGGTGTCGTCTCGGACATCTCGGGTGATGTCAGCGACCTCAAGGGCAACATCACCGACCTGCGAGGCGATGTGACAAACATCTCGGGCAACGTGGAAGATATCTACGGTGACGTGACGCAGCTCTCGGGTTACGTCTCGAACATCTACGGTGTCGTCTCGGACATCTCGGGTGATGTCAGCGACCTCAAGGGCAACATCACCGACCTGCGAGGCGATGTGACAAACATCTCGGGTAACGTGAAAGGCATCTACGGTGACGTGACGCAGCTCTCGGGCGACGTCTCGAACATCTACGGTGTCGTCTCGGACATCTCGGGTGATGTCAGCGACCTCAAGGGCAACATCACCGACCTTTCGGGAAAGGTGTCCGGCCTCAACCGTTAACTCGCGCACCCGCGCGGTAGAAGCCATCCGGCTCGCCGCTCTCACCGGGTGCGCTTCTGTTTTTATGAACACAACGACCTTATTTATTAATGATCAGTTTTAATATTGAAACAGTTAGCAAATCAGCATCCAAGCAAATTTCCCT